>Ga0316208_1000032_pt1 | contig 222672 bp, 193 predicted proteins | sample 3monopyrite_MG_FD_204944 | JGI IMG/M metagenome (GOLD analysis project Ga0316208, IMG submission 204944) | Microbial mat bacterial communities from mineral coupon in-situ incubated in ocean water Damariscotta River, Maine, United States -... | ecosystem: Environmental > Aquatic > Marine >... | reverse complement strand
AAGGCTCAATCGTTGTCCATTCTTTATCGCTCAAATCAAAACGTGCCATGTAAAACTCCCTGTTCGGGAGCTTTGAATCACAAAATGATCAAAAAATGCAACACTTTGAATTGGGTTCACACCCTAGCTCAACACCAGAATTGGTGACTGTTTTCGAAATTTCTATATTTGACGTTCCATTATGGTGGTTTCCACTAGTGGGCTTTGTCTTTTTGACAGCCGCGACTTTTGGGTTGTTTGGCCCCGATCGCTGGAAGCAGATATTTGTCTGGCGAAAATCACAGGAAGCCTCAAAATTCTCCCGTCTATTCGCGAAGATATTCGGCTGGTTTGGCTTTCTGTTTACGCTCGTGTGGATGACTGGCGTCACCATTTTTATGTACGTCAGCTACCAAGAATTCGTTGTCCGGTATGACGCCAATGAGTTCGATATCGTTGAAGGCCGCGTTCATGGCTTGTCGAGCCGAACGGACCCCATGGGCGATATCCATGAAGAATGTTTCGTTCAGGATGCCCATTTCACATTCTCTAACGACGGTATGACACCGGGCTTCAGTAAGCTGACACGGGAAGGTGCTCCCATTGAAAATGGGGCCTTTGTTCGCATTGCTTACCACCCCGATAATATGGCCATTCTCCGCCTTGAAGCCGAACCTGCGACTATTGAAGCCGCAAAATTGCGAGCCGCTGCGTATGAAGAAGAGCGCCTGGCTACGCCAAAGCCTCCACGCCAGCAAAGTGCAGACAGGATATGGATTCTTTTCATTGCTGTAGTTTGGGCAAACGCTGGTATCTGGCGCTGGGAGGGTCGCAAGGCAATCAAGCAAGATGAAGCCCTTCGCGAGGGTTACAAAAGGCTCTGCTTGGGGTTTGGCTTGTGGGGAAGTATACCATTTTTGGCTATGGGTTTAGCGCTAGAAATTGGTTTGGTACACAGCATGTTCGACTTGATGACAGGCCATGTAAGCATCGGTGGTTTACTCGTCTGGCTATACATCGCTTTTGTGGACACCATGTGGATTTACTGGACCTTCTTCAAAGGTGGCGCAAAACAAGTCGCCGATCATCCCGGCCTGATTAATTATGAGATCGCAGCTAAAGCAATTCCCATCTTCGCGGTTCTTGCGCAGTTTGGCGGACTGCTGATGTCGCGGACGATTGGATAGGAAAGAACAATGCGTAAGGAAACAGCAGGCATTTTCGGAGCTTTAGCGCTTGGCTTAGTAGTGCTGTCAGCCGAAGGCATATGGAAAAGCACTAAAATCGCACTGAACGATTTTGCGGTAGGTAGCCCGACGCCTGAAAAGCTGGAGCAAATAGGCGCACTTGAAGACGCAGCAAACACAGGCAACTTGGACGCAATGTTTGAAATTGCTGTCTTCCTGTTTGAAAACAGTGGGGGCGACGACCAAACGCCAAATCCTGATGCATACAGTTGGCTACTAAAAGCTGCCGAAAAGGGTCACGTTTTGGCAATGAATGAAGTCGGGGTGATTGCCGAATTTGGCCTGTATGCGCACAAATCCAACCCATCAAAAGCCAGCCTCTGGTATCGTAAAGCGTCGGAAGCTGGGGACGACTACGCGCCATATAACTTGGGTCGGTTATATCGGAAAGGTTTCGGCGTTGCACGCAACGAAGTCGAGGCAAGTCGCTACATGGCGATAGCACATGACAAAGGTTATGTGACGGCAACATTTGAGCTGGGCCTCCGCTATCTCGAAGGGCTGGGCGTTCAACAGTCTGAGGACAAAGCTCAAGAGTTGTTCCAGCAAGCTCTGGCCGCAGGCTTCGACATGCAAGAATTCTATCGTAGCGAACTCGATTACAAGGGTGAGGGCGCGATCAAGCTGGGCTTGCCGGAGCATTTGAACAATCGGGCTACAAACTATGAGGATTGGGCTAAGTTGAGCCTTAAATATGCCCGCGCCTTAGCGCAAGCCCCAGACATGAGTGAGAATGACCTCCGAAAACTCTTCGGTGTAACTTTCCCTGACCTCAACGCACCATTCATGTCTCTTGCCATGAAAGATAAGGATTGGCGCGACCCGGTTCTTCACACCCGAATGTTCTTCATTTCGGCTCTGTTGGGCAACAGTGAAGCGCAGCAAATATATGCAGATCGGCTGGAGAAAGGGCTTGGCACAGCACCCGACAAAGAAGAAGCAGCCTATTGGCGATCAAGAGCAACACGTCAAAGGCCTGCCACGAACAGCAAGGTATTGGTCAAAGGGTTTAGCGAGGAACCGAGCATGCGGCATACCTATACCAAGTTCCAAATACCAAACCCAGCTCACACAGGTCATATTGCTGACCCTGGAATGGGGCCTTCCGCACCGCTTGTTGATTTCGCGGCAATGCCATTAGCTCCTACAGATGTGTTTGGGAGACGCGTCGAGGAGATATCTTTTCATGTCGGAACATATGGAATGGGTGGTCCTGGTTTCTTTGGATTCGGCTCGGCGAAGAGTGGTTGGTAGTTGCTGTATGGGGAGCGGCGGAATGGATGATTGCAGAAGGACGAAACGTCGGCGATACGTTCTACGACGTGCACGATAGGCCCCGGCCCTGGAGCGTACATGATGAAACGGGAAAACAGGATGATCTATCACCACGAATTGTGGGGCGTGCGATTTCAGCACTCGATATAAGAAAACACTCCTTAGGAATCTCTTTTGAAGATGGATTTACACTCCAAATAGATGAGAGTTCAGAATGGCGTCCTGTCTTGGAAGGCAGCAAAGAACCGCGCAAATCCGATCATGATGATGATCTGCGCCAATCTGTATTCCTCTCACCGACCCCTGAGATTGGCATAAAATGACTAGCCACCTGAATTTCGCATATGATCCTGACGCTATTATCTTGACGGAAAGTATATGCTTTTAAGTAAACTCCTTGATGCTTTTCCCCCATTCTTGAAAAAATAGAGCGCTGAAAGCGCAAAATGGGGGATTTTATGGGATCAGAGGGCAACTCAAGCAACTTAGTCTCGTATTATAATTTCCGAGCTCAGGAGTTGACCACAAGAGGCTTTTCTTCGGCGAAGGCCTTATTGCCATTCAAATATAGAATGAAATTAAGGTGGCTTGCTTGGCGCGATACCTTCAAGATAGCGATACGCATAGCATTACCGTTCCTCGTTGGTGTTGTACTAATGCTTTATTGGTTAGCAAGGCAGTCTATCGCAGAAATACTAACCCCCTTCTTTGTCTATTTGGATAGGACTTGGTTTGGTGCTTACGTAGATATTGAGGTTGCAATATTTGCAACGATAGCTGTGCTGTTTATCCCGCTGGCCTTGTTGTTTGTCCACTTTGTAAAGCTGGCGATTGCACTTGAGTACGACGTTATGCCTGCTTCAAAATACTGATGATCGGGCTGTCCGAATACCGTGACTTCTTCATATAAAATCTCCTGCGTTTTCATTTCGAGAAAATTCCACCCAGAAGTCCCCTAATAATGGGGGTATTACCTAGCCATGTCCTATAAGCCACGTAAAAGGCATACAACTTAAAATCACCCGGCACGCCTTGCAGAAAAACACCGCAGGCGCGGTAATTAAGCTTGTTAAATTTCACATGCATTTCCTTGGCTTAAAGGTTATCTTAGCCAATTGATTTAGCGGTTGTATTGAAATTTCCATTGTGAATACAAATATATAAGATCAAATTTGCGTTAAGATTGGGGGGTTACATGTACAGACTATCGTTTAAAGTTGCCGTGGGGGTAGCGGCTTCTTTGCTTGTTTCAGTGGCCGCGAATGCCGTTGATTATGTTTCATTGAAGCCATTGTCACAGGTTGTAACTACGGGCGCACAATCGTGCAGTGCCTCCTCCCAGCTTAAGGTTCCTGTAATTGCTTGGGGCGGCGACATCGCCACCAGTCATGCCAATGGTGACCACAAGCGGACGGCCGCAGGCAGCCTACTTGCTAACGCCAATTTGGACATTGAACTTTACCGGCAGGATGATTTTGCGCTGCAGGTTGCAGATTATATGGCCTGCAAAACACCTTTTCTGCGCGGTACAATGGGGATGATTACTGCTGCCAACGACGTTGCTAAACAAGATGCGCGCACAGAAATGGTTGTTGCATATCAAATGACATGGTCCGCGGGCGGAGATGCGCTTGTGGTAAAAGGCAATATCAACCGGCCTTCTGATTTGCGCGGCAAAACCATTGCTGTGCAGGCCTATGGCCCACACATGGATTATCTTACCACTATTTTGCGTGACGCCGGGCTTAGCCTCAATGATGTGCACATTAAATGGGTGCGTGACCTGATTGAAATTGACGACAACAGTTCGTCGCCGGCAATGGCGTTTCGTGATGACAGCACCGTTGATGCGGCGTTTGTCATTATTCCGGATGGGTTGGCTTTAACGTCGGGCGGTAATGTTGGAACAGGCGGGGAAGACAGTGTGCGAGGCGCAAAAATCCTCTTGTCCACCAAAACTGCAAACCGGGTTGTTTCCGACGTTTATGCAGTGCGCCGTGACTATTTTGACAGCAATCGAGACAAGGTTCAGGCATTTGTGAATGCGCTTATGCAAGCTGAAGAACGTACGAAAGCTCTATTCAAAGAGCGTCAGCGTCGGCAAAGTGACTATAAGGCGATGATTGAAGGTGCGGCCCTGCTGCTGCTCGACAGCAAAGGCGCCGTAGAGGACGCCGCTGCAATGTATGCGGACGCCGAGTTTGTAGGGTTTTCGGGCAATGTGAAGTTTTTTACGGACCGTGCATATCCGCGGGGTTTTCAGGCACTTGCAATCGAAATTCAGCAGGCATTTAGTCAATTGGGACTAGTGAGCGGTACGGTTTCCCTTGCTGATGCGGGGTGGACATATTCAAATTTGGCATCAGGTGTTTCTTCGACGCAAGCAGTTGAAGCGCCGCGGTTTGATCAAAGCGCGGTCGATCGATTGGTTGCCCGTCGCCAAAGTCAAAATACAGCCTCCGAAGGGGAACTTTTCCGCTTTGAGATTTTCTTTGCACCAAACCAAAATACTTTTTCAGCGGACCAATATCGTGCCGCTTTTGACCAGGTAATTACCTTGGCTTCCACTTATGGGGGAGCATTGCTTACCATTGAAGGCCATAGCGACCCGCTCGGATATTTGCGGAAGAAAAAGGCCGGTGTTCAGGTGATTGAGCTGTCTTCGATTAAGCAGGCGAGTAAGAACCTAAGTTATACGCGCGCCAATGTCGTTCGACAGAGCATTATTTCCTATGCCGGTAGCAAGGGTGTTGTTTTGGATACATCTCAGTTTGGTGTTTCAGGTTTGGGCGTTACCAAGCCGAATACGCCAGGTTGTTCGTACGATGTAAACGGCGATATTGCGCTAACCTGCGCCCCTAAAAGCAAGCAGCAGTGGGATGCTACGCGCCGCGTGGTTTTTCGAGTGGTGCAGATTGAGGCTGAATCTGACGTCTTTATGCCGCTTTAAGGGGGGAAGCAAAATATGAAACGCTCTAGAAGAAAAAGTAAGAAAAATAACCTGGTTCTGCCAATTGTATTTGCAGTTCTTGCGTATGTTGTTTTCTTCGATTCAGATGAGACACCAACGCCGAAAAAGGCGCCTGCCAACCCCGATAAGCAAATTGTAGAACAAAAAAGGCCTGAAGGGCCTTTGGTCTGGCCTCCTGCGACCGCGCAAGAGGTTCAGTTGGCAGCTAATCCTATGACAGATAACTATCTGTTGATGCTCGATACCAGCGGTTCCATGGGCGAGAATGTGTGCGCGGGCAATGAACAGAAAATTACCGCCGCAAAACGTGCTGTGAAGGCCTTTTTCAGAAACCTGGGGCCCAAAGTGAATGTCGGCCTGTATACCTTTAGTGATAGTGTGCGCGAAGTTATGCCGATCGGGAAACACGGGGCAGAAGATTTTGATCGCAGTGTGGATGCTCTCGTCGCTCGCGGCGGGACGCCGCTGCGGCGCGCTCTGAAAACCAGTGAGCAATTATTGCGCAAAGCGGCGCAGGGCCAAGGTGGTTATGGTTCTTATAATCTTGTTTTGATAACAGATGGCCATTCGTCCGACGGCAAGCCGTATCAGGATGCCCAAGAAATTGCACAAACAACAGCAATAACGATCAATGCCATTGGCTTTTGCACCGGGGCTACTCATTCGCTCAATATTCAAGGTTATACAAACTTCTCTACGGCCGATAATGCGGAGCAGCTTGTTGAAAGCTTGTCTGCGACGGTGCAGGCAGAGCAGGATGCTTTTGACGTGAGTGACTTTAACCCAAGCGAATAATGCCGTGTGCGTTGACCCACAATAGGGAGCCGGACAGGGAGGGTGGTGCTGCCACCCCAAAAAGCTGATACCAAGGGGGAGTAATGACAAGAACAGCGAAAGGTGCACTGGCTCTTATTGTATTGGGTCTTATCGCGCTTCTATCTGCTTATTATCTGCTGGAAAAATTGACCCGTGAAGAACGGGTTGCATCAAGTGACGCTGCGCAGTCCAAAGGCGTTATCAGGATAGGCATGGATAATTTTACGGGGTATTTCCCTCTGTGCTCTCCGCGCATGAAGCAACTGCTGCTGGCTGATGGGTACCGGCTTGAGTGCGTAGATGACCAAGCTGATTATCCAGCCCGCTTTGCGGACCTGGCTGATGGATCGCTGGACTTTGCGGTTGGTACGGTAGACGCGTATCTTCTTAACGGCAGAAAAGAAAACTATCCGGGTGTCATTGTCGCGGTGCTTGACGAAAGCCGGGGCGCAGACGCTATCGTTGCCAGAGCGAGTGCTGTAGGCAGTCTCGGTGATTTAAAAGGCAAATCAAACCTTAAGGTTGCTTATACACCTAATTCCCCTAGCCACCATTTTCTGAAGGTTGCAGGTGTACATTTTGATATTGATTTTCTGAAAAACAGTCGTGGCACCTGGCGCTCTGAGACCGATGGGTCTTCGGCTGCACTGAAGCAGCTTTTAGACGGCCAGGTTGATGTCGCAACGCTGTGGGAGCCAGATGTATCCAAAGCATTGGCGGCTTCGGGGATTGTCAAGATTTTGGGTAGCGAGGAAACCCAGCGCTTGATTGTTGATGTGTTGATAGCGAGCCACAGAACCGAAGCGGACAAGCCGGAATTGGGGCAGATATTGCTCGCAAACTATTTTCGCACGCTTAAATATTATCGCGACAATAGCGCCGAGTTTGACAAGCAACTAGCTGACTATGCAGGCGTATCTGCATTGCAGGCTAAGACACTTCGTGGGGGCATCCACTGGGTAACCATGCAGGAAAACGCCAGCGAATGGATGGGAGTGCCCATATCAGGTCGTGCTCCACAACACGGCCTGTATGAAACCATTGACTCGACGCTTGATATCCAGCGCGATGTTGGTGATTTTTCAGGCAATCCCCTGCCAGGCGGTGACCCTCGGCGCGTGATGAGTTCACGCACTGTAAGCGCACTTTTTAACCGCGGTATAAGCTCAAGCTTCGCTGGATCCCAAGCGTTCCAAGCCGGACCTTCGGCAGCCGCAAAAGATTTTTCTGCTTTACCGGCAGATGGTTGGGCTCGTTTGCGCGATGTTGGTAGCTTAAAAGTGCGCCCGATCCAGTTTGAAGCCGGTACCGGCAAACTGACGCGCACCGGCAAAGAGCAAATTGATGTGGCAGCGAAGATACTTAAAAGTTATCCCAACTTCCGCATTGTGATTGAGGGCCATACCAGTACGCGAGGGGATGATGCTGTCAATAAAGCCTTGTCGCAAGAGCGAGCGGCTGCTGTGCGGCGATACCTGCATGTCACCTATAAAATCGATAGGGATCGCATGCGGGCAGTGGGCTATGGGTCAGATCGTCCGCTGGCGCGCTTGCAAGGTGAAAGTTCGCGGGCTTACCGAAGTCGTTTGCCGCGTGTGGAATTGAAACTGGTCTCGGAAGTTTATTAGGTGAAAGCGTTATAATGACAGGGAGGAAGGATCATTCGCGCTTTTCAAGGCGGGCAATCAAAAGGTCGGTGCGCGCTTCCAGCGCCAATCACCCAATGACGTTGTTTCCGGCAGCCGTTGGGGTGCTGGGCCTCGTTGGAGGCGGATTGTTTGGATCACCGATTGTGCTGGGCGCGGGTGCTGGTGGCCTGCTGGTTGGTGCAGGATATTTTGTGACCAATTATTTTCTGCGCTTTGAGACAATCGCTCGTGACCGCATGAAAGCGATGCATCAGGAAATGTTGCAAAAGCTTCAGGCGCGCCCCGCCGAACTAAAGATGGATTTCCAAGATGCGGGTTTTGAGCGCGGTGTGAGCCAGCTTGAAATGGCAAAAATAAAATTTGACGAATTTGTTGAAGCGCTGCGTCGGAAGTTTGACGAAACAGAATTAACGTTTGGCCGCTATAGCGGTGTTTCTGAAACAGTCTATTTGTCGATTTTGGACAATCTTGAGCTCGCTGTGGCGAAGCTCCGCAGCGTACGTTCCATCGATCCGGGGTACATCCATAAGCAGCTTGAGAAGCTTACAGGAAAAACCGGGTCTGAAGCTGAAATTGAAACGCTAAATACCCGCCTTTTGCTTAGGCAGACAGCCCTGGTGGAAGTAGACGCAATTCTTGCTCGCAACGAGCGCGCGATGACCACGCTCGATAGTACAGCCTTGAAGGTGGCGGGTATCCAGACCAGAAAGGCCAGTTCGGTAAAAGACGCCGATCTCGCCATGACCGAACTTGAACTTTTGGCCGCCCGAGCGGCCGATTATGAGGGGAAATAAAATTATGACTGAGACAGCAGTGAAAGAAACCGAAACCCTTAGCTTGTCCTTGCCGCCAGTGGCAGAGATTAAGGGCGACCTTGCGCCTTTTGTGCACCAGCCTGGCGTTGAAGTAGAGCCCGACGTTGATCCAAAAATCCTGTCGACGGCCGACACGTTTGTCGAAAATATCCTAAAGGCAGACCTTTCCGATAAAGACCGCGCCGCCCACCGCAATAATGTGGATGGTATGGGGCTGGAGTTACAACGCCAGTCATCAAACCAGAACCGCTTGCTGCAGGAGCCGATAAAAAAGCTTTCGGAAGCGGGCACGGACGGCGGACCCGTTGCTAACGCACTGATTGACCTGAAAACCCAAGTTGACGACCTAAATCCAAATCATATGGATTTTTCAATCTCTAGTCTGGCTCGGGTTTTTTCCTGGATTCCAGGGGTTGGCAACAAGCTGGAGAAGTTCTTCCTGCGCTATGAAAGCAGTCAGGGCATTCTTGACCAAATTACCGTTAGCCTTGAAGAAGGCCGCGGCACACTCGCGCGTGACAATGTGACGCTTGATCATGAGCAAAGCCGCATGCGGGAGTTAACGCTTCAGCTGGCGCAACAAATCAAGCTTGGGCAGGTGATCGACAAGAAGCTGGAGGCGGCTGCGGCTAGCCTCGTTGTGAGCGACGCGGACCGTGCTACCTTCATTCAAGAGGAGTTATTGTTTCCACTGAGACAGCGTATCATGGATCTGCAGCAACAGCTTGCGGTGAACCAGCAAGCGGTGTTGGCGATGGAAGTAATTATCCGCAATAACCGGGAGTTGATCCGCGGTGTTGACCGTGCGCTCAATGTCACGGTGTCTGCGCTTGCTGTGGCAGTAACGGTGGCGCTGGCGCTCAATAATCAGAAGCTGGTTTTGGACCGTATCAACGCCTTGAATAAAACCACTTCTAACCTGATTGCAGGAACGGCGAAACAGCTCCGGACACAAGGCGTGGAAATTCAAAAGCAGGCCAGCTCGTCAATGCTTGATATGGATGCGCTTAAATCCGCTTTCGCTGACATCGATCAGGCGCTTATCGAAATTTCACGCTACCGCCAGGAAGCCTTGCCGCAAATGGCATCGCAAATTGTGGAGCTGGATCATATGGCTGAAAAAGCCGAAAAATCGATCCAGAAAATGGAGCGCGGCAAAAGCACCGCAGACAGTGTGATTGATTTGGGAACAGGCGTCTAAGGCACCTAATCTCGGAAACGGATTTTTATCTTTACGATTGAGGGAGACTATTTATGAAGAAACTCATTCTTACAGCTGCCGTTAGTGCGCTGGCACTATCTTCTGGCGCAGCTTCAGCATCTGAGCGTTGTTCGATCGCCTGGAGCCATTATACAGGCTGGGAACCAGCCGGTTATATCCAGGATAAAGGCATCGCCAAAAAATGGGGCGAAAAATACGGTGTTGATCTGCAATTCACACTGATCGGCGACTATATCGAAAGCGTGAACCAATATACGGCCGGTGCCTTTGACGGCGTGACGGTGACCAATATGGATGCACTTACGATCCCGTCTGTTGGTGGGGTTGATACCACTGCGCTGGTTGTTGGTGATTTTTCTAACGGCAATGACGGCATTCTCTTGAAAGGCAACGAGGATGTAGGCGTGAAGGACCTGAAAGGCACAGAGGTCAAGCTTGTGGAGCTTTCTGTAAGCCATTACCTGTTGGCTCGTGCTCTGGAAACAGTGGGCCTGTCGGAGCGTGACCTGAAAGTAGTGAATGCTTCCGACGCTGACCTGGGCGGTTTGATTGGCACGGCGTCTGACGGTGATGCATTTGTTACCTGGAACCCCATTTTACAAACCGGACGCAACGCGCCAGGCATCAATATGATTTTTGATAGTTCAAAAATCCCTGGTGAGATTGTCGATACCATCATGGTGCGCACCGATTTAGCTGACAATTGCAAAAAGGCGGTTACGGGCGCTTGGTACGAGGCTATGGGCAACATGGCATCAGGCGCAGACGGCGCGGTTGAATTTATGGCTGATCTTGCAGGTGGTACGCTTGCTGAGTTTAAGGCTCAGCTGGATACGACACGCATGTTCTACCAGCCAAGTGAAGCCGCTGCTTTCTCTCGCAGCGATGATCTGAAGAAGACCATGGACTATGTGCGACGCTTCTCGTTTGATCACGGGCTGTTTGGCGACGGTGCCGGCTCGCCTGATTTTGTCGGCATTGAGTTTCCAGATGGCGCGGTTCTTGGTAACAAGGGCAATGTGAAGCTGCGTTTTGACGACAGCTATATGCAAATGGCTGCCGACGGAAAACTGTAGGCACCTTTTAAGCCCAAGCTCCGCCTACGGGTGGGGCTTGGCCCAGATCGGAGAGAGAGTTTGGAATTACCGCGATTTTTTGGCCTGCATGCCAAACCTGGAAAGTTGCTGTCGGTGGTTTTGGCCGTGCTGCCCTTTGTATTGCTCATTGCTGTTTACATGATAGCGAGTGATGCGCGGCTCAGTGAAAACCCTAATGACAAACTCTTGCCCTCTTTTTCGCAAATGTATGATGCATTTATGCGCATGGCGATCGAGCCAAATCGTCGCTCGGGCGACATTTTGCTTTGGTCTGACACATTTGCCAGTCTTGGGCGCCTTTTAGTTGGTGTTGGTGGTGGCGCAATTTTGGGCCTTCTGGTTGGCCTCAATACCGCTATCTTCCCTGGACTTCGGGCAATGTCACGCTCGTTTCTCACCTTCTTGTCGATCATTCCGCCTCTGACGATCCTGCCTATTCTTTTCATCGCTTTTGGTGTTGGGGAAACCGCCAAAATCAGTCTCATATTTATCGGCACTGTCTTTGTAATCTCTCGTGATCTGCAGCTTTATGTGCTGCAGTTGCCAAAAGAGCAGATCACCAAGGCATTGACGCTTGGTGCCAGCGAGCTGGCAGTGACCTACCGCATTATTCTGCCGCAGATCATGCCACGCTTGCTAAATACGACGCGCTTAACATTGGGCGGCGCATGGCTGTTTTTAATAGCTGCAGAAATGATCTCGGCGACTGAGGGGCTTGGCTACCGGATTGGGCTCGTGCGCCGCTATCTGGCGATGGATGTGATTATTCCTTATGTGCTTTGGATCACGCTGTTGGGCTTCACGATTGACTGGATTTTGCGAACAGTAGTTGCCAAAAGGTACCCTTGGTACCAGTCGGAGAAAGGGTAACGCCATGCACGAAAAATTACGAAGCAATAGCCTGCTCCACATTGAAGATGTGCATAAAAGCTACGGCGACAAAACAATCCTAGATGATATTGATCTGTCCGTGGCGGCAGGCGAGTTTGTCACCATCGTTGGCCCGTCTGGCTGCGGCAAATCCACTTTGCTACGTCTGGTCGTTGGGCAAGAAACGCCCACAAACGGCTCTATATTGATGGAGGGTCGGCGAATGGGCCCACCAAGCCCCGACCGCGGCGTTGTATACCAACATTATTCGTTGTATCCGCATCTGAGCGCGATTGACAATGTCACTTTGAATCGTCGGTTGGCGCTCAAGCCCTGGCAGTGGCGCAGTAACAAAAAAGCCATTTATGAAGAAGGCATGCAGTATCTAGAGCGTGTCAATATGGCGGATCATGCAGGCAAGTTTCCCGCCCAGTTATCAGGGGGGCAGCGGCAACGCGTTGCGATAGCACAGGCCTTAATCCAAAAATCGAAAATCCTGTGCATGGACGAGCCCTTTTCTGCACTCGACCCCGGTACACGTGAGAGCCTTCAACTGTTCCTGTTGGAATTGTGGGAGGAAACAAAGATGACGATTTTCTTTGTAACGCATGATTTGGAAGAAGCAGTATATCTTGGTACGCGGCTGATTGCGCTGTCGCAATATTATTGCGATGACCGGGCGGTTGGTGCTGCGCGCGGTGCCAAAGTTGTGGTGGACCGGCATTTTGGCCCCGGTGATCAGGCGGTATCCCCGACCGTGAAAGCATCAGTCGAATTTGCGACCACGGTGAAGGAAATCCGCGAGCAGGCTTTTGACCCGGATTATATGCAGCATGTGAAAGATTTTGATCTTTCTCATCCACATAGTTGGGCGACCCGCTCGCAAGGCGAAATTGCTTCTGGGGGCAGTTGATGCGTCGGCGAAGCCAGTATCTGGAAGCCACTGAATGGAACCCGGGCCTCGATAACGGCCACCGTACTATGGGCATGGTGTTGTCGACCCTGCCCGGTGCTGAACAAGACGATATTCACTGGCTGGTGCGGTTGATCGAGAATCCCAAATCTCCGATCGCGTTTCCTGGGCAAATATCTCTGCTGCGCCACTGACCTTTCCCCCAGATTGAGGCCATTTCCTAGGTTAGGAACTTGACGCAAGCCACCTTTCGCTAATTGGGGTTGTCGCTGTGATACGATTTAATTCAAACTCATAATTCATCGTAAGAAATGCACTCACAAGGTCCAGAATGGGGTGTAGCCCTATCGAAGGATGGGCACTTGAGCCTTTTGGCCTGAAGGGCTATTGCGCGACCCTGTTATAGGCGGTAAACCACAAAGTTCACTGTGATTGGAGCTGCCTGATGAGTGACTATGATGATATACTTGTTTCGATTAGAAGGATTACGCGGGCAATTGACCTTCAGTCCAAGGCTCTCGTCAAGCTATCGGGACTGACAGCTCCACAGCTAGTTGTGATGCACGTGCTGCGTAAAGGAGGGCGCTTACCGCCAAGTGCCGTTGCACGTGACGTGGCACTTAGTCAGGCTACTGTTACGTCAATCCTTGAGCGGCTGGAAAAGGCCGGGCTTGTGCGCAGAGAACGAAGCAACACCGACAAGCGCATTATTTATGCTTGCCTTACTTCGGAAGGCCTTAGCCGTTTGGAAGCCGCACCTGAACTACTTCAATCAGGTTTTTTACGCCAGTACAGAAAGCTGGAAGGTTGGGAGCGTAGTATGCTGGTTAGTTCCTTACAGCGCATTGCGGCGATGATGGATGCTGAAGGCTTGGATGCTGCACCAATTCTGGATGTGGGCGAGATTACCAAAGGCTAATTTTGAACTGTTTTGTTGGGTTTTAGAGGCCTCTTTTTTGGCAGGCCTGCTCTGCTTATGTATGAAAGTAAATTAGCTGTCAGTTGAGGGCTAAATGAAATTGGCATTGTGACGTGGGTTTTCCCTGCACATACAAGTTGCTTGTTAATTTGAACTCAAATGATTACAACACATTTCAGAATAAAGGGTGCACACCCAAACAGCCATAATATATAGAGAACCGGGTACCATATAGATAGTAGATTGCGCCGTTTGGGCCAAAACGGTGCTTTGAATACGAACTTTAACAAATAACGGTACTGAATGTTTAACGCTGAACCTGATCAACTACCACAAACCAACAAAGCTGGTATTCTAGCCCCTGTGTTTTACCCAGCAGCGGGTGCTATAGCACTTCTGGTCTTATTTACTGTTCTTGCTGGTGATCAAGCTGCCGCATTTTTTGCAGGGGTTCAGACCTGGGTTAGCCATACAGTAGGCTGGGTTTATATGCTGGCTGTCTCTGGCTTCCTTGGCTTTTGTCTTTATTTGGTGTTTAGCCGTTCTGGCGAAATCAAGCTTGGGCCAAACCATTCGGTGCCCGATTACAGCTTTTTGTCTTGGTTTGCGATGCTTTTTTCCGCAGGAATCGGTATTGGGCTGCTGTTTTTCGGCGTTGCCGAGCCTGTGATGCATTATTTGGCTCCTCCTGAGGAGGATCCCAGAACTGTAGCCGCTGCGATGCAGGCAATGCAGATTACCTTCTTTCATTGGGGCATAAATGGTTGGGCCATTTATGCCGTTGTAGGTCTGGTGCTGGCCTATTTTAGCTTTCGGCACAACTTGCCGCTCACTATTCGCTCTGCGCTCTACCCGCTGATAGGCAATCGTATCCACGGCCCCATTGGTCACGTAGTGGATGTGCTGGCGGTTGTCGGCACGCTATTTGGCGTAGCGACATCGCTTGGGTTCGGGGTGGCACAAGTCAATGCGGGGCTTAATCACTTATTTGATGTGCCCGTTGGCACCGATGTGCAGGCAGGGCTTATCGCTGTTATTACTTTATTTGCAACAGTATCCGTGGTTTCAGGATTGGACGCAGGCATTAAGAAACTGTCCGAGCTGAATATGTTGCTCGCTGGTCTCTTGCTTCTGTTTGTAATTATTCTTGGCCCCACAATATTGTTTTTGAACAGCTTTGTAGAAAACATTGGCCTTTATGCCCAAACGGTAGTTTCCCGTAGTTTACATCTGGGGGCTTATAGCAATGACCAAGATTGGCTGAGCAGTTGGACGCTTTTTTATTGGGGGTGGTGGATAAGCTGGTCCCCTTTTGTGGGAATATTTATCGCGCGTATTTCTCGCGGCCGTACTATCCGGGAATTCATCATCGGCGTTCTGTTGGTGCCCACGGTTTTCACATTTATCTGGATGACTGCCTTTGGCAATGGGGCGCTTTCAATAGAAATGGCGGACGCAACCGTTGGCATTGCAGATACTATCGAAAAAGATATGGCGTTGGGCCTGTTTGTGTTCCTTGAGGCTTTGCCCTTTTCGAATGCCGTCTCTGGGATCGCTATCATCCTGATTATCACGTTTTTTGTTACATCTTCAGACTCAGGCTCTTTGGTAATTGATACTATCACGTCGGGAGGACATTTGAACCCGCCTGTATGGCAGCGCGTGTTTTGGGCAGTAACTGAAGGCATTGTTGCAGCAATTCTTATGATTGGCGGCGGCCTTGGTGCTTTACAGTCGGCCACAATTGTTACCGCCTTACCCTTCACCTTTGTAATTATCTTTGCATGCGCAGGTTTGCTCAAAGGGTTACGCATGGAAACCGCTAAAATTCAGGGAGCGGCCGCAGCGCCCGATGTAAAAATAGTCGGCCAAGAAGCCAATTGGAAACACCGGCTTAAAGCGTTGCTTTCATTTCCAGACAAAAAGAAAATGAATGATTTTATTGCGGAGGTTGTTCGCCCCGGATTTAAGCAGGTGGCTGCAGAAATCACCGCAACCGATTGCGAAGCCCGCGTGGAGATTACATCTGAAGGTACTGAGCTTCGCATATTGCATGGCGAGGAGATGGACTTTCTCTATTCGATCCACATGCGCGAACTGAAGAGTCCCGACTTCGGGCACCTTACAATGGACGCGGATGCAAGCAGGCCAAATCGTTACTACCGAGCAGAGGTTCACCTTCTGGAAGGCAGCCAGCATTATGATGTTTATGGCTTCTCACAAGAACAACTAATCCATGATATCTTAAGCCAGTATGATAAGCATATGCACTTCTTGAATATTGCTCGGAGTTAGGCATCAATATGGAATTGATTGAGTGGGGCGACTTTAGCCGTGTTGAGCTGCGCGCAGGAACCGTGATTTCTGCGGAGGTTTTTGAACAAGCCCACAAGCCAGCTTATATTCTGCATGTGGATTTTGGGCCTGAGTTGGGTATTAAAAAATCCAGCGCACAGATTACAGACCTCTATGAATACGAAAAACTGGTGGGTAAGCAGGTTGTAGCGGTGATCAATTTCCCGAAAAAACAAATTGGACCATTAATGTCGGAGTGCCTGGTGACGGGATTTTACCGAGAAGATGGTGCTGTGGTGTTGGCGGTGCCGGATAGCGCCGTGCCAAATGGGACCAAACTTGCTTGATGGTTCTGTGTTTGTGTTCGTTACTTTTGGCCCCCTTGGGGTTTGCGCAATTGGCGGCATACTATCGGGGAAAGCCGCGACGTCATATTACTGAAGCAGTAACGCTAAGCAAGTGGCCCTAAAGCGTGTTTCAGTGGCCCTAAATATCTCTCAAAATTTCGCCACTGCGCGAGACCGCTTTTATAGATAGGTTTTCTCACTTGTTCTGAGCTCGCCGTTCGAACCGATCGTTCGGTTTTGTGAAACTCAAGACAGGCCTTCTCGAATGGTAGCCCGCAATAATCGAGCATCCTGCGTACTTGTGTATCCAGGTCGGCTACTACGTCCTCATACTGTACGCGCAGTATTTTGCCTGGCAACATTTTGTCCCAGTGCTCCATCAAGCCAACATAGCCGCGGTAGTAGCGGCCAACTTCCTCCAGGCCATAGGTGAATTCTTGTCCCTCAGCAAATAGCTGCTTGAAGCCACTGAAACAGCAGGCCATAGGGTCCCGGCGGGCATCAATTATTTTAGCATTCGGTAAAATCAGATGGATAAGGCCAATATGCCTGAAATTGTTGGGCATTTTGTCGATAAAGAACCGCGCACCCTTGCGGTGCATGCGGGTGCCCTCAAGGTAGGATTCACCAAAACTTGCCAGTTCCTCGGGTGTCAGGGTTTGGATTTTTCTTGGATAGCCCATCTCGGCATCAATTTTTTGGCCAGCCCTGAGCTTATGAGCAAGAGCGATAATGTTGGGCAGTTCAAGCGTGCCATCGACTTGGCTGTGGGACGCCAGGACCTGTTCCAGAAGGGTTGAGCCTGCACGCGGAAGGCCAACAATGAAAATGGGGTCAGGAGATTGACAACCGCCGCCGTCGTGATGCGCAAACAATTGCTGGTTACAGCTTTTGATCTGGGCGGCAAATTCTTCGTCCATCTGGGCCGCGCTGTACCGGCATTGTTTTAGCTTCAAGTCGTTGCCGCGTTTATAATAAGTGAAAGACTGCTCATACTCGTGTCGATCCTCAAAGGCCTTGCCGAGCGCAAAACAAAACTGAATACGGCCACTGTAATTCAGTTCGGAAGTTCCTTCGGCTGCTAACATTGACTGTAGTTCTGTGTCCGTGAACTGGTATGTTTTCAGGTTTGCAAGCCCGTGGTAAGCGTCTGCATGCAGTGGAGCCGAACTGTATGCGCTCCTATAGCTTTCCACGGCTTCCTGGTGTCGCCCGGTGGTTTTCAGCACATGGCCTTTTGATGTTAACGTCGCAGGATCTTTTGGCAGTGTTTCCAACACCTTATTGAAGGTGTTAAGGGCTTCCTCCAGCCGGTTCGCCTGAAGGCATTCTATCGCATAGTGTGACAAAAATACCGGGTTTTCAGGGTCCTGGTCGAGCAGATATTTAGCTTGCTGGAGCGCAGCTTCAAACTTTTGGCGCTTTCTTAGTACGGCAATATGATCAAGTCGCACCTGAACATTACCGGGATCAAACTCAAGCGCACTTTCAAGCAGAAAATCTGCGTCTTCAAGGGATCCTAAACGACCCCCTACATCTGCCAACAGCCTCATCGCTTCAATATGGTGTGGGTTGGCTTTCAAAAATCGGCGACACAAGGTCTCTGCCTTGAGAAGTTTACCTTCATGAAGGAAATTGCTGGCTGCCAACAGTTCTCGCGGTAAGGCTGTCAATCGGTCTGCTTGGGCTTGTGCCTGCGTTGCATCTTTCTGTTTTCCGCTGGCCTGCAGCAGGTCGCTAAGCTTGCGCCAGCTTGCATCTAGGGCCGGGTTGGCATCGCAAGCCAGCCGGTAGGCGTTGATCGCCTGCGGTATTTTTCCGGCTGCCAGATGCAGGTGGCCTTCTTCCTGAAACGCGCGTCCGAACTCAGGCTCGACAACTTTGATCTGATGAAGAACGTCATAAGATTCCGCAGGGCTGCCTTTATAGCGCAGGCACACTGCTTTCATATAAAGCGCTTCTATATGCTCGGGTGCAGTGTCCAGAATAGAGGCCAGAGACGCAAGGGCCACTTCAAAGTGCCCTTGATAGATATTGCTCTGCACCTCCCTAAGAATTGCTGCGATGCGTTTACTGTCCATATGTTCCACACGGTAAGGAAAGGCGCCATTGCCGACGCCTTTTCTTAACCTAAGTTTGGACTGCCTGCCAGCCTAGTAATCGACAGAGAAACGGATACCAAAGGTGCGCGGCCGGTTGGTCGCGATACGCTCCTGGTCGAATATCAGATTATTATTCAGTTGGGCTCGTTCGTCGGTCAGGTTTTCACCAAATACCTCAAAAGACCAGTTTTCCTTGGTGAAGCCTACCGCTAACCCCATCAGGAAATAACTGTCCTGTACTGCGCGGTTGATTAAAACAACATCGCTGAAAGAGGACGCTGAATAGGCGATCGATGGCTGGATATGCGCAAGCACATCATCCATGGCATCCCATTCGTAACGTGCACGAAGATTACCCTGGAAAGAAGGTGCATAAGATAGGTCTTCACCGGGACCAGCAATTGCCACGCTGGCACCAACCAGTTCCGTGATTTCCGTATCAAGGAAAGAGAAGGCGCCGGAGAACGTTAGTCCAGGTACGCCCTGCGGTACCCAGGTAATGTCTCCTTCTATACCTTTGATCTCCGCATTTGCTGCATTATCGGAGAAGAATAGATTAGTCACGGTTGGGTCGAAGATGGTGGTCTGCAGATCTTTGATCTTCACATAGAAGGCACTGCCGTTGAAGCGCAGCGAGTTATCTAAAAGATCAAGCTTCCAACCAAATTCATAGTTGGTGACTTCATCGGTTCTGACAACTGCTGGTACCGCCCCGCCTCCTGCGCCTGCGGGTCTGTTTGGCAAGCCCGGCCTGAAGCCTTCCGAATAATTTACATAAAGAAGCGTATCTTCGTTCGGTGTCCAGGATACGTTGAGTTTAAAGACAAAACCTTTTGCTTCTGCTCCCTTTGGTACCGATACGCCGTTGATTACTTGTGTACCATCAAATTGGGTATCCAGGTTGGTACCAAAGGCGTTCACATCTTCGCCGCCAAAGTTGAAAAAGGATGAGTTGGCGCTGCCTTTGAGCCGCACATCCACATCGTGCCAGCGCATGCCGCCTGTTAAAGACAGGACATCAGGCACCAGATCGTACGTGAGCTCTCCAAACAGGCCAACCTGTTTGTCGGTGCGGGTAATATCATTGAAGAAAATAACCCCAATCGGACGTGGATTAGGATCACTAACCGACGAACCTGGTAGTGCGCCATTTTGCGGCCAACCGAACACTCCTGGAGTGAAACTTTCGGCAAACTGTGAGCCAGGGTATGTGAAGTTGTTGCGCTCAATTAGTGTTTGAGAGCTATAGAAACCGCCAAAAGTGGCGCGAAGTCGGTTTTCTGCTGGTGTGGTAAAGCGCAATTCGTGGGTGAAAACCTCGGTTTCGGTTTCCGAATCCACAAAAAGATTGGGTGCTTGACAAGTGCCTGACGGTGCCGCGTCACCGGGATAAGTAACGGAAGCATCGCAAATATAATAAGGCAGATACTGACCCACAAACAGATAGTCGGTATAATCAACCGTTTGGTCAGTGTCGCGGTTCAGAAAGGCACCGGCATAGACCATGTCGAGCATGCCGAGGCGGCCCTCGACAGTCCAGGCGGTATTGTCAAAATCGTCGACAACCTCGTCCGGAGAATAGCGCTGAACAGACAGCTCATCAGGATCGTCTAATTCCGGATCATAAAAGAAAACACCGTCTGCATCAATGCGTTGGCGGGTATGGCTGGCATTTACTGTCCAGTCTTCATTCACATTCAGTGCAGCGCTAACGCGAAAGCCTGTGTATGAGGCATCGTTGAAATTGTCTTCCACCAACGCCTGGTTGTTAGCGTCAAGGAAAGTGACGGCTGATAAATCGGCACCAGCCTGGAAACCGTCAGATGTTACTACTCCGTTGGGGCGGGCCGTTGCAGATGCAAAGCGTGCGCTTTCGGCGGTCGTAAGGGTGCCGGGTACATTATCAATGTAGCCCCCTTGATTATCGGTATAAAAAACGCCGCGCAGACCAAATTTGCCTTCAATCACCGGCACATTGAGCATGGCTTCTACTTTTTCGCTCATCTCTCCGTTTTTAGTGAACGAAACGCCGCCAGCAACGCGGGCCTGAAATTCATCTAAATTCGGTTTATTGGTGATAAGGCGAATAGTACCCGCCTGAGAGCTTGCACCGAACAACGTGCCTTGCGAGCCAGGCAGTACCTCAATACGGTTAAGGTCTGCTGCATAAACATCAAGATTGCGCCCGACCTGCGTAACCGGCTGTTCGTCCAGATACAGTGCCACATTAGGGGCAAGGCCTGCCACGCCTGCTGTTGTTAAATTGGGAGTAGTTGATGCCAAGCCTCGGATATAAATGGTGCCCTGGCCAGGTCCGGCACCGCCAGATGAGACACCAGGTAGCTGCAACAGATAATCCGTGAAAATATCCACGTCCATTTCTTCGAGCGTGTTGCCTGAAAGCGCCTGCACAGCAACAGGGATATCTTGCGTACTTTCCGCACGCTTGGTCGCGGTCACCACAATCTCTTCAATTGTGAAACCAGAATCATTATCGTCGTCAGATGCAGCGACACCTGTAGCCACCCATAATGAAGTGGAAGCCATGAGACTTAGTTTAAGGGCATTCTTACCAAACATTGTTGGTTTTCTCCTAATTTTCCTAGGCATGACACATATGTACCTGTTCCGGATGGAATAAGTGCATATGTGGGGTAATTACCCAATTGCTAAGGGGAACTTTCTTATGTCTAAAAACAGTTTGAACACAAAGCATTTATTAGGATACTTAGGGGGCTGTGTACACGAAAGATGTGGAAAACTGTTAAAATAAGCGCAAAAAAATGCAGCAAGTGTTGCCGAGGATCCATAGAAAGCTAAACAATTAACAAGTAAAATAAGTGCGTGAGCAGACTGCTTTTGGTTTTTCTGTGGCCGTAGGTTTTTTTGAGGCAAGAAACCTCAAGCCAAGCGTTGTTATACAAGCGCAAGTTCAAAACCTTATGTAAATAGGCCTGTACCCAGCCCGGATTGCCCGCAATGGATCACCAAATATCGTTTCAGGATTTTGAGAGGGCGCTGTGTGTGAACGGGTGCGTGAGACTGTTCGGCAGGTGTGCAGCGAACTCGGTGTGAGCATTACTGAACCGCCCCGGGATTGCCGAAGGCTCCCACTTGTGACTAAAAAGAGCCATTATAAGCAATGCCATGAACAAATTTTCACATGAAGTCTGCTAGCGGGTGGTCCGCATGGTATTTTCCCATGAAGGCGATTATCCGCTCCGTTGGGCAGCGATCGTATCCATTTCCAGCAAGATTGGCTGTGTGCTGCAGACCTTGAACGAGTGGATCAAGAAGGCAGAGGTGGGCTGCGGCCAGAGAGTTGGCGTTCCGACAGAGAGGCCATCGACAAGTTGTGTGACTGTTTTCATGTGCCTGTGGAGAAGTTGATTGAGCAGCTTCCTAGAAATCACGAGAAATCTGTGTAGGGATCGTCAATCCATGACCGTGAATTGAGCCTAAATATTGCTGGTCCCGTTATGGTCCCACAATCAGCACAACATGGTAACCATGCAATAAGTATTTAGATATAATGAAAAATTGGTGGAGCCGAGGGGGCTCGAACCCCTGACCTCTACACTGCCAGTGTAGCGCTCTCCCAGCTGAGCTACGGCCCCAAAAAATATGGGTGTCAAACCCTGGGAATCGCGCGGACTATAAAAGTAGCTTTGGGTCCGCGCAAGGCTAAAGTGAAGCGATTTTGGTTGCTTCATCCTTCGCCTTCTGGAGAAGACTTGCTCTCCAAAATATCACTGGGCGCCCACGCAGGGTGAAGCGCCCAAAGTTGTTTTTTTTACGAGTCGTCAGTAGCTAGCGATGTATCAACCATCGCCGCCACTTCGGTATCGTCATCATCGTCAAGGCTGACAGCGTCATCGGCCTCGGCATCAAGGTCGATATCGTCGGTGTCTACTTCCTCGTCTTCTTCTTCTTCTTCTTTTGCAGCCTCTTCTTTTACAACGGCTACAATCGGTTGTTTTGTTTTGAGAATTGGCTCTGGCTTGAAATCCACGCCGCATGCAACACACACGCATGGATCATCATTGCCAAGATCATAAAAGCGTTCGCCACATTTTGGACAAGTGCGCTTTGTGCCCCATTCGGGTTTTACCACGTCTCTCTCCTTGATATTTGACGCGCTTTAAAGCTAAGAATTGGCGCATCCCTTGCCATGATCGGCAGCGCCTGTCAAAGCATTCCTGTTCTGTCGGCTTTTAATTTGGAATTCTCATTGTGCCAAGCCTTGTTTCTCAGCCCCACAACGTCCTCACGGGCAAAGTCACTATCCCCGGTGACAAATCGATGTCACATCGCTCCCTGATGCTCTCCGCGCTTGCGGTCGGCGAAAGCAAAATCTCGGGCCTGCTGGAGGGCGAAGACGTGCTCGCCACTGCGGATGCCATGCGAGCGATGGGCGCAAAAATCGAGCGCATCGGCGAAGGTGAATGGCGCGTGTACGGTGTAGGCGTTGGCGGTTTGTCCTCGCCCGACAATATTATCGACGTTGGTAACTCGGGTACGTCAGCCCGGCTTTTGATGGGACTGATTGCAAGCCACGATATCACGGTGATGATGACAGGAGATGCGAGCCTTAGGGGCCGCCCAATGGGCCGGGTGATGAATCCGCTCTCTGAAGTTGGGGCCCGCTTTGAAGCGCGCGACAGTAAATATCTGCCAGCAACCATAAAAGGTACAGATGTGCCAATGCCGCTTGATTATACACCACCGATGGCAAGCGCGCAGGTTAAGTCAGCAGTGATTCTCGCGGGTCTTAATACGCCAGGCATAACAACGGTGCGCGAAAAAGTGGCGACTCGCGATCATACGGAACGTATGTTGAGTGCGATGGGGGCTGATATCACCATCACAGAAGAAAACGGCGAACGCACCGTGAAGTTGGTAGGCCAGCCAGAACTCAAACCTGTGACACTGAGTGTGCCGGGCGATATCTCTTCAAGCGCCTTTATTTTGGTTGCAGCCAGTATTCTTGATGGCTCTGATGTTACGATTGAGCATGTGGGTATGAATCCGCTGCGCACGGGCATTATTGATGCCCTCAAAGCGATGGGTGCGAACATTGAGTTGATGCACGCCCGCAACCTGGGCGGCGAGCCTGTAGCGGACATTCATGTCCGCGGCACTAAGCTCAAAGGTGTTACTGAGTTGTCGGTTGATCCTTCAACGATGATCGATGAGTTTCCAGTACTCTTTTGTGCTGCCGCAGTCGCTGAAGGCACAAGCCGTTTCACCGGGCTGGAAGAGATGCGGGTTAAGGAAAGTGACCGCATTATGGTTATGGCGGCGGGCCTTAAGGCGAACGGCGTTAAAGTGACAGAGTTTGACGATGGCCTTGAGATTACCGGCTGTAGTGGCAAGGTGCCGGGCGGCGGCATGGTGGAGACATTTCTCGATCACCGAATTGCCATGAGTTTCGCTGTGTTGGGTCAGATGGCTGAAAAGCCTATCACCATAGATGATGCCAGCCCGATCCAAACCAGCTTCCCGACCTTTATTGACCTGATGACAGGGCTGGGAGCAGGCTTGCTGCTCGGTGATTAAACAGTGGCCAGCGGTGCCTGCAATCTGCGGGTGCCTTTATAGCCATGTTCTTATCGTGCCCTTCGGAACGGACTGGCGGGCCTGAAGCACTGTTGATAACAAGCATATGCTCTGGTCAAGCCAGCGTGCGACGGTGTCACGCTGGCTCGGGTTTGGGCTTAGGCGGGGTCAGGAAATTCGGCAAAAGTTACGATATGGCCACCAGGTTCCCGGTAGCCAACTTCGCGAGCCCCGTAAAAGGTTTCCCGTTCCTGCATGTCGATCGGATAATCGCTGAGCGCAGCTACTACAGTATCCAGATCAGGCACCGTAACATAAAGAAGGGCAGGCCCGGCGTCCGCCGCATCCAGGAACGCATTGCTATCTTCCCGGATGCTGGTGCGGGTCTGGAGCATCACTTGGTTGTGGCCATGCACCAAAATAGCAAACCCAAGATGATCACCTTCTGGTACTTCTACGGTTTGTTCAAAGCCAACCTTTTTAAAGAATTCAGCCGAAGGCTCCACACGGTCCACGGCCAGATTGGGTGTGAGTTGGTGTATCATATGATTGCCCCGTCTCTGCTAATGTTCACTTTATGTTCTTTTGTTATCATGCTCCCCAAACAGAGTCGAGTCTAAAACCCTGGTTAAGGGAAAACACATAAAAACTTTTGTCGTGTATCCCGCGGAGAAGCAGGGCTCATTTGATGAGCGATGCTTTGCCCCGCGAACACATTGCCTTTTTGCATAGCCTGAGCGACCGTGGGCACATACGCTTTTGCAGCTCCCGTGTTGATGAAAGGGCTATTATTATTTTGGCAGCAAAGGCACCTGAAGCGGCCCTGGGTATTGATGGCAGAGGGCCCCCTTTCCGCAATTAATTATTCAACCGGCGTGTGGTTGAAGTAACGGAGGCTATGCAGGAATTTCCTGTTGGCGCGCGCAAGGCAAGGCGATCCCCTCTTGATTGTGTTTAGCCAGTGAAGTCAAGCGCTGGATTTTGATGTGGCGAAACCTGTATGCCCTTTCTATAAGATAGCTGGATGATTTCAGTATTCTGGATAGGTGATTCGCGGTGATTATTGCAATTGATGGCCCGGCAGCGGCGGGTAAGGGTACGCTTGCAAAGCGTTTGGCGGCGAAGCTGGGGTACGCTTATCTGGATACCGGCTCGTTGTACCGGGCGGTGGCGCTTATGCTCTTGAAGGCGGGCTCTGACCCGACTTCAGAGGCCGCGGCCAGTGCGGCTTCTGAAGCACTTAATCTCGAAATTATCGAGGATCCGGCTTTGCGCGCTGAGGCCACAGGCAGTGTAGCGTCTATCGTTGCAGTCATGCCTGCAGTTCGGTCTAATTTATTGAAATTTCAACGTAATTATGCCTCTAGCCCACCGGAAGGTGAGGCTGGTAGTGTGCTGGATGGGCGTGATATAGGCACTGTGGTGTGTCCGGACGCCGAGGTGAAACTGTTTGTGACCGCTTCCCCCGAAGTCCGCGCTCGTCGCCGCACAGCCGAGATGGAAGAACGTGGTATTGCAGCCGACTATGCGGCGATTCTCGCTGATGTTAAGGCCCGCGATGAGCGTGATATGAACCGCGCTGAAGCGCCGCTGAAGCCCGCTGAAGATGCGCTCTTGCTTGATACGACATTATTGGATATAGACGCCGTGTTTTTACGGGCGGTTCAATATGTCGAGGCCAAAGCGAAAGCTCAGGCCTAGACAAGGCGAATTTAGCTCCAATAACCGAAGATGCTGCTATAGCGGTCCCCGGGCTTCAGGCTGGAAGCACGAGGGATTTCTTTGTTGGTATTAGAGGCCTTGTGGCGCCAGAAAATGTCGGGATGGTCCCGTCATTAAACCCGTCAGGAGGAAGACCGTCGGAACCAACCGACAGGCACGAAAACATTGATACTTGAAAGGAAGACTTGAATGTCTGACATGGCACAAATGCCAAGCCTCTCTGATTTTGAGGCAATGCTAAACGAAACAATCCCTGCAGACGGTGGCTTCGAAGGCCGCGTTGTAACGGGCACAGTTGTTTCCCTTGAGAATGACTTTGCGATCGTAGACATCGGATTGAAAGCCGAAGGTCGCGTACCTCTTAAAGAATTTGCAGTTCCTGGCCAGCCGGCTGAGCTTGTTGTAGGCGACGAAGTAGAAGTATTTGTTGACCGCGTTGAGAATGCGCTCGGCGAAGCTATTCTGTCCCGCGACAAAGCGCGCCGTGAAGAAAGCTGGACTGAGCTTGAAAAAGCCCTTGAAGGCGATGCCCGTGTTAACGGTGTTATCTTTGGCCGTGTTAAAGGTGGCTTCACGGTTGACCTTAACGGCGCTGTTGCCTTCTTGCCTGGTTCACAGGTTGATATCCGTCCGATCCGCGACGTGACGCCATTGATGAACATCGAGCAGCCATTCCAGATCCTCAAAATGGACCGTCGCCGCGGCAACATCGTTGTTTCCCGCCGGGCGATCCTCGAAGAGGACCGTCAAGAGCAGCGTACTGAACTGCTTGGCAAGCTTAAAGAAGGCGATGCAGTTGACGGTGTTGTTAAGAACATCACTGACTATGGTGCATTCGTTGACCTCGGTGGTATCGACGGCTTGCTGCACGTAACAGACATGAGCTGGCGCCGTGTGAATCATCCTTCAGAAGTTCTCGGCATTGGTGAGACTGTGAAGGTACAGGTTGTTCGCATCAACCCTGAAACTCAGCGCATCAGCCTTGGCATGAAGCAGCTTGCTGAAGATCCATGGGCCGGTATTGAAGCCAAGTACGTTGTTGGCGCGAAGTTCACTGGTACTGTTACGAACATCACTGATTATGGTGCGTTCGTTGAGCTGGAAGCTGGTGTTGAAGGTCTCGTACACGTTTCTGAAATGAGCTGGGTTAAGAAAAACATCCACCCAGGCAAGATCGTTTCTACAAGCCAGGAAGTTGAAGTTATGGTTCTTGAGGTTGATGCCTCTAAGCGCCGTATCTCTCTTGGCCTGAAGCAGTGCGGTGACAACCCATGGGATGCGTTTGCTGATAAATTCCCAACTGGTACTGAAATCGAAGGTGAAGTTAAGAACATCACTGAATTCGGTCTCTTTATCGGTCTCGAAGGCGACGTTGATGGCATGGTACACCTGTCAGACATCGCTTGGGATAAGGGCGGCGAAGAAGCTATTGCTGAATTCAAGAAGGGTGACACTGTAAAAGCTGTTGTTCTTGATGTTGATACCCGCAAAGAGCGTATCAGCCTCGGTATCAAGCAGCTTGGCGGCGACCCGTTCAAAGATGTTTCTTCTAAGAAGCGCGGTGAGCAGGTTACATGCGTCGTGAAAGCTGTGAACGAAAACGGCATTGAAGTTGAAGTTGGCGAAGACACTGGCGTAACGGCCTTTATCCGCCGCTCTGACCTCGCGCGTGACCGCAATGACCAGCGCCCAGAGCGTTTCGCTGAAGGCGACAAGGTTGACGCAATGGTTACTGGCGTAGACAAGGGCAGCCGCAAGGTGAACCTGTCTATCAAAGCGCTTGAGATGGCTGAAGAAAAAGCAGCGGTTGAGCAGTATGGTTCTGCAGACAGCGGTGCAAGCCTTGGTGATATCCTTGGTGCAGCTCTTAAGAAAGCTGAAGACGACAAATAGGCGTCTGTCAGTTTCAGGAATTGAAGAGGCCGCTCCGGTTGGGGCGGCCTTTTTCATGGGCATCTACGAAAGCGACTTGAACGTGGAGTCGTGCTATATTTGTGCTTCGAACTTCGCTGTAACAAATACCAGAAACTACTCCTTTGATACCACTAGTTAACGAAATGTGAATGATTTTGAAACAAAAATCCTTTCTTTTTAACGACTTACTTGACGAACTGCTTTTCAGGTGGCACGCTTCTACTGTGACCAAAGGGTGATGGATTTTCGAGTGCGGCAAGTGGAAACACCCAGGGGAGGATGCAAATGATCAAATCTGAGTTGATTACTAAAATTGCTGACGCCAACCCCCATCTGTATTATCGGGATGTTGAGCGTATTGTTTCGAAGATTTTTGACGAAATCACCAGTGCGCTGGCACGCGGAGACCGGGTGGAACTCCGGGGTTTTGGTGCCTTTTCCGTGAAAACACGCCCTGCACGTACAGGCCGTAACCCTCGCACTGGCGAAACGGTTGAGGTTGCTGAAAAGCAGGTGCCCTACTTCAAAACAGGTAAAGACCTGCGCGAGCGTTTAAACGACTAGTTACTCCCTCTGTTTTTGGCGAAGCTCTTCCAATGGCCAAATCTATAAGTCGACTGATTCGCCGCCTGATCTGGATTTTGATCGGGCTTTTTCTGATTTTTTTCTCTGTCAAAAATCGTGGCTGGGTTGATCTGTCCTTCGAGCCACTTGCTGCCCCCTTCTCGGTCCAGCTCTGGTGGGTCCTGTTTGCCGGTATTTTTATCGGGGCTGGAGTAACCGCATGGGTGGCCAGTTGGCTGAGGCTCGAAGGATTTGCAAAACGTCGCAAGGCCGAACGCCGCGCTGATTATTTGAATGAGCAAATGAGCGCGATGGCGGAAGATGCACATGAAGGCCGGGCGCACCGCGCGCATAAGGCTGCTGCCGACGAGGACGCCGTTGCTGCGCTTGCCAAACCCGAGTAATCCACGCTAAACCCCGCCGAGAATTTGCAGCTACGTTGTTATTACCAAAGGGAGCCCTACCCATGACGGCATCTGTCATAAAACCAAGTGACCGTATTTTCTGTGCTCTTGATACTGTTGTAACTGCGGATGCAGTGGCGCTTGCGAAGGAACTGGTGGGCATGGTTGGCGGCGTGAAGCTGGGGCTTGAGTTTTACTGTGCTAACGGCGCGGATGGCTTTAAGGCAGTGGCTGAAACTGGCATGCCGATCTTTCTTGATCTGAAATTTCACGATATTCCCAACACTGTTGCTGGTGCGGTCCGGGCAGTGGCACCTTTGGCCCCAAAGATTCTGACGATCCATACCCAAGGCGGGCCGGAGATGATGCGCCGAGCGGCAGAAACTGCTGCTGAAGAAGCCGAAAAATACGGCCACGAAAAACCCTGGATCACGGGCGTAACTATTCTCACAAGTATGGATGATGCTGACCTTACAGCGATAGGTGTAAGTGATCCTGTCGCAGATCAGGTGGCCCGGCTTGCCGCGCTTGCCGCCCAGAGCGGCCTTGATGGTATGGTGTGTAGCCCCAAGGAGATTTCCTTGGCACGGGTTGCGACGAATCCAGATTTCAAGCTTGTTGTGCCGGGGATTCGCCCCGCTGGTAGTGCTGCGGGGGACCAGAAGCGAGTGATGACACCGGCTGACGCTGTGACTGCAGGTGCGGATGTTCTTGTAATAGGCCGCCCGATTACTCAGGCCGCCAATCCAGCAGGTGCGGCGCAGGCAATTGCCGCGGGCATCAACACCTAGGGCAGGCTACCCCACCCATAAATGTTTGAGGCCATGGGCATCCAGAAAACGCTCAACCTCTGCGGCATTCAGAAGTTTGTCGGCTGTTGCTGGCGGGTTCTGTTTTGCAATGCTGGGGGTAATTGAGTGATTGGCATCTGCGCCCAGAAACTCTAGAAGCGGTGTGAAATTACCATGTGCTACATCTGCATAATCTAGATCGATCCAGTCTGCGTTGTTTTTCTTGAGGGCTTTCCGCGTATTTTCGAACGAGTCGCTCTTGTGTTTGTGGAAATCCAGAAAAGCGTCCAGATCAATCTCTACTTTGGCGGTCTTGTCGAACGCGACGTGGGTGGCCCAGTGCTTGAGTTTGAGCGCAATTATAAGGGAGATGAATTGGTCCAGAGTATTTTTCCGGGCTAGTAATACTTTCTTCCAGCTTCTGTCAGCGATCAGGTTGTTTTTAATCGCATCATTGTGATCGAGGAATAATTTGAAGCCATAAATATACGCCGCGGGTTTGATTGAACGCGCATTGGCTTCATGACGAATAAGGAAGCTGAAGGGATCTGCATCGCGTTCCGCTGGTGTTTCGTGGTCGAGCTGGTGTCCAAAGATGCGTTGGCTGTGGAAAATTTCCAGATCGCTGTAGATGGCCGGGTGAGTATGAAGCGCCCCAGAAAGGGCGTTCGAGCCTGTTCGGGCGTCGGTCAGCATGACAAAGCGCGTGGTAAACATGGGAACTCCAGCAAACATTCGACAGCCTGTTTAGCGGGTATCTTTCTTTGGTTCCACATCAACTGTCTCTTTTTGATCTGCGTAGCGGGAAAAAGCCACAGCAATCCGGGCCAGGCAGGGGCAGATTATGTTTTGTTGGAACGGGACTATCTCGTTATCTCCGTAGTGCTGATTGGGAGGAAAGGAATGGTTATGGCTCATTTCGCATTTTCGGATCTCGTTTTTGAGGCTTATTTTTTTGCCAAGTGTTTGGGGTTTTTGTTTATAAGCCGGGCATTCATGCCAGCCCGGTTGGGGTGTTGAAGGTCCAAGTAGCTATCCTGAATTTGGCCAGACACTGAAAGGCTTGATATAGCCACTTCACCGTACGGCAAAAATTGGTTCTGACGATCAAATTTATGAAGTGCGACGGCGCAGAAGTCTGCGCTTTTTCAGCGCGTAAGAATCGCTTGCAAAGCGCGGAAACACGCTGTATACACCCCCATTCGTTGAATCACCCGGCTGAGGTAATGGGCTGCCGTGATGATTCTAAAAGACAATCTTTACTTTTGTGAGGAATGAAAATGCCCAAGATGAAGACTAAAGCGAGCGTTAAAAAGCGCTTCAAGCTCACTGCTACTGGTAAAGTGCGCGCTGCTCAGGCTGGTAAACAGCATGGCATGATCAAGCGTACCAACAAGCAGATCCGTGACCTGCGTGGTACTACAATCCTGAAGGATTGTGACGCCAACATCGTCAAGAAGTTTATGCCGTACGGCTAAGGCCGCCTCGACGCATAAGAATTTTCAGGATTTAGGAGATATACCATGGCACGTGTAAAACGCGGTGTAACATCGCACGCTCGTCATAAGAAGGTTCTCGAAGAAGCTAAAGGCTACCGGGGCCGCCGTAAGAATACTATCAAAGTTGCTCGTCAGGCTGTTGAGAAAGCCGGCCAGTACGCATACCGTGACCGCAAAGCCAAGAAGCGCAACTTTCGCGCTCTCTGGATTCAGCGTATCAACGCTGGCTCGCGTTTGAATGGTTTGCCATACGGTCAGTTCATGCACGGTCTCAAGCTCGCAGGTATTGAGCTTGACCGTAAGGTGCTGAGTGACCTTGCAACTCATGAAGCAACGGCTTTTGCAAGCTTGGTAGAACAGGCGAAGGCCGCTCTAGCTAAGTAAGCTCAGTTTTTCGGAACTAAAGCTGGTTCGCGTAAGCGATCAAAGTTATTTAGAGGGGCCTTGCCATTGTGGCGAGGTCCCTTTTCTTTAAGTTTATTCAAAATTTATTTGTGACTTGGTGAATGGAATAACCATGCAGAAACAGATTTCATCCCTGAGGGAAGATATCACGGCACAGGTTGGTGGCGCTGCTGATTTGGCAGGTCTTGAGGCTATCCGCGTCGCGACCTTGGGTAAAAAAGGCAGCGTATCGGGCCTGATGAAGGGTCTTGGCGGCATGAGCCCCGACGAACGCAAAGTGATAGGCCCAGCTCTTAATGGCCTCAAAAGTGAAGTGGCCGACATTATCGCTGCCCGCAAAGAAATTCTTGAAGAGGAAGCGCTTGATGCGCGCCTTGCGAGCGAGCGTGTGGACGTGACCTTGCCGGTGCAGGAGCATGCTTCAGGCAGTGTGCATCCGATCAGCCAGGTGATGGACGAAATCGCTGAGATTTTTGCGAGCCTTGGTTTCGATGTGGCGGAAGGCCCGGATATCGAGAATGATTTCCATAACTTCACTGCGCTCAATATTCCCGAGGAGCATCCCGCGCGTCAGGACCATGATACTTTCTATCTGCAACCAGACGAGAATGGTGACCGCAAGGTGCTGCGTACACATACAAGCCCGGTGCAGATACGCACCATGCTCTCGAAAGAGCCTCCTATTCGTATTATCGCGCCAGGCCGCACTTATCGCTCTGACAGCGATGCCACGCACACACCAATGTTTCACCAGGTTGAAGGCCTGGTGATTGACAAGGATACGCACCTCGGGCACCTCAAAGGTACGCTGGAAGCTTTCCTGAAGGCCTTTTTTGAAGTGGACGCGGTAACACTGCGCCTGCGCCCAAGTTATTTCCCCTTTACTGAGCCTTCGATGGAAGTAGACGTGCAGTGCAGCTTTGACGGCGGCACAGTGAAAATCGGCGATGGCAACGATTGGCTTGAGATCCTTGGTTCCGGCATGGTGAATACCAAAGTACTGGAAGCCTGCAACCTTGATCCGAACGTCTACCAGGGTTTTGCCTTTGGTTGCGGTATCGACCGTCTGGCGATGCTTAAATACGGTATGAACGATCTGCGTGCTTTCTTTGACGCTGATCTCAGGTGGCTGAAACACTATGGGTTTCAGGCGCTTGATCTGCCAACGATTGCAGGGGGGCTAAGCCGATGAAATTTTCTTTAAGCTGGCTCAAAGACTATCTGGAAACAGATGCTAGCCTTGACGAAATTATCAGTAAACTCAACGCTATTGGCCTAGAGGTCGACACGGTGGAAAATCCTGCCGATTCGCTTGCGCCCTTTACGGTTGCAGAAGTGTTGGCTGCTGAGAAACACCCGGACGCTGACAAGCTGAAGGTGTGTAAGGTATCTAATGGTACTGAAGAAATGCAGATTGTTTGCGGTGCACCTAATGCGCGTGTCGGCATCAAGGTAGTGCTTGGTCGTCCAGGTGATTATGTGCCGGGTCTTGATGTGACACTCAAGAAAGCAAGGATTCGCGGAGTCGATTCGTCCGGTATGATGTGTTCCGCCAAAGAGCTTGAGCTTGGCGAAGATCATGATGGCATTATCGAATTGCCTGAAGATGCTCCTGTGGGAACGTCGTATGTTGACTATGCTGACCTTGATGATCCTGTGATCGATGTCGAAATCACGCCGAACCGCCAGGATTGTCTCGGAATTTATGGTATCGCGCGCGATTTAGCGTCAGCGGGCCTGGGCACCTTAAAGCCTCTCACAATCAAGAAAATCGAAGGTACTTTCGACAGCGACATTACTGTTTCAATAGATCTACCCGAAGATAAAGTAGCTGCGTGTACCCAGTTCCTGGGACGCAAGTTCACGGGTGTGAAAAATGGCCCAAGCCCGCAGTGGTTGCAAGATCGGCTGAAGGCCATTGGCCTGCGTCCGATCTCGAAGCTTGTGGATGTGACTAACTATATCACACACGACTTTGGCCGCCCGCTGCATGTGTATGATGCTGCGAAGCTGACCGGAAACCTGGTGGCACGCATGGCGCACCAAGGTGAAACCTTCACGGCACTTGATGACAAAGAATATGTCGCGATCGGTAGCGAGACAGTGATTGCTGATGGTGCGGGCGCGCAGGGTTTTGGAGGTATTATTGGTGGCCTGGATACAGGTTGCTCCGAAGAAACCACAGAAGTCGTTCTGGAAGCAGCACTTTTTGATCCGGTACGCACAGCCTTCACGGGCCGCGATCAGGGTTTGATTACCGACGCACGCTACCGTTTTGAGCGCGGTGTTGATCCGCTCTTTATCCGTGATGGAATGGAAGTCGCGACCAAGATGATCCTTGATCTTTGCGGCGGTGAAGTAAGTTATGTGTTTGAAGCAGGAACAGATACTGTTTGGGACCGCACCGTGCCGTTCCGCTCAAACCGAGTGAAAACACTTGGCGGTGTGGATTTGCCTGCAGCAGAGAGTGTGGCAATTCTTGAAAAACTTGGTTTTTTGGTTAAGGGCAATGACCCTTACACGGTGAAGGTTCCTTCTTGGCGCTGTGATGTGGTTGGGGAGCCTGATCTGGTTGAAGAAGTGCTGCGTATACACGGGTACGATAATATCCCGTCTGTCCAGTTACCGACAACCGACCATAAAGCCGGTTCGACCCTAAGCTTGCGCCAGAAGCGAGCACGTGCTGTGAAACGCCGTTTGGCGGCGGCGGGTATGCATGAAGCCATTACATGGTCTTTCATGCGCCGTGATCAGGCTGCGCTGTTTGGCGGCGGCGGGGATAATCTGGTACTTGCAAATCCGATTTCCAGTGAGATGGATTGTATGCGCCCAACCAGCATCCCGAACCTGATGCAGGCGGCCCAGCGCAATAAGGACCGCGGCCAAGGCGGTGTGGCCTTGTTTGAAGTTGGTCAGATGTTTGAAGATGATACCGAAAAGGGCCAGCATTTGATGGCGGCGGGTGTGCGTTCGGGCACTAATGAGCGTCACTGGGCACGGCTAAGCACGGCGGTAGATGTGTTTGATGCCAAGCGCGACGCTATGGTAGCCCTCAAGGCAGCCGGCGCGCCGGTCGAAAACCTTCAGGTTTTCACTGAGGCACCGGGTCATTATCACCCTGGCCGTTCGGGCACGCTGCGATTGGGGCCGAAGAATATTCTGGCTGCCTTTGGCGAGATCCACCCGAAGATGTTGAAGGCAATGGATGTAGACAGCCCAATGGTCGGGTTTGAAGTGTTCCTGGACAAAATCCCAGCGAAGCGCGGTAAATCAGCGGCTAAAGGAGCCTTGCAAGTCTCTAATCTGCAGTCAGTGGAACGCGACTTTGCATTTCTCCTTGATTGCGACAGGCAGGTGGCTGATTTGATTCGTGCGGTGAAAGGCGCTGATAAGGCTCATATCGGCCGTGTGGGTGTTTTTGATGTCTATGAGGGCAAAGGGGTACCTGAGGGTCAAAAGTCAATTGCGGTGTCAGTTGTTCTGGAGCCCAAGGACGAAACTTTCGCTGACAAGGACATTGAGGCGATTGCTGGCAAGGTTGTTGCGGCGGCTGAAAAGGCTGTTGGAGCCAAGTTGCGGGCATAAAAGAGCGTAACACGCTTTTTTGACAGAAAATAAACCGATCAGGGCTTGAAAAAAAATCCTGATCGGTTTTCATATACTGAGTGGGGGTAGTGCAGGTGGGGACCTGTACGTTTGGTGTGCATGGAAGTGTGGACGTGACTGCAAATAAGAAAATGAAAAAGAAAGATACAAAGGTTGGCCTTGGGCTTCGTCTGAAAGCCTGGTGGGAAGGCTATGACACCGAGGATATCAAAAAGCGCCTCAAAGACCGTGAACCGGAGGAAGAGCAACAGCCGGAACCTGAGGGTAAACCAAAGGAAATGACGGCTGAAAATCTTGATCCCTGGGATGAAGAAACTGTGGATATTGCCCAATATGTGTGGGGCAAGGGATTCTGCGGGCCAGGTGGGCCAGATTATATCATATCGCTTTCGAAACTTTTGGCGCTGAGCCCTGAGATGTCGATGCTGCAGATTGGTGCTGGCCTTGGTGGGCCTGCGCGCGTTCTTGTGGATCGTTTTGGTGTTTGGATTACAGGCTTTGAAATATCACAGATGCTTGTTGAAAAGGGCCGTAAGCTCTCGAAAATGGCAGGCCTTGATAAGAAGGCCGTGCTGGAACAGTATGACCCAGACAATTTTGAGGGATTTGGGCGTAAGTTTGACCGCGCTATTTCGAAAGAGGCCTTGTTTACGATTGAAGATAAAGCGGGCATGATTGCCCATATCGAAGACAAACTTAAGCCTGGCGGCCTGTTCCTGATGACAGAATATGTTATCGATAGCGATGCTGTTTTGGGCAAAGACCGTTACAAAGAGTGGATGGTAGCGGAGCGCAGCCACCCTTACCCAATTCTGTCGGATGAATTAGTCGATCTGTTGAAAGCAAACCGCATGCAGGTACGGGTGTCCGAGGATATTTCCCGTCAGTATGTCGATATGATCAACCAGGCGTGGGCTGGTGCCGACGAAGTGGCTGCGAAGCTGGCGCAACGCGAAGACGGTGCGCAGATGATCCAGACACTGATGCGAGAAGCTGAGTTTTGGACGCGGCGTAAGAAGCTGCTGGAAACGGGCGACCTGAAGTTGTGGCGTATTGTGGCCAACAAGAAATCCGGTGGCCCATCAATGATGTCTGACTGGTAACTGATTTGGTGTCAAAGGTTACTGAAAACCCGTCTTTCAGGCGGGTTTTTCTTTTTTGGCTTTAAGAGTGTCGGTTTGGGCACCTCTGCGGGCGAACATGATGCCAGTGAGGATAAGACCGGCACCCACCATATGGCCTAAACCCAGCGCTTCCGCGAAGAGCCACCAAGCTAAAATGGCCGAGATCACCGGCTGGATCAATAAACTTATAGCGCCTAGGGCGGCTGGCACATGGGCCAAGCCGTAGATGATCAAACTTTGGCCCAGAACGTGGGTGAGCCAAGCGAGGCCCAAGAGCGGTAACCAGCCCTCTAACGACTGGGGAATGAAGGCCCCTTCTTCTGTAAGTGCAATCGGCAGCAGAAAAAGCGCGGTTGCCAGCGCAGAGCCAAACATCACCACAGGCGTTGTCAGGGAACCCCTAACCCTGGCCGCGCAAATAATATAACCCGCATAGGCCACTGCTGTTGCGACCCCCAGTAGGTCACCCATTAGATAGTCCGGATTGATGGAAGTATTTTGCCCCACTAGTGCTGCTGCGCCAGCGACCGCAAGTGCAAGCCCCGCGAGGAAAGTTCGGCTATAGCGCTGCCCAAAAAACAAGAAGCCCGCAAGCGCGGTGAAAAGGGTTGCCATATTTGCGAGGAAAGTAGCGTTTGCGACAGTCGTTTTCTCAACTGACCAGTGCCAAAGATACAGATCAGCCGAAAACCAGAAACCAACAAGGGCCGCGCAGATCAGCAGCGTGCTCTTTGGGCTGGTTTTAATTTGGGATAGGCTTTTGGTATCTATCAGCAGCCACGTAAGCAGAAGTGGTAATGCCAGGCTAACACGCCAGAAAGCTGCAGACGTTGGTGTGACCTCGGAAAGTCGCATAAAAATTGCCGCCGTCGCGATGGCAACCGCACCTGCGATCACTGCGGAAAATCCTTTTGCAAATCCAGGTGTTGCTGTGTTCATGCTGGCAGTCTTTAATCTATGCGTGTCTTTGATACCGCGAGTATCATGCCCTTTCAGAGGCCGCAAGTTTTGAAATATCATAATAAATCTGATGCGAAACAAAGCAAAAATTGGGCATTTTATGACATCGTTGCCATTGGGCTACTTGCATGGCTTGCTGCAAAGCGGCATGATCTCGCCCGGAAGATAAGAGGGAGTATGAAATGAGTGAAGCTTTGACCTTCCCTGTGACGGCAGAAGCCCTTGCAGGTACGCATTGTACCAATGAACAATATCTCGAACGTTATGAGCGCTCAATCGCCGATCCCAATGGGTTCTGGGCTGAAGAGGCGAAGCGTATCGACTGGATGAAACCTTTCACCAAAGTGAAAAATACCGACTTCACGGGCGATGTATCGATCAAATGGTTTGAAGATGGCACTCTGAATGCCAGTGTTAACTGCATCGACCGCCATTTGCCGGAAAAGGCCGATGTAACGGCATTGATCTGGGAAGGCGATAATCCAGATGACAGCAAGCACATCACATACGGTGACTTGCATAGGGAAGTATCGAAGTTTGGCAATGTGCTGCGGGCGCAGGGTGTCCAGAAGGGTGACCGGGTTACTCTTTATATGCCGATGATCCCTGAGGCGGTATACGCCATGCTGGCATGTGCGCGGGTTGGTGCTATCCACTCGGTTGTCTTCGGTGGTTTTTCACCAGACGCGCTTGCGGGGCGCATCAAAAACTGCGAGTCGGATTTTGTGATTACGGCGGATGAGGGCTTGCGTGGTGCGAAGGCAATTCCTCTGAAAAGCAATGTGGACAGGGCGCTTGAGCGGTGCCCGAACGTCAAAAGTGTTATTGTGGTCAAACGCACGGGCGGGGATATCGGTTGGATTGAGGGGCGTGATGTTTGGTATCATGACGAGGCTGCCAAAGTTTCTGCCGACTGTGAACCGGAAGAAATGGGCGCTGAAGACCCGCTTTTCATTCTCTATACGTCGGGATCAACAGGTCAACCCAAGGGTGTGTTGCACACCACTGGCGGCTACATGGTCTGGGCCTCTATGACGCATGAGTATGTATTCGACTATAAAGCAGGCGATATTTATTGGTGTACGGCTGACGTGGGTTGGGTCACAGGCCACAGCTATATCGTTTACGGGCCGCTCGCGAACGGTGCCACCAGCCTTGTATTTGAAGGCGTGCCAACCTACCCGGATGCGGGCCGTTTCTGGCAGGTGTGCGAAAAACACAAGGTGAATATTTTTTATACTGCGCCAACAGCCCTTAGGGCATTGATGCGTGAAGGTGACGAGCCGGTAAAAAAACATGACCTTTCCAGCCTCAGGCTTTTGGGAAGCGTCGGTGAACCGATCAACCCTGAAGCTTGGCTTTGGTATCATCGTGTTGTTGGTGAAGGGCGCTGTCCAATCGTCGATACCTGGTGGCAAACTGAAACCGGGGGTGTGATGATTTCGCCGCTGCCGGGTGCCACAATGTTGAAACCTGGCTCGGCGACGCTGCCTATGTTTGGTGTTAAGCTTGAAATTGCTGATCATGAAGGAAAATTCAAAAAAGGCGGCGCAACAGGCAACTTGGTTATCACCGATAGCTGGCCTGGTCAGATGCGCACAGTTTATGGCGATCATGAGCGCTTCAAACAAACCTATTTCGCAACCTTTGAAGGCATGTATTTCACAGGGGATGGCTGTCACCGTGATGAAGACGGTTATTATTGGATTACCGGGCGTGTTGATGATGTGATCAATGTCTCTGGCCACCGCATGGGCACTGCAGAGGTGGAATCGGCGCTGGTTTCCCATAAAGGTGTTTCAGAGGCTGCAGTTGTGGGGTATCCGCATGATATCAAAGGTCAAGGCATTTACGCTTATGTTACGCCGCCCGCAGATATTGAACCAACGGAAGAGCTACGGGCCGAGCTTGTGAAATGGGTGCGTTCTGAAATCGGGCCAATTGCCACGCCAGATTTGATCCAGTTTGCTCCTGGGCTTCCGAAAACGCGTTCGGGCAAGATCATGCGGCGTATTCTCCGGAAAATTGCGGAAAATGATTTTGGTAATTTGGGTGATACGTCCACGCTTGCGGACCCAACGGTAGTTGATGACTTGATCGAGAATCGAAAGAATCGCTAGAGTTTACAGTGTTAGAAAATAAGGGGGCCGCGTGCCCTCTTATTTATGCCGCAGAAGACTTTTCAATAAGAGCAGCCGATAAAGTCTTGAGGAGAGTGTCTATTTTGACAGGCTTTTCAATATAGCCGAAAAGGCCTTCTTCTTTAGCACGTTGCTGGCTGTTGGGTGTTATGTCGGCGGTGACGGCAATCACAGGACAGTCGGGTGCAAGCCCCTGTTTGCGGCGCCTTTGGTTCCATTCAAACCCATCCATATCTGGCAGATGCAGATCGATCAGCAGTAAATCAAAATGACCCTCTTTCAGGGCCTTAAGCCCGTCAGCACCAGAATCAGCACAAACAAGAACCAATCCGTCGACTGATTTAAGCATGTTTTTGATCAGCAACTGGTTAATGTCGACATCCTCGACATATAGAATTTGCTTGTCTTTCAATATTGCTGAAGGATCTGCGTTTGCGTTAGTTGCCTGTTCCAGATTTACGTCTGTTTTTTCATTTGGTTGCTGTTCAGCTACCGGAAAAGTGACCCAAAACAAGCTGCCTTTGCCCGGCTTACTTTTGACACCGACGGCACCGTCCAGCCCTTCCGCGAGTGCTTTTGAAAAAGCGAGGCCGATACCCGTACCCTGAACTGTCGTGTATTCAGCGCCGAGCCGATTGAAGGGCTCCCAAAGGCCTGATAATTTGTTTTCCGGGATGCCGGGGCCCGTATCCACAACCTCGAATTTGACTTTCCCATTTATCTCATAGGCTCGTATATGCACCTCTCCGTTCATGCTGTTATATTTCACGGCATTCGAGAGGAAGTTGTTCAAAATCTGACTTGCCCTGGTTTTGTCTGTCCAAATATTGGGGATTTGGTCCAGGTCTGAAGCAATATGAAGTTGTACAGATTTATCTTTGGCATCTTTTGTGGCCATTGACAGGCAGTGCTCTATTAGGTCTCTCGGGTTAACGGTTTCGAAGTCGTAGGAAACCGCACCAATATCAACCGTGGCAAATTCCAGAATTTCATTAAGCATGGTAAGCAGGAGTTCTCCGCTGCGCTTAATATACCCCAACTGTGTCTCTTGCCGGGGATTGTCCTGCACCGATTTTTCCAGTGCCAATAGCTGGGAAAATCCAATCACCGCATTCAAGGGTGTTCGCAGGTCATGGCTCATCGCCGATAGGAATTCCATTTTCGCGCGGTTTGCTTCTTCTGCTTTTTCCTTGGCGACGACAAGCGCCAACTCCTGATGCCGAGACTTCCGTCGTGCTTGTTCCTGATAAAAAGCCAACGTCACAATCAAGACCCCGACAGCAAAAGCAAAAGATTGTACGGCGGTGATACTTCTGTCGAGTGCAGAATAAGCTTCGGCGGCGTCAATTTCTGTTGTAAAGCCAAAATCCATGGCGTTGTCCCAGCGCCATGTACCAATCACAGGCACGCCGCGGTAATCCAGATAAGAGTCGAGTTTTGTCCCCTGGGCACCATATAGTGCGGCGTGTACCATTTCCGTAACAGGAAGTTCAGAGCTGGTTTCGCCTGGTGATGCGTTCAGAAGGTTTTCACCGGGGTTCAGGAGTTTGATGTTGAGCGAACTCGATTGACCGCTTTTTAGAAGCCCTATCTCAACGAGTTGATCGATAAATCGGCTTTCGCTGATCATGACACCATCTTCGTTGAAGGCGTATGTTTCGCCAGATAAGCCCGTACGGCCACGTGCAAATATTGAGGAAAACTCCGTATAGGGATTTATGCGGAGTGCAAGGACCGCTTCGATGCTGCCATCGTTATTTAAGATAGGGGTCGCTACAAACATAGTCGCCGCGTCGCCGCTTAAGCTTCCACCAGCATCTATTGTTGGCACATCGGTGCGAATTGGGGCGATAATCAAGCTCTCTCCTGTCATCACCATGCGTAATTTTCCGGGCGCCTGCAGGGCGATCAGGTTCACATCGCCAATATTGTTATCACGTGTCGAACTGAGTGTTTCGCCAGATGGTGCGACAATGAAAAATCCCAAGTACCCAAGGCTTGAAACGGTAAAGTTTATCTCCGCCCGAAGTGCCTTGTGAAGCTCGCCCGCACCCAGGGCATTTTTTGTACTTTCCCGCATTAACTCTGTGGCCGCGATTTTTACCGGGGGAAGCTGTGCAAGTGCTTGCGCATTCCCAGTATGATGTCGGCTCCAGTTTCTTAAGGATACTTGCGTGAAATCAGAGACAGCGACCAGCGTGTCCTTAAGGATATTTCGTGTGCGCATTTTCTGATCGTTGACAACAAGCCAAGTCGCAGCAATCAAAACCAATAAAGCGGCAAAATAGGGCAGGCTGGCAAGAAACGGGGCTTTGAACTTCATCTCATGGACTTTGTTGACGGCTAATGCTTTTCGGGCCTTGACTGTAGCCAGATTTCGTTAACAGTTCGTATGCTTCGAAAGCACGAAAATAGCATGCATCAAGAGGCTTGCCTGCGGTTGGCCAGAATAGTGTTTCTCATGTCGGGCATAGGCCCGTTGCCGTGGATGAGATGGGTACCACCTGAAATGCTTGATTATTTGTTAGCTTGGCAGGATAAGGTTGGGGGATTTCTGGTCATAAAAAGAGGACAGAAACCCCCGCCGTACTTTCCGGGGACAGACGAAAAAATAGCAACAGCGCAGAAAATGATGTAGCGCTGAACGGGTTGACGAAAAGATTCAGCCGTTTTGGGAAGCGACTTGTGAAGACGTATTTAGGTAAAATAACGGCTACGCTAATACTGGCTCTTGGCATAACCAGCATTAGCGTAGCTTTGGCAAAAGAGGATGCGGTCTGGAGGGCGGTTAACGCTAATAGCTTCAGGAAAGAGAATGATGCAGCGCGGGACACAGCGCGCAACCCCGAAGCGTTCCTTCGCTTTCTTAATGTATCTGAGAAGATGACTGTTGCTGAGGTGAACCCAGGAGGTGGCTGGTACAGCCGTATACTTGCGACCCTGCTCAAGGGCCACGGTAAATATGTTGGTCTTGAGCACCATCCTGATATTTATGTAGACTATATCAACTATTCAGCAACGCTAAGGGCGTATCCCGACAAATTGGAAATCGACCGTGCAGCATATGGCTCACGTGCAATTGGTACATGGGTGCCTTCACCCGAGGGCTTGCCTGTAGAAGCCGGCTCGCTTGACCGCATTATCGCCGTGCGGGCACTTCATAATTGGGTGAGGATGGGTTTCTTTGATCAGGCGCTTGATCAGGCCTGGCAGATGTTGAAAGACGGCGGCGTGTTTGGGGTGGTGCAGCACCGGGCTGCGGAAGACGCTGAAGGAGACCGCAAAACACTTGCAGAGCGCGGCCGCTGGAAACAAAGCGACCTGATAGCAGCAGTTGAAGCGCGAGGCTTTAAACTTGTGGCGGCGTCAGAAATGAACGCTAACCCAAAAGATAGCAAAGATTATGTGCACGGCGTCTGGACCCTGCCGCCGCGTTATGCTCTGGGGGATGAAGACAAAGCAAAATATAGTGCGATTGGTGAAAGTGATCGGATGACTTTGAAATTCGTCAAAGTAAAACGCTAGAACCAGCTTTTTCCTGCGATTGCCGCTATGGCTGTGTCCCAGTTCTCCTGTTCAGTGAGGCCAGATTTTTTGCGCGGCTTGAAGCTATGGTCGCCGTCGATTGCCCAATGCGTTTCGAAGGCGGTTGGTAAGTTGAGATTTTCCACAAGGGTTACCCCTCCAAATGTATCGCGTTCACCTTGATACAGTAGTGTGGGTACACGAATGTCAGCCAGATGGTCTGTGCGCAGTTTCTCGGGCTTTCCGGGTGGATGGAAAGGGTAGCCAAGCAGGATCAAGCCATCTGCGACGTTCTGGTTTTCAGCAATAATCATGCTTGCCATACGTCCCCCCATCGATTTTCCGCCGATCAAAAGCGGTTTATCTTTTCCCATTTGCTCAATCACCAGATGAAAATGTTCCAAAAGCTTGGGCGCCCGATCTGGTGGGCGACGCTTGCCGTCTTGTGCTCGTTTTTCCATATAGGGAAAGTTAAACAAAATACTCTCGAAGCCTTCTTCAGCGAGCCCTTTTGCAACATATTGCATGAAGGCACTGTCCATGCCCGCGCCTGCGCCGTGTGCCAGAATGATACGTGCCCTTTCAGGCTTGCCAAAGCGCTGTAATTTCACTGTCATTAACTGATCCTACTGGTGTATTCTGCGTGTCAGCATTAATACTCGGACGCAGCAGGTGAGTATAGCTTTGTTGCGCGGAATTCTGATTTTACAGGCTTCGCAGAGCGGACGGTTTGGCTATGCTGTTATTCAAACAGGGGGAATGTGGGTGCCTAAAAAAGTCTATTTACTGCGCCATGCCAAGTCTGACTGGTCTGCTCTCAGCATGTCAGATCATAACCGGCAGTTGAACAAGCGTGGTGAAAAGGCCGCATCCTTTATCGGCCGCAAGTTGGCGGAGGCCGCATTCGAGCCAGGCTTGGTTTTATGTTCGACGGCGCTCCGAGCCACTCAAACGCTCGACCAGTTGATGGCGGCGGGCAATTTCAATTGGCATACGCAGCATAAGCGATCATTGTATCATGCGAGCGCAGACACAATGTTGACAATGGTGCACAGTGTGTCGCCAGATGTCGGTAGTGTGTTGCTGGTAGGGCATAACCCTGGCATGCAAGATCTGGCCCTCGCCCTTACAGGAAGAAGCGAGCCAGCCACGTTGGCACGGTTGAAAAAAAAGATGCCGACAGGTGCTTTCATTAAACTTGAATTTAATGTGAACTGTTTTAGCCAAATTGCTGTCGGCGGGGGCAATCTGACGGGCTTCATGCGCCCAAAGCAAGAGTTTATGCAATAAATTACTTGAAAAGGTCAGTTTGCCTGGATTTAGACCCAGCAAACCAAAGTTAAGGTGCAAGATTAGCATCACAGTCTTCCAACAGGGCACGGGCAGTGCTATTACAATTAGCAGGTTATTTGGAGTAGGAACTGGTGCCATCCATTTTTAAGATGTTTGCGCTGCTGTCTGTGCTGCTTGTTGCAGCGTGCGGACCCGGCATGCAGGTGCCGGAAACAGCAACAGCGATAGTTGGCACCAAGGCTATTATCAAGGTGCATCGCAGTAAACTGATTGCCGAGGTTACCGACGTGACCGGCAGATTGGTGACCACAGAATTTTCAAATTGGGACGGTGAATTTCTCTATAATCGCACCGAATATCGTGGCCTTATCCCGGTGAGCGGCACGGAAGCTGATGGCGGCCAGTGGGAGCTGGACTTTGATGAACGCCACCTGGAAGCTATTTTCCCTCTGCGTCCCGGCAAGGAAGTGGCCTTTAAAGGCACTTTGATCGATATTGAGCGCGGCACCAGTTTTGAGATGTGGGGGCACATTGAAGTTGTAGGCGAGAAAATTTTAGACCTGCCGACGGGCAAGCGCAAAGTTGTGGTTCTGGATTTCACGCGGGAATATAGCAGGAAAGATAAAACAAAGCGCCAGATCGATATTATCTATTATGATCCTGAATATTCCATGACACTCAAGAAAGTTATCCGCTCACAGGGTGCGCAGACTTATTGGCGTGTTGTGAAGGTCGAGCGTCCTGGCACATCGGACAATACACCAGCAACCCGTCAACGTCGGTCTGGCACGGTAATGATCTAAAATCAACCGGCTCAGAGGCTGTAAAGCCCGCCGTCACGTACTTCAAAAGCAACCGCGCGTAAATAATCGCCCTTGCATGGGCCACCAACACATTTGCCGCTTTTCTTGTCAAACAGGGCACCGTGTGTGCGGCAGAGAATATAGGCCTTGTCGAGGCTAAGGAAATTATCCCCAAACATATTGAGCGGCGTGCCCGCGTGCGGGCATCGGTTCTCGTAAACATGGAATATGTTGCCGTTGCGTTGCACAAAAATATTAGTTTGGTGATCACCATCTTTAAACAGCAAATCTTTGCCGCCGTGCACAGGAATATCTGCAGTTTTGACAAGAAGCGTGCCTGCGGATGGGCCTGCAATTGTTTCTTCAAGATATAAAAGCTTCGGCTTGCGCATCAGTTGAAATCACCCATCGCGAACAGGATATGCCAAACGTCATCGTCGATCGGCATGACCGATAGCCTGGATTGGCGTACCAGCGCGATATGAGCAAGGCGTTTGTCCGCTTTGATGATAGCGAGCGAAACCGGAATAGCGGCAGTTTTTTCAGCTTTTATATCAACGAGGCAAAAGCGACCGCTTTCATCGTCCGGGTCCGGGTAAGGGCCACGCACAACGCTGCAGGTGCCAACAATTTCCCTGGATTTTCCTGAGTGGTAAAAAAAGACCTGATCGCCTTCAGTCATAGCGCGCATGTTCTTTTGCGCCTGAAAGTTTCGCACACCGTCCCAGGGTTCACTATCAACGGTCAGTTGGTCCTGCCATGACCAATCACTAGGTTCAGATTTAACCAGCCAGTGTGCCATTCGGTCTGCCCAATCAAGTTCCTTGGCAAGTTATTCGGAAGGAATCCAGTCGCCTACAACGCCCTTCCAGTGTCGGATTTCAATATTTTCAAAGAGGCCTGCTGTTGTATAAGGGTCATTGTCTGCGAACAATTGTACAGCGGTTTCGCTTGCAGCATCCAATACAATCAGGCTGCCGACGGGTTTTGGATTTTCGCCAGGAGACATAATTGGTCCTGCAAACTTCAGCCGGGCACCTGCGTCTTTTATATAATCAAGATGCGCTGGCCGCACATCCATGCGCAGATCAACGCTGTCTGCTTTATCGTGTGCTAAAATCATAAAGAGCATATGTCTCTCCTGGGACTGATTGTCTAGGCTTAAACCAACTGTGGATTCTCTGGTGTGAAAGGTCGTGCCAATAATTCGTTGGTGACGCTACGGACGTCCTGCCCTTCCTTTAGTATTTTGTAAACGGCTGCTGTAATTGGCATATCGAGACCTTTCTCGATTGCGATTTTGTGCACAATCTCAACGGTGTGGGCACCTTCAGCGACCGAATTGCGCTCCGCCATAATCTCTGCAAATGTTCGGCCTTCGCCGATTGCTTTGCCGAGCGACATATTGCGGGACTGGGTGCTGGAGCAGGTCAGGATCAAGTCCCCAAGACCAGAAAGTCCCATCAAAGTCTCGCTTTCTGCCCCGTAAAGTGTACCAAAGCGTGCAATCTCAGCGAGCCCGCGTGTGATCACGGCGGCGCGGGCATTTTCACCGATACCAAGCCCCGCGACAATGCCGGTGGCGATCGCCAGCACATTTTTGATGGCACCGCCAATCTGGGCACCATTGATGTCGCTATTATAATAGGGCCGTAACATCGGATGTCCGAGCGCTGTAACCAACGCTTCGCCAACGGCTTTGTCTTTTGCAGCGAGCGTAAGCGCGCACGGCAGACCGCGAGCAACCTCTGCGGCAAATGTTGGCCCAGAAAGTACAGCTACCGGGTTGTCCGGGGCAGTTTCCGCTAGCACGTCGCTAAGCAGCATGCCGGTTGCAACCTCAATGCCTTTGGAACAGATGACAAGGGGTACGCCCGCAGGCACATGCTCAATCAGTGCCTTTGACATGCTGCGCAGATGCTGTGCTGGACTGACGATCAATATGGCATCACAGTCCGCCAAACCTTCCAGGTGGGCGGTGGCTTTCAACTTGTCATCAAGTGTGATACCGGGCAGAAATATGGTGTTTTCGTGCGCCTGATTGATGGAGGCAACCACCTCTGTCTCGCGTGCCCACAAAACGGTATCGCGCCCGGCTTTAACTGCAGCCGCAGCAAGCGCTGTACCCCAGGCTCCAGCCCCTAAAACCCCGATTTTTTGCACTCTTATTCTCCTTTATAGGGCAGCTTGCCCGTATGTGCTGCGGCGTGCAAGTGGCTTATGCTTTTGCACCCTTTTTGCCTTTGCCTACCAGCGGTGTGGCGCTTTCGTCCAACGGCCAGCGCGCTCGTGGCGATACATCAAAGTCGTCGATTGATGGGTCGTGTCTGAAGCGCTCAAGTCCGGCCCAGGCGACCATCGCGCCGTTATCGGTGCAAAGTGCCAGTGGTGGCGCATGGAAGGAAAACCCCTCCTTTTCAGCGGCTTCCTTCAAGGCGGCCCGCAAATATTTGTTTGCCGCCACGCCGCCCGCAACAACCAACGGCAGGGTGCCAGTTCCTGCTTTTTCGCGGAACAGGACCATCGCACGGCTTACCCGGTTCAAAAGGCAAAGGGCGATTGTCTTCTGGAAAGAAGCACAAATATCTGCCCGGTCGTCAGGGTATAAAGCGCCTCGTTCTTTGGCACAGGCTTCCGCCGTTCGGCGTACTGCGGTCTTGAGACCGGAAAAAGAAAAGTCACAGCCTGGTTTATTCAGAAGCGGTTTTGGAAATGGAAAACGATCTTCATCGCCTATAAGCGCTTCTTTTTCGACGGCTGGTCCGCCGGGATAACCAAGTCCCAACAGTTTGGCTGTTTTGTCATAGGCTTCGCCGACCGCATCGTCGATGGTGGTGCCGAGGCGCTCGTACCGGCTCACACCGTATACAGCAAGAAGCTGGCAGTGCCCGCCCGACACCAGTAACAGGAGATAGGGGAAGGGAATATCCTCAGTAAGGCGCGCGGTGAGCGCGTGCCCTTCCAGATGATTGACAGCCACAAAGGGTTTGCCCGCAGCCCTTGCTGCTGCCTTGGCGGTCATCACACCTACCATCAGCCCGCCAACAAGGCCCGGTCCCGTAGTGGCAGCAACAGCGTCCAGGTCTTTGAAATCCATCTTGCCGTCGCTCAATACCGATTTAATCAGGTGATCAAGGTTAGAAATATGCTGGCGAGCAGCAATTTCAGGCACTACGCCGCCATATTCGCTGTGTTCATCGATCTGAGACAGTATTTTGTGTGCCAGAATTTTTTTGTCTGCACTTACGATAGCTGCGGCAGTTTCGTCGCAACTGGTTTCAATGCCTAAGACAAATGGCCGCAGTGGCGTATCTTCCATTGTCTTCTCTTTCTTGGGCATAATAATTTCCGTCTTTAGGCTTGGGGCCTTAGGCATATGCTTCTATAAGCACTATTGTAAGGGCGCTATAGCATTGGTGCCAAGATTTTTGGCCTGTAGATTGGCCATACCATTTGGAGTGAGTAGCTTGCAACAACCTATCAAAATTGGCACGCGCGGTAGCCCTCTGGCGTTGGCTCAGGCGCGCGACGTGAAAGCAAAGTTGATCGAAGCCCATGTTGATTTGTCGGACGAACTGATCGATATTGTTGTAATCAAAACCTCTGGGGACCGTATCCTTGACCGACACCTGATGAATGCAGGTGGCAAGGGGCTTTTCACCAAAGAAATCGAAGACGCGTTGCTCGCGGGTGAGATTGATTGCGCGGTTCATTCCAGCAAAGATATGCCAACCAAATTACCAGACGGATTGTGCCTGTCGGTTTTCCTGCCGCGGGAAGATCCTCGCGATGCTTTTATCAGCCAGAAATTTTCGCATTTCCAGGATCTGCCCAAGGGCGCGATACTTGGAACGGCATCGCTGCGCCGCCGTGCGCAAGCGCTGAGATTGCGGCCCGACCTGAATGTGGTAACCTTCCGAGGCAATGTGCAAACGCGGCTTAGAAAACTTGGCGACGACGAAGCTGACGCCACTTTTTTGGCGCTCGCCGGGTTGAACCGATTGTCGATGGCAGCGGCGGCTACAGAGAAACTACCGCTGGATGATTTTTTGCCGGCACCCGCCCAAGGCGCGGTTACGGTTGAAATTCGGGAAGCCGATGAGAAGATGGCGGCACGCTTGAAACCGTTGCATAGTGAAGCAACCGAGCTTGAAGTGGTTGCAGAACGGGCGTTCTTAGCGGCACTTGACGGCTCGTGTCGCACGCCAATTGCGGCGCATGCTGCCTTGCAGGGTGATGCGCTTATGATGCATGCACAGCTATTGTCGTTGGATGGAAAGCAGGTGTTTGAACGTCACGAAAGAACGGCACCTACCCTGGAAAAGGCGGCAAAAATGGGTGAAAAAATGGGAGCCGAGATTCGCGCAGAAGCGGGCACGGCATTTTTTGTGGATCTCGCAAAGCAAATTGAGGCTGAAATCGAATGAAGACATTCTTGGTGACTCGCCCGTCGACCGAGGCCAAAGTAACTGGGCACAAACTGGAGGCACTTGGGCACAGTGTTTTATATGCGCCGATGTTGAATATCGCCCCGGTTTCTTTTGAAATCCCGGATGAAACGCGTAGCATCATTGTCACCAGCAAAAATGGTGCACGCTTTGGCCTTGCCAATATTGGCGAGAAAGGCCGTCCCATCTATGCGGTTGGGGAGCAAACGGCTGCAGTTGCTCGCGAGATGGGTTTTACGAATATTACAGTTGGGCCAGGTACGGCCCGTAAGCTTGTACCGTTATTGCTGGAATGCGGAGAAACCACCAAGCGGGACTATGTCCACCTCTGTGGTAACGAGATTGCCTATAATATCTGCGATGTGCTGAAGGATGAGGGCATCGATGCGGTCAATACCGTGACTTACCAAACCACGCCGAATCGAAGTTTTTCACCAGCCGTTATGGAATCGATGGATATGGGTGAAATTGACGCCGTGCTCTTTTATTCGCCGCGCACTGCTACCATCTTTGAGGAAGCGATTTCGGAAACGGGCCACCATGACTGGTTGCCAAAGCTTGATGCCTACTGTTTGTCACCCCGTGTTTCGGATGAACTGATGGGGCCGTGGCGCACAGTGCAACGGGCAGTGATGCCAACAGAAAAGGCCCTTTTCCGCTTGTTCAGAGATTAACCAGGGGGTGCGACGTGAGCGACGGCAAAGACGAACAGAATGATAGTATAGCGCAAGACGCTGAAATTGTTGATGCTGAAGTTGTGGTGGAAACGGCCGTGCCGCAGGATGAGACGGTGATGAAAACCGTCAAGGCGGCTCCTGCTGACTCTGTGAAAAGTGGCAAAGCTGGCAAAAGCAGCAAAGCCGGCTGGATCACTGCAGGATTGCTCGCGGCGTTTATTGGTGGTGTTTACGCGTCTCCTTACTTTGAAGCGGGGCTTATTGCGCTTGGACTGCGCAATTCGCCGCCGCCAGCCGTACCGGCAGGCGAAGCTGTCGATTTGAGCCCATTGCAAAACGAAGTGTCTGATTTGAAAGCTGCGCTCGTGCGGCATCAGGAAATTCTGGCACAACAGCAGGTTGAGGCTACCAAAACTGCAGGAGTGCAGGATCAACTGCGCAAAGATTTTGATTTGTTGGCTGGTGTGCAGAATCCAGCAAGCGCTATTATGAACAGCGCGGACGTTGCGAACATCAAGGCTGACGTCACCCGCTTGAGCGACGATCTTGCTCGTCTGTCGGCCTTGAATGCGGCAGCGGACCCGGCAGTTTCGCAGCTTTCGGGCGCGTTGGCGCTGGCACGGGCTGAAAGCGCGCAACTCAAGGAGCGTTTAAGTGCAATTGAAAGCACTATGCAGGCCGTTGAGGCTGGTGCCTTAGAGGCCAGCCCTCGTGGTCGGCTTGTATTATTACTCAGCCGCATGAAAGACCGGGCTCTTGTTGGCTTGCCGTTTGCGGCGGACCTTAAAAGCCTTCGCGCCGATATCGCTGAATTGCCGGCACTTGATCAACAGTTAATGGGAGCAGAATTGGCTGTTTTGGAGGGTGCTGGAGATAGTATTCATTCCTATGCGGCGCTCGTACGGGATTTCGACCCTTCGGTTGCAGCGGCGCTAAGGGCAGGCGAAAAAGAAGAAGGTAGTTTTCTTTCTAACCTGTTCACCGCGCGGCGTACGGACGCTGGGGCTGTTGGTGACGATGCGGTTTTTGTGAAAGCCGAACGCTTGCTGCTCGCACGCGATGTGGCAGGCACCGTTGAAACGCTTGGTGTGCTGGAAGGTGCAGTTGCCGAAACATTACAACCATGGCGTAGTGCTGCAGAGGCCCACGTGAGGGTCATGCGGGCTTTTGACCGGCTTACGGCTGCTGCTGCGCAGGCCGGTTCATCAGCCAGCACTGGAGAACCGCAGTGATCCGTGTCTTTATTTGGTTTCTTGGGTTTCTCGCTGCCGCTTGGCTTGCGGTTTGGCTCGCCGACCATCCCGGCGACGTTGTCATCGATTTTCAAGGGCTGCGTTTTTATTCAAGTTTTGCGGAACTGACACTCGCTGCTACGGTTTTGGTGCTGCTGGCAGTGGGTACGGTGTGGCTGATCGGGTGGCTTAGACGGGATATGCCGATAATTGGCAGTAACCAGGTGATCAAGCGTCAGGCGCGTGGGCTCAAGATGCTCAATCAATCCCTTGTTGCGTTGTCGGCGGGCGATCATAAACTTGCAGGGCGCTTGATCGGCCAGGCGGAGGTTCTCTTGCCGCCACAGCCAATGGTGCATTTGATTGCTGCCGAAGCAGCCCAGCGCGGCGGTGACCACGCGGCGGCTGCAAAACGTTATGCGGCGCTTGAGGAAACCAATGAAGGACGGCTGCTTGGGTTGCGCGGCCTTCTTTCCGAAGCCAAACGCTCTGGCCGGGACAGTGAAGCGTTGCGGCTTGCCCGTGTGGCCTTTGAAGAAAACCGCAAGAGCCCCTGGGTTTTGAAAACCCTGTTCGCGCTTGAAGTAGCGGCTGGCAACTGGAAAGAAGCGGAAGCAGCACTTACCAAGGTGGTCAAAGAAGGGCTTTTGGAAAAAGAAATTGGCACTAAACATCAGGGCGCGCTCGCCTATGCGGAAGCATCAGAACTGTCGTTGAAGGGCGACCGTGTAGGTGCCCGTAAAGGGTATAAACGCGCTTTGTCGCTGCGCCCAAATTTTTCGCCCGCTACTGTTGCATTGGCGCGGCTTGATCAGTCAGAAGGCAACAAGAAGCGTGCGGAAAAGCTGGTAAAAGACACATGGAATGCGGAGCCGCATCCCGGCCTTGCGAGGCTTTTCAAAGAGCTGGACATTGCCGAATCGAAAAGCGATTGGCTAAAACGTGTTCGCAGTTTTATCGAAAAGCGGCCTGATCATCCAGGTTCGCTCCTTTTGCTAACTGATGCCTTGATGGACGCTGGTGAGTATGAGGCGGCCAAGCCGGTTCTTGAGAAATTGATCAAAGAAGCGCCAACACGCGAAGCCTGGCAATTCCGCCTGGCGCTTGCGCATGTTTTGGAAGAAGACCCCGACCCTATCGAAGCGGCGCTCACGCATGCTGAAGACGGTGCCCTGTGGCAATGCAGCGACTGCGGCCATAGGCCCAAGGGTTGGTCGCCGCTGTGCAGTAACTGCGATAGCTTTGATACCATTGAATGGTGCCAAAAAGCTGACCTGACCACACCGAATGACGTGTTCAGGCCCGATACTACGATTGCGCTTATTTCAGAGACTGTATAATTGGGGCTGGCTGTTCGGCCTGTGCCACTATTGCTCAGTTGATAGAGCACGTCATTCGTAATGACGGAGCCGCAGGTTCAAGTCCTGTAAGCGGCACCACTTTGTAACCGTTGGAATGTACGAGCCCGTGGGACAGCTATTTTGACTGGTGTTGCGATTGGTGCGGCGATGGTTTTAGGCGGGGGCTGGGGGTCGCAGCGATGTATTTCCTGTTGCAATAAAAGGGGGTTAATGCCCGAAATGGTGGCTTTGCTGGCGCAAATTGCCGCACAAAACTTGCCAAACGATGTCAAAAAGCTTAGAAACCCGCGAATTTTTCGCGTTTTTTCGCGTTTTTGAGCGAGTGATATGATGATAGGCCAGAACAAACGATCCGAACTGCTGATGCCGGCGGGCAATCTGGAAAAGCTGAAGGCAGCAGTACTTTACGGCGCGGATGCGGTGTATCTGGGCACGCCCGACATGTCGCTCCGAACCAAATCGGCCTTTTCGCTTGAGGATGTAGTTGAAGGCATCGAGTTTGCGCACAGCCACGGTAAGCGCGTGTACCTGACGCTCAACCTGTTTTCGCATAATAAAGACATTACCAAACTGCCGCAGTATCTTGAGACTGTACGCAAGGTGAAACCCGACGCATTGATTGTCGCCGACCCAGGCGTCTTTATGTTTGTCAAAGAGCATGCGCCGGAGATTGAGCTTCATATCTCAACGCAGGCAAATGTCTGTTCGTGGCATTCGGTCAAATTCTGGCAGGATCTTGGTGCCAAACTTGTGGTGCTGGGGCGTGAGGTTTCCTACGAAGAACTTGCTGAGATCCGGCAGAAATGCCCGGATATCAAGCTGGAGGCTTTTGTGCACGGTTCGATGTGCATGACCTATTCTGGACGCTGCATGCTCTCGAACTTTATGGCGGAACGCGGTGCCAACCAGGGGGCCTGCGCCAACAGTTGTCGGTGGAAGTACAAAGTGCATATGCGCCTTAAAGACGGCACGGTAAAAGAACTGCCGCTTTCTGAAGAAAATCTGGAACTGTTTGAGTTCTTGATCGAAGAGGACTATCGCCCTGGCGATCTGCTGCCGATCGAAGAGGATCAGCGCGGCACTTATATACTGAATTCCAAAGATCTCTGCATCATGCCGAAGCTTGATGATCTGTTGAAGGTCGGCATTGACAGCCTCAAAGTCGAGGGCCGCGGCAAGAGCCCTTATTATGTTGCACTTGTTGCCCGCGCTTACCGTATGGCGATTGACGATTGGTACAGGGACCCAGAGAATTGGAATGCTGATGATTATATGAAAGAGCTGTCCACGGTGCCAAGCCGGGGCTATACGCTCGCGTTCCATGATGGACGCCTTACTAATTATGCGCATGGCTTTGAAGAAACCTACACGCTGGCAGATTATGAGTATGCGGGCCTGATTGAGCGGGTGGAAGATGGCGCTTATTTTGTGCGCGTCAAAAACAAACTGGTGGCAGGCGATGTGCTGGAGTTTGTTTCCCCGATTCGTAAAGAAATTATGCTGCTACGCCTTTATGAATATGAGAATGCCGAAAATGGCAAGATCAGTACCGAAGTGCACGCGGGCACAACACCTCTGATCCGCATTCCTTTTAGCTGCTTTGACCAGGAAGAGGCTGCAACACTTCAGAATGAATTCCCGGTGATGACGATCATCCGAAAGGAAAAAGCGCTGACGCAGGAGCAGTGGGATCGCCTGAAATTGGACGCCGAAAGCCAAAAGCTTGAACTAGGCAAGGGCAGTGAAGCCCGCTACGATAACAAGCGCGAGAAGCTACAGGCTTCTCTTGATGACCGGGACAGTGAACGCACCTTCAAAACCCCGCGCCGGGGCACGGAAGGTTGCTGCGGCAAAGGCTGCAATGGCTGTTTGATGTTTTGGCACGATCCCAAATATGAAAAAGCGCGGACACTGCTTGCCAAGAAAAAACAGGGCGAGATGCTCGCTAAGAAAATGACAGACGCAGAGCTGGAAGCGCTCGAAGAGGAAATGGCTGCAGGCTAAGTGCGGCCCTTAACCAACCTTCAGGTTTTCTTCCAGTAATTGCTGAAGGCCTGACAGACGGTTGTTAGTGGCCCTCAACAAGTGAGAATCACAGGTCCTGCAGTCGCTGTTACCAAAACCGCAAAGCGCGCTTTCGTATTCTCCTGATTTCTTGAGAATGCGCACCAGATCGCACTCGCAGCTATCCTCGACCGCATATGCGAATCTTCGGATAGCATGTTTAGTAAGCTGGTCGATATGCCAGTGAACCTTTTTATCACGTTTAAAATGTCGCTTGAGGCGGGCTTGTAAGCCGCCTGGCCCCATTGCACTACCTGCGTAGAAATACCAACCAGCAGTAAGTGTTACTGGTGCCTTTCTTGTGAGTTTGATTTGATAACTGTGCCCCAATTGAAGAACAAATAGATAAGCACCTTTTGCGCCGCCAAGAGTTTTAATTGAGAGATTGTTTACGCGTTGAGCTTTCATAGGGGTGTCATAACACGCCCGAGTTTATCAGCAAAGCTGGCCTGTCGCTTGATATTTAGCCTTCTTGGGCGTATGTAGGCCCAGAATTTTAGCGATATGCAGGACACTATCATGACCAACTTTCTGGTTGCCGCCCTCTACAAATTTGTGAACTTGCCACACTATAAAGATTTGCAGGAGTCTTTGAGGGAAGTCTGTGAGAAGGGCGGTGTCAAGGGCACGCTTCTTATCGCTGACGAAGGTATTAACGGTACGGTCGCGGGGCCGGAAGCAGGCGTACGTGGGCTACTTGGTTTCTTGCATGCCAAAGAAGAATTCGCGGGCCTTGTACATAAAGAAAGCTGGGCCACCGAGATGCCGTTTCTGCGGATGAAAGTGCGGCTAAAGAATGAGATTGTTACCATGGGTGTGCCGGGCACGGACCCGAATGCCATTGTTGGCACATACGTTAAACCCCAAGACTGGAATGCGCTGATCAGCGACCCGGATGTGGTGCTTGTCGATACGCGGAACGATTATGAAGTCGGTATAGGCACCTTCGAGGGTGCCGTTGACCCGAACACAACAACCTTCCGCGAGTTTCCGGCGTGGGAAAAAGAGCATGAAAACATGCTCAGGTCCAAAAAAAAGGTCGCCATGTTCTGCACGGGCGGGATTCGCTGTGAGAAATCAACGGCATATATGAAAGCTCAAGGTTACGATGAGGTCTATCATCTTGAGGGCGGTATCCTCAAATATCTTGAGGAAGTGCCTGAAAAGGAAAGCATGTGGCAAGGAGAATGCTTTGTGTTTGACAGCCGCATTTCGGTGGGCCACGGCCTTAAAGAAGGACCTTACGATCAGTGTTATGGCTGCCGCTGGCCGATCACGGATGAAGATAAAAAATCGCCCAAATATGAGCGTGGTGTTAGCTGCCCGCGCTGCTACGATAGCCTCAGTGACGAGAAAAAATCCCGCAGTAAAGAGCGTCAACGCCAGATTGAGCTCGCCCAGAAACGCGGTGAGGAGCATATCGCCATCGATATGATGCAGGTGCGTGAACAGGCAGCAACAGAAAAAGCCGCCCAACGCGAAGCAGACCGGCTTGCGATGCTTGAAGCTGAAGCTGAAGCTGAAAAGAAAATGGGCGGCTAAAGCCCGCTTGCAGTGCGGTCTGTTTTCGTGTCCTTTAGGATGTTGCGAGGCAAAAACTGAATGTGTGCCAGGTGCTAAAAAAGCTGAAAAAACCAAAATATGGCCGGGTGTCGGCTCTAACCAAAGGGCGCTACGACGATTTTGGCCATATGGTGCGGACGCGTTTGCAGCGGGTGGCGGGCACTGGCGGTGCCTTGTTTTATGTTGGCACTCGTGACGGTGTTTTGAATGCCCGTATCGAAGCGGACGCAGAAGCAGCGCTCAAAACCGGGCCATTCAGCGTCACCGACAAACGCGGTTGCGCGCCGAGCGGCGATAAGGCCGACTATTATAGCGGTGCCCCCTACTGGTGGCCGAACCCTGAAGCCGAAGACGGCTTGCCCTATGTACGACGGGACTGCGACCGAATGCCGGACACCGAACTCTATGGTGCTGAGAGCCGACGCTATGACCGCACGGCTTTGCAATATCTAATTGATAGTGTAACGGCGTTAACACTCGCCGGGGGTGAGAAAGCACACGGTAAAGCCGCCGAGCTTTTAAGGCATTGGTTTCTGGTGTCCGCCAGTGCCATGAAGCCAAATATGGCTTATGCACAGGTACGGCTTGGCCACGGCGGCAACAAAGGGGCGCCTGCAGGACTGATTGAAGCACGCGATATGGCATTGTTGCCTGATTGCATAATTCGGCTGGAGGGAAGCGGTGCATTGGGTGCTGAAGATGTAGAAAAACTCAAGGGCTGGTTCGCTGTCCTGTTGCAGTGGTTCCAGAATGCGCCGCAGGCCCATAAAGAACGGCGTAGCAACAATAATCATGGCACCAACCATGACCTGCTCTGCATATCGCTTGCGCTTTTTGTTGGCGACAAAAAGCATCTAAAGGCTTATGTGGCGCGTTCGTTGAGGCGTTTGCCGCTCCAGTTCGCATTGGACGGCGACCAGCCCGCTGAGGCAGCGCGGCCCCATATGCTGCATTATTGCACGTATAATTTACAGTCTTGGTTATTAGCAGCGCGGGCGTTGTCGGCAGCAGGGGCTGATATGGACACAGCACGCGCAATCTTTGCAAGGGCAGCCGAGCATCTGTGGCAGCGCTATCTCGGCGATCCGGCGCAGGCTGTCCGCGAAGGTTTTGTGCCCCAGCGGTTAGTGCCGTTGCTGCAGGAAATTCAGGCGCATACGGCTGCGGGCTGGATTGAAGAAGCACTTAGGCACGCTGACTTGCAGACTGTGCCCGAGTGTTTTCATCCCTTTAATGGTATTCCGCCTTATTGGCGAGCCGTGGTATCCGCTTAAACGTGGAAGCTTTCGCCGCAGCCGCACCGGCCTTTTTCATTGGGGTTGGTGAATTTGAAGCCGGTTGAAAACATGGTATCTTCCCAGTCCATTTCAGTGCCAAGCAAGAACAAAAGCGATTTGCGGTCAACAAAAACCTTCACGCCTTTGTCTTCTACCATTTCCAGATCGGGATCGGCTTCCTGAACATAATCAACCGTATAGCCAAGGCCTGAGCAGCCATGCGTTTCAGTGCCCAGTTTGATACCAATGGCATTGTCGCTTTGGACGAGTAAGCCCTTGATGCGCTCGGCGGCGGCGTTAGTGATATTGATAACAGACATAATACCGCTCCCTACAAAAGTCCAAGCTCAAGCCGCGCTTCATCAGACATCATGCTCATGTCCCAGGCGGGTTCCCAAACAAGTGCAACTTCGGCCGAACGCACACCCGCGACACCGCTCACCTTCAGTTCCACTTCACCTGGCATACTTTCAGCAACCGGGCAGTGCGGGGTGGTGAGCGTCATGCGGACACGGACCGAATAGTCCTCCCGAACATCCACATCGTAAATGAGGCCAAGCTCATAGATATTGACGGGGATTTCAGGATCGTAGATTTCCTGCAGGGCTGTAACAATGTTAGCCTTCAATACTTCAGCGCTTTCCGGGGCATCGCCTGCGGGAACTGATGCGTTGTCGGTTGCGCCTTCTGTTGGCATAGTGGCTGAAACCGCGTCCTCAGTGTCCTCAGGACCCTGCTCAAGGAATTTATTGAGGAAATAGCCCCCTTCCTGTGGGCTTACAGTAGGGCGGTGTGTGCGCTTGGGCCGGTTTTCCTCCGGGTAGCTCTCTTCAACCGGAGTCGAAACATCCAAAACGTCGCGTTTGTCTTTATTTTCCATCATCCGAAGATATCCGTAACCTTCTTAAGACCTTCGACCAAGCGGTCGACATCGTCTTTATCATTATACATACCAAAACTGGCGCGTGCGGTGCCGGGGACGGCGAACCGATCCATCACCGGCTGGGCGCAGTGGTGCCCGGCGCGGATCGCAATGCCCTGCCGGTCGAGAATTGTGCCGATATCATGTGGGTGTGCATGCTCCATCACAAAACTTATAAGCGCGCTCTTTTGGGGCGTGGTGCCGATAATCTTGACGCTATTGAGTGCTGAAAGTTTCTGTGTAGCATACGCCAAGAGTTCGGCCTCGTGCGCGGCAATTTTATCATGGCCAATACCGTTGATAAACTTCAGCGCTTCATTCATCGCAATGCCGCCTGCGATATTGGGTGTCCCCGCTTCAAACTTGTGCGGCAGGTCGTTGTAGGTGGTTTTCTCGAATGTTACCACCGAGATCATATCACCACCGCCCTGCCAGGGCGGCATAGCATCCAATAGTGTTTCCTTGCCATAAATTACGCCAACCCCCGTTGGGCCGTAAGCCTTGTGGGCAGAGAAAGCGTAAAAATCGGCATCCAGATCCTGCACATCAATTTTCATATGCGGTGCCGCCTGGCAGCCATCTACAAGTGTGAGTGCGCCTGCCGCATGTGCCAACCGGATAATTTCCTTGGCGGGTGTCAATGTGCCAATAGAGTTGGAAATATGCGCGAATGCCACCATTTTGGTGCGTTCGCTAAGCAGGTTTCGGTAAGCGCCCATATCCAGTGAACCATCATCAAGGATCGGGATCACTTTGATTGCGGCGCCTTTTTCTTCCGCCACCATCTGCCACGGCACAATATTCGAGTGGTGCTCAAGGTACGAGAGGATAATTTCATCCCCTTCTCTGAGGTTGGTGCGTCCCCAGCTTTGCGCCACCAGATTGATGCCCTCAGTAGCGCCCCTGACAAAAAGGCACTCGCGCTGGCGCTTGGCGTTAATGAAGGCGCGCACGGTTTCGCGGGTATCCTCGTAAGCCTGTGTCGCATCTTGGCTGAACTTATAAACGCCGCGGTGGATATTGGCGTAATAATGCTCATAAAGCTTGGTTTCCGCCTCAATCACCGAGCGCGGCTTCTGCGCGCTTGCTGCGCTGTCGAGGAAAGTCAGCGGCATGCCGTAAACAGTTTCCGACAGGATCGGAAACTCGGCACGGACCGCGGCCACATCAAGGATGGGCATTATAGGCGCAGCTTCATTCATCTTTACTCATCACTCCTTGTGCGTCGGGGTTAACCCGAGGCACCGACGCGGTCGGCACGTTCGTGCATCCAGGTTGCAATGCGTCCCATCAGTGCTTCTTTCACATCATCAAAGCCAATCTTCTCAAGCGCTTCTGCCGTGAAGGCCGCTACCAGCATCTGACGCGCTGTCACCGGGTCGATGCCACGGCTTGTCAGATAGAAGATCGCCTTATCATCCAATTGTCCCACCGTGGCACCGTGGCTGCATTTTACATCGTCGGCCAGAATTTCAAGCTCAGGTTTGGCATTGGCTTCGGCGGTTTTGTCAAACACCAGCGCCTTGAAGCTCTGATCAGCCAGTGTGCGTTGTGCGTCTTTGGCGACCGTTACTTTGCCTTGATATGAAGTTTTGCCGCGACCGTCGGCAACCGTTCGAAACACCTGATCGCTGCTTGAATGCGGCACAATATGGCTGACATGCGTATGCATATCGTGGCTTTGGCCCGTTCCAGCAAGAGCAATGCCGTTCACAACAGCGTGCGCACCTTCTTCCAGAATGCGTGCTTGTGCGTCAAAGCGGGATACTTTGGCGCCGAGCGCCACATTGGTGCAGATATATTCCGCGCCGCCGCCGAGATTGACATAAGCCTTGGCTGTGTGCACCGAATTAGGTCCGTCTTCCTGTACCCGGATATGTTTAAATTTAGCACCTTCGGTGACACGGGCCTGCATCACGATATTGGTCCAATAATCGCTGTCGTCACCAACAAAGCGCTCGATTATGGCAACAGAAGAATATTCGCCCATTTCAACCACATGACGGATATGCGAGGCTTTTTCACTGGCCTCTGTCATAACATGCACAATTTCGATCGGATCGTCGATTTCAACGCCAGCCGGGATCGAGAGCACAAGCCCGTCCCTGAGAAGCGCGGTGTTGAGGAGGGAGACACCGTCGGTTCCGCGGACAAGCTCATTCACCCGGAACTCGTTCGACATAACATGATTAGCAAGTGGTCTGATTGAAATTGCCTGCCACAGATCGCCGAGATCGCTCAGGTCTTCGCTGTAGCGACCATTTACAAATACAAAACGGGCAGACATTTCGCCGAGTGCTTCCGGCAGGGCAGCTTCATCGGCGTGGCCCACCAGATCAAACGGTTTTTTGTGGAACTGACGCATGTCGCTATAGCGCCAGTCTTCGGTTTTGGGTGAGGGGAAGCCTTGCCCTTCAAAATCTTTGAACGCACTTTTACGCAGGGTGTCGGCACCTGGAATGGTTCCATATAGCCCTGTGATCTGGGACTCATAGTCTTTTAAAATTTGCTCATCCACTGGCTTTTCTCCTCAAGAAAAAATCAAAGGCCACCGTCTTTGGGAGTGGCGTCAGTGCCCTAGGCCACGTCTGCGTATCCCTTTTCTTCGAGTTCAGCGGCTAACTCTTTACCGCCGGTTTTTACGATCTTACCATCTATCATCACATGCACCACGTCGGGCTGCACATAATCAAGAAGGCGTTGATAGTGGGTAATCAACAGGATGGCCGTATCGTCGCGGCGCTGGGCATTGATACCCTCCGAGACAATTTTAAGCGCATCAATATCAAGGCCGGAATCGGTTTCATCCAAAACAGCGAGTGTCGGGTTCAGAACCGACATCTGTACCATTTCATTGCGCTTTTTTTCGCCGCCCGAGAAGCCGACATTTACAAAACGCTTTAACATATCCGGATTCATTTTCAACTCCGCGGCTTTGGCGCGAATCAGTTTCATGAATTCGGCGGCCGACATATCGTCAAGCCCATTGTATTTACGCACGCTATTCAAGGCCGTGCGCATGAAGTTTAGGTTGGATACGCCCGGAATTTCCACTGGGTACTGGAAACCAAGGAAGATGCCCTCTCCCACGCGCTCGTGGGGTTCCAGCTCCAGAAGGTTCTTGCCTTGATATTCAATCGTACCTTTGGAAACCGTATAGTCATCGCGGCCCGCAATAGTATTGGCAAGCGTCGATTTGCCTGCGCCGTTAAGACCCATGATTGCGTGCACTTCACCCGCTTTCACTTCAAGGTTCAGGCCTTTGATAATTTCAGCGCCGTCCACATGGACATGTAAATCATTGATTTTAAGCATTTTTTTATTAAGTCCGATCTAGCCGACACTGCCTTCGAGCGATATACCAAGAAGCTTTTGGGCTTCCACGGCAAACTCCATTGGCAAGTGTTGCATAACTTCTTTACAAAAACCGTTAACAATCATGGTGACTGCTTCTTCTTCATCAAATCCGCGGGCGCGGCAGTAGAAAAGCTGGTCTTCCGAAATTTTAGAGGTAGTGGCTTCATGTTCGATCTGAGCAGAAGGATTTTTTACCTCAATATAAGGTACTGTGTGTGCGCCGCATTCGGATGATACCAGAAGCGAGTCGCACTGGGTATAGTTCCGCACATTATCTGCGCCAGAAAGAACTTTCACCAGGCCTCGGTAAGTATTGTGGGATTTGCCTGCCGAGATACCTTTCGAGATAATCGTCGAGCTGGTGTTTTTGCCCTGGTGGATCATCTTGGTGCCGGTATCGGCCTGCTGGTAATTATTGGTGACGGCCACCGAGTAAAACTCGCCAACCGAATTGTCGCCCGCCAGCACACAGCTTGGGTATTTCCAGGTAACAGCCGAGCCGGTCTCAACCTGGGTCCAACTTACTTTGGAGTTTTTACCTTTACAAAGCGCCCGTTTGGTCACGAAATTATAAATGCCGCCTTTGCCGTTTTTGTCGCCCGGATACCAGTTCTGGACAGTGGAATATTTAATCTCAGCGTCATCAAGTGTCACAAGCTCGACAACGGCGGCGTGGAGCTGGTTTTCATCGCGCTGCGGCGCGGTACAACCCTCAAGATAAGATACATATGAGCCCTCGTCGGCGATGATCAGTGTGCGCTCGAACTGGCCGGTATTTTCGGCGTTAATGCGGAAATAGGTCGAAAGCTCCATCGGGCAGCACACGCCCTTGGGGATATAAACAAAGGTTCCGTCCGAGAAGACTGCGCAATTGAGCGCCGCAAAGAAGTTGTCCCGCTGCGGTACCACAGTGCCAAGGTATTTCTTCACTAGATCCGGGTATTCTTTGATGGCTTCCGAGATAGACATGAAAATCACGCCCGCTTTAGACAGCTCTTCTCGAAAAGTGGTTGCAACCGAAACACTATCGAATACGGCGTCGACGGCAACCTTGGCAGCGCCCTCTACACCTGCGAGCACTTCTTGTTCCCGGAGCGGGATGCCAAGCTTCTCGTACATCCTGAGGAGCTCAGGGTCTACTTCATCAAGGCTCTTGGGTTTGTCCTGGCTTTTTGGTGCGGCATAATAATAGATGTCGGCATAATCTATCATCGGATATTTGAGTTTGGCCCAGTCAGGTTCTTTCATCTTCAGCCAGGACCGATAGGCTTTCAAACGCCAATCGAGCATCCATTCTGGTTCTTCTTTTTTGGCGGAAATAAATCGGATTACGTCTTCCGAAAGGCCCTTGGGGGCCATTTCCATTTCAACATCAGTCGTGAAGCCGTACTTATATTCACCGGCTATTTCTTCGACGTGTTGTTTGGTCTCTGTAGTTGCGGCCACTGGAATGGCTCCTTTACTCAAACTATCTTTTTTCAGAAGCGAATAGTCAGCAGTGCTTTAAGCGCTGCTTTCCGCGTCTTCAAATTTTTTCGGCGGCTGCATCACGCGTCCGCCCAGCGCTGGCTCAGCAATATCCTTGAGGCTCACTTCCTGCAGCGCTCCGCGTACAGCACCACTGATCAACTGCCAGCGCGGGCGTAGCGCACAAATATCGTCAAATCCGCAGTCGCAGCTTTTTTCACCTTCCGAACAGGACGTCAGCGCGATGGGGCCGTCGATTGCTTCGATAATTTCAGCGACATGAATATCATCGGCCGCACGGGTGAGTGCAAAACCGCCTTTGATGCCCCGATGAGACTTCAAAAGTTCGCCGCGGCTCAGAAGGTTGAGTATCTTTGAAACAGTTGGCAATGGTATGCCTGTGCTCGATGCCAGATCCTGCGCGCTAAGGCGACTGCTAGCATGCGACATTTCGCACATTAAAATAACAGCATAATCTGCTAAGTTGGTGAGGCGGATCATCGTATCTTCACCCTTGGCCCTAGGCGTATAATCAATATCTGACTAATTTAGTAAGATTTACATATGGGAAGTGTAGGGGACGAGTCAACTCTAATGCGCGCCTTATGGCCCATTTCTGCGAAAAATTATAGTATTTTCTTACTAGCTTAGCGCAAAAACAGCGATTAAGAGAATGTATAAGCAACCGGGATACATAAAAATCTATGCAAAACCTCTTGGATCTATACGCAAAAGCGTCTTTTATTCGGGCGTTTGAACTTCATATTGCGGTGGCGGCGGAAGCTGGCCATGTACCGGGGCTGGTGCATTTATGCTGCGGCGCGGAGCTTGCTGAGGTGGCGATTTGCAGCCTACTCAAAGGCCCCCGTGATCAAGTGACGGGCTCGCACCGCAGCCATGGGTTGGCGCTCGCGATGGGGGCAGACCCAACCGCAGTGGCAGCCGAGATTTTGGGCCGCAAAGGTGGACTTTCAAAGGCACGCGGCGGCACCCAGCATCTGATTGCGCAGCGCGACGGCTTCCTGGGTAGTAATGGCATTGTCGGCGGACAGGTTCCCATTGCTGCCGGTGCGGCGCTTACAGCCAAAATGATGGAAGCAGGCGGCATTGCCGTGACTTTCTTCGGGGACGGCGCTGCCAACCAGGGTGCGGTTTTGGAAACCATGAATCTTGCGGTGGCGCTGGAATTGCCCTTGTTGTTTGTGATGGAAAACAACGGCCTTGGCCAGTCGACCAGCAGTGATTATGCCTCGGGCGGCGCGGACTTGAGCGCGCGCGCAGCTAGTTTTGGCCTGAAGACAGCATTGATGGACGGGTTTGACGGAATTGATTGCCTTCGGGTTGCCAAAGTGATCACCGATTATGTGCGTAACAGCGGTAAACCTGCATTCCTTGAAGCGAAGGTGCCGCGCTTGTCGGGGCATTATTTTGGCGAAAAGGCCGATTATTTGGCGCATCACGCTGCTGAGGACCCGATTGAATATCTGTGCGAGTCGCTTTCCGTAGGGGCGGCAGCGCGGGCCAAAAGTGAAGCCGAGCAGGCGGCGCACGACGCTGTGACGGATGCAATGAATATGAGCGAAGCAAATGCGGAGGTGGAACTGTGAGCAAGATGAATATCGCAGCCGCCCTTAATGCGGCTCATCACCAAGTGATGGACGCCGAACCGCGTATAGTGGTTATTGGCGAGGATATCGTGGGTGGTGCCGGCCTTGATGGCAAAGAACTTGGCGGTATATTCGGCGTGACAGCGGGGCTAGCCAAGCGCTTCGGCAAAAGCCGTGTGATCGATACGCCGATATCGGAGACTGCTTTTGTCGGCATGGGGATTGGCGCGGCAATGACAGGCCTGGTGCCGATCGTTGAGGTAATGTTCTGCGACTTTATGGGCGTTTGCTTTGATCAAATTATGAATCAGGCTGCCAAAACGCGGTTTTTGTCGAATGATCATATTGATATGCCGCTGGTGATTCGTACTTCGATGGGGGCGGGTGATGGTTCTGGTGCAATGCACAGCCAGTCGTTGCACGGCATGCTTGCGGGCGTGCCAGGACTTGAAGTTATATGTCCTTCCACACCTGCAGATGCGGCAGGGCTCTTAAAGTCCGCACTCAAAAGCCCACACCCGGTAGTTATGCTGGAGCACAAAGGCCTTTACGGTGAAACCGCTGAGGTAGATGAAGCTTTGCCAGCGGTGCCAATCGGCAAAGGGCGTTTGGTGCGGCAGGGCGGCGATATAACTATTGTTGCAATCGCACAGATGCTGGCGCGCGCTGAAAAAGCTGCGGGGCAATTGGCGGCGCGTGGCGTAGAAGTGGAGCTTATTGACCCCCGTACTATTCATCCGTTTGACACTGCCCTGTTGCTGGAAAGTCTGGCAAAAACGCAGCGCTTGCTTGTGGTGGACGAGGGGCCAGAGTTTGCAGGGTTTGCTGACAAAGTGATTGCGGCGGCGAGCACAGAAGGCTTTGGCTTGATGCGCGCCGCGCCGCAAAAGCTGACGCCGCCGCATGAGCCTGCGCCTTATGGACGGCTTTTGGAGGCAGCCTGGCTGCCGAGTGTCGAGGCAATTGTGACCAAAGTTGACGAGATTTTATATGAAGAAGAATAAAATCGTTGCAGCCAAGGGGATCAAGGTCTGGGATGGTGGCACACGCTTATTTCACTGGGTGCTTGTAATTCTGTTTAGCTTGTCGGCTTATTCGGCCTTTCAGGATAAATTTGGCATCTATGCCGATATGCACCGCTGGTCTGGTTACAGTGTACTGACACTGGTAAGCTGGCGCATTCTGTGGGGATTTGTTGGTAGTGAAACCGCACGCTTTGGCCATTTCCTCAAAGGCCCGAGCGCGACGATTAAATATGCAAAAAGTGCTTTCAAAAAGGCCCCCTATCGGTGGGTCGGTCACAACCCTCTTGGTGCTTGGTCGGTTTTGTTAATGCTCGTGCTTCTTTTGGCGCAGGCAGTGATGGGACTTTATGCGACAGACGACATGATTTTTTCTGGTCCTCTGTCAGACACGATCAGCAGCAGTTTGGCAGGTACGCTGACAGGCTGGCATAAAACCATTGGGTTTACATTATTTGGGTTGGTGGGCCTGCATCTTTTGGTGATCGTTCTCGTAGCCGTAAGGCGCGACACCAACTTGGTGTTGCCGATGATCAGTGGACACAAGAAGGATGCGGCAGGCGAAACTGCGCCGATAATGCGGCCATCTTGGTTGGCGCTTATTTCGTTTTTTATTGTTGCTGGTGCCTTTTATTGGTTCCTGTTCCAATAAAAAAGGGACCTGACCGGCCCCCCTTTGTAAGCGTCGCTTAGCGATCAACTAGTCTTTTTTATACTTATCGTGGCAGCTTTTGCAGTTTTTACCAACATTCTCCATCGCAGGGCCTATTTGGGCCATGTCGCCGGAATTGGCAGCTACGGCAAAGGCATTGGCATCGGCTTCCAATTTGTCGAGGCGCTGTGAAAAATCATCCCATTTTTCCCAGATATTGTCTTTGGCCTCTGTATGGCCTTCCATGTTGCGCGTATCTTTTTTAAAGGAGGCTTTAGTCATTGTTGAGGCATTTGCCATAATATTTGCGATGGCGGCAATATCGTCTTTGCTGCCTGCCTGACCTTTCATAATCATACTGATTTTTTTGAAGCTATAGCTAAAATGCTCCATCACATCATGGCGGTACTGCGATTCGAAAAAGCGCTTTGCTTCCCCTTCGCCGTCCGCAGCCGCAGGCATAAGTGCGCCGCCAATCATTGCTGTAGCAACCGTGGCTGAAGCCAACTTACCTAGTTTCATAAGGTTCTCCCAGATTTACTTCTCGTTTTTAACGAGGTGACGGACGGTGCCGCATCGGACAAAATATGTAAACAAGCTAAACGCCTGCCGGGATTCCGACAAGCGCCATATTTTCTCTTTTTCGTGAGGGGTTGAACCTTGGCTTAGAGGCGGACCATGGGTTCGGCTGTTGCTGCTGCAGTGAGCGGTGCCAATCACATGATGGGTTGGCGCGGCTTTTGGTTACGGTCACGGCGCGGTGGTTGGGCCTGATAGGCTTCAGCGCAGTGGCCAGCACAATAAGGCATGCCAGGCTCAGACGGTTTGCCGCAGAAATGGAAATCATCGTCGCCTGGGTGACCAAGCGGCCATTTACACATGCGATCAGTGAGGTCCAGAAGTGACACCAGCTTTTTATCGGTCTTTTTCACCACCTTTTTGGGGGCGGCCTTTTTCTTTTCCTTGTCGGTTTTCACCGGCGACGGACGAGATTTGAGGCCGAGCCTGTGTGCTTTACCGATTACAGCGTTTCTTGTCACGCCTTCGCCGAGCTCTTTCGCAATTTGACTTGCGCTGAGGCCATCATCCCACAGCTTGCGAAGTGCTTCGATTCGGTCTTCCGTCCAGGCCATTTTTATTCCCTTATTGGTGGTCACTAAATAATATATCGCAGGTGGCGAGATATTGTTGCTTATATCCTCGTCGTAGCCCTCTTGCCAAGGCCCCATGTGACCCCATATGTAGGGACTTCGCAGAAAAGGAGCAGATTCGTGGCTACAGACGTGCAAAATAGCTACCCGGAACTAGGCACACGCTCGATTGGAGCGGTGAATTGGATCGGATTATGGACTCTTTATGCTCGCGAGTCGCGCCGATTCATGAAGGTTTGGGCACAAACGCTGGCGGCACCCGCCGTGACGACGATCCTTTTTATGGTGATTTTTTCTTTGGCGCTTGGTGGGCGTGGCCGCATGGTCGCCGATATGCCGTATGCTCAGTTTCTGGCACCGGGGCTGATTGTGATGGCGATCCTGCAAAATGCATTTGCCAATACTTCAAGTTCAATCCTGATCTCGAAGGTGCAGGGCAATATTGTTGACACCCTAATGCCGCCGCTCAGCGCTCTTGAACTCACGATCGGTTTTGTTGCGGGCGGCGTAACACGTGGTATTGTCGTTGGCCTTTCGGTCGGAACCGCCTTTGTGTTGATGCCGGGCATTCCGGTGCAAATCCACCATATTTGGCCGATCCTGTATTTTGCGCTCGCCGCCAGCATGATGCTGTCGCTTCTCGGTGTTCTCACGGGGGTATGGGCGGAAAAATTCGATCATTCTGCTGCCGTCACAAATTTTGTGATTGCCCCCCTAAGCTTGCTTTCCGGCACTTTTTATTCGGTTGAGCGTTTGTCGGATGGGTGGCAGATTTTCTCTTCCATCAATCCTTTCTTTTATATGATCGATGGTTTCCGCTACGGCTTCATCGGCAAGTCGGACAGCGACCTTTCGACCGGCATCCTTTACACGCTGATCGTCAACCTTGTGCTGACACTTTGGGTCTACCGTGTGTTCAAAAAAGGGTATCGTCTTAAGGCCTGATATTGCCTCTGCAAAAGGGGCAATAAAACTATTGTCTTGCTTGCATAAATTCTTGCGAAAAAGCACTGAAAATTCAGACCGGAAGCATTGACTTCCGTAAGGGTGGGGGGCATCCTCGCCTGCTATTGGCCGGGGCCTGTAAGTGCGCCGGTTTGGTCTTTCTGAGCCTAAGGGATTGTCGGCTCGGAAAGCCCCTAAAGAGATACCCAAAGCCAAAGAGGTATCCAAAAACAAGGACATCCACAAAATTGTCTAGCCCCGAAGGGAGACACACTGTGATTACACCATTGATGCCAGCATATGCCCGCCAGCCTGTTGCGTTCGAACGCGGCGAAGGCATGTATATGTATGATACCGACGGCAAGAAATACCTCGATTTCTACTCAGGCATCGGCGTTATGTGCCTTGGCCATTCGCATCCGCATCTTGTTAATGCGCTGGTTGAACAAGGCAAAAAACTATGGCACACCGCCAACACTTACCAGATCCCCGAGGGCGCGCGCTTGGCACAGCGCCTGGTGGACAACAGTTTTGCGGATACGGTTTTCTTCACCAACTCTGGCGCAGAATCGATTGAATGCTGCATCAAGATGGTGCGTAAATATCACTATGACAAAGGCAATGCTGGCAAATATCGCCTGATTACGATGGCCTCTGCTTTCCACGGCCGAACGCTTGCAGGTATTGCTGCCGCTGGCCAGGAAAAGCTCACCAAAGGATTTGAGCCACTGCCTGACGGATTTGACGTGGTGCCATTTGGCGACCTTGATGCAGTTAAAGCCGCGATTGGTCCCGAAACGGGCGGCATTATGGTTGAGCCGGTGCAGGGTGAAGGTGGTATTCGCCCAATCGATGATGAAACACTGCGTGCGCTTAGGAAGATCGCGGATGATAATGGCATTCTTCTGGTGTTCGACGAGATCCAGTGCGGCATGGGCCGGACCGGAAAATTGTTTGCGCACGAATGGGCGGATGTGAAGCCCGATATCGTGGCTGCGGCTAAGGGTATCGGTGGTGGTTTCCCGCTTGGTGCTTGTCTCGCGACAGAAGAGGCGGCTTCCGGCATGACAGTTGGTACACACGGCAGCACCTATGGCGGTAATCCGCTCGCGATGGCAGTTGGTAATGCGGTACTGGATGTGATGCTTGCGGACGGTTTCTTTGCCCGCGTGACGGAAATGGGTGATTTACTACAGAGCCGCCTCGCTGCTTTGATGCAAAAACATTCCATTATCACAGAAGTGCGCGGCAAAGGTTTGATGGCTGGTATTCGCGTGCCGTCTATGCCAACGCGCGACATCGTGACCAACCTTATTGGCCGCGGCATGTTGCCTGCGGTTGCAGGTGATATGGTGTTGCGTATGCTGCCACCGCTGATCATTGACGAAAGCCATATCGACGAAGCGATGGAAACATTGGCCGCGGCTTTCACAGATTTTGCAGAACAAGCCGAATAAACGGCCTTACAAAAAGAGAGAGTGACCTCATGAGTAACGCTTCTATCAATAGCCACTTCATTGACCTTAAGGACCTGCCAGCAGATACGTTGCGGCATATCCTCAATACGGCCAAAAAGTGGAAAGAAGCGCGACGAGGTCAGCCTAAAGGAGCGGTGGACCAAGGTGCACCGCTTGCAGGCCATGCGCTGGCGATGATTTTCGAGAAATCTTCTACACGCACCCGCATCAGCTTTGAAATGGCGATGCAGCAACTTGGCGGAACCAGTATCGTGCTGCACGGCGGCAATATGCAGCTTGGGCGTGGTGAGACGATCGGAGATACAGCCAAAGTGGTGAGCCGCTATGTGGATGCGATCATGATCCGCGCCAATACACACGAGGCAGTGCTTGAACTGGCCGAAGAAGGCGATGTGCCGGTGATCAATGCACTTACTGATCGGTCGCATCCCTGCCAATTGATGGCCGATATCATGACCATAGAGGAGCATCTGGGGCCAATCGAAGGCCGCAAACTGGCATGGCTTGGTGACGGGAATAATGTCGCCACGTCACTGATCGAAGCGGCAGTAAAATTTAATTTTGAACTCACTCTTGGCTGCCCCGAAGAATTTGGCCCCTTTGATGATGTGCTGGAATGGGCGGAAGCGGAAGGCGGTCGGGTGCATGTTACTTATGATCCGATTGAGGCCGTTAAGGGTGCCGAGGCCATCTTCACAGATACCTGGGTATCAATGGGCGACGATAAAACCGGCACCCGTATGCGCGCCCTTGAACCTTTCCAGGTGAATAGCCATCTGATGGCGCAAGCGCTGCCCGATGCTCTCTTTTTGCACTGTCTTCCTGCCCACCGGGGTGAAGAAGTTACAAATAGTGTGATGGATGGCCCGCAGTCTGTGGTATGGGACGAGGCTGAAAATCGCCTGCACGCTCAGAAGGCAGTGCTGGCCTGGTGTTTGGGCAAGATCTAGGCACCATAACCATGTTAGTTTTAAGGAGCATCAGCGGTGACTGATACCCCTATTGTTGTGAAAGACCCGGCTGGCAGCCGGGACAATGAAGTGCGTCCTTTCCAGATTGAAGGCATGGGCGTGCGTGGCCGTGCAGTACGTCTTGGCACGGTTGTTGACCAGATACTGAAAGCCCATGATTACCCGGATCCAATTGCTCGTATCCTCGGTGAGATGCTGGTGCTTACGGGCATGCTGGGTTCGATCATGAAGTTTGATGGGATTGTCACGATTCAGACGAAATCGGGTGGCCCTGTGCCAATGATGGTTGCGGATTTTGAACGCCGCGAAGATGGCATTGGCCGTTTGCGTGGTTACGCTGACATTGACGAAAACAAGCTTGCTGCGTTTGGCAAAAACCCCAGTTTTGAAGGTCTTATTGGTTCCAAATCCGGTTATATGGCGCTGACCATCGACCAGGGCTCTGATATGGAGCGCTACCAGGGTATCGTCGAAATGAAGGGTGAAAGCCTGTCGGTAGTGGCTCGTAATTATTTTGTGAATAGCGAGCAGACGCCAACCGAAATTCGCTTGAGTTGCAACAAGGACGCTGTGACAGACTTTTGGCGAGCAGGCGGCATTATGGTGCAGCACCTGGCGCGCGGTGAAGAGGGCCGGGAACGCATTCTTGACCGTGAAACGCAGGAAGAATGGGACCGGGCATCCATATTGATGGCAAGTGTCAAAGGTGACGAACTGATCGATCCGCAATTGGATTTAGACCAGCTTTTGTTCCGTCTTTACCATGAAGACGGTGTGCGCGTCTTTTCTCCAGAGCAGATGGTACATAGTTGCCGTTGCTCACGAGAAAGGCTTTTGCAGGCGATCCAAAATTTCAGCGATGATGATATAGAGCATGCTACCAAGGATGGCACGATTGATGTGAACTGCCAGTTTTGCAACACCACCTATGTTTTTTCACCGGAAGAAGCACACAGCAAATAACGACATACCTTGAAGAGGCTAAGATCAAATCCGTTGATAAGGTGCATTTTATCGGTGCGCCTTTCTTATAGGGAAAATTATCCCGCGGCAGACTGATTTGGAAAAAGAATTATCTCAAAACTACCTCTGGCATGGGGGAGGCTGGGAGGCTGTTTATTCTTCCCTGAATCTGAGGCGCTTGCCGCTGATGGTAGGCGAAAATGACAAAAAGCAACATACAGATGACCTTGATTATCTGGCATGCTTCGACTCGCAAAACGCAGCGATCTCGCAAGACAGCGGTGAGCCGCTGTTTGACGAGGCGGGTGTCCCGACAGATTTTAGGCTGAATCAATATTCATTGGTTTGTCTATACGAATCATATCTTCGAGTGTTTGGAAATCCCCTTAATGAGTTTACGGCTTGGGTAATTGGGGGTGCTGTTTGCTTTGGCGGTAACTGGCAGGGCTTTTGCCGGTCCAACGTAAGAAGGTACGGCGAAAATTGGCGTACTCGTTGTACCCTAGCATTTCCCCGATCTCCGCGACGGATAAGTTGGTACTCTCTAGGTAACGACAGGCGATCTGCTTGAATAGATTGTCTCGTATTTCGCGCAGTGATGTCTTTTCATCGTCAAGGCGGCGGCGCAATGTGCGTTCGCTCATATTCAGTTGCGCGGCAACGATGCTTGCATCAACAGGTTGCCCGATACAGCGGAGGAAGATAGAGCGTACAGTGCCGGAGAAGCCAGCCTCTGGCGCGCTTTTTTTAAGTAGACCCTCATAGAGGCGCATGTGCAATTCGCGAGGACGGTAACTGCCTGTTGGCATAAGCGGCGCTTCTGTCAAAGCCTTTGGCATTACGAGCTGGTTGATGTCGCAATTTTTTTTAACCGGCACGCCGATCAGGTCTGCATATGTTTCGGCACTAGAATGGCCAGTACCAACAAGCTCAAGGTAGATCCCGTCCAGAGGGGCCATCGCCAGTTGGCGTGTAGCGCTGATAACGCTGCTAAAGAAAAGTTCGTGCGCTAAAAACGGATATTTTGGTATCGGGGGAATTCGTTCAAAAAAGCTGAGTTTCAAGGTGTCGCCCCTATCCACAAGACGCAGCCTTGCACCCGAAGAGCGAAGTGGACTGTGGCGCACCAGAAGCCGCGATACCTGTGTGACAGTCTGGCAGTTTGCCACTGCCAGCCCCAACAGGCCAAGCGACATGACCTGCAACGACTGCCCCAGCTTCAAGGCAAGCGTTTTATCGCCCTGCACGGTAATACAGCGCGATAATATCTCAAACAATTCTTGCCGGGATGTCAGATCTGGCACGTCAGCCGTTACACGTTCATTCGAAAACACCGAAGCAGACGTGCCGCCATCATTCTCTGCGAGCAACTCTTTTAACGCTACCCAAAATTCTGAATAGAGGTTCATGTCATGCCTCGGTTGGCCGGTAATGACTAATAATATGGCCGATAATGACCTGTATTAATACCATCTATGTCGTAAATTTGTTGAGAATAGATATGTGGTCAGGTTTGTCCGCCCTTCGGTTCCTCAAAGGAGGCGATCTCTAGGGGGCATTTTTACCGGGCAGTGATGTAGGGGAGATCAAGATGAAAAAAACAGGTGCCTGGTTATTTCGCAATGCTTTAGAGCAACTTGGGGTCCGGCACACCTTTGGTATTCCAGGGGTGCATACGACAGAGATCTATGACGAACTGAACAAATCCAACCAGATTAAACCGACACTGGTGACCCATGAAGCCGGGGCCGGTTTTATGGCCGATGCGGTGAGCCGCACCACCAACGGTATTGGCGTGCTTGTGGTTGTGCCTGCGGCAGGCTTGACTCACGCCATGAGCGGTATCGGCGAAGCCTTTCTAGATGGCATCCCTATGCTGGTAGTTTCGGGCGGTGTCCGTACCGATACTGGCCATAAATATCAACTGCACGATATGGATCTGCAGGCGTTGATGAAACCGATTACCAAAAAAACCTTCCGCGTGCTGAGCCAAAATGAGGTGATGCCAACTATTTTTGAAGCCTATGAGACCGCCATGAGTGGTGAACCGGGGCCGGTGTATGTGGAAATCCCGGTCAATGTTCAGTTCACTAAAGGCGAAGTCTCTGAAATACCCACCGCACCAACGATTATACGCTGTAAAACGCCGCTGGACACAGCCGCAATTGACGCTGCGGCCGAGTTATTGATGCAAGCTAAAAGGCCGTCCATTTTTCTTGGCTGGGGCGCAAGAGGCGGGCGCGACAGCGTCGTGCGCATAGCCGAGAGTTTGAATGCACCAGTTTCGACAAGCTTACAGGGGCTGGCGGCGTTCCCGCACGAGCATCCGCTGCACGCAGGTATGGGGTTTGGCCCCGCATCGGTGCCCGCCGCCGAGAATGCTTTCAAAGATAGTGACACCATTCTGGCGGTGGGTGTGCGTTTCGGAGAGATCGCGACCGGCAGCTTTTCAAACCCGGTGCCGCCAAAAGTTATTCATATCGATATTAACCCCGATGCACTCGGCGCGAATTATGAAGCTGATGTTGCGGTTGAAGCTGATGCCGAAGAAGCACTTGCAGTGCTCGCGGATGTGCTCACGGCCAAGGCCATGCAAGCGAAAGCACCATCACCTGCTGAAGGGATTGCTGCGAGCAAAAAAGCATATATGGATGAATGGTGCGCACACGATAGTGGTAACCGTGTCAATCCAGGTGTGTTTTTCTCTGCTCTTGATGAACAACTCAATACCGATGCATTTGTGGTAACAGACGATGGTAATCATACGTTTCTCGCGGCTGAGTTATTGCCGATCTCGGAGGGTCGTCGCTTCATATCGCCAACTGACTTCAATTGCATGGGATACTGCGTGCCCGCCGTGATCGCCGCCAAGCTTGAAAACCGGGAGCGGCAAGTTGTCGGCATCGTCGGCGACGGTGCTTTTATGATGACGGGCATGGAGATGCTAACGGCTGCTGCGGAAGGTCTGGGCGTCGTTTATTTTGTATTCTCTGATGGTGAATTGAGCCAGATCGCGCAGGCTCAGGAAGTGCCTTATAACCGAAAAACCTGCACCCAGTTACCGGCCCTAAAATACAGTGCCTTTGCAGAAGCTGTCGGCGCTGGGTTTGTGCACATGGATAAGAGCGAAAGTGTAGCCCCAGGGCTGAGAACCGCCTTCGAACAAGCGGCGGCAGGCAAACCTGTACTGGTAGAGGTTGATATTGATTATTCAAAAAAGACACGCTTCACGCTCGGTGCCATGAAAGCAAATCTGGATAGATTTGATCTAGGCACAAAAGTGCGGTTCATCAGCCGGGCACTGACCCGCAAGATCACGGGTTAAAGGGTAGCACCAAGCCTCATGACACGGCCTGCAGCATATAACTCTGATATTATAATCGTTGGTGCCGGTATTGCCGGCATCACAGTTGCGCTGGAACTTTTTGAGGCAGGAGATAAAAGACGGATCACGATGATTGACCGCCGCAGCGAAGCCGATTTCGGCGGGCAGGCAATCAAAGCCTTTGGCGGCATGATGCTGGTTGATACACCGTATCAACAGCGATCAGGTATTAAGGACAGTCCCGAACTTGCACTAAATGACTGGCATACTTTTGCCGAATTTGGGCCAGAAGACCATTGGCCACGCGCTTGGGCAAATTATTATGTCCATAATGTCACCGTGCGCGTGCATGACTGGGTTCGCCGACGCGGCGTTAAATATCTGCCTGCAGTCCAGTGGGTAGAGCGGGGTCTCTATACACCTGGCAATTCTGTACCCCGATATCATATCATGTCTGGCACATCAGAGCGCCTGATAACCAAGCTGATTAAGGCGCTACGACCAGCGATCGAGGATGGCCATATCACCTGCTTGTTTAATCATACCGCTGAAGGTTTTCTTCAGGCAGGAGGTAAAACTGTCGGCATTCAAGGTGCTACAGTGCGGGATGCACAACCGTTCGAAGTTCATGCAGATACGGTCATCCTGGCCTCTGGTGGCATTGGAGGGTCGATCGAGCAGGTCAAGCGGCATTGGCGCAAAGACTGGGGCAAGCCTCCAGCGAAAATCCTTAATGGAAGCTTCCCGGCCAACGACGGGCACATGCATAGCCTGACGCAGGAAATCGGCGGTCAGGTAACGCACCTGGACTGGATGTGGAATTATGCGGCAGGGGTACACCATCCGCAGCCAAGCTTTGAAGGACACGGGTTGGGTCTTGTCCCGACGCGCTCCTCGCTTTGGATGAACCATAAGGGCGCACGGATTGGTCCGATGCCGCTGATTACCGGCTTTGACACTAATCATCTTTGTCGTGTTGTCGCCGAGCAGGAAAAACCCTGGACGTGGCATATCATGAACCGCAAGATCGCGCGCCGAGAACTGGCGATATCGGGCGCTGAACACAATCCCCTACTCAGGGAGCGCAAGCTTATCAGGTTCCTTTTTAATCTTGTTACAGGCGACGACTGGCTTCTTGATAAAATGGTGAACGAATGCTGTGACTTTATCGTCGCGCCGACATTGCCCGCGCTTGCGGCAAAGATGAATGAACTTACGGGTGAGGATCATGTATCGGCCGAAACGCTGGAGCGGGCAGTCAGAAAATATGACGCTTGTTTGGAGCGCCCCAAAAATCAGCGGAATGATGATCAGATAAGGCGGATCGCGCATTTGCGTGAATGGTTCGGCGACAGGCTGCGCACCTGCAAGTTTCAAAAGATAATGGATGATAAAGCATTGCCCTATGTCGCTATCAGGTCGCACCTGATTTCGCGTAAATCTCTGGGTGGAATTCAAACAGACCTCGATTGCAAGGTACTCGACGCAGAAGGCGTGCCCATAGCAAATTTGTTTGCTGTCGGGGAGGCGGCTGGCTTTGGCGGCGGCGGTGCATGCGGGAAACGCTCGCTGGAAGGAACTTTCCTTTCTGGCTGTATCCTGACGGCCCGGCGGGCCGCCGATGTATTGCTTGGACGAGATTAACCCGCCATAAGCTTGGCTTGTTTCTTAATGAAATCAATGAATGTCCTGACGGCTGGTCCTACCGACTTTTTCTTGAGTGTGTGGATACCATCATTAGTGCGAAACGAGGGCGGCAGACTGGTCATCGCAAGCTCGCCGCTTTGGCAGGCGTTTGTCGCCAGTGATTGAGGTACCGCTGTGAGCACGTCGCCTTGCTTGACTATTTTCAGGCAAGCTGACGGGATTTCCACCTGATATTGCGGACGAAGCGCTGTTGCTGACTGCGAGCGCAATGCTGGGGCCAGGTGGCGCAGAAAATGCGGCGAGCTTTTGGGGACGGCCCAGGGATAACGTCCAAAATCAGACAGATCGAAAACCTTGTCGGTAATAGGGTGTCCCACTCGGTGAACAAGGACAAGGGGCTCGCCGGGTAGGGGATCAGCGGAAATCTGATCTGCGAATGATGCGGTTTCATATTTGCTGATATCGCATACCACAAGGTCAAGTTGTCGGTTGACAAGTCGCTCAAGCAATTCATCCGACCCGCCTGTTTGCACGCTGACCTGAATTTTGGGAAACGCCAAACTATAGGCATGAACCGTGTCGGTGATGAGCGGATCAAGCGGGTAAGGCCCTGAACCAATGGTAACGCGACCTGTATTTAGGCCACGAACACGCTCGGCTTCCTGCTCTAGGACATAAAGCGAGCCAATGACATCTCTGGCATAATGGATTAACCGTTCTCCCGCATCGGTTGCTTCCACGGAATGCGTGGAGCGGTCAAAAAGGCGGGAACCGAGCAGCCCTTCCAGTACTTTGATACTTTTTGTCAGTGCCGATTGGGTCACGCGTTGGTCTTCGGCTGCACGCACGAAACTCCGAAATTTAAATACCGCCTCAAAATGACGAAGGTGACGGAATTCCAACGACATAAAACACCCCTGTAATGAATTATATTCATTATCATATTCCTCTTATTGCTAATTACAATAATAAAGCTGACAAAATTCGACAAATGGGAAAGCTCGCATGAACCGATCCGCCCTGGATTTCAGAGACCGCGCCAACGCGTTTCGTGCCCTTGAAGGCAAGGTTTTTGATGTGCTGGTTATTGGCGCGGGTATAACCGGCGCGGGCATTGCCCGCGACGCCGCGATGCGCGGACTTGATGTTGCATTGGTGGAAGCCGAAGATTTTGCTTCCGGCACAAGCGGCCGTTCCTCAAAGATGATTCATGGCGGTCTGCGTTATCTGCAGCAAGGTGAAATAGCACTGGTGCGGGAAGCGGCATCCGAGCGCCAGATTTTGCACAGGATTGCGCCGCATCTGGCGCGGCCAATGGAGTTTGTTGTGCCCGCGCACTCGAAAGCGGCGCTGGCAAAAATTAAAACCGGCGTCTGGATGTTTGAAAAGCTTGGTGCCGTACCTAAGGCAATGCGACACACTGTTTGGTCTCAAAGCGAGTTGGCTGCGCAAGAGCCTGTCATGTGTACCGATGAAGTTAGTGGCGCCATTGTCTATACCGAATATCTGACTGATGATGCGCGCCTGACACTTGCCAATGTGCGCAGTGCCAAAGCTGCTGGAGCGACGATTGCAAATTATGCCCCTGTCTGCCGGATAATCGAAGAGCAAGGTAAGGCCGTTGGTGTGCAAATCCGTGGTGCTTTGGACGGCGAAACGTTTGAAACGACCGTTCGCGCCAAGGTGATCCTCAATGCAGCCGGGCCGTGGGTAGATTCGCTGCGTTGCCTGGAGAATGCAAAGGCCGACAAGCGTTTGCAACTTACCAAAGGCGTCCATGTGGTCGTGCCAAAAGAACGCTTGCAGATAAACCGGACGATCATCATTCGTGCGCCCGATAAGCGCAGCCTGTTTGCCGTACCCCGCGGCGATGTTGTGTATTTAGGTACAACCGATACTTTCTATGCTGAGACCGATTATTGGCCGAAAATTGATCAAGCCGATATTGATTATTTGCTGACAGCCGCCGCTGGCACTTTCAGGTCTGTTCCGCTCTGCTCAGAGGAGATTGTTGCGGCTTGGTCGGGCGTGCGTCCGCTCGTCGCGCAGGCGGGTAAAAAGCCGTCTGACATTTCGCGCAAAGACGAAGTTTGGCGCGGTCCTGGTGGCATGCTTTCAGTAGCGGGCGGCAAGCTCAGCGCCTATCGTAAGATGGCAGAGCGTATCGTCGATGATGTTGAAACACGCCTGGGGCACAAAAGCAGCCGTTGTCGGACAGGTGATGAACCCTTGCCGGGTGGCGATGCAGGCTCAAAGAGAAATACTTCAGGAATACGGGATAGACTGAGCACGCTTTATGGCAGTGAAGCTGCCTGGCTGGCAGAAGCAGGGGGCCACATCGCGGCAGAAGTTGAGTTCGCTGTCACGCATGAAGGGGCACTTACGCTTCCGGATTATTGGGTGCGCCGAAGCGCACGGGCCTATTTTGACCCGGACGGCGGTATTGCGGTGTTGGGGAGGGCTGCTGATGCAATGGCGGCTTTGCTTGGTTGGTCTGCAACCACAAAACGGCTGCAGATAGACACCTGTAAGCAAATCAGAAATGACAGTTTCGCCTGGGCGAATAATGCCCGCACGAAAGAGGAGTATTAGAGCAATGGCATCAATCATTGAAGCGCTTCAGCAGGCGCTCGGCAGCGACAAGGTTATCTCTGGAGAGAATACACCAGACAATCGCAGGCATGATTATTGGTTTGTCAGTAACCTGAGAGAGCTTCAGCAACGGGGCGCTCCCAGGCCTTTGTGCGTGGTAAGGCCTGCAAACGTTCAGGATGTGCAGCAGACCATAAAGCGCGCAGGTGAAAGCAAAACACCAATCATTCCTTTTGGGCTCGGCAGCGGTGTATGTGGGGGGATCATCGCTGATGCTGCAGGCATTATGCTTGATATGAGCGCCATGCAGGGCACGATTGAAATCGATGAAACCAACCTGCTGGCTACTTTTGAGGCGGGCAAAAATGGTGGTGAAGCCGAAGAAGAAGTTGCGGCCCTTGGGCTCACGATGGGGCATTGGCCCCAATCGATCGCGGTATCAAGCGTTGGTGGCTGGGTTGCAACGAGGGCTTCGGGCCAGTTTTCGACGGCTTACGGCAATATCGAAGATATTCTTTATTCGGTTGAGGCGGTGCTGCCAAACGGCGATATTATCCAAGCGGGCAAAGCGCCTCGGGCCGCTGCCGGGCCTGATCTGAGGCAATTGCTGCTTGGCAGCGAAGGTACGTTGGCTGTGATTACCAAAGTTACTTTCTCTTTGCGCCGTGCGGCCAAAATGCAAGCTTATTCAGCGTTTTACGCCCCTAGCATGGCGGCGGGCTTTGAGGTGCAGCGGCAGATTGTACAAGCCGGATGGAGGCCGCCGGTGATGCGCCAATATGATCACCCCGAAGTGGGTCGAAATTTTACAGCTTTTGCGCGCAGTGAAGATGCGCTGATCATTTTTGTGCACGAAGGGCCGGAGGCGTTCGTAAGTGTAGAGAAAACAGCGGTAGCCGAGATTGCGGCAGCTCATGGCCTGGACGCCGCACCGGAAAAGGTCGTTGCCGGGTGGCTGGATCACCGCAACAAGGTGCCCACATGGGACCGTTTCATTGAGAATAAGATTGTTGTTGATACGATTGAAGTATCGGCACCCTGGAGCCGCATAGACGATGTATACACGGCTGCTATTGCCAGCCTTGGTAAGGTGCCCGGCATTTTGAATGCTTCAGCGCATAGCTCACACGTATATCGTTCGGGCATCAATCTCTATTTCAGCTTCGCGGCTGCGGTACAAAGTGAAGCCGAGATGGAAACAATCTATTCTGCATGCTGGCAACGAGTGATCGAAGCAACGGCTGCTGCGGGCGGTGGCATCGCGCATCACCACGGCATTGGCAGGGTGCGACAAAATTACCTGGCACTTGACCTGGGCGATACAGGCGTTTCACTTTTGAAGACGATAAAAGCTGCGCTTGACCCTGACGGCATTATGAACCCAGGAGTTTTATTGCCCCATGACTGATGTTTTTCTTGCGATTGACGCTGGCACAACAAGCCTTCGGGCGCTGATAGTAGATTCGGGCGGAGCAATTTTGGGCAAAGGGCGTACTGATTTGCAGTCGACGTATCCTGCGCCCGGCTGTGTGGAACAAGACGCAGAAGGTGTCTGGCGTCAAACATTGCTGGTTATCGAAAAAGCGCTTGATAATGCGGGGTTTGAGAAGGCAGACCTTACGGCGATCGGTGTCACTACCCAGCGCTCTAGTGCGGTTGTATGGGATAAAAGCACAGGTAATGCGGTGGCACCGATGCTGGTCTGGAGCGATCTGCGAGGTTCCGGGCGTGCTGAAGAGTTACAGGCCAAAGGATTTTTTATCACCCCTCAAATGGCGGCAGCCAAACTGGAGGGACTGGTAGAAATTGCAATGGCCTCAGGTGGTATTTCTCATATGGATCAATTGGCGTGGGGAAATATCGATAGCTTCCTGATCTCAAAACTGAGCGGAGGCAAGCACATCACCGATGCCTCACAGGCGATAGCAACTGGTTATCTTGATGTTTTCAAAATGGACTGGAATCCAGGCCTTGTAGCTGAGCAGGGCCTGGAGGCGCTGGACTTTCCCGTGATAGGGGATAGTTGGGGCGAGCTCGCAACGACATCGAAGGCGGCTTTTGGTGCTGAAGTGCCCATAACGGCGCTGATTGCAGACCAGCAATGCGCGATGATGGGGCATGGCTGTATCACACCGGGCGATGCGAAAATAACCTATGGCACGTCGGGAACTTTCAATGTGAATACAGGCAAGGAACTCAAATTGGTTTCTCCGTCTATCGTGCCCTGGGTGCAATATGCCTTGGGCGGTGTACCAACATTTTGCCTTGAGGGTATGGTGGTGACTGCAGGCGCGATTTTCGACTGGCTGGCGGGTGGACTTGAGCTTGTCTCAAGCGCGGCGGCATCCCAGTCGTTGGCAAACAGTGTGCCCGACTGTGGCGGTGTTTTTGTCTTGCCAGCGCTACAAGGTGTTGGGGCACCGCATGGCCGACTGGACCAAAAAGCGCTCATCGGCGGGCTTTCGCGCGCTTCCACAAAAGCCCATATCGTACGCGCGGCCCACGAAGGTGTTGCCTTCAGGGTTAAGGAAATTATCGATGCGGTTTATAGTGCAACCGATATTGCAGTGCCGCAACAAATCAGTGTTGATGGCGGTGCGACGGAGAATGATCTGTTAATGCAGATACAGGCAGATATGTTGGCGCTGCCGGTTGCGCGCCATGCGGTTCGGGAAGCAACGGCATACGGTGCCGCGCTTTGTGCCGGGCTTGGCGCTGGGGCTTTCGCGCTCTCCGATATCCCCGAATTTGTGCAGCATGACCGGATTTTCGAGCCCAGGCTGTCGCCTGATGAAGCGGCGACACAACTAAAATTGTGGCAAGCGAATGTGTATGCTGGCGCTTGAACTGGAGTTGAATCGTTAACAAGTCACTAGTAGGGCGTTACCGGGGCATAGAAAGAGCGAGTAAAAATGAGCCACATTGTGGAAATCAATGACCTGAAGAAGCTGGCACAGAAGCGCGTACCCCGGATGTTCTTCGACTATGTTGATTCTGGTTCCTGGAGCGAGAGTACTTACCGCGCAAACGAAGACGATTTTTCCAACATAAAGTTACGCCAGCGTGTGGCAGTGGATATTAGTAATCGATCAGTTGCGAGCGAGATGATCGGCCACAGTGTGGCTATGCCGGTTGCGCTTGCGCCTATTGGCCTGATGGGCTTGCAGCACGCCAACGGAGAAATTCTCGCCGCGCAGGCTTGTGAAGATTTTGGCGTGCCTTTCACACTGTCTACGATGAGCATTTGCTCGATTGAGGACGTTGCGAAAAATACAAATACGCCTTTCTGGTTTCAGCTTTATGTGATGCGGGACAGGAAATTCAACGAAGCCCTAATGGCACGTGCGGATGCCGCAGGTTGTTCCGCTTTAGTTGTAACGCTTGACCTGCAGGTGCTGGGGCATCGTTACAAGGACACGCGAAATGGCTTGTCCGCTCCGTCCAGGCTGTCTCCAAAGCGTTTGTGTCAACTGATGATGCGGCCACGTTGGTGTACGGGCATGGCAGCCACCAAGCGCCGTACATTTGGTAATATTGTTGGGCACGCTCAAGGCGTGAGAGATGTCAGTTCACTTTCGGCTTGGGTTGCTGAACAATTCGACCCGACGCTTTCTTGGGAAGACATCGCCTGGATCAGGCGATTGTGGCCCGGCAAGCTTATCCTGAAAGGCATCATGGATGTGACAGACGCAAAAATAGCGGCAGACACGGGTGCCGACGCCATCATTGTATCGAACCACGGTGGACGGCAACTTGACGGGGCACCGTCCTCTATCTCTGCCTTACCAGATATTTCTGCTGCGGTTGGTGAAAAGATCGAGGTGCATATGGACGGGGGTATTCGCTCGGGCCAGGATGTCTTAAAGGCGCTTTGTTTGGGGGCAAAGGGCGTTTATATTGGCCGGGCTGCCACCTACGGTTTGGGTGCTCTCGGTAAAGAGGGCGTGACGCAGGCGCTTGAGATCATACGCGGCGAGCTTGATTTGACAATGGCAATGTGCGGCGTAAAAAACGTGAGTGATCTGGGCGTACACAATTGTTCGTATCTCTCAAAGCTTAGCTGATTTCCCCTTGCATGTCTGTCACTTACGGAATCCCAACCGGAACCCGGAAGGGATCGAACGAATTGGTCCTATATGGCGGCAGTTGCCCAAAAGGCGGCTTCTGATCAATTCTATTGAAAAACCCCCACAAATGCAGTTCTGCCAGGATCAATTCTTTTTGGGGTTGTTCTAGGGCAGGTTTAATTTATTCCGGTTCATACCCTGCTGCGGCGAAGTATCCCCGGCAATTTGTCCGATTATTAGCTCAATTGATCGAACATTTTTTCCAGTTCGGCAGCACGAACGGTGGTTTCATTGGTTGGGGGGTAAACAAGTCTGCGGGCGCTTATTATTTTCACCGGCTGTGTGAAATCAGTGCGATGGAATTTCAGCATGAGGGCCGTGGGGTTTTATTTGCTGCAAACGGCTTTATTCCGGCCCGAACGTTTTGCTTCATACATGGCGGCATCTGCCCGTTCGATCAAAAGGGCGGCTGTATCTTCTGCTTGCAGTTCGCTCACCCCAAGTGACAGTGTTACGTGGATGGGGTGTTCACTGCCAACATCAAATTCCAGTTTTTCAACACTCGCCCGGATACGTTCCGCAAGTATGTGAGTGGTTTCTATCGTACCGTGGGGTACAAGGATCGCAAATTCTTCACCACCAACGCGGGCAAAAAGTTCATTCAGACGAAGGGTACGCCTGACGGCTGCGCTGATTTCGATAAGGACGGTATCACCAGCGGCATGCCCGTAGGTGTCGTTCACTTTCTTGAAGTGATCCAGATCAAAGAAAATGAGAGCAACAGAGGTGCCGTCACGGCGAGCCTGCGCGAGCTGGATATCAAGCTGTTGTCGAAAACGCCTGAGATTAAACAGTTTTGTAAGGGGATCCCTAAGCGAGTGCTCACGCGACAAGCTCTCCTGTGTACCTACATAAAAACCGAAACAGGCAAATATTGTCGATGTGCCAATGAGCATGTACAGATACAAAACTGGATAGGCCGTGATGTCGGCAGTAATATTCACGCCTCTCAGTAGCTGGATAATAGCCCAGCCAAGTGGTGCGCCGCTTCCCATAAAGGCACCTTGGAACGCACGCAACATTGCCCGGCGACGGATTACCGTAGTATTAAACACAGGCCAGACTAGAGAATTCCACTTTACTGCATTTCTCCCGCAATATCAGACTGTAGCAGCCGCCTCTTCGAACCACTCCTTGATATTGGCTGCCAGCGAAGCTGTGAGCGTGCTCGCGACTTCTTGATCATGCCAGAAGGGGTTCATAAAGACACAACGCAACAACACCAACTTATCATCATCCTGAATACCATCAAATGTGGCAACATGTCGCTCAATCATTTTGGCATGTGCGCTGCCGGCGAGTGTCGTCTTTGAAATAGCAAAGTCAGGGCAGCTTTCGAAGCGATTGAAGATCGCCTGTGTGACGCGGTTGCTTTCTGACAGTGTCCAGCCGCGATGGTTGAGAGAAAAACACATAATGTTGGTTTCGGCGGGTGTAAGGAAATGAACAAAGGGTAATGTTTTTTCGATGTTGCGTTTGAATTTTCTGGCGGCCTCTATGGTATCCGCGATCACACGGCCTATGCCATCGCCGTCAAAGCCAAGGGTTTTCCCGGTAAGCCATGTGGCAGCAGCTCCTGCTGCTGAGCGTGAACCCTCAAGTGTAGTGGACCATTTGTCCGGCACATCCAGTTGTCGCTCCAGGTAAGGTGCTTTAAAGCCCGATACAGTGTAGGCCTCGGTATCTCGCGTAATAATGGCACCGCATGCATAGGGCACATAGCCCAGCTTGTGTGGATCAATGGTTACTGAATGGGCCTGTGCAATCGCAGAGAGGGCGGCTGTGTTGCCGACACTAAGTACGTTTGGCCGGTTGCCACGCAGCATGCTGCAAAGGTAACCGCCGTAGGCGGCATCCACATGGTGCCAGATATCGACCTCGTCCCGGGCAAGCGCTGCGTTAAGGATGCCTTGTGTTTGGTCGATTGGGTCGATTTCACCTGTTTCCGTTGTGCCAGCGACACTGACAACCAATGAAATTGGGCGATTTTCTTCTTTGGCTTTTTGGATCAGTTTTCGTAGTTCGGAAACATCGGTTTTCCCGTAACGGTCAAGCTTAATCGGCCAAAAGGCCTGTTCACCGAAACCAAAAACATTGGTCGCCTTGGACCAAGAGAAATGTTTGTTTTCAGGTACAAGTAAAACGGGACCGCGGTATTTGATGTCGTAGGCGGCGCTCATTCGTTCGGCAAACTCAAAGGGATTGGATGCGATAGCACTGTAGGAACGCAGCACATCCAGGGAAATTTTGTGTTTTGTCAGCAAGTCGCCAAATTTTTTCCAGCCCATGTGCGCCCCTTGGAAAAAATCGAGCTTGATACCTCGTTCTTCTGCAAGAAAGAGCATCAAGCTTAACCAGTGGTCTTGCCGAAACCGGGCACGCCAGACAGCTTCAAAATTGGCGATGGTGCCGCCGCCGGTTATATGGCCTGCCGCCTGCTTGGGATCGAACCCCAACATTTCGGCCAGCATCGCAATGACTTCAATTTCAATATTTGCGCCAATTTTTGATGCGTCACGACTGGTGTTGTTGGGGTTATGCAGAAGCATCGCCATGTGCCCCATAATCGCAGGCAAAGCGAGTTCGGAAACCATATGGCCAACATAGCGGGGTGTGAACTTGGGCACCTCAGCAGTTAGCAGATTGTTGAGCTCCTCTAATCCTTGTGCCATGCGCTCGCGCGCGGCCAGAAACGCCGGGCTTGTACGGTCTTTATCGGATATGACAGGTTTGTCGTCGGGAAAAAGTTCTTTCCTCCAACGGAACCAATGCCCAAGGATAGATTGCAATTCAGCCCGTACCCATGATTGGTTTTCCGATTTTGGCCCTAAAAAATAGGCTCTGTAATCGCTGTCCGTTTTCATGCTTTTCTCTCTAAAAGTCTCTGGTTTTTATGGGAAGCCATTTTACGGTTTCTCCTGCAGCCAGTTCGCCGATACCTTCAGGAATAAGGATCCAGGCGTCGCTTGTGGCAAAGGGTGCTGTTTGGAAAGACTGCTGTTTTATTTGTGGCATGACCGAAAGGCGGGCGTCTTCTGATGCGGCGAGGTTGCCCATCAGGAAAACAGATTTGTCTTCAGGGGTTTTGCAATCAGCAGATAATCTGGCAGTGAATTGCTTTTCTGGTGCCTGTCCCCGCAATTTTCTGACAAAGGGATAGACAAAAACACGTAGCGCAAGCGCTGTTGAGATTGGATTGCCCGGCAAACCAAAGAAATAAGTGCCGTCAGGTAAGACTGCGAACAATACAGGTTTCCCAGGTTTGATACGGGCTTTGTGAACAAGAATGCGTGCACCAGCATCCTCTAGAACAGGACGCACGAAGTCATACTGACCAGCAGATACACCTCCGGTCGAGATGATAATATCGACGCCGTTGTCAAGCGCGTTATCAAGGGCTGCCGAGAAGTCTTGGGGTGTGTCCCGGACGGTCACTTTGTCCTGGAGATCAAGCCCCATGTCAGCGGCGGAAGCGGCACCATACAGGCCAGTTGAATTGTAAATATGGCCAGGAACCAAGGGCTCTTCAAAATCGTCCGATATTTCCTGTCCTGTTGTAATCCAGGACATGCGTGGATGCCGAGTAATCGAGATTTTGCTGAGACCCAGGGCGCATAATAAGGGCACATGCTGAGCTTCAAGCAGTGTGCCTTTTTTCAATATAGTGTCACCTGTTTTCACGTCCTCGCCTACTCGTCTGACATGCTTGTCAGCAGGGTAGGATTCGTAAAAGGTAAGTTTTTCGTGGTCCCAGCTTGCGCGCTCGACCGGCAAGATTGTGTCTGTGCCTTCCGGGAGCGGCGCGCCGGTCATGATTTTGGCGGCGAAACCTGGCTGCAGATGGGACAGGCCAGCGGTATCTCCGGCGATGCTGGCACCGACAATCGGCATGGTAACCGGCCGGGCTGAGGAAGCACCGTCAGTACTGCGCGAAGAAAAGGCAAAGCCGTCCATTGCGGAATTATCGAATGTCGGTACAGAGAAGGGCGCGATAATGTCTTCGGCCAGAACATTCCCAAGCGCATCATGGATTGAAACTGATTCTGCTGTGCTTGCCTTTGCTTCGCTCAAAATGCGGACCAGCGTATCTTCATAGCTTGCCATTGAAAGGCAGCCGGTTTGATTGCTTGTTGTTTCAAACATGCTTCGAGATTCCATTTGTTAACGGCAAAAGGTCACGGTTTGCGTATGCGGCAAATTCCACAGGGTTATTTAGATTGAGAAAGCTGTCTTTATACTCGTTGTGCACCTGGAGGCGGCGTGCGACTTTAATCCGTAGCAAGTCGTAAATCCGCCGCGGCGGCGACAGTACAATCCCGTCTGCTACCCCCAGGAATGGCAGGTTATAATCAAGGAAGTGCGCCCAATAAGTCTGCTGTGAGAGTGTTTTCAACAGGGATGGTGGCAAGGCTGGCATATCAAGCGGCACAAAAAGATGTTTGCTACCGATCACCTGACCGGAAAGATAGTGCATGGCCGCAAACACGGGGCCTTTGTCGGGCACAGGGTCGGGTACTGCACCCTTTGACCCGCTTCGGCCAAGTATGATGACTTTGTCAGCACCGGCATCTAGTAGTTTTTGTCGCATAAGGTCCAAAAGTGACTGGCCGTCAACGCGTAGCAGGGCTTTGTCTGTGCCCATACGCCGGGATGCGCCGCCTGCCAAGATCACTCCTGTAAAACCTGCTTTGCTCACCTCACCCACCTATGGCTGCAAGGTTGGAAGTGGCGCCGGTGAAACCCTGGCCCAGCTTATGGCGCGCGGCTTTGCCCTGTACTGCGGCTATGATGCGCTCCTTGAGTTCGGGTATTTGATCGTCGTGCTGCAAAAGGGCACGCATCGGCACGCCGAATTCACCAAACAGGCATAGATGCAGCTTACCAAGGGACGAGAAACGCAGCCGGTTGCAGCTTTTGCAGAAATCTTTGGAGTAGGGTGCGATCAACCCGAAACTGCCTTGATAGTCAGGGTGGACAAATTCTTTGGCAGGGCCTGCGTTTTTTTTCTTGAGGCGCGGTGTCCAGCCGCGTGCAAGAAGCATGTCTTTCAGTACATCCGCGGAAATATGATGCTCTTTGAAAAAAGCCGCATGATCGCCGGTTTCCATCAGCTCGATAAAGCGAATGGAAATCGGACGATCTTTCGCAAACGCCAAATAAGCGTCGACCTCGTGATCGTTAATACCCTTCAGGTAAACAGCATTGATTTTGACACTTTCGAATCCGGCCTCCAGCGCGGCATCGATTCCAGCCAGCACTTCATCGCGGCGGTCATGGCCGGTAATGCGGTGAAAATTCTCCTGCGAAAAGCTATCGAGGCTGACATTGATGGCCTTTATGCCAGCGGCACGCCATTCTTTGGCACGCTCGAAGAGGCGGTAGCCGTTTGTTGTCAAGGCGAGTGTCTCAATACCTGGAAGCGCAGCGATTGTCTGAGCAATGTCTGTGAAATCTTTCCGAATGGTTGGCTCTCCGCCTGTGAGACGAATCTTTGACAGGCCAAGTTCAGAAAAGGCCGTTGCAGCGCGCCGCAGTTCGTCGAGGGAAAGCGGCACAGGTTTACCGCAGGCCTGATAGCCGTCTGGCAGGCAATATTGGCATTTGAAATTGCAGACTTCAGTGATCGAAAGCCGCAAGTAGTTGAAAATGCGGTCGTATCCGTCAGATATGTGCACTTGCTGTCCCCTTTCTAAATACGAGAGGCCAGGCAGTTTCCCGCAGAGGCCCGGCAGCAACCGCGCTGCGGCCAATGCACCCTATCCTGGTAGACGTAGGCACAAAGGCTTCGGAGTTGAGCACTTATGAAAGAAGTTTTACTAGAAGGCAGTGTCAGTGTGTTTGACGGAGATCAAGTTTTGACCAAGAGCGTGCCTTGACTGAACAGTCAGGTGTTTAATGCCCGGATAGTTAGGGTGATTCCAGAATAATCAGGATTCAATTTTATATATATCGTCACTAAATTCGGGGTGCGGACATTCTTCTTGGCCCGCACGTTGGCACTGGGTGGCCAGATCAATGTCACAAAAATCGCAAAGCGCATTATATTCGGGTACGTGCACAGTGTCCGTTGAAATCTGGAAGCCATCGCTTTTGAATTTCTTCAGGGTACGAGAGAAGGTCTCGGGACGCATGTCCAAATAAGAGGCGATAATTGATTTTTCATAAGGCAGGTAGATCAGCCCGCCTTGCGATTTTTGATTTAGCATCAAACGCAGCAGGAACCAGCCAACGCGTTCATGAGCGCTTTTAAGCCTGGACAGTTCAATTTGCTGCACAAGGCGCTGGGTTCTGATGGACACATTGTTGAGCATGCTGAGCGCTAATGTGGGGCTTTCCTGGATACGTTGCCGAATGACGGGTGCAGGAATGGAAAGCAGTTGTGCATCTTCGACCACTTGTGCACTCACGGGTGTTGGCACATTCAGGAAGACCGACGATTCTAATAGGGTCTCACCGGCCCCCAGCATCTGTAAGATTGCTTCCTCGCCTGTCTCAAGGCCGTTATACACTTTGACCCAACCCTGTATGATCACATAAATACGTGACGCAGGTTCGTCCCGCAGGAATAAAAGTTTGTCCTTCGGATATTCGCGGATCTGAGCAAAGCTCAAAAGTTCATCAAGGTCTTCTTCATCCATCGAAGAGAATGTTGGCAAAGTATTCAGAAATTTGCGGTATTTTTGGATCGTTCCAGACGTCGTAGACGCTTTTCCCGAGTCGGAAATGGTTTCTGGGCCGCTTTCCTGAATCTGAATAGTTCCTGCGCCCTCTAACCCATCCACCATTCGCTTTTCGGTGTGACGCAGGTCGTTGATGATGTTGGAACACAGTTCGAACCAGTCTTCGCCTGAATAGCGTTCTACGTCCCCCACAGGGGCACCATCTTCAAGAAGTTTATTAAAGTCCTGGAACGCAATCAGGTTTTTGCTGTCCAGGTGTTCGGCCACCATGCCAATTTGAGCTGGAGACGCTAATGCTCTGAAAGTATTGAGATAGTTCTTTTGCTCCGCGATTAAGGCAACGAATCGATCGCAAAATTCCTGGTTCCGGAAAGCGAATGTATAAAACCCCCTGGTGCCAAGTGCGCGCTCCATGCCGATGCGCTCTTTCCACTGCAGAAAATTTGCATAGCCTGAAACAAGCGCTGAATTGTGAGACGGTGCCCGCTGAGCCAACTCAATCATGGCATCAATCGTCGGAACGGTCAGTTCGAAAGTATATTTGTTCAGGGCGGATGTATAGCGGATCGACAGCAAGCGTATTTGGTCTCTCAGCTCAGACATTTCTTCGAATTTTACGAAGAGATACTTTAAGCGCGCGCTGTAAGCTGGCGGCAGGGCATCTTTTACATCCGTACGCTCACAAAACGCCCTAAGTACAGACACAATATCATCGACACTTTCGGTGCGTTTATCGAAGCGCTTGACGAAAATTTTGCCCAAACTATCGAGGAAAAGGCCGGCAGCACCACGCTCGCTTTGAACCTCATGCACAACATCTCCAAGCTTGTGCAGCAGTTCCTTGAGCAAGGCTGAGGTGTCAGCTTTTGACTTCACGTTTTTTCCTCTTCAGCTCAAAATGAGCGGGCAATTATTGCATTTTTTATAGATGGTGTCAGTGAATAAGTCCTTAATTTCCAACGATTCACTGATCAGTCATAAGAACCAATAACGAGGTGTTTGATCTGGATCAAGTGACGTTTTTTTTCATTAGGTCTAATTCGTTGACGTGTATCAAATCTTACTGGTTACCCGTAGCTCATATTGGTTTAACTCGAAATGGGTCAATGACAAGGTCAGGAGGTTATCGTGACAGAAACTGTTGTAACCACAGGGGAGAAACGCAAAGCGCTGACGTCTAGTACGCTCGCTTTCACTGTTTGTTTTGCTGTTTGGACCATCTTTTCCATTATAGGCATCAAAATCAAAGCGCAACTCGGCCTGAGCGATACTCAGTTTGGTATTCTTGTTGCGACGCCGATTCTCACTGGCTCGCTGAGTCGTTTGTTCCTGGGTATCTGGACAGACCAATATGGTGGCCGAATCGTATATACAATCCAAATGCTCGCAACATCTGTTGCTGCTTATTTGCTCACGATGGTACAGACCTACGAGATGTTCCTTGTGGCCGCGCTGGGTGTAGGCCTTGCAGGGGGTAGTTTCGCTGTCGGCGTCGCTTATGTATCGCGCTGGTATCCAAAAAATCAGCAGGGCACAGCACTTGGTATTTTTGGTATGGGTAACGTCGGTGCTGCGGTCACTAACTTTGGTGCGCCGATGCTGCTGGTGGCGATGGACAATGAATGGCAGGCAGTAGCGCAGGTTTATGCGATTATTCTTGCTGTCACAGCGGTTCTGTTCTTCCTGTTCTCTAAAGACGATCCGGTACATGCTGCGCATAAAGCCGAAGGAAGGAAGCATCCTAGCTTCTTTGATCAGTTGGAGCCTATGAAGAAGCTGCAGGTGTGGCGCTTCTCGCTCTATTACTTCTTTGTGTTCGGCGCTTATGTTGCTCTCGCGTTGTGGCTCCCTCGCTACTATGTAGGTGCATATGGCCTTGAGTTGGGCACTGCAGGCATTTTGGCAGCGTCTTATGCTTTACCAGGGTCTGTTTTCCGCGCACTTGGCGGCTGGATGTCTGACAAATACGGTGCGCGCCGCGTAATGTACTGGACTTTCATCGCCAGTGTTATTTGCACTTTCATCATGTCTTACCCCGCTACCACATACACTGTGAGCGGTATTCAGGGTCCGATAGAATTCAACATCACGATCCCGCTTGAATTGTTTGTGTTTCTCACGATCATTCTTGGCTTCTTCATGTCTCTCGGCAAGGCAGCCGTTTATAAGCACATCCCTGTTTATTACCCGGACCATGTTGGCTCTGTGGGCGGCACGGTAGGCCTGATCGGCGGCCTTGGTGGCTTTGTGCTCCCAATCACCTTTGGCATGATGAATGACATGATTGGTGTTTGGACTAGCTGCTTCATGTTGCTGACGGTTCTGATCGGTGTCGCGCTAGCATGGATGCACTTCGCCATCCTGCGTCTCGAAAAGAAACAGTTGCCAGAAGAGCTGCGTGGACCACGCAACCTTCCGGAACTCGAAGGCCTCAAAGGCTAGCGCAGAAGCTGACGAGAGGCTCCGCCTGGGGCCTCTCTCCAAAATGTTCAGAGGTCCAAAGAGGCCTCGCTTAGGAGAAGTTCAATGACTGAACAAGCTACAAACTTAGAAGAGAGGGGCCGGGATCTCTATGGCTGGAACCCGGATGATGACGCCCAGTGGGAAAGTGCCGGCAAAAAGATTGCCACCCGGAACCTGTGGATTTCGATCCCAAGCCTGTTATGCGGCTTTGCTGTATGGCTTTACTGGGGTATCATTACGGTCCAGATGTTGAACCTTGGCTTCCCATTTGAACAAAGCCAGCTCTTTACTCTTGCGGCGATCGCCGGTCTTTCTGGCGCGACACTTCGTATTCCCAGCACCTTCTTTATCCGGATTGCGGGTGGCCGGTACACGCTTTTCCTAACGACGGCGCTGCTGATGATACCAGCAGCAGGTGTGGGTTTCCTACTTCAGGACCCAAATGCACCGCTTTGGAAATTCCAGTTGATGGCACTGCTCAGCGGTATTGGTGGCGGTAACTTTGCGTCTTCCATGTCAAACATCAGCTTTTTCTACCCAAAGAAAATCCAGGGTTATGCGCTGGGCATGAACGCGGGCCTCGGCAACTTTGGTGTGACAACCATGCAGATTGTTGTGCCACTGGTAATGACTTTCGCGCTCTTTGGCGGCAGCAGCATGACGCTCCAGAATACTTCTGGTACGCTCATCGGTAAAATTCCAGCAGGTACAGAGACTTATATCTTTAACGCTGGCTGGGTTTGGTTGATTGCGCTCGTGCCACTAGCTATTGCTGGCTGGTTTGGTCTTAATAACATCCGCGACGAGCATGTGTCTCCTGATGCGAATTCAGCACTGCCTGCATTTGGTAAAATCATTGGTATGCTCGCTATTGGCCTTTTGACAGCTTCATTCGGCCTGTGGCTGATGCTGCCGGAAGCAACCGGCGGTTCTGGTTTGAATGTCAACAAATGGTTCGTCCTGCCGGTCGTTATCGCGATGACTGTGTTTGCCCTGAAATTAATTCCGGGCAAGATTCAGCAGAACCTGAAACGCCAGTATCAAATTTTTGATAACAAACACACTTGGGCCATGACAGTTATCTATACGATGACATTTGGTAGCTTCATTGGTTTTGCGGCTGCGATGGGCCTGGCGATTAAGGTGATCTTTGGTTTCCAGCACGTCATGGTAGACGGCGTTATGACCCACAATATAGTGAACCCAAACGGCCCAAGTGCCCTGATGTTTGCCTGGATGGGTCCTTTTATTGGCGCACTTATCCGCCCCATCGGTGGTAGCTGGGCTGACAAAATGGGCGGTGCCAAAGTAACGCAGATTATCAGCGTTGTGATGGTGGCCTCTGCCTTGGGCGTGGCTTATTTCATGAAAGCGGCTTACGCATCTGCAACACCTGAGGAATTCTTCTACCCATTCCTTATTCTCTTCATCATCTTGTTTGCAGCTACCGGCATCGGTAACGGCTCTACCTTCCGTACGATTGCTGTGGTGTTCAATAAAGAGCAAGCTGGTCCTGTGCTTGGCTGGACATCGGCAGTAGCGGCATACGGTGCTTTCATCATCCCGAAAGTATTTGGTGAAGAAATCAAAGCCACCACCCCTGAGTATGCACTCTATGGCTTCGCCATCTTCTACGGCGTCTGCATTCTCATCAACTGGTGGTTCTATCTGCGTAAAAACGCATACGTGAAAAACCCATAAGCCCCAAAGTGCCCACGCTTTCGAGTGTGGGCACCAGCCCTTGAGTATTTGGATCCTTAGGAGACAAAAAATGAGCAACTTTATAGACAGGCTCACCTATTTCACTAAAACGCCTGAAACCTTTTCAAATGGTCACGGCATTACGACTGACGAAAGCCGCGACTGGGAAAAGGCTTACCGTGGCCGCTGGGCGCACGATAAAGTTGTGCGGTCTACGCACGGCGTAAACTGCACGGGCTCATGCTCGTGGAAAATCTACGTTAAGAACGGGCTTGTAACCTGGGAAACCCAGCAAACGGATTACCCCAAGACACGGCCTGATTTGCCAAACCACGAGCCTCGTGGTTGCGCGCGCGGTGCCAGCTATAGCTGGTATCTTTATAGTGCTGCGCGCCTCAAGTATCCGATGGTGCGAGGCCGTTTGATTGAATTGTGGCGTAAAGCCAAGGCAGAGCATCCGGATCCGGTTAATGCTTGGGCCAGCATCGTTTCTGACCCTAAGAAAGCCAAAGAATACAAGCGCGTACGCGGCCTTGGTGGTTTTGTGCGCGGCGAATGGGATGAAGTGAATGAAATCATTGCTGCATCCAATGTTTATACTGCCAAGGAATTTGGCCCAGACCGTATTCTTGGTTTCTCGCCGATTCCTGCGATGTCGATGGTGTCGTACGCAGCCGGTAGCCGGTATCTGTCGCTGATCGGCGGTACCTGTATGTCCTTCTACGACTGGTACTGTGATTTGCCGCCCAGTTCACCGCAAACATGGGGCGAGCAGACAGACGTGCCGGAGAGTGCAGATTGGTATAACTCGGGCTATATCATGGCCTGGGGTTCCAACGTACCGCAGACCCGCACGCCTGACGCGCACTTCTTCACGGAAGTTCGCTATAAGGGCACCAAAACTGTTTCTGTTACGCCTGATTATTCAGAAGTTGCGAAGCTTACTGATTTGTGGCTCAACCCACGCCAAGGTACAGACAGCGCCATGGCAATGGCGATGGGGCATGTGATCCTCAAAGAGTTTCACGTAGAAGGCAAGTCAGAGTATTTTGACGATTATTGCCGCATGTATACCGACATGCCGTTCCTCGTACGGTTGGATGAAAAAGACGGCAAGCTGGTTCCTGGTCGCCTGCTGCGCGCCTCTGACTTTGACGGTGCGTTCGGTGAAACCGAAAATGCTGAGTGGAAAGCAGCTATTCTTGACGGCAATAGCGGTAATGTTTGCATCCCGAACGGCACCATCGGTTCCCGTTGGGACAAGAGCAAAAAATGGAACCTGGAACTGAAAAATGTCTCTGATAACAGCGACATTTGGCCAAAAGTTTCACTTGTTGACGGCAAGGAAGAAGTTGGTTCGGTTGCCTTCCCTTATTTCGGTAACCTGGAGCATGAGCAAGGTATCTTTGAGCACACCGACCATGAGAGCATCCTTGAGCGTAACGTTGCGCTGAAAACTGTCGAAACCAAGGATGGCCCCGTGAAAGTGGCGACTGTTTTTGATTTGATGGTGGCTAACTACGGTGTTGACCGCGGCCTCGGCGGCGACAATGTAGCAACGTCGTTCGATGACGACGTGCCATACACACCGGCATGGCAGGAGAAAATCACAGGTGTTGACCGCAAGAAAGTGATCCAGGTAGCACGTGAATTTGCGACTAACGCCGACCAGACTCGCGGTAAATCAATGGTGATATTGGGTGCGGCTGTGAACCACTGGTATCATATGGATATGATTTACCGGGGCATTATGAACCTTTTGATCATGTGCGGTTGTATCGGTAAGTCCGGCGGTGGCTGGGCACACTATGTGGGCCAGGAAAAGTTGCGCCCACAAACCGGATGGCAGCCACTTGCGTTTGGCCTCGATTGGGCTCGCCCACCGCGCCATATGAACTCAACCAGTTTCTTCTATAACCACGCTAACCAGTGGCGCTATGAGAAGCTCGGCGTTGATGAAATCCTGTCGCCGCTGGCTGACAAGGAAAAATGGGAAGACTACAGCCTTATCGACTGTAATGTGCGCTCAGAGCGTATGGGGTGGTTGCCATCAGCGCCTCAGCTCAGTGAGAACCCACTGAAAGTGGCCAAGGCCGCGCACGCTGAAGGCAAAACGGCAGCAGAGCACATTGTTGGTGAATTGAAGTCGGGCAATCTGGGCTTTGCATGCGAAGACCCTGACAATCCGAAGAACTTCCCACGCAACATGTTTATCTGGCGCTCGAATATCCTAGGATCGTCTGGTAAGGGCCACGAATATATGCTCAAGCACCTGCTTGGCACGCAACATGGTTTGCTCGGTAAAGATCTCGGCGAGATCGGTGGTCAAAAACCAAGCGAGGTTGTGTGGCATGATGAAGCGCCAGAAGGTAAGCTTGATCTTGTTGTTACCCTTGACTTCCGTATGTCGACAACCTGTCTGTATTCAGACATCGTTCTGCCATCGGCCACTTGGTACGAGAAGAACGATCTCAATACCTCTGATATGCACCCCTTCATTCACCCGCTTACTCGTGCTGTTGATCCAGCTTGGGAAAGCCGCAGTGACTGGGATATCTACAAAGGCATTGCTGAGAAATTCTCTGAGGTATGTGTTGGCCACCTAGGCAAAGAAACTGACGTGGTAAGCCTGCCTATCCTTCATGATACGCCTGCTGAGATGGCGCAGCCGCTGGGCGTGACCGACTGGAAGAAAGGCGAGTGTGATCCGATCCCTGGTAAAACTATGCCAGCCCTTGTGGAAGTGGAGCGGGACTATCCTAACACTTACAAGCGCTTCACAGCCCTTGGCCCACTGATGGGCAAGCTTGGTAACGGCGGTAAAGGCATTGCCTGGAATACCGACGAGGAAATCGAGCTTCTTGGCAAGCTGAATGGTACTCACATCGAAGAAGGCACCAATGAAGGCATGGCCAACATTGTTTCCGATATCGATGCAACAGAAGTAATCCTTTCGCTTGCACCAGAAACAAATGGTAATGTTGCCGTGAAAGCCTGGGATGCGCTTGGTCAGCAGACCGGACGCGATCACAAGCATCTGGCAACACCCAAGCACGACGAGAAAATTCGTTTCCATGACATCAAGCAGCAGCCACGGAAGATTATTTCTTCGCCTACCTGGTCTGGCCTTGAGGACGAGCATGTAAGCTACAATGCTGGTTACACCAACGTGCATGAGTTTATTCCGTGGCGCACGCTTACGGGGCGTCAGCAGTTCTATCAGGATCACGAATGGATGCGTGATTTTGGTGAAGGCTTCTGTGTCTACAAACCGCCGGTCAACACCAAAACGATTGCGCCAGTGATCGACAAACACGGTGAAGGCCGCAAACAGGTTGTTCTGAACTGGATTACGCCTCACCAAAAATGGGGTATCCACTCAACCTACAGCGACAACCTGTTGATGCTGACACTGAACAGGGGTGGACCAGTTGTTTGGGTATCTGAGGTAGATGCCAAGAAGATGGATGTCGAAGATAACGACTGGATCGAGCTCTATAACACTAACGGCGCAATCATGGCGCGGGCGGTGGTGTCGCAGCGTGTGCCTGAAGGCATGACCATGATGTATCACGCGCAGGAAAAAACCATTAACACGCCGAAAGCTGAAACTACAGGTGCCCGTGGTGGCATCCACAACTCGGTGACACGTGCGGTGGTTAAACCAACTCATATGATCGGTGGTTATGCTCAGCTTGCTTATGGCTTCAACTATTACGGCACGGTTGGTTCAAACCGCGACGAGTGTGTGATTGTCCGCAAAGCAAGCGACGTCGAATGGGGTGAAGAGCCCGCGACCGTTAAAGCTGCAGAGTAGGAGAGTAGAGATGAAAATTCGTGCACAAATTGGCATGGTCCTGAATTTGGACAAATGCATTGGCTGCCACACCTGTTCTGTTACCTGTAAGAACGTTTGGACAAGCCGCGAAGGTGTTGAATATAGCTGGTTCAACAATGTGGAAACCAAGCCAGGTGTTGGCTACCCAAAAAATTGGGAAAACCAAGATCAATGGAATGGTGGCTGGGAACGCAAATCAAACGGCAAGATTCAGCCGAAAGCAGGGGGTAAATTCCGTCTGCTTTCCAAAATTTTCGCCAACCCGGATTTGCCGGAAATTGACGATTATTATGAGCCCTTCACTTTTGATTACGCGAATCTGCAAAACAGCCCTGAGGTGAATACACCGCCAACGGCGCGTGCGCATTCTGTGATCACTGGCCAGAAGATGGAAAAGCCGGTATGGGGTCCCAACTGGGAAGAAATTCTCGGTGGCGAGTTCGAAAAGCGCAGCCAGGATTATAACTTCAAAGGCGTGCAAAAAGAGATGTACGGCGAGTTCGAAAATACATTCATGATGTATTTGCCGCGTCTGTGCGAACACTGCCTCAACCCAACCTGTGCGGCATCTTGCCCATCAGGTGCGATCTACAAACGCGAGGAAGACGGCATTGTTCTGATCGACCAGGATAAATGCCGCGGTTGGCGGATGTGTGTCTCAGGTTGCCCCTACAAGAAGATTTACTTCAATTGGCAGTCCGGTAAATCTGAAAAATGTACTTTCTGTTTCCCTAGGATCGAAAACGGCGAGCCAACGGTTTGTTCTGAAACCTGTGTGGGCCGCATTCGTTACCTCGGCGTGCTACTTTATGATGCGGACCGTATCGAAGAAGCGGCGTCTGAGGCAGATGAAGAGGATCTGTATGAAGCCCAGTGCGATATTTTCCTCGATCCGCACGATCCGGAAGTTATCGCGCAGGCCAAAAAAGACGGTATTCCGGATAGCTGGATGCAGGCAGCGAAAGCCTCGCCAGTTTACAAAATGGCGATGGACTGGAAGGTGGCTTTCCCACTGCACCCAGAATATCGCACATTGCCAATGGTTTGGTATATTCCGCCGTTATCGCCTATTCAAAGCGCTTATGAAAAAGGTCAGATCGACGGCGATGAGTTTATGCCCGATGTGAAGAACCTTCGTATTCCAGTGAAGTATCTGGCGAATATGTTGACGGGTGGCAAGGAAGCCCCTGTTGAGCATGCGCTTGAGCGGATGCTGGCGATGCGAAGCTATATGCGCGGCAAGCATATAACAGGCGGCGCGGATGCTAGCATTCTTGAGAAAGTTGGTCTGGATGCAAAGACAGCGGACGACATGTATAAAATCATGGCGCTCGCGGACTATGATGATCGCTTTGTGATTCCAACCAACCACCGTGAATATGCTGGTGAAACTCCTTTCGATAACGAGATTGCGTTCGAAAGCCGGTCAGCGTGTGGCTTCAGCTTCGGCAATGGTTGTGGCGGCGGCAGTGCCCGCTCTGGCGGCAAGTCCGGCAGTTTGTTTGGAGGGCCAACGCATAAGAACACCATGAGTGGCAATGTGAGGAGAGACTAATGTTAACGTTCAAATTGCTTGGAATGTTGCTGTCTTATCCGAGCGACGGATTGCAGCAACATATGGGTGAGATCAAATCGGCTCTTAAAAATGAGGGTCTCGTGCCGGTCAAGGCGCAGCGCAGATTATTCGATTTTATGGACGATCTGTCGCGTCGTAATCTGATGCGGGTTCAGGAAGACTATGTTGCGCTCTTTGACAGAGGGCGCGCGCACTCCCTGTATCTGTTTGAGCATATCCACGGCGAGAGCCGTGATCGCGGCCAGGCGATGGTGGATTTGTCGGATCATTATATCAGCCACGGTGTAACCTTGGCTGCCAATGAACTGCCGGATTATCTGCCATTGTTTCTTGAGTTTCTGTCTCAGATTGAGTTTGCAGAAGCACAGGAACTGCTGGGTGAAACCATCCATATCATTGCGGGCATCGGTGCTAAGCTGAAAGCCAAAAAAGAGAACTATCACCAGGTATTTCGTGCTCTTGAGGCGCTGACAACGGTGAAAGTGGACGAGAAATTCCTTGAGCAGGCTGTGGCTGAAGCAGATGCCGAGGACAATAGCCTTGAGGCGCTCGATCGGGAATGGGAAGACACCCCGGCCTTTGATGGCGCTGGTCAGACCGACTGTAATACGTGCCCGTCTGCGACGCGGCATCCCCTTACCACCCCTCAGGCGAGCGATGCGCCTGCCGTAACCCACTAGGAGGGCAAGATGAGTAGCTATCTCAACGAATTTTTCTTTGGCATCTATCCCTACCTGGCGATTGTGATCATGATCATGGGTACTATTCTGCGTTATGATCAGGATCCTTATAGCTGGAAAGCTGGCTCAAGCCAGTTGCTGCGCTCAAGCGGTATGCGGATTGGCAGTAACCTGTTTCATATCGGCATCATTCTGCTGTTCTTCGGCCACCTTGTTGGCCTTTTAACACCAGAACCTGTTTATCATTTGGTGATGACAGCGTCCGCGAAGCAGATGATGGCGATGGTTGCGGGCGGTATCTTTGGTACAATCTGCTTTATCGGCATGACTGTCTTGATTGTGCGCCGTTTCACTGATCCACGCATTCGCGCCACCAGCAAGCCAGCAGATATGCTGATCCTTTTGGTTCTCTATGTGCAATTGATCCTGGGTCTGGCAACTATCCCTGCGTCAGCGCAGCATCCTGATGGCAGCAGCATGATCGCGCTTGCCAACTGGGCGCAGCATATTGTTACCTTCCGCGGCGGAGCGGCTGATTTTATCCTGCAGGAACCTTTCATCTTCAAAGCGCATATCGTGCTCGGGCTGACAATCTTTATTTTGTTCCCCTTCACACGCTTGGTTCACGTTCTGTCTGCTCCAATCAAATATATTTTCCGGTCTGGGTATCAGGTCGTGCGGAAACGGGGATAAATCATGCCGCTTTATGTGAATAAAACGGAAATCACGGATGATGCTGTATTCTCTGAAATGCAGCATCATGCGGCACCCACGCGGGAAGCTGCCCGCGATGAGGCCGCGAAGGCACTTTTAATCCGCGAACTGCTGCGGCAGCGTGCTATTGAAGGTGGTTTTCTTACCGTGGATGCCGATGATGAAGCCATTGAAAAGGGCATCATGGTGTTATTGGAAGAAGAAGTTGCGGCTCCGGCCGCAACGGAAGAGGCTTGTCGGCGCTATTATGATCAAAATATTCAGCGCTTTCGAATGAGCGAAGACGCTGAAATGCCACAACCTTTTACTAAAGTCAAAGATCGCATTCGCGATTATCTCCATACTCGATCCATGCGGCACGGAATCCAATCCTATATATTGGATCTGGCGTCAAATGCCCGGATTGCGGGGTTTGATTTGGCTGCATCGCTTTAAACCTTGGTTGTATGAGGGGATGATCGATGGATAGCTACGAATCTCTTGTTGATGGATACCGGGATTTTCGCGGTGAATATTTGTCCAAGCAACATGATGCCTACCGGGCATGGGCAGCCAAAGGTCAGTCCCCGAAAACGCTGGTTATCGGATGCAGCGATAGCCGCGTAAATCCTGCAACGCTTACACATGCAGGGCTTGGCGAGATATTTGTTGTAAATAATGTCGCCAATATCGTACCGCCTTATATAGCGGGCAATCACCAACATATGTCTTTGGGCGCGGCGATCCAATATGCGGTGCAGCATATAGAGGTCGAGCATATTATCGTAATGGGCCACAGTGGCTGCGGTGGCATTGCCGCCCTGATGGCAAATGACGAATCGCATACCTGCAATAATAATGATGCGCCGCCGGATAAATCTGGCGACGACGACTATATAAAAGACTGGGTGTCGATCTTGGCACCAGCAAAAGAAGCTGTACTAGCCAATAGCGACCGCACGCCGCCTGAAGAACAGCTCCGGCTTTGTGAAATGGAAGGCGCACTGGTTTCGATTCAAAATTTGGCGGGGTATCCGTGGGTGCGCGAATCAGTGAAAGAAAAGCGTCTTACCTTGCATGCGTGGTACTTCCATATCGAGAGTGGCGAGCTTCTTTCTTACCGGCCAGAGGAAGGCTGTTTTCGCCGCTTGGTTCAATCCTGAAAACTGATGCAATAAAGCAACATTATCTAAATAAAACAATGACTTGACCTAGATCACGTGACACCGTGCGAACTGCTCTAAATTAACCTTATAGAAAGGCTTAGAGGAGTCGAAACATGATGAAAGCCCCCCTTAAATACGCTGCCAGTATCGTTGCCTTGATGGCGTCTGCAGCAGTGTCCGCAGAAGATGCAAATAGTCTCGCTGAAATGTTTGAGAAAGCGGATGCAGGTCTGGATTTGCGTTACCGTTTGGAAAGTGTTGACCAGGATGGGTTTACCAAGAAGGCAACAGCTTCCACGCTTTTGAGTAAGCTTTATTTCCGTACAGCAGCCTTTAATGGTTTTAGCGCCTATATCGAAGGTACACATACTGCAGTTATCGGCAAAGACACGTATAACAGTACTGTCAATGGCAATACGACGCGCCCTGTAGTGGCCGACCCTGAAACAACAGAGCTTAATCAGGCTTATCTGCAGTATGCAGGCGATTTTGGAACCTTGCGCGTTGGCCGTCAGGGTGTAAACCTGGATAACCAGCGCTTTATCGGTACAGTTGGATTCCGCCAGAATGACCAGACGTACGATGCGGCGACAGCGGTCTTGACACCCATGAAGAACCTAACGGCAATTTATGGTTATGTTTGGAACATAAATCGCATTTTTGGGGAGGATCATCCGTTTGGTGATCTGGATACAAACTCTCATATTATCAACCTAACCTATGACGGGTTTGATTTTGGTAAGGTGACAACTTATGGCTACCTCATCGACCTTAACGATGCGCCGGTATTCGGGCTCTCCAGCAGCACTTTCGGGGTGCGGTTTACAGGCAAGCGCGCTGTTTCTGAAGGTGTGAAGGTAGGCTATGAGTTTGAGTATGCGCAGCAGAGCGATTACAAAGACAATCCTGCCGATTATAACGCCGATTATTGGCGTGCGGGCATCAGCGGCTCGGTTTCCGGGTTCACTGCAGGTGTAAATTACGAACTCTTGGGTGCCGACAATGGTTTCAGCTTCCAAACGCCATTGGCTACACTGCACGCGCAAAACGGTTGGGCCGACAAATTCCTCTCAACACCGGCTGGCGGCCTTCAAGATATCTGGGCAACCATAGCCTATAAGGTGCAGGGCGACAGCGCCTTGAAAGGCACAGTTTTCAAAGCCATTTATCATGATTTCCAATCAGATGTAGGTGACATTGATTATGGCAGCGAATGGGATTTGTTGATCTCTAAGAAAATTAACAAAAATATCACAGCATCTGTGAAGGCGGCATTCTATCAGGCTGACGCTTTTGCCACCGATACAGACAAAATTTGGCTTACTCTCGCAGCCAAATTCTAGTCTGATAATCATATTCATAAGGGGCTGGCCTGATTGACCGGCCCCTTTCGCTTGCTTTCTGTTTCTTTGGGTTCTTTCATAACCGCCGATTTACCAACTTGCAGTTTTTCGGTGTATGACTTGATCTCCATCAAGGAGAGCAAGCCTTGAGCTTCTAGACTTTATTGATCAAAGATTTGGGAGATTGATCATGTCAAAGAACCAACTTTATCTTGTTGCGGTTGATGGTAGTGAGTGGGGTAGCCGTGCTGCAGACAAAGCCGTTGGGCTGGCAAAGCACACAGGTGCCGAAGTACGCCTGGTTACCGTCATTCCATGGTCCGGCTTCCAGCCAATGACCCTGGATGAAATTGCGCACCGGCCAATTGAAAAGCAGGAAGAAGAAAGCGCCGCTAAAGAAACAGTATTGGAGCCAGTCCTGAAAAAACACGCCGATAGCGGCGTGACAGTTCTTGGCGAATTTCATTGGGGCCACCCAGTGCAAATACTGCGGGATATTGCCAAAAAAGAAAAGGCGGCCATGGTTTTTGTCGGGCGACGTGGGCGTTCGCGTATCGCTGATCTGGTTTTGGGCAGCGTTGCGAATTCACTGGCGCATACACTTGGCGTACCAATTGTTTTGGTGCCCTAAGCAATCTTTATCTTTCGGGCCGTGAATTGGTGGCCTGACAGCAAATGTTCTGAACAGACAGGGTCGTGCGCTAGTTGGTTTTGCGCTGGGCGATTGCAAGGCGGATGTTTTTCCACAATTCAGCACGTTCAGGGTTGTCTGCCTGTTGGTATTTTTCGACTTGCCTGACGGCATGGAGTTCCGCTTTAGGCCCCATCGCATCCAAAAGGTTGCGGGCATATTGTACGGTTTTTATATGGTTCACTGGTGCCTCCTTCATGTGGATGAAAGCTTGCAACCCAAACAGCAGCTCGCAACTTAGGTTGCAGCAACATTAGATAATGCATCAAACCACACCGGGCTGCCCTGATTTTGGTCAAAACCACCTAATCAGGCCTGTAAGCGATTACTTTCAAAGGTTTACTTTTTGAGCCTTGGCTAACCTTTATGCGCAAAAATGCAATATCAATGCCTGTTTCTCCACTGTTCGTCGCACCGACAGTGGCACCGACCATGGTTGGTTGTGAGCGAAAAGTTGGCGAGCAAACGGCTGCCTTCCTGAAAAAAGTTAAATCCATGATCGCCTCCCGCTACAAGGTTTCCCAGTCGAAAGCCTGAGCGTTTCTCTTAAAGTCGCTACTACTTTCGCTTGCCTTTCCAAATGGAAACGATACAGCCTCTTTGATCAACGATATATACCCTTCTACAGTTCTGTTAGATTTATCAGTCAGTTCGGCTGCGATATCTTTCGCCGAACAGCCTGTCTGATGCATTCTTATGGCTTTGTTCCATTCTTCAGGTGTGAATGTGTATCGGCGGGCGACTACTTCTTCGTTTTCTTCGCTTTCGTGGGGCAGGGTGCCTTCGCCAATAACAATTCGTGTTTCATTGCTAATGATGAAAACGGATTTTGCCGCCGTATTTAACCTGCCTGAAATCGCCCCATAGGCATGAAGCTTTCTTGAGATCGCCTCAGATCGCCTCCCAGGTCTAAATGCACAGCCAAGACCATTTTCTTTTTTGTTTAAAAGCCAAATTTGCGCGCCATATTATGAAAAGGGGAAGGCCGAAGGGGTGGAACTTCCCTGTATATAGGGAGGATTCTAATGAAATTGGTGGCACCGGAACGGGTTGGCATGAATGGGGACAGCCTGTCGCATATCGGCACTTTGCTGCGTGAGCGTTATATTAAGCCCGGCAAAATCGCGGGTAGCTCCACCCTTGTCGCCCGAGGCGGGAAGCTTTGTTATTTTGAACAGGAAGGCTTGATGGACCGCGAGCGCGGTACATTGATGCGCGCAGATACAATTTTCCGCATTTATTCGATGACGAAACCAGTGACCTCAATCGCGTTGATGCAGTTGTTTGAACAAGGCAGATTTGCGCTCACCGACCCCGTTGGCCGCTATATCCCTGAACTGGCCAACATGCGCCTATGGAAGGCCGGGCGTTACCCGAATTTTGAAACCGTACCTTCAGAGAGGCCAATCGAAATCCGTGACCTTCTGATGCATACAGCGGGTTTTACTTATGATTTCCTGCAACAGAGCAATGTGGATGCGGCCTACGGCAAGCTGAAGCTTGGCTGGCCGACCCCCGGCAATACATTGAAGGAAATGATCGGCCAACTTGCGGAACTGCCTTTGCTGTTTATACCAGGTAGCCGCTGGAATTATTCGGTTGCGACCGATGTGGTTGGCTATTTGGTCGAAGTGTTGTCGGGCATGAGCCTGGATGATTATTTCAAGAAGTATATTTTCGGCCCACTTGGCATGGTTGATACAGGTTTCGAGATCCCGGCAGCAAACCAAGAGCGTTTTGCAGCCTGTTACGAGCGCCGCGCAGACAAGTCTGTCGTGCTGCAAGATGACCCCCAAAAGTCCCACTACCGGGAACGCAGTTTCCTCTCTGGCGGTGGCGGGTTGGTATCGACGATGTCCGACTATTACCGCTTTTGCCAGATGCTGCTCGCAGGCGGCAGCCTGGAGGGTGTGCGTATCATCGGGCGAAAAACACTGGAATTTATGGCACAGAATCATTTGCCAGGCAGCGCTGACCTGGGCGATTTTGCGACAGGCGGATTTAGTGAAACAGCTTACGAAGGCATCGGGTTTGGGCTTGGCTTTGCTGTTAAAGACAACGCGGTCAAAAACGCCAGTAGTGGCTCAAATGGCCAGTATTTCTGGGGCGGCCTTGCGAGCACCCTGTTTTGGATTGACCCCAAAGAAGATCTGATCGCGATCTTTATGACGCAGTTGATTCCTTCCAGCACCTATAATTTCCGGGGGCAACTGGAAGCAATTATCTACGGCGCGGTTGACGGCGGGGCACAGCCTTATGGTTAATACGATTCTGTTGCCGCGTATTTTGAAAGTTGGTGCCGGGGCCAGTGACGAACTTGTGGTTACGTTGAAGGCTCTGTCCGCAAACCGACCTTTGATAGTGACGGATAGGATGATGGTAGGGCTCGGTTACACTGCCCACATAGAGCGACAGCTTGAAGCGGCGGGATATGTTTACAGCCTTTTCAGCGACACGATGGCAGAGCCAACCGAGCAGTCTTTCCGCACGGCGATTGAAGCAGCCAGGGTGGACCAGTGCGATGCTTTGATAGCGCTTGGTGGAGGCAGTGCCATCGATAGCGCCAAAGCGATTGCGATCCTGGTTGCGCACGGTGGCTGCATGGCAGATTATAAAGTGCCACATCAAGTGAACGAAATCGGTTTACCGCTGATCGCTATTCCGACGACGGCTGGCACGGGGTCTGAAGCGACCGCTGTCACAGTGATTACCGACCATGTCACAGACGAAAAAATGCTGTGTTTGGGCCCTGGGCTTATGCCACAGGCCGCTCTCGTTGACTTTGAGCTCACACTTTCGCTGCCGCCGCGCACAACCGCTGACACAGGTATTGACGCACTGGTGCATGCGGTTGAGGCATATGTAAGCCGTAAAGCAAATGTTTTCTCTGATATTCAGGCGCTTGAGGCCATGTCCCACTTGAGTGCCAATTTGCGCACTGCCTACCGGGACGGCGAAGATCGGGCTGCGCGTGAAGCCATGATGTTTGGTGCCACTTTGGCAGGCATGGCTTTTTCTAACGCCTCTGTTGGCCTCGTGCACGGCATGAGCCGTCCGCTTGGTGCCCATTTTCATGTCCCACACGGCCTCTCGAACGCAATGTTGATGCCTAGCGTCACTGCTTTTTCTATTGAGGGTGCCCCTGAACGCTATGCTCGCTGTGCCCGTCAGATGGGCCTGGCGAATGACTGCGACGCTGATGAGACGGCCTGTGACAAATTAATTAAGGAATTAGAAGCCCTTAACAGGGACCTTGAAGTACCGTCCCTGAAAGACTTTGGCGTTGATGTCGCGAAATTCCGAGATCAAATTCCTCGTATGGCGGAGCAGGCAATCGCTTCTGGATCACCTGCCAACAATCCGCGTATTCCCAGCCTTGATGAAATCTGTGTCCTTTATGGAGCGCTTTCATGAGAGTAATCGTTCAACGCTGCGGGCATCATCTGCACTACTGTGTAAATGGTGCTCTGGCGCTGGAAGGCTTTCTGTCTCGAAAAGGAATCGCAGCTCAATACTGGGTAGAATGGGCCGGTGTGGCGGGAATTGGCGCCGGGCAGGTTAAACGTCGGCATAAAATACGCCTCGGCAACCTGATTAATAGCGTGTTGATATATAAAGATTTTTCTCGAAAGGCATTGACAAAAGTCAAGAAAATATGACAGCGCTGTCACATATTTCTGGACAAGCGCGTGACATATTGATAGCTAAATAAGACAGCGCTGTCATAAAAGGAAGACTATATAAACCGTTAAGGCGCATCAGGAAGAATTTGTCAGGTCCAGGGGAAAGACATGAGAACTGTAAAATTTAATGGAAAATCCGTGGCGTGCACGATGTCATTGATTTTGGCGGCGGTTTCGACATCTGCATCGCTTGCGCAGGAAAGCGCGGATGCCGAAGAAGATATGGAAGAAATCGTCGTTACGGGTATCCGTGGCAGCTTGAAGCAGGCGATGGACATGAAGCGCGATGCGCGCGGCGTTGTGGATGCGATCAGCGCCGAAGATATGGGTAAATTCCCGGATACAAACCTTGCTGAATCGCTGCAGCGAATTACGGGTGTATCAATTGACCGCGTAAACGGTGAGGGCAGTCGGGTGACGGTGCGTGGCTTTGGCCCGGATTTTAACTTGGTGACCTTGAATGGTCGCCAGATGCCGGTTTCTTCTTTGCAGGATACCAGTGCTTCAGCGTCACGTTCGTTTGATTTTGGTAATTTGGCGTCAGAGGGTGTTGCGGGCGTACAGGTTTATAAAACCAGTCGCGCCTCAATTCCAACAGGTGGCATTGGGTCCACGATTAATATCCAGACAACGCGGCCTTTGAACGCGCCGGGCTTCAAGGCCAGCATAGGTGCAAAAGCTGTGATGGATACATCCACCAATGACAGCACGTCGGTAACGCCTGAGGTTTCAGCCATCATCAGCAATACATTTGCAGACGATAAAGTCGGTATCGCGCTTTCGGCGTCTTACCAGGACCGCGAATCCGGTTTTAATCAGGCAAATGCAGGTTGGCGTGGTTCTTTCCTTGGTGAAGTGAACGACTGGGGTACGCTGCCGCAAGTATCCGACCAGATCACAAACCGTCCTGGGCCAGGCGAAGTATATGCCACGACCCAGAACATGAACTACAGCATGAACCGGATCGACCGGGAGCGCATCAACGGCCAGCTTACGTTCCAGTACCGCCCGGTTGATACCCTGACGGCCACTGTAGATTACACATATTCCCAGAATAAGATCGCGACAGAGCGGAACGATATGTCGGTCTGGTTCAATCACGGCAATACCACAAGCGAGTGGACGGACGGCCCTATTGCAGGCGCGGTTCTCTACTCTGAAGATTTTACCGGCAGCCCAAGCGACATGTCTTTTGGCGCAGCCCAGTTTGCTGTAAAAAATGAAAATAAGTCGTTTGGTGTCAATCTTGAGTGGGAGCCAACCGATAACTTGAGCTTCGAGCTTGATTACCACGATTCAAGTGCTGAATCTGGTGCCGACAGCCCATTCGGCAGCAATGTTGCACTAGGTACTGCTGCCTTTATCCTGAACCGGCAATCGATTGATTTTTCGGAAGAATTCCCGGTTTTGTCGATTGACGTTGTTGGTGGCGGCAGTGATGTGGATGTGTCTGAAATTTTTGCGACAGGCTCAAGCTTCCGAAACAGCTATATGCGCACCGATATCCAGCAGGCTCAGTTCAGTGGTTCGTGGGACTTTGATGATGGTATCGTCGAAAGCATTGATTTTGGTGCTTCTTACACTGAAAATAAAGTGCGTTCAGCATTTGCCAACGTACAGCGTGATACATGGGGCGGCGCAGGCCCGGCATCAGATTTGCCTGATGACATCTTTGAGGTGACAACCGTCGCAGACAAGTTTGATCAGTTGGCTGGCTCTGATAATCCCGCGCTGGCAACCGATTGGGTGCTCTACGACTTTGAGACCATGGTTGGCTTGATCGACAGCCTTTACGGCGCTTGCGGCGGCAACGGCCAGTGTGCTTCGGACGATTGGACTACGGACCGCCGTACAGCCGAAGAAAGTTATGCAGCTTACCTTCAGATCAATTCGCATTTCGAGCTTGCCAGCATGCCAGCAAACCTTGTTGTTGGTGCACGTTACGAAAAAACCAACGCAGTCTCGTCTGCATTGGTGCCAAGCTACACAGCAACAGCCTGGGTGGCGGCAAATGAAGCTAATGTTACGGGTAGTGGTTCGGATTTCACTGAACTCACTGGTGAATATGATCATTTTTTACCGGCGATAGATTTTGATGTTGAGCCGATGAATAATGTGATTGTGCGGGCTTCCTACAGTGAAACCATAGCACGCCCGAACTATTCGGATATTCAGGGTGGTCAGACGATCAATACCTTGTTCCGTGTTGGTGGTGGTACTGGTAACCAGGGCAACCCTGCATTGTTACCTTTCCTTTCCAAGAACATCGATTTCACGGCAGAATGGTATTATGACGACGCCAGTTATATCGCGGTTGGCTGGTTTCATAAGAATATCAGTAACTTCATCGGAAATGCGACAGTAGTTGACACACCGTTTGACCTGCCAAATCCCTTTGAAGGCGCGCTATATAATGCTGCGGTCGCAGCGCTTGGTAGCGATGCCGATGCAAACGCGATCCGCAATTGGATTTTCGATAACGCACCGGCGGGCGCAGTTGAGATCACAGGTGTGGATTCCATCGGTAACACTACTGGTAGTATCTTTGGTCAGCCAGGTGACCCGCTCCTTGAGTTCACGATCACAACACCGATCAATAATGACCGAACTGAAGTGCTTAAAGGTTGGGAATTTGCGATCCAGCACACCTTTGGGGATAGTGGATTCGGCGCGATTGCCAACTATACTATCGTAAACGGTGACGTAGGGTTCAACGATATTGCAAACTGGACCGAAGAGCAGTTTCCGCTGACGGGGCTTAGCGACAGTGCGAACCTTATTGGTTTCTACGATAAAAACGGTCTGCAGGTTCGGGTTGCCTATAACTGGCGAGACAAGTTCCTTGGGGGGATCATCCAGGGTGAATATGCCCAGCGTTATCCAGCATACACCGAGGCTTATGGACAGTTTGATGTGAACATCAGCTACGAAGTGACAGATCAGATCACTGTTTTCGCTGAAGGGATCAATATCACCAACGCAACCCAGCGTGTATACGGCACCCACGTGAATAACGCTTTGTGGGTAACCCAGGCGGGGCCGCGCTATAACCTTGGTGCTCGCTACAAGTTCTAGGGGCGGCGATATTGTTCTGATTGCCCAAACAAAAGAAAGCTGCCTTTAGTGGCAGCTTTCGTTCGTTTCGGTTCCCTTGCATTTGCGTCCTCGACGCGTAATGATTTGCCGTAATGGGCGGCATCAAAAATAAGAAAATAAGGGGATATCGGTGGCAAATCACATATTGCTCAATAATGTCGATCATAAAGATCTGAAGATCAACACCGTGCGCTCTAAGGCGCTTGGTGACAATGTGATGAGCTGCATCGCTTACCCAGGGGAATTCAGGGACCTACAGGTCCACTATCCGATCGTTTTTGCAAGGAACCCTGATCGCGACGAGACCTGTGCAATGGCCCTGATGGGGTTGGTGCGCGGCGAAAATTTGTTTCTTTCTGAAAATGGCTGGGATGCGACTTATGTACCCATGGCGATGGAGATGCAGCCTTTTCTGATCGGATTTTCTGATGGGCAGGATAGTCCTAAACAAGCGGTTATCCATATAGATATGGACAGCCCGCGCGTTGGGGAGATAGGTGAGCCTGTTTTTCTGCCGATGGGGGGCACTACGCCTTATCTGGAGCATATCACTGGCGTGCTCAACCGAGTGCATGCAGGCTATGAGCAGAATTCGGATTTCTTTGAAGCGCTCGAAAAATATGGCTTACTGGAGCCTTTTTCGATTGATATCGAGCTTGCGGATGGGTCGTCGAACCGGCTAGCTGGTTTTGATACGATCAATGAAGATAAATTATATGCGCTTGGAGGCGAAGCGTTGGCGGAGCTTAATGTAAAGCAGTATCTGTTGCCGATTTTCATGGCGGTGGCGTCTTTGTCCCATTTCGCGGATTTGGTTGAGCGCAAAAATGCGAAGGTGGTCTCCGGTGCCTCTGGTCACGCGTAAAATTAAAGAGCTTTCGGGGATATCCCCGGCGACTATTTCTGACGAGATATTGCTGTCCGATGAACCCCTGGTGCTGCGCGGCTTTGTGAAGGACTGGCCTGTTGTCAAAGCGGGCTTGCAGTCAGCAGAGGAAGCCCTTCGGTATTTGTCTGGTTTTGACAAAGGCGCTTCGGTTACAGTCACATGCGGCGACGCCGATATTAGGGGCCATGTCTCATACGCGCCAGACATGAGCCGGCCAAATGTTTCGCGGCAGAACATGCTGCTCGAAACCGTATTTAATAAATTCCATAAACACGCAGGTGACGCCGCCCCGCCCCTGTATTATGTGGCGTCAACACCCCCCGAAGATTGCTTGCCGGGCTTGACGAGGGATAACCCCTTGGTGCTCGGTGATCGCCAACCGCTTGAGAGCATTTGGATCGGTAATCAGAGCCGGATACCTGCTCACTATGATTTGCCGGACAATATCGCCTGCGTGGCGGTGGGCCGTCGGCGTTTCACGCTGTTTCCGCCTGACCAGATTGAAAACCTTTATGTGGGTCCGCTCGATATGACGCCTGCGGGACAGCCAATCAGCATCGTTGATTTTTATGCGCCGGATTTTGATCGCTATCCTAAATACAGAGCTGCTCTGGAAGCCGCGCAGACGGCCAACCTGAAGCCTGGCGATGCCATCTTTATCCCTAGCATGTGGTGGCATCAGGTCGAAGGGCTAGAGAGTTTCAATGTGCTGATGAATTATTGGTGGCGGCAGTCGCCAGCTTATATGAGCCCACCTGTGGATGCGCTCAATCATGCCTTGCTGACTTTGAGAGATTTGCCGCCGGCACAAAAAAAGGCGTGGCAACATATTTTCAATCATTATGTCTTTGAAAATTCGGAAGAAACGTCAGCACATATTCCTGCCCGTAGCCGCGGTGTGCTGGGGCCTGTCACCGATACAATGGCGCGCAGGATCAGGGCCTATTTGCTCAACAGACTGAACCGTTAAGGGGACTGAAGCGTGACACAGAATAATAATATAAAGCGCATCGTAATCGCGGGCGGGGGAACTGCTGGTTGGATGGCTGCCACTGCGCTTTCGAAAGTGATGGGCAAGGTCCTTGATATCACACTTGTAGAATCGGAAGAGATTGGCACCGTGGGGGTAGGAGAGGCCACCATTCCAACGCTTCTTACTTATAACCGCTTCCTGGACATTGATGAATGCGCCTTTATGAAAGCAACCAAGGCAACCTTTAAACTGGGTATTGAGTTTGTAAATTGGAAGCAGCGTGGCCACAGTTATATTCACTCGTTTGGCGTTACTGGAAAGGACCACTGGACCGCAGGTTTTCAGCATTTCTGGATGCGAGGTCTCCGAGAAGGCATAAACTATGACTTCGGCGATTATTGCCTGGAACTGGTGGCTGCTCAGCAGAATAAGTTCGCGCATCTGCCTAAGTTCGGCCTGAATTACGCCTATCATATCGACGCGTCGCTTTATGCAAAATTTCTGCGCGGTATGGCGGAACAACATGGCACCAAGCGGGTGGAAGGCCGGATTGAGGCCGTTAGCCAAAACAGTGAAACGGGCTTTGTTGAAAGCCTGACGATGCAATCGGGTGAGGTGATTGAAGGTGATTTGTTTGTCGATTGTTCCGGCTTTCGGGGGCTGTTGATCGAGCAGACCCTGCATACCGGCTATGACGACTGGACACACTGGCTGCCTTGCGACAGCGCCGTTGCAGTGCAAACCAAAGCAATAGAAGACCCAATTCCCTACACACGTTCAACCGCGCATGAAAGCGGCTGGCAATGGCGTATTCCTCTGCAGCACAGAGTGGGTAATGGGCTGGTATATTGCAGTAAATACCAGAGTGATCAGGACGCGACCGACTTGGTCATGGACAAGATCGAGGGTGAACCACTCACTGACCCTCGCATCCTCAAATTCCGCACAGGATCACGGCGCAAACACTGGAACAAAAATGTGATTGCGATTGGGCTTTCAAGCGGGTTTATGGAACCTCTTGAATCCACCAGTATCCATTTGATCCAGCGCAGTATTACCCGTTTGATGCGTATGTTTCCGCACTCAGGGGTCAGCACCGCAGACATTAACGAGTTCAATGCGCAGACATCGTATGAAATGGAACATATCCGCGATTTTATCATCCTGCATTATTATGCGACTGACCGCGACGATTCCAGGTTTTGGCGGCACTGTAAGAATATGAGTATTCCAGACAGCCTGAAACACAGGCTTGACCTGTTCCGGGAAACGGGCCGCGTGTTTAAAGCAAACGATCAGCTTTTTGCAGAAAATAGCTGGACGCAGGTGATGTTAGGGCAGGGCATTATGCCTGAACAGTATCATCCAATTGCCGACAGGATGACAGAAGAGGAAGTAACCAACCTTCTTGCCCATATCAGAAGCAATGTTGAAAAAACGGCGGCGCAGTTGCCAAGCCACCAGAAATATATCCAGCAATATTGCAGCACCACCGCTGATTGATAGCAGGGGGGAACTGCAATGTATTCACTGCGCAACTTCAGCGCGGCTTTGATAGCCGCTGTTCTGACAATACAGGCCTTTGCTATCGGGGACGTAGAAGCCGATGCGCTTTCGCTGGTTTGGTCCGATGAGTTTGAGGTGGACGGTAAGCCCGATACCAAAAAATGGGAGATTATTCACGGTGACGGCTGCCCGAGCATGTGCGGCTTTGGTAATCAGGAATGGCAGGCCTACACGGGCAAAAAGCGCAATCTGCGCGTTGAAGACGGCAAGCTGATCATTGAAGCACATAAACGCAAAAAATATACCTCGGCCAAGATAACCACCCAGAAGCTCAGCGGATGGAGATACGGCAAAATCTCTGTGCGGGCCAAGCTTCCAGCGGGCATCGGTACTTGGCCCGCCATCTGGATGCTACCCGACGAAAACACCTATGGCACTTGGCCCAGGTCGGGCGAAATCGATATTATGGAACATGTTGGCTACAGGCAGGGCGTGGTGCACGGTACAGTGCATACTGCAGCCTACAACCACAAGATTGGCACGCAAAAAGGCGGCGAAGTTGTTGTGGCTGACGCTACGAAGGCGTTTCATGTTTATTCAGTAGTGTGGAATGAAAACCACATTCTCTGGAGTGTGGACGATACGGAATATTACCAGTTTAAACGTCTTGCCGGTGATACCTTTGAAGAGTGGCCATTTGATAAGCCCTTCCATTTGATACTAAACTTGGCGATTGGTGGCACTTGGGGTGGTAAATACGGGGTTGATAAAAAAGCCTTTCCTACGCGATTGGAAATTGATTGGATCCGGGTCTGGCAAATTCAGGGCAACAAGCTGGCAGAGCCGTTGCATAAGTGACGGGAACTGTGATAGCGCTGTCATGCAGGCGCAGAAACTACATTTCGTTTGAGTATGTTGCTGTGCCAAACAGATTTGCGGGATGATGGGGTATCCCGAGGGCTTTCAATAGGGCAGGTGCCAAACACCATGGCTGACACAAAAATAAAAAATGCAACGATTAGCGATGTGGCGAAACTGGCTGGTGTGTCGATGAAAACTGTGTCCCGAGTTTTCAACAATGAAAAATATGTTAGCAAGGACAAAAAAGATAAAATTCTGAAGGTAGCGGCGAAGTTGAACTATCGGCCATCAGTGCAGGCACGCGGGCTCGCGGGCAGCAAGTCTTTCATGGTTGCAATGTTTGTCGACAAGCTTGAAGGGGATTATCTCACCAAGGTGCTGCGCGGCATTTTGGACCGGAGCGAACCTGCTGGGTGCCACCTGGTGGTCGAGGTTTTAAAAGCACAAGGTGACAAAGAAAAGCTCAAGCAAGTCCTAAATAGCGTCAATTTTGACGGTGTGGTGCTAACGTCGCCTATCTGTGACGATACAGTGGTTTTAGATGCCTTGAAGGAAAGCAATGTGCCAACAGTGCGCATTGGTCCAGGGTTTGACTATGAAGGCACCTTTAAAGTGGCAATCGATGAATTTAAAGCGGCTTCACAAATCACTGAATATATGATTTCCCAAGGGCACAGCCGTATCGGCTTTATCAAAGGCGATCCTAAGCATGCCTGCTCTCTAGAGCGCGAACGCGGCTACCTTCGCGCGCTTCAACTCGCAGGCCTGCCGATTGAAAACAATCTTATCGCACCCGGATTGTTTAGTTACGAGAGTGGCCGCAAGGCTGCAGAACTTCTGCTTGATGCCGAAAATCGCCCCACCGCTATTTTTGCCAGCAATGACGATATGGCAACGGCAGTGCTGGCGGTTGCGAGAGAGCGCGGCATTGCCGTACCGGAGGACCTTTCGATTGTTGGCTTTGACGATGCAGATCACGCAGCAATCGTTTCGCCGTCGCTCACCACCGTACGGCAGCCAGTAGTGCAAATGGCGTCGGCAGCTTTTGATTTGCTGCATGAGGGGCAAGAGCACGGGAGCGAATTTATCCCACATCCTTTTGAACTATGTATCCGTGATTCTGTAGCCAGCCCGAACGAATAAAGTCCGCTCCTTCCTTTAGTGCCCTGGTTTAAGGATATATCGCCAGCCAATTATGACAGCGCTGTCATGTTTTACTGGACAAATCATTCACCTCAGTGTAGGAGTTGAAAAATAAGACAGCGCTGTCATAATTGGCTGGCGATATTAATTATAGTGCTCAGTGACGGAATGGCTGGGCAGAGAGTTGTTGGTGTCTTTGATGGCACCAATCTCTAGCTCAAGATAGTCTGCCTATGTTGAGCTTTCCCGAAGCAGCGGTGCGAGGCACAGTGCCGCTGCTTCACCCAACAAGTAAGAAGGCTTGGTTGGAAACGAGCAGATAGACGGGGAAATGCTGTGGCAAAATTGAGAAATCGCTTTTCGTTCAATGGTACGGTGGGCGCACTTGTTTTGGTGGTCGCTGCCGGTGTGTCATCTGCGACGCTGGCTTGGCAACAACCGGCCGGTTGGCCCAAGATTGAAAGCCCGCTTATAGAAAACACTATTCACGAACAGCGCATCAAAGAGCTTTTGGCGCGCATGAGCCTGGAAGAAAAGGTCGGGCAGATCATGCAGGTCGAGATTCAGGAAATTTCTCCAGAAGAGGTAAAAAAATATCATATTGGCTCTGTGCTTAATGGTGGTGGGTCACTGCCAAACCGCAATAAATATGCTCCGCCTTCCGAATGGTTGGCGATGGCAGACGCTTATTATGCGGCATCAATGGATACTTCTGATGGCGGTGTGGCTATCCCAATTATTTGGGGCAGCGACGCAGTGCATGGGCATAACAACGTAATCGGTGCGACCCTGTTCCCCCATAACATTGGCTTGGGTGCCGCCAATAACCCAGGGCTTGTGCGCCGCATTGGTGAAGCGACCGCACTTGAGATGCGGGCTACAGGTATTGACTGGACATTCGCACCCACGCTGGCGGTTGTGCAAAATGATCGCTGGGGACGAACGTATGAAAGTTACTCGGAAAACCCGGCGATTGTAAAATCTTTCGCGGGGGAAATGGTTGAAGGCTTGCAGGGCGTGCCAGGTTCAGCCGAGTTTCTTGATGTGAACCATGTCGTCGCGACAGCTAAGCATTTTGTCGGGGACGGCGGCACCACCGACGGCGATGATCAGGGCGATGCGCAGGTGTCGGAAGTGGAGCTCCGCGATATTCATGCCGCCGGATATTTAAGTGCGCTCAAAAGCGGTGTGCAGACGGCTATGGCCAGCTTCTCTTCATGGAACGGTGAGAAAATGCATGGCAGCCGCTATATGCTGACAAATGTTCTGAAGGAACAAATGGGCTTTGGTGGTCTGGTCGTTGGCGATTGGAATGGCCATGGTCAGGTGCCAGGCTGCACCAACGCCTCCTGCCCGATAGCGGTGAATGCGGGCCTTGATCTGTTTATGACTATCCAAGAGTGGCGGGAGCTATATGCTAATACACTCAAGCAGGTAAAAAGCGGTGAGATACAGGTGGCACGTCTTGATGACGCTGTGGCGCGCATCCTGCGCGTAAAGTTTCGCGCGGGGCTCTTTGAAAAAGGCAAGCCGTCTGATCGCGGTGTTGCGGGCAAGGATGGTATTATTGGCCGTGGTGACCACCGCGCCATTGCACGGCAGGCAGTACGCGAGAGCCTGGTTCTGCTGAAAAACAAGGGCGGTTTGTTGCCGCTTTCGCCCAAACAGCGCATATTGATTGCGGGTGACGGTGCCGACAATATTGGCAAACAGTCAGGCGGCTGGACGATCAGTTGGCAGGGGACTGGCAATAGCAACGCGGATTTCCCCGGTGCTACGTCGGTCTACGGTGGTATTCGTGCCGCCGTAGAAGCCGAGGGTGGTACAGTGCAGCTCTCAGTGGATGGCAGCTATACTGTGAAACCTGATGCGGCGGTCGTGGTATTCGGTGAAAACCCTTATGCTGAGGGTCAGGGTGATATCGCAACTCTTGAATATGAAGCAGGCGACAAAAGAAGCCTCGCGCTTCTGAAGTCCCTGAAAGCCAGGGGTGTTCCAACGGTTGCTGTTTTTTTGTCGGGTCGCCCGCTTTGGATGAACCCTGAGATTAACGCTGCGGATGCCTTTGTTGCGGCCTGGTTGCCGGGTTCTGAGGGCGCGGGTGTAGCAGATGTGCTGATTGCAAAAGAAAATGGTAGCGCCAACTATGATTTCCAAGGACGCTTATCCTTCTCCTGGCCTGCAACACCGCTGCAGGAAACGTTGAACCCGCATCACGAAGGTTATGCGCCTCAGTTTGCGTTTGGCTATGGTCTTACCTATGACAACGACGAAGCGGGACCAGCGATGCTCGCTGAAAATGTCGAAGGAGTGCAGGATGGCAGCGCGTCTGAATTGATGCTTTTTTCTGGCCGGACCATCGCGCCTTGGCGGCTCTTTATAAGTGACTCGGCTTCCAGCCAGGTGATTAGCGGTTCATACGCAGCGCTAACCACTGGTAGTGCAAATGCGGCACTTGTGGATAAGGACATTCAAGGTGACGCGGTTCGTGTGCAGTGGGAATTAGATACGCAAGCAAGTTTCTGGATCGGAGATGGCCCAGGGCTTGACTGGACAGATAAGTATCAATCCAAATCTGTTTTGCAGTTTGACCTGAAAGTCGACCAAGCATTGGTTGCTGGTATCTCTGTATCGCTGGGTTGTGGCACCGACTGCCGCTGGGCGGTTGACCTTAGCGATCAAGTCAGGGCAAGTGCCGGGCAGGGCTGGCAAACGATCAGCTTACCGCTTCGGTGCTTTGCCGCGGGTCCAGAAAACTTTGCGGCTATATCAGAACCCTTCAGGCTCTCGGCTATTGGCAAGGCAGATATGACCGTTGCCAACATCAAATTAGCGACGCATGCGGGCACAGACCTGCAGTGCCCAAATTGAAACTTCCTTCCAACCTAACTATTGGGAACCTAGGGGCCTTTCGAGGTCCCTTTTTTTGCGCTCTTGTCTATGAGCACGCTGCCCGGCATGATGGCTTTTTGGAAAAGGGAGATGTATGGCGGCGGTACTTTTAAGTGAAAGCGATCCTGCACCCTATGTATGCCTCAACACTTTAGGAAGTGGATCATTCCTGATTGTAAGCGAGCATGCAGGTAACGCTGTACCTGAAGGCCTTGGCGCGCTCGGGCTCTCTGAAGCGGATCTTGTCGATCATATTGCCTGGGACCTTCATATTCGCGAGGTGGGTGAACATCTCAGCAAGTTACTGGATGCGCCTTATATATATCAGCCATACTCGCGGCTAGTGATTGACTGCAACCGTCCACTCGATAGTCCACAGTCAATTCTCGCGGTCTCGGATGGCAGGTGCGTGCCGGGCAATGAAAATTTATCTGCTGCCGATAACAAAGCGCGCCAGCGAGAGGTGTTCCTGCCGTTCCATGATAAGGTCGCGTCGATGCTTGATATTCGTGCAGCGCATGGAATGGAGACTGTCCTGATCACGCTGCACAGCTTCACGCCCGCAATGCAGTTGGGTAGTGAAGGACGGCCTTGGCAAATCACTTTTCAGTATGGCCGCGAGCCATTTTTCTCGAAAAAGATGGTCGCTGCGATGGCGGCTGACCCCAATATATGTGTCGGCGATAACGTGCCATATCCCGTACTCAAGGACACGAATTATGGCATTCCGGCACACGGCGAAAAAAGAAACTTGCTGCATACCATGATCGAAATACGTCAAGATGTAATAACAGATGCGGCGGGCCAAGTATTTTGGGCCGATAAAGTTAGCACAGTGCTGAGTAATGTTTTGAGTAACCTGAGGAGTTGAAACATCGGGCGGGGGAGGCTCAGCATGACAAAAAAAGCCGGATCGGTACGCTATACAAAAATTGACGATGGATATCTTGAGAAACGCGGACTGAAACGTTACGCGGGAACTTGGTCCTTGTGGGCGCTTGGGGTCGGTGCTGTGATTTCCGGTGATTTTTTTGGGTGGAATTTTGGCCTTGGCGTTGGTGGTTTTGGTGGGCTTTTGGTCGCGACCATTATAATAGCCATTATGTATGTAGGTCTTTGTTATTCGATTGCGGAGATGTCCCCGGCGTTGCCGCATACGGGTGGCGCTTATTCCTTCGCCCGCACCGCAATGGGGCCTTGGGCGGGTTATATCACGGGTCTCGCTGAAAATATGGAATATGTGCTAACGCCTGCTGTGATTGTGGTTGGCATTGGTGGCTATCTTGGTTCCATTTTTAACAGCCTGTTCGGTCTTGAATTGCCGCCGCCACTGTGGTGGGCGATCTCGTATGCGATATTTGTCGGCATCAATATTATTGGCGTTGAAGTTACCTTCCGTTTCACCGTAGTGGTTACTTTTCTGGCGCTTGTTATCCTCGCGGTGTTTTGGGTTGGGGCTATCCCGCATTTCTCAATGGCGTATGCGCTTGATATTGTACCCGCTGAAGGTGGCTCCCGGTGGTTCCCGATGGGGTTCTCGGGTATCACAGCGGCGCTGCCGTTCGCGATCTGGTTTTATCTGGCAATAGAACAACTGCCACTCGCGGCTGAAGAGGCCCATGATCCCGTGAAAGACATGCCGCGTGGGCTCCTTTGGGGCATTCTAACGCTGATTGTTGCTTCCTTTTTAACGCTGTTTTTAAACGCAGGTATCGCGCCAGGGGCAGCCGCTGTAGGTCAGTCAGACGAACCATTGTTTTTGGCGTTTCAGACGATATTCGGCGAAGGCATTGGCGCTTCCCTGCTGGCGCTGGTGGCAGTTGCCGGTTTGATCGCCAGCTTCCACACAATCATTTACGCCTATGGTCGGAACATTTATTCCCTAAGCCGTGCAGGCTATTTTCCAAAGTGGATGTCGGTCACGCACCCAGTACGAAAGACGCCCCATATTGCCTTGCTGGTTGGTGCAGTGATCGGGTTTTTGGTCGCGCTTGCAATCCATTACGGTGAAGCTGTTTTTGGGCGGGTGCCTGTGGGGGCTGTGCTTCTTAATATGGCGGTCTTTGGTGCGGTGATTGCCTATATTATGCAGATGTTGGCTTTTGTCCGGCTCAGGCAAATACCGGGCATTGACCGACCGTATGTTAGCCCGCTGGGTAATGTTGGCGCTGTCATTGCCGGGCTTATCGCGGCGGTAACACTGGTCTTCCTGTTTCTAAACCCGGAGTACCGCGTCGGCGTATATGGGTGTGCGGTTTGGTTTACATCTGGCCTCTTGTATTTTGCCTTGTATGCCCGGCACCGAATGATCCTTTCGCCCGAAGAAGAGTTTGCAATGAGCCATCAGGAGCAACAGCCATGAAAAGCAACAAGGACATCATCAAGCTCATTGAAAAAGAACAACTACCTTATGTGAAAGTAGGTGCTTTTGATATCGATGGTGTTTTGCGCGGCAAATATATTGGCCGGGATAAGGCGCTCTCGGCCCTAAAGAAGGGTTTTGGTTTTTGTGATGTAGTGCTTGGCTGGGATAGTAATGACCAACTCTATGACAATGCCACCTACACGGGCTGGCATACCGGCTATCCAGATGCTGAAGTGCGGCTGGTGCCGTCAACCTTTCGGCGCATGCCGTTTGAGGATGATGTACCGTTCATCCTTGGGGAGTTTACCGGCCAAGCGGAAGCCTTGTGCCCGCGAGGGCTACTCAGGCGTGTAGTTGAAAAGGCAGCAGGCATGGGCTTTACCGCCAAAGCGGCTTGTGAGTTTGAGTTTTTTCTGTTTGAAGAAACACCGCACAGTGTCAGGGATAAACACTACCGCGACCTCAAGAACATCACACCGGGCTTTTTTGGATATTCTGCGCTTCGGTCGAGTGTACATAATGAATTCTATCGGGAGCTTTTGGATACTTGTGTTGCCATGAATATGGAGCTTGAGGGCCTGCATACGGAAACGGGACCGGGGGTCTTGGAAGCCGCGATAAAAGTGGATAGTGCGCTTGAAGCTGCGGATAAAGCAGCCCTTTTTAAAACGACCGTCAAAATCCTCGCAGAGCGGCAAGGATGGATGGCTACTTTCATGGCCAAATGGTCAAATGACTGGCCCGGCCAGAGCGGGCATATTCATGTATCACTGCAGGATAATAAAGGGGACTGCGTTTTTCATGATAGTACTAAAGAGCATACCATTTCGGAAACCATGCGCCACTTTATTGGTGGTCAGCAGGCACTGATGCCGGAGTTGTTGGCTATGGTTGCGCCGACAATCAACAGTTATCGCCGTCTAATTCCTGGTTTCTGGGCGCCAACGGATGCCAGTTGGGGCATTGAGAATAGGACCTGTGCCTTAAGGGCAATTACAGGAAGCCCGTCAGCACAACGGGTGGAATATAGGGTCGCGGCTGCGGATATTAACCCCTACATTGCGACGGCGGCAGCGCTCGCGAGCGGGCTTTGGGGCATTGAAAATAAAATCGAGCCGGACAAGGCGGTTACGGGGAATGCCTACGACAAGGGTTTTCCTGTAGAGCGCCAGCTACCGCGCTCGCTTGCAGATGCAGCAATGCGCCTCAAGGCGTCAGCGGCGGCGCGGTCTTTGTTCGGTGAAGCCTTTGTCGACCATTATACAGCGTCCCGCGAATGGGAAGTGCGCGAGTTTAATAAAGCCATCACCGATTGGGAGATGGATCGGTATTTTGAGATTATTTAGGGGGACGGCATGGAGCTTACGGGCACCTGGAACTATCCAACCAGTTATCATTTTGGTGCGGGACGTATTAGCAGTCTCGCTGAGAATGCTAAGGCACTTGGGATGGAACGTCCGCTTATCGTGACTGATCCACGCCTGATGTCGATGGACTTCCTTAAGGGGATGCATACTGACCTCAATATGGCGGGCCTTGATGCTCAGATATTTGCCCATATCAAAGCCAACCCAACGGGTACAAATGTTGCCGACGGCGTAGCGGTTTACCGCGAAGGCGGGCGTGACGGTGTGATCGCAGTGGGCGGTGGCAGTGCGCTGGACGCTGGAAAGGCTATCGCTTTGATGGTGGGGCAGGAGGGCGCATTATGGGATTATGTTGATGAAGGTGATAACTGGCAGAAGGTGAACGCCGCCGCGATACCGCCAATCATTGCCGTGCCGACAACGGCAGGTACGGGTTCTGAAGTGGGTCGTGCGTCGGTGATAACGGATGAAACCGCACTCCAGAAGAAGATCGTTTTTCATCCTAAAATGATGCCGGATCTGGTAATTGCAGATCCTGAACTTACAGTTGGTCTACCAGCAGGGCTAACCGCCGCCACCGGCATGGATGCCCTCGCCCATAATTTGGAGGCTTATTGTGCGCCGGGCTATCACCCGATGGCGGTGGGTATTGCGACAGAGGGGATGCGGCTTGTACGGGATTGGTTACCAGCAGTATTTGCCGACGGCAGCAACATCGAGGCGCGTTCTCATATGTTGGTTGCTTCTTCGATGGGGGCAACTGCTTTCCAGCGCGGACTGGGCGCGATTCATGCGCTTGCGCACCCGCTCGGCGCACTTTATGACGCGCACCATGGCACACTGAATGCAGTTTTGATGCCCTATGTGCTGGCGGCCAATCGACCTGCAATTGAGGAGCGCATCACGGACCTCACTCGTATGTTGGGTTTCAAAAAGACAGGATTCATTCCGTTCTTCGAGTGGGTGTTAGCTCTTCGAGCGGAGTTAGAGATGCCGCACACACTTAGTGAAATGGGCATTGACGATACAGACGCCGAAAAAGTCGGCACTATGGCGGTGGCCGATCCGACTGCAGGCGGCAACCCCATCCCATTCGAAGCGGTAGCCTACAGTCGAATTTTTAAAAACAGCGTTTTGGGCGTGCTTTAGCTCTTTGGTTTTTTACGCTTCAAAGGTGCTGAACCGCCTTTTGTGGCAGTAGGTTTTTTTTCTTTGGGTTTTGCGGGCGCTTGACTGCGTTTTGGTGAATCACCTATAGCGAGCCTAGCTTCACGCGCGGCCTTGGCCTGCGCTTTTTGCTCAGCGGTCCATTTGGGTTTTTTGTCGTATTTCCCAGCTATTGCCTTAGAACTTTTGGCAGTGGGCTTGTTGCTGTCGTCACGAGGTTTTTTCGGCGGGGTTGGTTTGAAATCGCTGTCGGCCTTGCGGTCTTCGTCTGTGCGTTTGGGGCGGTCTGAAAAGGCATTTTTGGCAGACTGTTTCTTGTCTCCGTACGGCTTTTTATCGCCGTATGGTTTCTTGTCCCCGCGGTTTTTTTTGTCGAAAGAGCGTTTTTCGCGGCCATCTTGGTCACGGCGCGGCGCACGTTCGTGGCGGCGCTCTCGTCTCGGCTCTGTGTCCATCGTGTCTTCGCGCTGGTCTTTGGGCGCGCGTAATAGGTCAACGGTGATGGTTTTTTCAATTTTACGGCTTGGGCCAACAGACTCGAGAAATTTCCCCAGCACGCCTGGCGCCAGTTCAACGTGGGTTTCATTCTCATGGATTTTGATTGAACCAATTTCTTTTTTGGTGATATGGCCCGCGCGGCATAGTGTGGGCAAGAGCCAGCGCGCTTCTGCTTTATGTTTGCGGCCGACCGATAGCTGCACCCAATCACCACCAACAAAATCCTCGCGGCGGGCTTTTTTGCGTTCGCTGGGGCCGTGTTCAGGGCCTGTATCGGCAAGTTCTTCTGCCGCGGGCTGTTTACTGTTTCGTATGCGAATAAGAGCAGCAGCCAATTGCTCAGGGCTGTGGCTTTTTACAAGCTCAGCGACAAAATCCTGTTCCTCGTCTGTGATCGGCTCGTTAAGTGCCGGGTCGGTGAGAAAGCGCGTGCGGTCGCTTTTTGCAATGTCATCCACAGAGGGCGGTTTGGCCCAAACAGCGTTAACATTGGCGTTCTCTAACAAGCGTTCGGTGCGTTTTCGCCAGTTATAGGGCACGATGAGCGCACAAGTACCCTTGCGGCCCGCCCGGCCAGTGCGGCCACTGCGGTGCAATAGGATTTCTTTGTTTTTTGGGATATCGGCATGGATCACCAATTCAAGGCCCGGTAAGTCGATGCCGCGTGCCGCAACGTCGGTTGCCACACACACCCGCGCACGTCCGTCGCGCATCGCTTGCAAAGCGTGGCTGCGCTCGTTTTGACTTAGCTCACCAGACAATGCCACTACCGAGAAACCACGATTATTCAAGCGGCTGGTCATGTGGTTCACATTTGCACGTGTGCTGCAGAATATAATCGTGTTTGGCGCATCATGAAACCTGAGCACGTTGATGATTGCGTTCTCACGGTCTGTTGGTGCCATTGTTAGTGCACGGTAATCAATATCTACATGCTGCTTCTTTTCGGACTGTGTATTGATCCGCAGCGCATCTTGCTGGTAACGCTTGGCGAGGCCAAGAATGGTGCGAGGCACCGTCGCAGAGAACAAAAGCGTGCGACGCTCTTTGGGGGCGGTGTCGAGCATATATTCAAGGTCGTCCCGAAATCCAAGGTCGAGCATCTCGTCAGCCTCGTCCAGCACAACGGCCTTTAGGCACGACATATCCAGCGAGCCGCGCTCAATATGGTCGCGCAGGCGCCCTGGCGTACCAACAACAATATGAGCACCAACCTGCAGATCACGCCGTTCGCGGCGCATATCCATACCACCAACACAGGAGGCTATTTTCGCACCTGTGATCTCATAAAGCCACTCAAGCTCACGTTTTACCTGCAAAGCAAGTTCGCGGGTTGGCGCAATTACCAGCGCAACCGGGGCGGCCATCACAGGGAAGCTGCCTTCCTCGGTCAACAGGGTCGATGCGATAGCGAGACCAAACGCAACAGTTTTTCCTGAACCTGTTTGCGCGGAAACAAGGGCATCGCGGCCAATCAGTTCAGAGGATAGAACGGCTTCTTGTACGGGCGTCAGGCTTTCATAGCCACGCTTCTCAAGAGCTTGGCCAAGCGCCGGTACGACGCCGTCAAATTGTGTCATTTCATTCATCCGGAATACGGGTTTCGGACGCCATATACTGGATTATTCAACAGTAGCGTCCGTCGCCGCAATCAAACTGGCGGCGAAACATGGCGCCCTTCTATAGGAGAAAGCCCCAAAAGTACAGGTAAGAAGTGTAGATAATAAGGTGGCTGCAGTATCTGGCGCGAGTAAAGCTGCCTTGCAAAATGAAAAGAGCTGATCCAACCACCCCCACGGTGTTGGATCAGCTCCAGAGTATTTAGCGCAACGAGCAAGGTGTCTCGTGTGGGACATAGCATGCCGACCAGTTTGGTATGGGACGCCGGCACACCATCAGGGAAGTTAAGCGCTAAAAATAACCCACCAATTTGTGTGCAAGTAAAATGTAGACCTATGATGCATTGACGACGTGTGATGGGGATCACACCCAGAATCTTTTTTTTAAATTTTCGAAAAAATATTCTGGGTGTCGCGGGCGGGCGTTATTTGGCAATTAAGGGTTGCAAGCCTGCTGCAATCTGAAACAATGCCTGCCGGTATGGGAAGTAGCATCAAGGGGGGGATTATGCCTGCAGCTTTTCGCTATAAAGCGTTTTTGAGTTATAGCCATAGTGACCAGAAGGAAGCCGCTTGGCTGCATGCTGCCCTTGAAAAATACAGGTTACCCAAACAGCTGCTTAAAATATTGCGCGCCGAAAATGGCACAACCACAAGAGGTGAGCGACTTGGGCGTATTTTCCGCGACAGGGATGAGTTACCCGCGGCGGATGATCTGACAGCGGAAGTAAAAAAAGCCCTTCAGTCTTCCGAATTCATGATTGTGCTTTGTTCACCGCGTGCTGCCGCCTCGCGTTGGGTCAATAAAGAGGTGATCGAGTTCAAAAAACTACGCGGTGAGGCCGCCGTTTTCCCCATCATCCTTGAAGGGGAACCCAATGCTTCGAAGGGCGGTGATGCTTCGTTGGAATGCTTTCCGCCTGGTGTGCGGTTCCGCTTGGGTGCTGATGGCTCGTTGTCCCGGAAACACGCGGAGCCAATCGCTGCGGATATCAGAAAAACAAGGGATGGACGCCAGCGCGCCCTCCTGAAATTGATCGCTGGTTTATTGGGCGTAGGCCTTGACAGGCTGGTCGAGCGCGAAATGCAAAGAAAGCAACGTCGTGTGATCGCCATCACAGCCGCATCTATGCTCGGTACGGTAGTAATGAGTGCACTGACATACCAGGCGGTGACAGCACGCTTGGAAGCCGAACAAAACCGCGCACAAGCAGAAGATCTGGTAGAATTCATGTTAACCGACCTTAAACAGAAACTGGAACCCGTGGGGCGTTTGGATGTTCTGGACGCGGTAGGCGGCAAGGCAGTCAGATATTATGACGCGCAGCCACTTGCTCGCATGCCAGATGCTTCGCTGGGTCGCCGTTCTCGTGCGTTCCATGTTCTGGGTGAAGTTCAGAATAAGCGCGGTAATCTGGATGGTGCTCAGGCCATGTTTGACCAGGCAAGCGCGGCAACAGCAAGCTTGCTAGAGCGAGACCCTAACAATACTGATAGAATATTTGAGCATTCCCAGAGCGTTTATTGGACTGGGTTTCAAGACTGGCAGCGTGCCAAATACACAGACGCGCAGCGCAACTTCAAGAAATATAAAGAACTGTCACAGCAACTTGTTACTGCGGACCCTGCCAATCTTGATTGGCAGGTAGAGCTGGCCTACGCCCATAGCAATTTGGCCACGCTGTTGCTGCGACAATTTGGAAAACCCAAAGAGGCCCTGGTTGGCTTCCTGGCTGCACAAGATGGGTTTGCTGCTGTCTCGGCTGCCCGGCCGGAGGTGCTTGATTACAAGCTAGAGCTCGCAGACAAATACGCCTGGGCAGCGGACGCCTACAAGCAGTTTGGTTCAGTGGATAATGTTCTCAAAAACCGGCGCAAGCAGCAGGAAATCCTGTGGGAAGTATTGATGCGAGATGAACGCCATGCCTATGCCCGCCAAGATCTGATGATTTCCCTGATGGGGGAAGCTAGGATATTGGTGATGAAAGGGGATCAAGAAGCCGCGTCAACTGTATTGGATCAGGCGGCTCAGATAGGTGCCGAACTGACAACCAGTGACCCCAGTAACATGAATTGGTTGGGGGTATATGGTTCAGTGCTTTATTTGCGCGCCGAGTGGGCGCTTGACGCTGGCGATATTGATCTTGCCGCACTGCGGCTTCGTGAAGCGGCAGGGGCGGTAGCGGTGATCACCTCGTCTGAGACCCCCACCATGACACAAAAGGTAGAGTTCTTTTTCCATGCAGGGGCTTTGCGCGCGCGGCTTGCGTTCTTGCGCGGACAAGGGGAAGCATTAGAGGCGCTTGCGCATCTGGATCAGCTTTTGGACACACTCAATGATGACCGGGAAGCTGTGATCGCAACCCAGGGCGGCAAGCAGGCTTTTATGGCTCTCTATCAGGTGAAGGGCGATATTCTGCAAGCTTTGGGCCGGGCGGCACAGGCAAAGGATACTTTAAGGTCAGCCTTCCAGCAATTGGATCTGGACTATAAGCATCTGGACCCGAAATTGCTCATGATGAGTAAGCAAATGGCCAATAAAGCCGAAGACCTGCCCTTGGCAAAAGAATTGACAGCACGTCTCGCAGAGCGGGGCCTGTAAGGTATTTCCCGCGATGTTTAGCGGGCAGTGACGGAGTTATTCAACCACGCAATTGGAGGACGATATGAGCAAAGATGATTGGGCTACACGAGGTAAGGTTTCTACACTGTTTACATACATTGATTTTGGTGCGAACGGTGAAATTCTTGTTTCGCAGATGAACTATAAAAATCAGGTTATGAACAAGTCTGAAGTGATCAAAGAACTTCAGAATGCTAATCCGAAATATGCGCCGGCAAACCCGGATGTTGACCCGCTGTTTATTGACGCACATGGGTATTGCCGTCTGGTCTATGCATTTGATCCAAAGCGCTTAAACTGGCTTTTTAAAGATGATACTCCGTTCGAACTGAAGCCGAACCAGAAATACAAGCCGGCAGACGAGTTTGGCAATGTCGAAACCGTTACGCGCGGTGACATGGGTGAAAGAAAAAACCCCAACGCGATTTGCGCTTTTTTTGTCGATGACCGCAATACCAAGAAAGACCCAGACCTGATCTATTATAATCTGGAAATGCTAGTTTCGCAGGATGCAAGCGATCCGGCTGCCCATGTGACGGCCGTAACAATTGATCCGTCGATCCGTAATAACAACGGGTAATCGAGAGTGACCGAAGCGCAAGATCGGCGCGTAGCGTACCAGCAGGTTCTCACTCTGCTGCGTGCTGGTGCCCTCGAACAGGCGGAAAAAGAGTATTTCCGCCTGGCGCTGGATGAAGTGCACGGTGACGAAGATATTCTGGCGCTCGGCGGGCGCATTCTTAAAAGCAAAGCCCTTGAAACCACAGGGCTTGAGCGCCGTGATCTGGCGCTGGAGGCCGGTGAAAAATATGAAACTGCTTACGCCGAAACAGGTGGCACCTACACAGGCATCAATACAGCGGCGCTTTATCTGGTGGGCGGCAAGCTGGATGCATCAAGGGCGCTTGCAGTAGAAACCCTAGTCAAGTTGCAGAGCCAGACACCACGACCTGGTGAAGATGCTTATTATCATATGGCGACGGTAGCTGAAGCGAACCTTATCCTCGGCGATATAAAGCAAGCACAGGAATGCCTGAGAGACGCGATACAACTTGATCCGCATAATTTCCCGGCGCATGCCACGACGCTCAGGCAGTTTGAAATGTTATTGCTGGTATTAAAGGCGGAGCAAGATTGGCTTGCACCCTTGAGGCCCCCTGCTGCAGTACATTATGCAGGGCATATTTTTGGGCTGCCAGGTAGCGACAGAGAGCTCACGCCTGCACACAGATATGCGCTTGAATTCTCTTTGCAGGAGTTGCTAGGGCAAGAAAAAATAGGCTTTGCTTACGGCGCGCTCGCTGCTGGCTCGGATATCATGATTGCGGAACGCCTTTTGGAAGACGGTGTCGAGCTGCATCTGGTGCTGCCTTGCCCGGATGAGCTTTTCATCAGGACATCAGTTGCACCATACGGCGCGGATTGGATTAGCCGGTTTCATGCCTGTAGAGCGCGGGCGGCCAGTGTGCGTTATGTGTCCCGCGACCCGGATGTGACAGATGATCTCCGCACGGCTTTTGCAAGCGAGCAATCTATGGGGTTGGCGAGCCTGCACGCACAAAAATTGGCTACTGAGGCCGTGCAGCTTCTGGTTTGGGACAATCAGATACCTCAAGCTGAGGCGGGGACAGCGCGCGACGCGGTTCTTTGGAAGAAAAGCGGACGTCGCCAGATCGTAGTACCCTATCCCATTAGGCGGAACGGCATTACGCCGAGCCTGGGGCCAGGGCTTGATGAGGGCCGACGTGGGCTTAAGGCGATGCTTTTTGCGGATGTGCGTGGTTTTGGGGCACTTACAGACAGTATGGTGCCGATTTTCCTGGATGAAGTTTTGACACCGCTGGCTGAACGGCTGAAACCTTACAGCCATAAGATACAGCACCTTAATACCTGGGGTGACGGTCTGTTTGTTGTTTTCTCCAGTGTGGAGGCGGCGGCGGAAGCTGCGATCGAGATGCAAAATTGTTTCCACACCTGTGATTTAACCGCGGTCGGGTTGCCTGATTTTCTCGCGCTTCGCGTTGGTGGGCACTATGGCCCTGTGCATGAAAAGAAAGATCCTTTCCTGGGGGGAACCGGAATTTTTGGTAACGAAGTTTCTTATGCAGCGCGCATCGAACCACTGACGGTGCCGGGCTCTATTTATGTCAGCGAAGCGTTCGCGTGTGCGCTAGCTGTGAATGCAGCAGATAAATACCGCTCGGAAAGTGTTGGTAAAATGAACCCGCGTAAAGGGTCAGAGCCGATCAAATTATTCTGCCTCAGGAAGATTTAACTAAAGGTAAGATCGCGAAGCGCGTCAGGCATCAAGATGGTTAGTTCAGTACCTTCCCGTTTGATGAAACCTTCTTTTTCTAATTCGTTAACTGTGCGCGATACTGTTTCGCGGGTGTTATTGAGTTGGCGGGCCATCGCTGACATGGACGGCATTTTTTCGATTTTTGAGTGTGGGCTGTCCTTTATCGGGCGTGCTTGGCGCAGCAGTTCGGCATAGACACGGCCTTTTGAAGAAAAAGCAGCTAATTCAAACATGCGCTGGGTTGTTTTCTCAACGCGCGCCACCAGTAGTTTAGCAACCTGCAGGCCGATGCTGCCGTGGCGCTGCATCAAATCGCGAAAAGTTTGAGGCTGGAACACAGCAGCAGTGACGTCGCTGGCTGCTACGATGGTGGCGGTGCGTGCGCTTGCGCCGAGCGCCGTCATCTCGCCGCATAGTGCTCCCGGGCCAATTTCATCTAACCACACTTCTGCACCGTCGCTTGAATAGCGTACAGTTTTAGCTTTGCCCTGAAGGATATAATAAACGGACTGACTTTCATCCTCTTCACTGAGGATAGCCGTGCCGGGGCTAAACTTCATTGTGCTGCTGGCGGCGGCGACATCTTCAAGAACAGCCGGGTCATTCCCAAAAAAAAGTTCAAAGGTTTCCTGCACGTTTGTCCCCGTCTTCCCAAAAGCGCCTCCAAGCCGGTGGCCAAGAAAACCTTGCTTCATGAGGAACGTCAACCCAAAATTGCGATAAGAACGTAATGACCTGTTGCTACTTTGCTTCATGCCTGGAATAGGTTAAGCATGCTGAAGCATATTTTACCTGATTTTTTTAGCGATTAAAGGCAACTGGATTATGTGTGGCATTGTAGCAGCGACTTCGCACCGAGATATCAGCGCAGACCTTATCCGTATGTTGCGGTGCCTTGATTACCGCGGGTATGATTCTGCGGGCATCTCTGTTTACAGTAATCATGGTAACCTTGAAGTGCGCAAAAAAGAGGGTCCGCTAAGTGGCCTTGAAGCGGTGCTCGACGAAAGTCCGGTTAATGGCATTGTCGGGATTGGGCATACTCGCTGGGCGACCCACGGTGCGCCGAACGATGAGAATGCGCATCCCCATCTTTCAAGCGATTGCGGCGTCTCGATCGTCCATAATGGTATTATCGAAAACTACCGTGATCTAATTGTGGAACTGGATGCAGCGGGCATTGAACGTATCTCGGAAACCGATTCTGAAGTATTGGTGCATACTATTAGTTTGTTTTTGAAAGCGAACCCGAATGCGAGCGCGCAGGAAATCGTCACGTATCTGTGCGGCAAAGTTAAGGGGGCCTATGCGATCGCTGTTCAGCGCGCAGAGAAGCCTGAGGAAATTATCGGCATTCGTCACCAGTGCCCATTGAATTTCGTGCATATCGATGGCTTGGCGGCTATTTCTTCGGATATTTCGAGTCTGATTGAATATTCCCGCGACATTCAGGTGTTGAAAGATGGACAGGCCGTGGCGATTACACCTGCTGGTTATGAAGTATTTGACCTTGCGGGCAATCCGGCAACCAGCGTGCATGTTGTGGCTGATTGGTCTGTCGACAAAGTTGAAAAAGATGGCTTTGATCATTTCCTTCGCAAGGAAATTTCGCAAGAGCCTGAGGCGTTACGAGCTTTCGCTAAGTCGGTTGTTTCAAGCGCCGATGAATTGCAGGCTTTCTTGAAGGCAAAAGACTTTAGAAAAATAATTTTCCTCGCGTGCGGATCAGCGTCTTATAGTGGGGTATTTGGGTCTATCTTTGCACGTCATTTAACGTTGCCTTTCGATATTCTTTCGGAAATAGGGTCGGAATTCAGATACCTGCCGCCTTATGTAGACGAAAATACGCTGATGGTGGCTGTAAGCCAATCGGGCGAAACGGCTGATAGCATTGGTGCGCTTGAGCATGCGAAAGGCAAGGGCGCGAGTGTGCTCGCCTTCGTAAATGTAGTGGGCAGTAGTATCGACCGGCTGGCAGATATGTCGGTAAGACTTGCTGCAGGCCCCGAGGTTGCGGTGCCAAGTACCAAAGCAGTCGTGAACCAGTTTGTTGCTTCCAGTTTGATCGTGAGTTTGCTTGCGGATAGCAGTGATAAAAACCTTAAAGATTGGGCGGCAAACTGCGAGACGCTCGCTGAAGGCATTTCGGTGATCATTGACAGAGAAGACGAGCTAATCGAGCTGGCCCAGAAGGTTGCTGGCCACCAAAGCAGCTTTGCGCTTGGTCGAGGGCTTGATTTTGCTACATCGCAAGAGATGGCACTTAAGTTCAAAGAAACTGCCTATATGCACTGCGAACCAATGTTCGCTGGGGAATTCAAACATGGCAGTATCTCCCTAATTGAATATGGTATGCCGGTTTTCTGTTTTGTAGGCGACAAGAGCGTGCGCCATAAAACCATTTCAAATATTGAAGAAATCAAAGCCCGCGGGGCGCACCCATTCATCTTCGATGCAAGCCATGAAGATGACCCGGAATTGATGGCACTTGGGCACTATTTCAACGCGCCGGCGCTTGGTGATCCTTGGGCTTCGATCGCACATCTGGCGATCACTCATTTGCTCTCGTACCATTCGGGGTTATTGAGAAACACCAATGTGGACCGTCCACGCAATTTGGCGAAGTCGGTAACAGTGGAATAACAAAACCCCTTATAGGAACACGGTTGTAATCCCACAAAAAGTATCATCCCATACAATTAAAGTGTCATGCTTTTGTAATGCATATTTTCTCTCTCGCTTGAGGAATATGTATGGCCGACTTTAAAGGGCGCAGGGCAGGTCAATTGCACATTAGTAAAAAGGCGTAATTCCCTGGTTCATCCCTTCCGACGAAACAAGAGGCTAAACCCTTGCCTTTCATGATGGTTTACTACGTTTTCAGGGTAGCCGCCATTTTCACTACCTGGCGGGCATAAAATTACTTTTCGCATTGCGGGGTATTACTTGCCTCCCGCTTGGCGGTACGCCCAAAGCGTAGCGCCAGCCAAAACGGCTTGCCGGTTAGCAAACAGAATTCATAGTTTTGCTTGCCAAATTACAAAAATATCGATATATCCAGAAATATAGATATATAAGAAAATATGGAAATATCAAGTAATGACATCAAGTGAAAGTATGAGTTCAAGTTCGGACGCGATCGGTTTTTTTGAACGCTATCTGTCGGTTTGGGTGGCTATTTGTATTGGTACTGGCATCGTCGCTGGCTCCTTGTATCCGCCAGTTTTTGAAGCGATTTCCAAGTTTGAATATGCATCGGTAAATCTGTTTGTGGCGATTTTGATCTGGCTAATGATCTTTCCGATGATGGTGAATGTAGAGTTTTCAAGCCTTAAGGATGTTGGCCGGCGTCCTAAGGGAATTGTAATCACCTTGGTTGTGAACTGGTTAATTAAGCCCTTTTCCATGGCTGCCCTCGGCGTGTTATTTTTTGAGGTACTCTTTGCAGACTTTATTAACCCGCAGGATGCGCAAGAGTATATTGCCGGACTGATACTGCTCGGTGCAGCCCCCTGTACGGCTATGGTTTTCGTATGGTCACAAATGACAAAGGGAGACGCCAATTTTACGGTCGTTCAGGTGTCGCTGAATGACCTGATCATGGTCGTTGCATTCGCTCCGATTGTCGCTCTTCTTCTTGGTGTAACGGACATTATTGTTCCGTGGGAAACGCTGGTGCTGTCCGTGGTCATGTATGTAGTTGTTCCAATCTTTGCCGGGGCTTTGGTGCGGCGACGCCTGATGCGCAACTCGGGTGATAACTTTCAGAATTCCATTGGCCGTTTGTCTGAACGAATGAAACCCTTTTCTGTATTTGGGTTACTGGCGACAGTGTTTCTATTGTTTGCGTTTCAAAGCCCAACGATCTTAGCGGCTCCCGAGGTGATTGGTATGATCGCTGTACCTTTGCTTATTCAATCGTACGGTATCTTTGCTCTTGCCTATTTGGCAGCCTGGTTGTGGCGTGTTCCCCATTCTGTGGCAGCTCCGAGCGCAATGATTGGAACCTCCAATTTCTTTGAACTGGCTGTAGCTGTTGCAATCGGGATGTTTGGTCTTGGCTCTGGTGCTGCGTTGGCAACTGTTGTGGGAGTGTTGGTGGAAGTGCCGGTTATGCTTTCTCTCGTTGCTTTCGCTAATGCCACAAAACCAAAATTTGAATTTACGAGTTAATGGATGACGGGTGCCTGCTTCCAATATTGTTTTTCGCCCGCGGTCAACGCCTGCAGCGCTGATAGCTGTTCTTGCGGCACGTATAGAGCAGCCGGGAAAATACCTGAGAATTGATAGAGTTCCTCCTGTTACCAACTATGGGACCAACCAAAAGAACACAAGAGATGAACATGGATGATATTCTAGCTGTGGATATATTGAGCGCACTTGCGCAGCCCACCAGGTTTAAAGTGTTTCGCATGCTTGTAAAAACCGCAGGAAAAGATATGGCTGCAGGAGAAATAGCAAGATCCCTGGAAGTGCCACAAAACACATTATCTGTTCATTTGAATATTATGTCCAATGCCGGATTAATCACATCTCGCAAAGAAGGCCGCAAGATTTTTTACAGTGTTCAAATAGAGCAAACACGTGAATTTTTGGATTATCTGGTGATTGATTGCTGTGAAAACAATTCGGAGTTATGCGCGTTTCCTACTGACGCACTGGACTGTTGTGACGCTTCTAAAAGCGCAACGGGCCCGGAAAATTCATAAGAATAATGCATAGGGAGGCCACTGTATGAATACCTCGTTGATTTTACTCGTTGGGTTGCTGGGAATGGCGGCAGGCTGGTTTGTCTATTCAAAATTTATTGCAACAAAAATATACCGGCTGGACCCTGATTTCGTTACGCCGGCTCACGAATTTAACGATAACAGGGACTTTGTTCCCACCAACAAATATGTGCTTTGGGGGCATCACTTTACTTCAATCGCTGGTGCGGCCCCAATAGTTGGCCCTGCAATCGCTGTGTTTTGGGGCTGGGCTCCTGCGGTATTGTGGGTGGTGCTGGGGACTATTTTTTTCGCAGGCGTGCACGACACCGGCGCCATTTGGGCAAGTGCACGTAATAAAGGGAAATCTATCGGTGCTTTGACCGAGTCTGTAATCGGCAAACGGTCACGAGCGCTTTTTATGATTATTGTTTTCCTTGTGCTGTTGATGGTCAATTCTGTGTTTGGCGTCGTTATAGCTAACGCCCTTGTTGATACACCCGGTGCGGTATTTCCTGCATGGTCCGCGATCGCTGTCGCTTTGGTTATTGGGCAACTGGTTCACCGGAATTTCAATCTCTCCCTACTTTCTGTGTTTGGGGTTATAGCCCTGTATTTTTCAATTTATGTAGGCAGTGAGCTTCCGTTGGAACTGCCGCCGCTGTTTGGGTTAACAGAAAATGCTAGCTGGATTATAATTCTGTTTGTATATGCTGCCATCGCTTCCATGTTACCCGTATGGATGTTGTTGCAGCCACGTGATTTTATAAATGGTTTGCAACTTATTGTCGGTTTATTCCTGCTATATGTGGCCGTATTTATCTTTATGCCGGATATTACAGCACCTGCCCTAAACCTGGAAACAGGCGGTGGCCCTTCTATGATTCCATTGCTATTTGTGACAATTGCTTGTGGCGCCGTGTCTGGTTTCCACGGCATTGTCTCTTCAGGCACAACATCTAAACAACTGAACAAAGAAACTGATGCCCGGCTCGTTGGCTATTTGTCTGCGATTGGCGAAGGGTCATTGGCATTAATCACTATTGTGGCAGTTACAAGCGTGGCGCTTGCTTCAACAACGCAAGATTGGCACGAAATTTATCATGAATTTGGGGCCTCAGGCGCTACGTCATTCGTCAAAGGCGGCGCAAACCTGATACAGGAAGGCTGGGGCATACCTGCTGAGTTTGCACAGACCCTTCTTGCGACAATGCTGGTGTTGTTTGCTGGAACCACTATGGATTCTGGCGTTAGACTACAGCGTTATATCATTCAGGAATGGGGCGGCATTTATAAAATTCCTGCCCTGAAAAAAGGAAGCGTGGCGACCCTTCTTGCTGTGGGGGCATGCCTGTTGCTGGCTTTCGGTGCCGGAGGGTCGTCAGGCAAAGGGGGCATGATTATATGGCCTCTCTTTGGTGCCACCAATCAGATTCTTGCGAGCATGACACTACTGGTTATTAGTGTTCTGTTGATCAAACTGGGACGGCCAGCAAAATATACATTGATCCCCATGCTATTTGTTTTGGTCATGGCATTCTTCGCTGGCCTGGTCACGTTGGTCCAGTTTTATGAAGCAGGCAATTACCTACTGCTGGTGATTGATCTCGTTGTACTAATGACATGTGTTCTTGTCATGTTGGAGGCTGCCTCAAAAGTCGTTAGTCTAAATCGAGAAAAAGGAGAGGCAAAATGAACGAAGCGTCTGGTCGTTCCCTGTCCAAGCGCAAGTTTCTGCAACTGACAGGAGCGAGCATAGTAGGAGTAAACTCTATACAAAGTGTAGAAGCGTGTAGTTTTGCTAGCTTGCCCAAAGACTTCGTATATTTGAACAGTGGTACCGAAGGGTCCATGCCTGACTGCGTTACGCAAAGCTTGCAAAACAGCTTCCGGCAATGGGCAAGTGATCCAACTACCTCATATGAAGAAAATCCCAATCTGGGGAAACGACAACCAAGGAACCGGAGTTACCTGGAAAAATATCTGGGCGTTGGCGAAAATCAAATTACCGTCACCGACAATACAACCATGGGACTGAACCTGACCTTGATGGGCCTGAATTTCTCGGCAGGCGATAAAGTCATTACAACAAACCACGAGCACAATGCGATACTCTCGCCGTTACAAATACAGGAACAAAGACAGAATATACAAATCGTGTCTCGCAAGTTTCCTGCCGCAAATGCATTAGACTCGTATTCTGCCACTGAATTGATTGAGTATCTTTTCCCCAATGTTCCAGACCTAAGAGGAGCAAAGGCGCTTTGTGTATCACATGTTTATCCTGCAACAGGCATTCACCTTCCACTGAAACTGTTGAGGCAGAAGGCGGACGAGTTGGGGATAAAGTATCTTATCGTTGACGGCGCTCAAGCGTTTGGCATGTTTGATATTACCTCTAACAGCGATAAAAACTCTGTTTCTTATTGCGACTTCTATGCCGCACCGGGACATAAATGGCTAAATGGCCCTCCGGGAACTGGGTTCCTCTATCTGAAAAATGACAAGATTAGGCCTCCAGAGTTCTATCCCTTGATGTCTCAGCGTATGAGTAAGTTTCTTGAGCCCGGAGCTGAAGAATTCCCGATGGCGCAAGCGTTACAGGTGCGTGGTTGCTGCAACGCACCCGGTTTTTTAGCTATGACAACAGCTATTGATTATCTGAATTCTCTAGGCGGCGCATCAAAGGTTGAAGAATATATTTTAGCCTTGTCTCATGACGTCAAATCTATTCTTAAAACCACGTCTTCTTCGTGCTTGGTTTCTGCAGTTTCCGATGGTTCGTTAAATTCAGGTTTAACGGTGTTCTTCCCTTTTTCATGGCAAGAACCAGATAAGCTGTTCAAAGATAAGGCCACTGCATACTGGGTGGTCAAAGAGCTTCTTGAAAAACACAGGCTGCAGATACGGGCAATTGGAATACCTCGACCTGACGGCTCAGGTAGCGACTATGCCCTGCGCGTATCAATAGCCCAGTTCACGACAAAAAAGCATATCAGCTATTTTGCAAAAACTTTGCAACAAGTTCTCTCACGAATTTAACAGTTATAAAAATAGGGATAGAATCAATGACATTGCTCAAAATATGTGGATTGGCACTCTTTGCCGCCTTATTTTCTTTATCAATGGTGCAGGCTGAGAATGTTGAAATTTCATCAGCCGGCGCTCCTGCTGCAATTGGCCCCTATTCTCAAGCGGTTCAAGCTGGCAACACGATTTATCTTTCCGGTCAAATAGCCCTTAACCCTGAAACCGGAACGATGGTCGAAGAAGACATTATCAAACAAACACATCAAGTATTCAAAAATATACAATCGGTTCTGGGTGCTGCAGGCTACAAGTTAAGCGATGTTGTGAAGTCAGAGGTATATCTGACGGATATCGAAAACTACGGCACATTCAACAAGAAATATGCCACGTACTTTCAGCAAAGCGAACCCGCAAGAGTGGTCGTGGAAGTATCCAGATTACCTAAGGACGCAATGGTGGAAATTTCAATGATTGCAGTTAAATAGCTGAAACAGCCCAGAAAAGAGTGCCAAAATATCAAGGCGGGTAACCTGCGCCCCTTAACTGGACCGAATTAAAGGGCGCAGGCCAGATTGTTTTGCCGCAACGCTTGACTTCGATGGTTAGCGAACCGCTTGAGATCAGCCGGGTTCGACGCGGTGGTGTGCGTGGCTGGCATGCTATATCACCCCAACTTTCAGAGGCTCTTTTATTTATTGCAATAATTACGTATTTTTAAGGCGTTGATTATGTTGTTATAATTTAGATATTTAACAAAAATATCATCTTTTGATGACAAAATATGCAAAATAATGCAATTATTGGTTTTATGAAAAACGATGATTTACAAACTCCACATCGCTTGGAAGACCTGGCAGCGCTGGCAGGCGTTTCAGTTTCTACGGTTTCGCGTGCGTTAAATAACAGTTCGCTGGTATCTGAGCGCACCAAAAAGAAGATATTCAAGCTGGCACATGCCCACAATTATGCTGGAAAGGCGCAGCCGCCACTGCAGGCTTCTGGTGCCGAAAAGACAATATCGGTAATTATTCCGCCTCCGCAAGGCCGGGATACACGCCTTTCCGATCCCTTCATTCTTGATTTGATTGGCGGGATCGGTGATGCGCTCAAGGAGCGTAATGTCGATCTTTTGATTTCGCATCTCACGCTTACCGATACAGCTAACGCGATGGAATTGGTTACTAGTGGCCGCTGTGACGGTTTAATTGTTTTGGGGCAAAGCACTTTGCATCAACAATTAAATGTGCTTGCGGCACACGGTGTTCCATTTGTGGCTTGGGGGGCCTCCATGCCCGATCAGGCCTACTGTTCTGTGGGTAGTGACAATTTCCAGGGCGGTAAGCGCGCCACCAGCCACCTGATCCGGATGGGACGAAGGCACATCGGTTTTTTGGGGGACGCTACAGCACTGGAATGCAAGCAGCGCTTTGAGGGCTATCAGGCGGCACTTGAAGAGCATGGCGTTGCCTTTGATTCCCGGCTTGTTCTTCCAGCGCATTTTTTCCCGGAATCGGCAATGGAATCAGTGGATGTGCTGTTGGAGCAAGGTGTGGATTTTGACGGCTTGTTTGCAGCTAGTGATATGATTGCCATCGGGGCCATGCGAGCACTGGCAAATGCAGGCAAGCAGGTGCCAGAGGATGTGTCGGTGATTGGATATGACGATGTACTTGTCGCAGGCTACTCAAGCCCGGCACTGACAACCATTCGACAGGATGTTGTGAAGGCTGGTCGGCTTGTGGTGAGCAAGTTGATGCGATTACTGGACGGTGAAAAAGTACAGTCATCGCGCCTGCCTACAGACCTGATCGTACGCGAAAGCTGTGGGTCTTAACGAAGCCTTGGGGCCTCCGGGTTTAAGTGCAGGCAAAGATAAAAGGCCGGAAAGACAAAAGGCGGAAAGATAAAAGGTTGGGAGGCGGGATTGGACCCGCCTCTTTGCTTGCGTCTTTCTCTGTCTCAATTTTCCTCTGTCTCAATTTTTCCCTGGTTCAATTTTTCCCTGGTTCAATTTTTAGGGACTGGCCATCCATTGGTTGGCCTTTTCTGTCTAAGGCGAGGTCGCTTGCGCTGTCTCTGGCGTGTCGCTGCGTACCATCAAAATTGATGCGCCAGCCAAAATCATCAGGATGCCGGATAACAGGATTGCATAGATGGGGTCATTGTCGAAAAAGGTACGCAAGATAACACCGAGTACGCTGGCGGCCGTAAGCTGCGGGATCACAATAAAGAAATTGAAAATACCCATATAGGTGCCCATCTTCTCGCCGGGCACGCTCGATGAAAGCAGACTGTATGGGATCGACAAGATGGAGGCCCAAGCCGCACCAACACCAACCATGGACACCAAAAGGTATGTTGGATCCTTGATGAACAGGAAGGAAATAAGCCCCAGGCCGCCTAGCGTCATGTTGACAAAATAGGTTTTTTTGCGGCCGATACTTTCGGCTGCTTTGGCAATGAAGATAGCGGCGAGTGCCGCGAAGCCATTATAGGTGGCACCAAGAATACCAACCCAGTCCGCGCCGTCATTATAGGCTTGGCTGGTAGTGTCCATGCTGCCGAAGTGAAAATTTGCGACTGCAGGTGTCCAGTAAGTCCACATGGAAAAGAGGGCAAACCACGAAAAAAACTGAACAAACGCTAGCTGGCGCATGGCTGTCGGCATATTGAATAGGTCGTCAATGATATGAACAAAGCCATTGTCTGTTCGGCCTTTCAGTACCATCTGGTTTTGTGCGAGCCGTATCAAGCCGAATACCGCGCTGCCGACAGTGAGGATCAGCAGTTCTTTGGCAAAGCCATTGCTGGCAACAAGGGCTGTAAGGATCAGCCCGGTAATTAACCAGATGACTCCACCTGTCCAACCATGGGGTTGGCAGTTATAATGATCAATGCTGCCAGTTTCGCGGCCGGCAGCCTCGGCAAAAGCAGCCTGCTCTTCCGGAGAATATTCCTTGCTGCGGATTACAGTCCATAAAACGGAAAGCAGCAAGGCGATACCGCCGATATAGAAGGACCATTTCACTGATTCCGGGATAACACCCGCTTCTGCTGTATTGCTCACATCGAACCAGTTTTTCATCATCCAAGGCAGGGCTGAGGCTATCACCGACCCAACGCCGATAAAAAAACTTTGCATGGCGAAGCCTAGTGTGCGCTGCCGTTCGGGCAGCATATCGCCGACAAATGCGCGGAAAGGCTCCATCGCTACGTTAATGGAGGCATCCATCACCCACAGCATGCCTGCGGCCACCCAAAGCGCTGGCGAGTTGGGCATGAAAATCAAGGCGATGCTCGACAATATCGCCCCCACCAGAAAAAAAGGCCGCCGGCGGCCAAGCCTGTTCCAGGTCCGGTCGCTCATGTAGCCAATGATCGGCTGCACAATCAGGCCTGTAAGCGGTGCTGCCACCCACAGAATCGGCAGTTCGTCCATGGTCGCGCCGAGTGTTTGAAAAATACGGCTTACATTTGAGTTTTGCAGCATGAATCCAAATTGGATGCCCATAAAGCCGAAACACATATTCCATATTTGCCAGAAACTCAAAGATGGTTTTTGTTGCATAATTTACCCAATTCTTCCCTGAATATGTGCAATTTGATACCGATTCTTGCGGTCAAAATGACACCTTTTCCAACCTTCATATCAGTTTTTGCAAAAAATGCAAAAATATTTATCCGCCATAAGCAGGAAAAAAGTTAGCTTGTTGTTGATGAAGGTGCGGCAATAAATGGCAGATAAATGGCGGATTACAGCCATTTATTTCTGGCTACATAAGTTGTGGTATGTGTGCAACACCTGCGCATTTGTTTGCAATAAAAAGCAAAAACATGAAAATAGACCTTGAAATTTGCAAAGATATGAGGGAATTTCACGCAGGGAAAGTCGAGAAGGCCAAAATGTGACTTGCGCCCAGAGTAACAGGCTTTCAGAGTTAATTAGGGAGGGAAGGACCAACATGCGTACTTCAAAAATGAAGAACCACTTTTTATCGTTTGCATCGGTAACGGCCATTGCCTTTGCGTCCACGCCAGCACTGGCACAAGAGGCCGAACAAGGTACTGACGCTGAAGACGAACTGGAAGAAATCGTAGTAACGGGTATCCGTGCCAGTATCCGCAGTTCTGTTGAAAAGAAACGTAGCAATACGTCGATCGTAGAAGCAATTTCTGCGGAAGACATCGGCAAGCTACCGGATGCGTCGATTGCGGAATCGATTGCGCGCTTGCCTGGTCTTGCTGCACAGCGCCTTGATGGTCGTGCGAATGTAATCTCTATTCGTGGTCTTGCACCCGACTTCACCACAACGACACTTAATGGCCGTGAGCAGGTTTCCGCAAACAATAACCGCGCGGTTGAATTTGACCAGTTCCCCTCAGAGCTGATCCATAGTGTTGTTGTTCACAAAACAACGGATGCCAAGCTGACGTCACAAGCAGTTGGCGGCACGGTTGATCTTCAAACAGTACGCCCACTTCAATATGGCAAGAGCGCAATGGTATTTAACCTTCGCGGCGAATATAATGATCTTGGCGCGTTGAATTCCGGCACAACGGCTACGGGTTACCGGGGCAGCTTCTCATACATCAACCAATTTGCGGATGATACGATCGGTGTTGCAATCGGTTATGCTCGTATGCTGTCACCAACGCAGGAAGAGCGCTGGAACGCATGGGGTTATCCTGACCACTCAAGCGGCAATGCAATCATTGGCGGTGCCAAGCCATATGTGAAGTCAAACGAACTGACGCGCGATGGGTTGATGGGTGTGTTCGAGTATGAGCCAGACGATAGCTTCAATACGACTATCGATATGTATTACTCAAAATTCAAAGACGAACAGACACTGCGCGGCATCGAGATTCCGCTTGCATGGTCTGGCGCTTCACTGCGCGATGACTTTACTGCCGCTGACGGCCTGATTACAGGCGGGACTTGGGATGGTGTTGAAGTTGTGGTTCGTAACGATTTCGTAGACCGCGAAGCGGAAACATTCTCTGCCGGCTGGAATACGCGCTATCAGATAGATGACAACTGGTCGGTTGAGGCGGACCTTGCTTACTCACAAGTAAACCGTATCGAAAGCAATACAGAGACTTACTCAGGTACGGGTCGCGGCAACGGTGTCGGTGCCGTTGATAGCCTTAGCTATGTGCAAACCGATGACGGCGCAATCGTCTTTAACCCTGGCCTCGATTATTCTGATCCAAGTCTTATTCAGCTCGGCGGCCCGCTTAGCTGGGGTTGGGGCCTGATCGGCGCTGGCGTATTTGATAATCCAAACGGACAGGATGGCTTTGTTAACGCACCAAAATCTGATGATGAGCTTAAAACTATCCGTCTAAGCGCTGAGCGCACTATGGATGATGGCTTCTTGAGCAGCGTTGAAATGGGTGTTCGTTATGCGGATCGCTCTAAGACGCTTCTTGATCAGGGTTTCTTCCTGACATTGAACGAGTTTGTTGCCGATCCAGATAATTTTGGTACGTTGCCGGTTCCTAGCAACTTCCTTCTGGAGCCTACATCGCTTGACTTCATCGGTATGGGTGATGTGCTTTCTTATGACGCACGTGCACTTGTTGCTTCCGGTGCCTATACGCTGACGGATGAGGGTCTCAGTACAGTTGGCCGTTCTACCAATAGCTGGACTGTTCGGGAGAAAGTCTTCAACGCCTATGTTCAGGCAAACATTGATGCCGAATTGGGTGACATGCCTGTAGTAGGTAATATTGGTGTTCAGGCGGTGCATACGAACCAGAAATCGGATGGTTTTGCTGCGCGGGTTAACTCTGACGGTGAAGTGGTGCGTGAACAGGTTATCGCTGGCGACAAATACTGGAACTTCCTGCCAAGCCTGAACCTCTCGTTTGAGGTTGCTGAAGACCAGAAAGTTCGGGTTGGTGTGGCACGCGTTCTGGCACGTCCTCGCATGGATCAGATGAACTCAGGCTTTAGCTTCGGTTATGACGTCAATAAGGCCGACAGTACGGATATCAATAACTCACCATGGTCTGGCGGTGGTGGTAACCCGGCGCTGCGTCCGTTTATGACGTGGCAGTTTGACCTTTCGTACGAAACATACTTTGGTGATGGCGGTTACTTCGCACTTGCTGGTTTCTACAAGAAGATCGATAGCTTCCCGTTTGATCAGAGCACACCGTTTGACTTCTCAGACATCGTGGACATCTCTGGTGTGGAAGATGTGATCTTTACGCAAGGTCTTGTGACGCAGCCGCAGAATGTTCACGGCGGCAAGATCTACGGTGCCGAGATATCTGCGTCGATCCCATTCAGCATGCTTGCTGAAGAGCTTGAAGGCTTCGGTGCATTGTTCAGTGCTTCCTTCACAGATAGCGAAGTGAAAGAAACCCCCTCAAGCGACAGCATTGAGATGCCAGGCCTCTCTAAAACGGTTATGAATACAACCGTTTATTACGAGAAAGCTGGCTTCCAGGCCCGCGCTAGCTTGCGGTATCGTTCTGACTTCCTTGGTGAGGTATCTGGTCTCAGCTTGGTACGCGAGAGCAAGTTTGTTGCAGCCGAGAGCATCATCGATGCACAGGTTTCTTACGACCTCTCTGAAGTGGGCGTAGATGGTTTGACTGTATTGTTCCAGGTGAACAATCTCACGAACGAGCCTTTCACTACCTACCAGGGTGCTGACAAGCGCTTCGTACGGGACTTCCAGAACTATGGCCGTACCTTCCTCTTTGGCCTGAACTACAAAATGTAAGTTCAAAAGAACGAAGGTACTTTGAAGCATATACCCCTGCCGATATAACTGTCGGCAGGGGTTTTTCTTTGAGCGGGCAGGAGAGCAAGCTATGGCAGAAAATGGGATCAAAAAGATTGTGGTTGTTGGGGGAGGCACTGCAGGCTGGATGAGCGCAAGCCTTCTCGTGAAATTGTTGGGCAAGCAGCTAGAGATTACGCTGGTAGAATCGCCAGAGATTGGCACCATTGGTGTTGGCGAAGCGACCATCCCGCCTATCCAGATTTTCAATAGTGTGCTTGGCCTCAATGAAGATCAATTTCTTCAAGAGACACAAGGCACTTTCAAGCTCGGAATTCAGTTCGAAAATTGGGGCCAAATAGGCGACAAATATATGCATGCCTTTGGTTCAATCGGGCGTCAGCTTGGCATGTCAGGTTTTCATCATTATTGGCTGCGCGCCAAAGCGGCAGGTCATGCTTCCGATCTGTGGGACTTTTCCTTTAACCAACAAGTTGGCAAAACCGATCGGTTTGCGCGGTTGCCAAAAATACCAAATTCGCCGCTTGATGGCTTAACGCACGCCTTTCATTTTGATGCGGGCCTCTATGCGCGCTATTTGCGCCGCGGCAGCGTACAGGCGGGTGTCAATCATGTTGAGGGCCTTATCACCGACGTGCACCTTGACGGGGAAAGCGGCTTTATAAAATCTGTTGAACTGAAGGATGGAACGATCCTTGAGGGGGATCTGTTTCTGGATTGCTCGGGTCAGCGGGCACTGTTGATCGGCGATGCGCTTGGCATTGATTATCAGGATTGGAGCCATTGGTTACCAAGCAATCACGCCGTTGCTGTTCAGTCGGAAAATGGCCCTCGGCTCAGGCCTTATACCCAATCAATTGCGCACAAAGCTGGCTGGCAGTGGCGCATACCGCTGCAGCACCGCGCGGGTAATGGCCATGTTTTCTGTAACGATTTTATGAGCGTCGACGAGGCGACGGCAACCCTGATGGGTAACCTGGAAGGCGCGGCGATCACTGAACCGCGTAGTTTCCCGTTTCGCACCGGGCGGCGCGAGAAATTTTGGCACAAAAACTGTGTGGCCATCGGGCTGTCATCGGGCTTTATGGAACCCTTGGAGAGCACCAGCATCCATTTGATTCAGACAGGGGTGGTGCGGCTTGCGCAGATGTTCCCGCGGATGGGTTTTGATGCAACCAATATCGAAGAGTTCAATCGCCAGGTCGCGTTTGAATACGAGCGTGTCCGTGATTTCATTATCCTGCATTATAAAGCCAACCAGCGCACCGACAGTGCCTTTTGGCAGCAGTGCCGCGAAATGGCGGTCCCTGAAAGCTTGGCATATAAAATGCGCCTGTTCGAGGACACGGGGCTGATCTTCAGGGAGAACAACGAACTGTTTTCAGAAGCAGCCTGGCTGCAAGTGATGATTGGACAGGGTATTATGCCAAAGACCTATAGCCCCCTCGCGGATAGCATAAGTGATGCACAGTTGAATGAATATTTGGCGAATCTGAAGCAGATCATCAGCGCAAATGTACCAAAGTTGCCGGGCCAGCGAGAATTTATTGCACGCCACTGTGCCGCTTCTTAGCTTATCAGCGGTGCTTTGCAATAACGGTTTATATAGTCCTGATGGCTAGGCATCTGGTTTGCTGCTTCCTGCATTACACGGCGTAGCCCTGCAAGCCGACGGGCACCATCGATGCCGCGCATATCCGCCAGGGGATCATAGCTTTTAGGCTGTACCAATTGGCCGATAAATACTGCCAGCCAACTGGGGTTTCTAAACAGTTCAAAATCGCTTGCGACGATACGGCCAGCCTCCCGAAAATGATCAATTTTATATTGAAGATTTTCGGGGATCTCCATATGCCTGCAGTAATTCCACAGCGGTGTATCCTTGCGTTCGGTTGCGCAGTAATGGAGGATCAAAAAGTCTCTGGTCGCTTCATACTCTAGCCCGGTTAATCGGTTATATTCTTCTTCTGCGAGCTTATCTGCTTTGCTGTTTGGGAATAAAGCGAGCAAGCGGGTGATGCCAGCCTGAATTAGGTGCAGACTAGTACTTTCCAAGGGTTCCATAAAGCCCGCAGAAAGGCCAATTGCGACACAGTTTTTGTGCCAAAATTTCTTACGCCGCCCAGTGGTAAACTGCAGAGGGCGCGGGTCGGTGAGAGCTTCGCCGTCCAGGTTAGCCATCAGGGTTGCGGTGGCCTCATCGTCGCTAATATATTCGCTGCAATAAACATAACCATTGCCAATACGGTGCTGTAGTGGAATGCGCCACTGCCAGCCAGCTTCGCGGGCAGTTGAACGTGTATAAGGTGTGAAGTCGCCGCCGTGTTTGCACGGCACTGCGACTGCGCGGTTGCAGGGTAACCAGTGGGTCCAATCATCGTAGCCGGTTTCCAGGGCGCCTTCGATCAACAGGCCCCTGAAACCAGAGCAATCAATAAAAAAATCTGCCTCAAGCGATGTGCCATTCTCCAGTGTCACACCTGAGATAAAGCCGCTTTCCGGGTCGTGGGAAACATTGATGATTTTGCCTTCGGTGTGTTTCACACCACGTTTTTCAGCAAAACGACGTAAATAGCCTGCATAAAGAACCGCATCAAAATGGTAGGCGTAATCAAATGTCGATTGCACCATGCGCCGATCCTGCGCAGGTGGATGAAATTTGCCAGCTTTCCCGGCGACCCAGGCGAAAGAATAGTCGTCAAGGCTTGTTATGTCGCCGCGCGCACGGGCCTGAAGCCAGTAATGATGCAATTGTACAGCATCGAACGGCGCGCCGTAATCACCGAACGGGTGAAAATAACGGTGGCCCTGTTTACCCCAATTTACAAACTCGATGCCCAGCTTGAAGGTGCCTTGAGTTGCTTTGATAAACTCGTTTTCGTCAAGCCCCAGCTTCTGATTGAAAAGTTTGATTGGCGGGATGGTCGCTTCGCCAACACCCACCACGCCGATCTCTGTGGATTCGACCAATTCAATCGCGCAGTTGCCGCCAAGGCTGTTTGCAAGTGAGGCTGCAGTCATCCAGCCAGCCGAACCGCCACCAACAATCAAAATCTTTTTTACAGCTTTGTTTTGCACGGTACAGAATATCCTTTGAAAAGCAGTTTGCGCCCTTCCAGGTGAGGCATTTTTTTGCAATACTATGCAAATCTACTTTGCGGACCTTCGCAAAGTCAAACGGATTGTAGGGTAAGATAATAAGGGGAATTTGCAAAAATCAGGACAGCGTTCCTGGGTAAATTAAGCGGGCTATTTCCTGCGTTCTGACGAAAAAAGAGGGCGGATCAGGAGCCGCCCTTTGTAATGCCCTGTTGAATCAGTGTCCTATTAAATGCTTGCTATACTTGTTTTTTGTTATTTCAGGTCAAAATTACAGGCGGGGCATACAGGGTAGTGTTTTTTGCTGAGTTTGGTGTCAGTCCGAAGGTATTGTTTGGTACAATCGGGCCTTTTGGACATGCAAACAGAGCTCATCAATAGTGCGGTGGTGGTGGTTCGTCCAATGGCTTGTCCGTATCATGGGCGAGCGTTGCCATTTGGTCGTGCATTGTGCCCAGTTGGCGCGTTAATTTATCAATCACCGTCCACTGTTTTGTCACTTCTTCATTCAGGTTTTCGATCATTTCCTGACTGTAGGCGAACTTGATTTCGAGCTCAGTTAAGCGCTCGTTTTGATCATCATCGGCAGGTGTCGCCATGATTTTCACTCCAAAATCTTCTGTTCCTGTCGTTTTACAGTGGTCTTTCCCGCGAAACAAATCTAAAAGCAGGTTCATGGGGTGGAATATTTCACCTTAGGTGGGGGGTCGCCGGAATTGCATACTGTTTAGTTAGTGCGCTAGTGATTCGAAGACTCGTTCCTGATATCATTTAGCGATTCGATTCAGTGTGCAAATGTTTGTAGCATTAAGTAGCTACGCTGCGCGCAGCGTATGTTGCTATGCTTTAATAGAGAACAATCAAGGGCAGGGCTTTAGATATGGGCTTTGGAGATGGGGTAGATAAGGCAGGCGATTACGCCCGCCGTGCAATCGAATTGATGCAGTCTCATGACGTACCGGCAGCACCGCCGAATTACACGATCTGGTACAATTATGTGAGTGAGCGCTTTCCTGATTTGAAAAAGACTTTGGATCAGATGATTGATGGCCGTGAAGATTTTGACGGCGTGCGCAATGAAGCGCTGTACGATACATTTGTCGGCCACAATCAGGAAGGGGCCCTTTTGCAGGATACTGGCGAAGAAATGCAGGCGCAGGTGCATCAGTTATTGAAGGCACTTGGGGGTGCTTCGAATGAGATCGCCGGTTTTAGCACATCAATCAAATCCAACCTGGACGATTTCGCCAAGGATAAGAGCCTTGGTGGTATCGAAACCTTTGTCCAGAATATGATGCTTGAAAGCCACCGTATTCAGGAAAGCAATGCGCAGCTTCAAGCGCAGCTCAATCAGTCATCAGAGGAAATCCAGGCGCTACAGGAAAACCTTAAAAAAGCCGAGGAAGAAACATACACCGACGCGCTTACCGGCATTGCCAACCGCAAGAAGTTCGACGTGGCGCTTGTTGCGGAAATGGCGGCAGCAAAAGAAAAGTCTGCACCCTTGTGCCTTGTTGTCGGGGATATCGACCATTTCAAGACATTTAACGATCGCTACGGCCACCAAGTAGGGGACCAAGTGCTGAAATTGGTTGCTCGTGCCCTGCACGATAACGTCAAGGGCAGCGATTTGGCTGCACGCTACGGCGGGGAAGAATTTGCGCTAATATTGCCAAACACAGTAACCGAGAATGCATATAGTCTTGTGGAAAATATTCGTGAGGCCATTGGCTCGCGGCACATCACCAACAAGCAAAAGGGCGTCGACTATGGTTCAGTCACGCTTTCGCTCGGTCTCGCGCTCTATCGCGACGGCGAAGCCGTCAGCGATTTTATCGAGCGTGCCGACACCCTGCTTTACAAAGCTAAAGCCTCAGGCCGTAACCGCACGCTCCGCGAGGACGACACGGTTGACGCTTAATTTTCACTAACGCACTGTGCCAGGATTCATGGGCTTCATTTGCAACACCTTTTGGTATTACTCTGTAAGTTTGCCAAACATCCTGAGGCGCATAAGGCCTCCGTCGGGGTAGATATTCACCCGGATATGACTGACAGGCCCCAGCTTGGCGATTTGGTTTGCAAACGTATGCTCATTGTCTGCCGTTAGCGGTTGCTTGGGTAAAAGCTCCTGCCAGAACTGGCTTTGCACGGGTAGGCTGTTGTCGGTGCCATAATCCACAAGCGCCGCCTGGATCGAAACCGCTGGGGCATAATTTCCTTTGAAGAAGTTTGTATCGACCAGGATGCGCTTGATCTCGCCAGGGTGGCCAAGCGCGAGGATTGCCCAGTCGTCACCTGGCTCGCGGCGACGCCGTGTCTCCCAGCCATCTCCCATATTGAGGCCCTTACCGGGCAATGTAAGGTTTGAGATCACACCGAAGTGTTCGTCGATGGCTGCGATCCCGCGCCCACCGTTCTCCATTGCCAACAGATCATATTCCTGTGTGCGGTCAGCTTTTGTCCAGTCCTTGGCTACTGCACCATAGACGCGCAAACGCGCCACACCGCCGTCAGGGTAGATATTAAGCCGTAGGTGTGTCCAGGCATCCTGGCTTTCACAGGGCACCAGATGATGTTTGTCGCCTTCAAGGTTTGTCGCCGGGATAACCTCGGTCCACTTGGTCTCGCTGCCGGGAACAGCATCGCTTGAAACACAGGCATCAATCGAAGCTGCTGGTGCAAAATTACCCGTGAAGTTGCTGGTATCGATATCGAACCCTGCGACCACGCCAGCCTGACCGAGCTTGAGGATGGCATAATCATAACCTGTGCCCCGTTTGCGGCGGCTTTCCCAGCCGTCCATCCATTTGCCGTTCGCATCGTATTTTTCAGGGATGAAAACCGCGTCGGACGGATCAATCATGCGGGCTTTATCCGCAAAAAAATCGTCGGTCGCGAAGGTTACTGCGGCACCAAGCCTTGGGTTCGCCAGGTTTACCAGGCGGGTAAAATCATTGTCGTTCATGTTATTCTTCTTCTGTCAGGGCCTGTAGCCGGAATAAGGCGATCTTATTGATCTCCTCAAGCGCGGTATTGAATTCTTTTTCGCGGTCATTATTGATCCGCGCTCTAAAATTGGCGAGGATTGAGTGTCGATCATGGCCCTTCACCGCAATGATGAAAGGAAAGCCAAATTTCCCTTTGTAGGCTTTATTTAAGCTCTGGAATTCAGTGAATTCCTCAGCACTGCAATTATCTAAGCCCGCGCCTGCCTGCTCGGCTTTGCTTTCATGCGTCAGTTCGTCGCTTACCGCCAGTTTGCCAGCCAAATCCGGGTGCGCGCAGATCAGTGTCATTTTGCCAGCCTCTGATGCGGTGTCGATCACGTTCATCATTGCCCGGTGCAGGCCACCAACCGTATTCAGGCCACCGTCGCCGCGAACGGCCCAGGCACCAAGTGCGATCCAGGCACTATGCTCATAAATGCCGCGGTATGCTTCCAGAAATGTTTCCTGGTCCACTTCGCTTGCTTTTATTTTAAGAGTGGTAAGATCCATCAGTTTTGTCCTTCTGCGCCGCTGTAGGGGTGTTTTTCCATCCAGTGGCGCGCAATATCAACCCGCCGGGCAAACCACACACCCTCGTGCGATTTGGCGTAGTTGAAAAAGCGTTCCAGCGCCTTCACACGGCCTGGCCTGCCTACAAGGCGGCAATGCAGCCCGACCGACATCATTTTCGGACTTTCGGCACCTTCTTCGTAAAGCGCATCAAACGCATCTTTAAGATAGTTGAAGAACTGGTCACCTGCGTTAAAGCCCTGAGCGGCAGCAAAACGCATATCGTTACTGTCGAGTGTATAAGGCACGATCAGTTGAGGCTTGCCACCCACTGTGCGCCAGAAGGGCAGGTCGTCGCTGTAATCATCGGCGTCATAAAGAAAGCCGCCTTCTTCTGCGACCAGTTTGCCCGTATTGGGGCTGGTGCGACCTGTGTACCAACCAAGCGGGCGCTCACCCGTGATCTCTTCGATAATGCGAATCGCGGCCTGCATATGTTGGCGCTCGGTCTCAATATCCACGTCCTGATAATTGATCCAGCGGAGGCCGTGGCTGCAAATTTCGTGGCCGTCTGCAAGCACCGCCTTGGCCACATCGGGGTGCCTTTGCAGGGCCATGGCAACAGCAAAAACTGTGACCGGAATGTCATATTTCCTGAAAAGCCGTAGCAATCGCCAGACACCTGCGCGGCTACCGTATTCATAGATGCTTTCCATGCTCATGTGGCGGGCCGCCACTGGCGGGGCACCAATGATTTCAGAAAGAAAGGTCTCTGCGCCAGCATCGCCGTGCAAGATGCAGTTTTCTCCGCCTTCTTCATAGTTCATTACCACCTGTACGGCGATACGGGCACCCCCCGGCCAGTTGGCATGCGGCGGCTTAGCACCGTAACCGATCATATCTCTGGGGTAACTATCGCTCATCCTGCCGCCCTTTTCGTGCCGTCTGCTAAAATAGCAGCCAGATCTTGCTGTTTAGCACTGGGTTTGAAATCAAGCAGTGCTTCAAGGGACGCCATATGTTCTGCCATGATCGCTGTTGCTGCAGCGATGTCGCCAACTTCAATTGCATCGACGATGCGCTCATGTTCGCCGCCCTTGCAGCTTTTGGGATGCCCCTGATCGCCGTAAAGTGCGAGAATTAGCGATGATTGAAACACTAATTGTTCTAGGAACTCGCGCATAGGCTCGTTGCCTGCGGCGCTACCGAGCACCACATGAAATTCGCCCGAGAGCCGAATCCATTTGGGCACATCGTTCGCATCAAGCGCCGCCTGCTCTTTGGCGAGATGTTCGCGCAGTCGATTGATGGCTCCTTTATCTGCGCGCCTGATCGTGCGCCGTAGCAGCGCGTTTTCCATCATTGTGCGCGCTTCAAAAATTTGATGGGCTTCTTCAGGGCTCGGCGAGGCCACAACGGCACCCTTATTTTTCACCAGCGAGATAATGTTGTCGTTCGCCAGCATAACCAGTGCTTTTCTGATTACCCCGCGGCTAACACTAAAGATGCCGCAAAGCGATTCTTCGGTGAGTTTAGTGCCTGGTGCCAGGCGCTGTTCCAGAACGCTATCGCGAACGCGGCTGCACACTTCATGTTCGCTTATGAGGGCTTTAATCATGTGAAAAATCTCTGATTCTTGGGCGGATGGCAGCGCATCGATGCTGGTTCACCCCGTTGAATTTCATCGGTTTTTGAATAATTGTCAACAATTTATGAACAAAATGTACACGATCTTCTTTACACGGCACGCAGGTTGCGGCAGTCTTTACAGTGAAAAGCTGTCTATTCGGCAAATGAGGGACAATAATGGGACGTTTGACTACCCATGTGCTCGACACCGCGAACGGGTGTCCGGGCGAAGGCATTACTATAAAGTTATACCGGCTTGGCGTGGACGGCGCGTTAAGCGAGCTTAAAAGCGTTATCACCAATGATGATGGCCGTGTGGACGGCGCGATCCTTGAGGGCAGTGACTTCACTAAAGGCGATTATCTGTTGGAATTTGCGGCGGGTGCATATTTTAAGGCGCGAGGTGTCCTACTCGCAGAGCCGGCATTCCTTGATATCGTACCGATCCGTTTTGGCATTGCCGATGAAGACGCACATTATCATGTGCCCCTGCTGATTTCTCCCTACAGCTACAGCACATATCGCGGTAGCTAAACGGTAACGCCGCGCGATACCAAACAACAATTAAGAACACAGCCCCAGAAGGGGCGAGGGAAAGTTAGGAGTATATTATGGAAGGCACGGTTCGCTTTCTGCTGGACGGGGACTTGCACCAAATTAAGTGCGGCGATCCAACAACCACGCTGTTGAATTATCTGCGCTATGATATTGCGCGCACCGGCACCAAAGAAGGCTGCGCCGAAGGTGATTGCGGTGCCTGCACCGTTGTGATCGGCGAGTTGAATGGTGATGGCATGCAATATCGGGCGGTGAATGCCTGCATCCTGTTCTTGCCAACACTGGACGGCAAGGAACTGCTGACTGTAGAAAGCCTCGTAGGTAAAGGCGGTGCCTTGCACCCTGTTCAGGAAGCGCTTGTTGAGACTCATGGCTCCCAGTGCGGTTTTTGCACCCCCGGTTTTGTGATGTCTTTGTATGCGCTTTACCTCAAGGGTAAACCTTCCAGCAAATCAGAGATTGAAGATGCGCTTGCAGGCAACCTCTGCCGCTGTACCGGCTATGGTCCGATCATAGACGCGGCGACGCGCATGTTTGAGATCGGCATGGATGATCTGCCTGACCTGAATGCCAAAGTGAACATGCTTAAATCGATCAAGCGGGATAGCACTCTTTACTTAGCTGGAAATGGACTGATCACCGAGGCTGAAAAGCATTATTACGCCCCCGTAACAATTACTGACCTTGCCGATACCTACCGCAAAATCCCGGACGCGACGATCCTCGCGGGCGGTACAGATGTAGGGCTGTGGGTTACCAAGATGCATAAAGAGCTTTCGAACGTTATCTATATTGGTGATGTGGCAGAGCTTAAAGAAATTAAGGACCTGGGAGACTATATTGAAATCGGTGCCGGTGTGAGCTTCACCGATGCGATGGATGTACTGGCACGTTATTATCCCGACATGGGCGAGATTGTGCGCCGTATTGGTTCGACGCAAATTCGCAATTCAGGCACAATCGGCGGCAATATCGCCAACGGTTCGCCAATAGGTGATAGCCCGCCAGCGTTGATCGCTGCTGGCGCAAAACTACAGCTCAGGTTAGGTACAGAAACGCGGGTCATGGCACTCGAAGATTTTTTCATTGATTACGGAAAGCAGGACCGCAAGCCCGGCGAATTCGTCGAAAAGATTATTTTGCCAAAGCCTAAGGATGGACAGCTTTACTGTGCTTATAAGCTCTCCAAGCGTTTTGATCAGGATATTTCTGCGGTTTGCGGGGCTTTCAGCATCATGCTCGAAGATGGCAAAGTCACGGAGGCCTGCTTCGCTTACGGGGGCATGGCCACCACGCCCAAGCGCGCCGCGAATGCGGAGGCGGCTCTTGTCGGCAAGCGCTGGGACCAAGCGCCGGTTGAAGCTGCGATGGCCGCAATGGAAATGGACTTCACGCCGCTCACGGATATGCGTGCCTCCGCTGAATACCGGATGCTGTCTGCGCAGAACCTCCTTATGAAGATGTATGTAGAAACAATAGGTTCCGCTGGTACGCGTCTTGTTGGGGAGGCGGTCAATGTCTGATGCCGTTTATACTTCTGATATCAAGGGTGCCGTACACAGAGACTTGCGCCATGATAGCGCTCACAAGCATGTAGCGGGTTCCGCGGTGTATATCGATGATCTGCCTGAGCCCAAGAACCTGTTACATATGTATGTGGCGATGAGTGAAAAGCCGCATGCCGAAATTACAGGAATGGACCTGTCTGCTGTTCGTGCTGCTAAGGGCGTAGCTTGTATTTTAACCGCAGATGATATCCCTGGACATAACGACGTAAGCCCGTTCGCGGGCGATGACCCTTTGTTTGCGATAGGCCTGGTAGAATACATTGGCCAGCCAATTTTTGCAGTGGCGGCGGACAGTCTTGATCATGCGGTAGCAGCGGCGAACCTGGCAAAAATTGACTATAAAGAGCTGCCATATGTTACCGATATCGATGGTGCCGAAAAAGAGGGTCTTAAGATTGAAAACAGCCAGTCCATGGGGCAGGGCGATGCCGAGGCCAAACTAAGGGCGGCAACCAATCGGCTTAAAGGTAGCTTTCGTATCGGCGGACAGGACCATTTTTATCTTGAGAGTCAGATCGCCTTTGCCACGCCGCAGGAAGACGGTGATGTGCATGTTTATTCCTCAACGCAACATCCAAGCGAAGTGCAGCATCTGGTGGCCCATGTACTGGGACGGCCAACCAATGCGGTGACCGTCGAAGTTCGGCGCATGGGCGGCGGATTTGGCGGCAAGGAAACACACCCGGCAATGTTTGCAGCAATGAGTGCGCTGGCGGCAGTTAAAACCGGGCGGCCTGCCAAACTGCGGCTTGACCGGGACGATGATATGGTCATGACCGGCAAGCGCCATGATTTTAAATATAACTATGACGTGGGTTTTGACGCAGACGGCCAGATTGAAGGCATCAAGATCGAAATGGCATCGCGGTGTGGCCGCTCGACCGATCTGTCGCCCGCGATCAATGACCGCGCCATGTTCCATGCAGATAATTGTTATTATTTGTCTGATGTGGATATCCTCTCACACCGCTATAAAACGCATACAGTTTCCAATACAGCCTTCCGGGGTTTTGGCGGCCCGCAGGGTATGATCGGGATTGAACGCGTACTGGAACATATCGCTCTCACGCTAGGCAAAGACCCGCTTGATGTACGCATGCTCAACCTGTACGGCGACGTTGGCCGGGATACCACGCCCTACGGTATGAAGGTTGAGGATAATGTGGCAGGCGAGATCCTGCAAACTGTAGCGGCGAGCGCTAACTACCGGGAGCGCCGGGCAGCGATCAGGGCCTACAATGCGAAAAGCCCGATCTTGAAGAAGGGTATTTCCATTGCGCCCGTGAAATTTGGAATCAGCTTCACCACAACCCACCTTAATCAAGCTGGAGCACTCGTCCATATTTATGCGGATGGCAGTGTGCACCTTAATCACGGTGGGACCGAAATGGGCCAGGGCCTGTTCACGAAGGTTGCACAGGTGGTGGCCGAGGAATTCCAGATCGATGTGGACCGGGTGAAGATCACCGCAACGACAACCGCCAAGGTGCCAAATACATCCGCGACGGCGGCCTCGTCCGGTTCCGATTTAAATGGCATGGCAGCTTTGGATGCTACGCGCAAAATCAAAGCCCGGCTTATCGAATTTGCCGCCAAGAAATATGATTGCCCTAAGGATCGTATCAGCTTCAGGAACAATAAGGTTTATATCGAAAACAAGGAAATCGCTTTTAACGAATTAACGCAGCAGGCTTATCTTGCGCGGGTTTCCTTATCCTCAACTGGCTTTTACAAGACCCCTAAAATCAAATATGATCGCGCTGCGCACAAAGGACGGCCCTTCTATTATTTCTGTTACGGCGCTGCTGTGTCTGAAGTGGTAATCGATACACTGACGGGCGAAAATAAGGTGCTACGAACCGATATTCTTCATGAGGCCGGGCGGTCGCTGAATCCGGCGATCGATATTGGCCAGATCGAGGGCGGCTTTGTGCAGGGCCTGGGCTGGCTGACAACCGAGGAACTGGTTTTTGACAAGGGTGGGCGCCTTAGAACCCACGCACCGTCCACTTATAAAGTGCCTGCCTGTTCAGACCGGCCAGACGAGCTGAATATCGGGCTTTGGAAAAAAGGCAGGAACGTCGAAGCAACAATCCACCGCTCGAAGGCGGTAGGCGAGCCGCCTTTTATGCTTGCGAATGCCGTTTTTATGGCAATCGCTGACGCCGTGGCGAGTGTGGCAGATTATAAAATCTCGCCAGACATTGACGCACCCGCGACACCTGAAGAGGTGCTGATGGCGGTAGTTGACGTAAAAAAACGGGCGATACAGTAGGCGATGTGGGACTGGCTGCATAGAGCACGTGAAATGGCTGCGGGCGGCCCTTATGTGATTGTCACGATTGCTGAAACCCAAGGCTCGTCACCACGTGAAGCGGGCACCAAAATGCTGGTATCAGATACGGCGCTCAAAGGCACGATCGGCGGCGGCAACCTGGAATTTAAGGTTATTGAGCAGGCAAGAAAGTTTCTGGAAGAAGAGGGCACCGATTTTCTTTTTCAGCGATATGCGCTGGGGCCTTTGCTGGAGCAGTGCTGTGGTGGCAACGTGACGGTATTGCTGGAACGGATTGAGCCGGGTGCCGAGTTTCTGCTGGAACCACGCCACGGTTTTCTGAAAACCAGCTTTGCGGGGGATGAGCTCAAGAAAGAATGGGTTGATTATTTCTCGCTCGACAGGCTCTTTTTTCAGGACGCAAACGGTGACACCACTGATGGTAAAGCCCAGGATGCCGCCGCGATGGTGGAATTAGTTTCGCGTGATCCGCATCCGCTTTACATGTTTGGTGCGGGCCATGTGGGCCGGGCGGTTGCGGCTGCGCTTGCGCCCTTGCCGTTTGACGTGACATGGGTTGATGCGCGTGAGGACGAGTTCCCAGTGTCTATTCCGGTAAATCACACAAAATATGTGACAGAAGATTACTGTGGTTTTGTTGACGAAGCACCGCAGGGCGCGTTGTATCTTATTTTTTCCCATAGTCATCAGCGCGACTATGATCTGACGGCCCGCGTGATGGCGCGCGGCGATGCAGCTTACTGTGGCCTGATTGGGTCTGCGACTAAGCGCGCCCGCTTTGAAAACCGTATGCTGAAAGAGCGCGTGATCACCGAAAAGGAGCTGCCCAAGCTTATATGCCCAATCGGCATACCCGGTGTTATGGGCAAGGAGCCAGAAGTGATTGCTGCGTCTGTTGTGGCACAGTTGTTGGCGGTGATTGGTTAAAGTAAGAGCCGGTAGGTTTCCGTGTCATCCGTTGTTTGAACTGTGGCGATCTCGAAACCGGCTTTCACCAAAACAGCACCAGACGCACTGTTTGCTTTTTCAACGCCGCCTAACAGTTCCATCGGGCACCGTTGTTCCTTGCCCCATTTCACGAGGCCAGTCACAAGTTCAGTCGCGATGCCTTTGCCCCATGCATCTTCCACCAGAAAATAGCCGATCCTGAGAATGATGCGGTCGGCTGTGTCGGGAAAAGCGGCAAGTATGAGCAGGCCAAGAAAGGTATTGGTGTCTCGTTCCCGTATACAGAAAACGTCGCTCTCGTTGTCGCGTGTGATTATCCAATCCTCAACCGCTTGAGGCTCGTTTGTCGGCTGTAACTGTTCCGGCAGAAATTTTAAGACAGATGGCGTGAGCAGTGTCTTGATCTCAGAGGTGAGGCGCGCCTTTTTGTCAGTGTCCGACACCATGGAGCCCCACGGTTCAATGCGTAGGCGCTTTGTATCGAAGCGACACGTTGAAACAAAAGCGAGATCATCAGTCATTTTCATCACATTGTTTGATTGCTAAATCGCTTATCAGCCTTCACGGCGTCTGCCAGAAAGTCAATAAAGGCGCGTACGCGCGGTGGCACGTAGCGATCATAGGGGAATAAGACAGCTATTTTGCTATCGGTTGGCATATGTTCGGTAAGCACGGCTCTCAGTTTGCCAGCCCTCACGTCATCGGCCACTTCCCAGTATGTCTTGAGCACCAGTCCGGCACCTTCGAGCGCCCAGTCCTTTAGGACTTCCCCATTGTTGGTGTCGAGTGCGCCTGATACTGCAAGCTCATAGTCACCCTCCGGCCCGGTGAAGCGCCAGCGATATTGGCGGCTGCCTGGGAACCGAAGTAAAAGGCAGTCGTGGTTAATTAGGTCGTGCGGTGTTTGGGGTACGCCGCGCTTTTCCAGATATTCCGGTGCCGCGAAAATGTAGCGCGGGCTATCGGCAAGTACACGGGCCTTAAAGCTGCTGTCGACCATTGGCCCTACGCGTACCGATATGTCCATACCGTCTGCAAGCAGGTCCACAAGTTTGTCGGTCATGCGGTATTGCACTTGAATGTCAGGAAACAGAGCTGAAAATTCAGCGATCTTTGCGGCCAGAAACTGCCGCCCAAAACTGGTACTGCTCGTGAGCCTCAATACTCCGCTCGGCGTACCTTCATTTTCTCTAATGCGGTTCTCAGCTTCTTCGACGCGGTGCCGGATGTCCAGGCTATCTTCATAGTAGCGCCGACCGGCCTCTGTGGTGTTCACGCGGCGTGTAGTGCGAACAAAGAGCCTGACACCCAGATGGTTTTCCAGGCGCGCGATACGGCTTGAGACAAGTGCAGGCGACATCCTGAGTTCGCGGCCCGCAGCCGAGAAACCACCTTTTTCAACGACGCTGATAAAAACGCCCATATCGTCGAAAACACTCATATATTTTTATTATCAAGAATTTTTTGAAAAACATACAGAATTATCGGGATTATTTGAAATTTCGAAAAGTGTATACTCGCGGCACCAACTGATGGAACCCCCTAGGTGTGAAGAGGCAGGGAAAAGTCTTAAGGATCAAAATATGACGCAGTATATTGCATCACTCGCGGTAAGTGGCCCAAATATCCCAAGCATGGCCGAAGTTTTGAGTGAAGAAGCAATGTCTCTGGTCGGCGCAGTTGAGCGCCGGTTTGGACAGCGCCGCCGCGACGCAATATCCGCAAGACAGGACTTTCAAGCAAGGCTGGACGCGGGTGATACCCCCCGTTTCCTCGCAGAGACAGCCGATGTTCGAAACCGTGACTGGAAAGTTCGCCCTGCCCCTTCCCCTCTTTTAGATCGCCGTGTGGAAATTACGGGACCCGTCGACAGGAAGATGGTGATCAATGCGTTGAATTCAGGTGCGAACGCCTTTATGGCGGATTTCGAAGACAGCAGTACGCCCACCTGGAAAAACATGATTGAGGGGCAGATCAACCTGAAGGATGCTTCCGAAGGCACGATCAGCTATGTGAACCCCAAGAACGGCAAGCAGTATGCGTTGAACGAAGAAACCGCTGTTTTGCTTGTGCGCCCGCGTGGGCTGCATATGGAAGAACGCCATGTGACGATGGATGGTCGCGCCGTATCGGCAAGCTTCTTTGATTTTGTTGTCTTTATGGTGAATGCAGCTCAGACGCTTTTGAATAAAGGCGTTGGGCCATATTTTTACCTGCCAAAGCTTGAGCATTATCTGGAGGCGCGCCTCTGGAGTGATGTGATTTCCTTCGTGGAGGACCAACTTGGATTTGAGCGCGGTACTGCGCGTGCCACCATCCTGATTGAAACCATCACCGCTGCTTTCCAGATGGACGAAATCCTCTTTGAACTGAAGGACCATATCGTTGGCCTTAACTGCGGGCGCTGGGATTATATCTTCAATTTCATTAAACGCTTTGCCAAGAACGCTGACTTTGTACTGCCTGAGCGTGGACAGGTGGGAATGGACCAGCATTTCCTCAGTTCCTACAGCCAGCTTTTGATCCAAACGTGCCATAAACGCGGGGCGCATGCGATGGGCGGTATGGCGGCACAGATTCCGATCAAGAATGATAAGGAAGCCAACGCTGCGGCTCTCGCGAAGGTGGAAGCTGACAAGACGCGGGAAGCAGGTAACGGGCACGATGGTACGTGGGTGGCGCATCCGGCACTGATCCCGACCGCTAAGGCGATTTTCGATGCAGCGATGCCGCAGGCCAATCAGTTGGGTAATTTGCGCACCGATGTGGCCGTAACAGCAGAAGACCTTCTCAAGGTGCCTGCGGGTACAATTACTGAGGCAGGCCTTAGGAACAATATCAATGTGGCGCTAGTGTATCTTGCGGCCTGGCTTGATGGTATGGGGTGCGTGCCGATCCATAATTTGATGGAAGACGCCGCCACAGCAGAAATCAGCCGCACGCAACTGTGGCAGTGGCGTATGCACAGCGCCAAACTGGACGACGGCCGGACAATCAGCGAAGAGCTGATCAAGGCCACCCTTGTTGAAGAGGTCAGCGCGCTGGAGGGCGTTACATTGGTGGGCACTGATAAGCTCAAAGACGCTGCTGATCTCTTCACATGCCTGGTAATGGGTGATCAACTTGAGGAGTTCCTCACGCGTCCCGCTTACGAACTTGTACTCAACTATGAAAAAGCGCAGGCTGCTTAAACCCATATCTTGACGAAAGAAGGACGGTTTCAATGGAGATCGATTTCACCCCTTGGCTGAATATGGCCATCCGTTGGCTTCATGTGATTACCGGCATAGCCTGGATTGGCTCGTCCTTCTATTTTGTCTGGCTTGATAATCATCTGGAAAAGCCCAAGGATCCCAAAAAGGGCATGTCGGGTGAGCTATGGTCGGTGCACGGTGGCGGTTTTTACCACAAGCAGAAATATGCGGTAGCTCCCGAGCAAATGCCCGACAATCTGCACTGGTTCAAATGGGAAGCCTATTTCACCTGGATGAGCGGATTCGCGCTGATGGCGCTGATATATTATTACGGCGCTGACCTATTCCTGATAGACAAAAGCAAGCTCGATCTGGCGCAGTGGCAGGCGATTGGCCTCAGCCTCGCTTTTATTGTCGGTGGTTGGGTGGTGTATGACGGTTTGTGTCGCTCGCCGCTTGGCAAAAACAACAAAGCCCTCGGTATTATCTGGTTTATAATCCTCACAGCCGCAGCTTATGTACTCACGCATATATTCAATGATCGCGCGGCCTATGTGCATGTCGGTGTGATTGTAGGCAGTGTGATGGCCTTCAATGTGTTTATGGTGATCATTCCGAACCAGAAAAAAGTGGTCGCCGACCTGATCGCGGGCAAGGATCCGGACCCACGCCTCGGTCTCGTGGGTAAACAACGCAGCCTGCATAATAATTATATGACACTGCCGGTGTTGTTGATGATGGTGAGCAACCATTATCCCATGACCTTCTCTAACCCTTACAATTGGGTGATCTTGGCGGGCCTCGCGCTGGTGGGCGTGCTGGTACGGCATTTCTTTAACCTTAGGCACAAAGGCCAGTCGAATATGCTGCTGCCGTTCGCGGCGGCTGGGCTGTTTCTCCTGCTGATTATTTTTGCGGCGGACATGGAAGCCAGGAAGCGCGCAGCCTTTGCGGATATTCAAGGCTCTTTTCAAGAGGTTCAGGCCTTGATGGCAAAGCATTGCACTGCCTGCCATGCTGCTGTACCGACGCACGAAAGCTTTGCTGAAGCGCCCGGCGGCGTGAAGCTAGACAGCGAAGTACTTATTCGTCAACATGCGCCGCGCATCTTGGAGCAAGCGGTCATGTCTGACATTATGCCGCTTGGTAACGAAACCGGCATGACTGATGAAGAACGTGCCTTGCTGGGTACATGGATCGAAGAAAACACAGGAAACTGATGGTGCGCAGTATCACACCGGAACCATTGACGGCTGAAGCTTTTGCCCCTTACGGCGAGGTGATTGAAGCTGCGTCTGCTGCAGAGGCGCTCAGCATCAATTACGGCAATACCACCCGTTTCCACGATTTGTTCCCGGTGGACGTATCGGACGAAGGCGGCGAAGTGTGCGTGAATATCTTTCGCTCCAAACCGCTCGCACAGCCGATTACCATTAAAATTATGGAATATCACCCGCTTGGGTCGCAGGCGTTTATTCCGCTTGGGCTGGAACCTTATTTGGTGGTGGTCACGGAAGCCGGAGAGTTTGATGCCGGTAAAACCCGAGTGTTTCAGGCCGCGCCTGGGCAGGGTGTTAATTACCGTAAAGGCACGTGGCATCATTTCAGCCTTGCGCTGAACAGCCAGTCCGATTTTCTGGTCATCGACCGCAAAGGCGGGGGCAATAACTGCGTGGAAGTTGAACTAAGCGAAGCCGAGCAACTGGCAATTACGCTCTAGGTTGACAGCGGTATGCGTCCGGCCCACTCTCGCCTCAGGGTTAGGAGAGCGAGCCATGAAAACCATATCCCTGATAAATCTGCTATTCGCTTTTGTACCTGTGGCACTGGTGCTGTTGGTGCTTCACCAGTGGGCGCAGAATATGAAAGAAGCGCTATATGGTTTTGCGCGCATGCTTTTGCAGCTTTCTGTCATTGGTTATTTTCTTATTTACCTGTTTGCCGCCGAATCCGGTTGGGTGATCGGGGCTGTGCTTGCCGGGATGGTGCTGGTTGCGAGCGGTATTTCGCTCCGGACAAGTAAAGTACCTCTTATGCAGGCTTATCCGTTGGCGCTTTTGGCGATCTTTGCTGGCGGGGGCGGTACGCTTGCTGTGATTTCGCAGGGTGTGCTGGCACTCGATCCCTGGTTTGAGGCGCGCTTTATTATCCCACTTGCCGGCATGATATTCGCGGCTTCGATGAACAGCATTAGCCTCGCGGGTGAACGTCTGGGCGCTGAGATGGCGCGCGGTGATGATTACACGGCTGCGCGCAGCACGGCTTTCCGGGCTTCTCTGATCCCAATCACCAACTCGCTGTTTGCGGTGGGACTTGTATCGTTGCCCGGTATGATGACCGGCCAGATCCTATCCGGTGTGTCGCCCTTGGTTGCCGCACGCTACCAGATTATGGTGATGTGCATGATGTATGCAGCGGCGGGCTTGTCGGCGGCCTGTTATCTGGTGCTGGTTAAACGCCATGTGGTTGATGAGCAACCTGTTGAGGCCTAATCTGTATTCCGCTCATTGGAATATAAAGTCCAGGCCTTCAAAATATCCTGGGATCGGCACGGCACCGTGGATCAGCCAGTAGTTGTTGAACTGGTAACTGAAACCTTTCGGTGCTTCTTGGTCCAAAAGGTCTGTTGCCTGCCAGAAGCGTACGTCATACTCGTGCAGCGTTTCCCATCCCAAATTCATATAGAGCCACTTGCCATGCGCATGACCCGACCGCAGATATTCACTGAGCATGGCCAAAGTCCGGTCGTCAGCATTGAGCGCGGGGCTGAAAGCAAGGTAGCCGTCAAATAAATGCGGCTTTAGTGACATTGCGTGAAACGTAAGCAGGCCACCGTAGGAATGGCCCGCCAGCAAGCGTTCGGAGGAAGTGCGATAAGCTGCATCAATTTCTGGGAGTAATTCCCGTTCGAAAAAATCGAGGAACTTGCTGGCTTTTCCGCTTGTATCGGTTCCAAATGCAGTTGCGCCCTCAAGGCGGAAATCACGTGTGCGCTTTCCAATACCATCAACCGCGACAAGAATTAGGTCTTTGTTCGTAACAAGTCGCGCGATGAGCATTGCAAGGGAACTATTGCGTATACGCTCGCCGTCGACAGTATAGAGCACGGGGTATCGGCGGTTCGGTTCCATGTGGTATTTGGGCGGCAAATAGACCCTTACAGGACGCACTTCGCCCAAAACAACAGATGCCACACTGACGGGTTCAGCATCCCGCTCGATCTGCCACAAAAGCCCTGCAATAAGCGCCGCCATCAAAAATCCGACGGCGAGGCCAAAGAACAGAATTTTCTTGAGCAGTTTCATCAGGCCTCCCTCTTGAGGGAGGGTATACTATCAGTGGTTTCTGCGGCCAGGTGTTTTTAGCGCTTGTGCTGCAATTCGCCTGCCACATAGGTGTGGCTGATGGTGCGGTCATCGCCGAGCATGGAGAGGACGAATAGTAGTTCATCCAAGCTACTGGTGTTTTTGAGGCGGCGTTCCATCAAGGGCGTGGCGGTTTTGTCGAGCACGAGGAAATCAGCCTCTTTACCCACATCGAAACTACCGACTTTATCACCCATGTTGAGTGCTTTGGCACCGCCGAGCGTGGCGAGATAAAAGCTCTTGTAAGGGGTAAGTTTATCGCCTTTTAGGTGGCAGACCTTATAGGCTTCGTTCATTGTTTGAAGTAGGTTGAAGCTGGTGCCTGCGCCTACGTCGGTGCCCATGCCCACTTTCACACCATACTTTTCAGCTTCGCGCAAATGGAACAGGCCGCTCCCCAGGAACAGGTTCGAGGTCGGACAGAAACTAATGGCTGCATCAGCTTCAGCCATCCTTTGATACTCTTCGCTCTCAAGGTGCACACAGTGGGCAAAAACAGACCGATTTGTCAGCAGGCCAAATTTGGCGTAGGCGTCCAGATAGCCTTTGGCGTCTGGGTAAAGCTCATTCACCCAGTTGATTTCGCTGACGTTTTCCGAGAGGTGGGTATGCATGAGGAGATCGGGTATTTCCTCTAAAAGTTTGCCTGCAAGTGTAAGCTGTTCATCGGAACAGGCGGGTGCGAAGCGGGGCGTTACCGCGTATCCGAGGCGGCCCTTGCCGTGCCATTTTTTGATGAGCTCGCGGTTGTCTTTGTCGCTGCATTCGGCTGTGTCGCGTACGCTTTCGGGTACGTTTCGGTCCATCAGGGCCTTGCCCGCAACAATGCGCATGCCGCGCCCAAAAGCTTCAGCGAATAAAGCATCGCAGCTTTCTTTATGAACGGTGCCGTAAACAAGCGCTGTTGTTGTACCATTCCTCAAGAGTTCAGAAATGAAAAATTGTGCGCACTCTTTGGCGTGCGCCGGGTCAGCGAACTTGGCTTCTTCGGGGAAGGTATATTTATTGAGCCAATCCAATAGCTGCTCGCCAAATGAAGCAATCATATCGAGTTGCGGGAAATGGATATGGGTATCGATAAATCCGGGGACTAGAAGGTTGTTTCCATGGTCGATAACTTCGGTGCCTGCCTTAAGGGTTGGCTCGATGTCGCTGCGGTGGCCCGCTGAAATAACATGCCCGTTGTCTACTACCAACATGCCGTCGGCAAAATAGCGATGTGCGGCCTCAACCCCGACAATCGCGGGATCATCTACCATATGAAATACGGACCCTTTATAGGCTTGCATGTCTATTCCCTCGGCTACTCGACCGTGCCGCTTTCCTTCGGCACAGTTTACACAAACACAAAAAAGGCGACACAGAATCTTTTGCCAAGAAACGGTGTCGCCCTATGGCTCCCCATTAAAATCCTGACCGTTTAGTCAGTCAAGGGAAAAGCCCATTTTCTGCGGGATGATGGTCGATTTTCACTGTTCTTCGTTTTGATCGCTGCCATCTTGGACGGGCACCCATTCAGACCCTTAAATGACCCACCCGGCGGCACAATAGCGGTGGCGGTGTGTCACAGACGCTATAGAGGCTTCGCGTTCAGGGAAACTATGTCGATAGCCGCCATAATTTTCTCAATCTCGCCCTTTGCATCATAAAGTGGCATGTAAAGCGCGTAGGCCTCTAGATACTGTTTGTCGGCCGCAAAGCCTGGTGCAACTGTCAATAAGGGTTCACTTTTCTTGAGAACCTGCCCGGCTGCATAATAGATACGGTCGATTGCCTGCTTGTTTGCCATCTCCCGGACGTCTTTGCCGGAAATTTCGCCGTAATAACTGGCGACGAAAGTGCCAATCAGCCGAACATGCAGTGCAAAATCTCCGTCCGAATTTTGAACGTCCATGAGAACCAAATGTTCAAGATATTGGGTCAAATCACTCGGTCGAATGTCCTTGCGACTTGGCTTTTCGAGCGAATGCCAGAATTTATAGAAATAGTCCACAGCACCGTTTCGGCCCAAAATTTCGTCACCGGCATAAACGGCAAAGTCGCCGTATTCGGTATTTTCTGCGGTGCTGTGTTTGGTATATCCCAGCACAGATAACCCCTGTTCCGCCGTGACCCCGCGGGCAGTATAACGCCAGAAGTATCAAAAGGTGAAGTCCCCTTGAAAATAAAGGATAATTTCTTTTAGGAGATATCCAGATTCCAACAGATGCCGAGCGTCTGGAAGCCTGCGCGCTCATAGATGCCGGTGCCGTCAGGGCTGGCTTGCAGTGTGAAGGCTTTGGCACCATCCCGGATGGCGGCAGCAAGGATCGCATCAAACATGCGGCTGCCGATGCCTTTCTTTTGCTGGGCGGGTAATACGGCTACATCATAGATGCCCGCTACATTATCCACATGGATATAACTTGCTGTCGAGACCGCTTTGCCCCCTTCATAGGCAAGCAGGAATTTAGTTGGAAGCTTTTCGAGGCTGTTTTCATCTTGGCCTGCGAAAACAGACTGCACCATGAAACCTTCATCGTGCTCGCCGAAAATGGCTGCGGTCACCTGCCCAACACCCATCAGGTGCTGGGGGTCTTTGACCATCGTCACGTCGAGGGGTGTGCGGCTTTCCGGTATTTCAGAAAGGTCATCGCTTTCAGCCGCCATGATTAGGTTTTCGTCGATTGCGCTATTGTTTACTGGCAGCGCCTGCAATTGCCCATCCTGCCAACTCCAAACTGCAAAGCGGTTGTCGCCGAAGATATTGCTCCGTGCGTCTTCGATGATATCAAACGCTTTTCGCTCGGTATCGCGGGCGAGTGCCAGCACGTTGAAGGTGTCGGTCGAGCTGCCGCTAAATACGGCGATGGCACCATCAAGTTCCGTTACAGAAAAGAGGGGGTCGGCCTTGGCCCAAGCGCTCGTTTTTCTGATAAAATTATCGCGGTTCGCATTGATCGCGGCCTCTACAAAGGAAGCAGTTTCAGCCATGGGGTAGTCCTTATTCTGTTTATGTACGGGTTCCTGCCGCCAATTTCTTGCCGCCGGTCGGCGCAGGGATAGGCGCCCGTTTGTGTTCGAGGCTGGTTATAAGGAAGGCTGCGAGATTAAGCAATTGCGAGAGCGCACCAGAAGCCAGGAACATGCCCGCGATGATGACGTCTGGCCCTTCTACGTAACCCATTAGGGTAATTCCAAGGCCTGCGAACAAAAGATCGGTGTTGGGCAGAAATGGAACGCGGGTTAGAACCATTTGTGCGGTTAGGAGTAAAATCCAGGTATTAAAAGCTACCTCCGGCAAAACAACGGCCCATTGGCCTGCCTGCAGTAAAAGCACCAACACCAGGCGGCTCAGGTGAATCAGAAATATGCGTTTTGCTTGTGGAGCGGGTAGCGCCAGAATTTTGCCGCGGAACTTAAGCATCAACGGCAGTAGCACCAACCCAATCACAAGCGAAAAACCAATATAGTTACCAAAATCCGGGTCAGCATCGGTGAGGCGTTCAAGTTGGCCGGTAAAGAAAAAGCCTGCCAGCAATATGATTGTGAAACTGTTGGACGCGAACGCTGACAGGACATTGCTATCTTTGATAGCAGAGACGATGGAGCGCCCCGGATGACCTAGATTTTTGTGCGCCCAAAGCGCGAGGAAGGCTTCGCCAGCATAGCTTACCAGTGCATAATTATAGACCCGCATCCTGAGGAAAAGGCCAAAACGTCGACGCATTTCCCGGCCCCATAGTATTTGATATACCAGCCACTCGCCGATTGGAAGTGCGAAATACATGGCGACAAAAAGCAGGTAGAACCAAGGCGATGTAGGCATGGACTGCCACACATCCTGCCAACCAATCTGCGCGAGTTCAGCCGAGATATAGTAAAGCACCAGCGCGACGATGCCGCCCTGAATTAAGCGCAGCAGCAATTGCACTGAACGGCGCTGCATTACAGCACGAAGTATTGCTAAATCGAACGGATTGCGCATCATGTTTCCAGCGTGTGATTGTTGCGCTTATATACCCTACTGTGCAGCAATTAGCTGCCCATGAGGTCTCAATTTCTCGCGAGCATTAGTGAGTACCTCACCATATTCGCGGTGTAGGCCTCCTAAAATAGCATCCCAGCTATAAGCGCGGCTATTGATTTCGGCGGTTAGTGCCATGCGGGCGCGCAGTTGCTCGTCTATAATCAGAAGCTGTAGCTTGTCTGCGAAGGCAGCCACGTTATCATGTGGCACCAGATAGCCGGTCTTGCCAGGGCTGACCAAGGTGCGGCTGCCAGTTGCATCGGCGCACACAGACGGTAACCGCGATGCCATGGCTTCCAGTGTGACATTGCCAAAGGTTTCCGTGATGCTGGCATTGAAGAATATGTCGGCGGACGCATAAGCGCGTGCCAGATCTATGCCTTGCAGATAGCCAGTGAAAACAGCGTCGGGCAACCGTTCAGTGAAGCGTTCGCGCTCAGGCCCCTCACCGACGATCAGGGCTTTATGCTTGATGCCGCGGCGTTTTAGTTCATCAAGTGTATCCGCGAAAACACCGAGTCCTTTTTCCAAAACCAATCGGCCGGCAAAGGCGATGGCCACATCTTTTTTCTGGATGCCCTGCAATTTGCGCCAGGCAACATCCCGCCTGTTTGGGTTGAAAACTTCCAGGTCAACGCCGCGGCTCCAGATACGAATATCTTTGGCCATGGCCTGCTTTGACAGGATTTTCACCATACAGTTTGACGGGGCATAGATGCGTTCACAGCGATGATAAAAGCGGCGCATCAGGCCAGTGATATGTTTCTCCAGCCACGCCAGTTTATAATACCGCAGGTAGGTGTCGAAGCGAGTGTGGAACGAGGCAACCGCTGGTACTTGGTGATCCTCTGCCCATGTGAGTGCAGCGTGGCCAAGCCAGTCAGGCGATGCCAAATGGATGATGTCGGGGGCAAAGTCTGTGAGGATTTTGCGCTGTTTCTTTGGCAAGCCCACCGCGATCCGGTATTCTCTGCGGCCTGGAAGTGTTATGGACGGCACGGGAATTAGGGTGCCGGTGTGCTGGAAAGCTGCTTTTTTGGCAGTGGGTGCAAAAACCAACACTTCAACACCGCGTGCCTCCAAGTAGCCGACCAGCTTGTTGAGTGCGCGAACAGGCCCGTCCATTACATAATTATAGTTGCCGGAGAAAATCGCGATTTTCTTCGTAGGGCCAAGGGTGGTTACGCTTGCTGGTGTGTTTGGTAAGGCTTGACTCATTTTTCTACCCTTTGCGATCGGACCTGAAACTGATCCTGCGTTTGGTTCTGAAGTGGTGGTCATAGCAGTGCAATTTGAAGCTTTTATGGATGCTTGTGCCTGGTGCATATAACAGTCGATTTCATGCCTCTATTGTCAGCGTCAATTGAACATGGGGCTTTGCCGAAAGCGTGACGTTGATATGGCCGAAACAAGGCATTGATGCTCAGTATTAATTTTTGTTTGGCAGTAAGGGTACGGACACGGATTTACCTGTCCGCCCTGACCCAGAGGGAGCTAGATTTTAGAACCAAGTGCAACATCCTGATCTCCTAGCGAAGGCCTCAAGCGAGGCTAGGAAGCCGGGGTATTTCCGGGGTATTTCCGGGGTGTTTTGAATCCGACGGAAACATTATTGGGGGCAGCGCCCAAATATTAGCAGCGTAGAATACAGCAAGGATTATTGCGTTCACCAAGTCGCCATACCCACGGCGGTGCAACTGGATGGCACCGCCGCCGGTTGCGTTTACCCCACCTTTTTGTTTTTCGCGGTATTGGCGGTTGTTGGATTATCAAGTGGCTTTCCGCACATTATACGGCTTGTGATGAACAGGGGGACTGATAGAGGTGCCTTCAAAAGGATTCGTCGCTTTTACCGGAATTTTGCTGCGTTGCAGATTGCTTCCTGTTGGTGAAGGGTCAAAAAAATAGGCCAGTACTAATGCTTATGAAAATTGAGTTTTTGCGAGAAATTCTTAAGTAATCTCAAAAGCTTGGGAAAACTTGAATCGAAAATTAACCATGAAATTGGCATGAAGCCCCCGGTTTTGTTGGCTTTTAGCCACCTGCGGGGCTTGTTTTTTGTTGACCGTATTTTATATGAATGATAATGATACTAATAACAATTCGCATTTAAGGGCTGAGACGTAAAACCATGTATGTTTGTATGTGTAATGGTTACACCGATAAAGAGATCCGCGGCGCGGTGCGCGAGGGCGGCGTAAGTACGGCTGAAGAAGCCTATCTTTCGCTCGGCAACGGGTTTTGCTGCGGTGCCTGCGAAGACTGTGCGAGCGACCTGGTTGCCGAAGAGCTGCCAAACCGGCGCGTGCTGGCAGCCGAATAGCTACCAGCCTGTTCCTTACAAAAGAATTTAGGCTTTAATCCTCGGCAGGTGGCGTCTGCAGTTGGATATAATTCTGAAGCCCCATTTTCTCGACCAACCCGATCTGGGTTTCTAAGAAGTCGATATGTTCTTCTTCGCCTTCCAGAATACGCTCAAAAATCTCCCGTGACACATAATCCCTTACCTCTTCGCAGTAAGCGATTGCTTCCTTCAGGTCTTTGTGTGCCGTATTTTCAACGTTCAAATCGCACTTGAGAATCTCTTCAACATTCTCGCCAATCATCAGCTTGCCAAGGTCCTGCAGGTTTGGCAGGCCTTCGAGGAAAAGAATACGTTCAATGAGCGTATCTGCATGCTTCATCTCATCGATTGATTCTTCATATTCTTTATCCGCGAGCTTCTTCATGCCCCAGTCTTTGAGCATTCGCGAATGCAGGAAATACTGATTGATCGCGGTCAGTTCGTTCTTGAGTACCACGTTCAGGTGTTTGATTACCTTGGGGTCGCCCTTCATAACTTGCCTCCAATGGTGGAAATGTGCGGGCACTATACGCCCCTGATTTGCTGTCGCCAAGTGAAATCGTTTATTGCTAACTCTTTTTAATATAAGGGAAAATTACTCAACCTTATTGCGATTGAAAGCGCCTCGCAGGTGCAGCTTTCTGGCTTGTAAAAATGGCGTTTCAAGCCCCCTTTTACAGCTTTGTTATGGCACGTTATAAGGGGGTCTCTTCCCCTTTTTGGAGCAGTGATGAATAAGACCAATCCCATTCTTTATAGTTTTCGCCGTTGCCCCTATGCCATGCGCGCGCGCATGGCTGTCATGGCAAGCGGCATGCAAGTGGAATTACGTGAAGTGCTACTGCGCGATAAGCCAGGGGCGATGCTGGAGGTGTCTTCGAAGGGTACAGTGCCGGTCTTGCTGTTAGCGGATGGAAGGATCATTGATCAGAGCCTAGAGGTGATGCTCTGGGCCTTGTCTTGCGCTGATCCAAAAGGTTGGCTTGCACCGGAAATAGGGAATGATAAAGAGGTCCGTATGATTATCGAAGCCTGCGACGGAGACTTCAAACATCATCTTGATCGTTATAAATATGCCAGCCGCTATGAAGGTGCGGTTGCCGAGGAGCACCGCTGTGCAGCCGAGGTCTATCTTGCGGACCTGGAAGCACGGCTTGATGAGACAGCATTTCTTTTTGGCACCCGACCAACGCTTGCAGATTATGCGGTCATGCCCTTCATCCGCCAGTTTGCCAATACCAACCATGGCTGGTTCGAGGCAGCACCTTATCCGCTGTTGCAGGCTTGGCTTTCGGGTTTGCTTAAGGCTGATGTCTTTACTGGTATTATGGGCAAGTATGCTCAGTGGCACGAAGGGGACGCGCCGGTTCTATTCCCGGCTTGAAGCGATCCTCGCAAGCGGTTACAAGGCCTAGGCGCATAGATGGACGTGGACTTTTTCAGGAGAGCATCAGATGACAAAATTGGCACGGGTTAAATGGGCTGGCGATATGACATTCATTGGCGAGTCGCCCTCGGGTCATGCTGTTGTGATGGATTCAGGCTCAAGTGAGGGTGGCCTTGACCATGGTATTCGTCCGATGGAAATGTTGCTTTTGGGTGCGGGCGGGTGCTCCAGTATCGATGTGATACTGATGCTCAAAAAATCACGTCAGAAAGTAACGGATTGTTGGATCGAACTGGAAAGCGAGCGGGCGGCTGAACCCCCTAGGGTTTTCAAGAAAATTCATATGCATTTCGTGATTGTTGGTCATGATATTGACCCCCGTCATGTGGAGCGTGCGATCCAGCTTTCAAAGGAAAAATATTGTTCTGCATCGGTGCAGCTTGGTGCCCTTGCCGAGATCACAACCGACTTTGAAATCCGGGCGGCTGACTAAGGCTGGTTGCAGCCGCAGTAGCAAGGGCGTATTCTCTTTAATTGCGGTCTAAGGCCTGTTTATTTCTGCAGGCTTAGGGGGAAGGGTATGGAACGGCGGCTCGTCGACAAAGCTCAGAACAAGCAATTAGCCCCTTTGGGGCTTCGCGCTTTTTTCAAATTGGCCGATAGTTGGGGCCTGAATGTAGACGAGCAGATGGTGCTTTTGGGTCAGCCATCCCGTAGTACTTTTTATAATTGGCGTGGCGGCAAAATTTCGGGCGTACCCCATGATACGCTTTCACGCCTGTCGCATTTGATGGCGATTCACCACGCGCTTCATACGCTATTCGATGACAGTGGTCAGGCTAATGATTGGGTTAAGGCACCAAACGCTCAGCTTGCGGGCCAAAGCGCCCTCGATAGGCTTTTGGCAGGCGAAGTGATGGATCTTTATGTTGTGCGCACTTATCTGGACGGACTGGCACAAACAGCATGATATCCACACATTATAGACAGGTGGCACTAGCTGGACCCGAGATTGACCCTCGATCAGTGCCGCGGGTCGCTGTGGATTGGCCGGCAGCATTTCGGCTGCGTCCCGCTAAGTTTCCCCAAGTTTCCCCGCTTTTGTTATTGGGTGATGACCTTGAGGGCCTGGAAGCACTAAAAGGCCTGACCTCGCCTGCGGTCCGTCACCGGCGCGGTGCGGTGCCCTTGCCGATTGATCTGCCGTCAGGGACTTCGGGGAGTGTGGTATCAGCTTTCGCGAATAGCCTGCCTGAATGGCGCTTTGCCGCGCGTGGTCAGGCCCACATGCTTTTAGCCTCTACAGTGACCGTAGCAGTTGCCGCCGCAACAGAGATTTACGGTCAATTTATGTTGGATTCAGAGGAAAAGCCCTCCGTCCTTAGCTTTATGGTCGAGCGTTTTCGGGTGTCCGGTAGTTTTGCAGATGTTTCCGATGTCGAAGTATTTCCTGCCTGTTACGATAGCCAGACCTTTGAAGTGCCCCAGCAACTTGTTGCATCACTCGCTGCTGAAAAGGAAGACGGGCTGATCTACGGCATAGGGGATGGCCAGGCCGCTGTGGTGTTGCAGCCAGGGGGTATCGTTCGCGCCGGTATTGAACGTGGCCTTGGGCTTCAATGGAACGGCACGAAATTCAGCCGTCTATATGATTACCGGGATATGTATTGGCGGGAACTTGGCGCTTAATGTTCGGTGGGCCAGGCGAGCGCATCTTTCAGTTCAATAAGCGTGATATTGCCGCCAAAAATACAGCCAGTATCAATAAATAACGCCGTGCCGAGTTTTTGTGGTCGGTCTATAGACGTGTGGCCATGTACCGTCAGTAGCGCTGATTTGTCAGTCACTGCCACACGCTCCTTGACGACCGTGCGTCCCCAAAGCATCTGGTTGACCATGGTTTTGTTCCGTACAGCCTCTTCGATTGTCGACCAGTCATTGCCGGGCCATTCGGCATGGCAAACACCAGCAATCTTTCCATCACCGATATCGATCGTGATCGCCACCGGCAGGTCAACCGCTAGGCCGTAGCTATCTAAAACCTGCTCGCCGCTAAGTTCCATAAACCACTCGCCGCCATTCATCAGCCAGTGCACCAGCGAGAAATGGTCGTTGGTATCCAAGAGCATGGCCTCATGATTGCCGCGAACCGAGAAAAACCATGGCTGCCGGGTTAGCTTCAATAGTTCGTAGCTATTGGGGCCACGATCAACAAGGTCACCAACACAGATAACCCGGTCTGTCTGCGGCTCGAAACCGGCGTCACCAAGCGCAACCAAAAGCGCGTCCAGACGACCATGTACATCGCCCAGGAAAAAGTCGCGCCCACCTTTATTGACAGGGAGGTGCATATGATAGGGTTCTGTTGTTTGCCGTACCAATGCCTCTCTCGTTCGGTTTGGTCCTAATGCTCAAGCGGGGCTGTTACCGCCTTAAGCCAGTCTTGTGTTTCACTATCAACAAAGCTTCCTAATTTCTCGTAAACCGCGGCATGATAATTATTGAGCCACTTGAGTTCTTTGTCATTTAAGGCCTCAATGGCAATCAAATTGCGATCAATTGGTGCCCAAGTAAGGTTCTCAAACTCGAACATTTCCCGGCCCTCTTCGCTTGTTGATGGGCGTACGGTCACCAGGTTTTCGATCCGGATGCCATATTCGCCTTCCTTGTAATAGCCTGGCTCATTGGAAAGGATCATACCTTCTTCGAGCGGCACCATTGTACCAAGTTTCGCTATGCGTTGTGGCCCTTCATGCACCGCAAGGAAAGAGCCAACGCCGTGGCCGGTGCCGTGGTCATAGTCTAGACCTTTTTCCCAAAGTGGTGCGCGAGCAATAGCATCAAGCGCCATGCCGGGCGTGCCCTTCGGGAAACGTGTTTCAGAGAGCGCGATATGCCCCCTGAGCACGCGGGTAAAGCGGTCTTTCATTTCCTCAGTAGGTGTTCCGATTACCACTGTGCGGGTGATGTCGGTTGTACCATCCAAATACTGGCCGCCACTATCCACCAGATAGATGCTGTCCATCTCAAGAGGAAGGTTGGTTTCTCCGGACACGCGGTAATGGCATAGTGCGCCGTTCGAGCCAGCGGCGGAGATGGTGTCAAAGCTGCGGTCTTTTAGAATGTCGCGCTTTTGGCGAAACTCCCAAAGTTTGTCTGCGGCGATGATTTCGTCCACACCGCCTTTGGGTGCCTCGATAGAAATCCAGTGCAGGAACTCGCAGATGGCGGCACCGTCCCGAACATGGGCGTCGCGGGCGCCCTGAACCTCGGTTTTATTCTTCTTTGCTTTGGGCAGGATGCAGGGATCCTGCCCTTCAATAAGTGTTGCACCTGCTTCTGTAAGGGTTTTAAAGACACGTGCATTGTTCGTGGCCTGGTCTACGAGCACTTTTTTGCCTTCAGCGCCCATATCCGCGAGTTCCGAATAGAAAGCCGTACGGGGCTCAAGGCGCACCTTGTTACCAAGGAAAACACGAAGCTCGTTGGTGACTTTGCGCTCGTCTACAAACAGGGTGGCCTGTTCGTCTTTGTCCATGATTGCAAAAGCGTGTGGAACAGGGGTGTTTAGCACATCTTGGCTGCGGATATTGAAGGCCCAGGCAACGCTGTCGAGCATGGTGATTACTGCCGCATCAGCGCCTTGTTTTTCCAGTTCTGCCGCAATATCTACGCGTTTTTCTTCGGCTGTTTTCCCGGTATATTCGGTGGCATGGCCGTAAACCTCGGCGAGCGATGGTTCCGGCTGCTTATCCCACGCCGCATTGATGGGGTTTTCCGCCAGGGCGACAAGCTTGATGCCTGTGCTTTCAAAGGCTTCCGCAGCGCTTTCTTCCCATGCGATGGTTGCAAGCTCAGGGTCGTAGCCGATGCGGTCCCCCGCTACGGCATTGTCTTTGACCCAGTTCAGGAGAGGGTATTCTTCAAAATGGTGATGCTCGACATAGGCTTCGTCAACTTCTGCGGCGACCTGGATGGTGTAGCGGCCATCGATAAAAACAGCGGCTTTCTCCGCGAGCACCACGCCGTTACCTGCTGAGCCAGTGAACCCCGTTGCCCAAGCCAGGCGCTGTGCATAATCACCAACATATTCACTCATATGCTCGTCGGTGAGCGGTATGATAAAGCCTGCTAGCTCATTGCGCTTCAGTTCAGCGCGGAGCGCTTCCAAATGCTTGGGGTTGGTGGCCACAGTTAAAATCCCTTCTGGTCTTGTCTTTGTTGTTGGCTTTCTTGGCAGGCATGTGGGCGTTTGGCAAGCGCTAAGCAATATGATAATGCCTCCGAAGCGATCAAAAAGCGCACAGAAAATACACAGAAAGCGCTCAGAAAAACAACCTTTACAGCGCAGCCAGTCACACGTACCAAAGGCGAAAGATAAAAAGGAAATCTACGCTATGCTGACAGCCCCTGAGGCGCTTACTGCGCCGACCGCCAAAACAAAAGCATACGACGCAACCCATCATGGTATCACCCATAAAGATAGCTATTTCTGGCTGAAGGATGCCGGTTACCCTGAGGTGACGGATGCCGAGATATTAAGTTACCTCAAGGAGGAGAATGCCTATTTCGAGGCGGTGATGAAACCGTACGAGGTGCTTACAAACACTCTGTTTGAAGAAATCAAAGGCCGTATCAAGGAAAACGACGAGAGCGTTCCGTGGCAAAAAGGGCCTTATGATTATCGCTGGGCTTTTGCTGAAGGGGCACAGTATCGCACATGGTATTACAGACCGCGAAGCAGCAATGTGTTTGGGGGTGAGGGCAACTGGAAGACCTTGTTTGACGAGAACCAAGCCGCTGAAAACAAAGAGTTTTTCAAGCTAGGGGCTTTATCTGTCAGCCCGGACGGGCGTTATCTGGCATACAGCGCCGACGACAATGGGTCAGAGCGCTTTACGGCACGTGTGCTGGACCTTGAGACAGGGAAAACGTTGCCGGACACCATCGAAGAAATGTCTGGCGAGATCGTCTGGGCGGCAGACAGCAAATCCTTCGCTTATGTCAAAGTCTCAAAGGAATGGCGACCATTTCTTGTTTTATATCATAGACTTGGCAATGACGGTGATATGGTGGTCTTTGAAGAAAAGAATACCAGTTTCTTTGTTCATATCCGTTCGACAAGCTCTGAAAAATACCTGGTAATCCGCTCAGCCGACCATGTTACCGCTGAGACATGGTTTGTGCCACTTGATAGGCCCGACGAGCAACCTCAATGCCTTGCTGAGCGCCGCCTTCAGCATGATTATTATGTTGATCATAGTGGGACACTGTTTTTTGTGCGCTCAAATCGTGATCAGCAAAACTTTTGCATCTACGGTGCGAGCGAAGATGCGCCGACCGAAAATCACTGGCACGTACTGATCGAAGGCAGCGAGCGACGCTATCTGCACGGCATGCAGGCCTTTGATGGTTTCGTTGCGGTAGAAGACCGGATCGACGGCCTGGACCAGATATTTATCTGGCGACCTGATGACGGAAAACAGGGTGGCAGTGGCAAGCATATCAAACTGCCGGAGGCTGTGTATGAGGTGGGACTCGGCCACAATGCCGAAGTGGGCCAGAATTTCCTGCGCCTGAATTATTCGAGCCTGACCACGCCGCCGACAGTGTTTGACTATGATCTGACAGTCGAAGAGCTCACGCTCAGAAAAGAACAGGAAATCCCGTCGGGCTATGACAAAAGCCAGTATGCGTCCGAGCGGTTGCTTGTCACCGCACGGGACGGTGCCAAAGTTCCTGTTAGTATCGTTTACAAAAAGGGGTGGCTGAAAAACTCGGGCGCGCCATTGCATCTTTATGGGTACGGCGCGTACGGGCTTGGCATGAGCCCTAGCTTTTCCGCTTCCAGATTGTCGCTTCTCGACCGGGGCTTTGTTTATGCCATCGCCCATATTAGAGGCGGGGACGAAATGGGGTACGGCTGGTACGAAGCCGGCAAGCTCGACCGCCGCGAAAATACTTTCAATGACTTTGTCGATGTGGCGCGAACCCTTGAGCAGGATGGCTATGCGGCTGCGGGTGGTATCAGCATTTCGGGTGGCAGCGCCGGCGGGGAATTGATGGGGGCTGTTATCAATCAGGCACCTGGGTTATTTAAGGGCGCAGCCCTGCATGTGCCCTTTGTTGATGTCCTCAATACCATGCTCGATGCCGACCTGCCGCTAACACCGATTGAATGGCCGGAATGGGGTAACCCCATCAAGGACGAGGGCGCCTATAAAACCATTGCCGCTTATTGCCCCTACAGTAATATCGAAGCAAGGGATTACCCGCCGATGCTGGTGACAGGTGGCCTTAACGACCCGCGCGTAACCTACTGGGAACCCGCCAAATGGACAGCCAAAATGCGGGCCACCAAAACCGATGGCAATCTGCTCACGATGAAAATCAATATGGGCGCAGGCCACGGCGGTAAGTCGGGCCGGTTTGAACGGCTGCATGAAGTGGCAGAGGAATATACTTTTCTGTTAATGTGTTTTGACCGCACTAATAAATAACCGAACGTTTGGTTGGAAAAAGAATGGCTAAAGAAAAAACTTATCTGCGCAGCGACTGTGCTCTCTCGCCCAAAGTTGTCAAAAGCGATCGCTTACGCCTGAGGCCGTTTGAGGCGGGCGACGCGGAGGCCTTTTGGCAGATGCGCAGCAACCCGGATGTGATGAAATATATCCCCCTGGAGCTGGCAACAGACCGGGACGAGGTTTACCAGGAATTCGCAGACGCGCTGGCAGCAGGCGAACGGTTCAAATTCTTTAATGCGGTGGAATGGAAAGACCCACCCGCTGGCAGGGAAGGTTTTATGATCGGTTGGGTACTGTTTCGCCCCACCGAGGATGGCCGCTTCGTCGAGCTCGGTTATTGGTTTCTGCCAGAAGCCTGGGGCAAAGGGCTGGCAACCGAGGCCTCAAAAGCGATGATCGCGGGCCACCAGCAAGCCATGGGCGTACCGGACGAAGACATCTACGCCGAAGTCATGCTCGGCAACCATGCCAGCAGAAATGTACTCGAAAAAATAGGCCTAGACGTCACGCACGAAGGCACTTACTTGGGTACGACCACTTGGGTCCTGCACTGGAAAAAAAGCTAGTACCCGGTGGCCGTTTCGGGGGTGCCTCAGCAGCGATAAACCTAAGGCTGCGAAAACCCCTCCTTGATCACGCCGGTTGACATTAACCGGGCAAGGAGTTCGTCGGCATGGGCGGGAATGATGGTTAGGCTGGGTTCAGATTTTGTGAGGTCATGCAGCGCACCAAGTTGGTTGATCACCGCGTCCCGGTCTTCAGGGTCCACCATCAGCCAACGCACAAAGCGAGCGCGGTCGACGCCGTCAACCACGTTACTCTCGGTGTAAGCAATATCGCCTATGAACAAATACTCGTCGCCTGAAGCAAGCTTTATATAATAGATCACGCTGCCGGCAGTGTGGCCGCGCGCCGGGATCATCACAATGCCGGGTGCAATGCGGCGCATCTGGTCAGAGGAAAACGGTGTATAATCCCGGAAACCACCGGGTAAGGTTTTGCCGTCGGTGTAACGTGTGAGGCCGTCATATTGCTCTTTGGTAAGCATAAGCTTATCAGCAAGCTTCGCCGGGTTCCGGTGCCGCACGATACCGCCTATATGATCAGGGTGTTCATGTGTCACCATAATGCCTTTGGCATCAGCAAGCAGGTCCTGAATCCGGCCCCACACTTCTGGGTTAAAATGATCGGCCTGCTTGTGCATTTCCGCGAGTGCCTTGTCCATGCCTGCCTCGATCATATAATACCCTTGCGGTGTCATGATCTGAAAAACGGTTCGCGCCATAAACACACGGTAAAAACCGCCCCCCGCCCGCAGGGCAAAATAGGGGGCCGGGGTTTTCGACAGTATCTCGGTGTGGATTGCTGTGGGCAGTTCATTCGCGGGCGCAGCGGCCAGTGTTCTCGCTTCAGCCAAATTCAGTATAAAATCGCTTTCGTCAGGGATAGAACCGTCAAAAACGAAATGATAAACAGCGGCACTAAGCCCAAGCAGAAACGCCAAAAATATATATCTGAGCTTCATACGGCTCCCATTTGGGTCGGCCTTTTACCCCGCGTTATTGTGCAGATGTTCCATCGTCGGGATCATGCCGGACAGGTCGTAGCCCGCATCGGCGGCGTGCTTGATGATATCCTTTACAGACGAATGCGCAGTATAGGCCTCGGCCAAACCCCACATGTTGCAGCTACGGGTGCCTGTGCGGCAATAGGCGAGTATTTTCTCGCTGTCCCGAAGCGCATAGCTCATGCTTTCGATGCCTTCCATTGTCAGTTGGCCGGAATTCACAGGAATGAAGGCCCATTTGATGCCCTGTTTTGCCGCGTAGCTTGCTAGTTCTTCGTTGGTAGGCTGCCCTGCCTCTTCTTCGTCCGGGCGGTTGTTGATGATCAGTGTCACACCAAGCGCGGCGGCGGCGTCAATGCAGCCGGTGCTAATCTGGGGTGAAACCATCACTTTGTCTGTTACCTGCCGGAAATTGCCCATCTACCTACCTCACGATTTTGGATGCTCGGTGCACAGTATCGCAGAAAAGGCCCAGCTTTTACAGCACCTTATTACCTGCTGTGCCGAGAATGTGCTTCCGGGAATGTTTGAAGTGTCTCTGCTGGCGTAGCGACAAGAATAAAGCACCTGAAATAAAACATCTAGAATGGAGCATTGGAATAATAGTGCCACGCCATCAGCGCCATCACACTGCGGTGGGGTTTCCACCTAAGCCCGATTTCGTCGCACTGCTTTTCTGTAGGGCGGTCTTCCATGCCGATAATGCGGCCGATGCCAACACGTACAGCCAGGTCGCCCACCGGCATAATGTCAGGCCGTCCAAGCGAAAACATCAGATACATATGGGCGCTCCACACACCCAGGCCTTTCACATCGGTGATGGCCTTCACCGCGTCTTCGTCGTTCATACTCGGGAGCGCCCCGAAATCCAAAGTGCCTTCAGTGACATGATCGCAGAGCGAGCGGAAATAATTGATTTTCTGCCGGGATAAGCCTGCGCCGCGCAGGTTTTCGTCCGGGATTGCAGCATAGTCAGCAGGGCTTGCGGTTTCGCCAGCCAAGGCCTGTACGCGGCCCCATATGGTGGCGGCTGCTTTGACAGATAGCTGCTGGCCGACAATCACACGTAGCACCGTATTGAACCCCTCAGGGTTCACCCGTTCGCCTGGATAACCCACCAGCTCAATTGCTTTGGCAACATCTGTATCGGTGGTGGCAAGTGTATCAAGCGCGGCCTGGATATCAGTGTTGGAGAGCGCAAAATTCATAGTTTAATTCACCATATGTTCGAGCCGCGCCTGTTTGACGGCAGGCACAGCCTTGAGTTTCTGTTCGATACTACGGGCGCTGTTCTCGCCGAGGCGTTTGACGATTACCGTCACGGCCAGGTTTTCGCTGCCCTGGCTCACGGCATTTACCGAGGTGGGCGACACATCGCGCGCAGCAAACTCACCGAGTACCGCCTGAAGGCTTGCTGGGGTGTTGACTAAAAGTAACTCGAAACGGTTTATCAGGTTGAGTGGCGCTGACATCGCGCGGCTCCTATAAGCAGATTGTGTGGAAGGCGAATAAAAGGCCCGGCCTCCCGCACAGTGCTTTGGGGAAACCGGGTACTACATTCGAGTACACATTCGCTTATGTCGCCAAATCTTGGTCATGCGCGGACCATATTGCGGCGGACTTGAGAAATCAAGTGACAGTTTCGGACTCTATTGTGTGATTTCATCAATAAGCCGAGATTTCACCGGCCATGCCCCAGGCAACAAGGATCAGGAACAGAAAAATTGCACTGATGCTCAGCATCGCCAGATGCAGTGGCACCACGAAGATCGCCGCTCCTGTGGGCATTTCGTTTTTCTTGGTGAAGGCCGCCGCGAACAGTGGCAGGCTTAGCACAAACGCCAGACCAACATTGATCATAAGCCGCCAGATGTTCACAAGCCAAGGCACATCCCAGACAAACACCGCCTGCGGCCAAAATGTGTAATCGGCCCATAATCCCACACCGACTATCAGTGCGCCAAATGTGCCAAATAGTGCCATTTTTCGCCAACGCGGCGAGGTTTTACTGCGGATATAAATCACGCTTGAAAACAGCATCAGCATTACCAGCGGAAACAGGCTCAAAACAAATGTCTTGTTACCGAGAATGCCCACATAGCGGTAGAGCGTATCGTCGATAACCAAATAGCCGCCTTGCCGGTAGGGACTTAGAAGCAATTCCTCGCCGTTCGCGGCGCGGTAATAATAAGGGGCCTGTTTTTCGTAAGTGCCAAAGCGCCCCGTTGCCGTGACTGTAATGGCACCAGTGGCTGTTTCTTTGATCTGCAGCGTGTCAGATTTGATGGCATTGAGCCGGTCTTTCAGCCAGGCGGACGGTGCGTCCGAGCGCACATAAATGCCGCTAAAACGGTTCTCAGCGTCGCGCAGACCTTTCGCTTCTTCAAGCCGGTGGTCGGCTTTGGCGGGCAAAAAACTTTCTTCTGCGATATTTTTGACCGCATCAAAATAGGCGCGGCTGGTGCCTTTCAGCGTTACAAAAGCGATGCCCTGATCGGGGAAGGCAGCAAAAGTCGGGCTGGGGGGGCTGTTTGGCGCGGGTGGCGGCGCGATATAGGTGTGCTCGCCGAGCGTTCGCATCACGCCGCCGAGCGTGCGGCGTGGGCCGATGGGGTGCATGCGCCAATTATGGCGTTCTACTAGCTGCGCATACAAATCATCCGGTAAAAATCGCGCACCGTTTTTATCGCGGTTGCGGATCATCAGGCGCGCCAGTTCGGCGATGAAAGCGCCGTTCCCTTTGTAACCGAGATAACCGGCCACATTGCCGTGCCTTTGTTTCTCAAGGGTCAAATTCTGCCCGATAGGCAAAAGCAGAAACGTCTTCGCCAGCACCAGAAAAGGCTTTTGCGCTTTGGCTTCAATGAAGGCGATTAGGACCGACCAGCCTACGTGGTCACTATGAGCCATTTGGCCTGCTGTGCGCACTTGTGTTGTGGCGCGCGACAAGGATGCGTCGCTTCCTTTGATTGCCAGCGCAGCAAAGCCTGCCGTTTCGGTCATTAGGTGCCGGGGGGTGATCGCAACCTGGAAGGGGTTTTCATCCAGGATATTCGGCAGGGTTTTGACGATCGGTTCATCGAGGCTGAACAGCCCTGCGGCGTGCATCCGAAGTGTTACCAGGCTAACTAAAGTACGGCTCATCGGGCCGAGCGGATACAGGTGCTTGGCTTCTTCGTCTGAAAGGCCGTGGGTGAAGGGGCCGTTGACAAAAAAAGCCTGCTCGCCCACTGTCAGTTCCTGAACGGGGGACTGTAGGTGGTCGGGGTTGATGGTGATTGCCTGCGCATACAGAGGCAGGCTGATGCAAGCGAACGCGAGCATCCATATCATGCGCCAGATTATCAATGGCCGTGCCAACACAAATGTGATCCTTCCCCAAATAATTTGTTGATATAAACACAAGCGCAGTGGCTTTGACCACAGCAAGCCCCAGAAAATAAAGGGGAAAGCCTCAAATAAAGGGGCATGCAAAAAAGGGAAGATCAGGAAACCTATATGAATAACGCCGATTTTATGCCGCTTGAGGGCTTCACGTATAGGAGTGAAGACGAAATGCTGGTGCGCAGCCGTGCTTTTTTTGAGCTGATGAAAACGCGCCGCACGATCCGTGATTTTTCCGACAAGCCTGTACCAAAAGAAGTGATTGAGAATGCGATCCGCACCGCGGGCCGCGCGCCCTCTGGTGCCAACAAACAGCCCTGGCACTTTGGTGTGATTGCGTCGGGTGATGCCAAGAAGAAACTGCGCGAAGCCGCCGAGGCCGAAGAGCGCGAATTTTACGGTGGCCGTGCGTCCGAGACCTGGCTCAAGGATCTGGAGCAGTTTGGCACCGACGCAAACAAACCATTCCTTGAGACCGCCCCTTACCTGATAGCCGTTTTCCGGGAGCGTTACGGTGTGGACGAAGAAGGCGAGCGCACGCAGAATTATTATGTGCATGAAAGCGCGGGGCTCGCTGGGGGCTTTTTGATCGCGGCGCTGCATAATGCCGGGCTGGCGACGCTGACGCACACACCCTCACCGATGGGATTTCTCAATGAAATCTGTGGTCGCCCCAAAAGCGAAAGCGCGACGATGCTGGTGGTGACAGGCTATCCTGCCGATGGTGTTGAGGTGCCTGTGATCACCAAAAAGTCGCTGGAGGAAATCTCAAGCTGGGTCTAGCCGCCGCCCTGAAATTTGTGGCCCGAAATTTTGCAGCCCTAAAAGCGGGAAGCTCTAGAAGCCGAAGGCTATCCCGCCGCCGACAACAAGCTGTGAGGGCGAGCCAACCCCCTCGTTTGCGAGCGGGCTGTCCTTGGCGTCACCAAGTAGGTGCCCGTAGGATACCAGCGACAGGAAGCGGATTTTCTCGTTCAACCTGTATGCGCCCACCAGATTGACTGATACCTCCGAGAAACCCGCGTCGGTTTCAAACGCTCTCAGGCCAATCTCTGAGGTCAGCGACTGTGTTGGCGTGATGCCAAATTCGGTCTGCATAGATCCTTTCGAAAGCCATTTGGCGCGCAGACCGAGCATTGCAACAAAATCGCCGCCCTGGCTTTTATAGATGCCGTGCCCGGCGGTTAAGCGAACACTGCTGCGGATGCCGGACGCAAGCCCGTGCCGGTAATCGACAGAGAGTAAGGCGCTGTCGGTTTTGTAGCGCGCAAAGGCCCCCATCTCGATGGTCGTATTGATGCTGCCAAGCCCGTGGAGGGCCGGATTGCGCTCTTGGGCGCGCCCGAGCCTGAGGTTCATCAAAGGCCCCACTTCAAACTTGCCGTAACGTTTGGCGGTAAAGGTCAGCAAGCTGCCATTCAGGCGCCAGTCATCCCTGTAGCGGATATCCAGAAGCGGGATCACCCTCAGCCTGTAATCATCGGAACCAATATAATCGGGTGTGGTGCCAATACCAAAGCCCACGCGGGCGTTCACATCCTCAAGGCTCAGTTCATCCGGCCAGATCAGGTCCAGCCCTTCCTGCACCGCTTCAACGGCCGAATTGATGCCCTCGCCGATAAAAGACTGTGCGGCGGCGGCAGTGGAAATAAGAGGTGCCAATAGGCATACCGATAATAGTTTTCGCATCATGTGTTAATCCAGGTCTGCTTTTTATCCTCTTTTGTTTTGATTGACCCGGCTTCACGGCCACCAGGTCCCCTCCGAAAATTGAGGCCAATAAACGGGGCGTGCAATCTTCGTGCGATCTTCTGCACATATTAGTAAAGTATAAAAAGGTAAAACTAAGGCAAACAAATGCCGAAAAATGTTAGCTTTTGTGATGCCCATACAACAGATGGGCTTGCGCGGTATCACGTGCCATGATTGGGATGCACCGTGTCTGTGGCCAAACTCCTCACAGATGTTTGTAGTGGGTGGCTAATTTCATCGCAGCAGAAATAGTGGGCCTTCCCCCAAAAAAAGGCATCCCGCAATTCTTCAGGATTAGAACCTAACTGACGAAAGGCGAACCAGTATCATTATTAGAAGTGATCTGCCGTTTGCGTAAAGCAGTCCTTTACCGTGGGCCCGAACGACCCCTTAGGGTCAGGGCTTGTTAATTGAGACAGAAGATGACGGCTGCTGCGAAACAAACGCCACACAAAGGCTGGTTAGTCTGCGAGCGGACGGCGTGCCAGCCAGATGAAGCGAGCGATCTGCAGTGTCCAGGCGACAGATACGCCGATCAGCATACCAAGCATCAGGCCCTCAAGGCCCATCTCCGCCGGAAAGGCGAGCAGGTAGCAGGCAGGCAGCATCACAAAGGCGAACGAGAAGGCCTGCAGGTAAGTGGGCCACCAGGTTTCCTTGAAACCCCGGATAATCATCGAGGCCACCATCTGCGAGGCATCTAACAGCATTGCCAGAATGAAGATGCTTGCGATCGGCAGCAGCACTTCAACGATACGCATGTCGCTGGTGAAGATCATGATCATTTCTTCCACATAGAAATAAATCCCGATGCCCAGGACACCAACGACCACAAAATTCATCAATATACCCGCGATACCTGCGAGCGCGGTGTCGGCTTGGTCCTTGCGCGCGAAGGCGATGCCGACCCGGACCATTGAGGCCACGCCGATCCCGATCGAGATCATCAGTGGGATGCCCACCACCTGGAAAATAACCCCGTGGGCGGCCAGGGGCACCTCGCCGCCGATCCAGCCGGCGAAGATTGCAAGTGCTGAGAAAGCAAGCACTTCCGCCGCCAGCGATACCGCAGACGCATACCCCATTTGGCGCTGGTCAGCCCAGTCGCGGTAGACCTGCCCGTGGGGACGGCGGACTTCAAATTTCTTCAGGCTCGGTGCGTACCACACATACAAAAGCGCTGATGCCGCCATAAACCAGCGCACACCAGTAGAAGCCCAGGCAGAGCCTTCTGCGCCCAGTTCAGGCATGCCGAAATGGCCGAAAATTAGCGCATAATTTAAAACCACATTCACAAGGTTCGCAGCGAGCATCATATAAAAGCCCACCTCGGCGCGCTTCACTCCCTCAAGGAACATGGTGCAATTCACAAACAGCATATGCCCCGGCAGGCCGAGCGCCAGAATAACCGCGATCCAGCCGCTGGTTTCGGCATTTTCCGGCGTTTGCCCCAGAAGCGTAAGCCAATATTCGGCTGGCAGGATGACAAGCAGAATAAGTGCGCCCACCACAAGGGTGAAGGGCAGAGAACGCCGCCACACACGCCCGGCTTCCCGGAAATCATCCATACCGAAGGCGTTTGCCGAATAAACCATAATGCCTGACAAAAGCCCAAGCCCCACAACAAGCGCAAACATAATCACCGACTGGTTGGCTAGATTAAGCCAGGCCAGGTGCTGCGTGGCATAGTGGCCGACCATTGCTGTATCGACCATCGCCAGCGCCATCAGCCCGATGCGCATCATGATCGCAGGTAGCGCCAGACGCGAGAGCTCGCTCAGGTGGCGCTTCAGGCGATCTCGAAGCCACGGATAGCTGTGGGGTGGGCTATGATGTGTGCCAAGGGTAGACATTCGAGGGCTCGCTGATTTTTATTCTTATGGTCGCGCAGGCGCGACTGATGTGATAGTGCTATGCTTGTTTGGTGTGGGTTGCAAGGCTTGTCTTGCATGCTGGCAGGGCTGACCGGCTTTTTGATTCGCACCCGAAATTAAATAAAACTCCTGGGGGAGGTAAGTTTGTCTCAAGAGACTGTCTCTAGTGAAGGGCCGCTAATTCGCGGTGCCTATCCTGAATTAACACCGCACGCGGTGATTGTCGGTTATTTCCTTGGTATCATTATCGCGATTTCGATCGGTTACGCATCCTTGCGGCTGGGTTTTTCGATTGAAGGCTCAGAGCTTGCGGCGATCCTTGGTTTTGGTATCCTGCGCGGCATCCTTCGGCGGCGCTCGATTGTCGAGAATAATGTGGTGCAAACCGTGGCAAGCGCCGTGAACGGTGCCTCATCGGGCATGATGTTCTCGGTGCCCGCTATTTTTATTCTTGGTTATGGCTACGAATTTAACCCATATGTACTGACGTTTGGTGCGATTGCCGGGGCGTTCCTTGGTATTGCATTCATCATTCCGCTCAGGAAGCAGATGATCGATTTTGAGCGCCTTACATACCCTGGCGGTGTGGCGGTTGCTTCGATTTTGAAATCGCCCGGTGCTGGCGTGCAAAAAGCCGCACTTCTTGTTGGTGCAGGTGTTATTTCGGCGTTGGTTTACCTGGTTACACAGGGTGCAAACTTCGATCTGTTTGGCTGGATCAACGGCGTCGTAGGCAGTGAATTTCTGCCACCTTACCTGAATGGTGTTTGGTTCCTGTCGCTGATGACAATCGGTGTAGGCTTTATTGCCGGGCGTGGTGGCGTTGCTTTCATTATTGGCGGGTATGTTTGTTATTGGATACTGGCACCGATGCTGGACGTGACGGGCATGCTGCCTGTTGTGGACGGCGTTGTTGTTACCGATCCGGGTGTGCTGCGTTCAACACTTTTCAGGCCTACAGGCATTGGTATGCTGATCGGCGGTGCTGTTATTGGTGTGATGCTCGCGTTTCCGCTTATTAAATCGGCTGTTGGCTCCATGCAGTCTGCCGCTAAAAACGAAAGCGCGATGAGCAAGGATGAAATGCCGATCAAGCTTTTGTACCTGGCTATAGTTGGCGCTGCTATATTACTTGGTGTTATGGCAATTACTGCCAATGAGCAGGTTGGTTTTGCGCGCGGCATCACAATGGCTGTGCTGGGCACGCTTTGGATTTGGATGGCGGGCATTATCCTCTCGGAAGCGATTGGCCGTACGAATTGGTCACCGTTGTCGGGCATGACACTTATTGCTGTGACAATTTTGATTGTCATCACCCAGAGTTTCGGCGGCATGGATACGGGGCCTGCGATTATCGCGGCGATCACCGTAGGTGCTGCGACCTGTGTGGCAATGAGCCAGGCGACAGACCTGATGCTTGACCTTAAAACAGGATATTTGGTTGGCGCGACGCCGAGGATGCAGCAGATGGGCCAATTCTTTGGTGCATGGCTGGGGCCGATTGTTATCATCGGGCTTATCTTCCTTTTGGCAAAAAGCTATGAGTTCGGTTCCACCGACTTGCCCGCCGCGCAGGGTGTTGCACTCGCTGAAATGGTGAAAGGCATCACCGGCGGCGACGTTCCGCAGGAGAAATATTTTGCCGGTGCCGCACTTGGTGGTTTGCTTACTGCCCTTCAGGGCGGCCTGGGCATTACGGTTGGTCTGGGTTTCTACCTGCCGTTCAATGTGGTGCTGACCTATTCGATCGGCACGCTGCTGCGCGAAATTGCCGACCGCAAGAAAGGCAAGGTCTGGTCTGAAAATACAGGCATTCCGATCGCCGCTGGCCTGATCGTTGGTGAAGCCCTTGTTGGTGTGGGGATTGCCGCCAACATGGTTCTGGGCGGATAAGGGAGAAAAACAATGCAAACAGTAGCAAAATTACTTGTCGTTCTTGCCTTCCTTGGCGGTGCATTTCTCGCGTCCTTACATCCAACCGAGATGGACTGGGTGGCCTTCATTCCTGTGGTTGTGGTGGGGGCTGTAGGTGCCTTTATGGCTAAAAGGGCAGAATCGGCCGCAGCCAGGCATGATACCGTTTTGACGGCGCACCGCTCGGAACTGGAGAGCAGCCTCAATAACATCCTCGCAAACCTCAAGGACCTTGATGGGCGCAAGGATAAAATTCCAACGTATGATATGCGGTTCGAGATCGACAAACTGTTCCGGGAGGACCTGATCTGCTTTGCTGAAGCGCGGGAGAGCATGAAGCATATCTTTGGACTTCGGGCATACGCGGATATTATGTCCTCGTTTGCAGCGGGCGAGCGTTATATCAACCGTGTGTGGTCAGCTTCTACGGACGGGTATGTGGACGAGGTTCTGATGTATGTGGAAAAGGCGGCTAGCCAATTCCAGCACGCCAAAGAAGAGTTTGATAAAGTTGCCACATAAAAGGGTGGTTTACTCAAAAATGGAGGCCTGGCAGCGGTGGCTGCCGGGTCTTTTTTTGTGAAAATATTGTCTTGCCACTTATATGGACAGGTTGGCCGATTGTGACTAGGCTCCCTTGAAACATAATTGAAGGGACCACTTATGCGCGCGTTTTTGAAGAAAGCCTCAAAAGCCTCTGTGGCTTTATTGGCAGTAACAGTCGGATTTACAGCGTCAGCCGACGATACTTATATCACCGCTGGGGCGCTGCTTGATGTGGCGACGGGTGGTAAAACAGAGAATGCTGCCATTTTGGTACGAGACGGGCGTATTGTAGCGGTTGGCAAAGCTTCTGATATCGCAAAGCCCGACGGTGCGGCCCATGTTGATCTTGCTGAGCATACGCTGCTTCCGGGCCTGATGGATATGCATGTGCACCTGAGCGGTGATGCCGAAACGCCCTTTTTTGCAAGCATGAGCCATTCGGTGCCGCGCCAGACAGTGGTCGCCGTCAAAAATGCAAAAAAGACACTGATGGCTGGCATTACGACAGTGCGCGATGTGGGCGCATCGGGGTACAGTGTGATTGCCGTCAGGGACGGTGTTGCAGCGGGCGATATAGACGGCCCGCGCATTTTTGCGGTGGGCAACGCGCTTGGGATCACAGGGGGGCACTGCGATAATAATTTCCTGCCCCCAGAGATGAAAATTCGCTCAAACGGTGTTGCGGACGGCCCATGGGCAGTGCGCGCCAAGGTGCGGGAAAATATTAAATACGGTGCTAATGCGATTAAATTCTGCGCGACAGGCGGTGTGTTCTCGAAAGGCACTAAGGTTGGTATCCAGCAATATAGCCTTGAAGAAATGCAGGCGATCGTTGAAGAGGCGCACAAGCGCGGCGTGACGGTTGCGGCGCACGCGCACGGCACCAGTGGCATCAAGGCCGCGATTAAAGCGGGCGTTGACAGCGTGGAGCATGTGAGCTTTCTCGACGAAGAAGGTGTGCAGCTTGCCAAAGAGAAAGGCACTTATTTCTCGATGGATATTTATAACACCGAATATACGCTTACCTATGGTGCCCAGAACGGCGTGCCGGAAGAGAATTTGAATAAAGAGCGCCTGGTATCGAAGCGCCAGCGCGAGAGCTTCACTTTGGCCGTGAAAGCGGGTGTGAATATGGTGATGGGCACTGACGCTGCAATATACCCGCACGGCGATAACCCAAAGCAGCTTTCACGCATGGTGCAGTTTGGCATGACCCCTCTGCAAGCCTTGCAAGCGGCGACGATGAATGCTGCAGCTTTGTTGAAGCAAGAGGACCTTGGTCGGCTTAAAGAAGGTTTTGTCGCTGATATTATTGCCGTGAAAGGCGATCCGCTTGTGGATATCAGCCTCCTTGAAAAAGTCTCTTTTGTGATGAAAGAGGGCACCGTTTATAAGCAGGATTGAAATATAAAAATCAAAAAATAAAGGCGCTAACGGCCTAAATGGGGATGAAAATATGACCTTATCAAAACGCGATCTGTTGAAGCTCGGCGGTATTTCGGTTGGCGCGGCAATGTTGGGCGCGGCGACCCCGGCTAGCGGGAGCACAAGCGGTGGGTTTAAGGATATTACAGCGGATGCCGTGCCGATCAGCACTGAGGAACGTAAGGCTCGTGTGGCAAAAGCGCAGCGGCTAATGCGGAAAGAGGGCTTTAGCGCGGTCCTTCTGGAGCCAGGGTCGGCCATGCTGTATTTCACCGGCATCAGTTGGCGGCGTAGCGAGCGACTAACGGCTGTTGTGATCCCGGCTGAGGGCGAGATCGGCGTAGTGACGCCCTATTTCGAGGAACCGAGTGTTCGGGAAAGCATGAGTTTTGGCGATGATGTGCGTACCTGGCACGAGCATGAAAATCCGTTCGAGCGTGTGGCAGGCATCCTGGCGGATCGGGGGCTTACAGGCGGCAAGATCGGGTTAGAAGATACGGTGCGTTATTTTGTGGTGGAGGGCCTGAAGAAAGCGGCCCCCCATTTTGAGATCGCGGCCGCTACGCCGGTTACGCTTGGCTGCCGTATGTATAAGTCGTCAGCCGAATTGGCGTTGATGCGCAAAGCCAACGAGGTGACACTCACGGCCTACCAGCATGTGTGGGACAAGCTTGAAGCAGGCATGACACCAGCCGACATCAACGCGTTGATGCGGACCGCGCAAGCAGGTTACGGCGGCAAGGGTGTGTGGAATATGGCGCTGCTTGCAGAAGCAAGCGCCTACCCGCACGGCACCGGCCAGCCGCAGACCCTGAAAGAAGGTGATGTTGTCCTGATGGACTGTGGCTGCAAAGTGCACAGCTATCAGTCGGATATTTCGCGCACCTTTGTGTTTGGCCAGCCATCGAAGCGCCAGCACGACGTGTGGGATACGGTGCGGCGTGGCCAGATGATTGCGTTTGAAACAGCGCAGATTGATACCGCCGCTGGCGCGGTGGATGATGCAGTGCGCCGTTACTATGAAAGCCTTGGATACGGCCCCGGTTACAAAACGCCAGGCTTGTCGCACCGCACTGGCCACGGCATCGGGATGGATGGGCACGAGAGCGTGAATTTTGTGCACGGCGAAGAAATGCCGCTTGCAGCGGGTATGTGTTTCTCGAACGAGCCCGGTATTTATATTTTTGGCGAATTTGGCGTGCGGCTTGAGGATTGTATCTATATGGCAGAGGATGGTCCCAAATGGTTTACCGTGCCGCCAGAGAACCTGGATAACCCCATTGGCCGCATGGGCTAGCATCACTGCCGAATGAACGTGCAATACAGAAAAAGGCACCGTTGGGGTGCCTTTTTCTATTTCTATACGGTTAGCATTATTCCGCTGGTGTGGCTTGTGGCTGGGTTTCTTTTGGTGCTTCCTCTTTGATTGAAGCAATGCGGTACGTCCATTTGCCATAAAGATAAAGACCAAAGGCCGATACGATGCCAACTGTCGCCATGATGTACCAGACGGTGCCGATATTGTTTGCAGCATAAAGCTGTTCAGTCAGGACCGAAGCGCTCTGACCAGTGAATTCAATCAGCTTGTCAAAAGCCTCTCCGTTGGGAATTGCAGCGACGGCTGACTCGCTCCAGCCCTCGCTCATCAGCATTTTTCGGGAAATTTGTTCCTTTGAAGCTAGCTCGCCATAGAGATAAAAACCGATTAGGCTTTCCCCCATCCAGCCGATCGCCAGAGGCAACTGCGAAAAGCCTAAATACATGGCCTTTTTCTGTGGTGGCGCAATGTTGCCAATATATTCGCTGGATTTTGGGCTAGCGAACATTTCTCCAAGCGAAAAGATCACAACGGCCAAAACAATGACCCAAGCGGTATTGAAGCCGCCGAAAATGATCAAAGAGCTGGAGGCGAGAAACGTACCAAGTGCCATAGAGTTGGCTGCTTTGAGTTTGGCGCTTAGCCCCGCGATCCAGAAACAGATCACCATAATCAACATAGAGTTCAGGTTTACCATGCCCTCGGGCAAGATCATGGTGCCTTCGTTATTCATTGCGAAAAAGCGAATGGCCCATTCACTGGGCCCTTCTTCACCCCAAAGGTCGCGTACGATCACACTTGTGTCGACCCAGTCACGGAAAAACAGCGGGCCGATATCCCAGAAAATATAGAGCATGAACCAAAAGCCGGAGAACAGCAGGATATACATCAGCAGGACCGAATTCCCGAGTTCGTTCAGGCTGTCGCGCCACAGTGGTTTTTCCGTGATTTCGCCAGCTTTTACTTTTTTCCGGTGTGCAAGCCGCTCTTCTTTGCCAACTTCTTTGTACGTAAGAAGCAAAAGGAAATTGAGTGAGATGATGCCTGCACAGGCATAAAAAACATAAGCCCATTCCATCTGCCGCATATATGCGGCCAGTACAGGACCCAGGAATCCGCCAATATTCACAGTTTGATAAAAGACTCCCCAGGCGATTGAGCTATTTCGCCGGTTTGTTGCTTTCACAATCGTGCCCTGAATGCCGGGTTTGAATATCCCTGTACCGAAGGCAAGAACAACCGCGCCTGCCATAAAACCCCAATAGCTGGGGAAGATGGCCATCAGGAGATAGCCTGCAATTTTGACAACAGTGGAAGCAAAGATGGTCTCTTTATAGCCGATACGGTCTGATAGACCGCCTGTGAACACGGGAACCAGTGTTTGGAAAACTACCCAGGTGAACATGATGACGCCAACTTCAGCTTCGACAAGTCCGAGGCCACCATTGGAGGCCGCGTCGGTACCATACAGGCCTGCAACTTGGCGAGTGCCGTAGAAGGCAAGGCGTTCGACCATTTCCATGCCGCCGCAAATCCAGAAGACATAGCTGAGGCTTGCCAGCGCGGCGAACGTACCAAGCTGCTCGACGTCTTTAACCGATGTCGATTGTAAATCCTTATTGTCTTGTGACATTCCCTACCCTTTTTTTCACAAGTTATATTTTTATGCTGCCGGCCCAGGGCAGCATGTTTTGGCGGCGCCATTAAGGGGCCTGATGCTGGGCTGGTCAATGGAAAACAGGTAAAGCGTTGCCGCCGCACGGCAACCCGCGCCGTTTTCGGGGGTCCAAAAGCGAATTAATACTCATGTGTTAACATTTTCATCAGTTAAAGTCTTGTTGCTGCCTTTTTCTACCAGTAGGCTAACCCTTCAAGCACTGATCCTATAAGAGATGTGGAGTAAAAAAGATTTCTTCTTTTGACACCGATAAAGGAAGTGACCGCGAAAAGCGGGAATTGGAGGAATTTACATTACTTCCCGCAGAGGAGCTGCGTGAGGAAGATGAGGGTGTTGAACGCCTGCTTGATTATATTGACAAGAAGACCGGCGGCACCCGCTTACCAAAACGTGCCGATATCAACCCTGTTGATTTGAAAGACCTGCTGCCCGAAATTTGCTTTTTTACGCCCGTTTATGATGATGGCGGCTGTGTCTCGGATGTGATCGTTACATTGCAGGGCACCAAGGCTGCGAACTTTTACGGCGAGCATACAGGCAAGAGCGTCCTCTTGCACCCCAGCCCTGAAGTTGGCAGGCGCATCCTGACGTCTGTGGTGGCCACCGTTCAAGAACGTCGTCCCAACCTTGCGTTGGCCACGTCGTTGTCGCAGCAAAAGGATTATCTGACGGTGAAGGCGCTTTATATTCCTATGGCGGAAGACGGCAAAGTCATTGACCGTTTGCTCGTTTTTATCCGTGTGTTCAGAAAGCCCTTTCTTTTACCCACTTAGACCATAACTTTGGGCACAATTAACAAATCATAAAATTCTTTATGCGACTCTATTCTTGGTTGGGCCGTTGCGGCTGCCGCTTCGCCTGATCCTTTGTGTTGAGTCTCGTTTTGTACTGACAGATCAAAACCATGACCGTGTGGTAGGAGCCCCGAATGAGTGATGACCTACTCATATTCGACGATGAAGAGGCCGATAGAGACGAAGCGGCGCGGAGTAGGCTAAACCCCTGGAAAATCCTGATAGTAGACGACGAGCCCGACGTACACATGTCGACAAAATTGGCGCTGAAGGGTTTCGAGTTTGACGGGCGCCCGCTTGAATTTATTAGCGCTGAATCAGGGGCCGAAGCCCGTGAAAAACTGAGAGCAGAGCCAAATTTGGCGCTAGTCCTTCTTGATGTTGTGATGGAAAGCGATGACGCGGGCCTGAAGCTCGTGGATTTTATCCGCACTAAACTTGATTATAAAAATGTACGCATTGTTCTGCGTACCGGACAGCCGGGGCAGGCACCTGAGCGTGAAGTGATCGTGCGCTATGATATCAATGACTATAAAGAAAAAACCGACCTGTCTTCCACCAAACTGTTCACGCTTGTATATGCGGTGCTTAGAAGTTACCGCGATATTCAAATTATCGAATCGAGCCGCAAAGGTCTGGAGCGTGTAATCGACAGTTCCGCGTTGATGTTCAAGGAACAATTTATTGATAACTTTGCCCACGGTGTGCTTGAGCAGGTTTCCTGCTTGGTGATGGGCGGCCGCGAAGTGGCCTTCTCGCTGCAGGACGCCGCCGCCGCCACCCATGAACGCGACGAGTTGATAGTAGTCGCCGGGACAGGCAGATTTGAGAACCATGTCGGTGCCACGGCACACGGTGTATTCCCGCCAGCGGTCCTCAAAAAAATCGAAGAAGGCCGCAATCAGGGTACGGGCGAATATGGCTATTGGATCGGTGATGGTTATGTCGGCATGGTCGTCGGTGACAGTGGCCGCGCAAGTATCATCTATTTGGGTGCAGCGGGAGAGCCGGATATGCTCGATACCCAACTGATTGATATTTTTGTGCGCAATGTGTTGATTGCGGTTGAAAACCTACACCTCAGGAACGCCCTTGTGGATACCCAGCGCGAAGTGGTTTACAGGCTCTCGGAGGCAGTTGAAACCCGTAGCCAGGAAACGGGCAATCATGTGAAACGTGTAGCCGAGATTTCCAAGTTGATAGGGATTGACCTGGGCATGGAGGAGCACCACGCTGAAGTGTTGAGGCTTGCGTCGCCGCTGCATGATATTGGCAAAGTCGGTATTCCGGACGCGATCCTTAACAAATCGGGACGACTGGATGAACTTGAAATGGACACCATGCGCGGTCATGCGCAGCTCGGGCATAATATCCTCAAGGATAGCGAACGCGAAATCCTGCAGGTGGGTGCCGAAATAGCCTATCAGCATCACGAAGCATGGGACGGCAGCGGGTATCCGCAGGGCCTTTCCGGTGAGGATATTCAACTGGAAGCCCGCATTACGGCCGTGGCAGATGTGTTTGATGCGCTTTCAAGCGTGCGCTGCTACAAAGACGCTTGGCCACGGAACAAGGTACTGGAATATCTGGAAGTGCAAAGTGGCAAGCAGTTTGAGCCAGCAATCGTAAAGGCTTTGACCGATAATCTGGAGCAGATCCAGGCTATTTGTGATCGTTTTTCGGATGCCACGACGGATGAGTAGGCCTTATGCTGGCGGAAGAAGGCATTTCAACCGACATACAGGCCGCCCCCGTCGCTTTTATGCTGTATGGCAGCGATGACAGGCTGCAGTATTATAACGATACTCTCTATGAAATGTTTCCAACCTTTGAAGGGCTGAACCTGAAAGGGCTGAGCCGCAAGGAAGTGCGGCGGCTGCTGCGCGATCTGGAGCGTGTGTCCCACAAGGGGCTTATGAAACTTGATGAAACCACGACGGGTGACCGCAAGCGTAGCGCGGCAGACGGCCTGTTCGAACTCGCGGCTGGTCGCTATTATGTACTTGATGATCTTGCCCTGCCGGGTGGGATGCAAATAACACTGGTGCGGGATGTTACCGAACAGAAGCGCCGCCGCGAGGGCGTGGGGCGGTTGCAAGAGGCACTAACGCGGCTGACCGGCGAAGAGGCCATCTACAACGGCAAAAAGGAAGAAGCTTTTGGCATTATTGCCGAGATTGCACTCGAAGCACTCTCGGCCTCCCGGACGAATATATGGCTGATGAATGTGGATGATTCAGTGTTGCATATGCAGGAATGTCGCTGGTGCGATCAGCGAAACCATCGCACCACCACCGAAATTCATCAATCCGAGTGCCCGCAATTGTTTGCAGAACTGTATGCGGGCAAAGCAATTGCCAGCGCTGACCTAACAAAAGACCCCAGGCTAAAAGGCCTTAAGGCTAAAGGACCAAAAGATCGTGAATTGCAGGCCCTTTTAATTGTGCCGATTATGCGGGGTCCCCGCACGATTGGTGCCATATTTGTAGGGGAGCCCCAGCGCGCGCGGCCTTGGGCGCAGGAGGAGCTTTCTTTCATCCAATATGTGGCTGATCTGGTTGTTCGTATGCTAGACGCGCATAACAGGCAGGTTGCAGAAGAGGGCCTCAGAAGTTTCAATGAGGTTTTGGATGTGCGTGTACGCCAGCGTACCAAAGAGCTGGAAGAAACACTGGAAACGCTAAAGATGGCGCAGTCAGAGCTGGTGCGTTCCGAAAAGCTGGCGTCGCTTGGGGGTTTGGTGGCAGGGGTGGCGCACGAAATTAATACGCCGCTCGGTGTAGCGCTCACGACTGTGACACATATGGGCGACGCGGTGACTCATTTTGATGACATCCTGGGGAGCGGCAAGATCAAGAAAGCCGACCTGAAGGATTTTGTTGATACAGTGAGCGAATCCGCGCCGCTGATCCAGCGCAATCTGGACCGGGCGGCACACCTGATCCGCAGCTTCCGTATGGTGGCGGTTGATCAGGCTATCGGCGATCAGCGAACCTTGAGGCTTGGTGAGTATCTGAACGAAATTGTAGATAGTCTCAAACCGACGCTACGCAAAAAAGGAGTTCTGGTGCTTCTTGAATGCAAAAAAGAGATCGAGATCAAAACCGTGCCGGGGGATTTGGTGCACATCATTACCAATCTTATCATGAACGCCGCACTGCATGCCTTTAAAGGGCAAGAAGACAAAGCAAGTAAAGTGGTGCGCGTTAGCGTGAAACGGCGCATGGATTACGTGTATCTGGATGTGGAAGACAATGGCCGGGGTATTCCAGACGATATCAAGGATCAGGTGTTTGAGCCTTTCTTCACAACCGCGCGTGCGGATGGTGGCTCCGGCCTTGGACTTAATATCGTTTATAATACCGTTTATCAGAAGTTAAAGGGCCGCATTGAAATCGTTGACGCCGAAAGCGGCGGCACTTGCTTCAAAATCCGTTTTCCGCGAGATCAGGAACAGCCTGAGGAACGTGCAGAAGCCGGATAAAAAAGGCGCCGAAGCGCCTGTTTTTCCTTTGTGCGATAGCCCTAAAGCTTGTCGGGGTAGATGGGCTGAATATCTACGGGAATATCAGCGGCGCGGGCGATGCCAGCGCTTGCTGCGTCGTCCAGCTTTGCATTTTCGTCGAGAAAGGCCTTTGCGCCTTCGTAATTTCCGTCACCCTGCAACACCACTATGTCGTGTACAATCTTGGTAACAGTTTCGACCATCTTGTCAAAGTTCAGCCGATAAAGGCCGGTTGTATCATCGACAGAAAAGGCGCCCGCCTTTTTTAGGTGGTTATATTGGAACGCCGCACCACGCCCGTGAGCTTCATCAATACCAAAACGCATGGCGCGGAACAGGCCTGCAAAATAGGTGGCGAGCATGCTGTCGCGTTCAGTTACAGGCAGTTCGCCTTTTTCCATCATAAAGAGGATATTATAAACGCCCATCGCATCGGCTTTGCCTTCTTCCATCGCGGAGGCCAGCTCTTTAAGTTCAGAGTTTACTGTGGTCTGGGTGCCGTCCTTCACGATGGTGCCCGGCCCAAGGCTGTGGGACAGCTCGTGGAACAGGGTTTCCAGGCTCATATATTTCGCATCCAGAAGCGGCAGTTGCTCAGGGGCCAGGATTTTGGCGGCCATTGGTGCCAGGATCAGCTTGAACTTTGCTTCAAGCACATTGTTCAGGAGCACTTTTTTTGCACCTTTGGCTTCGCGGACACGCTCATCGTTTGGCAGGTTGAAAGCAATAGTTTGCACGCCCGGCACATTGTCGCCGCCGCCCTTGATCTGGTAGGTGGCCGCGATCGGGCTTTCGAAACCGCGCTTGAAGTTTTTGTAACTCTCGTCGACCGGCAAGTTGGCTTCCATGTCGCGCAGGTAATTTTTGTAGCGCGCTACAGCGGCGCTTTCTTCCGGGTTTTTAATGGTAATGAAAGCTTCGTAAGCGGCTTTGTAGCCATATAGGCCGTCCGTATAAACTTCATAGGGGCCAATTGCGACTTCGATCGGTGTATCCTTCAGGTCCATCCAGGCGAGTTCACTTTCGAAATATTCGTCCGTCAGGAAGCTGTTGGCTCGCTTGGTGAGAAAATCCTTCAAGGATGGATTGCTGGTGATCCCTGCCGCCTCGCGCATTAATTTTGCAGCGGGTACGAGCCATTCTTTATAGTGTTCCCGGTACGGGACAGCGACAAGCCTGTCGCCGTCGCGGCGGATCACTGTGTAAAGGCTTGTGAAAGCGTCTTTGTCTTCAGGGTGTGCCTCGATCCAGGCTTCAAACTCTGCTTTTGTCATATCTGCCGGATAAAAAGCCGCACCAGTGGGCATTTTCGTTTCGCCGTAAAAAGGATGCGATTCCTCAAGTGTGTCCCACGGGCCAAAATGCAGGTCGAACATATTTAGAAGCAGGTCTTTGTTCGCTGCATTGCTTGCTGCAATCTCCGCGCGGATCGCCGGGTTGTCCTCTGCGCGCTGCCTGAGATATATCTCAGACATATAACCTGCGGCCTCGATCAGCTTGTTGATAACAGCCTTTTCTTCATCTGTGAGAAAGCTGGTATCAACGGGCATATCAATACGGGCGATCTTGGCGCGTTGTACGGCAATATCATAGCCGCTTTCCATTCCGTGAGTTTCAGTAACATGGCTGGGTAGCTGTTCGGTGACACGCTCGGTGCGTGGTGCGAAAGCGATATAGCCAGCAGCAACCGCAACGGCAACAAGGCTCGCGCCCAGAATTTTCTTCGACATGTTTGTTCCCCGTTTTTATTTCGCGGCGTCCAGGTCCGCGAGCATTGTATCAACTGCGACCTTAAGCTGAGCATCTTCTCCGCGCGCCAGGCCTTCCGGTGTGTTGGCAATCTTCACCATAGGTTCGAGCTGTTTGTTCTCAAGCCATTCTTTATCGGTATCGAGGATGCCCATCTGCGGGATGCCAAAGAAAACATCACCCGACATCAGGGTTTCCCACCAAACGTAAGAGCAAGTGCCCGGCACTGGCATGCCAACGGTTTTACCCATTTTAAGGTTATTGTAAGCGGCCGTGAAACAGTGGCCGTCAGAATAATTGCCCTCGTTCATCAGAACGATCGAAGGCTTGGTCCAGCGTGTGAGTGGTTCACCCTGAGCTTCGCGACCACGCGGCATATTTGTCATATATTGGTGACCGCCGAGCAGGCGTATAAGGTCGTCCGTAAGGTCGCCGCCGCCGTTAAACCGGGTATCAACAATCACCGCTTCTTTATTCATCACGCGGCCGAACAGGTCGCGGTACACACTCCTGTAGGTGCGGTCGCTCATGTTTGGCACATGCACATACCCAAGGCGGCCACCCGAAAGTTTGTCAACCGCTTTGCGGCGGCTTTCCACCCAGCGCTCATACATCCATCCAGCCTGCTGACGGCTCGTAACAGGTTTGATTACCACATCGAAGGCGTCGCTCTCGGCGGATTTGAACGTAAGGCGTGTGCGCTCACCGGCTTTGTTTTTGAGAAGTGCATGACGGTTGGTGGTGGCACCGAGCGTCATGCCGTCGATCGCAGTCAGGACCATGCCTGCCTCGATTTTATGGCCGTTGGCGTTCAAGGGGCTTTGCTCCAGCACTTCCGTTACCTTAAAGCCGTTGCCTGTGTGGCTGTTGTCAAACAACAGGCCAAGCGTTGCTGTTTGGTCGCCGCCGCGTGAGCGGTAATAAGCGCCTGTGTGCGATCCATTCAGCTCGCCGAGCATTTCTTCCATCAGGCGTGCAAAGTCACGGTTATTGTTGGTGGAGGCTATCTTTTTTCTGTAATCCTCGCGCATTTTCGACCAGTCCTGGCCGTGGAAACCGGGGCGGTAGAACTTATCATTCACCTGACGCCAGATATGCTCAAACAGATAAGCGCGTTCTTCATTTTCTTTGAGAGTGAAGCTGGCTGATACCTGCACGGGCTTTGGTGATTTGCCAGATGTTGCCACTTTCTTGATGCTGCCGTCAGCAAGCAGAAACAGATGCTTGCCATCATCCGACAAGGTCATGCTCACGCGGTGTGCATTAAGGGGCACCAGCTTTTTGGTTTCATTCTCTTTGAAGTCGTGAACCCACAAGTCATAGCCTTGGTCGAAAGCAGACAGGTAAAAGAGCTTGTCGGCCTCTTTCGACAAAACCGCGCCGCCCATATCAGAGGAATGGATCGTCAGACGCGCCTGGCGGTCTTCAAGCTTGTCCCACTCGATGGTGACGGGCTTGTCTTCTTGTGTTTCTTTCTTGGTGTCTTTTTTCTCGGCCTCGGTGTCGCCTTCGTCTTTTTTTGGCTCTTCAGCGGTGGCTTCCTGACGCGCTTTGTTTTCTTCTTCTTCAGTGTCTTCGTCGGCTTCTTTTTTGAGCTCCAACTCTTCTTTCGACAGATTGAACTTGTCCCAGGCTTCCTGGTTCAGGAAACCGGCAAACACGTCATACTGGCTGCCGTGACTGCCGTGGTCGCGCTGGCCGTAGCGCGCAGTGTACCATGTTACAATGCCGCCAGAACTGTGCCAGTCTGGGCCGGTATCGGTGTAACCCGAGAGGCTGATGTCGCGTGGGGCTTCGCTGCCGTCCGCTGGTACAACTGCGATATTGGTAAAGAACAGGCGGCCATTTGCAGCGAAATCAACGGTCAGCCATTTGCTGTCTGGTGCCCAGGCGTAAGTGATGTCGCCGTCGGCGTAGCTATAGTTATAGTTGGCACCGAGCGCTGTTTTGATCTCGCCGCTTTCGCGGTCGAAAACCTTTAACGCATCACGGCCTGCAATATAAGCGACTTGTTTACCGTTCGGGGATTCCTGTGGCTGGAAAGCATCTTCGTCAACATCAAATAAGCGCTTTTCGTCAAAGCCGGTCGCAGCGAAGAAATATTTCTCTTCCTCATATTTCTTGGTGGTTTCCATGATCTGCCACTTGCCGCCGCGCTCGGCAGCGTAGATCAGGCTCTTGCCGTCCTTGGAAAAGGATACGCTGCGTTCTTGCGCTGCGGTATTGGTGATGCGTTTGGTTGTCGCATAGTCGGTTGATGTCACAAACACATCGCCACGGGCTACAAAGGCCACTTCCTTGCCGTTTGGTGAAACGTCGAATTCGCCGATGCGGCCATTCACTGCAAATGTTTCTTCGTCGCGGCCATGCCCATCAATTGAGAAGCTAACTTTCACGGCTTTAGGCTTTTTTCCAGGCTTCAGCGTGTAAATATCACCAAAATAAAGATAAGCGAGCGTGCCTTTGCTGCTGCCGGTAAGGGACCGTGCAGCGTGTAATTGGTGTTTGGTTAGTTGTTTGGTGCCGCCGTTTATATCCTTCTGCCATACATTGAAAGTGCCGTTGCGGTCGCTCAGATAATAAAAGGCCTTATCGCCCTTGCCCCAAACGGGGCTATGATCGCCGCCTGCCGCAGTTGTTAGCTGCGTGTGCGTGCCTGTTTCGGTGTCATACATCCAGATGTCGCGCGCAAAGGCAGAGCGGTCGTGTTTCCTAAGGTCAGACTCGAAAGACTTTTCATCCTTGTAAAGGATTTTGTCGCCTTTTTTGTTCCAAACCGCATTTAGGGCAGGGGTGGTTAGCCGCTGCGTTGGTGTGCCGCCCGATGTGCTGATTTCATATAGTTCCGGCAGCGCGCCCGTTGGGTGTGCTGCGCTGGCACCGTCGTCATTGCGGGACGACTGGAACAGAACCATGTTGCCAGAGGGTGCAAAATCGCTGGGGATATCATTGGCTGAGTGATGGGTGAGGCGTTTTGCGGTGCCGCCCTTGGCTGGCATCAGGTAAATGTCCAAGTTGCCATTCCTGTCGCTCGCAAAAGCGATCTGCTTGCCGTCTTTGGACCAAACCGGGTGGCCTTCCCACGCTGCATTCAGGGTAAGCGGTGTTGCGGTGCCGCCTTTTGCCGCCACTTTATAAATGTCGCCCTGATAGCTGAAGACGATACTCTTGCCATCTGGCGAGATGGCTGCGTGCTGCATCCAGTGGCCGCTGGTTGCGTCCGCCGCGCCCGTGCCCACCGTTGCCGTCGATATAAGAAGTGCGGCAGTGAAAGCCTTTGAAGCCATTTTAGAAAATCTATGCATGATATCCCCCTGTCGCTGTGGCTGGCGGCTCCTGTTGGCCGCTTATTAGTTCCCAACAAGTGTGGTGCCATGCTGCACCCTACAATGCAACTGATCGAAAGTCATAAGATGATGAGGATTAGTCCTCATGTCAGTAAAAGTCCGAATGGAAGAGCCTAACTGGCCCATTTGACGCTCAAGAATTGGGGGACGCTGTGTGCCCGATGCCCGTGCCGGCCATGTCCGCGGTAATAGGGGGGACTTCCGGCGAAGCCTTTGCCGCGTGACGCAGATCACATACAAGAAATAGCGAATGAAATTAACATGTATCGGTAACTGAGGTAAGTTGCCGATACATGTTCTTAGTACCCAGGAAAACGACCATACCAAATATGAGGGTGCTATGTTCAAGTTGATTTTAGCTATTTTTATGACGGTACTTCTGGCGGCGTGCGGCAACAGTGTTTCCATTGATGGCCCTCAGGACCTTAAAGGCAAACAAATTGTCGATAGCTTCACGGTAACTGTTGACGGTGATATTAATCTCACGGGCGATCTTGAAGTCGTTGCTGAAGGTGATATTAAAATTTCTGGTTCGATATCAGCCAAAAAACGCGGCACTTTTATGGTTGTACTTACATCAAAAAAAGGGTCCGTCATTATTGATGGGAGCATCAAAACGCCGCAAGGGCAGAACGGTGCACCAGACACAGGTGGTTTTACTGTCGCGGGCGGTGAAGGGCAGGACGGCGGCAAGATCAGTATCTCCGCAGAAAATGGAAGCATCACTGTAAGTGGCACCATCGCCACTGGCGATGGCGGTGTGGGTGGGGCGGCTGCTTCAGGGCCACTGGCAGATGCCCTTGTTCGGGCCACGTCAGGCGGCGGCGGTAACGGCGGCGCGGTAACTCTCTTTGCTGGAAAGACAATTACGATCAGCGGTAATATAACATCTGGTTCGGGCCAACTGTCAGGCACAAGCAATTCAATAAATACGCAGGTTGACGGGCAGGCTATAGCGACGGCGGCTGAAGGCGGCAACGGCGGCAATATTACCGCTGGGTCCGTGACCGACATTGTCAAAGTTACGGATACAGCTACCGTGATCAGCGGCTCGGGTGGTTTTTCATCTGCGGCGACCGCAAAGGGCGATATGGCAGACGCCAAAATTGAAGACGGCGGGGCTGGCGGTGATATCAAATTCATAGTTGTGGACGGCAAAAAAGCATCCATCGCGGACACCAAAAGCATTGAAACTGGGGAGGGAAACGGAACCGCCGCGTCAAACGCAACAGCTACGGTGAGAGCAACCGCATCTTCCGGTACGGGTGGTACTCCCGGGAAACTCCTTGAGGCGGCGAAAGGCACGCGTAAAGATGCTGGCAACTCTGGTACAGCAGTAGCGACAATCACCGGCCAAAGCGCCAAAACTGATCCGGGTGTAGCAGCGATAGGGGTTAAGCCTGGAGGGCGAACGACAGCGATAGCTACGCCTTGAGGCACAGCGACTTGATACCGGCCCGGCAGCGTTTTCGCAGTGAAGGCAGTGCCTTGAATGGAAAGGGATAATCATGGCTGAGTTTCCAAAAAACCCACAACGGTTAACGCCCTATCCCAACTTTCGATTCAAAATGAAGTGGGATGGGAACTATATCGCGGGTGTTTCAAAAGTCAGTGGTTTGTCGCACGAAGTAAACGTGATGAAAAAGCGTGTCGACCGTGATCCACCGTTAGTGTCTGGGCAGACCTCTTTTGAGGCTATCACCCTTGAACGCGGTGTATCTTACGACCCAGCCTTTATGCAATGGGCAAACAAGGTATTTGAGTGCACCAATTCCCCGGAAAAAGCAGTGCAAGATACATCCCTTGCCGATTCCAGGAAAAACATGTGCATTGAGGCCTATAGTGAGGCTGGGCAGAAGGTTTGATTTACAAAATCTATAATGCCTGGGTGTCAAACTATGAATCGCAAAGTGAGGTAGATGCTAATGGCAACGCTTTTGTTATCCAATCTATGACGATCCAGAATGAAGGTTGGGAGTGTGCTCCTTCTGTTGCAACGCAAAAAGAACCGACCTTCACGTTGCCAGCCAGTTCACAATAGGTTGACGCAAAATAGCTGTGACTGTGCACCGAGTAGTTTTGGCTGGCGTTCGTATTGGTCTGCGCCGCGCACAAAAAAAGGAGCGGGAAGCCGCTCCTTCTTCATATTGCTCGTGATGGCTTCCGATTAGAGAAGCTTCAGCTCACCCGCAGATGAGCGACCGCGACGGTCCTCAACGAGTTCATATTCAATTGCCTGGTTTTCATCGAGGCCGTTTAGTCCAGCAGCTTCGACAGCAGAGATATGTACAAAAACGTCATCGCCCCCAGCATCTGGCTTGATGAAGCCAAAACCTTTGGTTGCGTTAAACCATTTTACAGTACCGTTTGCCATTTTAGGGGGTCCTTATATCAATTCGTGTTCCTACGGCACCTAATTTTCATGTTTACGGTGTCGCCTTTAACTGCATCATTCAGCGCATGAAACCGAGAGTCCATTTGGGGAGGCCTCTCGCAAACGCTATATGTTTGCAATCGCGACCTACCATAAAGTCCTAAGGGCAAGAGTCAAGCGGCAAACAACGTTGCAACCATATTAAAATATCGATGTAATTTGCAGGGTTTTAGCCACTAATTAGCTGCTTGAGGTCTGAGGGTGTATTGACATTTATCAGTGTCTGTTTCCAGCCTTTGGGCACGGATATTGCCTCTAGGTCAAGTGCCTGCAGAAGGTCTTTCATGCGGATCACAGGCTCCGCAACAGGACTACTAATGGTGGCAAAAAGCGGGAGATAGAGGTCGTTGAAATAAGCCCCGCGCGGGTTATTTATCAGGAGGCTTAGATGCGTGCCATTGAGCAGTGGCATGTCGACAGGCAGTACAAGCAGTCGAAACGGGAGTGATTGTTTGTTGATCCAGGCTTTCAAGTTGGCAGCAGGCCCTTCGCCGGGGCGTGGGTCAGCGAGCCCCAGCAGGTGGCCGGGCCGCCCAAGGATCAAAATTTGCTCTGGTTTCAGGCCTTCTAGTACGGAAAGCGCATGCTCTAACAAGGGTTTTCCGTCAAAAAGGATTGTAGCTTTGTCTCTTCCCATACGTCGGGATTTACCGCCCGCAACGATGATGCCGATTGTTTGCATACATGCCCTTTCACCCGAATGCTTCCACTATAAGCGAGGAGCAAGGCCCGGCGAAAGGGTCAAACGTGTAGCCGGTACTGGATTTTACTCCGTGGTTTATACATCTGCTTTATATACCAGTTTTTACCGCCGTGTTTATACCGTTGTCGACAGATGCCAAGCCAGCATGCCCGCAGTGCCAATAACACCCAGCAGCGTACCCGGCGCGCCAAACACTCGTGCGGCTGCGGAACCGCGGATGAGTGGAAGTATTATGGTGATACCCTTTTCCCTTGATATCCGTTTTGAGGATATCCATTTTAAAGTTCCGCCGGTTCTGTTGGTTCTGCCGGTTCCCCCGGTTCCGCGGGTTCTGTTCGTGCAGGTCCTTCTAAGCGGCCCGGTCAGACCGTGCTGCAAATCTGCAGCCATGCGTTGGAATACGACTGACAAGGTGTCTGCGAAAAGCGTTGAAAACTGGGTGGGGCGGTGCAAATATGCACCAAATTACAATGGTACTGGATATGAACTGGGACGACCTGAAGATATTTCTGGCAGTTGCTGAGGCACCGTCCATGCGGGTGGCAGCAAAAAACCTGCGTGTTAGCCACAGTACGGTATCGCGCCGTATAGAGGCACTTGAGGCAGACCTTAACGTACGGTTGTTTGACCGAATGCCCGATGGATACCGCCTGACCCAGGCTGGCGAGGAATTGATGCCTGTCGCGGCGACAATCGAAGAAAGCCTGCACTCTTTTGGCCGTAATGTGGCTGGGCGTGACGATGAGCTGAAAGGCCAGGTCTGTGTCACCGTGCCGGACGTGATAGCTATTAATTTCTTCATGCCTTATTTCGCCGAGTTTATGCGGGAATACCCCGATATACAGCTCAAGATTCATGATAGTTTCGAGGTGTTTGATTTGTCGCGCCGTGAAGCGGATGTGGCGATCCGCTTTACCAAAAACCCGCCCGAGCATTTGATCGGGCGCAAGCTCGGCAATATGCATCAGGCGGTTTACGCCACTAAAAGGTATCTTGAGAAACATAATCCTGCCGACCCGAATAGCGACGCCAAATGGATCGGCTGGGGTATTCCAGAGGACAGACCATCCTGGATTGCGCGTTCGCCGTTCCCGCATTTGGGTGTTGCGGGACATTTTAATAATATGATGCTTCAGTATGCAGCGGTGAAAGAAGGACTGGGCCTTGGTTATTTTTCCTGCGTGCGCGCGGATACTGATCCTGAACTGGTGCGTTTGTGTGATCCAAAACCGTCCCTTGATGTATGGCTTTTATCGCACCGCGATTTGCGCGCGGCTGCCCGAATGCGGGCTTTCAGGCAATTTATGATCAAACGCCAACCCGAGTTTGAAGCCGCGCTTGAAGGCCGGGTAACTGCTGCGTCAAAAAAGGACAGCGCATGAAGAATATTCTTGTCTTATATGCACATCCTTCGCCGAGCCGTTCCCGTCTCAATCGACATCTATTTGCGGGTGCTACGGCGATGGACCACGTGGAAGGCCGCGATCTTTACGAGCTTTATCCGAACCTGCATATCGATGTAAAAGCCGAGCAGGAGGCGTTGCGGCGCGCTGATATTGTGATTTTCCAGTTTCCGATTTTCTGGTTTAGTTCGCCTGCGATCCTGAAGGAATGGCAGGATAGTGTCCTGACAAGCGGGTTCGCGTACGACGACGGGGAACGCGTGCTTGAGGGCAAGCTGTTTTTGGTTGCAGCCACGGCAGGAGGGTCTGAGCTCAGTTACAGTGAAAATGGCCGTCACGGGGCACCGATCGAGACGTATTTGGCACCGTTCGAGCAAACGGCCCGTTTTTGCGGTATGAAGGTTCTGGACCCCTTCATTGTGCAGGGAGCCAGTGATCTGGACACGGAATACCGCGTGCAGATGATGGATCAATACAGCTTCCGCCTGATCGGGTTGGGGAAAGGGCATAGTGGTGGCTGAGCAGACATTTCTGGAAGGGGCCCTTATTTACCTGACGGCTGCTGTGGTTGCAGTGCCGCTTTTCAAACGGCTGGGGCTTGGCGCGGTGCTTGGGTATCTGGTTGCCGGTATGGTGATTGGCCCAGCGGGCATGTCGCTTATAGGAGACGTTGACGCGACCCTGCACTTCTCCGAGTTTGGTGTTGTTCTCCTGATGTTTTTGATTGGGCTTGAACTTAATCCCGGTCAGTTGTGGCAACTCAGAAAACCTATTTTTGGGCTTGGTGGTGCGCAGGTAGGCTTGAGTGTTGTGGCATTGACCAGCGCGGGCGTGCTGGTTGGGTTGCCGTTCATTGTTGCGCTCTGCGCAGGGACGGCGCTTGCCATGTCCTCCACCCCGATTGCGTTGCAGTCGCTTGGAGACAAAGGCATGTCCGATACTATGGTGGGCAAGCTCTCTTTCTCGACACTATTGTTTCAGGATATCGCGGTGATTCCGGTGCTGGCACTTGTGCCTTTTATCGGCATGGAAGCGTCAACGGGGGAAGGTGGACTTTTGGGAGCCGCTCGTGTGCTTGGGGTGTTGATATTGATCGTGGTTGGTGGTCGCTATTTGCTGCGACCGATTTTTCGGTTTATCGCCTCCACACGGCTTAGAGAGGTTTTCACCGCTTTTTCACTTTTGCTGGTGATCGGCACCGGATTGTTGATGAAGCAGGTTGGTATTTCGATGGCGCTGGGGACCTTTCTTGCCGGGGTGCTGCTCGCTGAATCCGAATATCGTCATGAGCTGGAGTTGAATATCGAACCTTTTAAAGGTTTGTTGTTGGGGCTGTTCTTCATTGCGGTTGGCATGTCGGTTGATCTGTCGCTGCTGACAGAGCACCCGCTTGAGATTATTGCGGCGATTGCGGCACTGATGCTTATCAAGGGTGCGGTTTTATATGCGCTTGGTGGTTTTGCCGGGCTGATGCGCCGGGATCGTATATTGCTGGCAATCCTGCTTGCCCAGGGCGGTGAGTTTGCCTTTGTCCTGATTTCTTTGGTGCAGGGTGAGGGGCTGGTCAGTCCGGACATGGCCGCTTTCTTTGTGGTAGTGGCGACTTTTTCAATGTTGGTAACCCCGATCCTTTTGATAGTGAACGACCGAATTATTGAACCGTTCCATTCTGGCGCGGATGAGCGGGAAACCGATGTGGAGCGCAATGAAAACCATGTGATTATTGCAGGTTACGGGCGGTTTGGGCAAATTGTTGGCCGGTTGATGCTGTCGTTGAAAATACCTGTAACGGTGGTTGACCACGACCCGAACCAGATTGAAATGCTCCGGAAATTTGGCTTCAAGGTTTTTTACGGGGATGCCTCACGGCTTGATCTTCTGGAAGCTGCTGGCATTGAAAAAGCCAAAATTTTGGTACTGGCGATTGACGATGCACAGACCTTGTTAGAGACCGCCCAACTGGCTGCCAAACACTATCCTAACTTGCCGGTTTTGGCACGGGCGCGGAACCGCGGAGATATGAACCGGCTTACAGAAGCGGGGGTCAAAGCTGCGCGACGTGAACTGTTTTCTGCCTCGCTTGAGATCGGTGAACTGGTCCTGCGGGAACTGGGTTACAGTGCGCATCAGGCGCACAGAACGGTGCTGAAATTCAGGGGTTACGATGAAAAAATGCTAGAGGCCTCCGCGCAATTCCATGACAATGAAAAGCTGTTGATCGATTATGCAAAGCAGTCGCGTCAGCTTGTTGAGGAATTGATGAGCGCCGATCAGGAAGAACTTTCCAAGCCGGATAAAGGCTGGTAAGGGACCCATCCAAGCCCCAAAAAATCTGCAGAAAAAGGTGTTCCCATGCCGCGCAAGTTGACAGTAACCGTGATCAAGGACGATGAGGCTTTCCTCAACGGTGACTTCGATGTTTCCGACAACGATTTTGATGTGGTCAAGAAATTGTTGCCGGAAGTGGAAATGACCCGTGAGCAGGCGGCGTCCTTGTTGTCAGGGTATATGCATGCGCGCGATGTTGGGCATGTGAGCGAAGAAATGGGTAAGCTTGCGATGTTCGCCACCGTTTACATGCTGGTAGAGGGCGAAACCGAGATTGAGATCCCTTTCACAACTGCCTAACCATAATCTGATCGTCCTGCGGAAGGCCTGAGCGGCAACAAGGTGATACGCTGGGCTGGCTTCTTGCAGTTCTTTAGATTTTCAACAGCGTCGACATACCCCGGTGACAAGGCAAGGGCTTCTGCGAACAGAGAAGAGGCTTTGGTTTTGTCGCCCATTATTTTATGGCATACCCCCATATTATTGAGGCACTCAGCAGCCACGAGGCCGCTTGCCTCAAACTGTGTGAGTGCCTCGTTGGCATTTCCTAGTTTAAGGAGGGCGGAGCCAGTAATGAAATGGCACAGCGCTTGAGCACTGGTGCCGTACGGCTGGATTGGTTCCGTGCCGCCGTACACTGCTTGCCGGGCGGCCTTGATGGCACCTGCAGCGTCACCAGACTGCAGTTTGGCGCAGCTTATCAGGAAAGACTGCGTGCTCTTGTCGAGCCCGTCCTTTTCCATGCCACGGTTTAAGCTTGTCAGATCATGTTTCGCGAGCGCCTGCCCGGTAAAGGATGTCGCCTGTCTGAGGTTGCGGGATATGGTGTCGGTGTAATGGTGATAGCGGTAGCCTGTTTCGCTGATCAGGCCGACGCGGGCACCGGCTGATAAAGCGCGGAGCTGGAAGTCATAGTCTTCGCTATTGTAGAAGCTGGTATCATAGCCAATTTTTCGGGCGAAATTGACGTTGAAGCCTCCACACAGGCCCGGCATCCAATTGCGTTCAAATTGTCGCCATATGCCAGGGCCGCGCAGAAAGGAAGGCATGGAGAGCGCCGCGATCAAGCTGCCACTTTTTCCGTCGATCAGCTCTGCAGCATCATGTACCAGATCAGCGTCGGCCTCTAAAGCTTGCAACATACGCGCCGGGCGGCCTGGCAGGATTTCATCGTCTGCATCCAGCCACAACGCATAAGGCGTGCCGATATTCTCAAGCGCTGTCTGGCGTGCATTTCCAATCCCTAACTTTGTGCTGGGTTGCACGACCACGAGCCGCTCGCCCGCAACCTCTTTGGCTTTCTTGGCGGTGGCATCGCTTGAATGATCATCCACAAGCAGGATTGGCCCATCAGTTGCCGTTAACACCGAGTGTAAGGCACGCTCAATGGTATTCTGTGCCTCAAAGGCACAGATCGCTACGGTAATTTTGGCGTGGGGTTGCATACCGGATTATGGTTCCCAGTAGCAGCACATGTCTATATTTTATTTTTAGATGCAATAGGTTATGCTGCTTTTTGCGCTGTGAATGTGCCAGCCCTTTTTAGCGGCTTACGCCTTTATCTGAGTTGGTACAGTGTTTGCTACCTATTGCATGTTGAACCTTGAACCGCGATTGAAAGCACCTATGAATGTTTTACTGACAAGTTCTTCAGCGAAAATTCAGCTGATCGAAGCTTTCAAGGATGCGCTGCGCCCGCGCGGGGGGCAGCTTGTGGCGGCGGATTCGGACCCCACATGCTGTTCGGTACATTTTGCCGATGCATTTGAGCTGTTGCCGCGTGACGACGACCCGGCTTATGAAGACCGGCTGGTGTCAATTTGTCAGGGGCATAAGATTGATCTTCTGATCCCCACTCGCGACGGTGAACTGGTTCGTATCGCTAAAATGCGGGATCGATTGGCTGAGGCTGGTACGCTAATCACGCTTGGTGATGCGGATGCACTTGCTGCCTGCATGGACAAAGGCAGATTACATCAGTTTTGCCGGGAACAGGGGTTCCCTGTTCTTGATGTGTCGGATGTTACCGATACGGCTGCTTTCCCTGTTTTTATACGGCACCGAAACAGTTCGCTCACGGGGGGCGGTATTTTGGTTGAGGACCGGAAATCGTTTGAGCAGCTCGCGCTTAAGATGGACGATCATCTGGTGCAGTCTTTTGTTGAAGATCGGGAGTTTAGCTGCGATGTGCTTTCCAGCCTTGAGGGCGAGCCTTTGCAGGCCGTAGTGCGGGAGCGCTTGCGTTTGGTAAACGGTGAAAGCTGGCGCTCGCAAATTGTGAATATGCCGGTGCTGGAACAGCTCACTTTGGAATTGGCCCGGACGCTGAAGCTGTGCGGGCATAACCTGATCCAGATGTTCTGGAGTGAGGAAAATGGCCCGCAGATCATTGAAGTGAACCCGCGCTTTGGCGGGGGCACGAACCTGAGTCTCAAAGGCGGACTTGCGTCGCCAGAGCGGTTGTTGCTGATGATAGAAGGCAAGCTAGAGGAAGCGTATGCGCCGCGCCCCATTGAATTTGGTCTTATGTCGCTTAGGTATTCTCGCGATGTACTGGTAAAGCCGGATTCAGGCCGGTTTTGATATGAAACGTGTGTCAGAGCCAAAATTCCACTGTGTGACAGTGATCCAGGCTCGGCGGGGATCAAGCCGGCTACCCGATAAAATCCTTAAACCCTTAGGCGGGATACCTGTACTGGAACGGGTAATTGCCCGCTGTACTGCGATTCAAGGTGTTGATAAGGTTGTTTGTGCTCTCCCAGAGGACAGCTTCAATGATCCGGTAGCTGAACTGGCCGAGAGGGCAGGGGCAATTGTTAGCCGAGGTAGTGAAGAAGACGTGCTCGCCCGCTATATGGGGGCAATGGAGCCTCTCGACAGCAAATATGTGATGCGGGTAACATCTGACTGCCCATTTCTCGATCCCATTTTGTGCGCCGATCTATTGGCGGGCGTTGAAGAAAAGAATGTACAATACGGGGCTACTGCCTGGTGGCCGCACGGTCTTGACTGCGAGGTATTTACAAAGGATTTGCTCGTCGAGGCGCACGGTGCCGCCTCACATCCCTATGACCGGGAGCATGTTACGCTGTGGATGAAACGGCGCTGTAAAGGCAATGATTATATTTTGCAAGCAGACCACAATTATATGGAGGAGCAACGTTGGGTCCTGGATTATCCAGAGGATCTTGCTTTCCTTGAGCGGCTAGTTACCTTGTTGCCACCTTTTCCGGAAATATGCGACTGGCACCGTATCACAGAACTGGTGGATGCGGATCCAGTTCTGAAAAACATTAACGCTGCTCGGATTGCAGAGTGGCAGCAGAAAACCAATGAAATTTATGAGGAAGTGGGACGAAACGGTTGATGTTTGGGACCAACGGGGTCGTTCCGTATTTCACCAATTGATAGTGTTGCCAAAAGAAAATTTTGTGCAGGACACTGAAAAAATCAGTCTCTCTCGCGGCAGCCCTATTTACAGCACGCCTATCGCCAGCGGTGGCAGGCGCGGCAGATGCGCCGAATTATCCGTTTGGCAACAAGCCTACGGGTGCGACCTTGGTTCGATATAGCTGATGGTCGCTTCTGCCATGCCACTGTCCTTTAAGACAACTTTGTAAAGATGGTCATATTGATGCTCTGCGAGCATTGGGAATTCTTTACCGGAAAGCAGCGTAGCCAAATAGGGCGTCGTATTGCTGTGGCCTACAACAAGGATCGGGCTGTCGGTGCCCTTGAGGCTTTCGGCAAATTCCTTGAGGGCGCGTGGGTCATAGGATGTCACTGCAAGCCCAGCTTTGGCCGCTGTTGGCGCAGCCGTTTCCTGCGTGCGTTTATAATCAGTTGAATAGACCATTTTCAATCCAACACCTGCGAGCCGATCAGCAAGTGTTTGTGCCCGCGCAGTACCTGCTTCGGTTAAAGATGGGTTGCGCGTGCCGTCATCCTGCTTTTCAGCGTGGCGCGCTAGAAAAATGGTGGTGTCTGCAAAGGTTGCCGTTGCCGCCATCAGGCTAACAAGTCCCCCTGCAATCAATTGACCCAGATATTTCATGATGTCCCTTCACTGCTTGATTGCTAGTTAGCCTAGCGTTTGTGCCGGTAGCCAGCAAGACGCAATCGGTTTAGCGTTTTGGGAAGGCAAACAGAGGCCTATGCGGCCCTAGAAGGGAATCGGCGCTTCAAAGGTCATAAGAGCTTCTTTTGCCGGATGAAACAGGGTGAGCGTATGGGCGTGCAATTGCAGGCGCTGTGCGGCTTGCTGCGATGCTGGTTCGCCGTATAGCCTGTCGCCCAGGATCGCATGCCCCATGCTCAGCGCATGGACGCGCAGTTGGTGCGAGCGCCCGGTCACGGGAGTAAACACTACCCGTGTTGCAGCGGCTTCGCGCTCAAGAACCCTATAGTGGGTGAGAGCATGTTTCCCCTTTTCATGGTCAACCATCTGTTTTGGTCGGTTTGGCCAATCGCAGATAAGTGGTAGTTCGATGGAGCCTTTGTTGGCTTCAACGAGGCCGTAAAGACGGGCGTTGTATGTTTTTTGTATTTTACGGCGTTCAAATTGCTTGCTGATCTGTTTGTGGGTTTCTTTGTCGCGTGCCATCACGATCACACCCGATGTTTCCATATCCAGCCGGTGAATAATACGTGCGTCATCGTAGCGCTCCTGCGCCCGGTTTTCCAGGCAATCCCGGTGATCAAGCTGCTTGCCGGGAACCGACAAAAGGCCGCTTTGCTTGTTGAACACCAGTAGCTGAGCATCCTCATAAAGGACATTCAGATAAGGCTCCATTGGAGGTTCATAGTGTTTCAGCACATGCATGAATTTGTCGCTTTTACCGGCAGGCCACCTATCGGCCAGTTTGGCGGCACCATAAACATACTCACCCGGCGGTTCGCAAGCTTATTCAGCCACCGGCCCTTCAGTGTTTACTTCTTTACAAGAGCCAATACGGGCCTGCCGGTGAATCACTCTCAGCGGTTTATGGGGCGGCCGTTTATGCCCGGTTTCAGCCGCCAGCAGGATTTAGGCTCAGTTCACCGCCTTTTGGAAACGGCTCATCTTTGGTTTAGACGGTTCGTCGAACGGGAGCGGCATTTCGCCTCAAAACGGCTGCAATTTTTCGCACAGCCTTTAAATATTGAAATGTAGCCGACAAACAAAGCAACGGCACAGTACGACAGATAAAAAGCCGGTGACGGCATAAAGACAATAGCGAGGACTAAAATGTTTATTGAAGCAGTGGTACCATCCACACCGAAAACGCCAATCCATGCGATTGAAACAGCAGCAAAGAAAAGCTGGCGTCGCCAGCGCCGGGTAGCACGATTTGCAGCACGTTATACCCATTAATGTGACTGCGCAGTAGCCAGTGGGTTTTCCTCCTCTTCTACCCTGAGTGCTACTGCAATCTATCCCCGTGTCCCCCAGTGGAAAAGCCAGACCGCCCTCCCAGGTCTGGCTTTTTCCGTTTATGGGGGGTATTTGGTATTGGTAATTGGTGCCTATCTTGCAACAATGTTATCGAATTAGATAAAACAACGGGGTGTTGCACTTGGTTCTGGAATCTAGCCTATTCTACCGTGGGTCTAAATATTATCTAGGCTGACATTTGATTGACTCTGGGCCGCTCTAAGCATAGGAAGCCGGGTCCGACCAATTGGCGCGCGTTCAATGCTCGCCGCAGAAAAGTAGATATGATGAGCAAATTTGCCGACCACGGCCTGCGTAAGCCGCTTCTTCGTGCGATTGAAGAAAGCGGCTATACGGAAATGACCCCTATTCAGGCGCAGGCCATCCCAACCATTTTGGCGGGGAAAGACCTGATCGGAGTGGCACAAACCGGGACGGGCAAAACTGCGGCCTTTTCGCTCCCGCTTATCCAGTCACTTTTGAAAGGCGAAGGGCAGCGTAAACCCAAAACAGCGCGGTCTTTAATTTTGGCACCGACACGAGAGCTCGCTGTGCAAATCGGCGAGAACGTCCGTGAATATGCTAAATATCTGCATCTACGCACGACGCTGGTTTTTGGCGGCGCGTCTGACAAGCCGCAGATCAAGGCTATGCAGCAGGGGGTCGACATATTGATCGCGACGCCCGGACGGCTACTGGATCTGATGAGCCAGAAGCATATTGACCTGCGCTTAGTTGAGTTTCTGGTGTTGGATGAAGCTGACCGCATGCTCGACATGGGTTTTATCCGTGACATACAGAAGATTGTGGCCCAATTGCCAACAAACCGACAGACGGTTTTGTTTTCCGCAACGATGCCAAAAAGCGTCGAAAAATTTGCCAACGATATCCTGCGCTCCCCCAAACGTGTTGACGTAGCACCCGCCGCGACAACAGCAGAGAAGGTTGAGCAGCACATACTGATGGTGCCCAAGGAGCGCAAGCGCGACCTGCTTGCGCATGTGCTGAAGGATGATGCCATCGAGCGTGTAGTGGTGTTCACCCGCACCAAGCACGGGGCTAACAGGGTTGCCAAGCATCTGGATCAGCTTGGTGTGACTGCGGGTGCCATTCATGGCAACAAGTCCCAGAATGCGCGGCAGAAGGCGCTTAAAGAATTTCGCGAAGGCGATATTCGTGTGCTTGTTGCAACGGATGTTGCCGCGCGCGGCATTGATGTGGATGGTGTTACCCATGTGATCAATTTCGAATTGCCTAACGAGCCAGAGAGCTATGTACACCGTATTGGTCGTACGGCACGGGCGGGCGCTGCAGGTATCTCCTATTCCTTCTGCGATCACACGGAGCGTGGCTATCTGCGTGATATCGAAAAAATCATTCGCCAGCCGGTGCAGATCCTTGAAGACCACCCGTACCACCGGGAAGGGATTGAAATTCGCTACGATGATGACGGAGAAGATCTTTCAACGGTCAATCCGCGCCGCGCCGCGCCGCGCCGTCGGTCAAATTCAGGCAAGCACAAGCCAAACCGCCGGGTAAATCAGCCTAAGTCCCATGGGGCAAAGCCAGGGGGCGGGAGCCAACGAAAGGGCCGCCCCGGCAAGCGTCGATCTCGGCCTGCCCAAGGCTAAGTACAGGGCTAAAAACAAGCTTCATTGCAAGTATGGTTCCGGTCCGCTTGATGCGTCAAATTATGTCTTATGAGGGCTGAATTGGGGCAGCTTGCCCTTGTGGCAGCCACCGCTGACGGCGACGGGCGCCACAAGGGAGGGCCTCAATATCAGGGCACTCTGTGCCGTAAGATATATATGCTTAAGCCTAAGTTTCCTTGGTTATGTCAGATTGTCTGGCCACAATGGGGCAGCCGATCCGCTTTAAAGCTCGCCGCCATTCTCAAGCCAACGCGCCGCATCGGGCGTTAGCGTGCGAGCAACAGCTTTGTCATATTGCGCTAGTTCAGCGTCTGACAGCACATCTTTCCAGCGGCCATTGGTGCCTTTGTTCATGAAGGTTTTACCGCCGCCTTTCCATATATCGTTTGCCTCTGGCATGATATTGGAGAAATTCTTTTTCATCGAGCCAAAGGAAATACGATCCAAAATGCCGGGCATCATCTTTTCGTCAATGATGATGTTCAAAAACGCGGCAATCTTTCGGATCGCGCTTTCCGGATCGGCAAGAAGATCTGCAAAATGGACAAAATGGATATTTTCCAGATGGCGGTAATCCCACCAGGTTTTCGCATGATGAAGGTGTGACCAATAGGGGTAGCCGTCGCTTTCCCAGTCGTACCAACTGCTGTTTATCCAGTCGGCCCAAAAATCGTGTGGGTCTTTGTAATTTGTTGGGAACTCGCGGCCAAAGTTTTCAGCTTTCTCTTTAGTCACAGCTTTGATTTCATCCGAATAGCCATTGTGGTGGTTCCAAAGCGACATGAAAACATCACGCCCATCGCGCGCCACAAAAATATAGCGTGCGGCTTCATAGTAAGGGAGGCCATCCAAAGGTAAGTGCGTTTTGATAAAGCGGCGATTGGTCTGCGCTTTCAAACCGCCGACAACTTCCTCTAAAGGTGGCAGGCCCATATCAAGCCACGGCGCCATCATGCTGACAGGGGCAGGAAAAACACCATCCTGATACAACAGGTTGGCAACGATAGTTTGCATCCATGTGGTGCCCGCCTTGTAGCTGGTGGTGATTATAATGTCATCCGGGCGTGGATCATAATATTGCCAGCGCGGCCCTTCAATGATCGGGTGCTGGTCATATTCACGAGATTTTTTAGGTAATGCGTTGGGCATGGTGCGGCGCTCACATGTTGTTGTTTGAAAAATAAAAAATCAACAGGATACACATACACTACAGATTACTGGCTACAGGGCTGGAGAACTAAAAAGGGGGCAAAACCGTATGGCCCTGTGTTTCACATTATCTGACTATGCATCAACATTGCAAATCTGATGGCCAACTGGTGGTGGAAGCGGCAGGCAATTTATCGCTGCAGCCTCCTGCTAGAGTACTTATTTACGGGGGTAATAAAAGGCACTCTGGCATAAAAGGCACTCTGGCATAAAAGGCACTCTGGCACAAAGAGCACGGCGGGGTTGGTCTCGTAGGGCCGTTTTGCAGGCTACCGCGGTGCGGCGCGCGGCTGAGGCTTACACCCCGTTTTATGGCGTCAGGGATACTTTTAGCGATGACCTGAGCGTGCGCGCAGTGGCATTGTGTTGGTCTGATTTTACGCGATTTATAAAATATTCGACCAAGCTGGGTTCATCCCAGGGTACATCATGGATAGCATTTCTCAAATATTCACTATCGGGGTCGCGGCCCCATTCCTTCGGAAAGTGAGCAATCACTGTATTATATTTTGGCTTTCCCTCATAGGGTTGGCCATTCAAGCCCGCGATCAAGCCTTCGAAAATATCGACGCCCGTCAACCGCCCTTGGTGACTGGATTCTATGGGGCGCGGATTGCATTCTATAAAATAGCTTTTATTTTGAGCATCAAGCATGAAATCCAGGCTAAAAATACCAGAGATTTTTGTAGCACAGGCGAATTTTTTCGTATGGTCGATAATTTCTGGATGGTCGATAAAGCGCACGACACTAGAGTAGCCTGTGCCGCCGCCTGTACTTACCTCCTTCAAATACACACCAACTGCCAGGATCTTGCCATCAAGTGCTGCAGCGGTACTAAGGGCCGTTTTGCCCTTAATATATTGCTGGATAACCGAGTTGCCCAGGCTGTGCAATTGGGGTTCCAATTTCTGGGCAGCAGCGAAGCTTTCAAGAATGTTAACCTGGCGGCCACCAAGGCCATAAGCGCCTTTAACAACAACCGGGTAGTTATTCTCCGCAGCGAATACCTCAATGTCCTCAAGGCCATTACAGGGTGTTTGAGCGGGGGTGCGGATACCAATTTTAGCCGCCAATGCAGAGCTCATGTGTTTATGACGTACTGTTTCGTAAAAATTGGGATCGCCGCGGGAGAAACGGATCAGTTGTTTAAGGTTAGCGGCTTGGGGGTCATTTTGGTTCAGGTGACTATATAGGTAATTTAAAGCATTCACGGCAAATTCATCGCATGGAATTATGATGTGTGGGGCGAATGTCTTGCAAGCCTTGTTTAAATAAGGAAAAAGCCCGGTAATTGTTCCGATGTTCGTTTCGAAAGTAAACTTCTTGTCCAAATGGGTGCTAAGAAGGAGCGAATTTCCTTCGCGTGCGATTGCGGCTACCTGAAAGCCGACCGCTTTTAAATGCCGTGGCATGCGACACACTTGGATATATTCGTCGCAGGCGAATAATAGAATGCGCTTTTCTTGCATTATACCCCCCCTGTCATTGGCTTCGTATGAACCACACATGCTAAATTCTAATGATCGTATTGTTAAACACAAGCTCGGGCTTCTCAATCTTGCAAAAAGATGGCGTTTCCTTCGCAACTTACCGGGCTTGAATCTGATAAAACTCTTCCGTACCGGCCATCTAATATCAAATACTCAAGATATTGAGTCTTAATCCATTTTTTCGGCGTTAGAAGGACAATGTTCTGGTCGGGGCATTCATAAACACCTGGTACGCATTCATCATAAGAGGCGCTGAATGCGTTCGTTGCCATTAATAGTGACAGCGACGCAGAGAATATCATCATGAAAGCGAATTTCATGTCGTTCCCCTTTGAGCTTACAAACCAGGTAAATTGCGCCAAAACGGCTTCGAAATTCGCTTGGGCTAAGTGGCGTAGAAAATACTAAAGCCGCCACCAAATTGGAGAAACCCCAATGACCCTCACCCGAACCGTAAGGCGGTGGTAACTTTCGGGCAAAAACAGCCGATCTGCTCCACAGGTTCTATTAGGGAATATTTATTCATCACGCGCAATGGTTAGGGTGTGAACCCAATTCAAAGTGTTGCATTTTTTGATCATTTTGTGATTCAAAGCTCCCGAACAGGGAGTTTTACATGGCACGTTTTGATTTGAGCGATAAAGAATGGACAATGATTGAGCCTTTACTACCCAAGCGGGGACGAGGCCCATCGCGGCGAGATGATCGTGTTATCCTGAATGGTATCTTCTATATTTTACGGACAGGCGCTCCTTGGCGCGACTTGCCGGGTCGATATGGT
>Ga0316208_1000031_pt1 | contig 223459 bp, 198 predicted proteins | sample 3monopyrite_MG_FD_204944 | JGI IMG/M metagenome (GOLD analysis project Ga0316208, IMG submission 204944) | Microbial mat bacterial communities from mineral coupon in-situ incubated in ocean water Damariscotta River, Maine, United States -... | ecosystem: Environmental > Aquatic > Marine >... | reverse complement strand
AGCTCTAGAAAACACCGAGTAGTCGCTTCAACATCGGCCGTTGCATTATGCGCTTCTCCAAAAGGAACTTCGAATAAAAACTGATGCAACTCTGTAAGAGTAGGTAGTTTAAACTTTCCTCCACGTCCACCTGGAATTTGGCACAACTGTGCCGTAGTTTCGGTACAGGTATCCAAAACTTTCATCGATGGCATGGGATCATCAATTCCTAGTCGATATAATTCACAACCCATTATATTTATATCGAACCCTACATTCTGCCCAACTATAAATTTGGTTCTGCTTAAGACGTCTCGAAATTTTTCGGAAGCTTCGCTAAGTGAAACTCCTTTTTCTTGGGCCAATGCGGTAGAAATACCATGAATACGCTCACTGTCGTATGGAATATCAAAACCTTCAGGGCGTATTAAATAATCTTCATGCTCCAATACATTACCCATCTCATCATGCAATTGCCAAGCAATTTGTATACAACGAGGCCAATTGTCGGTGTCGGTAACAGGCGCGTTCCAATTCTTAGGAAGCCCAGTGGTTTCGGTGTCAAAAATTAAATACATGAAGCGCTATTTATTCGTAAAGACCTTCCATTATGGAAAGGTGAAGTACCTTGGTAAAAATAACAAAGACTATTTTAAAATTCAGAACAAAGTTGTTAGGAGTTATTCACTTTTTAGCATAAAAAAAGGGTCGAAAATCGACCCTCAATTATTTTATGTTTTGAACGTTTAGTTTCCGTCTCCTTCATCTCCATCTGTGTTTGCTGAAGCAGCATAAGAAACATTATCGAAATCACCTGAATCGAATCGTATTCCATCAGATCCGTTAAACGCTTCAAATATAAATCGTCCTGTTACAGTTCTCGCTCCAGGATTCCAGCGTTCAATTCGAACATTACCTGTCCCCGATGCTTGACCTCTTGTGGAATATTCAACTCCATTAAAAGAATAGGTAGCAAAATTTACATCACTATTCGTTAAAGGATATTCTCCTTCTTGAGGTCCCGAAATTGTAAGTGTAATCACACCTACATCTGCAATACCAACAATGGTAAAGGTTCCATCGGCATTTTCGGTGGCGCCAGTTTCTTCAGCATCAAAGAAAAAGTTCTGAGCAAAATTGGTCGCGCGCATCTTTAATGGCGGCCTGTCGTCGTCTTCGCATGAGATAAATGAAAACGATAACACGGTAAGTAGGAGCAGTAATTTTTTCATCTTTATAAGATTTGGTGACTACAAATATAAAATAAAAGTTTAATTGATTGAATTTCAACTGAAAAATATGGTATCTTTGCCGCTCTAAAATTATAACCTGGGTCGAGAACCCTGAAAATTAATTATTTATGCCTGTTAAAATTAGATTACAGAGACACGGTAAAAAAGGTAAGCCTTTTTACTGGATCGTAGCGGCAGACAGTCGCGCCAAAAGAGATGGTAAATTCCTAGAAAAATTAGGTACTTACAATCCAAACATCAACCCTGCAGAAATCAATTTAGATATTGACGGATCTGTAAAATGGTTGCAAAATGGTGCTCAACCTACCGATACAGCAAGAGCCATTCTTTCTTATAAAGGAGTTATGCTTAAAAATCACCTAGTTGGTGGTGTTCGCAAAGGTGCTTTAACTAAAGAGCAAGTGGAAGAAAAATTCAATGCTTGGGTTGAAGCAAAAGCAAAAGCAGTTGACTCTAAAAAAGGTGCACTTGCCGATGCAAAAGCCAAAGAGAAAGCCGAAGCGCTTGCTGCTGAAAAAGCAGTGAACGAAGCTCGTATCGCGGCTGCAGCTCCTGTTGAAGAAGAAGCTCCTGCTGAAGAAGCAGAAGCAGCTACTGAAGAGGTTGTTGCCGAAGCTACAGAAGAAGCTACAGAGGCTCCGGCAGCTGAAGCTACTGAGGAAGCAGCAAAAGAAGAAGAGTAGGCTTTTAAAGCACAACGATATGCAAAAAGAGCAATGTTTCTTTGTTGGCAAAATCGTTAAAAAATACAGTTTTAAAGGCGAATTACTGATCAAACTAGACAGTGATGACCCGGAAATGTATACCGAAATGGAATCAGTTTTTGTGGAACACCGCAAAAATTTGATTCCATTTTTTATTGATTCTAGTTCGCTACACAAAAGTGAATTATTACGCGTAAAATTTGAGGATGTAGATTCCGAAGCAGATGCTGAGTCTCTTATTGGCTCCAAATTATATCTACCGTTGGATTTACTACCAAAACTGACGGGGAATCAGTTCTATTACCACGAAGTCATCGGATTTAAAGTTATAGACTCCCATTTTGGCCCTGTGGGAACAATTACAGGCGTTAATGATACTACAGCGCAAGCCTTATTTGAAATTGACAGTAATGGAAAAGAGGTTTTACTGCCCATTACAGATGAAATTATCACAAAAGTAGATAGAGACACTCAAACTATTTTTGTTACTGCGCCCAATGGGTTAATTGATTTGTATCTTTAGACAACCGATCCTCAACCCCTGTCAAGTGATGCGTATTAACTGCCTTTTGTTTTTTTGCCTTTTATCGCTAGTATCCTATGGACACCAAGTGTCTTCTTGTGATTGGGTCGAGGAAATTAAAAATTCTAACAATCTTGACAATCAATTAGAACTCATAAAATCTAATTACGTGTTCAATAATACGTCGTCTTGTAATATTTTAATTAAGTATCAACGCGACTTGAACTCTGAACCGGTTCAATTATACTACGAATCCGACTTTAATTGGATCAAATCGAAAGATCTAATTTCTATTTCCATTACCGAAGAAAAATCTAATGAGACCAATGCGCTCATCTCGGTAATTGTCCTCCAATTAAATTGCGATTGGCTTGATGAACTGGATAATTCAAATAGTATTAAGCATCAATTGGCCTTATTGCAAAACAATTTTGGAAAGTGCGCCTTAGTTATTGCAGGTGGCTACCCTGTTAGTTCAGATTCAAGCTCTGCTTACTTCGGAGATATGCCTTTATTTATCAGTTCTATTCGCGAAAATGACATTGATTCGATACATACCTTAAGAGGCGACGCTGCACGAACACTTTACGGTACGTATTTAAATAGCGTAATTGTAGTTTCATTTAAAACTAAAACGACCATTAAAAAAATTCACAATAGAGTTGTCCAAAAACGAAAAGCAAAAAACTAATCTCTAAAACAACGCTTCAAGTGTCACAACAACCCTTCCAATTCAAACAATTTACCGTTCAACAAGACCAATGCGCCATGAAAATTGGTACAGACGGGGTACTACTTGGGGCATGGACCTCTTTGGAAAATCAACCTGAAAGTATTTTGGATATTGGTGCAGGTACTGGGGTTATTGCGCTTCAAATGGCGCAGCGAAGTTTTGCTTCAACGATAGATGCCGTAGAGCTAGATGATAGCGCCTATGAACAATGCTCCGAAAATTTTGAAGCTTCTCCCTGGGGAGACCGTCTATTTTGTTATCATGCTACCATTCAAGAGTTTGCCTCAGAAATCGAAGAAGAATACGATTTAATCGTATCGAATCCTCCCTTCTACTCAGAAGACTATAAAACTGAAGACTCAGCAAGAGATCAAGCTCGATTTACCGATTCGCTTCCTTTTCAACATTTGGCTGTTTGTGCAGCACACTTACTTTCAGAAAATGGTGTGTTTTCACTCGTGCTTCCTAGAAAAGAAGAATCTGACTTTATAGAATTAGCAGCAACTGTGGGTCTTTACCCGCAACGTATTTGCCGAGTTCGTGGTTCAGAAGCCTCTGAAGAAAAAAGAAGTATGATGGAATTTGGTTTTAAGAACAAAACATGGAACACAGAAACACTTGTCATCGAAATTTCTCGACATGAATACACGACGAAGTATCGTGAACTCGTAAAGGATTTTTACCTAAAAATGTAGGTCGTTCAAATTGTGATTTTTACATTTGTAAACCTAAATTTTTTTCGATGAAACCCGATTTATACGAAGCTCCTGATTATTACAACCTGGACGACCTTTTAACCGAAGAACACAAATTAATTCGCGATGCAGCCCGAGCTTGGGTAAAACGTGATGTATCTCCAATAATTGAGGAAGCGGCCCAAAACGCCGAATTCCCTAAAAGCATTATCCCTGGGCTAGCAGAGATTGGAGCCTTTGGACCTTATATTCCTATAGAATATGGTGGTGCCGGTTTGGATCAAATCTCCTACGGTTTAATCATGCAAGAAATTGAACGTGGAGATAGCGGTGTTCGTTCTACAGCTTCTGTACAGTCTTCTCTAGTTATGTATCCTATCTGGAAGTATGGTAGTGAAGAGCAACGCAAAAAATACTTGCCAAAATTGGCCACGGGTGAGTGGATGGGATCATTTGGTCTTACCGAACCTGATCATGGAAGTAACCCAGGAGGAATGGTAACCAACTTCAAAGATAAAGGAGATCATTATTTGCTAAACGGTGCGAAACTATGGATTTCGAATTCGCCATTTTGTGACGTTGCTGTTGTTTGGGCAAAGAATGAAGAAGGACGTATTCACGGATTAATTGTTGAAAGAGGGATGGAAGGTTTTAGCACTCCAGAAACTCACAATAAATGGTCATTACGTGCCAGTGCCACTGGTGAGTTGATATTTCAAGATGTAAAAGTGCCAAAGGAAAATTTACTACCCAACAAATCGGGACTTGGAGCTCCATTAGGTTGTTTAGATTCAGCAAGATATGGTATTGCTTGGGGAGCCATTGGTTCGGCAATGGATTGTTACGACACTGCTTTGCGCTATAGCAAAGAGCGTATTCAGTTTGGGAAACCTATTGGTGGATTCCAACTACAACAGAAAAAATTGGCCGAAATGATCACTGAGATCACCAAGGCACAACTTATGGTATTGCGTCTAGGACAGCTTAAAAATGAAGATCGAGCTACATCGGCACAAATCTCCATGGCTAAAAGGAACAGTGTGGAAATCGCATTAAAAATATCGCGAGAAGCTCGTCAAATGTTGGGTGGAATGGGTATTACAGGCGAATATCCAATTATGCGCCATATGATGAATCTAGAAAGTGTGGTTACTTATGAAGGAACCCACGATATTCATTTGTTGATAACCGGTTTGGATGTTACTGGTCTCAATGCATTTAAATAGATAATACTTAGAACAAAAAAGGCTTCCATTAGGAGGCCTTTTTTGTTCTTTGCTTGTATGATTCTGAGCAAATTGTATCTTTAAACAAAAGAAATTATATGTCTTCCCGTAAAAGAATCACCCGCACCTACCAGACCGCACCACGGGTTTCTTTTAATGACGATTCCAAATTTATACTTTTTAGCGATTGTCATCGAGGCGATAATAGTTTTGCCGATGACTTTGCCAACAATAGGAATGTGTACTATCATGCCTTACGACATTATCTCAAAGAAGGCTTTACCTATTGCGAATTAGGCGATGGGGATGAATTATGGGAAAATCTAGAATTTAAATCCATATTGGAAGCACATAAAAATGTGTTCCAATTGATGCAAGAGTTTTTTAATGATGGTCGACTATATCGTCTGTTAGGCAATCATGACATGGTGTATAAAAACACCAATTACGTTAAAAAGCATTTGTACAGTTACTTTAATAAAGTGACCGGTAAAGAAGATCCTTTGTTTCCCGGAATCACCTTTTCGGAAGGTTTGGTTCTAGAACACGAAACGACGAAACAAGAGCTGTTCTTACTACACGGGCATCAAGCTGATTGGATGAACTATCACGGTTGGAAATTCAATCGATTCATGGTTCGCGCCTTGTGGCGACAATTACAAGTTTTCGGCATCGGTGACCCAACGAGTCCAGCAAAAAACTTCAAAGAGCTGGTAAAAGTTGAAAAACGCTTAAAGCGATGGATTATCGAGCACGATAATTTAGTCACAATCGCAGGACACACGCATCGACCTCGATTTCCAGAACCAAATGAAATCCCATTATTTAATGATGGTAGCTGTGTGCATCCTAGAAGCATTACAGGTTTAGAAATAGAAAATGGATGTATATCGTTGATTAAATGGCAAATTTCGACTACCGATGACGGCACTCTAAGGATCGTACGTAAGCTCTTAGAGGGCCCTCAACAGTTATGTGACTATAGTTCATAATTCAGAATACTTGTCGATTAATTCCGTCAAACATTCTTTGCATACAACTCAAATTTGGAGTTACGATCCAAACTCCTTTTCCATTTCAAGGTTTTCTTTTTTATCGAGATATTTCGGTATGCCATCCTCAACTCTCCAATGCTCACCTAAAAGCGATTCATAACTGATTAAAACTTGTAACGATCGTATACGTTGTTCTAAGATTCTAGTTTCTGGTGTCCAGTTTAAAAAGATCAATACTTTCTCTTCACCTGGTGCAATCATCAAATTTCGAATATTACCCGCCGTTTTTATAGTACCGTAGCCTATATTTTCTGCCTCAGGCATAAGTACTTCCAGTATGTCTAACCACTCTTTAAAGTAGATGCTGTCATTAAAAACTTTGTAGCTATTAATTTTTGCTAAACCATTACCACTATTCTTAAGTACAATTCCGAAACCATCGCCATTATAGGTAGTCCCAACGGTTAAATATGGATACATGGTTGCTTTTTGTTGGATACGCATAATATGTACTTCTTGAATTGAAATAAAAAGAGCGCATGCACTTATGACCACAGCTCCACCTGCCACAATCAAATTGGTATTAGATTGGTTTAAGTACTTTTTTAATTTACCTATAATTGATTTCATTATTCAAAGAGTTGTATAGTTTTACCTGCATCATCTGCGGTAATTGTGACTAATAGTTTACGCAGTCCCAGTTTACTTTTTTTATACACTTTGGTACCTACCGTCCAACGTTCTTTTTTAGTGGCTCCTGGCATCATCGGAAAACCATAACCAAAATGACCACCATCTTTTTTTGGTCCACGTACTTCAAAATGATTACGGTTCCATGAGTTGTTTTTAATTTTCAAAGTAATGTAATCGGCATCCGCGTAAGTCGCACTCTCCTTCTTTTCCATTCTATTTTTAATAGCGTTTGCCACTTTTTTAGGTGTTTGAACAAAAGATATCTTCGCGTCTTTACTCATTTCCCCTAAAACTTCATCTGAGGCATTTATAGATGCCTTACCACGTCCCCAAACGTTAAGCCTAGATGTTTGAACTAACATTTCTTTTGCATTTACAAATCCATTTTCTGCATTGATATTCGCAACCTCAACCGTTCCATAGGCCCTAATTTCTCCTATTAAAGCGGTTAGCGCAATTGTTTTTTGATCGAGATTTCGAATGGTAAGTGTTTCATGTGAACCTAAGGTTACTTGTTCTATATTGGGTACACCAACGATAATTTTAATAGGTTCTGAAGGCTGAATCCACTCTTTTTGCTTCAGGTTGAGTTTTCCATCAACTACTTCAAAATCTATTTGATCTATTAAATTAGATTCAGCTGTGACAACAATCTCTGAAGGCAGTGATGCGTCTAACGTAACATCTGCATACATATTAAGTTCAAATGTCGTGATCGACTCTACCGAAAATCGATCGGTTTTAAGATTGCCATCTCCTTTTATTTGACCCGTTACAGTCGCGCTTAGGAGAATTATTAAAAAAGTAATCGTTTGCGCAGGTGCTTTCGTTTTTGAGGCCTTCCATTTAAAAGAGTTCCTTTTAATTTTGACAGCATCCAATCCTAATTTTCCAGAACTTAAAACTAAGCCTTGTAAAGCCACCCATAAAAACCCTAATGCCGGAAGCATTCCCCAAACACCTTGGTCCCATTTCTGAAAGAAAATAGCAACTAACATCGTACAGGCAATAAACAAAGAGGCAGTCCTAGTCTTATAACCGAGCATTAAAAAGAGTCCGCCAACGGCTTCACTAGCTGCTCCGAGCCAGGCAAAAAGAACTGGCGCTAACGCGAATATTCCACCGAAAGTAGCTACGTCTTCAGGAAACCAAGCCGCTACTTCGAAAAGTCCAAATTCGCTATCGGAGGGAGACCAAGGCATTCCAAATTTATCCGACCCAAAACTAAAGGCAAGTAAAGCTCCACATATAAATCTTGGAATCGCTAATAAGATAGTGGCCATCCAACTTGATTGGACTACAGGTTTATTAAATTTATTTAAAATCGTTTTCATTGTGTATGTTTTAAAAGTTCAACAGCACAAAAGTGCCAAACAAACACAAGGTGTACGCTTCAAAAGGTACTGAGTCGTCTCAAATACGATTTGAGCCGTCCCAAATGATATTAAAAATTAAAGAGTTGAAACATATTGACTAGGAGACTGCCCTGTCATTTTCTTAAACACACGATTAAAGGTGGCTTTACTATTAAATCCACATTCAAGCGCAATTCCAAGTAATGACAACTGTTGTTGTTTTCCTTCCAGAAGCATCTTTTTTACTTCTTGAACGCGATAATGGTTTACATAATCATTGAAATTCTTTCCTAGGCCGGAATTTATTGCTTCTGATATATCGGCGCGATTTGCTTTTAGTATTTTGGACAATGAAATTAGATTTAAATCGGGATCCAAATGAGGTTTTTCTATTTGAAAATATTGTTCAATCTTCTCCGCGAGATCTTTTACTTCAGCAGGTAACACAATCTCGTTTTCCGAATTTTCGGCAGTGAACGCCACTGACCCTATGGTTGTATTTCCATCAAACTCTAGGCCTTTGAGGCGATCGGTATTGGTAAAGTATCCTTTCACACCAATATAAATAATGGCCAAGGCATTAAAGAAATGCAACCACCATTTTTGAGTCCAACTGAGTTCGGTGATAGTCAGGTTGACCATTGTTTGCCCAATATCATAAAGAAATAATGCAGCATAAACGAATAAAAATCCTCGCATCCAATTCAATTCTAACTGATACATATTTGAAAAATACTGTTGGATATTTCTTCTATAATTAAAATACAACTGCAAACTAAGTACGAGATAAATGATAATCTGAATGTAGGATAACACACTTTGAAACGGATCGACGTACTTCCATTGAAAGTTTTGAACTAAGTATCCGTTTTGAGTCTCTTTAAAACCTGGTTGATTGGCATCATAAACTAAAATTACAAGCTTAATAACAATGTAAATTATACCAGGAAGAAAGTGCCAAAGATGTTTCCGCTTCAACTTAAAATCGGAACTTGTAATACTTCTAACATATAAATAAACCAGAGGAACAACGATGAAGCCAAGGTTGATTAAATAATAGTTGATTTTCGTATTTCGGTATGTGTCGTACCAATCCATAAAACCAATGGTGTAGGTTGTTCTGTGGTAGCACGTAATTAATAATATCAATCCTAAAATAGCATACGATATATCCTTAGTCTTTATGTACTTTCCGAACAAGAGAAACGAAAATATTAGTCCCTGCAAAACCAGCACCAACAGAGGAGTACTGTATAAATTAAAATTTGGGAAGGATAACGGAAATGTGAGAACCATTCCTTAAAAATAAACAATATATTTTTTGAATCTGAAACTACCTGCGAAGAACTAGTATAATTACCTTTAAAGTGAAGCGTCGAAACTAGAAGCATTAGGATTTTCTGCCCGCCATTCGCGCTCATCGAGTTCATTCCCTACAAGACGTTTTTGAATGTCGTGAATATTCTTAGTCATACGCACTATTTTTCTTTGTCTAAAAATTAGAACGACCAGTAACAATAAGCCAACACCTATAAGAACAAAAATGATATTTAGATATTTATTTTTTTGAGATAAATAAGCCAAAGTTTCCTGTTGTTTATTTAACTCAAAATTCAGTTTCAGCTTTTCAATCTCATTCATTTCTTTCGCAAGGTTGAGACTGTTTAGGTTGGTTACATGCTGCTTGTGATATTGAAAAGCATTCTCAAAATCACCTTGTGCTTCGTATAAGTTTGACAATAATAAGCTGCTCTCTGAAATATAATATTTATCGCCTTCCTGTTCGGCCAGTTCTAAAGACTTATGACCTTCATCTTTAGCCTTTTCAACTTCATTTAATGCCTGCAAAGTACGTGCATAAAATAAATGAACTGTTGGAGGATCAAACGGAATAGATTCTATAGTAGCTAATGCTAGCTCTAAATTCTTTTTGGATTCATCAAGTTGCCCTTTTTTTAAATAAGCTTCCCCAATATTCATGTAATCTACACCTATACTTTCGGGATCATCTAGCTGTTTAGCAATACTTAATGCCTGCTTATAATAGGATATTGCCGTATCGTATTGTGCTAATTCAAAATACGCCCCTCCAATATTGTTTAACACACTATTTAAAGAACCTTGTAAACCCAAATTCTCAATTACAATACGGGCTTTTTGATAATATGAGATAGACGCTTCAAACTCATTAATAGTAGAATGAATACTTCCTAAATTAAAAAGTGAATGGGCTTGCAACCCTTCCAAATTATGATCTTTCGCAATTTCGTAGGCTTTTTCGGTATAGAAGAAAGCGCTATCAAAGTATATCTGAGTTTTGTAATATTCGAACCCGATGGTATTGTACAATTTCGCTTTAGCTTCACTTGTTTTTTCTAACTTAACTTGACGTTGTAGACTGTCGATGATAGTTAACTCTTGTCCAAAAAGAGAAGTTCCTAGCACAAAAAGTAGCACGGTTAATATTTTGGAGAAATACATCATACGTAGTTGGCTGGCTTGTAGCCAAATATATGATTTTATTTTTTGTAAGAAAAAAGCTACTCTTCCGGAGCAAGAGTGATTTCCAGGCCTTCCAAATTATTATGGATATGAATTTGACAACCCAATCTGGAATTATCTTTCACATAAAAGGCTTCTGCCAACATTGCTTCTTCATCATCATTTTTCTCTAGAAGATCATGATCACTTTCTATGTAACATTGACAAGATGCGCACATGGCCATACCTCCACAAATACCAATAGTTCCTTCTGGAGCTAGTTCATAAGAACGAACCACTTCCATCAGGTTCATATTCATATCGGTAGGCGCAAGTATTTCATGTTTTTCGCCTTCTCTATCAGTAATATATATGGTAATGTCTTGTTCCATTACTCAATTGTTTTTACAACAGCCTTTGGTGCTTCCTTCTTACTACCATCAAAACCTTCTACTCCACCAACCGTCGTATATTTCATTACATAACGCTTGTCTGGAAAAATACGTTGATATGCACTTTGACACATCAATGTTGCTTCATGAAAACCACATAATATCAATTTCAATTTACCCGGATATGTATTGACATCACCAATGGCATAAATACCTGGTATATTGGTTTGATAATCTAAGGTGTTATCTACTTTAATAGCGTTCTTTTCTATCTCCAGCCCCCAATCCGCTATTGGACCCAATTTCGGCGCTAGACCAAACAGAGGAATAAAATGATCACAACTCAATCGAATGGTATCTTCTCCTTTTTTAACTATCACTCCCTCTACACTATCTTCACCAATGATATCCTTTACTTCGGCAGGTGTAATAAGTTCAATCTTTCCTTGATTCTTTAATTCCTGTACCTTTTCGACAGAATCTAGAGCTCCTCTAAATTCATTTCTTCTATGGATAAGCGTTACACTACTTGCGACTTCCGTTAAAAAAATACACCAATCTAATGCACTATCGCCCCCACCAGCAATCACTACTTTTTTATCTCGATACAATTCTGGATCTCGAATAATATACTCAACACCATTATCTTCATAATTTTCGAGATTTGGGATTGGTGGTTTTCTAGGCTCAAAACTTCCTAACCCACCAGCAATAGCTACGATAGGCGCTTGATGTTGTGTTCCCTTATTGGTAGTGACTATAAAGCTTCCGTCTTCTTGCTTTTCGATAGTTTCTGCCCGTTCTCCTAAGGTAAACGAAGGTTGAAACGGTTCGATTTGTTTCATAAGGTTATCGACTAGATCCCCAGCAAGAATTTCGGGAAAAGCCGGAATATCGTAAATAGGTTTTTTAGGATATATTTCGGCACACTGTCCTCCTGGTTGTGGCAGTGCGTCAATAAGATGACATTTTAGTTTTAACAAGCCAGCCTCAAAAACGGTAAATAATCCTGTTGGGCCGGCACCAATTATTAGAATATCGGTTTTTATCATAGGTATGATAGGGTTAATAAGGTGCTAAATTAATCGAAGCATTATTCATGCGCGATGACAATTATCAATTTACTCCACATTAATTACCTGTTCAATTTGAGGTGCATGTTTTTTAATGGTCATTTCTACACCGCTTTTTAATGTCATTTGGTTGACACTACAACCAACACAAGCCCCTTGCAGTTGAACTTTTACAATTTTTCCAGCTTTATCGATGGACAACAACGAAATGTCGCCACCATCACTTTGAAGAAATGGTCTAATCTCTTCGAGTGCGGCCTCTACTTTGGTATGTAACTCTTGTACTGTCATATTATTTTTTTACGGCACTACAGCCTGCCATTGTGGTGATTTTTATTGCTTCTGTAGGTGGTAGATCATCATTTCTACGAACGGTTTCTTCTACCACTCGCTTGGTCACGGCTTCGAAAGCTGCCTCTACAGGTGTAGCTGTCTGCAATGCCGCTGGATGACCTACATCTCCTGCTTCACGTATTCCTTGTACCAATGGAATTTCTCCCAAAAATGGTATTTCAATGTCTTCCGCCAGATTGCGAGCCCCTTCTTTTCCGAAGATATAGTATTTATTGTTAGGTAATTCCTCCGGAGTAAAATACGCCATATTCTCGATTACCCCTAGAACAGGTACTTGTATGTTTTCCTGTTGAAACATGGCAACCCCTTTGCGGGCATCGGCCAAAGCAACGGTTTGAGGTGTGCTCACAACCACGGCTCCAGTGATTGGAAGCGATTGCATAAGGCTTAAATGAATATCACCTGTTCCTGGAGGAAGATCCAACAGCATAAAATCTAATTCACCCCAAGCAGCATCAAAAATTAACTGATTTAATGCTTTCGCCGCCATTGGACCACGCCAAATAACAGCTTGATTCGGTTTCGTAAAAAATCCAATAGAAAGTACTTTAACACCGTAATTTTCTACCGGTTTCATTTTGCTTTTACCATCGACATTAATCGAAAGAGGACGCTCATTAAAAACATCGAACATTAAAGGCATACTAGGCCCATAAATATCGGCATCTAAGACTCCTACTTTAAATCCCATTTTCGCAAGCGTAACAGCAAGATTAGCAGTTACAGTAGATTTTCCAACACCTCCTTTACCAGACGCTACCGCCACAATATTCTTTATACCTGGAATAGCCTTTCCTTTAATTAGATTGGGGTTTTCAGGTTTTTGTGGAGCATCTACTTTGATGTTTACTTTTACATCGGCATCTGGAGACACGTTTTCCTTAATCGCAGCTATAATATCGGACTCGGCTCTTTTTTTAATATGCATCGCCGGCGTACCGATAGTGACATCAATTATTACTTCGTTTGCAAAAGTGATTACGTTCTTGACGGCTCCACTTTCGACCATATTGTTACCCTCTCCAGCTATTGTTATGTTTTCGAGAGCTTTAAGTATATCTTGTTTGCTGAATTTCATTCTTTTTCTTCGCTTTTTATTTAGATTAAATCTAAAGTGCAAATATAACGCTCGAAACTCGAATTGAAAAGGAAGTTCATTGAAATGATTGATAGCGCGATAAAGGCAAGAATACTGAAATCTAAAGCTAGAAAGCAGGGAGTTCTTTCCCAGGGTCCCAAAAAATAGAATCCAATTTTTGAATCTGATTCTCTACTACTTCAATGCCTTCGCTTTCTAACAATTGCTGCATTAAATTAGTTCCTTGAAAATGATGTTTACCAGTAAGAAGACCTTTTCTATTTACCACGCGATGCGCAGGGACATCAGGGTATTTCCCAGCACCATTCATTGCCCACCCAACCATACGAGCACTACCAGCAGCGCCAATATACTTTGCAATAGCACCATAGCTAGTAACTCTACCGTATGGAATTTGTCTAGCGACTCGATATACCTTCTGGAAAAATCCGTCTTCTGCCATTAAAAAGCTTTTAAAATCTTTACTAACGTAATAATTGATATTACCGCAGTTATAATTCCGATTGCATAATTCAAGTTGAATTTAACAACTTTGTTTTGATCTTTTTTTCTGAAGAATTGAATATAAACCACCAACATTGCAAATGTACCTGCACCAGAGCCTACCACAGCGGCCCAGAGATCCGGCTGATCGAAACTAAACCAGCCAAAGGCCGAAAAAGTGACACTAATATAAACCCAATAAGGCAATGGTAAAAGATTGAGAATAGCTAGTAACATTCCATAGAAAAACCGATTCGTTTTTGAATGCTGCGCCTTATCTCCAACCTGTCTTCGCGTATCCTTAGCGATAAAGAAAAAGTAAATGGTTATGCATAAAAATATTCCTAATGCGACCTTTTGCAACATATCGACTACTTCCGGGTGCATATCGAGATATCGCGCAAAAAGAAGCGCAATAAATGTTTGAACACAAACAACCAAAACCACCCCACCAGAGAATAATAAAGCGGACTTTCTTCCCTGTTTAATGCTAATCTTTGCAGCGGACATATTGAGTAATCCGGGAGGGATCACACCAATTAAAGCTGCTAGAAAACCAATAAGGATGTTTAAGAAAAAGGACATTTGGTTGGTTTTAATCGTGAAGATACACTTTTATTTGGAACGTAATTGAAACTTGATATACGTGATTTTCTTATCAATTTCTAGATATTGCTTTTCATAAAACGTTTGAATTTCAGTTACTTCTTTGGGAACTCCATCACTACCGTAAACATCGTGATGCGCATAGAGAATCTCCTCGTTTAGTCCCTGTAATAACCCCAGAGTATACCCATGCATAAATTCACTGTCCGTCTTTAAATTGATCGTTCCTGAAGTTTTAAGAATGGATCTGTACTTATCTAAAAACTCTTTATTGGTAAGTCTGTGTTTGGTCCGTTTATATTTTATCTGAGGGTCGGGAAAGGTGATCCATATTTCGGAAACTTCATCCTCCGAAAAACAATGATCTATGAGCTCTATTTGTGTTCGCAGAAACCCAACGTTGGTCATTTCTTCCTCCAATGCAGTTTTGGCTCCCCTCCAAAATCTAGCTCCTTTTATGTCTACACCAATAAAATTTTTATCAGGAAATCGCTTGGCCAAATTTACAGAATACTCTCCTTTACCACATCCTAGCTCCAGTACAATAGGGTGATCGTTTTTGAAAAAATCTTTGTTCCAATTTCCTTTTAATTTAAATGCATTAGAAACTACTTCTTCTCTCGTGGGTTGCACCACATTATCGAAGGTCTCATTTTCTCTAAAACGTTTTAATTTATTCTTACTGCCCACAGAATTAATGTTGAATTAAAATTTCGGTAAAATTACGGAAATACTGTGACCAACGGAGAATCCCTACCTTTGTTTTTAACAATACTAATGAATTTAATTTTCCAATAGTTAACGTGAAGAAAGCTAGAACTATTTTGGTTGCTCCGCTGCATTGGGGTTTAGGACATGCCACACGTTGTATTCCCATTATACAAGGCTTGCTAGCACAAAACTATAAGGTGCTATTGGGATCGGATGGAGCAGCCTTATCGTTACTGCGCAAAGAATTTCCTCAATTACCTTGGGTTGAATTACCCGGGTATAACATTAGTTACTCAAAAAAAGCAGGTCATTTTAAGTGGAAACTTATGACTGCTATACCAAGACTCCAAAAAACCATACAAAAAGAGAAACAATTCGTAAAAGACTTAGTGGTTCAAGGTAAAATTGATGGTATTATTAGTGATAACCGTTTTGGAGTTCGAAATAAACAAGTGCCTTCTGTTTTTGTTACACATCAATTAAATGTCTTAAGTGGAAAAACGTCATTTATAAGCAGCAAACTGCATCAAAAGATTATTGAGAAGTTCACCGAATGTTGGGTTCCAGATGTAAACACACCTATTAACTTAAGCGGTAAACTCGGGCATCCCAAAAAGACATCCTTACCTATAAAATACATCGGACCTTTGAGTAGGATGAAAAAAGAAAATCTCCCAATTAAATACGATGTATTGGCATTACTTTCGGGTCCCGAACCTCAACGCACTTTGCTCGAGGAAAAAGTGACGGCTCTTTTTTTAGAGAACCTAGACAAAAAATACCTTTTGGTGCGGGGTGTCATAGAGGAGCAATCATCTACCAAAATTAGAGAAAACGTAACCATTGTCAATTTCATGCAAACGGAGGAACTCCAGAATGCCATAAACGAAAGTGCTATGGTTCTCGCCAGGTCTGGATACACCACGCTAATGGACCTTGCAGCCTTAGAAAAACCAGCGTTTTTTATTCCAACGCCAGAGCAATACGAACAAATATATTTGGCCAAACAGTTAAAAAACAACGGTGTTGCTCCTTCTTGTGGACAGGAAAAATTTAAATTAAAAAAGCTAAAGGAAATTCCACTTTACAAAGGACTCAAAGCTTTTCATACGGATATTGATTACGCGGAGTTATTTAGACTTTTCGAGCGTAAATGAAAACTCGGATCCTACTCCAACTTCACTTTCAACAAAAATCTTTTCATTATGAGCTTCCACAATATGTTTTACAATGGAAAGGCCCAGTCCACTACCACCTTCTTTTCTTGAGCCACTTTTATCGACTCTAAAGAAACGTTCAAAAAGACGAGGTACATTTTCGGGTTCAATACCTTCACCATTATCGGTTATTCGAACAATTACTTTGTTCTTTATTAAATCTTCGATGCTGACTTCGGTGGTGCCTCCTTTTTTGCCATATTTAATCGAATTTTCTATCAAATTGGTTAGCACTTGCTGCATACGCTCACGATCGGCATCCACAAATATGCTATCCTGATAGTCCACATCAAAAGTGAGTGTTATTTGTTTTTTGGCAGCCTTCATTTCGAGCAAATCGAAAACATTTTGAACCAACTCAACAACATTGAAATCTTCATTGTTCAAATTGAGATCCCCTACTTCAAGTTTAGTAATCATATCGAGATCCTTTACAATGTAAATAAGACGTTCGACACCCTTATTAGCTCGCTGCAAATACTTTTTACGCAACGTTTTATCTTTCATGGCTCCGTCCAATAAGGTCAATATATATCCTTGAACAGTAAACAACGGAGTTTTGAGTTCATGCGACACATTACCTAAGAATTCTTTCCTGTAGTTCTCTCGAATTCTCAAGGTTTCAATCTCAATTTTCTTGTTTTCAGCAAATCGTTCTACTTCCTTCTTAAGTGTAGCCATATCGGTTGTGATCTGCTGCGGACTAAAGGTAGTCTCGTCCAATAGACGAACATCGTCATATATTTTTTTAACACGTTTATATATGAATTTCTCAACTCGATATTGAATAATAAAAAATGAGAAAATATAGCATGCCAGTGCAAACCCTATCAAGATCCCGAAATGAATTTCTTCATAGAAGTAAAAAAAAACACCCAAAGCGAGTGTTAAAAAAAGTGTGATATACGTCGAGGTGTATGCCGCGAACGTATACGTTTTCTTAAAGTTCTTTACCATTAAACTACAAACTTATAGCCTACGCCTTTAACAGTTTTGAATTTTTCGTCGCCAATTTTCTCTCGCAATTTACGAATATGTACGTCAATAGTACGACCTCCAACTACTACTTCATTCCCCCACACACGATCTAATATATCTTCCCGCTTAAAAACCTTACCGGGCTTTGAGGCCAAAAGTGCTAGCAATTCGAATTCTTTTCTAGGTAGAATAAGTTCTTCTTTACCTTTCAATATCTTATACTCTTCGCGATTAATGGTTAAATCTCCCAATTTAATCGCACTTTCATCTACCGTAGATTCTTTGAATCTTCGCAACAAAGCTTTTACCTTACTGATAAGTATTTTCGGTTTAACAGGCTTGGTAATGTAGTCGTCTGCTCCAGCTTCGAAGCCCGCAACTTGAGAATAATCCTCTCCTCTTGCTGTTAAAAAAGTAATAACAGTTTCTGAAAGATCCGAAATTTCCCGAATACGTTCACACGCTTCGATTCCATCCATTTCTGGCATCATCACATCGAGGATAATTAAATGCGGTTTATGTTTTTTAGCTTTAGCTATAGCCTCCACTCCATTTTCAGCCGTAATTACTTGATATCCTTCAGAAGATAAATTATACCCTACAATTTCAAGAATGTCTGGTTCATCATCGACTAGTAAAATTTTCGTTTCTTTTTTCTTCATCTATAAAACTATTATCTACGTGTTAAATATACTATTAAATATGCGTTGTCATTCATCCAACCTATGATTGTTAACGATTATGTAACATAGGTCAAGCCTACGACGCTAATAGTGAACATTTTCAGTGTATTATATTATCGTTAAGTCAATAAATCATCGGGCCGATTCTTCCCTTAAAAGGACTAATTTTTGTAGCTTTGTGCCTCAACTTTTTTAATAAACTATTAGATGAAAAAAATTACTTTATTACTTGCCCTTTTTGTTGCCGTTATCGCAATTGGGCAAAATTCAAGATCGGGAAATGCGATTGTTATTAATGAAATTGATGCTGATCAAACAAGTACAGATACCGAAGAATTTATTGAGCTCTTTTCGGAAAACCCAAACACGAGTTTGAATGGATTGGTATTGGTGCTTTTCAACGGCTCTAGTGACACGAGTTACAACGCGGTTGACCTTAACGGTTTCTCTACAGATGGTAATGGATTCTTTATCATTGGAACTGATGCTATACCAGGAGTAGACATTTCTTTAGGAGCAGACAATACAGTTCAAAATGGAGCTGACGCAGTTGCGCTTTACATTGATGATATTGCGAACTGGCCAAACGGTACTGCCGCTACAACAACCAACTTATTGGATGCTGTTGTTTACGGAACGAGTGACGCAGATGACACTGGACTCTTAACTGCTTTAGGTGAAACAATTCAGTTTGACGAAAACCTTAACGGTATGAAAGATACAGAGTCTATTCAAAGACAAGATGTGTCTTCTGATCTTTTCTGTACAACTACTCCAACATTAAGAGCTACAAATGCATGTCCTTCATGTACTTTCGCTATAACAGATACCACAATTACTTGTGATTCTGAAACTGGTGGTGTTGATTCGGTAACTATCGAGATCGACTACATAGGTGGTGGAAATGAGGCTTACACAGTTCAAATCACCTCTGGAGGTGGAACAGTTGGTGGAGATGATCCAACAACTACAGCTGCTGGTACTATTACGTTAACAAGCGTTTCTGAAGATACAATGATTGAGCTAACAATTTCAAGTTCTCAGTGTAACATTGTTGAAAATATTACAACTCCAGAATGTCTTCCAGCAACAGATGTAGCAGATATCGCTACTCTTCGTGGATCTGCTCAAGGTCTTAGTTATACACTTACAGGAGAAGCAATTCTTACGTACCAACAAAACTTCAGAAATCAAAAATTTATTGAAGATGCAACAGGTGCTATTTTGATTGACGATGATAACGACGTGATCACTTCAACCTATGCAATAGGAGATGGTATTACAGGAATTGAAGGTACTTTGAACGAATTCAACGGAATGCTACAATTTGTTCCTGAAGCTGATCCAGGAGCAGCTAGTTCAACAGGAAATGCAATCACTGCTCAAACGGTATCAATTACAGATTTAGTAACGAACCCTGAAAACTACGAATCTGAATATGTTACCATCACTCCAGACGTAACTATCGACAACTCGATGAATACTGAGTGGGTTACTGGTGCCGAATATCCTTTAACGAATGGCGATGGAAGCTTTGTTTTCCGTACAACTTTCTTCGATGCTGATTATATTGGTTCAACTGTTCCAACAGGAGCTGTTGCCATTGCTGGTATCATAACTGAAAGATCTGGAAATGAATACTTCATCACAGCTCGTAATGCAGATGATGCAGCTACAACCTTAAGTATTGAAGATGCTACTGCTAATCCTTTCAGCATTTTCCCTAATCCGTCTAAAAATGGAACTATCAATATTGTTTCTCAAGTAAGCGGATCTAAAAATGTAATCATTTATAACATTTTAGGTAAAGAAGTAATTAATACGACACTTACTGAAAACCAATTAAACATTGCTTCATTAAGCAGTGGAGTTTACATTGTACGTGTATCTCAAGAAGGAGTTTCTTCTACTCAAAAATTAGTAGTGAGATAAGCTCTTGTTTATAAGATTAAGAAAGCCCTTGATTCCTATCAGGGGCTTTTTTATTTTCCCTATTTTTAAGCTTTCATATGTTGCATGACCACACCGAGAATTTTTGAATCACTCTCTTCTGAAATGTTTATTCAGCATTCCCTGGAAACATTTCGATACCAACATCAGTACTGTGAAGTATATCGAAGATTTTGTGATTATTTATCGGTAGATCCTTCAAAAATAAATGCACTACGTGATATTCCTTTTTTACCCATCGAACTATTTAAACATGAGCGTATCATTTCTTCCGAAATAGCTCCTTCTAAAGTTTTTACGAGCAGCGGTACGACAGGTAGTATAGTGAGCAAACATTATGTCGGGGATATGCAATTATACGAGCTCAGTTTTCAAAAAGCATTTTCTCTTTTTTACAACGACATAAACGACTATGCTCTTCTTGCACTTTTACCTTCCTATTTGGAACGTGATGGATCGTCGCTAATCGCAATGGTCGACAAACTCATTCAGGGTAGCAATAATGTGCATAGCGGATTTTATTTGGATCAAACCGAAGCACTCATTGAAAAACTAACATACTTAGAACATATTGGACAGAAAACTATTTTGCTAGGAGTATCATATGCCTTACTGGATTTAATAGATGTAACCACATTTCAGTTAAAAAATACCCTAGTAATGGAAACTGGCGGTATGAAAGGGCGAAGAAAGGAACTCATTAAAGAAGAATTACACAATCAGCTTAAAGCTGGATTTGGTGTTGCAACGATTCATAGTGAATATGGAATGACCGAATTGTTATCTCAAGCTTATTCTAAAGGAAAAGGTATCTACCAATGTCCTCCCTGGATGCAAGTACTAACCCGAGATACGGAAGACCCATTTAGTTTTGTTGAAGAAAAAACTGGCGGAATAAATGTTATCGATCTAGCCAATCGATATTCCTGTTCTTTTATCGCAACACAGGATTTGGGTAAACGATATGACGATGGTACATTTGAAGTACTGGGCAGGTTCGATTCAAGCGATATTAGAGGTTGTAACTTAATGGTTTTGTAGATGGTGAAAAAGCAGCAAAAAAATAGTGGAGGTTGTCTTTGGTTGATCGTTACTTGCATTTTCACTTTTGTAGGCTTTGCTTTTTTTAGTGGTTTCTTAGGCATTTCGGCTTCATCTGCTATCGCCATCGCAGTAGTTGGATCTATCATACTTACCTCAATGATTTTGGGCATGCCCTCAAAAAAAGCCTTAATCCTTAATGGCTTTCTTTTATTTATCCTCTTTATTGGAAGTAAATTTTTACTTCAATTTTTATTGCGATCTGTTGAAGAAGCACAGTTAAAAACTCCTACTTTTTCGAAAGATGAGAGCGTAAAAGAAACCTTCCGCATTGAAGACCGCGATACGATTGCCGTTTATTCAAGCCACCGCATATGGAGAGACAATTATGGGAATTCGTACAATGGTGATCTTACTGTACGAGAAAAAGACTTTACAGAGTTGAAAAAGCTTACCTCAACTTATAACGCAACTACCACCAAAAATTTCTGGGGAAATCTCTATCATTACCTGGAAAAAGAAAGTGCTCCCAGCTTAGATCTTTTAGTCGCCACGTTTCGACAGATTGAGCAAGAACATCAACTAACGCAAATGGAATTTGCCGAAATGGTAGTAACCTGCATTCAAGACATACCCTATTCGTTTGTATTTCAAGAGGAATGTTTGGAAGCAGATGTTTATGAAGATTCAATTAAGTACATCCTTCAAAAATGTCCAGATTGTTGTATCGGTAATATCCTATACGGCATTCAAAACCCGGTTTCATTTATGCAGAATTTAAAAGGAGATTGCGATACCAGAACGGTACTTATCTACTCGATTCTTAAGCATTTTGGATATGATGTCGCTATTTTAAACAGTGATTTTTATAGACACTCTATCATTGGGCTTCATCTGCCAGCTGCTGGCCAACATAAAATTTATAAAGGAAAAAAATACATGCTATGGGAAACCACAGCTCAGTTTTACGAAATAGGGAAACTCCCATCTAATTTTAATAATGTCACCCATTGGAATGTGGTGCTAAGTAGTCACTAAATATGAACTCTCAACTCTTTATTCTAGCTCTTTTTGAAATTTTATTTTCTCTATTCTTTGCAGTGGTAATCATCTTTGTTTCTTACAAAATTTTGAAACGACTTTTCTTTAAAAACGAAGAACTAAAAGGAGAACATCAAGCGTTTACCATCTTTACATCTGGAGTTGTACTCTCCATTGGGTTGATTTTAAGCGAGATTCTTCCTTCCATAACCAATGTTATACGAATCGCTACCACGCAAACCGATAGTATACATGTTAGCACGGTGATTCAATACGCCGCTCTTTACTTGAGCATAGGATTTCTTGCTGCGGTAGTGATAAATGCTTCTGTTTTCTTTTTGTTTTCTGTGCTTACCAAAGGAATTAATGAATTTAAAGCCATTCAAAACAACAATACATCCGTAGCGATTTTAGTAGTAGCTATCTTGATTAGCATCACATTAATTGTAAAAGATAGTATCGCTTTACTGGTAAGTTCATTGGTTCCATATCCAGAAGTTTCAAATTTTTTATAAAGAATTGTAAGGAACTTAAAATAGCTCGTACTAACCTAGTGCTAAGAAAAAGGAGAGTTTTAAAGCCTCCTTTCATAATTGGTTGGTTAGTTAGTTGATAGAAACCCTGAGGTGCATGCACCTCAGGGTTTCTTATTTAAATCTATACCGCTTTTAGAATAAAATAGTTTTTCTTTCCGCGCTGAAGTAATACAAATTGATCATTGATTAGATCATTGAAAGAAACATTATATCCTTCGGTTACTTTTTCTTTATTAACAGAAATGGAATTTTCTTTGAGGGCCCTTCTTGCTTCTCCATTCGATTTCAAAAATCCTGTTCGCTCGGCAAGTGCAGCGATAATATCCAAACCGCTTTCCAGTTCGTTACGCGGGACTTCGGACTGAGGCACACCTTCAAAAACATCTAAGAAAGTCTCACTATCAAGATTCTTTAAATCTTCAGACGTAGATTTTCCAAACAGTATCCCCGACGCTTGCACTGCTTTTTCGTATTCGGAAGCATTATGAACCGTTGTGGTCACCTCTTGAGCCAGTCGTTTTTGTAGCAAACGAAGATGAGGAGCTTCCTTGTGTTCTACTACGAGATCTTCAATAGTTGTTTGATCTAAAAAGGTGAATATTTTAATATACTTTTCTGCATCCTCATCACTTGTATTCAACCAATATTGATAAAACTTGTAAGGAGAGGTTCGCTTCGGATCCAACCATACATTTCCACCCTCACTTTTTCCAAATTTGCTGCCGTCACTTTTCGTGATTAAAGGACAGGTGAGGGCATACCCTTTGCCTCCTCCAATTCTACGAATCAATTCTGTCCCCGTAGTTATATTTCCCCATTGATCACTACCACCCATTTGCAAAGTGCATTGTTGATTTTTATAGAGGTGCAAAAAATCGTACCCCTGAACCAACTGATAGGTGAATTCGGTAAAAGACATTCCGTCATTTTCTTCACCAGAAATACGGTTTTTCACGCTATCCTTCGCCATCATATAGTTAACGGTAATATGCTTACCAACATCTCGAATAAAGTCTAAGAACGAAAAAGATTGCATCCAATCGTAATTATTGACCATCACTGCTTGATTTTGGGCTCCAGAATTAAAGTCCAAAAACTGAGATAACTGTTGGCGCACACATTCTTGATTGTGTCGCAATGTCTTTTCATCAAGCAAATTGCGTTCGGCCGATTTTCCAGAAGGATCTCCTATCATGCCTGTTGCTCCACCCACCAAAGCCACTGGCCTATGTCCGCTACGCTGGAAGAAAGCGAGCAACATTATTGGGACTAAATTACCAATATGCAACGAATCGGCTGTTGGATCGAATCCGATATATGCGCTTCGCATTTGCTCCATCAAATGGGTTTCGGTATCTGGCATTACATCGTGTATCATTCCGCGCCATTGGAGTTCTTCTACAAAATTCTTGGTCATAATGAGTTCCATTTTCGGCAAAGATAGACCTCTGCTCCAAAAGATAAAAGCATAGCACAAAAAAGAGTATTTTCGTAAGATGATTTTAGTCACGGGAGGCACGGGTTTAGTTGGAAGTCATTTGTTGTACTTTTTAGTAAAAGACAACAAAAGAGTACGCGCTTTGCATCGTCCTTCTAGCGATCTTCAAGCGGTTAAAACTGTATTTTCTTACTATAATGAGGCAGAGGCAGAATCACTTTTTAACAAAATCGAGTGGATGGTAGGAGATATCACCCAAGTACCAACATTAGAAAAAGCTTTTCAAGAGATCGAATATGTATATCACAGTGCTGCTTGTGTAACATTCGAAACCAATAGGTACTACGAATTAAAAAAAACCAATATAGAGGGTACCGCAAATATTGTTAACCTATGTATTGCGAACAATATTAAAAAATTATGCCATGTAAGCTCTATTGCAACATTAGGAAGCACTAACGATGGTAGTCTTATATCTGAATCTACGGAATGGGATCCCGAGGCCAATAACAATGTATACGCCCTCACAAAATATGGAGCCGAATTAGAAGTTTGGAGAGGCAGCCAAGAAGGACTCGATATTGTAATAGTACATCCGGGTGTAATATTAGGCGAAGGAATCTGGTCTTCTCCTAGTGGGGGAATTGTAAAAACTTTAGTCAAAGGACTTCGGTTTTATACCTCTGGAGGCGTCGGATTTGTAGATGTGCAAGACGTTGCGCGGGCTATGATAGGTCTATTAGAAAGCTCCAAACGAAATCAAGCTTATATTCTTGTAGGCAAAAACTCCAGTTATAAAGAGTCGTTGCAAGCTTTTGCCACAGCCTTAAACGCTAGGTTACCAAACAAAGAAATTCAGAAATGGAAATTGGATATCGCAAGGAGATTAGATGGTTTTTCATCACGAGTATTCAGAACACGGCGCAAACTGGAAAAAAGTACCGTTGAATCTTTATATACGACAGCATTCTATGACAATAGCAAATTAAAAACCGAATTGGATTTTACATTCACATCAATGGATATAACCATGAAGCGAATTGCTAAACACTATTTGAGTGGAAGCGAATCTTCTTCAGATTGAACAGCATCTATCAACTTTCTTTGTGATTTGTTCTTTTTAATGCTGTCTGCCCGCCGTTTTGTTGTTTCCTGTAATGCTTTTCCTTTTTCCTTTTGCATGCTATCTACCTCTTTCTTTAGAACTTGTAAATTAGCTTCTACTTGAGTAAATAGCTCTTTATAACTATTAATATTAAGTGTGTAAAAAGCGTGACTCTCCACAAATTGAAGACTATCAATTTGATGCTTTGCATATAAAAAAGAATCTAGCTTGATTCCCTTTTGACGGACCACTCGGTTACTCGTATTGCGAGCAGCTTTGTTCAAATATAGGTCTGTTAAGACCGCAACCATTTTATCTTTCGGAATTAAGTTTTCCGGTGCTTCAGGTTGTTTAATATCTTGACAGCCCAAAAGCAAAAAAATTGATATTATGGATATGAACGTTTTGATCATCGATTAAAAGTTATTCGTTCTCCTCTGCTTTCCGTTGGAAATTTACCATTTTCATAGGCCAATGTACCATTGATAAACGTATGAGTCACTCTAGATTTGAAAACTGATCCTTCAAAAGGAGACCAGCCGCATTTATACAAAACACTTTCTCTTGAAACACTCCATGGCGCTTGTAAATCGACTAAAACCAAATCGGCTTTGTATCCTTTTCTAATATATCCACGATCTGCTATTTGGAACAATATCGCCGGATTATGAGCGGTTTTCTGTACAATTTTCTCCAATGAAATTACCCCTCTGTGGTACATTTCGAAAAGAGCTACGAGGGCATGTTGTACCAAGGGCCCACCTGAAGGGGCTTTTGTATAAACATTGTCTTTTTCTTCTAAAGTATGTGGAGCGTGATCTGTTGCAATAACGTCAATACGATCATCAAGCAAGGCCTTCCATAATCCATCCTTATCAGCCTGTGTTTTTACAGCTGGATTCCATTTTATTTTTGTTCCTTTTTCGGCATAATCTTCTGTAGTAAACCAAAGGTGGTGTATACAAACTTCGGCTGTAATCTTCTTTTCTGAAAGAGGGATAGAATTATCAAACAGATGGGTTTCTTTTTCGGTTGACAAATGAAAAACATGCAATCTAGCCCCAGTTTTCTTTGCCAATTCGATCGCCCTTGAAGATGACAAATAACATGCTTCTTCACTTCGAATCACTGGATGGCTAGCAATTGGAATATCATCTCCATATTCAGTCATGAACTTCTCTAAATTGGCTCTTATAGTTGCTTCATCTTCACAATGTGCCGATATCAAAAGATTCGTTTTACTGAAAATTTCTTCCAACACTTCAGGATCGTCGACCAACATATTTCCAGTAGACGAGCCTAAAAATAGTTTTAGACCTGCTACTTTTTGCGGATCGACCTTCATGATCTCTTCGAGATTGTCGTTGGTCCCGCCAAACATAAATGAATAATTCGCCCAAGAAGTTTCGGAAGCTCGTTTAAATTTCTCTTCCAACAACTCTACGGTAGTAGCCTGTGGAACAGTATTTGGCATTTCAATAAATGTCGTTATCCCTCCTGCGACAGCAGCTTTAGACTCTGTTGCTATTGTTGCTTTATGAGTTAAACCAGGCTCCCTAAAATGTACTTGGTCGTCTATCATACCTGGCAGCAAGTGCAACCCGTCTGCATCAATAACTTTGGTATCTGCAGATTTTACACTTATGCTTTCAGCAATCTGGGCAATGCGGTCATTTTCGATTAGAACATCACTCTTGGCGATTATCCCTTCATTAACCAGTGTAGCATTTTTTATTAATATTCTGTGCATTATATATCGTATCGCTTAAATAAGCTTTTTAGTTTCATTGAAATCACACCAAAAATAGCTTCCGAAATAATTCCTGAGCTCATTTTTGATTCTCCTTTGGTTCTATCGGTAAAAACCACCGGGACCTCTTTAATTTTAAATTTATGGAGATAGGCTTTAAATTTCATTTCAATTTGAAATGCATAACCTACAAATTTTATTTTGTCCAAATTAATTTTTTCTAGTACCCACCTGCGGTAACATATAAAACCGGCCGTTGTATCATGGATGTTCATCCCGGTGACCAGTTTCACATACTTGGAAGCACCCCAAGAAAGTAAAACTCTACTCATTGGCCAGTTCACAACATTTACACCTGTTTTGTAACGTGAGCCAATCGCCATATCGAATCCTTCGCGATAACAGGCATTGTACAAACGAACAAGATCATTGGGGTTATGCGAAAAGTCGGCGTCCATTTCAAAAATATACTCGTATTTTTTTTCTAAAGCCCATTTAAACCCGGCAATATACGCGGTACCTAAACCTAATTTCCCTTCCCGTTCAATAAGAAACAGTCTATCCTGATACTCTGAAAATAAACCCTTCACGATATCGGCTGTTCCATCTGGTGAGTTATCATCCACAATCAAAACATCAAAAGCACGCTGCAAAGAGAAAACATTGCGCACTAGACGCTCTATGTTCTCTTTTTCATTGTAGGTTGGTATAACCACCAAGGCATTGGACATGTGCTCAACTTTACGACAAATGTACCTCTTTTTAACAAATTAAATGTGAAGAAAATCGTAATAGAATCAACGTGTTTACCTACAAAATCCTGTACCTTTACGTTAAAATTTCCGCAGTGGAGGACCTAGTAAGAGATTGGCAAAATTTGGACTGGATTACCGTAGTCTTGGTCGGTTGTTTTTTGTTGTTGGCTGTTGCAAAGTACCTTTTTTCTAAACGTTTCCAAGAGTTCATAATACTCCCTTTGTCTCAACGTTACTTTTCTATTCAAGGAAAGGAAAACGATATACGACATCCATTTAATTGGGTATTGTTCATCGTACAAACAGCAGTCATGTCACTTTTTATTGCCATGGCATTTAGCGCTTACAAAGAACTTTCGTTCCCGCCTAGCCTTATGCTTTATCTACAAGTTGTTGCGGTGTACATTGTTTTTGTTGGAGTCACCTATTTTTTAGAAAAAATTGTGGGAACTCTTTTATCGATTGAAGTAGATGTCCATTCGCATTTGTACAAAAAACTTGCATATCGCAATTTTATGGCGTTAGCATTTTTTGTTTTGAATGTTCTTTTTGTTTACTTAATTACACCATCAAAAAATCTTTTGTATGCATGCATAATACTATTTTTGGTTTTTAATGCTATCGCACTGTATTCCAGCTATAAAAACCACAGAAATCTTATTTTTACGCATTACTTCTATTTTATTTTGTATCTTTGCGCACTTGAAATTTTACCCTATATCTTATTGTTTCTATGGTTACGATAAGCTAAGGTGAATAATGTAAAGCTTGCTGTATTTATGAAAGTGAAAACTATTTTGGTCTCACAACCAGAACCTAAGGTTGAAAACTCCCCCTATTTCAATTTAATTGAAAAGCAAAAGGTGAAAATAGATTTCAGGCCTTTTATCCATGTTGAAGGAGTATCAGGGAAAGACGTACGTTCGCAGAAGGTTGATCTAACTCAGTTTACTGCTATTGTCTTAACAAGCCGTAATTCGGTTGATCATTTCTTCCGTATTGCCGAAGAACTGCGTTTTAAAGTTCCTGACACTATGAAATACTTCTGTCAGAGTGAAGCAGTTGCATACTACTTACAGAAATACGTGGTATATAGAAAGCGCAAGATCTATGTGGGTAAACGTACGTTTGCCGAATTATCTCCGCTTATTAAAAAGTACAAGAACGAATCTTTCTTACTTCCTTCTTCAGATAAATTGAAACCAGCGGTGCCCCAGATACTGAATGATCTTGGGGTTAAATGGAAACAAGCTACCTTTTATAAAACGGTGGTTAGTGATTTATCTGATCTTAGAAATGTTTATTACGACATTTTGGTGTTTTTTAGCCCAAGTGGTATTAAGTCGTTGCTTGAAAATTTTCCAGATTTTGAACAAAATGATACCCGAATAGCTGTATTTGGGAACACAACAGTTAAAGCGGCTACGGAGCAAGGACTGCGTGTGGATATCCAAGCACCAACTCCAGATACGCCATCTATGAGCATGGCACTCGAAAAATATATAAAAGAAGTAAACGGTAAAAAATAATTTACGTTAACACTATTAAAAAAGGGATTGTTCTGCGAACAATCCCTTTTTTAGTTATAATGGTTGAAGCACTATTTTAGTCCGCCTAATGGCGCACCCGCCATAATTTCATTGTTAGCATAACTTTCAAACTGGGCAAAGTTGTCTTTAAATGATTGAGCTAATTTATGAGCTGTTTCATAATATCCTTCGTCATTGTTCCAAGTAGAACGAGGACTTAACACTTCGGTTGGTACATTAGGGCAAACTCTAGGCTGGTGTAAGCCAAAAACAGAATGTATATGATAATTATCCTTATTTGCCTCTTCTAAAGAACCGTCCATTGCAGCAGTGATCATTGCGCGTGTATACTTTAATTTCATACGATGTCCAATACCGTAGGGACCACCTGTCCAACCAGTATTAACCAACCATACATTGACGCCGGCTTCTTGCATTTTTGTGCTTAGCATTTCGGCATATTTGGTTGGGTGTAATGGCATAAATGGAGCTCCAAAACAAGCAGAAAAACTCGGCACTGGCTCTGTAATTCCCGCTTCTGTCCCAGCTACCTTAGCAGTGTAACCACTAATAAAGTGATACGCTGCTTGACCTGGCGTTAACTTGGAAATAGGAGGCAAAACTCCAAACGCATCTGCAGTTAGGAAAAATATATTTTTAGGATTGTAGCCAATAGAAGGCACTTGAATATTTTCGATATGATGTATTGGATAACTAACTCGAGTATTTTGAGTAATCGTAGTATCGGCGAAATCTACATTCCCCTCACTATCCATAATCACGTTTTCTAAAATCGCACCAGGTTTAATCGCATTGTAAATATCTGGTTCTTTTTCAGCAGAAAGATCGATCACTTTGGCGTAACAACCACCTTCAAAATTAAACACCGAATTTTCACCTGTCCATCCATGTTCATCATCTCCAATTAATCGGCGATTAGGATCGGCAGACAAAGTGGTTTTTCCTGTGCCCGATAATCCAAAGAAAATAGCAGTTTCTCCATCTTCACCAACATTTGCAGAGCAATGCATTGGAAGGGTGTTCTTGAACACAGGTAAAATAAAATTCAATGCAGAAAAAATTCCTTTTTTAATTTCACCTGTATATCCAGTACCGCCAATCAATGCAATTTTTTTAGAAAAATTTAAAATTGCAAAATTATGTTGACGTGTTCCATCCACTTCGGGATCTGCCATGAAACCAGGAGCATTTACAATAACCCATTCAGGATCAAATCCATGTAATTCCGCCTCAGTAGGGCGCAAAAACATATTGCTTGCAAACATATTACTCCAAGGGTACTCATTAATAACACGAATATTAAGCTTGTAGTTTTCATCCGCACAAGCAAAACTATCCCGAACATAAACTTCTTTGTCATTGAGATAAGAGGTCACCTTATCATATAATTTATCAAAAGCCTCCGCACTAAACGGGATATTGATATCACCCCACCACACTTTATCTTGGGTAATTTCATCTTTGACAATAAATCGATCTTTGGGTGAACGCCCTGTAAACTCGCCTGTGTTAACTGCCAAGGCACCAGTGATGGCTTCTTTTCCTTGTCCTTTTTGCAATGTTTCGTTGTGAAGTTCTTTGGGGGATAACTGGTAATGCACTACTGCATTAGTGATTCCGTAGGTATCTAACGAAATCGTTTTCGTAGTTTGGTTTTTGTCTACCATTACTTTTTTAATTGTTATGGGCTACAAAAGTAAAAAAACTACTGTAGAACTAGGTGTTAAATTGATATAATGTTCTAATTTCCTTTATAAAATCCAACTGCCAAGCGAATCCAACCCACGATAAATGCCAGACCACCTATAGGAGTAACTGGACCAAGCACTTTGGTATTTATAGAAAGTACCTCGCTTAATGAAAGTAAATAAATAGAGCCCGAGAAAAGACAGATTCCAACAATGAAGAGCCAAAAAACTTGATTCCTCACCTTATGGCTAATTCCAGGAATCCAACTTAGCATCAAAAGCCCTAAACAGTGATACATTTGATAACGCACTCCAGTCTCGAATGTAGAAAGTGCCTCGGCAGCGACCCATTGCTCCAATGTATGTGCTCCAAAGGCACCTAATACTATTGTTATGGCTCCAAGAATCGATGCAACTACAGCAATCTTTTTGTCGTATTCCATGTTAAATTTCGGTTACAATTAGTACTTTCGTCACATAAAAGTTATACTTCAAAGGTACCCAAAACCCACCAAATGCGAAACATTTTAATTATTGGCGCAGGACGCTCTGCCACCAGCTTAATTCGATACTTACTTGACAAGTCCGAGTCTGAAGATTTATTCATTACAATAGGAGATTTATCTATTCAAAACGCTCGGAAATTTACACAAGGGCATCCCAATGCGCGAGCTATATTATTAGATGTTTTTAATGAAAATCAACGCAAAGAAGCGGTTCAGCAAAGTGATTTAGTGATTTCAATGTTACCAGCACGTTTTCATATTGAAGTAGCGCGTGACTGTATCCAATTTAAACGTCATTTAGTTACAGCTTCTTATGTTAGCGACGAAATGCAAAGCCTAGATGCTAGTGCCAAAGCAAAAGGTTTGGTGTTCATGAATGAAATTGGTGTAGATCCTGGAATTGATCACATGAGTGCTATGCAAGTTATAGATCGTATTCGTGAAGGTGGTGGAAAAATGTTGTTGTTCGAAAGTTTTACGGGAGGGTTAATTGCTCCAGAAAGTGATGACAACCTATGGCACTATAAATTTACTTGGAACCCGAGAAATGTTGTTGTCGCTGGACAAGGCGGAGCTGCTGAATTTATTCAAGAAGGTACTTATAAATATATTCCTTACCATCGATTGTTTCGTAGAACCGAATTTTTGGATGTGGAAGGCTACGGTCGTTTTGAAGCTTATGCCAATAGAAACTCGTTGAAATATCGAAGCATTTACGGTTTGGAAGATATTCTTACATTATATCGCGGAACTATGCGTCGCGTAGGATATAGCAAGGCTTGGAACGTTTTCGTTCAATTAGGAATGACGGACGATAGTTATACAATTCCAGATTCTCAAAATTTATCATATCGTGATTTTGTAAACCTCTTTTTACCCTACTCGCCTACCGATAGTGTTGAGTTGAAATTACGTCACAATCTAAAATTAGATCAAGACGATTTACTTTGGGATAAATTGATGGAATTGGACCTTTTTAATGCCGAGAAAAAACTTGGTATTGAAAATGCAACACCAGCGCAAGCTCTTCAGAAAATATTAATGGATCAATGGACTTTGAAAGAAAACGACAAGGACATGATTGTTATGTATCACAAATTTGGATACGAACTCGATAGGGTAAAAAAACAGATCGACAGCAACATGGTACTCATAGGCGAGGATCAAACTCATACGGCCATGGCAAAAACAGTTGGGCTCCCAGTTGCAATGGCAGCATTACGTATATTGAATAAGGAAATTACCACACCAGGCGTTCAAATTCCTATTACAAAAGAGGTCTACGAACCTATTTTAAAAGAATTAGAAGATTACGGCATCACATTTAAAGAGTCTTTTGCCGACTATCTAGGTTACAACCCAGACGGGGTAGGTGTTTGACTACCTCCTGTTTAAAAAGATCATTACAAAATAGAGCAATGTTGCTAAGGATCCGATGGCTGCTACTACATAAGTTCGTGCGGCCCATTTAAGAGCATCCTTTGCTCCTGCATGCTCTTGCTGCGTAACCATATTTTCTTTTTCTAACCATGCTAGCGCTCTATTACTCGCATCAAACTCAACTGGCAATGTAATAAAGGCAAATACTGTGGTTGCCGCAAATAACAAAATTCCCAGTAAAAAAATATTAGTTCCTAGTAAAGAACCTGAGGCAGATAATATCAATCCAGCCATTATTACAACATTAGAAAACTTACTTGCAATACCTACGATAGGGACAATTTTACTACGCAGTTGAAGCCAACTATAGGCTGTGGCGTGTTGTACAGCATGTCCAACTTCATGCGCTGCAACGGCAGCAGCGGCAGCATTATCTTGCGAATAAACCACTTCACTTAAGTTTACTGTTTTATTTTGCGGATTGTAATGATCGGTTAATTGCCCTCGAGTAGAAACAACTTCCACGTCTCGAATCCCGTGATCATCAAGCATTTTTTGTGCAATTTGAGCTCCGGTAAGCCCATTTTGCAATCGAATATTCGAGTACTTCTTGAATTTACTTTTTAAGCGATTGCTAACAAAAGTGCTCAATAAAAAGAGAACACCGGCTAAGATATAGTATCCCATCATAACGATTCAGTTTTAGATATTTAAAGATACTTAAAAAAGACAAAAATGAAGCCGAAAATTTAAAACTGACAAAGCGTCAAAAAACTAGCGTTTTCGATACTTGAAAATAGCAATTACCATAAAGAGAGTAAAACTAATAGCCACGACGTTGGCTAGTATCACAGCTGTGCTATTAACCAACAAACCGTAAATGAGCCATAAAATCGTTCCAGTGCAGATTACCAGATACATTGGCAAGGAAAGACCGTCAACATTTTTGGTCTGAATAGTTTTCCGCATTTGAGGCAGCCAACCAAAACTGGTGCAAGCTGCAGCAAATAAACCCAATAATTCTATGTTGTTAAACTCCACTAGCCAACGATATTAATAATCTTACCTGGAACTACAATTACTTTCTTAGGGATGCGTCCATCCAATTGTAGTTGCGTCTTTTCATGTGCTAAAACTGTTTTTTCAATCTCATCTTTGCTCATATCTAATGGAAGCTCCAATTTAAAGCGCATTTTTCCATTAAATGAAACAGGATATTCTTTGCTACTCTCCACTAAATGCGAAGCATCAAAAACTGGAAAGGCTGCCGTTGAGATGCTCTGCTCGTTGCCAAGTTTATTCCATAGCTCTTCAGCAATATGCGGCGCATATGGAGAAATCAATATTGCCAATGGTTCCAATACCTCTCTAGCATTGCATTTCTGAGCTGTCAATTCGTTTACCGCAATCATAAAAGTAGAAACCGATGTATTAAAGCTGAAGTTCTCAATATCCTCCTGTACTTTCTTAATCGTCTTATGCAAGGTTTTTAAACTGTCTTTGCTCGCTCCTTCTTCCGAAACCGAAAATGCTCCTTCGACGCCACCGTGGTAGAGTTTCCACATCTTCTTTAAGAAACTATGCACTCCAGTGATTCCAGCTGTATTCCAAGGTTTTGCTTGCTCAAGAGGCCCTAAAAACATTTCGTACATACGAAGTGTATCTGCACCGTAGCGCTCGCATATATCGTCTGGGTTGACAACGTTGTACTTAGATTTAGACATTTTCTCGACTTCGCGCGCTACTTTGAATGTACCATCTTGTTCAGTAATAAATTCAGCATCTTTAAATTCTGATCGCCAGTTTTTAAAACGTTCGATATCTAACTCATTGGATATATTTACAAATGAAACATCTACATGAATTGGCTGTATTTCCATTTGATCTTGGGTGCCAAAGGAAACAAATTTATTCTCTCCTGCAACGCGATAGGCAAAGGCACTATCTCCCAAAATCATTCCTTGGTTAATCAATTTTTTTACGGGCTCATCTACCGGCAAGTAACCACGATCGTTCATAAACTTCGTCCAGAAACGACTGTACAATAAATGCCCTGTGGCGTGCTCGCTTCCTCCTAAATAAAGATCTACTTGCTGCCAATAATCCAAAGCCTCTTTGCTTGCAAACTCGGCATCATTGTTCGCATCCATATAACGGAACATATAGCAACTACTACCAGCCCAACCCGGCATGGTATTGAGTTCAAGCGGAAAAACCGTTTCGTTGTTAATTTCATCATTGCTCACAACTTGATTAGAAGTAACATCCCAAGCCCAAACATCGGCGCGACCCAGCGGCGGCTCTCCTTCTTCGGTAGGCAAGTACTTCTCTACTTCAGGTAATGTTATGGGTAAATGCTTCGGATCGATCATTTGCGGCAATCCATTTTTGTAATACACTGGGAAAGGCTCTCCCCAATAACGTTGTCTAGAAAAAACAGCGTCACGCAATCGATAGTTAATCTTACCTTCACCTTGTTCCTTCTTTTCTAATTCTTCAATTGCCTTTTGAGTAGCTTGTTGGTATGTAAGTCCGTTTAAGAAATCACTATTTCCAATTACCGTGTTTTCTTTATCGGCAAAAGCTTCTTCTGAAATGTCGACTCCGTCAAAAATATTAGGAATCTCTATTCCAAAATGCTTCGCAAAATCATAATCTCTCTGATCACCACAAGGAACAGCCATTACAGCTCCTGTTCCATACCCGGCTAACACATAATCTCCAATCCAAATAGGAATTTGTTTTCCTGTAAATGGATGCTCAGCATAGGCCCCGGTAAAGACTCCAGAAATCGTTTTTACATCTGCCATACGTTCTCTTTCACTTCTTTTGGACGTGGCTTCCACATACGCATCTACAGCCTCTTTTTGACTTGCTGTGGTAATTTTAGTTACTAAATCATGCTCTGGTGCTAAGGTCATAAAACTAACGCCAAATATAGTATCTGGGCGCGTCGTAAACACCTCAATGTTCGCATCATAATCTTTTACATGAAAGGTGACAGAGGCACCTTTAGAACGCCCAATCCAATTAGTTTGACTGTCCTTTAAGGGCTGTGGCCAATCAATCGTCTCTAACCCATCTAGCAAACGTTGAGCATAGGCCGTAATGCGCATGCTCCATTGCTTCATTTTTTTTCGAATAACTGGGTAGCCACCACGTTCAGAAACACCATTTACAATCTCATCATTTGCTAAAACAGTTCCAAGCTCAGGGCACCAATTTACTTCGGTTTCTGCCAAATACGTCAATCTATATTTTAGCAATATTGTTTCTTGTTGCTCAATAGTGTAAGCGTTCCAATCGGATGCAGAGAAAGCAATCACATCATCGTCAGAAGCTGCATGAACAGACGTATTTCCTTCCGAAGAAAAAATAGAAACTAAATCGGTTATTGCACGTGCCTTATTCGTTTGATAATCATACCAACTTTCGAATAGTTCTATAAAAATCCATTGTGTCCATTTGTAATAAGCCGGATCACTTGTTCGCACCTCACGACTCCAGTCGAAGCTAAAACCTATTTTATCTAATTGCTCTCTATAACGAGCAATATTCTCTTTGGTTGTTTTTCGAGGGTGTTGACCAGTTTGAATTGCATATTGTTCTGCAGGCAAACCGAAACTATCGTACCCTTGCGGATGAAGCACATTAAACCCTTTATGACGCTTGTATCTCGCATAGATATCACTAGCGATATATCCCAGCGGATGACCAACATGCAAGCCAGCACCTGAAGGATAAGGAAACATATCCAACACGTAATATTTGGGTTGATCGCTATTATTTCTGGCGTGGAATGTTCCATTTTTAGCCCAAAACTCTTGCCATTTTTTCTCGATATCGTTAAAGTGATAACTGCTCATAGTTCCCTAATTTGAATCGGCAAATTTACACCTATTGTACGAAAGGTGAAAGTTTAAACGTTAGTAAACCAACTTGAGTCCAGCCTAAAAGGCAATGGTTGGAATTAGAATTAAAATTCGAAGCAATTCTCGAAGCATTTAAATCCCGATTTTCGAGTTACTTCGGTAGAAAAAATAATGTATTTTTATCCCATATAAACAACGCATGGCATCTTCCTTTGAAAAATATCAAAAACGCAGATTGATCTCTTCTTACTTTAGTGTGGTCATTTCTGTCTCGCTTGTACTTTTTCTTTTAGGTCTTTTGGGCTTATTGGTATTAAACACCAAAAAAGTGGCCGATCATTTTAAGGAAAAAATTGCCCTTACAGTATATCTAAAAGATACTGCTAAGGAGGTAGAAACCACTCAATTAAAACAGAGCTTAGCCTTAGCCGAATATACCAAGAGCGCAACCTATGTTTCTAAAGAAGAAGCTGCTGAGCAACACACCAATGTGATTGGTGAAAATTTTATGGAGTTTCTAGGATACAATCCGTTGCAAAATAGCATTGATGTTTATTTGCTCGCTGATTTTGTATCACCTGAGAAATTAGAAGAAATTTCGACGGAAATAAGTTCCAAAAACTTCGTGGATGAAGTGGCCTATGATAAACCCCTGATTGCTTTGTTAAATGATAATGTAAAGAAAATAAGCCTGTGGGTTTTGATTATAAGTGCCATATTTTTGTTTATCGCAGTTTTGCTTATTAACAGTTCTATACGTCTTTCGGTATACGCAAAACGGTTCACCATTAAAACAATGCAAATGGTTGGCGCAACCAAACGTTTTATTCGGCGTCCTTTTATTTGGAGAAGCGTACGATTAGGAATGCTCGGAGCCCTATTAGCAATGATGGCAATGGCAGGGGTATTATACTACCTCAACCTGAGTTTCCCTCAGTTACAGTTACTAAATGATAAGTTATTGTTGGGAGCTCTATTTTTGTTTATCTTTTTAATGGGTGTTTTTATTACCTGGTTTAGTACGTTTTTTGCGACACAACGCTTTTTAAACTTACGTACCGATGAACTTTACTACTAAACGATTACCTTTTGCATTTGCTGGACTTCTAATTCTTTTTTCATGCACCTTTTTACTCAAGAGTTGTATTATTAGCAACCCAGAACCTAATGATTGTATTGTAAAAGAAATAACGGTCGCCAGCATCCATGAAAGTACCGCCTATGACATTACCTTTAAGGAAGCAAGTGGTGATTTTTATTATATCAATCGAGGACTCGAACAAGGGCTGATTTTAACGGAACTGAAAGAAAAACTTATAAATAAAAAAGTTACCTTGCACCTCTATAAATTCTGGTTTGGTTCGACTAGCAACCACATTTCCCAGCTCGAAGTAGATGGTGAAATAGTGTTTTCTGAGTTTTAACGACCATCCTCAACACCAAAACTATGGGAGAACAAAAAAGAAAAGAAGCAGCCAAAGCAAACTACTTTGTGTTTCAGAAGCAGAACTATAAATTTATGCTCATAGGTATCGCTTTTATCACCTTAGGTTTTATTTTAATGACCGGTGGTGGCAGCGAAGATCCTTCGGTATTTAATCCAGAAATTTACAACTGGCGACGTATCCGTCTCGCTCCTGCTCTTATCTTAATTGGTTTTGGAATTGAGGTATACGCCATTTTGTTGAATCCTTCCAAAGGCCAATAAGTTAGATGAATTCTTGGGAAGCAATCCTCTTGGGCGTTGTCCAAGGGCTTACCGAATTTTTACCGGTTTCGTCTAGTGGTCATCTTGAATTAGGAAAAGCAATACTAAGAGATACATCGGTACCTGAAGAAAGTCTACTCTTTACCGTAGTACTGCATTTCGCTACAGCCTTAAGTACCATCGTAGTTTTCAGAAAAGATATCTTGGAAATTATAGGAGGTTTACTCAAGTTTAAATGGAACGAAGAAACCCAGTTTTCTTTCAAAATTATTCTATCCATGATTCCCGCAGTGATTGTGGGGTTGCTGTTCGAAGAACAACTTGAAGCCTTATTTGGAGGTAGTATCGCCTTTGTGGGAGCAATGCTCATCGTTACTGCGCTTTTGCTATGGCTAACAGATAAAGCTAAAAATACGGGTAAAAATGTATCATTTAAAAATGCATTTATAATTGGAATTGCTCAAGCTATTGCGATGTTACCCGGCATATCGAGAAGTGGTGCGACGATATCTACTTCGGTTTTACTAGGTAATGATAAAAGTAAAGCTGCACGCTTTTCTTTCTTGATGGTGGTTCCTCTCATTTTTGGAAAAATAGCTAAAGATATCGCTAGCGGTGACCTCAGCGCCGATAGTGCTAATTTTACAACGCTCGGCCTTGGTTTTGTAGCTGCATTTATTTCGGGACTTTTTGCCTGTACTTGGATGATTGCTTTAGTACGGAAGAGCAAACTCAGTTGGTTTGCTATTTACTGTCTAATCGTAGGAGTGATCGCTATAATTGTATCTTTTGTCTAATATGAATCCAGAAGACTTTCAAACAGGAAAGGTTGTTCTTATCGACAAACCATTAGATTGGACCTCTTTTCAAGTGGTTAACAAAGTACGCTGGCTTATCAAAAAAAAGTTAGGCGTTAAAAAAATTAAAGTTGGACACGCTGGCACTTTAGATCCCTTGGCGAGCGGCTTGCTTATTCTTTGCACAGGAAAGTTTACTAAAAAAATCGACACTTACCAGGCTCAACACAAAGAATATACTGGAACCATCACTATTGGAGCTACCACACCGAGTTATGATTTGGAAACTGAAGTAGATGCTACTTTTGATATTTCGGGAATTACAGACGAGCAAATTCGACAAACCACGCTGTCTTTTATGGGAGATATTGAGCAACGCCCTCCTGTATTCTCAGCATTGAAAAAAGAAGGAAAACGACTATATGAATTCGCTCGAGCGGGTCAGGAAGTTGAAGTGCCCACCCGAAAAATACACATTTCTGCCTTCGAGATTACGAAAATTGAATTGCCAAACATCGATTTTCGAGTGGCTTGTGGAAAAGGAACCTATATTCGATCTCTAGCGCATGATTTTGGCCAAGCTTTAAACAATGGAGCACATCTTTCGGCCTTACGACGAACAAAAATTGGAGTATTTTCGGTAGAAAATGCACAATCGATCACCGAATTTGAAGATTTATTATTCCCAAAAGAGTCCTAATCCTTCGTTAATTTGGTCGTAACTTTGTGATTTTTGATAGATTTTTAAGTACTTGCCAACGTGAACATTAACTATTCTTATCGTGCGTTTTTAATTGCCGCTTTACTTGTAGGCAACTTAGTGCTGCTTCTTTTGAGTGTCAAACTATCGAACTTTGACGAGACGGAAGAAGAGGTGTTAGCGGTTGAGTACGCGCAAGAAGATCTATTCACCGAAGAAGAAATGCAAGCACAAAATGCAGCGCAAAAATCTGAAATAAGCACCCATCGTGCCTTTAATGAGGATAAAAAATTCATTTCTGAAGCAGAAGCTGAAAGCGCAAAAATTTCGAAAGAAATGGAAGCGCAGCTAACCAAAATGAACGATGCATTAGAAAAAACAAAGAGTGAACAGATAGATGGAGCAGAGATTTCTGAAAAATTAAACGAAACTCTAAAAAAGACAACCGCTCACAACCTAGAAAAAGCTAATAAAAGAAATAGTACCAATAGTTATCGATTGGCAAATCGTGAAGCCATGCATTTACCCAATCCAGTCTATACTTGTGAAGGATTTGGGAAGATCGTTATCAATATTGAGGTGAATGCCATTGGCAAAGTCACCAAGGCTAGTTACAATGCCAAACTTTCTACGACGAGTAATGGATGTTTGATAGATAGCGCTATTTCTTACGCTCAACAAAGTAGGTTTAATACTTCCGCGAGTAAACCTACTCAAATAGGCACCATAACCTATATTTTTCCCGGACAATAACAGCACATCTAGTTGCGTGAGATTACGGATTTGAAATAAACCCTCCCTTAAATTAAAAATATTCTATCGCTTTTTCGCTTTAGATCTTTTACCACTCTTTTATTTAGTACTTTCGGCCTTCTTCAATAAAACAACGATATATGAGGCCCATTTTATGTTTATTTTTTCTCGCAATAACTATTATAACTAATTCTCAAACTCAATTAGGGATAGACATTGACGGAGAAACAGCTGGAGATCACGCCGGTAGATCGGTGAGTACGAATATTAATGGAAGTATCGTTGCTATTGGAGCGGAAGGAAATGATGACAACGGTGGTTTTTCTGGGCATGTACGAGTGTATCAAAATCAAGGCGGAAATTGGATTCAACTTGGTCAAGATATTGATGGAGAGGAGATTAGCGATCAATCAGGATGGTCAGTAAGCTTAAATGATGACGGTACTATTTTAGCAATTGGCGCACCATTTAATGATATTTTTGCCGGTTCGTTAGGTCAGGTTAGGATTTTTAAATTCGAAAGTAGTGCTTGGACTCAAATTGGACAGGCCATTCAGGGACAAGGCAATGGCGATACTTTTGGTTGGTCTGTTTCATTGAATTCGGATGGTACCCGGGTTGCAGTTGGAGCCCCTGCCAATGACACTAACGGGGGTAACTCTGGAAGTGCTCAGATATTTGAAATTAATGGGAATAATTGGACGCAAGTAGGAGGAATTTTGAATGGGCAAAACGAATTTGTACGATTCGGTGAATCGCTAGAAATAAATGGATCTGGCGATCGCATAATTGTTGGAAGTTTACAGTACGCACAGGTCTATCAAAATCAAGGTGGAAATTGGGTTCAACTTGGTCAAGATTTAGATGGAGGGGGTACATTTGCTAACTTTGGATCTACTGTATCCATAAGCGCAAATGGAAACATAATAAGTGTAAAAGCATTTGAAGCAAGTAATGAAAGTTCAGTTTTTTTCTATGAATTGCAGGGCGGGACATGGGTTCAAAAAGGTCTTCCAATTGAGGCTATAGGTTTAGGAAATGACTTTGGAAACTCTATTAGTTTAAATGGTAATGGGCTTTTAACTGCTATTGGATCTCCAGATGCGAACACGGTTCAAATTTTTCAAAACCAAAATGGATCGTGGGTACAAATAGGACTAACTTTAGAAGGTGAGGCCTCTAATGATGATTTCGGAAATTCGATCAGCATGAGCAGCAACGGCCAAATAATTGCAGTTGGAGCACCGTTTAACGATGGAAATGGAAATGGTTCAGGTCATGTGCGAGTTTATGATATAAGTACATTATTACGTTTAGAAAACAATGTCTTTCAGGATGAAATTTCTGCCTACCCTACTTTTATCGAAACCTCTCTCACCATTTACAATCCAAAAAAATTAGAAATGCAAAGTTTTAGATTGTTTGATATTACTGGACGCAGTGTGCTTAATGGTCAATTTGGTAATCTGGATATTGAAACAACAATTGATGTTCGTTCTTTAAAAGTCGGAATGTATGTATTTCATTTAAACACAGATAAGGGTTTGTTTGTACAAAAATTGATTAAAAAATAATTCGACCATTAACTTCACCTCATAAATCCCTTTTTATGCCTTTTAAAAACTACTTCCTTTTATATTCTATCCTTTTAAGCACATCAATCATCGCTCAGATTCAAATTGGTCAAAATATCAATGGAGAAGCTGCTGCAGACGCTTCTGGCCACATGGTCGCATTAAATGTCGATGGTACTATAGTTGCCATATCTGCCATTACCAATGATGGAAATGGAAGTAATGCAGGGCATGTTCGAATCTACGGAAATCAGGGAGATAATTGGGTTCAATTGGGACAAGACATAGATGGTGAACAGCAAGGGGACTTGTTTGGGTCCGCTATTAGCATTAATGGCAGCGGCACTATTGTGGCTATAGGATATCCTTCAAACGATAGTCAAAATGGCCGAGTAAAAATTTACGAATATGACTCAAGTACAGATGCATGGAATCAATTAGGTCAAACAATTGTAGCTACCAACATTAAATTAGGTCGATCTGTTAGCCTTAGTGGGAGTGGTGATATTATAGCTATAGGAGCTACTGAATTTGGCCCGACAGAAGTGGGTCAAATTAGAGTTTATCAAAATATCAATGGTTCTTGGGTTCCGCTTGGGCAATTTATTGAAGGTGATGTTGACTTTGGAAAATTAGGTCAATCTCTTAGTTTAAGTGCGGACGGCAATACTTTTGTTGCAGGAGCTCCAGGGTTTAATGAAGGTTACGCCAAAGTATACAGTTTACAAAATGGGAATTGGCTTCAAGTAGGAAATACCATTGACGGAATTATAGATGATCGTAGCACTGGGCGTGCCTTAAGTCTTAATTCAAATGGGTCGATTATCGCTATAGGAGACCCCGATAATGATACAATAGGTAATAATTCGGGGCAAGTACGTATGTATGAAAATCAAGGAAATTCTTGGGTTCAAATCGGGTTGGGGATTAATGGGACTGCGGACGGAGATCGGTTTGGAAGTGCCCTATCTTTAAATTCGGATGGAACAATCGTAGTTATAGGATCGAGGAACAATGACGACAGCGCTATAGACGCTGGTAAGACAAGCGCTTATAGACTAATAGGTGACGATTGGAACTTATTAGGTCAAAGTATTTTGGGGAGCGCAGAGGATGATTTATTTGGATGGGCAGTGAGTATAGACGCTTCAGGTCTTGTGATTGCTGCCAGCGCACCTGGCAATGACGATAATGGAGTTTCTGCGGGGCAAGTGCGTATGTTTGATCTAAGTTCAACTTTGAGCACTTCAACTAAAGACTCTATTAACTTTGATATCGCTATTCTTAAAAATGAACTTACTATTTCGAATTTTCAAAAATATCATTTAACGAATATTCAACTTTATGATATGACTGGGCGCCAAGTATTAATGCAAGACTTGAATGGGAATCCCTCTCAAATAAAATATAACCTTAGCTTTTTGAATACTGGCGTATATCTACTCAAAATAAATACACCTGAAAGGTATTTGATTCAAAAGATAATTAGAAATTAGAATCCCGTATTATTTGATCAACTCCGAAAGATCGTTTAAAGTATTCTGACTCTTATCTCGATTATACCAAACCTGAAGGTCCTTTTTAAACTCTGGAGTTAGCGCTCCATTTTTTTCTTTATAATCGTTCACCATTGTTGTAGCAATCGAAGGTCTCGGTCCCCAATCGGCGATCACTTCGTTACGATCGTTATCAAATATAATAAGCTTAGGTATGGACATACCACCATTGGTTAAAAATTGATCCATGAGCTCTAAGTTATCATCACGTAACAAAACCTTTAGTTCGATTCCGTCGTTTAAATCAGCTAATTTCTGCATCGCTGGCATGGTTTGCGCAGCATCTCCACACCAACTCTCGGTAAGCACTATCCACGTTTGATTACCTTTAAAATTTTCGAACTTTTCGGTTATTTCCTCAGACACTTTAGTTGTCTTATCTAAACGTCGCATGCGCGAATCGTTAAGCAACGTATATTGCGAAAGAGCCTCGGTTTGTGTTGGGCCAGTGCTTGTTCCTTCGGCCACATGTTTAGAAACCATCGCTCTATAATCCTCATACGATATTCCTTTATCTATGTGATTGGCGACTAGGGTGTTTTTATCTATAATTTCCATTGTTGTTTCCATGCGGAGTAAGTCGGATTTTTTTTAAAAACTTACTACCTTCGTTAATCAACAAAAATAGGGGTTATGAGCAAAACAAGATGCATTTGGTGCGGAGACGATCCACTTTATATGGATTATCACGATAAAGAGTGGGGCAAACCTGTATTTGATGACGAAGAACTTTTCGAGTTCTTAGTTCTCGAAACTTTCCAAGCAGGATTAAGTTGGATTACTATTTTGAGAAAACGAGAGAACTTTCGGAAAGCTTTTGATAATTTCGATTACAAAAAAATCTCTAATTATACGCAAGCCAAAATAGATAGCCTACTTCAAGATGAAGGAATTATTCGAAATAAATTAAAGGTTAATTCGGCAGTGACCAACGCACAGCTTTTTATGAACCTCCAGCAAGAGTTTGGAAGTTTCAGCAATTACATATGGGCATTTATAGATGGAAAGCCTATTACGAATACCTTTAAAAATCATAAAGATATTCCCGCAAATACACCTTTGAGTGATGCAATTAGTAAAGACTTAAAAAAGCGTGGATTTAAATTTGTTGGTACTACCGTAGTGTATGCTTATATGCAAGCGGTAGGAATGGTTAACGATCATGTTACTGACTGTTTTCGATACAAAGAAGTCTAATTCTTTTTATTTTTCGCAGCGAGTCGAGGGCTTAAATATTTATTCGTTGTAAGATCCAAATCCAAAGCTTTTAAGGATTGCGTATATCGAAACAACAAAGTTTTATCGGTCGGTTTTTCTGCTTCAAACAATATTTCATACCAACGTTTTGCATTGGTGTGATCGTTTTTAAAATAGTAAGAATTTGCAATTTTCTGAAACATCTTAGGGGTACCATGCCCTTCTTTGACCAACTGCTCATAGACAACAGCTGCGTCTATGGGGGTAGACTTTTCTTTGGTAACAGAAGTCTGAGCATTTAACGAAACACTCAAACTCATAACGGCAATAAGAGCCAGAAGAGTGAATTTTGACATAAGTACGGGGTTGATAAGAAAATTCTTAAGCTAAAGTCCTGATTATCTGATTAAAAAGCAAATATATTCGACGAACTGCATAAATTTTTCAACCGTACTCATCAATACAAAAAAAAACGCCTCCAAAAAGAGGCGTTCATTTTATAATTACTTTGGAATCTATAGCTTTAAGATTCGTTTAGTTACGCTTCCGAAATCTCCTTCAAAAGTCACAAAAAGTGTTCCTTGCCATTGCGAGTTTAATTGTAAAGTAACAAGACCATTTCCATTATCTATCTCTTTTTCAAAAAGACGCTGTCCTAATACATTGTGAATGTTAATTTGAATAGAACCATCTAAATTATTTAAATGGAAATTAACTTCATTAGTTGTAGGATTTGGAAAAGCAGCCGAAATATTATTCGCAGCCCAATCCTCAGCAGACAAAGAAGCCACAGCCATAGTCCAGAAACCATCTGGAGCAACAATAGGTCGTGCTAGTGTTTTTCTTGAATTGGCTTCGGCCTCGATAAAATATTCAATATCTGCACTACCCGAAGGAATACTTAGAGATGTATTCCAGTTATCATCGGCTACAAAACTCAAAGCTGTTTCGGTAAATGATGTTGCTCCTACTTCTCTCCAAAAAACAGAAGCATTGGCTACACCAGAATTGTGTTTAATCATAGCATTGATTTCCACATTACTACTTTCATTTGCTTCGGCAACCGGTTGGTGAACAATCCAAAGTGGGTCTGCTACACCAATGGTATGTGTTATACAATGAATAGCACCTACAAGAGAAATTAAATTTTCTCCCGGATCGTCTACATCAATCCCAACAATATTATATCCCGGCATCATTTCTTGCCATTGTGCCAAGGCTGGGCCATCTACTTCAGGACGGTATAGTGGCAATAAAATAGTTTTATTGAGGAATAACGCATTGGTAAAGTTTCTGTAGAAACCTCCTGTATCTGGGTGGTTCCCATTAACACTTGGAGGAGCGTCAATCCACTTTACTTTATAAGGCGTACCAAACGCAGATTGAAAGTTATTCAAAACATAATTCACATTTGCTTCTATAGTTGGTCCATCTGCAACTCCCGTTGGATATCTACTTACCAATAAGGTCTCTTCATCTAACAATTTCATATGCATATCGATATGGTTAATCACATCGAAAGGAAGAGGAGTCATTTTAATATAATTTTCGATACCCATGTAGGCATTCATAATATCATCAATTTCCTCTTCTGTTTTTGGAGTCACTCCATAAGGGTTACCTGCCTCATTTTCTTCTAAAATAAGTTCTGAAGCAAAGGCATTTCCTAAACCATCGCTCATATAATTACCCCCTGTATTTACTAAATCGTTCGAACCACTATTCGTGCTATAAATAGGAACTCCAATTTCTGCTGCATGCGCAAACGGAATTACATCGTCATTAGGTCTTGGTCTGTTGTATATCCAATCTACCAAAGCTCGTTCTCCAACATCATCGGTATAAATCGTATTTCCTGCATAATCACGAATCCAAATTGTATCCCAATTTTCATTCATGAACGTAACATTGGTAAGATCAATACCATTAGAGCTCAAATAATTTGAAACATTAGATTCGTTTTGAGTAACGATAAGTACTTTACATTCATTTACTGCCGCAGCAACAATTTGACGTAAGATATTTGGAAAACTAGGTTCCCAAGTAATTACAAGGTATTCTACTTCCTCCCATTCGGCCATTGCTCGAACATCGCCAGTTGGCGGAGGAGTACGTTGTGCACTTCTAAACTCGAACTCTTCTAGTACGGATTTTTCAGTGTCGGTAAGATAATTGGGCAGCGGCTCTTGTTGGGCATGGCTAATACTAACAGCAAACAGAATAGCATCCGGGCTGTAAAATAGAACTTTTTCATAGGTTATTTTTTTTGGTTCTCGAAGATACAAAAATATGATCAGATGTCAATTTCACCCTATTAATCAACTATGTAGGTAACGCAGAAAATCTTCACGACGCATTTCATATCCCCCCAAGCTTTCCAAGTGTGGTGTATACATTTGACAATCGATAAGTTGGTAATGCTTTGCTTCCAAACTTTTTGCCAAGTGGTAAAAGGCAATTTTGGACGCATCAGTAACTTTAGAAAACATACTCTCTCCACAAAATATCTTCTTTTCGGGTAGGTCAATTCCGTATAATCCTCCCACCAATTCATCATCTCGCCAAACCTCTACTGAATGAGCGTGTCCTAATGCATGCATCTTTTGATAAGCCATCTGCATATCTTCAGTTATCCACGTGCCTAACTGTCCTTTTCTTGGCATGGTGGCACAGAAATTCATCACATCAGCGAACGCAGTATTATATCGAATTTCATACGGATGTGTTCGAATTGTCTTCCTAAAACTCTTTGAAATTTTAATCTCAGCTGGTTTCAATACCATTCGCAGTTCTGGGCTCCACCATAAGATAGGTTGACCCTCTTCAAACCAAGGGAAGATACCTGAACGATACGCTAACAAAAGTCGTTTAACCGACAAGTCACCTCCCATAGCCAATAGACCGTCTTGTTCACTTTCATGAACAGGTGGAAACGCTATGGAGTCAGATAGATAATGCATTGTAAATCAGATGATAATGTGTTAAAAAGTCTTTTTTGCTTTGAATTTTACGCTTTTTTTCCGAATTTTATTCGCTTTTTTGATGCAATATTTTGTTCATCATTGTTTATTTGAGTGTTTTCAAAAAAGTACCTTAACCACAAACTAACCTCGTTTATGCAAGAGTATTCTTGGCATTGACGAGGTTTTCTTTTACCACAGCATTAGTCCAATCAAAAATATACAGCTCCCAAGAAACATTAAAAGTAATGTATAGGGCAATATTTCTTTGGCCTTCAGTTTGGTAATACCCAGCAAAGGCAAAGCCCAAAAAGGTTGAAGCATATTTGTAACTTGATCTCCATATGCCAAGGCCAATACAGCTTTAGGAAGTGGAACTCCTAATTGCAAAGCGGAATCGACCACAATGGGTCCTTGTACTGCCCATTGCCCTCCTCCACTAGGAACAAAAATATTGACCAATCCCGCGCTAAAAAACGTATAAATGGGCAAGGTAGTTTCGGTCGCGACAGACACAAAAAAATTCGAAATATCGACCACCATTCCGCTCTCTCGCATAATTCCCATAATTCCGAAATACAGAGGAAATTGAATCAATATTCCAGAAGTCCCCTTGATCGCTTCCTGTAAAGCCTTTAAAAAGCTATGAAAATTTCCATGCAATATCAATGCTAATCCCAACATGAAAAAATTGAGTAGGTTTGGTGTGATTGCCAAGGCTTTTATAGATCCTGCGTATTGGTATACAAAGGCAATTAAAAGTAGAAGCCCAAAACCGATCCCAACGATGTTTGAATGATCCATGCGCTCCGCCCCTTTCAAGTTTTTATCTTTAGAAATTGGGTTGAGATATGATTCAATTTTCACGTGTTGAGTTTGGGCACTCGTTTTTCTCGCAATCCAGTACAAAAAAAGAGGAATCACTAGCAAAAGCACTGCGAAAACAATCAAGTTAAAGGTGCTAAAAACGGTTTGCGAATACGGTATTAAATCGGGTAAGTTTTGCGTAGAAATACCAGTCATAAAACTAGCTAAATGCCCGCTTTCTGCAACTTTAGACGGAGCAGAACCACTAATACCACCGTGCCATATCATCAATCCTACGTAACCTGAAGCTCCAATCAACGGATAATTAATTTTGAAGCCACGCTCTTGAGCTGCTTCCGCTACTTTTCGAGCCATTATCGCTCCAAATATGAGTCCGAGTCCCCAATTAAAAAACGAGACTAACATGGTTGTAGTACTAACCAACAAAACAGCGTTCGCAGTTGAGTTTACTAGGTTCGTAAGACTTTTTATGAGACTGTGCATGGGTCGACTTAACACTAGTATATGACCAAGAACTAGAATTAGCATCATTTGGTAAGCAAAAACCAGAAGACTATTATTCCATACACCCGATTCCCAAAAGGAGAGAATCTCCAAAAAATGAGACCCTTCTTGGGAGCCATCTGTGAATAACAAGGCAAGCAATATAGTAAGTACAGACAAGAGTACCGCAATGGCAAAAGGTGAGGGCAAGTACTTATTAAAAAGTACTTCTATTGTTCTAGTGATCTTCATAGCGTAAAAATAGAAAATCCCACCTAATGTGGGATTTTCGTCTAATGTATGCGACTATTTTACACCTTATTCCTTAAAATGGTAAGTCGTCGTGATCTTCTGTATTGAAATCGGTTGCAGGTTCAAAAGCATCTGCTGGTGGCATTGGAGGCATATCTGGAGAAGCAGCTTGTTCCATATTTTCAATACGCCACCCTTGTATAGAGTTAAAATATTTTGTTTCCCCTTGTGGGTTCACCCATTCGCGACCTCTCAGGTTAATACTCACCTTAACGTTTTGTCCCACTTGAAAATTATTTAGCAAGTCTGTCTTGTCTTGCACAAATTCGATCATTATATGTTGTGGATATTGCTCTTCTGTGGTAACCACCAGTTCGCGTTTTCTAAAACCGTTACTTCCGTAAGTTTTAGTTTCATCAATCATCTTAATTTTTCCTTGTACTTCCATTTGTAATGCCCACCATAGCGGGTAAATTTATAATTAAACTTCTTATTTGTGTGTCAATAGATCCCATGCATCCTGGACCCTGTTTTCAATTAATAACGCATGTACTTCTTCATGAAGTTTTTGGTTAAATGGCATCTCCATATTTGCTCCTTCGGGCAAGGATTCTACGTTGGCTAAACGTCCCAAATCGTTACCTGTTAAAATGCTGCTCTGTCTCAATGCAGCAGGTAGTGCGTCTACACCAATCCCTAATGTTCTGAGCGGTTTTTCAACTTCAAACATACCCATTCGAGCTCGACTATACCAATTGCCTCCCATTCGAGCAACGGCGTCAATTTTTTCTGGATGGATACTTCCTTTTTCATCCAAAATAGATTCATCGATATGTAATTGAATCACCTCTGCTATAACTAAATTACCAGCTCCTCCTTCAGTTCCCAGGGCGATTACATCATTTACCTTACATTCGAGTTGAACTGGAGCTTCAGCCACTCTTGGCGGTGTAACTTTAACAGAAGGTGCTTCAGTAAACCCTGCCTTCACAAATTCGTTCACTCCCTTCGCGTATTCCGTAGAAGACAAACTCATTTGTTGAACCATATCATAGCTCACAATGTTAATAACCACTTCTTTGGTTTCTAATACATTTTCTAAAGTATGCTTGGTCGTGTTGTCCCGCACTCGGCGAGCAGGTGAAAAGATTACGATGGGTGGATTTGCACTAAACACATTAAAAAAACTATACGGTGATAAGTTTACATTCCCCTCAACATCAACCGTACTGGCAAAGCAGATTGGTCTTGGCGAAACTGCACCGAGTAAGTACCCATGTAATTGCCCAGTTGCTATGTCTTTAGGATCTATAGAAAGCATATGGACAAAGGTATCGAAACAACTGGATTTTCGAAAGTGAGCTTACACAATAATATTAACATATTTACTTTATATTTATCCAGTTGTGAGAGTCGAAAGTGATTCTCTGAAAACACATTTCTATGCCTAATAAAACTGCTCTTACTCGCTGGTTCTTTATATTAGTTTCACTGTTCATCATTAGCTTGATTTTATGGAATACGTATCAATTTTATAATGAACTCAAAGAGAGTGAGCGCAATAAAATGGAAATTTGGGCCGCAGCACAAGAAGATCTCCAAAGAGATTTACTTTCAGATAACACCAATCCTGTGGTCGAACGTATTATTCGTACCAAAGATAAAATTCCCAAAATTGTAGTTAACAAATACAATGAAATTGATGCGATAAATATCGATAGTCTTAAAATGAAAGACACTACTTATATTCGATCATTGGTCAATAGATTTAAAAACGAGAATACACCTATTGATTTATCTTTTGTTGATACCGAAACAAACGAAACTGTTCAAATAGGAACCATCTACTATGGAAATTCGGAAGTATTAAACAAACTAAAATACTATCCTGTTGCTTTAATTTTAATTATTGTATTGTTTTTTATCGCCATTTACTTTTTCTATCAAACATCGAAATCTGCCGAAACCAATAAGCTTTGGGCTGGTATGGCAAAAGAAACTGCCCATCAAATTGGCACACCTTTGTCTTCGCTAGTTGGCTGGACAGAGATTTTAAAAACCGAAGCTGTGAATCCAGAGTACATTGTTGAAATGGAAAAGGATATAACTCGACTGGAAACAATTACTGAGCGTTTTTCGAAAATAGGTTCAAAACCAGCATTAGTAAAAGCCGATTTGGTAACTGAAACCAAAACCTCGTTTGATTATTTAAAAAGCAGAAGTTCTAAACTTATCGAATTCGAATTGGATGCCACAGACAAAGAAATTCCCGTATTAATTAATCCACAATTGTATAGTTGGACCATTGAAAATTTAGTTAAAAATGGGATAGACGCGATGAAAGGTAAAGGTAAAATTACTATGCGCATTTCTCTCAACGGTAAAAATGGGGTTGTCCAAATAACGGATACTGGTAAAGGCATCCCTAAGCGAAACCACTCGAAAGTATTCTCTCCTGGATTTACGACTAAAAAGCGCGGATGGGGTCTTGGCCTGTCGTTAGCAAAACGTATTATTGAGGGATACCATAATGGAAAAATTTACGTTTTAAAAAGTACAAAAGATGTGGGCACCACTATGGAAATTGCCCTTCAAGTACGATCTAATGAAAAGCACTAACCACACTTTGCACAAGGCAACTTTGAAATGTAATTGCCCAGATTGTTATGCTACTAATAGTCTAGAACTGAGCTTTACGCAATCGGAAAAAGAAAATAGTTTTTATTCGAAGGCCTCAAAAGAGCTTGACGAACGTTTGTTTTGCACCAACTGCAATCAAGTAATTTATCCGGTTAAATGGACTAAAGACATAGAATTGGTCCACGAATATCATAAAAAACAGGTGCAACCTAAAAGCGCAAGCATACGATTAAAACCTATGCTTTATTTAATCATACTTTTCGACGCACTATTAGTAGGTGCTCTAATTTATTATTTCACTTAATCGAGGTTTGCGTGGATGGTAGAAGCCAGTTGTGCGAACTCCTCTGGCTTTAATGATACCTTGTGCTGAAATGTCATATCTTTCATCTCATTCAAAGGAATTAAATGTACGTGAACATGTGGTACTTCTAGTCCAATGACAGAAACCCCAATACGTTTACACGGCACGGTTTTTTCTAGAGCCAAAGCCACTCGTCGAGAAAAGGCCATCAAGGCTTGATAGGTGTCTTCGTCCAAATCAAACAGCTTATTTACCTCTTTCTTAGGAATGCATAGTGTATGCCCTTTTACATTAGGATTAATATCCAGAAAAGCTAAGAAATGATCGTCTTCTGCGACTTTGTAGCAAGGGATTTCGCCGTTTACAATTTTAGTGAAGATCGTTGCCATTAGTCGCGAGAGATTTCGATAACATCAAATTTCATGATCCCATTTGGAACCTGTATCTCGGCTTCATCACCCACTTCTTTTCCTAAAAGTCCTTTTCCAATAGGTGAATCCACAGAAATTTTACCTGTTTTTAGATCGGCTTCACTTTGAGCTACCAACTTATAGGTCATTTCCATTCCGTTGGTTTGATTTTTAATTTTAACAGTTGAGTGAACAAGGACCTTGGATGTATCCAGCTGTGACTCATCAATTAGTCTAGCACCAGATAATGTTTCTTCTAGTTTTGAAATACGCATTTCTAACATTCCCTGCGCTTCCTTAGCCGCATCATATTCGGCATTTTCACTTAAATCACCTTTATCTCTTGCCTCTGCAATAGCCTGAGAGGCCTTTGGTCGTTCCACATCTTTCAACTGACTAAGCTCCTCTCTAAGTTTTTTCAACCCTTCTGGGGTATAGTATGATACTTTACTCATAATTTAATCGTTTATTAGAAGAACCTTCTACATAATTCAGACAAGGTTCATATACTAAAATTCCCGCTAAACCATCTTAGTAAAAGAAGGAGCGGAAATGCAAAAATCCCATACACGACGGGACTTGTTTAACAAATATACAAAAAAATAAACTTTAGACTGTTTTGTCGTATTTTCGGCATAAAATTGCTCACAAATGAAGAAATATTTAATGCTTTTTACGCTTATAGGCCTTATAGCCTCTTGCAAAAATGATGATAATGGCACCAACAGGGATAATCCTAATTTAACGGACCCTATTGTCAATATTAATCTCAATTTAGATTTACCTCAATTTAACCCTTTAAAATTTCCTGGCGAAAGTGTTATCATAACTCAACAAGGGATTCGTGGAGTGGTTATTTACAATGTAAATAATAACCTTTATACTGCTTTTGAGTTGAGTGATCCAAATCACCCGCCAAACTCTTGTTCCCGAATGGAGATTGAAGGTATTGTTGCTACGTGTCCTTGCGATTCTGATAGCAACAGTTACGATATTGTAACTGGACAGCATCAAAACGATACCGAAGCTTTTCCCATGCAACAATATCGCGTAGAACGAACTGGCAATAGCGTAACTGTGACCAATTAAGTTTACAGAATTGATGTTATTTTAAGCCCAAAAATTCCGGACATGCCGGAATTTTTGGGCTTATATATTATTGAACCTAATTTAAAAAGTAAGTGTGGTCCCAACTAAAAAGTTAATTCCTGCTTGAGGATAAAAACCAGCACCTTCAATTGTGGTAACTTCACCAGGAACACTAAAATCGTCATCGAATGTAAAAAAGTATCCATTCGAAATAAATTGTTCATCGAATACATTATTTACCAATAGATTTAATGTAATCCCTTTAAAAAATGCAAATTCCCCTACTTCATAAATAACATTAAAGTCATTGACGAAAAAGCTATCGAGTAAAGAGGTAGGACTATCGATATTACCTAAATACTGCTCACCCACAAACTTCGATAAAAACTGTAGATTAAGACCCTTTGCAGGTGCATACTGTAGTGTATTTCCTATAACGACGTTAGGAGAAAATGAAATGTTGGTGTCGCCAAGATTTTGAAGAACGCCATCTCTTTGAAATAAAAAGTCTTGATTTTTATTTTGACTAAGAGCAATGTTAGGATAAATACTCAAGTTTGGTGTGACCTGTACTGCTCCGTCTATTTCAATACCCGCTCTAAAACTTTTCCCACTATTAGAACGTACTGGCGCACCTACGTTGTCTATACCAGACACAACTAATTGGTCACGAAAGGCCATATAATATCCATTTACGTTTAATTTCAATTTAGGTGAATTGAATCTCCAACCCAATTCAAAATCATTAAGTCTTTCGGGACGTGGTGAACCGTTTTCAAAATCTGTTCTATTTGGTTCGCGATTTGCCCTAGCGTAACTTCCGTAAAATTGATTGCTATCATCCAATTTAAAAGTTACCCCCGCCTTAGGATTGAAAAAACTATACGATTCGTCAACAATAAATTCTTGCACATCAGAATTAATTCCTTCGGTATCGTAATTAACGAATCTACCTTGCAAATCCCCGTAAACGCTCCATTGATCATTTACTTTATACGTTGCCTTGGCAAACGTCGAAAATTCACCTTTTTCTCCTGTACCAAAATAATAGTTATCTCCTATTTCAGAATCACTTGCGAAACGGGCCCAGATGACTTCTCCAAAGTGGTCTCCTTCATATTGACTCCAGTATATTCCAGAAACAAAATCCCATTGTGAGTCTTTATAATTGACATTGGCATTAACCACATAAAAATCGTTATCCAACCATCGACGGCGAATAAGATCTGTGGTTTCAACAGTCTCTCCACCTATGGTAATAGGGGTAAAACCATAAAAATCAAAATCCTGATCTTCTTTGTATTCCTCAAAAAACCCTCGTCCATAAGTATAATTTAAGCTAAGATTGGTGCTCCAATTGTTATTATATTTTTGATTCCAATGAACCTGATAATGATCTTGCGTATAATCGTCCACTTGATTTTCATGAAAACGAATATTTCCATCTTCATCTGTGAACTGTCCAGCTGGGTTAAATGTGGGATTATTCTGAGCAGTTTCTGCATCAACACCAAACCAGGATTGGTAAGTTACCTCAGAACCAGCAAAATTGATCACCTTAATTAAGGTATTGTCATCTTTATAGGCACCTTGAAGAAAATATGACTTTAAATCTGATGATGCTCGATCAATATAGCCATCCGATTTAATTTGAGATAAACGTCCAGAAATTTCAATATGTTCATTTAAAAGTCCGGTACTAAACTTTACGTTGTGACGTCTAGTGTTAAATGATCCAAAAGAATGCGAAGTACTAGCAAAGGCTTCATCTGTAACTGCATCTGTTAGAATATTTAAACTTGCACCAAAAGCACCTGGACCATTTGTTGAAGATCCCACACCACGTTGTAGCTGTAAATTTTCTATGGACGAGGTAAAGTCTTGTAGGTTTACAAAAAAGGTTGTGGCACTCTCGGCATCGTTATAAGGAATCCCGTTTATGGTCACGTTAATTCCCTGGTTACCCGTTCCTCGTACTCTAAAACCGGTGTATCCTATACCTGCACCCGCATCGGAAGTCGTTACTACATTGGGTAGAAAATTTATTTGAGTAGCAATGTCCTGACCTAAGTTTCGCTCGGCCAACTGTTCTTTACTAAGATTCGAATGTGTAATTGGAGAATCTGCATTAACACGAACAGCACTTACCAGAACCTCATCTAGCGCTTCTGGTTTCACATCTATCTGGATGTCTAGCGACATATTTTGTGTGACCGTGATAGTTCGTTCGATAAATTGAGAAACATAACTAATGATTAGAGTATGATTTCCTTTTTCTAACTGAATGGCATACCTACCATCAAGATCTGTTGTTACCCCATTTGAGGTTCCTTTTTGAACAATGTTCGCCCCTGCTAGTGGGCCTGTTTTTTCTGTTATTGTTCCAGAAACCGTGTAGGTTTGACCGAAACTAATTGCTGTTAATAGCACAAAAGCAATAAATAGGATTTTTTTCATCCGAAGTTGGTTTGTTAAGAACAAAAGGAGTAATTATTCTGGTTTTTAAAAAATAATCCCCCATACAAACGTACGGACTTGAAGAGGGCTCCTCCTTCGAGAAGCATCTCGGCGGTAGAGAAATTCACCGGCTTGCATGAATAATTACAAACATACTTCCTTGCGATTCAAAACTTGACCGTCCCTAAACAGCATTACCTGTTCTAGGTTCAATGGGTATAATCTCAGCCTTTTAAAAGTTTGATTTAAATTTAATTAGCAAGTAGCGCACCACTTGTGTCAATAAATTCATCGTATTCCTTCAAAAAAGCACCCCTTTGAGATGAAGCACAAAAATACATAAGGCTTTTGAATTCTTGAAACTAAATTCATGCTTTTTTGTAGGGAATTGGTATTTGATAAGCAACTGATAATCATTATCTTTATAAGAATGAACCAACCTACACGTCGTTTCCCCTTTAAAATCATACTGAGCTATCTGGTCTTAGGAGCTATGGCTGTTGTTGCGAGTTATTTTTTATACCAAGAATACACTGCATATTTAGAAAATAACACTCAGGATCCAGAGGATAAAAAAATTATTGAAACTGGCGCACTAATCAATCTGCTCTACGAAACCGATAGTTTTTCGCGAATTGCTTTGCTTACCCAGAAAAAAGAAGACTTCGAAATATACACAGCGAAGGCAGATAGTTTGCAGGAAAAAATTGCCTCTATCAAAAGTATTATTACCGACTCCATTCAAAAAAAACAACTTGACAGTGTTGGCTATTTTTTAAATGAAAAGTATACCAATATAGAGCAACTTCGTGTATTAAAACTGACGCGAAACGAAAATGCGCCCTTAGACGATATTCTAGAAGAATTTAAAAAATTGGACAACAGTATTGGGATGATTACCGTTGAAAATTTTGTAAAAAATAGTACCCGACTTAATCAAAGAGAATACAATGCCGTAAAAGCCTATTTAGATTATTTAAACGAGAACTCTGGTGTAGAAACCACGTCCGTTAATACTATTACAGTAGATTCAATGCTTGCTGCTTCAAGGTTTATTGTTAATGAAGCAAAAAAGCAAAACTCGAGATTACAACGATCTCTACAACTAAAAGAAAACGAACTTATTGAGAATGACCTGGAGATTTCGTCCAAATTACAGCAAATAATTAGTTCATTCGACGCAGAAGTTATTCGAAACAATTTCATAGAAAATACACAAAAGGCAGCGGCGGTAGAAAACACATCTAGAATTGTGAAGTGGTTTGGGATATCCGGTTTTTGTCTTTTATTGTTGTTTTCTTATATCGTTATTTCCGATTTCTTTAAAGCCGAGAAATTGAAAAAACGCTTACAACTAGAAAAGCAATATTCTGAAGCCGTTTTACGAAGTCGAGATCAACTTATTTCTACCGTGAGTCATGATCTTAAAACCCCACTCAATACTATTGTTGGTTACAGCGAATTGTTTACGCATACCGCGTTAACCGAAAAACAACGTAGTTATACGCGTCAAATAGGTTCTAGTGCGCACTTTATAAGCAAATTAGTAGATGATTTATTAGACTATTCGAAATTGGAAGCAGGTAAACTTGCTTTCGAAACAGTCCCATTTTCTTTGGAAAGTTTATTACAATCTATAACCGATTCTGCCAGAGATATCCATGCCGAGCGACCTATTGAATTAAGCCTATATATTGATGACCCACTTCAAGGCTGTCTATTTGAGAGTGATCCATTACGTATTCAACAGGTTATAAATAATTTGGTAAGTAATGCATTTAAATTCACACAAAAAGGACGCATTCAAATCACAGCCAACCTCCTTGAAAAGCAAAAACATAACTATCTAGTAGAAATTGCCATTACCGATACCGGAATCGGAATTTCGGAGGAAAGTAAAATGGAAATATTTAAAGAATTTACACAGGCAGAGGCGGATACATTTCAAAAATTTGGTGGGAGCGGTTTAGGTCTAGCTATTTCAAAAAAGATCGCTCGATTATTAAAAGGTACCCTAGAAGTTGAAAGCAAGTTGAATGAAGGTAGTACTTTCTTTTTCACCATTCCTTTGCTTGCATCAGAAGTAGCAGCTCTACCAAAAACGATACACCCATTAAAAGCTAAAAACACATTACGAGCTGTTGTATTGGATGACGACTCCTCTATGATTGCTCTTTTGAAGGAATTATTTGAACAAATGAATATTGAAACCCGAACCTATTCCGATTTTTATGCATTTCAAAACACGAACTCGTTTCCTTTCGATTTTTTAATTACCGATATACAAATGCCGGGGGTTAACGGATTTGAAGTATTGGAATATCTTCAGCAAAAAAAGTTGCATTCTTATACCAAACAACCCGTTATTGCAATGACTGGGAATCGAGACTTCCCTCGAAATTACTTTTTAGAAAAGGGATTTACTGAGGTATTGTGGAAACCGTTTAGCAAAGATCAATTGTTGGCCGCTCTTAGCCCTTTGTTTCTACATAAAATAGAATTAGATCTTGTAAACATCAACAAAGGGAATATCAATAAAACGGTGTCTGACATATATGATTTGGCCGCCTTACGTTCTTTCCTGGGCAGTGATGATGGTCTTAAAGATGTGTTTTCTGTTTTTTATGATGAAACCGAAAAAGACATGATCTTTTTAGAAAAGGCGATATCTGAGGGAAATTTTGAAGGACTCCGAAATAAATCTCACAAAATGTTAACCATGTGTAGACAACTAAACGCCCAACAAGTTGTGCCCATTTTAGAAAAGTTAGAGGTGTTACAAGAAAAGGAGGGTATTGAAAAAGCCCAATCTCTATTGAAGGCATTGTCTCAAAAAGTACAAGTACTAATCACCGCATTAAAAAACCACGTTACCACTTAAGATCGTAATAATTGATTTTATTGTATAAGGTTTTGCGTGTAATTTGTAATAGTTTCGCCGCTTTCGATTTATTATAGCCAGCCTCCTTTAAAGCATCCAATATGAGTTGTTTTTCGTTGGTGTCTTTAGAAAAATCCTTTTTATCTTCTGATATAGTCGGCCGCATTACCACTTCTCTGGGAATAGCTTCAAGCGGAATTGAATTACCCGCTGTTAACAAAACCGAACGTTTGATCACATTTTTTAACTCACGTAAATTTCCGGGCCACCGATAATTTTGAAATGCCTTTTCAACTTCAGGTGAAAGCTTCAGAACATTTTTTTGTAATGATGTATTCGCATTGTGCAAAAAATATTCAATAAACAAAAACAGATCCTCCTTACGCTCATGTAGAGAAGGTATTTCTATGGTAAATTCATTCAACCTATGGTACAGGTCTTCTCTAAAATCTCCTTTAGCAACAGCTTCCAATAAATCCTCATTCGTCGCAGATATAATTCGGACATCAACCTTTATTTCTTTATTGCTACCAACAGGTTTAATCTTTCGTTCTTGTAAGGCACGTAATAGTTGTATTTGATTTTCGTAAGACAAATTTCCTACTTCATCCAAAAACAAGGTGCCACCATCGGCGGCTTCAAAATGCCCAATTTTATCATTAATTGCACCTGTAAAACTGCCCTTAACATGGCCAAAGAACTCACTGGAAGCAATCTCTTTGGGGATGGCACCACAATCTACTGCAATAAAAGCGCTTTGCTTTCTAGAGCTAAGATCATGTATTGCTTTGGCTGCAACTTCTTTACCCGTACCGCTTTCTCCTTGAATAAGTACACACATATCGGTAGGTCCCACAAGATTGAGGTAATTTGCAAATTTTTTAGATACTTCACTAATCCCTTTCACAAATGTAGTATCGGGAGATGGTGTCGTCGTTTTCGGGATTTCAACCATGGGTTTTTTCATGGTATGCCCAGAAGCTTGCTCAATAATCATAACCAACTCTTCAGGGCGAAATGGTTTAGAAATATAATCGATAGCTCCTTTTTTGATCGCTTCAACCGCAGTCACTACATCGGCATATCCGGTCATTAACAAAGTCTGAGTTTTAGGAGAAATGGATCGAGAAATATCTAACAATTCTAATCCAGAAATATCTGGCAATTGTAAATCCGTGAGCAGCAAATCGAATGTCTGCGCTTCTAGCGATGTTTTTGCTTCGTCACCATTATGTACTGTTGAGACCTCATAGTTTTTTCGCTCTAAAAAGGTCTGGAGCATTTTGGCAAAAGCAATGTCGTCTTCTACGAGCAGGATTTTTTTCATCTATGTAAAAATAAGAAGTATAGATGGTTGGACGACTAAATTTTTCACAAAAAGTAGGCTTGTAAGAAAAATTGAAATAGAAAAACAAAGGTTGAACTTACTACAAAAAGAAACCGCCCTGCATTACACAGGACGGTCTCTCGCGAAGTATTGAATCTAAATACCTGCAGCTTACTGCTTTTTTATCCACTCGCCTTTGCTGTTGGCTAGCAATGTCCTCTTGGCACCGTCGGCTGTGGAAACAACAATTTTGTATTCGCCCTTAGCATTCTTGTAAGCCTGGGTTACAGTTGCGTCTTTAAAGTCTTTAGAGACTGCATCTGTAATGGCTTGGGGCAATTCAGAAACCTTAACTTCTTTGAAATCATCCTGCACGGCTGTTGGGAGAGTTGTTGTTGAGGCATCCTTTTGGACAGCCGTAGCAGATGATTGAGCATTAGTAACGGTTAGTGTTCCTAATAGTATCGCTGATGCGAAAATGTACTTTTTCATAATTCGATTTTTTGTGGGGATAAATACCATTCATTTTTCTTTTCGATATATCCTATTGAAAAAGTAGTGCCAACTATTGAAGAAGTAGCAAATAAGACTTAAATAGCTGATTATCAGTAATTAAATTTTTAATTATTTACTTTAGAAGATCTGGAATAAGTGTGTACTTGTATACAAAGTGTATAATTATTACACATAAAATGGATACTTCTACTCGACAGATGGAGGTTTTCGATGGACCTTCTTTAATGCTTGGTTCTTTTTAGCCTTTAAACGCTTCTCGATTGCCGCTTTAGACAATTTTGTCTTTTTTCTCGGTTTTGCCACGGTAAGATTTCGTGTCAAGAGCGTAAACAATCTATCTATAACCAGTGCTTTATTGCGATGTTGACTTCGGGATTGACTACAAGTAAGTGTTATATTACCTTCTGAAGATATTCTTTTTTCAAGCTTGGCAACAAGGAGTTCTTTTTCTTTTTCCGTTAGACCTAGAGAAGTTGTAATATTGAAATCAACTGCTACTTTACTGGCCGTTTTGTTAACGTGCTGTCCTCCTGGGCCGCTACTTCTAACCGCTTTAAACGAGAGTTCCTTTAAAATTACTTGACGATCCATTACGCATTGGGACGATGTTCTTTTTCAAGAAGATCGTTTACAGTTTTTACAGGATTGAATGTTATGGCGGGCACCTCCACAAAAACGGTATTCCATTTGGCCATAGATCCATTCCATAGTCCAGGAAGTTCGAGGGCTTTAATTGTAGTGCCAGAAAGTGACTTTTTGGAAATAAAACCAGCACGAGGATTACGAAATTTAGTTAAATCGTATTTTCTTCCTTTGTAATCTCTAACTCCACATACTATATCAACTGGATTAAAATGAGTCGACTCTTTGCTGAGTGCAACTTGATGTCTATCATTTGGATTGATCTGCGCCATTTCTACAATTTGCAAAGTAGTAGTTCCTTCTTCTGTTTTTACCCAAAACGGACCTCCTCCCGGCGCCCCGGTATTCTTTACCACCCCACAAACTCGAATGGGTCGATCTAATAAATGAATCAAAGAATCTTTAGAATCTAATGTTTCTTTACAATAAAGGTGCTTCCATAAAAAGGTTTTTACTTCCTTGTACAGCTCATCGGTATACGTTTCATTTTCCAATCGTTCTAAAAATTGGAACATCTGTTTTTGCAACCAAAGTAATTTTCCCGCAAGTACTTTCTTGTACAAAGAAATTACATCGACGTAATCTTGAGCTGCAACATTATCGATATTTTTTATAAAGATTACGTCGGCATCCACATCATTCAAATTCTCCAAAAGCGCCCCGTGCCCTGAAGGTCGGAACACTAACTTATTATCAATATCGCGATACGGTTCATTAGCCAATGTGACAGCAATGGTATCGGTCTCCTTTTTCTGGAAGGAATATGAAATATGAAATTGAGTTTTAGTTTTTTTGGTAATGCGTTTTTTAACTTCCTCAAATTTCTCTTTAAAATAGGTAACATGTGCTTCCGAAAAAGTGAAATGCAAATAAACTTCACCTCTCGCCGACGCGTAATGGGCGGCCTCGAATAGCTGTTCTTCAAAAGCCGTAGTCGCATACTTTGTGTACTTATGAAATGGTATGAGACCTTTAGGTATATTTCCAAAATTTAGTCCATTCTCTTCAAGCATGGAGCTAACAAACATATAAAATCGTTCTCCTTTGGTAGATTGTTTGTAATCGGGATAATTCTCTCTAATTTTGTTCCGGACTTGATTGAGAAATGGAAATTCCTTGTAATTTTGAAAAAACTTGACAAGCTCCCTTTTATCACCTTCCGACATATATCGTGTAATCGAAGTGTTGGGGTCGTATTGCTCTAAAAACTCGTGTAAAAATTTAAACATTCGTGTCGCAGCTCCAGAAGCCGGTACGAATTTCACTATTTCTAGATCCTTTTTTTCGGAGTCATATAACGAAATATATTTTTCACGACCCGTTTCAGAAATTACTTCAATCCCATTCCCAACAGAAGCAGATGTAACAACATTGGCGTAAGGAATACCTGTAGTGAATTTTTCTAATTGTTTAAATATAGCATCTACCGTGAGTTTGTTGGCTTCAATATGTGGGATATCATTCTCGGTAAGCATTGATTTGAGTTAGGTTGTTCAGAATTGTAATTGCAGTATCGATTCGTTCCTGCAATGATCCCTTTAAAACTTGATAGGGAAGACCATTTTTTATCAATTCAGATTCAAAAATACGAAATAGAGTTGATCTATCCTCAGGCCTATCGCGTAAATCATCGGCTTCCCATGGTACATCAATTGCCGTTAAAAAATAATACTCATAGGTATGCATCCTACTAGCATTTAGGATAGACTCTGGACAAAACCCATCATAATAATAACGGGAATAGACTTTAAGCTCACGCAAATTCGTATCACAAAAAAGGTACGAATTTGCATTCGCCGCTTTCTCATTTTCTGAGGCAATTTGTCCTGTTGCGATAGGTAGCAGATCTTCCTTGGTTACCTTTTCTCTTTTTTCATCCCATTTTGTTTGCAGATATTCACGCATATACTCGGGCACCCAATCGGTTTTGTAATGAGTAGCGAGGGCCTTAGCCAAGGTAGTTTTTCCAGTAGATTCTGGTCCAAAGAAAACTACTTTTATGCAATCGCTTTGCTGTTGTTCCAGTGCTTTTTCCATGATAAATAACCGAAAATTGCGATAATGGTTAAGATAAAATAAAGTATACTACTAAAGGTGAGACCTTTGTAAAAATAAAGAGGAACGGTTATAATATCCCCTACAATCCAATAAATCCAATTTTCAATTTTACGTTTAGCCATTAACCACATTCCCACAAAAAAGATAGCCGTGGTTAACGTATCAACATAAGCGGTCCAGTGATTGAACTTATCGAAAACAGAATAAATAATGTAGACAAAAACAAAGGTCGCTAAAAAGATAAGTACCGAGTAGTATTTTTCTTTTTTAGAAGTTCTTGTTATTGGTGTTACATGAGTGTCGTCTACTTTTCGTGTCCAAACATACCAACCATAAATACTAATGACGAAATAATATGCATTAATCATCATATCCCCTAAAAGTTCCCACTTTAAAAGCAGATACACGAAAATAGCTGTACAAACCATTCCTGTCGGAAATACCAGAACATTGTTTCTTTTTGAATACCAAACCGAAAGTATGGTGAAAACAGCTGCTAGAAGTTCTAGTACAATATCTAAGGTTTCATATTGAGCGTACTGCCCAAACAAAAAATCAAAAATGTGGTTCATAATCGCTTCGATCGCTTTTTACAATTTTTACATATAGAAGACCATTTTCAATTGCTTCTAATGCTACTTTCATTTCTTTGTTTAGCACATGCATTACCGTGTCGTAATCTCCGAACACTTGTGTACTCAAGGGATTTTCCAAAACCGTAAGTCCTGAGATTCTGAGTGCTTTGATAAAATCAATAATGGCAGGTTCGAAATCATCCTGCAACGGCGTAAAGGTAAGTTCTACGGATATTTTCATAGTTTATAAGATTTCTTTTCATAAGCGGTTCCCATCACTACCATGTCCGCACCGGCATCAAAGGCATGTTGTTTGGCCTCTTCAGATCTAATTCCGCCTCCAACAATGAGAGGAATCTTTATTACTTCTTTTACAGCTGAAATAATCTTGGTATCGACCGCAATCTGCGCACCACTGCCGGCCTCCAAATATATTAGTTGAGCGCCCATATATTCACCAGCTTTAGCCGTATCGACTATTTGTTCTAGATTATGTTGGCTTATGGGAGTTGTATTTGTTACTCTAGCTACAGCCGATGTAGTTCCGCCGTCTAACAAGATATATCCTGTTGGGATTACCTCCAAACTGCTCGACCGAAGCACCGAAACGGCCTTCACCTGTTGTCCAATTAAATACTCTGGATTTCTACCAGACAACAAGCTTAAAAACAAAAGTGCGTCGGCACTATTGGTGATTTGCGAGCTATCTCCAGGAAATAGTATCACAGGCTTGGCAGTAACTAGTTTTATTGCATCAACTACTGTTTTGGTCCTGCCATTTGGAACGGTACTACCGCCCACAAAAATATGGGTCATATCTACGGGCAGCATTCTAAGAAATTCGGAGGTTGCTTCTATTTCAAACTTTTCGGGGTCGACAAGTATGGCTAATAATTTTTGGCGGGTCGCTTTTGCTTCAGTAAATGTCTTGTAGACTTCGTTTACCATATCATTCATTAATCACTGCATAACCAAGGGTAAACCCTTCAAACTCATTGAACCAAACATCATAAGACTCGCGCCGACCTTCAAAATTTACAACAGCTGTCGTTTCCGGACAATCGAGACGATAATCATTTACATAAATGTCTTTTAAAAACCGAACACCCTTCGTGGCAAAACTCTTGTATAAACTTTCTTTTGCACACCAAACCATGGTAAGTTTTCGGATGCGTGCGTCTTCGTTCGCCAGTGTTAAGTATTCTTCAACGGGCGTAAATTTATGAGCAATTTTCAAAATTTTAGCACGCTGCATCTCAATGTCTATACCAACTTCGACATCACTTATCACAATACCCGAAAAGGTAAACGAATGGGTGATGGAAATCTTTTTCCCGTCATGCAAATGAGGTTTCCCCTTTTCGTCATAGTACAAGTCATGATCGGTATATCCCAGTTCTTTTAATAAGTGTCGTACACTCATAAAGCCTCTGCGATGCAGATCACTTTTCATTCCATCCACTCTTTCTTGGCAATGACGCGTTAATGAAATACCTTCAGAAAGCCATTCAAAAGATTCTTCAATCTTCCATATCAGGACTTTAGTCGTTGCATTAACTGTTATTGTTTTGTAAAGAGGCATAACTTTTCAAGGATATTACGTAATTTTGCAGTCTGAAATTTTTCAGAAATACATAACAATTCAAAGATAACAATATGTCTACGAAAACCGTACCCTACGTACCGTATAAAGTAAAAGATATTTCATTGGCCGATTGGGGCCGAAAGGAGATTGAATTAGCCGAAGCAGAAATGCCTGGTTTAATGTCTCTTCGCAAAGAGTATAAAGACGAACAACCGTTAAAAGGAACGCGTATTGCTGGATGTCTACATATGACTATCCAAACAGCTGTTTTAATTGAAACACTGCAAGCATTAGGTGCCGAAGTTACTTGGAGCTCATGTAACATCTTTTCTACACAAGATCAAGCTGCTGCTGCCATCGCTGCCGCTGGAACTCCAGTATATGCATGGAAAGGAATGAATGAAGAAGAATTTGATTGGTGTATTGAACAAACCTTGTTTTTTGGCGAAGATCGCAAACCACTAAATATGATTTTGGATGACGGTGGTGATTTAACCAATATGGTTCTAGACAGATACCCAGAATTAGTAGAAGGAATTAATGGTTTATCTGAAGAAACAACAACAGGTGTGCATCGCTTGTACGAGCGTATGGAAAACGGAACACTTCCAATGCCTGCTATTAATGTGAACGACAGTGTAACCAAATCTAAATTCGATAATAAATACGGATGTAAAGAAAGTGCCGTAGATGCGATTCGTCGTGCCACCGATGTGATGTTGGCTGGAAAACGTGTTGTAGTTTGTGGGTATGGAGATGTTGGTAAAGGAACTGCTGCTTCATTTAAAGGAGCTGGTTCTATCGTAACAGTAACAGAAGTAGATCCTATCTGTGCATTGCAAGCGGCTATGGACGGTTTTGAAGTAAAACGTTTAGAAACTGTTGTAGGTAATGCAGATATCGTGATTACTACTACTGGAAACAAAGATATTGTTCGTGGTGAGCACTTCGAAGCCATGAAAGACAAAACGATAGTATGTAACATTGGACACTTCGACAATGAGATTGACGTTGCATGGTTAAATAACAGTAGCGAGAAAGTTGAGATCAAACCTCAAGTAGATAAGTATAACCTGAACGGAAAGGACATTATTTTGTTAGCCGAAGGTCGTTTAGTAAATTTAGGTTGCGCAACTGGACACCCTAGTTTTGTGATGAGTAATTCATTTACGAACCAAACGTTAGCACAAATCGAGCTTTGGAACAACATTGAAAATTACGAGAACAAAGTATATATGTTACCGAAACATTTGGATGAGAAAGTAGCAAAATTACACTTAGAGAAAATTGGTGTAGAGCTTACAGAGTTGCGTAAGGATCAAGCCGATTATATTGGTGTAAAAGTTGAAGGGCCTTATAAGCCTGAGTACTATAGATATTAATTTTTGTCAGAAATCCTTCGATTGTGCTCAGGGAGACAAAATTATATACCAACGTTTAACTAGGCCCTCATCATCACTGATGAGGGTTTTTTTATGTATAATTTGTAACTTCACGCATCAAAAAAACTTTTATGAAAAAAATCACCTTGTTTGTAGTTTTAATGACAAGTTCGCTTGCCACTGTTGCTCAATTTAATGCCGAACCACCCTGGGTGCTTTCGGTAGACGAGTTAAAGGCCTGGACCACCACAGGTCCAACTGCCGATGACGGTCTTATCGCTACTCAAGAACTATTACCTCGCTTTGAAAATACCGATACTCAATTCAACACTGCTTTAACTAATGATATGGAAATTGCGTATCTACCCGACGGGATGAGCAATTTTGCGAGTTATAGCGAAGAAGTCGACCAATTTAACATCTACAATTTTACCAATTGGGCCTATATCGATAAGTTGATTTGGTTTGGTGGAACGGCTTCGCAAAATGTACAATTGCCCTCGGCTCCTTGGGTAAATGCGGCGCATAAAAATGGCGTAAAAGTATTGGCCAACATCTTTTTCGCCCCTAACGTATTTGGAGGAACTACTGCTACCATGCAAAACTTTCTCGAACAAGATGGAAATGGTGATTTTGTAGTGATTCCTATCATGGTTGAAATGATGGAGTACTATAACTTTGATGGTTGGTTTATTAATGAAGAAACCGATACCAACCCCTCGACTGCTCAATTAATGTATGAGCTTTTAAGTGATCTAACCACCGAAGTCGAAGCCCTAGGGAAAGAAGTGATGTGGTACGATGCTATGCTTTTGAACGGAAACGTGAATTGGCAAAATAGGTTAAATGCCAACAACAGTCCGTTTGTACAAAACGATGAGGATGGCAATAGCGGCAATGGTTTTGAACAACGTGTGAGCAGCAATATTTTTATTAACTTCTTTTGGAACGGAACTACTGGACCTCAAGCCTCTGTTGCAAGAGCAAATACCATTTCACGTTCGGCGTTTGACGTTTTCATGGGTGTTGATGTTTGGCCAGGTCGAAATCAGGGCTTTTTTGAAACTGCCGGAAACACCTGGATGGGGTGGACACATCAAAATGCTACCTCTCCATATACTTCGCTTGGGTTATTTGCACCTAGCTGTGTATACAATAACAGTCGCTATAGCAACTTTAACAACGATCCTAATGACTATGCGAACTTTTACAGCCAAGAGCGCCATATGTTTGCAGGAGCCGATAGAAACCCGCGTTTGGAAGATGCCTCAGGATTTAAAGGATATGCCAATTGGGTGCCTGCTGGCTCAACCATACAAGAGATTCCATTTGAAACCAATTTTAATACAGGGCACGGACTAAAAAAGTTTGATGAAGGAACGGAAACCAGTACTTCGCCTTGGTCCAATATTAACGATCAGGACATTCTACCTAACTGGCAATTCGCTTTTTCGGACCCCATGATTACGGGCCGCTGGGATTTCGATTTAGCTTATAATGGCGGAAGCTCCTTGCGCTTAAACGGGAACCTAACAGCGAATACCCCTGTTGATTTGCTACTGTACAAAACCAAACTTTTACTAGATACAGAAAGTAAAATAGATATTATCTACAACTACAATTTGGTCGAAGACACGACGCTTGAACTCATCCTAACTTTTGCAGATGCCCCTACACAGACCGTTGTGCTGGATGTCTCCCCCAACGGATCAACAGGATGGATTCCTATGACGGCCGACTTAGCAGCCTTTCAAGGAAGAGAGTTAGCCACTATTGGAGTTCGTTTTGGAGCGGCTACGGCCGTAAGTAATTACATCCTGAATATCGGTAATATGCGAGTGCATGACGATCCACCATTAAGTGTTCAAGATTCGATTTCTATTGAAGATGCTATTGTGATTTCGTATCCGAGAAGAAGTAATGTAATTGCTATTGAATCTAGTACTTCTACGTCAAATATAACCTTTGAGGTATACAATGTACAAGGCCGTAAGATATCGAGTCATCGCTTTGCTGAAGGGTCCAATAGGTATGAACTATCTACTACCCATTTAGCGAGTGGTGCGTATCTATTGCAATTTAGTGACCGCAATGGAACTACTACGAGCAAAAAGATTGTCGTGAAATAATCTAGTAAAGTATCCAAATTGATTGATAAAACCCTTGCTGTGAAGTGAGGGTTTTTAATCCCCCTTCAAATACACTTCTATATACTCGGCAGTAGTGAGGTATTCTTGGCGTATGTTCTTTACATACCCTAAGGTTTCGTTCATTTTGGAGTATTCGGGATGTAATGCATCTTTTAAATCATCATCGGTTAAGGTAAGGGCAATATACCATTTACCGGTGCGCTCAATAGGTATTTCTCCATCGTAGGTGCCTATATTATTTTTCTCTAAGACAGTTTCAATTACTGGTGTAATTAGATTTACCACCTTAGTCTCTTTGCTCACTTCGTAAAAGGTGAGAAAATAGGATTGCTCATTTATTTGAACAGGAATATTACCTAAATCGTCGTCATATACCGTTTGATACTTGGCATTCACATACTTGTAAAACTCATTGGCATCCTTGGGGTCATCAAACACAAACATATATTGCGGACCTAACGATTTTACAAACTTTTGTGCTTTCATGATTTTACCCTGCTCCAAATTGGGAGCTACTTTAACAGGAATACAAGAAGTAGTTGCTACAAATAAAAGGGTAAGAAAAAAATAGTATTTCATAACGAATGGTTTAGACAAATCTGGCAAAAATTATTCCATAATCTCCTTATGAATAAAGTTTCGCAAACACGAAAGTGACGTTACATGCGCTTTCTAAAAATATAACTCATCCAAACAGGGTCATTCTCCTCAGAAACAACCGATTGCCTATCTACAAATTCCCAGTTATGTTTATTCATATAATTGAGGAGCTGAGAAGTGCCTTTAATGTCTTCGATCTCATCTATCGTAATCATTTTGTTCTCCAAAGAAGGTTGTTCCTCTACTTTAATACGTTTTATCTTACCTCGATTATTGGCCTTTTGTACCACTATAATTTCAAGAAAGTCATACTTAGCAATTTCCTGCGCATGTGCATCTAAGGAGGTTATTATGAAAGCGGTAAATAAACAGAATATTAGTTTCTTCATGGTTGATGTATTGATCCCCACAAAATACATAAAATAAAAAAGCCCATTCAAACGAATGGGCTTTTTAATCTTTATGGTTTACTGTTTATGCTTCTGCGTGAGGCACAATAGAAACATACGACTTGTTGTCTCTCTTTTTAGTAAACTTCACAACACCGTCAACTTTGGCGTGTAATGTATGATCTTTACCTAAGTATACATTTTCACCTGGATTGTGTTGGGTACCTCGTTGTCTTACGATGATATTTCCTGCAATGGCAGCTTGTCCACCAAAAATCTTAACACCTAAGCGTTTCGATTCTGATTCGCGACCGTTTTTAGAACTACCAACTCCTTTTTTGTGAGCCATTTTCTTTCGGTTTTATATTGTTAAACTTAACGGACAGCTTATGCTTTACCGCCATCTAATTCGTCTTGCCATTTTTTCAACTCATCCCACTTACCATCAGCAGCCATTTTCGCTTGCTTTGGCCAAGTATCTGGAACGTGATTTCCACGAACACCTTCGATGATCTCAGAAATCTTAGCTGGCTTTGCTTTTGCCAAATCGGCAAAGGTAGCAATACCTGCAGCAGTTAAAGTCTCAGCGATTTTCGGCCCAATACCTTCGATTTTCTTCAAATCGTCTTTGGCAGCTTTCTTAGCTGGAGCTTTCTTAGCTGGAGCTTCTTTTTTAGCAGGAGCTGCTTTTGGAGCAGCTGCCTTAGTTTCTTTCTTAGGCTCAGCTTTTGGAGCAGCAGCCTTCTTAGCAGGAGCGACTTTTTTGGCTCCAGAAGAAACAATACTTTCAATAATGATTTCAGAAAGAGATTGACGGTGACCATTTTTAACACGGTATCCTTTTCTTCTCTTCTTTTTGAAAACAATAACTTTATCACCTTTTAGGTGCTTAACGACTTTTGCTCCTACTTGAGCGCCGTTTATAGCCGGGGCGCCAACAGTTACTTTGTCTCCGTCACCGATAAGAAGTACATTGTCAAAAGACACTTTTTTACCTTCTTCTACGGCTAAACGGTTTACAAAGACTTTTTGGTCTTTTGCAACTTTAAATTGCTGCCCTGCTATCTCTACAATTGCGTACATAGCGTAAACGTTTAATTAATTTAATTATTAAAACTTCTACCATAAGGTAAAAGCGGGTGCAAATATAAATGTAAATTTTGAATTCAACAAGGGGTTCACCCCTTTATTTTACAGCAAATTAAGCTGCTTGAGATGTGTTCCAAGATTCTTTTAATAATTGCATAAAAGCAAGCGTAAGAACAATTGATGTAGAGAAGCCCATCATAGCAATAGTAACCAACACCATTAAAGCGCCCTTGTTATAACTCAAACCCCATGAATCAAGGATCCCGGTAGCAAATTCGGTGTCCAGCATAAACAAATAAATAGCCATAAAAGAAACAAATAGGACCGTTGCAATCACTCCGCAAAACAAACCTACCTGAAATCCCTCTTGATATTTAAATTGTACCGTGCTTCTTTTAAAACCTTTCATTGCCATCAAAATACCTCCCCCATAAATCACGCCATTTAGTGCACTTAATACCGGATATTTATGTAATCCAATCGCTTTGCTCAAAAGAAAATAAAGGATAAGTGTGATGGCAATTCCAATTCCATATTTAAGAGAAAATTTGTTCATGGCGCATTGTATTTAGTTCCTTAAATTTCGGAAAAAAAATTCAAAAACCATTGAAAAACAGCACTTTATTAAATTTTTCGTGACTTTTTATTAGACAGGTAGACACCAATTAAAATGATTACAGCCGCTATTAATTGCCAAAAACTAAAAGCCTCACCATCCAACAACCCCCAGAGAACAGCAACAATTGGCATGGTATAAGTAACAGACGAGGCAAATACAGGGCTGGATATTTGAACCATTTTATTAAAGATTACTTTCGCAATAGCTGTTCCTACCAAGGAAAGTAAAGCGATATAAAATGCAGATAACTGCATTTCTGGAGAGTTAAAAATAGTTTCAAAAAAACCGGTAAAATATAAGATCACCAAGGCGGGTAAGAAGATAAATACAAAGTTCCCAGTAGTGACCGCTAAGGCACTAATATCGTTTAGATACTTTTTTATGATATTCACATTTAGCGCATAACCAATGGTTGCAATTACTATTAAAATACTATAACTATAATTCTGATTCGGATTAAATTCAGCACCTGCAAGAATAAGCATGACGGTTCCTATCAACCCAATAAGTACACCTAGAATTTGCGCTCTGGAACTCCCTATTTTAAAAATTAAAATTCCAACAGCGACCGTAGCCAATGGTGTAAACGAATTTAATATAGAAGCCACAGCACTATCGATATGATTTTGTGCCATGGCGAAAAGAAAAGGAGGGAAAAACGAACTTACAAAACCAGAAATCACTACCCATTTCCAATGATGTTTTTGAATACTTTTTAAGCTTTTAAAACCTACTGAAAATAAAAAGATAGAGGTTAACACAATGCGCAAAGCACCTACTTGATAATCGGTCAGACCGATAAGACCCTTTTTAATAAGTATAAATGAGCTTCCCCAGATTAAGGACAGAATTACTAGATATAACCACTTACTCGTTGTAGAATTCATTCGCCGAATTGAAATACAAAGTTGATGAATAATTTTGAATACAAGATTCTGAAATCGAATTTTTACTTGTGAATTTTCATCCAAAGTATAAGGTTGAGATGGCGCACTTTACTGAAGGTTGCGCAAGGATCTAAATAAACAGAACCAACCTATTCTGTTTCTGATTCCCACGTTAGGCTTTCCATGATTGTACGGATATCTTGACGCAAATACACCACTGCCGGAAAAATGGAATCGAAGTTTGGTTTGGTATCAAAATAAAGAGACCCCGTGATAAAATGGCTTAAGCTATCGGTAACATAAAAATGGGCTTGTGTAGCAGCATTCCCGTCAATTGGATAGAACATTCCGAATACACGATCTTCAGGATTCACGTAGGGTTGCTCAGGAATGGCATCGGCTTTAATTGTATGATCGTACGCCAGTTTTTGAGCATCAGACAGAAGTTTATTAAGATTATTATTTTGAATTTCCTGATATGTTAGATACAGTGTAGCATCCATTTCAGGATACTTTATATTAACCCCACAGTTCTTTTTGAACTGAAGCTCAGCAATATCATTTTTAGCAAAATTATAGGGACAGTCATTACTCGTCAATTCATAATTTGGAATAGGATATTCCAATCGCAATTTTGCACTTGGTTTTACGATAACATCATCCTTGCAAGAAGTAAGTAACAACAAACCAGAGGCAGCAATCAATAGTATAAAACGCATAGCAAAAGAGTATTTCATAGACTAAATTGGCAAGGTGGTAAATTTTATTCGTTTAATTCGTTTATTATCGAACGCCTCTACGGTAAACGTATAATTATGAAAAGGTATTGTCTCTTTCTTCTTGGGGAATCCCTTCGCAATTTCAAGCAGGAAGCCTGCAAGGGTTTCGGCCTCCCCTTTCTCATCTTCAAACAAGGTTGGATCTTCTAGTTTTATGACCCTATAGAAATCCTTAAGCGGCGTCTTACCTTCAAAAACATAAGTTACATCGTCTAGCTTGGAATAAACCAAATCATCATCATCGAATTCATCACTTATTTCCCCTACTATTTCTTCAATGATATCCTCTAAAGAGATTAGCCCGCTGGTCCCTCCATATTCATCGACCACAATCGCCAAGTGCATTTTCATTTGCTTGAACTCGTTAAGTAGATCGTCTAATTTTTTGTTTTCTGGAACAAAATATGCCTCTCGCACTAAGGTGGTCCAATCGAATGATTTACGGTCAATATAAGGCATGAGATCCTTTACAAAAAGAATCCCAGTGATGGAATCGATATTTTCTTTGAAAATAGGAATTCTCGAATATCCCTTTGCAATTAGCTCTGGCATAATTTCACCGAAGGAGGCCGCTTCATTTAACGCAAAAATATCCATTCTTGGTTTCATCACTTGTTTGGTGTCGGTGGCACCAAAAGTAACAATCCCTTGAAGTATTTTTTGCTCCTCTTTTGTGGTGTCCTCTTCTGATGTAAGCGATAACGCCTGGGATAATTGATCAACACTCAAATTGCTCTTTTGTTTCCCAAAATGCTCTTCCATATATATGGTAACACTTCGCATGGGTCTGCTTAGGGGTGTAAAAAGAAAATCGAGCACTTTAACTGGGTACGCCATAAAAAGAGCAAACGATACACGATTTCTACTGGCGTAAATTTTAGGGAGAATCTCCCCAAAAAGCAGAATGAGAAAAGTAATAACCACCACTTCGATCACAAATCGAAGTTGCGTATTTGAAATATTTTCAAATAATAAAGAACTTAATGAGGCAAACAACAAAACGATCGCAATATTGATCAGGTTGTTTGCAACCAATATCGTTGCCAAAAGTTTTTTTGGTTTTGCCAGCAATTGAAGTACGAGTGACTGCTTTTTAGACTGGACGGCGTCGCCCTGATCTTCAAAATCGGTTGAAGTCAATGAGAAAAATGCCACTTCGGCACCAGAAATTAAAGCTGAGCAACAAAGCAGCACTAGTAATACTACACCACCAGTGATGTGCGAAACACCAACTATTGCATGAAATAATAAACTAGGGGGTTCTGGATCCAAATTATTTTAATTTTCTGACGTAGGAAGACAGTTCAATTTAAAAAGGCAGATCGTCATCATCATTCCCAATAGGCTCCTGAACTTGAGGGTTAGCTACTGGTGCAGCCGGCTTCGGTTGTGATGCAGGTGCTGCTGCGCCTTGATTTTGATAACCCCCAGAAGTTTCATTCTTCGGAGTTAAAAAAGTAAAATCGGTACACTGTACTTCGGTACTATATCGATCATTTCCTTGATCGTCTTGCCATTTTCTTGTTTTAATACGGCCTTCAATATAAACCTTATCACCTTTCTTAAGGTATTTTTCACACACTTCAGCGCCTTTGTTACGCACTACTATATTGTGCCATTCGGTATTACTTACCCGCTCACCTGTCGTTCTATTCGTATATGTTTCGTTAGTTGCCAGAGGGAAACGACCTATGGAACCTCCTCCTTCAAAATAAGTCATTTTAACTTCGTCACCTGTATGCCCAATAAGCATTACTTTGTTTAGCGTTCCGCTCATAATCTTTCAATTTTAATATCCTACAAAGGTAGGTTTTGTAAACTAAATATAAGGAATTTTCAGTCTTGGAAGCCTGAAAAGGAAGAAATAAAAGAATCAATTAAAACTGGGACTGGAAAGTCTGTTATTTCAGAAATGGCAATGCCCTTTTCATCTAACTTCTCGCACTCCGCAATCCAAAAGCGAGTTTCGATCGTTCGATGTGACAGTTTATGTACAATAGGAGTTTCGTTATATAAAATAACAGACTCAAATTTAAAACGATTCTTTAACCCCACAAACGATTCGTTTTTATTAAGGGCTTCAGCTTCTACAAGCTGCTCCGTCTCTACCAAGGGAAATTCGTACAACTTTTGCCAAATCCCTTTTTTGGTTCGTTGTTGAAGCACTGTTTTACCATCGGTTGAAAGAGGGACTATATAATTAAAGTATAGTTTCTTTATTTTTAGGTTCTTCAATTTAACCGGCCATACAGCCACCTGACCCTCTTCAAGTGCTGCGCACGTCGTTGCAAAAATACAGCGAGTACAACCTGGATTTTGAGGGACACAATGTCTCGCTCCAAATTCCATAAGTGCTTGATTAAATGTGCCGGGTTGAGAGGTATCTATTAATTCTTGAGCTAAGGCCTTAAATTGCTTTATTCCCGAAGTAGTATTAATAGGTGTAGCAATTCCAAATACTCTCGATAAAACACGATACACATTTCCATCCACAACCGCAGTAGGTTCATCATAACAGATCGATGCAATTGCACTTGCTGTATAATCACCTACTCCTTTTAACTGCAATAACTCTTTATATGTTTTTGGGAAAACGCCTCCCAGCTCATTCACAACATATTTCGCCGTAAAGTGTAAATTCCTTGCCCTTGAGTAATAGCCAAGGCCTTGCCATAATTTCATGACCTTTTCTTCCGGAGAGGCGGCCAACGCATTAACATCAGGATATGTTTCGGTAAACTTGACGTAATATGGCAAGCCCTGTGAAACACGCGTTTGTTGTAAAATAATTTCGGACAACCAAATGCGATAAGGATCTTTAGTCTCTCTCCATGGCATGCTTCTTTTATTTTGCAAATACCACGTTATTAATTGATTAGAAAAAAAGGGAGCGTTTTTTGACATTTTATAAAAGTAGTAGTTATCTAATTATATTTTAATGGATTACGATTTGATTATTTGATTTTAAAATTGTTATATTTGCCGTCTTGAAAAAAGAATCTCAAGTCGAGACCCGAATAAATACTTATATTAACATAATTAAACCCCCATTAAAATGACAAAAGCAGATATTGTAGCAAAGATTTCGGAAAAACTAGGAATGGAAAAAGGTGATGTACAAGCTACCGTTGAATCATTCATGAGCGAAGTTAAAACTTCTTTAGAAGCTGGTGACAACGTATATCTAAGAGGTTTTGGAAGTTTTATCATTAAGAAAAGAGCTGAAAAAACTGGAAGAAATATTTCAAAAAATACAACAATCAAGATTCCTGCACACAATATTCCTGCATTTAAGCCAGCCAAGGTTTTTGTAGAAGGTGTAAAGGCAAATGTTGAGGTAAAATAATAATAACATTTAAAGAAAAGTTCCTATGCCAAGTGGTAAGAAAAGAAAAAGACACAAGGTAGCAACCCATAAGCGCAAGAAAAGACGTCGCGCTAATCGCCACAAGAAAAAGTAGTTTCGCACTACTTTTTTTGTTTGAAAAAACTACAAAATCGTTCTTTGAAAAGAGGTTTCACTAGGATGGCGAAGTTCCTACGTATACCTCACCGGGTTTTACAAACCGCTCACATTATGTGAGCAAAAAAACCTGTGATAATAATATTGTTTAATCCATCAGCCCAAGGCTGATAAAAATCAAAAATCGTGAACTACGAATTATTTATTAGATCCAGTTCACAAGAAGTAGATTTTGCCCTTTTAAAAGATGGAAAACTCATTGAATTACACAAAGAAGAAGAGGGAAATAAGTTTTCGGTAGGTGATGTATTTATCGCCAAAATTCGAAAAACAGTTCCTGGTCTCAACGCTGCATTTGTTAATGTAGGGTATGAAAAAGATGCATTTTTGCATTACCATGATCTTGGACCAAAAGTCCTCTCTTTGCTGAAATTCGTGAAACGTGTAAGCACAGGTAAACTTAAAGATTATTCTTTAAAGGATTTCCCTTTTGAAAAAGAGATTGATAAAAATGGTGGCATCAATAATGCCATTAAAAACAATCAATCTACTTTGGTACAAATTGTTAAAGAACCTATTTCCACAAAAGGACCACGCATTAGTTCCGAGCTTTCAATAGCCGGTCGATATATTGTATTGGTTCCGTTTTCTGATCGAGTTTCAGTTTCTCAAAAAATAGAATCTCGTGAAGAAAAAGACCGTTTAAAACGCTTAATTACAAGCATTAAACCTAAAGGATTTGGTGTTATTATACGAACTGTAGCAGAGGGCAAAAAAGTAGCAGAACTGGATAGAGATTTACAAAATCTCGTAGATCGCTGGACCGCGATGTGCAAAAAGCTACAAGGAGCGCACCATCCTAGTAAGGTGCTGGGCGAACTCAATAGAGGCGCATCAATTATTCGAGATATTTTCAACGAATCTTTCTCGGCTATACATATAGATGATGAATCGCTGTACGTCCAAATAAAAGATTATGTGCAAGAAATTGCACCCAAACAAGAAAGTATTGTAAAGTTTTACGACTCTAAAGTTCCATTATTTGAAAAATTTGGAATAGAGAGACAAATTAAAACTTCGTTTGGTAAAACCGTATCAGGCAGTAAAGGAGCCTATTTGGTAATTGAACATACGGAAGCACTGCACGTTATAGACGTTAATAGTGGTAACCGTAGTAACAAATCCAATAGCCAAGAAGCCACTGCACTTGAAGTGAATTTAATTGCAGCTACAGAAGTAGCAAGACAATTAAGACTTCGAGATATGGGAGGTATTATTGTAATCGACTTTATCGACATGGGTAAAGCCGAAAACAGAAAGAAACTCTTTAACCACCTTCGTGATGAAATGAAGGATGACAGAGCGAAACATAAAATACTGCCACCAAGTAAGTTTGGTTTGATACAAATTACTCGCCAACGCGTTCGGCCAGAAATGAACATAAAAACTGCCGAAGAAAACCCTGATAGTCATGAAGACGGTGGGGAAATAGAAGCGCCTATTGGTGTGGTACAAAAGATTAATGATGAGATTAAAAGACTCCTCAAAAAAGACTATAAGAAGATTACATTAAGTACACATCCTTTTATAGCAGCCTTTTTAACCAAAGGCTTTCCATCTGTGCGAACCAAGTGGTTTATGGAGCACAAAAAATGGGTTAAAATTCAACCAAGAGATGCTTACACGTACCTTGAATATCATTTTTTTGATAAAGATGGTAACAAGATTAAATAAATCAGAACCCTTCTAGCCCAGTGCTCGGAAGGGTTTTTTTTTGCCTTTATAAAACGTTTTAATCATACGGAATACCATTATCTTAGCTTGGTGAATACAACTAAAACATATACAGTTGAAGAAGCAAAGAGACGATTAGAACGCTATTGTGCCTATCAAGAAAGATGTCACAAAGAAGTGCATCAAAAGTTGTACGAAATGCGAATGATTCCAGACGCCGTCGATTTAATCATACATCATTTACTACAACATAATTTCTTAAACGAAACACGCTTCGCCCAAAGCTTTGTTCGTGGAAAATTTAGGACCAAAAAATGGGGGAAGAATCGTATAATTAGAGAATTAAAAGCGCGAGAAATTTCAGAATACAATTTGAAATTAGCTTTAAAAGAAATCTCGCCAAGCGATTACAACACAACGTTTCACACATTGGCCGATAAACGTTGGGAACAACTTTCTAAAGAAGAAAACATTCAAAAAAGAAAAAAGAAATTTGTAGATTATTTGTTGTATCGAGGTTGGGAATCACAACTTATCTGGGATAAAGTACGCGACCTTATTCAATAATCTAACCCTAGTTTTTTATGGGTTTTAAAAATAGCTTTTTCATTCTTCGCATCAATCCAAGCTTGACCCTTCATTCGTCGCATCAAATTATCGAAGTGACGCATCACAAAAATGTTGTAAACAGCCTTTCCTAAATTTTTAGGATTACGCGCTATGGCTCTCAAACTCATCGAAAATCCAGGAGTTAAATAACGCATATAATGCCAATATCCTTCGGGCATATACAATATATCTCCATGCTCAAGATTGCCCACAAATCCTTTTGCCTTTTTAAGCGCTGGCCACTTTTCAAAATCCGGATTACCAAAATCAATATCTTCACGTACGATCAAGGAGTGAGGAATTTTATATAAAAATTTACTCTGCTTTTGATCGAATAGAATCACTTGCTTCTTTCCATGAAAATGAAAATGAAAAATATTCGCGAGATCTATATCATAATGCATAAATGTATAGCTATCTTCTCCTCCAAAAAACAGCATCGGCAACCCTTTCATTAGTTTTAATCCAAAATCTGGGAAGTCAAAATCTTTTTGAAGTTCTGGAACTTCTTTCAAAATATTCCATAAGAATATACGGTATTTCGTAGGTTCTCTCTTTAGTAAATCGACATATTCGGACATTTTCATTTCAGCATGCGCTTGATTAAAGCCTTCATCATGACGAACAGGTCGATCATCATACAATGGAACAATTTTATCTCCCGCAACTTTAGACATATAGTCCAGGTTCCAATGCTGCACAGCGGGCCAATGATTCACAAAGTTCTTGATAATCACAGGCTTTTGTGGACGGAAGTATTTTTGAAGAAATTCTTGTTTTGTAAGACTATCTACGGTATCAATTGAATCTAAATGCATAGTACGTTAAAACGAATAACCAAAATACAAAACTTTATGATAAATCAACGTTAAAGAAACACTCCAACTATGAATCATATAGCAGATAAAAGACAAAAAAAATGATCGGCTGTTACACCGATCATTTCGCACTCATAGCAAAGCAGCGCTAGTTGCCATTTGTGGTAATAACAAAAACATCGCTAAAGGTGCTAAATCCTTGTTGTCCACAATTGGCTCTTACATAAATTTCGTAGGTAGTAGATGGTTCTAAGCCTGTGAGTGTTGTTGTACTTTCGGAGGTATTTACTACCGTTCCAGTTCCAAGTTCAAAACCTGTTAGTCCAAATTCAACTTGCCATGCGGTTTCGTTATTTTCTGCCCAACCAAATTCGATAAAATCGGCTCCAACATCAGCCAGAAACAAATCACTTGGCGCATTACAATCGGGAATCGCCACTGCTGTGGTAAATTGAGTAGAGACTCGATCACTTAGTCCTTCCGAACCACAATTGGTGCGCACATATATTTCATACGCTGTTTCTGGAGTTAAATCGTCTGCGAAAAATTCACGTTCCGACGTTCTAGCAATGGTTCCTTCACCAAAAACAAACCCTAAGGTTCCGTATTCAATTTCCCAGGCGGTTTCTTCTTCAATACCCCAACTAATTAGTACAGAGGCACTGTTGAGTTCTTCAATTACAATACTGCCAGGTTGCGAACAATTATTATTCCCTCCATCATCATCTCCAGAACAACCAAACAAAAAGGCACAAGCTGCTGCCAAAAGAAGCAATTTCTTCATAAAATAGTAGATTAAAAAGTTAGGTAATTGTCAGCAGACTCCTAAAACGCAAAAAGGCACAAAAAAATTGTGCCTTTTATTTAGGTATATTATTGTATGGGCTTATTTAGGACTTTGCCTTAGCCGCTTCGTTACGTTCAATTTTGTGATCAGGTCGAGTCCAACGAGGTTTCTCTCCAAGAGCTTTGTACTCCGAATCGCTTGCTTCGACAGTTTCAGGTTGGGCCTTTTTGACGAAAGGTTTCTGAGGGGTTAAACCAAGTAATTTAAACATTTCCATGTCTTCATTAACATCTGGATTTGGTGTGGTTAACAGTTTATCTCCTGCAAAAATAGAATTAGCACCGGCAAAGAAACACATGGCCTGTCCTTCTCGACTCATCTCCGTTCGTCCAGCCGATAAGCGAACCTGTGTTTGAGGCATTACAATACGTGTGGTTGCCACCATACGAATCATTTCCCAAATAGAGATTGGCTCAACATCTTCCATTGGAGTACCTTCTACAGCCACTAATGCGTTAATTGGTACACTTTCTGGCTGCGGACTTAAAGAAGCTAAAGCAACCAACATTCCTGCACGATCTTCCACGGCCTCACCCATGCCTATAATTCCGCCACTACAAACGGTTACATTCGTCTTACGAACATTCCCAATTGTATCTAAACGATCTTGATAAGCACGTGTAGAAATCACATCTTTATAATAATCTTCGGAAGTATCTAGGTTATGATTGTAAGCGTAAAGTCCTGCTTCGGCTAAACGTTTGGCTTGGTTTTCGGTAATCATTCCTAGCGTACAACAAACTTCCATGTCTAGTTTGTTAATGGTTCGAACCATTTCCAATACTTGATCGAATTCTTCTCCATCTTTTACGTTTCTCCAAGCAGCTCCCATACAAACACGTGAGCTTCCACTAGCCTTAGCTCTTAGAGCCTGTGCTTTTACATGAGAAACTTTCATTAGGTCGTTTCCTTCAATATCGGTATGATAACGCGCTGCCTGTGGACAATATCCACAGTCTTCTGGGCACCCTCCCGTTTTTATTGAAAGCAAAGTAGAAACTTGTACCGTATTTGGATCGTGAAATTGTCTATGCACTCCAGCTGCCTGATAGAGCAATTCCATCATAGGCTGATTGTAAATAGCTAAAATCTCTTCTTTGGTCCAGTCGTGTTTTATCGTGCTCATAGGGTTCAAAAATAACCAAAATTATGGTAGATCATTTACGGTTTTTCAATAATTATACTTACAGCATTTCCTCCAAACCCTACAGCATTTATCATCACTGTATTTAACCGAGTTGGAAGATGTCGTGCATTGCTATAAAATGGATTCTCTATAAATTTGTTGTGTTGAAGCATAAGAACTCCCATCTCAACACTTAGCATTCCAGAAGCTCCAAACGTATGGCCAATAAGCCATTTGTTCGAGGTGAGCAAAGGTAATTGTTTACCAAAAACTAGATCAATTGCATTCTTCTCTGCCAAATCTCCTTTAGCCGTTCCTGGCGCATGCATCACAAGCATATCAACTTCAGAAAGACCCGCATCCTTTAAGGCATTGCGCATTGATTTTTGAAAACATATTGCCTTTTCACTAATATCTCCACCATGTCTAATAGATTCTGAAGCGTATCCAACACCTTTAATTAATGCAACAGCATTGTTTGAGTTACCCGATTCCAACATCGCAAGCCCAACACCTTCTCCAAGAATCATTGTGTTTTTCTTCTTCTGAAAGCGCATAGATTCACAAGCCAAGATATTATCTGACTGTGAATACAATTTCATGGCTTTCATTTGAGCAAGTGTAAAAGGGGTAAGAGCTGCCTCGCTTCCTCCCACAATAAAGCCATCCGCCATTCCAGATTGCAACCAAGCGATTCCGTTGAGCATCGCGTGTAATGCTGTTGAACAAGTCACCGAATGTCCAATCTGCACACCTTGCAAGCCTAGATCCTGGCCAACCCATGAGGAAATATTTCCCAAAGTTGTGGTGGGCGAACTAAAGGGTGAAACCTTTCCTTTTTCTTGAAATTGTTGGTGGTATTTTTCGAATAACTGTGTCGCCCCTCTAGAAGATCCAATATTGACTCCAATATTGCCATCACTTAGGCAATCTTTCATTTCTCTTGCGGCCAATATCGCGAGTAAAACAGATCGATCTAACTCTTTATAACTCGGTTCTTGTTTTAAGTTTACAATCTTTTCTTCCAACGCACCAGGTACGCCAGCCATCCAATCATCTTGTCGCCTTTCAAACTTAGGTATTCCCTTAAGATAGGAATCCCAAACTTCTTCGGCAGTCGAGCCTAAAGGAGAAATTGTAGAAATTTGACGTATGAAAATAGACGATTTCAAGTGCTTGTAATTTGTGACAAAAATAAGGTATCTTCGACTTAAATATGGTAGCATTTTAAAGTAAATATGGAAGGAACAACAATTAAAAAAAGCTGGTGGAAACGAAATTGGAAATGGGTAATACCCACTGGTGGTTGCCTGGTAGTTATTTTATTTATTGCTACAATAGCTGGAGGTATATTTGGACTAGCTAATATGATGTCTAATAGTAAACCTCAGCAAGATGCAATGGAGTTAGTTCAGCAAGACGCCAGAGTAATTCAATTGTTAGGAGAACCTATCGAAACTAATGGTGTGACTGGCGGGAGTTTTAATTCCTCCAATGGATTTAAAACAGTTAAAATTACCATCCCCATTAAAGGCCCTAAAGGCGAAGCTACGTTGCGAGTAGAAGGTGAGGGTGTTGGAGATAAATACACCTATCAAGTAATCGATGTTTATTCGGATGAAGCGGAAACTATTATCAACATACTCGAAACTCCCGATTATTAAAATGCTTCAAGCGCCAATTCAATAACTTCATACATGCGCTCCAATTGCTTTTTGGTGATCACATATGGCGGTACTATATAAATAGTATTTCCTAAAGGACGAATGGCAATTCCTCGATCCATAAAAAAGCGATATAGCTTATCTCGTAATTCTCCATATCGATCCATTTTAATCTCTAACTCGAATGCCAAAATCACGCCTTGTACTCGAGCATCGATCACTTTTCGATTGAGTGCTAATTGAGAGGCGAAATTGGAATGCATTTGATGGATCATAGAAATATTTTCCTGTATTTCTTCAGACAATAATAATTCGATACCAGCAATTGCCGCCGCACACCCTAAAGGATGCGCGCTAAAAGTATGTGCGTGGAAGAACGCATTGCTCACCTTTTCACTCAAGAAACCGTCAAAAACAGCCCTTGAACAACTGGTAATACTCAAAGGGAACATCCCTGCTGTCAATGCCTTACTTAAGCAAATAATATCGGGTTTGTTTTCTAAGATGTCACTGGCAAAGTTCCTACCGGTTTTACCAAAGCCAGTCATTATTTCATCGGCAATACAAAGAACACCTTCTGTTTGGCACTTATCGATGAGCATGTCTAATCCAGCAGAAGAATGAAATTTCATTCCTGCTGCACCTTGAACTAAAGGTTCAAAAATAAATGCTGCACATTTCTGGGTCTCTAAAATCTGCGTAAGTTCTTCCAACACCTCTTGAGCCGTATCAACTTGCGGCACAGGAATACGGATTACATTCAGCAAGAACTCTTCAAAGGGACCATTGTAGGAAGAAATTCCTGAGGCACTCATTGCCCCAAACGTATCTCCATGAAAGCCCTCTTCAAAAGCAATTAATGTATCACGCTTATCTCCTTGATTATGGTAATACTGAATTGCCATTTTAATGGCAGCTTCCACGGCAGTTGAACCGTTGTCGTTAAAGAAAACCTTTTCCTGATTATCGGGAAGAATCTTCATTAACATTTCGGAAAGACGCACAGCTGGTTCGTGTGTAAATCCGCTAAACATTATAAAGTCAAGCTGCCGCATTTGTTCACTCATTGCAGCGATAATATGGTCGTTACAATGCCCATACATGGCCGTATACCAGGAAGCAATACCATCTATGTATTCATTCCCCTCTTCATCCCAAAACAAAGCATCTTTCGCCTTCACTATACCAATTGGCAATGCAGCCGTTTGATGTTGAGTTAGCGGATGCCAAATGTGCTTTTTATCTCTGCTTTGTAAGTTCATCTCTCAATTTTTCTGCATATTCTTTTACAACGTTTTTATCGAAGTAAGGTTCTTCTTCAATACGTCCAAGTATAGGAATTTGTGTCATTTCTTGAATAATAGTCTCCGTTGTAGGATGTTCATCACCACTAAAAACTATTCCGAAAACAGTAAGTCCTCTTTCCAATAAAGCTTGAATAGTTAATAACGTATGGTTAATACTTCCCAGATAGTGTCTAGAAACCACAATTATTTTATCCTTTTTATGAATAAGATCGGCCATGGTTTCCTTTTTGTTTATTGGCACAAGGAGTCCGCCAGCACCTTCTATCACTAATGAATTTTTGGTCTTAGGGCGCTTTATTTTTTGGACAGTTAATGCTACGCCATCAATGGCAGCAGCAGCGTGCGGACTCATGGGAGTTTCTAAATTGAATGACGAAGAATGGAATTTGGTTTTAGAATTTGAAACCAGCTGGGAGACCTTTTCAGTATCGCTATGAGCTAATTCTCCTGCTTGTACCGGTTTCCAATAATCGGCTTCTAAAGCTTCAGTAATCACGGCAGAAACCATTGTTTTTCCAACTTCTGTAGAAATCCCGGTAATAAAAAAAGTACTAATCATTTACTTGAAACTTTTCTTTACAATTGCGACACCTATAATCATATCGCTGATAAAAAGGTAGGCCTCCAAAAAAGAAACCAAACAAGAAAGCTCCCAAAGATCTTAGATTATGAACATGAGAAAAATAGTCTATTTCTATACTATTACAATTTGGACAATGGATGTCTTTTCCATCATCTGTTACCGAAAACTCACTAATAGACCTAATGATCTCTCTTGCTTTTTCTGCGTCTTTATTTTCTACTTTTAAACGAACACCCCCTATGGCATTGCTCACTAAAGGATCAATATCGATAGTGAGGCTATCTGTCATGTAAACTGGAATTCCTTCAGATTCTAATTTACCTTTTGTAATTAGCGCTTCTGAAGTATATGTAAACTTGGCTATCGTTATAAAAGTTTCGGCCATAAAGCAAAAATAACGAACCCTATGCGATAAACATAGGGTTAGAACTAAAGATACGTTGCGTAATTTTTAGTCGATTGAGTCCAGAGCCGTTTGCAAGGCTTTGTCGGCATCAATTTCGATATGTGGTTTTACTCCAATTTGATCTAACCGAGTTCCTTCCGCAGTTAGATAATCGTTTACAGGTATGAATATTGAAATGTCTTTATTTACCTTGAACCAGTTCGCACTAAGCATTTGCCCAGCAGTGGTTTCCCCAATAATCTGTGCCGCATTATGCGTTTTAAGAACGTGCACAAATGGTTCGCATGCACTTGCCGTCTGATTATTGGTTAGAACAAATACTTCCCCTTGAAAGGTAGCATTGGAATTTCCAGGCAGGACCATTCTAAATGCCAACTCTTCCTGAATGTCTTGAAAATCCTTGTAGGTAAATCCGCCTAAAAATTTAAATTTTTGAATTTCTTCTAAGGATGGCGTTTCTCCCATTTCGTCATACCATTTGCGGGTTACATAAGCTCCGGCATCTATAGTTTGATTAGTTAAAAATCGACCTAAAATTACAGCGGCATCTAACGTTCCACCCGAATTATTTCGGAGATCAATAATTAAATTTTTATATCCCTTTTGAGAGATTTCTTGAACTATTTTAGTAATTGCTGCGCCATCGGCAACAAATTTCCGAAGATGAAGCATTACGGTTTCTTGAGAAAGTTCTTCCAATTCGAATGGAACTACTTTCTTTTTTTTACTGTTTTTTTTCTTGTTCTTAGTTCCAAGGTAATAGTGTGAAAAACTAAGCGTATTGGCTTTCCGATTAAAGGCCTTAGCGAATTCGAAGGTATCTAACGAAAGTACTTCCTGCGAAGTAATATAACTTATAAACTCTTGATATTCTTGCGTCTCTAAAAGCTTTGCATTATAGATATTTTCCTGCGTTAGGGATTGAATTTTTTGAACGGTTTTACGATTCTTTTTGAATTGTTTCTGAGACATCATTGATGAAGAAACGATGAGTAGACTTAGTGTTAAAATGATTGATTTCATGATTGTGAATTTATTAGTACAGGACAAATAGAGCTAATAAAAACCGTAGTATAAAATGATTGTGATGAAGTTGCAGACTTAGTGCTTAAATTGCATTTTCAGGGACGTTATGACACATTTTGGGACGAATTTGAAAGGTGTTTTTGCAAGGCGTCGTAGTACTTCTGAGAAATTGGAATTGGATTGAGATCAATAGTTAAATTCATTTGTCTCTTCCTAGAATTTCCAGAAACAGAATCTAAGTATTGTAAATTCACTAAATAGGAACGGTGTACTTGCCAAGCCTCTGGAAGTTGATGAATTAGACTTGAAAGCGTACTTCTAATTATCTTTTGTTTTATTTCTCCATCTTCAACTAAGAAAAGGGTTATATAATTTTGCTGAGATTGGGCATAGATAAAATTGGTAAATAAAAATTCAACCCGCTCCGATATATTATCGCCAGTGATTGTTTTTTTCTTATCGGCACTTATAGTAGTAGCACTGATTTCAATTTTCCCCCATGTCGATCGCAGGAAAGCCCATATTGGAAAAATGATAGGCACAAAAGGAAGTCCGTACAGTTTAACAAACATCCAAACCGTATTCCAACTTAAACCAGACAGCCCATTGATCACATAAAAGTTATAAAGTGCACAACAAATTAAAATGAGTAAAAATACTGGTACCAGATATAAAATTTCATTATGAAGATACCAGCGGTAGTTTTGCCTCTTATAAATTGCATTCTCAACAAAGTGGCAAAGCATAACTGGTAACAAAATACATAGCGCGTAACCGCTCAATCGCAATAAACGAAAAGTTGCGTCGTAATTCTCACTATCAAAAGGTTCAAGAAAAATAATAATCCCGGCTACCACGGCCCCAACAATTAAACCGATGAGGGCATTCTTTTTATGACTGATTACGTATGCTATGGTTTTGTTGAAAATCATAATTAGGAAAGGTATCCAGTGATTAAAGATAACATGTTTTCAATTTGAATCTTTGTATTATAACTATGTAGGCAAATTCGCAAACGTTCTTGGTGTTTTGGTACAGTGGGAGACAGTATGGGTCTGACATCAAATTTATTCTTCAATAACATGGCCGAGAGTTCTTTTACATTGTCATTTCCCGATACCAAGCAAGATTGAATAGCAGATTCACTGTCAATAAAATGAGAATCAATACCCATTTTAATAATACATGATTTAAAAAACGTTATATTGCTATTTAACGATAATATATTATTATTACTATTCTTTAAGTGCTGGTAAGAAACATTTATAGTTGCTATTGAATGTGGTGCCAATCCCGTACTGTATATGAAACTCCTGGCGAAGTTGATCAAGTATTGTTTTAATTCATTGGTTCCCAAAATTGCGGCTCCATGACAACCCAAGGCTTTACCGAAGGTAACCACACGCGCGAACACGTCTTTCTCAAGTCCTAATTGTTGTACTAACCCTTCTCCTTGACTACCCAAAACTCCTATAGCATGGGCTTCGTCTATAATTAAAAACGCATTAAATTCGCCCGCCAACTTGGACATTTGTACTAAATCGGGAGAATCTCCGTCCATTGAAAAGACCGATTCGGTTACAATGTATATCTCTTGATCGTTGTTTTTAAATTTTTCTCTTAATGAATGAAGGATCTTACGTAAATCTTCGCAATCATTATGCAAAAATTTATAGGCCTTTGCATGACTCATTTTAATTCCATCACGTATGGAAGCATGGCAGAGAGCATCATAGAGTACCACATCACCTCGTTGAGGAATACTACTAATTAAACCGACATTAGCATCATAACCGCTATTAAAAATAAGTGCAGTCTCGACCTGATGAAAGCGAGCTATTGCTGCCTCTGTCTCTTCGTATAAGGCATGGTTACCACTTAATAATCGCGATCCTGTTGCACCATTTCTTTCTAAACCAAAATCTTTTAATACAGCAGCTGCTCCTTGATAAATCGTTTGAGACTTACTGAACCCGAGATAGTCATTGGAAGAAAAATCCACTCGATCATGATGAGTAGCATCCAGAGTTCGTAGTGCATTTTGCACATCCCTTTCTATTAATTTCTTCCTGAGTTTATCTGGTAACATGATTCAAAGATAGGAAAAGACACAACCAAGAAGGAAATCTATTCAAGGATTGAAATATTTATTAATAAAAGGTATTTTATTATTGTTTTTCAATAATTTTTATATATTTGTTATCGTTAAACAATAATTAAATGAAATCAAACTCACTTTTAAAAAATCTCATCGATCTTCTTTTTTATTTGATGATACCGGGAATTTTAGGATTCCTAATTATTTTTCCATTTGGAATTTTAACTACATCGGTGAGCAATGTAGCAACGCAAAGCATAGAAGATGTTGAAGACTTATCGATATTCTACTGGCTGGCAGTCGGGTTTGCTTTCATTTCTTATATTATTTTACTTATAGCTCTTTTCTACCTTAAAAAGGCGTCTAAACATTTCCTAGATAACAATTTGTTAAAACTTATGGTTATAAAGAACTTATCATTTAGTGGTCGATCTTTACTCATAGTCGCTTTAACAACTTTTATATCTTATATTTTTATTTGGTTGGTTAATTTCGATAATGGAAATGTATCTCTTACTTATGGCAATAATATATTTATTCCTCTATTTCTTGCCATCATTGGATTGTTTTTCCAAATTATCTCAAATACGCTAGACAATGCGCGTAAAGTAAAAGAAGAAAACGACTTAACCATATAGCCCATGCCTATTAATATCAATTTAGACGTAATGCTCGCACAACGTAAAATGAAGAGTAAAGAATTGGCAGAGATTGTAGGCATTACACAGGCTAATCTTTCCATACTGAGATCGGGCAAGGCTAAAGCGGTTAGATTTTCAACTCTTGAGGCTATCTGTAAGGCTCTAGATTGTCAACCTGGCGATATTCTTAAATACACTTCTTAAACACACAGCAATTATGAAAACAAACACCTCAACCATATATACCGTTTTAAAAATAGTCTTTTGGATCATCCTTATTGGACATCTCATACAGACTGGATCTATCATAATCAATTACTTTATTAGCGTATTTAACCCTAACGTTTCTAACAATACGTTTTTAGGAGATTCATCTTCCAATCTCAACGAACTAGGCTTACGACATTACACAAGTTATCTTTCATTCCAGATTGCTATTCTATTATCCAAAGCATATATGGCGTATCTCGCTATTAAAATTTTTGACAAGATAAATTTATCGAATCCCTTCAGTGAAACTGTGGCTAATCTCATTGTAAAGATTAGTCACTCCGCCTTGGGGGCAGGTATAATAGCCATAATAGCGCAAGGGCATACCCAATGGCTCGCGAAGCAAGGATTTGATGTAGTTAAGGAATGGAACGGAGGTCAGTTCTTATTTTTGGCAGGTATTATTTTTATTATAGCTCAAATCTTCAAAAGGGGAATTGAACTTCAGCAAGAAAATGAACTAACCATCTAAGTGGATATTATTTTCCAATTGTAACTAGATAAACTTAAGTGTCCTCTGGCAAAATTCCCTTCGGAATTAACGCATCTTCTAAAAGTTCTTGATGTCGAATCCATTTTTTACCCGAAGGGTCTCCCGAGTTTAGTATGTCGATATGAAACCGCAAGGCCAATTGCTTGGCAACAACCAAGGCCGGGTTATAATTACCATAGATTCCTAATGTGAAATGCTTACTTCGATTGTACCAGAGATTTATATGATATTCTCCCAAACGCTTCTGGTGTAAAGATATATATTCGAATTGCCTTATTTGTCTCCACTTTCCAAATTCTAAAGGACCTACTCGATGAATAAGTCGATAATGCATATTTTTAAAATCGAAATCATAATCCTTAATAACGGTTAAGGTCAACCCGAGTCCGCCAAGTAAGACAGCCAACGTTAAAATACTTTCGGAACCCTTCACATATTCGTACCCATTTCTTATGGTTACTGAAATAAAATAATAGATTAGGAATAAGCTTGCGGTAAAGAAAATAGCACCAAAAACTCGCTGCCAAAGCGATAATTCTCCTTCCGATAAGTGAATGCCTATTTCACGTTCATGATGGTCTATAAAAGGTGCTTCTTTATCTTCCCAGTAATCATCGTAAATCATATCGTGAATAGGAATAGATAAACCATTACCTATTCTCTGAACCCGCCCCCTCGCCTTTTGTTCATGTTTAATTTCAAATAAATTAATACGCTGATCTCCGTTATAAAATAATCGGCATTCGTAATAACCAGTATAATTTTGAAAAATCGAGACGTAATTAAGGCTCTTGTATGTAACAAAGGACTTTTTATAAATCCAACCAAAAACACTTTTGATTTGATAAATGCGCTTGTCTTGTCTATCTACATGAACACTGTTTCTTGTTCCTATTGTGATACCAGCAATCAATGGGAAAATTGCCACGAGTAAGCCCGCAATAGGATTGTAGGTTTCAGCATCATAATACTCCGAAAACGGGATCCAAAAGCTATAAATGACCACAAAAGCAGTGAGGGAAATAAAGATAAATGCCAAAAAACGTCTTCCATGTGAAAGTGGGCCTTTAATTCTAAAATTAGCTATCCGTAATTGGGTCATGTTACAAGTATACTAAAAATAAAAAATCCCAAACTCCGTAAGGAATCTGGGATTGATATATTGGAATTGTGTTCGCTTAATCTGCCAATACAATTGCTTTATTGTCGCCCATTTGCAAGGTCCCACTATTGATTTCAAGAATCCATTTACCATCTTTTTGCGTGAACTTGTTTTCAAAGCCTTCTGCGATGGTTGGACTTCCAGCAAATTTCACTTTACCTTCTCCTAACAAAGAGACGATAGGTGCGTGATTGTCTAACATTTGGAATTCACCATTTACACCAGGAACAGTAAGGCTTTCAACCTCACCACTCACTAAAGATGCTTCTGGAGTTACTATTTCTAAATACATAGTTTTATTGCTTTAGGCTTAAGCTATGAGCTTTAAGCTTGTTCTACGCTTCTGCCAACATTTTCTCTCCAGCTTCCATCGCTTCTTCGATGGTTCCTTTCAAGTTAAAAGCAGCTTCAGGAAGGTGATCTAAATCACCATCCATAATCATATTAAATCCTTTGATGGTATCTTTAATATCTACCAAACAACCTGGGATTCCAGTAAACTGTTCTGCAACATGGAAAGGCTGAGATAAGAAACGTTGCACTCGACGAGCACGTCCTACAGCTAATTTATCTTCTTCAGATAATTCTTCCATACCTAAAATGGCAATAATATCTTGAAGTTCTTTATAACGTTGTAATAACTCTTTTACACGTTGTGCACAGTCGTAATGTTCGTTTCCTAAGATGTCTGCTGTAAGAATACGAGAAGTAGAATCTAATGGATCTACCGCTGGATAAATACCAAGCTCAGCAATTTTACGAGACAATACTGTTGTTGCATCCAAGTGAGCAAACGTAGTTGCTGGTGCTGGATCGGTAAGGTCATCCGCAGGTACGTATACCGCTTGTACCGACGTAATAGAACCTTTTTTGGTAGATGTAATTCGTTCTTGCATCGCACCCATTTCGGTTGCCAATGTTGGTTGGTATCCTACCGCAGATGGCATACGACCTAAAAGGGCCGATACCTCAGAACCTGCTTGTGTAAAACGGAAAATGTTATCGACGAAGAAAAGTACATCTTTTCCTTGACCATCACCAGCTCCGTCACGGAAGTACTCTGCTATCGTTAAACCAGACAAGGCCACACGAGCACGTGCTCCAGGAGGTTCGTTCATCTGTCCAAAAACGAAAGTTGCTTTCGATTCTTTCATTGCTGCTTTATCTACTTTAGATAAATCCCATCCACCTTCTTCCATAGAGTGCAAGAAATCGTCACCATACTTGATAATTCCAGATTCTAACATCTCACGAAGTAAATCGTTTCCTTCACGAGTACGCTCTCCTACTCCAGCAAATACAGAAAGACCACCGTGTCCTTTTGCAATATTGTTAATCAACTCTTGAATCAATACCGTTTTACCTACACCGGCACCACCAAACAAACCAATCTTACCTCCTTTTGCGTAAGGCTCAATAAGGTCAATTACTTTAATCCCAGTAAATAATACTTCGGTAGAAGTTGATAAATCTTCAAACTTAGGTGCTTCACGGTGAATAGGAAGGCCGTCGGCTCCTGCCTTAGGTAAGTTTCCAATCCCGTCAATAGCATCACCAATTACATTAAATAAGCGTCCGTATATATCATCACCAATTGGCATTTGAATAGGAGCACCTGTTGCAACAGCATCTACACCACGGCTCAAACCATCAGTACTATCCATAGAGATGGTACGTACTGTGTTTTCACCAATGTGCGATTGTACTTCAAGTACCAATAAGGTACCATTGTTATCTACTTCTAGTGAATCGTAAATTTTCGGAAGTTCAGCTCCGTTCGCAAACTCAACGTCTACTACTGGGCCAATAATTTGTGCAACTTTTCCTGTAACTTGTGACATTATCTAAGTGTTTATTTTTTAGTACTGTTAGGGACAATTAACATGCCCACTAAAAATCCGTGCAAAGATAGGTTTTTCTCTTAAATTAATACAATGGATTGCGACGAAAATTTTATTCTTTTTTGACGTGCTTTGTGTGTCCTATTCACTTGCTTACTGCCACAGCGAATTAGACTATTCGCCTTAATCATTAACTCACTGCAATCTCCGCGCGATTTCAGTTCATTCACAAAAAAACCGCGCACAAGGCGCGGTCTATAATCTGGTAAATAAGATTACCTCTTAATGAGCTTAACGGTCTGTTTTTCATTCAGCCGTACCAAGTACATTCCCCCTGCAAAATGGGATATATCGATATCTTTACTTTGAACATTTAAGGTGTCTTCTTCAAATATTTTCTTACCACTTATATCAAATATCGCAACGCTATTGATAGTATCTTCTTTAGAAGTAATTGTAAATGTATCTGAAGCTGGATTAGGCAAAAGCCCAAAATTCGCGCTGTTTACTTCAGTAGTGCTCAAAAGTGTTTCGTCTTTCACTAAAAAGAAACCACCATCGTCTGAGTAATTACTAATGATTATGTTGTCACTCCCAAAAAACGGATAAACATTCCAAGCTCCCGGATCACCTACACTCGCCCCTACATTATTGTTTGCTGGCCAAGTGTCAAAATAACCAATTTCAGTGATGTTTTGATTTTCTATATCTGAGATATCATACACGCGCATTCCACCTCTATAGTTAGCCATATATAATTTATCTCCTCTCACATATAAGTTATGATCTGACGCCGCAGTGGTCCCAAAGTATTCAAAAAAGAATTGAGGATCATCTAAATCGGTCATATCCAGGATAATGAAACGGGTATTAAAACCAAAAAACACTTCATCCAATTCATCTCCAATAATAAAATACTTGTGATCTTCTGTGAACCAACCTTGATGTGTATATCCTGTATTTGAATACGAAGTGATGGATAGACCCATAGGATTGCTCTTGGTACTAACGTCTACCACAACTACTTGATCTTCATTACTACCTATATATATTTCTTTTCCTACATGCTCGGTATCGGGTCCGGCATACGTTATTACCTGCGCATCATGCGTATAAAAATCGGCACTATACCCTCCAGCAGCCACTGGATTTAAGGGGTCTGAAATATCTACAAAGTGTGCGCCACCAGCGAATGTGTTAGTGCCCACGCCATATGCGAAGGGTTCCGTTTCATTAATGACAATGTTATGGGCATTTCCGAACCCATCGTAATGAGCATCTTCTGTGAAGGTTTCTGGAGGACTTGCTACCGAACGCAATCTAGTAAGGTCAAAAACTTGCATACCGTGATCGAATGCCTCACTCACGATAAATGCGTGATTTTGGTACACCTTTATATCACGCCATTCACTACTTGTAGTATGAGTTGGCAGCTTTCCTAGATAAACTGGATTTACAGGATCTGATATATCTATAAAAGCAGTTCCATTGCTTAGACCCATTAACGCGTATTCTTTCCCATCCATTGGATCTGTCCAACCCCATGAATCATTTCCAGAATTCGCATTAAATGTGGTCAATGAGATTGACGATTGCAACGTGTAGCCATCGCATGGGTATATCCCAGCCATTCCTGTATCGTCGCAAGGAGTCTGGGCATTGAGTGCTGTCACGTGCATATAAGCAGGGCAATTAGGTAATTTTTTTTCATCTTCTTGGCAATTAGATTTTTATTGTTTTAAAAGTAGCACATATTTATGAAGAGCCCGTAAATGTCGATAGGAATTTACTAATTACTCCGCACGGACTAGATGTTACCTTAAACAAAACTCCCTAGATAAAATGACAGTTTCTCTAGGGAGTTTCTATATGAATAATGTGATAAATAGTGCTATTCTACAGTCACAGATTTTGCCAGGTTTCTAGGTTGATCCACATTTTTATCTAACATAACAGCAATGTGATATGACAATAATTGTAGCGGAATAGTAGTAACCAAAGGACTTAAAGTTTCTGTGGTCTTTGGCACTTCCATGATATAATCTGCCAACCCTTTTACTTGCGTATCACCTTCGGTAACTACCGCAATGATTTTTCCTTTACGCGCTTTTATTTCTTCTATATTGCTCACTACCTTCTCGTAATGATTGCTATTAACAGCGATCACTACTACCGGCATTTGCTCATCAATTAAAGCAATAGGACCATGCTTCATTTCGGCGGCTGGATATCCTTCGGCATGGATATAAGAAATCTCTTTTAACTTTAATGCGCCTTCTAAAGCTACTGGGAAATTATATCCTCGTCCTAGATACAAGAAATTGGCAGCATCTTTAAATGCATAAGCAATCTCTTTAATTTTTGGTTCGCTTTTTAACGCTTCAGCTACGTGCGCTGGAATAAGTTCCAACTCACGCAAGTGCATCATATAATCACTTTTAGAAATAGTTCCTTTTGCATTCGCTAAACGAAGCGCTATCATCGTTAGAACCGTTATCTGGGTAGTGAATGCTTTGGTTGAAGCTACACCAATCTCGGGACCAGCATGTGTATAAGTACCTGTATGTGTTTCTCTTGAAATCGATGAACCTACAACGTTACAAACACCATAAACAAAAGCACCGCGTTCTTTAGCTAATTTGATAGCTGCCAACGTATCGGCAGTTTCACCACTTTGTGAAATCGCGATTACAACATCGTTCTCTGTAATAACAGGATTTCTATATCTAAATTCACTCGCGTATTCAACCTCAACTGGCACACGAGCCCAATCTTCAAAAATATATTCTGCTACCAATCCAGCATGCCAAGAAGTACCACATGCTACTATGATGATACGGTTCGCATTCGTAAACTTTTGAATATGATCTTCTAGACCTCCTAACTTGATAATTCCTTGATCTGCCAGAAGACGACCACGATACGTGTCTTTTATAACTGTAGGTTGTTCGTTGATTTCTTTCAACATAAAATGATCGTAGCCTCCTTTTTCAATTTGCTCCAAATTAAGCTGCAACTCATGAATGTAAGGATCTACTAAACTATCATCTTTAATTTTACGAACCTTAACTCCCTTTTTCTTACTGATAATGGCCATCTCTTCATCTTCAAGATAAATGGCGTTGTTGGTAAATTCAATAAAGGGTGTGGCATCACTTGCTACAAAAAATTCATCATCCCCAATACCTATGGCGAGAGGACTTCCTAACTTTGCAACAACTATTTCATTGGGTTTTTTACGATCAAAAAGAGCAATCGCATAAGCCCCAACAACTTGATTTAAAGCTATTTGAACTGCTTTCCCAAGTTTTACATTTTCTTGCTTTTTAATCTCTTCGATAAGATTGACCAAAACCTCGGTATCGGTATCACTTTTGAAGGTATAACCGCGATTAATAAGCTCCTTTTTAATAGAGGCATAATTTTCAATAATCCCGTTATGAATTATAACTAAATCTCCACTATTAGAGTAATGCGGATGCGAATTTATATCATTTGGCACCCCGTGAGTTGCCCAACGTGTATGACCAATTCCAAGACGACCCGTAGTTGCAATTTCTTCGTTCACTCGAGTTTCTAAATCGACAACCTTTCCTTTGGTTTTAGATACTCGTATATCTGTACCGTCATACAACGCTACACCTGCACTATCATACCCTCTATATTCAAGACGTTTAAGTCCGTTTAATATAATTGGGTAAGCTTCTCTTTCACCAATATAACCAACAATTCCGCACATTTTTTACTTATTTGGGTTCTGTGTAATAGATTTGAAGCTTTAATCTTCTTGCTTCATCTGTAGAAGCATTCCCGTGCAATACCGTTCCTTGTCTTGCCATAATAGTGCTCGCTGGAATCGTTTTCAAACCTGGAGCAATATTATTTTCAAGATCTTGAAAATCGGTTAATAGCACATTTTGAGAAACCACCAAACCTAAAGGCGCATTAATTGAATCATTATTAATCAAATCACTTAAGTGATTTGTAATTCTGATTCTGTAAAAGTCACCAAGTTCATCACTCCCTCTTTCCAAAGGTCCTAAATGGGTTGTTACCGCTTCAAAAGCACTGTTATTGGAAGTTGCGTCAAAGCTATAATCAACCAAAATATTTCCAGTTCTCGCATTGAAAATTTTAATTCGTTCGGGCTCTGCTTCACCTCCAGTTACTTTACTTTGATCCACATAAAAGGTAAGGGTTGCGTCATTAATAAGCCATTCTTTATCGCGTAGCTCTTCCAATTCATCGGCAATACCGTTTCCATTTACGTCATCGCCAAACAATTCGAGTATAGTAACCGCACCTTGTCCTCCACGAACATACAGTGTTTCTTCACCTTCGGCAATATTCGGGCTCTGCAATGCCTGCTGTATTTCACTTGGGATATTGTTTTCGAATGTATTGACATTAATACCATCGAAATCTAGTTCCAATGTATTAAGCTGGGTATTTATTTCTTCCTCGTCGTCGTCATTGGTAGAAGTAACCTCGTTGGTATAACGCAACGAGATATTCGCTTCTGCCGCATTAAAAATAAACAGGTTGTCTCCTCCATTGGTATTTTCAACTTGAAGATAAACTCCTCTAAAATGATCTACAAAATTGTTGTCATTCAGCAATTCTGGTTCTCCCTCAAGATCAAATATTTTCTTTTCAAAAAACTCAACAGGAAGTTCAATTACAAGACCTGGGTCTCTTGTTATGGTATCAAAAGCTACTTTAATAGGGTCCATTGGGTCGTTGGTTAACGAATCATATGGCGCTAAAATTTCGGTACGTTCATCACTAGGCACAAAGTCATTAAGAACGGTTGTTAAAGGTGATTCTCCACCTAAAATCAAGTTATTCTCAAAGGTGCTCCCCTGACTTGAAAAATAATTCTGCTGATCTTCAAAATTACTTTCTGGATCTAAATCGCGTAAAAAGAAATTTGATTCAAAAACAGAGATTTTGATTGGGCTATTTCCAAATACCGAATCCAGTTCAAAAGTGGCATCACCGTCGGCATCGGTAATTGAAGAATTGAAAAATGGAACAAATAAAACAGCGCTGTGCAATTTTGGGTTTTCTCCAAACGTAGGCTCTGGAGTAGCCAAGGTAACTTGTCCTAAATAGTTTGCACTACTCTCTCCATAAACAGGATCACTATAAACGCCTAACTGGTAAGCCGTTAAGTCATTAGTCTGAACAGGCAATAATTGCCTGCTGTAAGCAATAATACTTTTGCTTTCATCTAGCGTCACATTAATGTTTTGACCAATAACACTAGTTTCTATGGTCGTAAAATCTTCTTCACAAGAGGCAACTGCAATGATTATCGTTACCATTGCCATTAATTTTGGCAATATATTCTTTCGCTTCATACGTACTATTAAAAAGTGTGGGTTAACCTAATACTTCAGATTGGTAAAAATCTAAATAAGCTTGCTCTGCTTCATCCACATTATGATATTTTAACACAGGCTTTTTAAGATCTTTAAGATAATTTGACAAAGATTCTGGTATTTCGGAGGAAGCAATGATGGCAGCATCCGAATTATCTATTGCTACTTTCATCAAGTTTAGGTAATCTGGAGTATTGAGTCCTTCAATATCTTTTTCAGCAATCCCGTCAAATGAAATCTTTTTAACCACTCCTTTATCTAACGTTCCTTCGAAGCCTTGATTGTAAACAGAAGTTACAATTTTACTATTTTCGAACAAAGGCTCATTATTGTAGTACTTTTTTAGATAGAGCGGAAGAAATGACGCCAGCCAACCATGTACATGGATAATATCCGGAGACCAATTCAATTTTTTAACCGTTTCAATAACCCCTTTCGCAAAAAAGATAGCTCGTTCGTCATTATCTTTAAACAGATTTCCATCCTCATCGGCATAGGTTGCCTTGCGCTTAAAGTACTCATCGTTATCGATGAAGTACACCTGCATACGCTCCTTTGGAATAGATGCTACTTTAATTATAAGCGGCATATCCATATCGTTAATGACCAAATTCATACCCGAAAGGCGAATTACCTCATGAAGTTGGTGTCTTCGCTCATTGATATTACCATATCGAGGCATAAAAATTCTAATCTGGCCATTATTATTGTTGACCATTCGCGGAGCTTCAAACGACATTGAAGAAATCTCGGTCTCTGGAAGGTATGGAATTACTTCTGAAGACACATACAAGATTCTTTTATCTTTCATAAATTTTTTACTTTACGGCTTGTTATTAAAAAACACGCAAAATTACGAAAATTTATGCAGATTGGCGCTAATATATTAATTTTGCAAGGCCTTAATAAAATTTTATGACCGTTTGTACCACCAAGGAGGCGCTAAAAATAGCTCTTGCTTCTCACACGCCGAGTCCTTCTGTTGGTTATGTTCCTACCATGGGTGCATTGCACCAAGGACACCTTAGCTTAGTTTCAAAAGCACTATCGGATAATGATATTGCTGTGGTAAGTGTGTTTGTGAATCCTACGCAATTTGACAATGCAAGTGACTTAGAAAAATACCCTAGAAACTTAGAAGAAGACATCGCATTGTTAGAAACTTTAAATGGAACGATCATCGTCTTCTCTCCCGATGCTTCGCATTTATATGGTCACCAAATTCAAAGTAAAAGTTATCGCTTTGGAGGACTTGAATATGAAATGGAAGGACGTCATAGAAAAGGACATTTTGATGGTGTGGGCACCGTACTTAATTTGTTATTTAGAGCCGTAGCTCCAACAAGAGCTTACTTTGGAGAAAAGGATTTCCAACAATTACAGATAGTGAGAAAGCTAGTGTCTATTGAAAAGCTTCCGTTAACAGTAGTAGGATGTCCTATTATACGTGAAAAAAATGGACTAGCGATGAGTTCACGCAATAAACGACTTACATCAAAACAACGGGATATAGCCTCTTTTATTCATAAGAACTTAGAAGAAGTTGCAGCTCAATTTAAACATAAGAGTATCCCGCAAATTACCCAATACGTAAAGACACAATTTGAAAATGAGCCCCTTTTACGTTTGGAGTATTTTGAAATCGCTAACGAGGCTACGCTAAAAACTGCTCAACGAAAACGTAAACAAAACACCTATCGTGCCTTTATGGCGGTCTTTGCAGGACCCGTGCGTTTGATAGATAATAAAAGACTTAATTAATCCTTAATAGTAAATTCGAAATTCTGAATTTGCTGTATCTTTGCCCTATGCAAATACATGTTGTAAAATCTAAAATTCACCGAGTAAAAGTTACCGGTGCCGACCTAAATTACATAGGCAGTATCACCATCGATGAAGATTTGATGGACGCTGCGAATATTGTAGAAGGTGAGAAAGTACAAATTGTAAATAATAACAACGGTGAACGTCTAGAAACATATGCGATTCCTGGCCCTAGAAAAAGTGGAGAAATTACACTTAATGGAGCCGCGGCGCGGAAAGTTGCTCCAGGCGACATTTTAATTTTGATTACCTACGCAATGATGGACATTGAAGAAGCTAAAAAGTTTAGCCCTTCTCTCGTGTTCCCTAACGAGGAAAACAACTTATTGATCTAAGTTTGAATAAAAAACTCTCCAAGTTTCTACAAATTGCCTTGCCTCTGGCACTAGGTATTTTTTTAATGTGGTATGTCTACTCCAAGTTCACACCAGAACAACTAGACGAAGTAATTACCCACTTTAAAAATGCGAATTACGCTTATGTTGCGCTTTCCGTATTTTTGAGTTTATCGAGCCACTTTTTTAGAGCATATCGCTGGAAATTCATGTTGGAACCTTTGGGCTATCGTCCTAAAGTAGCTAATAACTTTATGGCGGTATCGGTCGCGTATTTAATGAATGTCTTTATACCCAAAAGCGGCGAAGTATCTCGAGCATTGGTGATGACGAAATATGAAAAGATCCCTTTCGACAAAGGATTTGGTACAATTATTTCGGAGCGGGTTGTAGATCTTATCTTTCTCCTATTATTTACCCTTACAGCGCTGTTCTTACAATTTGATATACTCTACGATTATTTGGCAAATATTGTTCCCGTAAAGAAAATTGGGTACATCCTTGGTGCTTTAACTCTTTTAGGAATAGTCTTTCTCCTATTTTTAAAATTTGGTAAAAATCCTCTCAGTTTGAAAATAAAACGACTTATATCTGGTCTGCAAGATGGTGTATTAAGCATCGTTAAAATGAAAAAGAAAGGCCCCTTTCTGCTGCATACACTCGTTATATGGTCTCTATACATTACTTCATTTTACACCGCAACACAAGCACTAGACGCAACCCAAAGTATAGGAGTTGGCACCATCATAATCACATTTGTAGTGGGGAGTTTTGCTTTTGCATTCACCAATAGCGGTTTTGGAACCTATCCTGTAGCGATTGCCGGAATCTTATTAGTCTTTGGTATAGCCGAAACAACTGGAACAGCCTTTGGATGGATTGTATGGACATCTCATATAGTATCCATCATAACGGTAGGTGCAATCGCTATGCTTGTGCTCCCAGTCTACAATAGAAAAATTGCTGCCTCATTGAACAATTAACAACTAAATTGGTTGGTTAAACCTATAAGTTTGGTGCTCTAATTTCCTATTTTAAGTCAGCTTTTTGCTCAAATATAGGTTTTCAAAATTCCGTATCTTTCCCGCTGAAAATTTCTTAAAATGAAAAAAAACCTACTTGCAGCTATCTTTTTATTTATAGGATTTACGACTTGGTCGCAATCTAAAATTATTTATCAGGAAGTCGAATCGGCTAAACTCAATGAAACGCGACGTATAAAAATACAATTGCCTCGAGATTATGAAGAAAACGTAGAGAAGGTATATCCTATTATTCTCGTTTTCGATGCCAACTACCTCTTTGAACCTGTCGCCGGAAACGTAGATTATTTTGGCTACTGGGAAGATATGCCCGAAAGTATCGTTGTAGGTATCATGCAAGGCGATAGTCGATATGACGATTGTAATTATGACGATACAACCTTTATGCCAGCAGAACAAGGGGCGAATTTCTTCGAATTCATAGGACTCGAACTAATTCCATATATCGACAACAACTACCGGACTGCTCAATTTACCATTGCTGTAGGTCACGATTTTACTGCTAATTTTGTGAACTACTATTTATTTAAAGACCCTCCAATGTTCAATGGGTACATTAGTTTAAGTCCAGATTTGGCACCCATGATGGATGAACGTTTGCCAGAGCGTATACCGTCTATCAATCAAAAGATATTCTATTATTTGGCAACTGGAAGTGATGACATTCAAGATTTAATGGAAATTTCGGATGATTTAAACACCTTACTAGACCCTTTAAAAGGGCCTAATTTCGATTATCATTTCGATAATTTTGATGGTGCAACCCACTATTCGTTGGTGAGTCGAGGTATTCCAGTTGCGCTTGAGAAAATATTTTCGGTATATCGCCCTATCAGTAAAAGAGAATACGACGAGGTTCTGGTTAAACTAGAAACCCCAATTCATCTATACCTCTTCGACAAATATAAAACGATCAAAGATCTATTTGGAATCACAGACCCAATTAGGATTAATGATTTTATCGCAACGGCCACTGCCTGCGAAAAAACGAAACAATGGGAATCTCTTAAAGAAATCGCTACGGTTGCAAAGAAACAATATCCCGAAACTGTAATAGGTTATTATTACATGGCTCGATACTTCGAAGAAATTGGCGAACCTAAGAAAGCGATGCGAACCTATCAAGGTGCCTACGATAAAGAAGAGATTGATTTTATTACAACAGACTTAATGCTGGATAAGGCAGAGAAAATTAAGGAAGACTTCGGGTATTAAAAAGGAAGCAATTCGAGGTATTTAGTGAAGTGGCTTACTACGTCATAAATAGCCTCAAGATGAATTGCCTCCAAAGTAACTCTCCTTAAAATTTAATTAGAATTGTTGCTTTTTGTTGAGATGGCTGTTCAAATATAAAAAATATAGACGCCTTTTCCTACGTAATACTACGTATTTTGATCATGTTCGTATGTTAATCCATATGCCCTATAACCTTAATAGGTTTAATTCGGTCGAATTCTATATTTATGAAGCCGTAAAATAAGATTATCTTCGTTTTTAACTATGGCCAAAACAAAAACCACCTTTTTCTGTCAAAACTGCGGAAGTCAATTCGCTAAATGGCAAGGACAATGTACTTCTTGTAAAGAATGGAACACCATCGCAGAAGAAATTGTACAAAAATCTACACCAGCCGAAGTCTTTATTGGTCAAGATTCTAAGCGCATGGCTAAACCTGCTCAGATTTACGACATTTCGGCCTCAAGTGATCCTAGAATGGATACCAAGAATATGGAACTGAATCGGGTACTAGGCGGCGGACTTGTTCCTGGCTCCTTAACTCTTTTAGGCGGAGAACCCGGTATTGGTAAAAGTACACTCATGTTGCAAGTCGCCTTGCACTTGCCTTATAAAACACTGTACGTTTCTGGTGAAGAAAGTGCACAGCAAATTAAAATGCGAGCACAAAGAATTCATCCCGACAGTAAAGATTGCTATGTACTTACCGAAACTAAAACGCAAAACATCTTTAGAAATATTTCTGAAGTACAGCCAGATATTTTAGTTATTGACTCCATCCAGACTTTGCAAACAGATTATATTGAAAGTAGTCCTGGAAGTATCTCTCAAATTCGTGAATGCACATCAGAATTAATTCGGTTCGCAAAAGAGACTTCGACCCCTGTTATTTTGATTGGACACATCACAAAAGACGGGCACATTGCAGGGCCAAAAATACTCGAACACATGGTAGATACAGTGCTCCAGTTTGAAGGTGACCGAAATCATATGTACCGTATACTTCGCGCCAATAAAAATCGCTTCGGAAGTACGAATGAATTGGGTATTTACGAAATGCAGGCCAATGGTTTACGTGAAGTAAGTAATCCTTCAGAAATATTGATTTCAAAAAATGATGAAGATCTTAGCGGCACTGCCATTGCTGCTACCCTAGAAGGAATGCGACCGCTACTTATAGAAATTCAAGCCCTGGTTAGCACGGCGGTTTATGGTACTCCACAACGAAGTACAACCGGTTATAATTCAAAACGTTTAAATATGCTGCTAGCAGTTTTAGAGAAAAGAGCTGGCTTCAAGTTAGGTGCTAAAGACGTATTCTTAAATGTTACGGGAGGGATATCGGTAGACGACCCAGCTATTGATTTGGCAGTCGTTGCAGCTGTACTTTCATCCAACATCGATATAGCCATCGAAAAACGAATGTGTTTCGCAGCCGAAGTAGGACTCGCCGGTGAAGTAAGACCTGTGCCAAGAGTAGACCAACGAATACTGGAGGCCGAAAAGTTAGGATTCGAGCGAATTGTAATTTCCAAACACTGCAAGCTTCCGAAAGAAACCTACGGAATTGAGATTATTAAGGTATCAAAAGTGAATGATGTTGTTAAGCATTTGTTCGGTTAAGAATTTGTACTAAACTTCAATCGTGGATCAAGGTGCGGGATTTGGCATTATTTGATGTACTTTCTCAATATCTCTTAGAACTTCATCCGAAAGTGATAGATTAATACTATCAATATTCTCTGAAAGTTGCTGAATAGAAGTCGCACCAATAATATTGGACGTTACAAACGGTCGCTCATTCACGAAAGCTAACGCCATTTGGGGTAAGCTTAAATTGTGCTTATCAGCCACATCTGCATACATCTGAGTTGCTCTTAAAGAAGATTCACTGCTGTATCTTGAATAATTTGGAAACAAAGTTACACGCCCATTTTCTGGTTTGCGATTATTCAAATACTTGCCAGAAAGCACACCAAAAGCTAGTGGTGAATAGGGTAAATATCCCACGTTTTCCATTTGTAATACTTCTGTTAGACCAACTTCATCACGTCGTTGCAACAAACTATAAGCATTCTGAACTGAAACCATTTTTAATTTACCATTTCGGTGCTCTTCCATGTAACGCATTACTCCAAACGGAGTTTCATTACTCAGCCCAATATGGCGAATTTTTCCTTGTTTCACATATCCCTCCAAACGATCCAAAATAGCGCCAAGATTATCTTCCCATGCAGCATTGTTAGAGTGATTGTAATCGCGTACACCAAAAACATTTACAGCGCGTTCCGGCCAATGAAGTTGATAAAGATCCAAATAATCAGTTTGCAAGCGCTTCAGGCTTTTATGTAAAGCATCATCCAATGAAGCTGCGCTAAAATCGAGATTTTCCCTAATGTCTTTGAAAATACCCCGACCTGTACCTGTAATCTTACTAGCCAAAATCACTTGTGCTCTTTTGCCACTTTTTGCAAACCAATTTCCGATATATTTTTCGGTAAGACCTTGAGTTTCCATGGTAAAAGGAACCGCATACATTTCGGCTGTATCAAAAAAGTTAACCCCTTTATTCAATGCGAATTCCATTTGTTCGTGGGCTTCCTTTTCCGTGTTTTGACGTCCAAAAGTCATGGTGCCTAGACAAATTTTACTAACTTTTAAATCAGTGTTAGGGAGGATGGTATATTTCATAAAGAAAAACGCTTCAACTGTACCTCAAGGGCATGTAAATAACAAATTTTGAATGATTAATGAACCTGCTAAATTTCGTTTAGCAATTTAGTGATTTCGTCCAATTTAGGCGTTAAAACGACCTCAATTCTTCGGTTCTTAGATCGACCCTCCGAACTGTTGTTGCTAGCAATTGGAGCGTGCTCTCCCCTACCAGCAGCTGTTAAGTTATCTTTAGGAATACTATTGTTTGCGGTAAGAATGTTCACAATAGATGTCGCTCTCTTGGTAGATAAATCCCAATTATTTTTAATGTTCCCACTACCGCCATAAGGTACATTATCGGTATGCCCCTCAATAAGGACAGCTATTTCTTTGTTTTGTGCTAGCACTTGCCCCAATGCAACAACCGCTTCACGCCCTCTTGAGTTTACAGACCAACTACCACTTTCAAATAAAAGTTTATTTTCCATAGAAACATATACCTTTCCGTCTCTTTGTTCTATGGTAAGACCGTTTCCTTCAAAATTCGTAAGCGCTGCAGAAATTGCATCTTTCAGCGCACTCATTTTAGCGTCTTTTGCCGCTATAATTCCTTCCAATTCTTCCACACGCTGTGACCGATCTGCCAATTGCCGTTCTAAGTTATTGAGTCGAGCAGCTTCTTCGGCTAGAGCCTTCTCTTTGGCCTCTAATTGCTCTAGCAGTTTTCGATTTTGCTCTAAGTTTGCCGTTAAATTTTCAGAACTATTCGCTTCAAGAGCATCGTATGATTTCTTAAGTGTATCAAAACTACTCTTCTGAGCAGCCAGTTCCATTGCCATTTGAGTATGCTCGGCCTTCGTCTTTTCTAATTCACGCTTTAAACTTTCCAAAGTATATGTTTCACCATTTCCTCCTTGCTCATTAAGTCGAGACAAAAGCGATTCATTTTCGGCCTTTAACGAATCGTGTTTACTCTTTAGGTCTTCATATATTTTTGAAGAAACACAAGAGGTGCAAAGCAGTGCAATACAAATTCCGAATATTAATTGTTTCATTTTACAGCTATTTGGGGATACTAATTTTAGGACTAAAATGTCAATTCAACTAGATGCGGACAATGATCACTATGTTTAGCATCTGGTAAAATAACGGCTCTTTTTAAGTTTTCTTGTAGTGTTTGACTTACCATATTGTAATCAATACGCCAACCTTTGTTATTATTTCTAGCATTCGCTCGATAACTCCACCATGTATAATGATGTGGATCTTTATTAAAGTGTCTAAAACTATCAATGAATCCGTCGTTCATGAAATTCGCAATCCACTCTCGTTCTACAGGCAAAAAGCCACTAACATTTTTATTGCGTACTGGATCATGAATATCTATAGCTTCGTGGCAAATGTTATAGTCACCACAAATGACCAAGTTTGGCAATTGCTTTTTTAAGGTATTTATGTAATCCCGAAACATCGCCATATACTCTAGTTTATGTTCTAGACGGGCGACATTGGTGCCACTTGGAAGATAGAGACTCATTACTGAGACATGGTCAAAATCTACGCGAATATTTCGACCTTCAAAATCCATGGATTCTATTCCGGTGCCATACGCTACGTGGTTGGGTTTTTGTTTGCAAAAAATTGCTACTCCACTATAGCCTTTCTTTTGGGCACTAAACCAATAATGATGTTTATAACCAGCAGCTTCTATTTGATCTAATTCTACCTGATCCTTATTTGCCTTTGTTTCTTGAACACAAAACACATCGGGATCTGCTTGTTGCAACCAGTCTAGCAAACCTTTGCGCATGGCTGCACGAATTCCATTTACATTATATGATATTATTTTCATGAGGTATGATTTGCCTTTCGTGCTAAAGTAAATAAGAATGTATATTTACGCTAGGTTGTTCGCGAAAGGTTTTCACAAAACAATCAACAAAATAAAAAGCTGTTGTTGTAGTTTTAAGATAGCAGTTTAATTGGTCCCAATTGGTTGGGAGATTTTATGAGATGGTACCTTTACGTTTTTCTTTTTTCGCTTTCAGCAGTCGGTTTTGCGCAGGATAGTCTTTCCAATTACCGAACTAAAAAAATAGCGCCTGTCGCTCGAATTTTAATTGATAGTTCGGGGATCAATCCAAATCATTTTTACCTTTTAGATCAAGCAAACAAACGCATAGACTCATCGTTATACACCATTGATTTTGTTACAGGGCAATTAGTCCTATCAGAAGCACTTAGACAGACTAAAGACTCTCTTACCATTAAGTATTTGCGATACCCTCTCTTTTTGACTCGTAAATACTATCAACTTGATGAAAGTATTATTGCAGAAAATTCATCAAGTATTGACCGGTTATATGCCCTTCAAGAATCTTCATCAAAAAAAACATTTACACCCTTTGAAGGACTTAACACAGTAGGAAGTATTTCGCGAGGATTAACCATTGGAAACAATCAAAACGCTGTTGTAAATTCTCAATTAGATCTCCAGATTACAGGAAAACTAAGTGAAAAAGTTTCCATTCGAGCATCAATCCAAGATGCCAATATTCCTACGCAAGAAGGTGGATACTCTCAGAGCTTGGACGAGTTTGATCAAATTTTTCTAGAGTTATATGGTAAAAACTGGAATATTCGGGCTGGCGATGTAGACTTGCAAAATGCCAACAGTTATTTTGGTCGATTCACAAAAAAAGTACAAGGAATTTCTTTGGGAGGCACCCTGACACATTCCAATGGTAGTAAAACCAATGCCTTTGCTGCAGGTGCGTTGGTACGAGGTGTTTTTCAACGAAGTCAGTTCACCGCTCAAGAAGGGAATCAAGGTCCCTATAAATTAATTGGTCCTAACGGCGAATTATTTATTCTAATCGTCTCGGGTAGTGAGCGTGTTTATGTGAACGGTCTGTTATTAGAGCGTGGTGAAAACAAAGACTATGTGATCGACTATAATGCAGGAGAAATAAGATTTAATCCTACCTATCCTATTACAGCCAATATGCGAATTACTGTCGAGTACCAATTTACCGATCAAAATTACACTCGATTTATTGGTTATGGAGGAGGTAATTATACCAGTGAAAAATTAGATTTAGGCGTTTTTGTCTACTCCGAAAATGATGCAAAAAACCAACCATTGCAACAAAACTTATCAGAAGATCAAGTAACTATTTTAGGAAATGCAGGTGACGCGATGGATCAAATGGTAGCACCATCTGCGGTTTCGGATAGTTTCTCGGAAAATAAAATTTTATATCGAAAAGAGATTGTAAATGGCACCGAGGTTTTTGTTTTTTCTAACAACCCTGAAGATGAATTGTTTAATGTACGTTTTACATTGGTGGGATCTGGTTTAGGCAATTATGTAATAAGTGATGAAAGCGCCATAACGCGAATTTTTGAATATGTCCCTCCTGTAAATGGTGTGCCCCAAGGACTCTTTGAACCTATTATTCAGCTCAATGCGCCGGTGAGATTGCAAGTGGGAGGATTGAACGGGAGTTATCGCCCATCTGAGAAAACCCGCATTAATTTTGAGCTTGCTGGAAGTCAGAATGATTTGAATTTATTTTCTAGTGAAGACGATGACGATAATAATGGTTTTGCAATTCGTTTGGATGGGGCTCAACGCCTTCTAAAAACCGCCGATTCGCTTCAAATAGATGCTGTTTTTTCTGGAGACTATATCCAGCGTGATTTTAGAACAATTGAGCGTTTATACAATGTTGAATTTAATCGTGACTGGAACCTTCTTGATCCCCTAGGAAACCAACGTTTTGTAAAAGGTGGATTTACATTTTTTCATCCAAAAAAAGGAAATGCTCGATACGAATTTCAATCTTTAGATTTTTCTGAAAACTTTACTGGCTCGCGACATGTAGCGGGCACCAATTTAAGTCTTGGAAAATTTACATTCTCCGCCAACGCGAGTTATTTGGATAGTGAAGGTGCCACTCAAGAATCTAAATTTGCTCGAGGTGACGCGGCGGCTGTCTATTCGTTTAACAACGCTTGGGTGGGTGCTAAAACAAGTTTGGAAGATAATGAGGTTCGCGAAATTGTTAGGGATAGTCTTACGCCTCTTAGTCAGCGCTTAAATGCCTATGAAGTATTTACCGGTATAGGAGATAGTACAAAAGTGTACGCCCAAGTAGGAATAAGGTATCAAACCAACGATAGTATTCGAAATAATGCATTACAAAAAGTAAATTCTGCGAACACCTATTACGTACAGTCACGTTTATTAAATACTCAAAACACGCAGCTTCAAGTATTCGCAAATTACAGAGTACTTAAAGATGAGTTTGGAGAGGAGGAGGACGAGCAATCACTCAATTCACGTATCCTTTACAACCAAACTTTGTGGAAAGGCGGTGTACGCTGGAATACAGTTTTAGAATCCAATAATGGAGTGGTCGCCCAGCAAGAGTTCACTTATGTTCAGGTTGAGCTTGGTCAAGGAATCTTTACTTGGATTGATTACAATGACAATGGAGTTCAGGAATTGGAGGAGTTTGAAGTCGCACAATTTCAGGACCAAGCAGATTATGTTCGTGTTTTATTACCGAATCAAATATTTGTAAAGATCCGCAATAATAAATTTAGTCAAACACTAACACTAAATCCGTCGAAATGGGTAAACTCGAAAGGTTTGCGAAAAACGTTATCACATTTTTACAATCAGACTTCCTATGTCATTGATCGAAGTATTCGCAGAACCAATGATGATTTTAATATAAATCCTTTCAAAGAAGGTGGTGAAGATCAATTAGGACTTAATTTAAATTTCAGAAATACCTTGTTTTACAATAGAGGAAAACAAAACTATACTACCAGTTACACCTACGTAAGTTCATCAACCAGCAATCTCATTTCATTGGGATTACAAGAAAGTATTCTAAAAAGTCATCAACTTAATTTCAACCATAAATTTTTTAAAAGTTGGCTTCTAAATTTAAAAGGGAATTTAGGTACTAACGAAAGTATATCTGAAAATTTCTCCAGTAGAAATTTTGAATTAGAAAATTATAGTGCCAATCCAAAATTATCGTATCTACTAAATCAACAGACTCGATTTGACGTTTTTTATCAATTCTTAAACCGAGAGAATCAATTAGGAGATCAAGAAGTCCTGGATCAACAAAAGATTGGTGTATCCTTTTCTTATAACAATGCTGAAAAGATATCGGTAAGTGGAGAGTTCAATTATATTGACAATGCATTTAAAGGGAGTGCGTTTTCACCTGTTGCGTATCAGATGTTAGAAGGTTTGCAACCAGGAACTAACTTTACATGGAGTATGTTGTTCCAAAAACGTATCACCAAGTATTTAGATGCCAATCTATCCTATTTTGGCAGAAAAAGCGAGACTTCTTCTACAATACATACTGGAAGTATACAGTTACGTGCTTATTTCTAGCTCAATAAAAAAAGGGTCTTCAAATTGAAGACCCTTTACTATTTCTAAAAAATGTGATTCACAATTATCGAACGATAATACGTTTCACACTTCCGTAGTTTTCATTTCCAATACGAACGATATATACCCCAGCAGAAGCATAAGACATATCTAAGTTATACTCGTATCCTTGACCGTTTTCATTAACAAGTCTGTAGTACGCTAATGTTTGCCCTAACATATTAGTTACAGACATTTCTAAACGATCTGTAATTTCTGTTGTAAGCAACTGTAATTTATACTGATCGTTTCCTTGATCCAATACAATTAGTTCACTACCATCCTCAAATGGAGCACCAACAATATTTAATAAACCATCACTACAAATTTGTAGGCTCCAGTTTAAAAGTTCACCACCATCTTGATTGGCATCATCTGTAATGGTCAATGTCCAATCTCCAGCAGACATCAATGCGTTAAAATCTGACAAACTTCCTTCTGGTCTAAAAGATCCAGTAAAAGGCGCAGATCCAGCAGTAATATCTGTACTCGCATCATCGTCAAAAATAGTTCCAGTCATATTATCTCCGCCACCACCATTGTCAGTAGATAATTCAACGGTTGTACCATCAGGTCCTTCTAAGAAAATGTCAAGGTCACCTGTGAAAGTATGATTCAAATTAAGTTCTACGTTAACATCTTCGATCAAGAAATCGTCTACAATTGTAATAATTGAAGTCGTTACCGTTCCTGCATTTGGCCCAATAGGTTGCTGAGTGTCGTTTGTGTCAATAGCACAAGGCTCGTTAGTTACAGAAGTTGTAAACAAGTCATTTGATGGATCACTATCACCCGCTAGCAATGTTCTAGACGAAAATGGATACGTAATAGTACTTGTTAAGTCTGCTTGCTGAGTAAACGTATAGTTAAGGGTACTACCAGCGGCAACTGTTGCTGCCACATTTTCTACTACTGGCGTATTATCACCAACTTTATATTGTACGTCGAAACCAGACTGGTCTTGCGCTCCAAAGTTTTCAATAACAATGGTTACGTCTTCCAATCCTAAACTTCCTCCATCTGTAGGAGAAGTCATGTCTACCACTCCAATATCATTAGCAAGCACGTGCAATACGTCTTTAGATACAGCATCATTACCATTATCTTCATCACCAACTAAGTTTGTAGTCGCTGTAATTGAGTACGTTTGACCTTCATTAGAGAAATCTCCCGTCGCTGTAAATGTGTATTGAGCAGCTGTAGCAGAAGCTAGTGGTCCTGCAAAAACTTCGTCAGCAATAGAAGTACCATCAATTGTAAGGTTTACCGGAATATCTGATTGTGGATCTTCTCCAAAATTGAAAATGGTCACCGTAATTTGTTCTGCATTTCCTAACGTTCCGTCTACAGGTGTATCGATACTTACTACTCCTACATCATTGGTAAAGTTAGGTGCAATTTGGAATACTCCAACAGAGTTGGTACCTCCACTTTGACGGTGTTCATTGATGAACCACATTTCTTTATCATTGCTTGGGTTCAAATCAATTTTACTATAGTCACCATAACGAAGACCAGGGATGTTCCCATCACCAATTTGAATTACTTCTTCGGCAATGGTCATCGTGTTAATTGGGTCATTCGCAAAACGTCCTGTATAATAAGAACTTACTCGTACTGGGTTTGGATCGTTTGGATCTACTGTCATGGCAGAGTATCCCATTCCAATATTACCTTGTTGATCCATTACCATACTCGCATGCCAAGCATGTTTTTCACCACCTGTTGGAGTATCTGGAGCTTCGTACGTACCTTCTTGAAACAATGTCCATGGTTCGTTATCTGCTGTTTGACGGAATTCATACCAACGTACAGCGGCTTTTTCTCCACCACTAGCGTCAACATCAATTACAAAATTGAATAACGCAGAATTGTGTCCAGGGAACTTTCTAAATTGTGCTTGATTCATTACGGTAGCCTGTAATGCATCAATATCAACTCCGTTTCCAGGTTGTGTTAAGTTCGAGAAACTACCACCATCGAACACTCCTATAAAAGGAGTTGCTGCGATTTCGGTTGGCGCAGAAACTGTTGAATTCGCTGGAGTTGCCCAATCAACATCAATAGTCCAATATTTTACGTGGTCATTACCTGCTGGCACACCCGCAAAGGCATCATCTTGAAGATAAATAATCGTTGCTCCTCCAGGAGCTGGAAGATCATCATTTGTCACATTTAGCGCCTGTGGGCTAAAGAAACCACTTGTAGCAATTCCTGGCAGGTCGAAACCTTGGATACCCGCAGCTGGATTACCAGCAATCATTTCATCTCTTTCCATGGCCCAAACCTTATTGGCAGAACCTGTATTATCTGTAATGTAATATCCATCACTCCATACAGAAAGTTTATTGTAATCATTTACTTGAGGAATGCTATAAACAAACCAGTTGGCTGTTGTTGGATCTGGTCCATCAGAAACAGCAACTTCGATACCAGCACCAACAAATAGGTACGATACTACCCATCGATCTGCGGCATTATCATATGATATTGTTAAATCACAACAACCTCCATTTGAGAAGATGTTTTCTACCGCTAGTGGTCCCATGATTTCAACACCAGATTTATCATAAATACTAAATCCAGTATTGTACACAATAAACACATGATCCGGTCCAATACCTAAAGAAGGATCTGAAGGAGAAGAGACATTGTTATCAACATTAAAAACGATAGATGGAGCTTTAGCTGGAATCTTCGAAGTTAATCTATGTGGATTTCTTGAAAAATAATCATCTTCCTTTTGAGGATCCTTTCCAGGAACAACAACATTTCTTGTAGATCTGCCGTCTTTCGGTTCGCCAGTAAGCGGTTGAGCAGGAATTAAAGCACTTCTGGAAGCTAGCGAAGGTACTACACGCATTCCAGCCACAGTGCCAACATAATTGGCATTTTGAGGTTCAATTTGTTGGGCGTTCACCCCTACGCCTAGAAACAGCAGGAGTATCACCAAATAATAATTTGATTTCATGTTCATATAGTTTAGGTTATTCTTTTGTTAAGTCTTTAAAATTACTATCAAAAATTCATTTTTAAGTCTTTTTTAACAAAAAGTTTCTGTATTTAACTCATTGATTTTCAAAAAAATAATATCCTAATAATCCATCTATCAAGTAGACTATTTAACATTTTATCCTCCTCATCTTATTGAGAATAAGGGCATAAAAAAAGGGCAACAATAAATTGTTGCCCTTTATATGAAATTGTAAGGATGAAATTACTTCACAACAATCTTAGTTGTTTTGAAGATGTTCTCTTCTTCACTTCCCATTTTGATGATGTAAACACCACTAGCAGCATAGGACATATCTAAGTTATAGTTGTAACTATTTCCTTCTTTTTCTAAGTTATTAAAGGCTACTGTTCTACCTTGAATATCAATTACACTAATAGCAACTGTACCTTCAAATGCAGTTTGTAAAGCTATATCAAACTTGTTTCCAGGTAAGGTTACCACCTGTAAATCTGAAGCTTCTAGAGCTTGATCTTCAACACTCAATGGAGGTTGTAAGTCAAAGTGATATACCCAGTTACGACGAGATGGCTCAAATACCTCAGCGATGTACCAGAAGGTTTCATCGTCAGAAGGATCTACAGATAACTGTACGTAATCTGCCAAACGGTTACTAGGATTTGCATTAGTACTCAATTTTAATTCTTCTTGAGTTACAGTCATAACATTTAATGGATCTGCCGCCATACGCCCTGTATAGTTCATAGCAATACGATCGCTCACAGAAGATGTATAATATCCCATTGCGATATCACCGTTTCCGTTCATCGCCATACTAGCAGAATAAGCATCTTTATTGTCAGGAGCTTCGTAAGTACCCTCTTGGAAAATAGTCCATGGGTCACCATCAGCTGTTTGACGTAATTCATACCAACGAACCGCAGCTTTTTCACCACCTCCAGCAACAACATCGATAACGAAGTTCATCACTACTGAGTTGTAACCAGGGAATCTTCTATACTGAACTTGGTTCATCATAGTAGCCTGAAGTACATCGATATTGATACCTCCTCCTTGAGGACGGTTAGAAAACGATCCACCATCAAATACACCTGTGAAATCTGAAACAATGATTTCTTGAGCAGTAGAAATACTAGAATTAGCTGTGTTAGTCCAGTCTACAGAAGCACTCCAAATCTTTAAGTGATCATCAGTTACACCAGCCCAAGCATCATCTTGCATGTATACGATTGGTACTGGAGTACCATCTGGTGCAGGATCATCATTGGTAGTATGGAATGCGTGAGGACTATAAAATCCACTTGTGCGAATTCCTGGTAATGGGAATGCAACAAACTGTGCAGGATCTCCATTTATCATTTGGTTACGCTCTACAGCAAAAACTCGGTTTGAGTTTCCAATGTTTGCGGTTACCATGTAAACATCTCCGAAAGCAGCAAATTTTGTGTAGTCAGGAAAACTTCCTGTTCCAAAACCTGTAGTATACACATGCCATCCGTCATTTACAGGATCTGGTCCTTGACATACAGCTACGTTAAATCCGTTTGGACTACTATCAAATTCAGTAATTACAAAACGTCCACGAGGCTCACCAGCTCCATTTTCAATAGAAGCATCCCAAAAGATAATTGGGTCACCAATATTATTTCCAGGGAATATAGTACCTAACGCTAATTCTGCTGTTAATGGAGTTCCTGTTTTATCAAAAACTCTAAATGCAGAATTCCAAGCTGCCATATAATGGTCATGACCAGCAACACCAGTTGGATCTGAAGGAGTTGCAGAAGACACATCCGCTAAAAATCCTTCAAGAACACCTTGAGAATCTCTTGTAGGCACAACTAATTGCGTACCTCTTAACGGATCATCTCCTTTTGGAAATCCTTTTCCTGGTACCACATTGTTACCTTGACGTCTTTTTGGGTGTCCCTCTTTTGGTGTGTTATCGGCAAGTTTAAGAGTACCATTTTCAATCTGCTTGGCTATACTTTCAACATAAATAGGTGCATTTAGCATCCCTGTTTCAGAAGGCCCAACAGTTTGCTGTGCGCTCATTGACAAGGAACCTAAAAATAATGCTGCAATAGCAAAATAAGTAGTTTTCATTTCAATAGTTTTTTAGTTAAATTTCTTAAAAGTCCATAAAAATACTACCAATTATCCATATTTCCATGGTTTTTACTACTTTATTTAAACATTTGAATGGCCTATCAAACCTATAGATAATTGTATTTCTATTCTCGGATATGCTTTTTGGTATATAATTTGTAATTTACCAAGCTAACTATCACAAAACAATACGATATGACACTATTAAAAATTACTTTTTCTGCCTTAATACTTCTAGTAGCAAGTTGTGACGGCTCAAAGAAAGCCGCTGCAAGTGAAGCTGCTGCTGAAACAACAAAAGCTATGGAAACTAAGATGATGGAAGCTGGATTTCAAAAAGGAACTATTGTTGCGTCTAAAGATGAGGGTGATTGCCCATATACAATTTCCTTAGAATTAAATGGAGAAATGGTTCATTATGATCCAATTAATCTCGACGCCGCATTTCAGAAAGATGGTGAAAAGATTTGGTTTTCTTTTAGAGGTCTTAAAATGATGAATCGTTGCGACAAAGCAACGCCTATAGAACTAGAACAAATTGAAAAAAGAGCAGAATAATCTGCTCTTTTTTTTATCCTAGCCATTTCTTATACGAAATACTATCTTTTAGTTTTGTCGCTATTTCATCTATGGAAATTCGCTCTTGAACCATGGTATCGCGATGACGGATTGTAACGGTTCTATCTTCCTTGGTTTGATGATCGACAGTAATACAAAAGGGAGTTCCAGCAGCATCTTGCCTGCGATAACGTCTTCCCACTGCATCTTTTTCGTCATAGGCTACATTGTATTCCCATTGTAATTCCTGAATGATTTCGTTCGCAATTTCGGGCAAGCCATCTTTTTTCAATAAAGGTAATACTGCCGCTTTCACAGGTGCCAAAATAGACGGCAACTTCAAGACTGTTCTGGTGCTCCCGTCTTCAAGTGTTTCTTCCTGCAAACTTTTGCTCAATACAGCCAGAAACATTCTATCCAATCCAATAGAAGTTTCCACAACGTAAGGAACATAATTCTTATTCAATTCAGGATCAAAAAATTGTAGTTTCTTCCCACTGTACTCTTCATGCGCTTTTAAATCGAAATCGGTACGTGAATGAATTCCTTCGAGTTCTTTAAACCCAAAAGGGAAATTAAATTCAATATCAGCAGCAGCGTTCGCATAATGCGCCAATTTATCGTGATCATGGAAACGGTAATTTTCTTCTCCCATACCTAAAGAAAGATGCCACTTTAAACGAGTTTCTTTCCAGTACTCATACCATTTCATTTCATCACCAGGACGCACAAAAAATTGCATTTCCATCTGTTCGAATTCTCGCATTCTGAAAATAAACTGTCTCGCTACAATCTCATTTCTAAATGCCTTACCCGTTTGAGCTATTCCAAAAGGAATTTTCATACGGCCCGTTTTCTGAACGTTTAAGAAATTGACAAAAATACCTTGAGCGGTTTCCGGACGTAAATATAAATCGGTTGCACTTTCTGCAGAAGCACCTAATTTGGTTCCGAACATGAGGTTGAATTGCTTCACTTCGGTCCAGTTTTTAGAACCACTTTCGGGGCAAGCAATACCTAATTCTTCAATTAAAGCTTTCACATCGGCCAAATCTTCCGCCTCTAGTGATTTCCCCATGCGGGCGAGCACTGCCTTTTGCTCTTCCAAATACTTAACAACTCTTGGATTTGTAGTTACATACTGCTCTTCATCAAAAGCATCACCAAATCGTTTTTTGGCTTTTGCAATTTCTTTCTTCGCCTTTAGATTCAGCTTTTCCGCATAGTCTTCAATTAAAACATCGGCGCGATACCGTTTTTTCGAATCTTTATTGTCGATCAGCGGATCGTTAAAAGCGTCTACGTGGCCAGAGGCTTTCCAAGTGGTAGGATGCATTAAAATAGCTGCATCGATACCTACAATATTTTGATGTAGATTCACCATACTGCGCCACCAATATTCGCGAATATTCTTTTTGAGTTCTACTCCATTTTGGGCATAATCGTATACCGCGCTTAAACCGTCATATATTTCACTGGATTGAAATATATAACCATATTCCTTTGCATGAGAGACGACTCTCTTAAATTGATCTTCATTTGCCATGGCGCAAAAATAAAAAAACCGTCACGCAAATACGTGACGGTTTTAGTTTTTTATTGTTTCTTTTTTTATTTCAGATCTAGCGTGGTTGTAGCCACTTGTTTTGGTCCATCAAATACATTAATTGTATAACGACCTTCAATCAAGTTTTCTTCCTTTGCATTTACAAGTGAGCAGACATCAAGTTCTTCATTTTCATAAAACACTTTCGTTACGGCGCTTACTAACAAAGTTCCTTCTTCCATCTCAATTTCGGCCTTATCTCCTAACAAATGATTATCTGGATTGATTACCTGTATGTATAACAGTCGATCTCCAGCCTGCGCTACTGGATTAGGTGCTAAAGTAAAGCAAGCACGAATTTTATCTGCACGACTCGAACGTCTGGTATCTACAACACGGCCACTCTTGCGAATAATAACTGCTTCACCGCGAAGATCCGTAGCATTCACAACCGAAGCAACTTTTACTGTCTCAGCCAAAGCAAGATTCTTTTCACTTACAGAATCTAAAACCTTCATACTCTCTCCTAAAAGGAAATTAGTGCTATCACGTTCTATAGCTAGCATTTGATTGGCTTGTATTAAACTGTCTGCTTTACGGAACAACAATTTGCGTTCCTGTTTTAAACGACCAATTTCACTTTTGTATCGCTTTATTAAAGAGATATTAGCCTCTGCTTCTTTCACAGAGTCTAATAAAACCTCAATTCGCTCACGAGCTGCTAAAAGATCTTTATCCTTTAATTCATTTTCTTGAATAACCTCATCGTAGTTCGTAATCAATTCTTGAAGTTCACCTTCAATTTCTGTCTTTTGTACTTCGAGTCCAGACACCGTATTCTTGCTATCATTATACAACGATACGGTATATACGGCAAGGGCAATGAGCAAAGCCGAAAGAACTCCGATTAATACTTTAAATTTGTTTGTACTATTTTCAGTAGTCATAATAAGGGGATTTGTTAATGGTTAATGCGTCAAATGTAGGTTGCACAAAATAAACGAAGCGTTTACAAAATGGTAAAAAAGCCTAAAATATGTTAAATCTTTTATTTCCAAAGCATTGCAATGGCTGCCAAAAAAAAATGTTGGGATCAGAAAATATTCTGTGTTCCCAGTGTCGACACGACTTGCCGCTAGCATGTCACCATCGAACTGGCAGTGAAGCTATGAAAAATATTTTTTACGGCAGATTCGCTGTTGAAAACGCAACAGCACTTATTTATTTTCAGAAAAAAGGCATTACTCAAGAGATATTACACAATTTGAAGTATCGAGGAAGAAAGGAAATAAGTGGTTTTTTCGGAAAATGGTTGGGGCAAGAACTACGTGAATTGCCATCTTATAATAAGGTAGACTTAGTGATTCCCGTTCCTTTGCATAAAGGGAAATTAAAAAAAAGAGGGTACAATCAGGTCGAAGGCTTCGGTAAAGAAATGGCTGCCGCTTTGGGTGTTCCCTATCGAGATGATCTCCTCTTGAAAATTTCTAAAACCAGTTCGCAAGTATTTAAAAAACGATTTTCCCGCTTCGCTGGGGAAGAAATTTTCACGCTTTCAGATCCTAAGATAATTGCTAATAAACATATCCTTTTGGTAGACGATATCGTGACTACAGGAGCTACCTTAGAAAATTGTGCGAATGTTTTACTTGAGAAGACCAATACTACAATTAGTATCGCCACGATGGCAATTGCTTAAAAGTTTTATAAATACGAGGCACTTCCAAAGTCTGCTTAAAAAATCTTACTACTTTTACGCCGATGAATACGACCCTACGTAATTTTTGTATTGTTTTTATAGTCATACTTTCTTTTTCTAACTGTGCGAAAAAAGGAAGGCCTACTGGAGGGGCAAAAGATTCTATTCCCCCAGTGATTGTTAAAAGCGATCCCGAAAACTATACCGTGAATTTTGAAGGTGATGAAATTCGAATCTACTTTGACGAATACATCAAACTGCAAGATTTGCAGAAAAATCTTATTATTTCACCGCCTATGAAGAATGCTCCTAACATTACTCCATTGAGCACTTCGAAAATATTGAAAATAAAAATCCTTGACACCTTAAAAGAGAACACCACTTACTCGATCAATTTTGGAAAGAGCATCGTTGATAATAATGAAGCCAATGAATTTGAATATTATAAATACGTTTTCTCCACAGGTACTTATATCGACAGCTTAACCTTAGGAGGAACCGTTAAAGATGCTTTAAAGACACAACCTGCGAGCACTACTTCAGTATTGTTATATGAAGTTACAGACACATATACAGATTCGATTCCATTTCTTGAAAAACCAACCTACATCACTACTACTCGTGATAGCACGCATGCTTTTGAACTTACCAACCTGAAAGAAGGAACTTATCGACTCATCGCGTTGCAGGAAGCCAATTCGAATTATATATTCGACCCAAAACGTGATTATATTGGTTTTGAAGAATCATATGTAACCATTCCAACTGATTCGAGCTACACATTATCCATTTTTAAAGAAGAACGCCCCTATAAGATGGACAGAGGTAGTCATATTGGTAAGCATCAGATTTTATTTGGTTATGAAGGCCCTGCCGATTCTTTAACTATAGAGCCCATTTCTGATGTCCCTGAAACTTTTGTGTCGAAAACGATAAGAGATCGAAAGAAAGATTCCTTGTACTATTGGTTTAAACCTGCATTCGATATTGAGCAAAATGACAGTCTTCTATTTATAGCCCGAAACAAGGAACAACTTGATACTCTTGAAGTTCGCATGCGGGATTTATTTATTGATTCCCTTAAAATTGATAAGATTACAAGCACCAATTTGCTCCCTAGAGATACTATGAAACTTGGAAGCACTACACCATTGGTTTCTTTTGATGCTGAAAAGATTCAAATCTTAGATCGCGATTCATTAGTTATCCCGGCCTCTACATATATAGATACCGTCTATAATACGGCATCGGTGCTTTTTCCTATGAAAGATGATCAGCGTTACGCCATAGAGATCATGCCAGATGCTTTTGTAGATTATTTTGGCGCTACCAATTTAGACACCCTATCATATAGCGTAAAAACCAAACCCATTTCAGATTACGGCACCATCCGTCTTGGATTGCAAAATGCGAAGGAATTTCCTCTAATTGTAGAATTAGTTTCTTCTAAATATGAAGTATTACAACAAAGATATCTTACCAAAAATACCAGTGTTTCTTTCGACTATGTTCTTCCTGGTAACTATTATGTGCGTGTAATTTTTGACCGTAATAAGAATGGGAAATGGGACACAGGAAACTTCCTATCAAAAGTACAACCTGAAAAAGTGATCTATTATCCGTCTCAATTAGAAATAAGAGCAAATTGGGACTGGAATGAAACCTTTATTCTAACCGAAACGAATCTTGGTCCCCCAAAAAAAGTAGCTGTTCCCGAAGAGTAGTAATATGTTTTTTATCTAAGAGAACGGTATCTATCCATTCTGTTTCGAGATGCGTTGAGGCTGTAATAGTTTCACCGAGTACATCGTAAACCCCAGAATGACCTACGTATTCATAGCCGTTTCCATCAAGACCAACTCTATTTACACCTACACAATACGCCATGTTTTCTATAGCACGTGCCTTTAGTAAAGCGTCCCAGGCAGCAATTCTTTTCTTAGGCCAATTGGCAACATATAATAGAACATCATAATTGTGTGTATTCCGCGCCCAAACAGGGAAGCGTAAATCGTAACATACAAGAGGACAAAGTCTCCATCCCTTATATTCTATAATGGTATGATGGTTCCCAGACTTATAAGTTTTGTGCTCGCCAGCTAGCGTAAATGTATGTCTCTTATCGTAATATTGCAATGAACCTTTGGAATCGATAAATATACAGCGATTATAAAAGGATCCTGCCTCTTCTATAATCACACTACCGATAATTGCAGCTTGCGTAATTTTAGCTTGTTCCCGCATCCAATCCACTGTTGCTCCCATCATTGTTTCGGCATGAGGTTGTGCATTCATCGTAAATCCTGTCGTAAACATTTCCGGCAACACGATTAAATCTGTAAGGCCAGATAGTCCTGCTAATTTTTCGGTGAATTGCTCCCGATTAGCTACTGGGTTTTCCCAATGAAGATGAGACTGAACAATAGAAATACGAAGTTGTTCCATTTAGTTAGGATAAAAGGTTGATGATAGTCTCATTTCCCTGCATTTTGGCATGATCCAAGGCCGAATTTCCTCTATCATCTTTTAACGAAATATCTGCTCCATTATCCAATAACATCTTAACAATCTTCTCTTTTGCAAAGGTGGCTGCAAATATAAGAGCCGTAGAACCGTTAAAATTGGTCACATTTACATTGGCCCCAGAATCGACAAGCAGCTCTGCTATGTTTTCAAAGCCTTTAAAACACACACCCATCAAAGCAGTATTCCCTGATGCATCCTGTGCATCTATGTTTTGAGGACATTGTAATATAGTTTTCGCAATTTCTACTGAACCGTAATAAGTAGCCAATAATAACGGAGTTGATCCTCGAGCATCTTTTTCGTTCACTAGCGACGCATCTTTTGATAATAGCTCAGATACTACCGGTGCATCACCTTCTCGAATCGCATTAAATAGTTGATCTTTCATTTGTTATAAAAGTAAAAAAACAGAGTTACACTTCCATGTAACTCTGCCATATTTATTTAATTTGTTTTGGTATGTAATTCGAATTACTCGAGATCGAAGCGATCTAAGTTCATCACCTTTGTCCAAGCTGCTACAAAATCAGCAACAAATTTATCTTTAGCATCGTCACTACCATAAACTTCGGCTATTGCTCTTAACTCGGTATTAGAACCAAAAATAAGGTCTGCTCTAGTTCCCTTAAAAGCCACCGTACCTGTTCTTCTATCACGACCTTCAAATAAACTATCATCTTCCGAAGTTGCACTCCATGTGTACGCAAAGTTTAGAACATTACTAAAGAAATCATTGGTTAAATTACCTGGTGTATCTGTAAACACTCCATTATCAGATCCGTCATAATTCGCTCCTAGTACACGCATCCCACCCACTAAAACCGTCATTTCAGGAATTGACAATGTCATTAAATTTGCTCTATCCACTAGTAATTCTTCAGCAGCTACATCTATATTGGATTTCATATAATTTCTAAATCCATCGGCCAAAGGCTCTAAATATCCAAACGATTCTAAATCGGTTTGTTCTTGGCTTGCATCTCCTCTTCCTTGCGTAAAAGGCACCTCAATTGCATGCCCCGCATTTTTAGCCGCTTCTTCAATGGCAGCTCCACCACCTAAAACAATTAAATCTGCCATAGAAACTGCCCCAAATTCCTTTTGAATACCTTCATATACATTCAATACTTTGGCAAGTTCTTCCGGATTGTTTACTTCCCAACTTCTTTGGGGCTCTAATCGCAGTCGTCCGCCATTTGCACCACCGCGCATGTCTGAACCTCTAAAGGTTGACGCCGAAGCCCAAGCAGTAGTCACTAATTGAGAGATACTCAACCCTGAAGCTAAGATTCGCTTCTTTAAGGAGGCAATATCTGCATCACTTAACGTATAATTTACGGCAGGAATAGGATCTTGCCAAATCAATTCTTCTTGAGGTACTTCAGGTCCTAAATATCTATTAATAGGTCCCATATCACGATGCGTAAGTTTGTACCATGCCTTTGCAAATGCCTCTTCAAACGCTTTGTGATCCTTGTGAAAACGTTGTGAAATTTCTAGATACTTTGGGTCTGTTTTCAACGCCATATCTGCGGTTGACATCATTAATGCCTGTTGTGCATTCGAATCTCCTGCTTTTGGAGCCATCTTGGCATTTGAAGCCGCCGTTGGAGTCCATTGATGAGCTCCCGCTGGGCTTTTAGTCAATTCCCAATCGTAGTTTAATAATACATCAAAATAATCATGATCCCATTGAGTAGGATTAGGTGTCCAAGCTCCTTCGAGTCCACTAGTAATTGTATCATCTAATACTCCTGTACCATAAGAGTTCTTCCAACCGGTACTCATTTCTTCTATGGAGGCTCCAGCTGGTTCTGCACTAACATAGGTATCTGGATCGGCAGCTCCATGAGCTTTACCAAATGTATGTCCTCCAGCTACTAGCGCTACAGTTTCTTCATCATTCATGGCCATTCTACCAAAAGTGATTCGAATATCGTGCGCCGATTTCATCGGATCTGGATTACCGTTGGGTCCTTCAGGGTTTACATAAATAAGCCCCATGTGTACCGCACCTAAATGACCTTCTAAATCACCTTTTTCATACCGTTCGTCATTACCTAGCCATTCTGTTTCAGATCCCCAGTACACATCTTGTTCTGGCTCCCAAACGTCTTCTCGTCCTCCCGCGAAACCATAGGTTTTAAAGCCCATCGATTCTAAAGCACAGTTTCCAGCAAGGATCATTAAATCTGCCCAAGATATCTTTTTCCCGTATTTCTTTTTAATTGGCCATAGGAGCAATCGAGCCTTATCTAAGTTACCGTTGTCCGGCCAACTGTTTAGTGGTGCAAAACGCTGCGTACCTGAACCAGCACCTCCTCGACCATCTCCAACTCTATAGGTTCCTGCACTATGCCATGCCATTCGAATCATAAACGGACCATAATGCCCATAATCTGCAGGCCACCAGTCTTGAGAATCTGTCATTAAATCAATAACCTCTTGTTTCAATTCGGCAAAATTAACACTGTTAAACGCCTTGGCGTAATCAAAGTCCTCACCCATTGGGTTCGAGCTTGTACCATGCTGCCTTAGAATATTTAACTTTAATTCATTAGGCCACCAATCACGATTTCTAGTTCCTCCACCTGCTGCCTGTTGTTGTGGTCCGCTCAAAAAGGGACACTGACTTATGTCTCCGTTGCCAAATTTGTTATCCATGATATTGATTGTTTTTTTATATATCTATTAAGTATCTAAAATTACAAATAGTAAAGTCAATAGCGTCGAAATATCGATTGTATGTTTTAATTTTATAATCGACAAAACTTATAGTTTTCGAAACTATAAATAGAAATACTAAATGCTATTCAAAATATCTGCTGCTGCTTCCAATGTTTCATTTGTTTTCGCAAAGCACACGCGTAGCTGTTTAAAATCTTCTTTGTTGGCATTAAATACCGATGTAGGAATTGTAGCAATACGATAATCTTTGGTCAATCGTTTAGCAAAATTTACATCCTCTTCGGTAGTAATGTCTGAAAAATCCAATAACTGAAAATACGTTCCTTGTGATGGAAGCACTCGAAAACGAGAAGGTGCGATAAGCTCCAAAAAATAATCTCTTTTTTGTTGATAGAAAGATGCTAAATTCAAATACGTATCGGCTTGTTTCATATAAGTTGACAACGCTTTTTGAATAGGAGCATTCACACTAAACACATTGTATTGATGTACTTTTCTAAATTCTTTCATCAACAATTCGGGCGCAGCGCAATATCCAATTTTCCAACCCGTATTATGAAATGTTTTACCAAAAGATGCCGTAATGAAAGTACGCTTAGAAAGCGTCTCAAATCCTGCCACACTAAAATGCGAGAGATCATCAAAGATGATATGCTCATAAACTTCATCACTAATTACATAGAGGTTGTGTTTTTCTACCAGTAATTGTAACTCAAGCATATCGTCTTTCGTAAAAACACGTCCGCTAGGGTTGTGCGGACTATTAATTATAATGAGTTTTGTTTTAGACGTTATCGAGGCACTCACTTTCTCCCAGTCTGGACGAAAACCTGGCGCTTCTAGTTGTACTGAAATAGTTTTACCGCCAAACAAACGTATTGTTGGCTCATAACAATCGTATGCCGGTGTAAAAATTATGACTTCATCTCCGGGATGAATAGTTGCGGCAATCGCCGTAAATATGGCCTGAGTAGCTCCAGCAGTGATCGTAATTTCGGTTTCAGGAACATATCTTTTATGATGAAGCCCTTCAATCTTACTCGATATGACTTTTAGTAATTCGGGATCTCCAGGCATAGGTGCATATTGATTGCATCCATTTTGCATGGCTTTATTGACCAAATCGATAAGCAAAGGGTCACTTTTGAAATTTGGAAACCCCTGTGATAAATTAATAGCTTCGCATTCCGCCGCCATTTTACTCATTACCGAAAATATGGAAAGACCAAGTCCTGGAAGTTTTGAATTCATAGGGTTAAAGTTACTCTTTCTTACGAGCATTTTCAACAAAAGTTTGGGGACTAATAATAAGAAAATGTGTACCTTGCGCAACCCCATTTTATAACTTAATCGACAGTAGTGATACGCCAATATTATTGCCTTCTGCTCTTGGTAGCAAACGTATTTATTGCCTCTCCTTTCATGTTTGCGCAGACAATTTCTGCACCTCTAAATAAAAGTGAAAAAGAGCATTTCCAAAACCTTACAGATTCGGCAAACACCTATTTTGATAGCGGTGAATTTCAAAAATCGCTAGAAGTAAACATCGAATTGCTTAAAAAAGCCCTTGCTGCAAATAACGATGAGTATATTTTTAATGGATATAGATCTATCGCGTATGATTATATGCACACTAACGACACGGTGCTTGCACTGGAAAGTTTTAAAAAGGCTGAAAAATACTCCCTTAAAAATAATAACGAAACAGATCAAGCCATTACTTACATGGATCTTGGTAATATTTACTCAAGCTTTGAAGGAAACCATACAAAAGGACTCGAATCCTTAGATAAATCTATTCGGCTTTTTAAAAAAATCAAGGATACAGTAGGTATAGCTGTCGCTAGCTATAACGCAGCTATAACAGCTCTAGATGGTAAGCTTTATGAAAAAGCGTTAAAGCATCTAATTATAGCCAAAGAATTGGTGCCCTATCAGAGCGAAGGCTATTACGCTGCAGGAGTAGAGATTTTGTTTGGTCAGTATTATTTAGAAAATGAAAAGTATGAAGTGGCAGATATTTATTTGCTTCGAGGTCTGGAATTAGCTAAACAATCAAATCTAACTCCCGAAATAGAGGAAGTATATGATTATTACAGCGAAAGTCTCTACAAACAAAAAAAGTTCGATTCGGCTTACAGAACCCGAAAATTGTATGAAATCTATTTTGAAAAGAATTTGGTGAAAAGCAAATCGGCCGAAATTGAAGCTCTTTCGAACCGATTTCAAGTAAATGAATATCGAAAAGATATCAAAGAAGCAGAGCTTGAAAATGCTTTACAGTCCGAAATCCTAACAAGTAAAAGTAGGACCAACAGCATTTTAATTGGCATTACTGTGTTAGGCGTGGTATTGTTCCTAGCTTTATTTTTTGCTTTTAGGAAAAGGAAACAATTGGTGACATTGCTTCAGGAACGAAACAAAGCATATTTAAAAGCGAAAGAACAATCGGACCAGCTCACTAAATCGAAAAGTGAATTCTTCTCAACTGTTAGCCATGAGTTAAGAACGCCGTTATACGGAGTAATTGGGTTGAGTACCTTATTGCTAGAAGATGACTCGCTAAAGAGTCATCGAAAGGACTTGAACTCTTTAAAGTTTTCTGCCGATTACTTACTAGCTCTTATTAATGATGTGTTACAAATTAATAAGATTGATTCAAAACAATTAAACGAAGAGGCTTCCGTATTTAATATTCGAGAATTGGTTGAACGACTTGTGAGCTCTTTTGAATATATCCGAATTCAGCATAAAAATGAGATGATAGTGAACATCGAATCGGAAGTACCTGAATATCTTAAAGGGAACCCTGTGCAACTTTCTCAAATTTTGATGAACCTCGTTGGAAACGCAATGAAATTTACAGAGAATGGTATAGTTACATTAAAAGTAAACTTACAATCTAAACAAGCGAATTTTGTCGAAATTGATTTCTCAGTAAGTGATACCGGAATTGGAATTGCCCCGGACAAACAGAAGCATATTTTCAATGAATTTTCTCAGGTAGATTCTATAGATTATAATTATCAAGGTACTGGTCTGGGTCTCCCTATTGTAAGACGTCTCTTAAGATTGTCTAATTCTGAAATTACACTAGAAAGTAAATTGGGTGAGGGTTCAAAATTTCAATTTACCCTTTCATTCGAAAGTATTTCTGCTCCTAAAATGGTTAAAAAATCAAATGCCATTGATCCCAAAATTCTTGAAAACAAAAAAATATTGGTAGTCGAGGACAACCGGATTAATCAAATTGTAACTCAAAAAATACTAGAAAAGAAGAACGTCACAACCTTCTTAGCCAACAATGGTCAAGAGGCGGTTGTTAAGGTCAAAGATGAGAAATTTGACCTTGTCTTAATGGATATTAATATGCCGATACTTAATGGTATTGATGCTACAAAACAAATAAGAGCGTTTAACAAAACAATGCCTATAATCGCGCTTACGGCAGTAGAAGTTGAAGAAATGCGTCAAAAGATTTATGATGCTGGCATGAATGATATTATTGTAAAACCGTACGACGCTACATTATTTGAGCAAACTATTGTTAGAAATCTTAACGTGAACAGCATTCCTATTCTTTTATCCAAATAAAAAATCCTGAACCAATAGATTCAGGATTGTATATGAATTGAGGCGTTTAATTCTATTTTATCCCTTCATACTCGCACTTAAGTATTCGCGATTCATTCGTGCAATGTTTTCTAAAGAAATTCCCTTAGGACATTCTACTTCACAAGCACCTGTATTGGTACAGTTTCCAAATCCTTCTTTATCCATCTGCTCGACCATATTGAGCACACGAGTGGCTGCCTCTACTTGACCTTGAGGTAGTAAAGCATATTGCGATACTTTAGCCGAAGTAAATAACATCGCACTTGCATTTTTACAAGCTGCTACACAAGCCCCGCAGCCAATACAGGTTGCAGCGTTAAAAGCATCGTCGGCATGTTCTTTCTCAACTGGAATGGCATTTGCATCGATAGTGTTACCAGAAGTGTTTACCGAAATATACCCTCCAGCTTGCTGGATTCTATCGAACGCACTACGATCTACCATCAAATCCTTAATTACAGGAAAAGCTTTTGCTCTAAACGGTTCTATTACAATGGTGTCTCCATCATTAAACTTTCTCATATGGAGTTGACAGGTCGTGACCAATCGATCCGGCCCATGAGGTTCTCCATTAATTTGCAACGAACATGATCCGCAAATTCCCTCTCGGCAGTCATGATCAAAAACAACAGGTTCTTCACCTGTAGTTATCAATTGTTCGTTTAACACATCTAACATTTCCAAGAAAGACATATCGCCTTCTACACCGTCAATGGGATAGGTTTGCATCGCACCCTTGGCACTTGCATTTTCTTGTCTCCAAATCTTTAAGGTTAACTTCATAAATCTTTATTTATAAGAACGTGTTTTCAATTCAATGTTTTCAAATACCAAATCTTCTTTGTGAAGCTGCGCGTCTTTAGGTTCTCCTTTGTATTCCCATGCTGATACATACTTGAAATTCTCGTCATCACGAAGCGCTTCACCTTTCTGTTCTCCACTCTGTTCAACGCTTTCCTCTCTAAAGTGACCTCCACAAGATTCATTACGATCTAGTGCGTCTTTGGCAAATAATTCTCCTAACTCCAAGAAATCGGCCACACGGCCTGCTTTTTCTAGTTCTGGATTCATACTATTGGCTGATCCAGGAACTTTAACGTTCGCCCAGAAATCGGCTCTAAGTTGAGAAATCTCTTCAATGGCTTCTGTGAGTACCTGAGCATTACGAGACATCCCACATTTATTCCACATGATCTTACCCAGTTTCTTGTGATAATAATCTACCGAATGTGCTCCAGATCCACTCATCAATTTTTCAATTCGATCCTTTACATCTTTTTCTGCCTGGTCAAATTCTGGCGAGTCGGTAGGAATTTTACCAGTTCTGATATCTTTCGAAAGATAATCTCCAATCGTATAAGGAAGTACAAAATATCCATCGGCCAATCCTTGCATCAAGGCCGAAGCACCTAATCTATTAGCCCCGTGATCGCTAAAATTAGCTTCTCCAGCTGCATATAATCCTTCTACTGTGGTTTGCAAATTGTAATCTACCCAAAGTCCTCCCATCGTATAGTGAACGGCAGGATATATCATCATAGGAGTTTCGTAAGGATTTTCATCTACGATTTTCTCGTACATCTGGAATAAGTTTCCATATTTGTTCTCTACAACCTTCTTTCCAAGATTGTAAATCTCCGTATCGCTTGGGTTTTGAATATCATTAATTAATGCTTGCTCCTTACCATATCGTTCGATTGCAGATGCGAAGTCCAAATAAACAGCTTCTCCTGTCTTGTTTACTCCAAATCCAGCATCACATCGTTCTTTTGCAGCTCTTGAAGCAACATCTCGTGGAACCAGATTCCCAAAGGCTGGATAACGACGTTCTAAATAGTAATCTCTGTCTTCTTCAGCCAACTGTGTTGGTTTTAGTTTTCCAGTTCGAATAGCTTCTGCATCTTCTTTTTTCTTCGGAACCCAAATACGACCATCGTTACGTAATGACTCAGACATCAATGTTAACTTTGATTGATGATCACCAGATACTGGAATACAAGTTGGGTGAATTTGTGTGTAACAAGGGTTCGCGAAAAAGGCCCCTCTTCTATGGGCTCTCCAAGCGGCAGTTACATTACTACCCATGGCGTTCGTGGAAAGGAAAAATACGTTTCCGTAACCTCCTGTAGCCAATACAACTGCATGAGCAGAATGCCTTTCAACCTTGCCGGTTACTAAATCTCTTGCGATGATTCCGCGCGCTTTACCATCTACTTTTACAACATCAAGCATCTCATGACGATTAAAAGATTCAATCTTGCCTCGATTGATTTGTCGATTCATTGCTGAATAAGCACCTAGTAATAATTGTTGCCCTGTTTGTCCTTTGGCGTAGAAGGTTCTAGAAACCAATACACCTCCAAACGAACGATTGTCTAGCAATCCTCCATATTCACGTGCAAAGGGAACTCCTTGCGCCACACATTGATCGATAATATTCGCCGAAACCTCAGCAAGACGATATACGTTAGCCTCGCGAGATCTATAATCTCCACCTTTAACGGTATCGTAAAACAAACGGTAATTACTATCTCCGTCTCCTTGATAGTTTTTAGCCGCATTAATTCCTCCTTGAGCCGCAATAGAGTGTGCGCGACGAGGGGAATCTTGATAGCAAAATGTTTTTACATTGTATCCCAGTTCAGCTAAAGTTGCCGCAGCACTTCCTCCAGCAAGTCCAGTTCCAACAACGATCACATCTATATTTCGTTTGTTCGCTGGGTTAACGAGATCAATTTTATTTTTATGATTGGTCCACTTATCTGCTAGTGGTCCTGAAGGTATTTTAGAATCTAATATCGACATAGCAATTAGTTTAATGTGGAATTTGGTTGAAATGTAAATACACGGCAATGAAAATAAATCCCAGTGGAATTACTACAGCGTACACTTTCGCAAATTTGGTGAGTCCTTTTGAGTATTTGTTATTGAATCCAACGCTCTGGAAGGAAGATGCAAATCCATGCCACAGATGAAACATGAGTAACACAAAAGACAATACATACAATCCAACTCGCACAGGGCTTTCAAATTTATGTACAGTTTCTGCGTAGTATCTCGTAGGATCTTCTGGATGTGTTTCTACATACTTATGAATCATTTCTGGAATCCAAAAATCATAGAAATGAAGTCCTAAGAATGCCAAAATAACCAAGCCAGAAATAATCATATTTCTAGATGCCCAACTTGCATTGGCACCGCCCTTGTATGAGGCGTATTTTACTGCACGTGCATTTCTATTTTTAATTTCTAGTACAAATCCCATAACGAAATGGAACACAACACCAAATATTAAAATAGGTTGCAGTATTCCTTGCACCAGACCATTGGTTCCCATAAAATGAGACCAACTATTAAAGGTATCTGGATCAATAACCGAAGTAGAATTTATTACAAAATGTTGTCCTAGAAAAAAGACGAGAAACAAACCCGAAAGTGCCATGGCAACTTTTCGAGCAATGGAAGAAGAGATCATTCCCATGTTGGTTTTCTTTTCAATGTTTTGAGATACAAATTTAAGGCTCAATGGAGCGATTGCCAAACAATTGCTCTCTTTTCAGCTTATTTAGACCAATTCCATAAAAAACCCTCGCCAAACGACGAGGGTATCTGTTTTTATTTTACTGCGTATTAAGGCCCTTCTAGGCTACTACTTAATTTCAAGTTTTTGCCAACCCGATTTCCCGCCAGAGACTATTTTCACATTGTAGATTCCTTTCGGTAAATATGTCTTTCCATTCTGAGCTGCACGAACATTCTCCAGCTTCTTCGCTCCCTTTTTAGAAACCGTCAAATCATACACCATGGTATTTACACCACTACTTGCGTTCATCGATTTCTCTTGTATGAGATCTCCTCCTTCAGTTTCGATTGTAATTGTTACTTTTCCTGCATTGGGAACATAATATTGAACATTGGTTGAAGGTTCGAACGCATCCATAAATGGACTAAAACTGCTTCCCCATCTTCTTGATCCTCTAATTGATTCTATTGCTCCTACAACAATTCCTGAAGTATTATTTCCTTCCAATCGTTGTAATAAAGAGATGTCTCCTACATAAATAGATCTTCCATGTGTACCAACAACCAAATGTTGTGCTTTTTCTTGTACTACCAAATCATGAACAGCTACATTAGGTAGACCATTTGAGAAAGGTTGCCAACTCGCGCCTCGATCCAATGATACGTAGGCTCCATTATCGGTTCCTAAATAAAGAATATTCATATTATTTGGATCCTCTCTAATCACGTTAACAGGCGATATAGGCAGGTTGCTAGAAATGTTTTTCCAAGTGCCTCCAAAATCTTCCGAGACATACACGTACGGCTTAAAATCATCCCAGCGATACCCATTGAGAGTGGCATACACACGTGCTTTTTTATGAGATGAAGCAACCACTCTGCTCACCCATAAATCTTTCGGAAAGGTGGTCGATATTTTTTTCCAATCACTGCCGCCATTTCTAGTTACTTGTACTAAACCATCATCACTTCCCGTATAAAGAAGACCAAATTCGAAAGGAGATTCACTTATGGTAGTAATCGTACCATAGGCCACATTTCCTTTTTTACCACCATTCGTTAAATCGTATGAAATAGCATCCCAATCAGTCCCTTGGTTCATACTGCGCATTAACTTATTCCCTCCGAAATAAAGAATATCCTGATTGTGTGGACTTAATAAAATAGGGGTTTGCCAATTAAATCGATATGGACTTTCACCAAGCTCATGTTTTGGTTGAATATAGGTTTGTTCTCCTGTTTCGCGATTTAATCTGAAATAATTCCCGAACTGAAATCCGGTATATACTATATCACTATTTCTACTGTCAATTTGAATTTGCATTCCATCACCTCCCATAATACTTTCATACGCATATTGACCCGTTTGATGCCAACGTGTACTTTCTACAGTAGTATGCGCTCCTACCCATACACCATTATCTTGCAACCCACCATACACATTATAGGGCTCTTCGTTGTCCACATTAATTGCATAAAACTGCCCAACTGAAGGCGAATTACATTTTATCCAGTTTTCTCCATCATCATAACTTATGTTTACCCCACCATCATTCCCATTGATTAAATGACCTGGATTTTTCGGGTTGATCCAAAGTGCATGATGATCGGCGTGAACATTGCTTGCACTAATTGATGTAAAAGTTTTTCCACCATCTTTAGATTTTAGGATAGGAACTCCATAAATATAAATACCCTCTTTATTACTAGGATCTACATGAATTTTTCCAAAATAATATCCATACGAAAAGTAGACTCCATCCAAATATCCTTCATGCGTCTTCTTCCAAGTTTTACCTCCGTTCGTGCTTTTATAAACTTCAGCACCTACTACAGGTGTATCAAATAATAAACTATTAGCATCCTCGAGATAATTCGCCAAATCCACTGGCTGCACACTTCCGCTGCGCACCATTTGTTTTACATTTTCGGCTCGATATTTTTCTTGGAAGCCGTTGTTCCTTAAAAATCCATTTAACTTGCCATTATCTAGTGACAAAAATGCATCTTTAGTCATGGTTTTAAACGTGTCTTTCGTAATCGAGTTTCCTGGTCTATTCCCTTTTTCCTCTTTTCTACGGAATTGACTATCATGAATGGCATAAACAGTATTATCATCATATACAGCCAAACCGATACGTCCTGCGCCCTCTCCTGTTGGAAGACCGCTTCCAGCCCCAGATACTTTGCTCCAACTAGTTCCTCCATCGGTGCTTTTAAAAATTCCAGTACCACTTCCACTTCCTCTAAAATTCCACGCTTTGCGATCCTTGTCCCAAGAAGACGCATACATGACATTAAAATTTGAAGGATTGGCATCCATCTCTATAATCCCAGATTGATCATCCACAAACAAGGTTTGTTTCCATGTTTTCCCTCCGTCGGTGGTTTTATAAACACCTCGTTCTGCATTGGTTGAATAAAGATGCCCTACGGCAGCAACAACAACTTCATTGGAGTTATTAGGATTAATAATTATTTTAGATATATGATGCGAATCACTCAAACCCATATTTTGCCAGGTTTTACCTTTATCGGTAGATTGCAATAAACCAATGCCAGCATAAGACGAACGGGAAGCATTTACTTCACCAGTTCCCACCCATATGGTTCCACTACTCCAATCTACAGCTAAACTTCCAACATTTTGTGTTGGACTACTGTCCAAAACTGGGACAAAAGAAGTTCCGTTATTATTGGTATACCAAACACCTCCACTAGCGTATCCTACATAAAATTCGGTAGGATTGTCGGGATTAATAGCAAAATCTACAACACGACCACTCATAATGGTAGGTCCTACATTTTTAAACGGTAGATTTTTTACAATAGATTTTTGGGTGAGTGTCGATTTTTGTTGCAACCCATTCATAACTGCTTGAGCCGAAGTAGCCGGCTGCTGAGCACTTAAGGAAATGGAAAGAAAAGTAAATAATAAAAGGGATAGTTTTTTCATTTGGTAGTGTTTTAGCCTCTGAAATTAAGGAACCTCTAAATTACGGCAAAAAAATTTTGGGAAGTTTAACACGATAGCTCTCTAATAAAGTGAGGAAACCTAGGGCGCATCTTTTAATTTATTCCCTATTTTTGAAAAAAGGAATCTACATTATGAAATACCATCCAATCGACCGCAACTTATATATCAAAAACCGCAAAAACTTTATGGCGCAAATGCGCCCCAAAAGTCTCGCCGTCTTTAACAGTAATGATTTGTATCCTGTAAGTGCGGATACTTTATTGCCATTTGCACAACATAGAGATATTCTCTTTTTAAGTGGTGTAGATCAGGAAGAAAGCATATTGGTATTATTCCCAGATGCCGCCGAATCTAAGAACCGGGAGGTTTTATTTGTAAGAGAAACCAATGAGCACATAGCGATTTGGGAAGGAGAAAAACTTACAAAGGAGCGGGCACTTGAAGTTTCTGGTATACAAACGGTGCATTGGTTAAGTGATTTTGACAAAGTGTTTTTTGAGTTGATGACTCAAGCCGAAACTGTTTACTTTAATACCAATGAGCACTATCGTCAAAGTGTAGAAACAGAAACAAGAGAAGATCGTTTTATAAAAGCCACAAAAGAAAAATTTCCTGCGCACAGCTGGGCAAAAAGTAATCCAATATTACAGGGCCTGCGCTCGATTAAGGATCCCGTTGAAATTGATCTTATGCAACAAGCATGTCGTATCACAGAAGCTGGTTTTAAACGCGTACTCAAATTTGTAAAACCAGATGTTTGGGAATTTGAAATTGAGGCGGAATACATGCATGAGTTTTTAAGGAATAGATCAAAAGGTTTTGCCTATACCCCTATTATTGCTAGTGGTAATAATGCCAATGTACTTCATTACATAGAAAACAATCAGCAATGTAAAGCAGGTGATCTTATTTTAATGGATGTAGGAGCCGAATATGCCAACTATAGCAGTGATATGACCAGAACTATACCTGTTAATGGTCGTTTCACCGAAAGACAGAAGGATGTTTACAATGCTGTAAATCGCGTAAAGAATGATGCTACAAAAATGTTGGTTCCTGGTACGCTATGGAAAGAATACCATGTTGAAGTTGGTAAATTAATGACATCAGAATTGTTAGGACTTGGTCTTATTGACAAAGCAGATGTTCAAAACGAAAATTCTGACTGGCCAGCTTATAAAAAATACTTTATGCATGGCACATCGCACCATATTGGTTTGGATACGCATGACTATGGAATATTATGGGAACCGATGGAAGCGAATATGGTCTTTACAGTTGAACCAGGCATTTATATTCCCGAAGAAGGTTTTGGAGTTCGCCTTGAGGACGATGTAGTTATTCAAAATAGTGGTGAGCCATTCAATTTGATGCGCGACATTCCTATTGAAGTAGACGAAATTGAGTCTATAATGAATTCGTAAAACATGCTTCGCTAAAAATAAGCTTATGATGTCTGCGGCGTATGTTTGTTCTCAAGGATATTCACTAAAACAAACACGATAACAGCAGGTAAGACCCACGCAAGGTTTTCTTGTGCCAATGGAAGGTTTTCTTTTAACCAGACAAGTCTGTCTGATTTTACCAAAAACCCTAAGAAATCCGGTATACTAAACAAAAATGTTACGCCTACAACTGTCTTAAAAACTAAAGGTGATGCATAGTTATTAGGGACTATATTTAAGAAAATAAGTACGATGGTAATGGGGTAGATAAACATTAAGGCTGGCAAGGCAACATCGATAATATAATGCACATCGAATTGGCCCATTAAAACACCCAAAATACATCCTACGATGGCTGTTGCAACATACGCAGTTTGCGAATTTTTCGCTAGACCTTTTACAAAATCGGCAGTTCCCGTGATAATTCCAACCGCCGTAGTAAAACATGCCAATGCAACTAAAACAGCAAGAAAAGCAGTACCAATATCCCCCAGTGTATTCGTGCTTAAAACCTGTAACAATTCGGTTCTATTATCTATTTCTAAGGTTCCACTATGAAAAGCACCTAACGCAATAAGTCCGCCGTAAATCGCAAATAGACCTATTCCAGCCAACAGACCCGCTTTACCAATCATCTTTTTGCGATCTTCATATGCATATGTTCCTTGTAATGCATAACTAATTACAATGACTCCACCTACAACAACACCTCCAATAGCATCAAAAGTCTGATATCCTTCTAAAACTCCAGCCGTAAATGTGTTCGGGAAAATTGATGCACGCAACACCTCAACCTCTGTAAATAAGCCAATAGAAATAATGGCGAGTAAAATAAGAATAATAAGGGGGGTTAGAAATTTACCAATTAGCTCTAGAATTTTAGTCCGATTAAGCACAAAAACCAAAACGAGCATAAAATACAGTGCGCTCAGCCAAATAGACGATAGTTCGAAATATGGTTGTACAGCCATTTCGTAAGTAACGGAGGCCGTTCTAGGCGCCGGAAGACTCACCGAAATAGCGTAAACGATCACGCAATATACCAATGCAAATACAGGTGAAACTTTTTTACCAAAATCCAACATGGTGCCTTGTAATTTAGCGTGTCCATAAATTGCCATAATAGGAATAATTACCGCAGACAATGTAAAACCTAGGACTACCCAAATCCAGTTCTCTCCAGCATTATAACCTAAAAATGGAGGTAAAATGAGGTTTCCAGCACCAAAAAAAAGGGAGAATAAGGCAAAAGCAGTGATATAGGTTTGTTTCGTGGCGTTCATTGGTAGATATTTGTGTTTCCGAATATAGAAAAATGATTCATCAATACCATCATACCCCTATTTTTTACTCGATTTCAGGATCTGGTCCAGCACTCGTTTTACTCCATGGCTTTCTAGAAAGCAGTACGATGTGGACCTATTTTGTGCCAGAACTCTCGAAAAATTACACCGTTATTAGTATCGATCTGCCAGGCCATGGGAAAACAGGAGTCGTTGATAGAATTCACAGCATGGAACTAATGGCCGATGTCGTATTTGATATTTTAAAGGAAAGACAAATTACAGTAGCCTCATTTATAGGTCATTCCATGGGTGGATATGTAGCTCTAGCCTTTGCTGAATTATTTCCAGAAGTAATCGATTCTCTCATTTTACTAAATTCAACTACCCAAAAAGATTCTGATGATAGAAAGTTTCAACGAGATCGGGCTATCAATTTTATGGAACAGCAAAAAGATACAATAGTCTCTTTAGCTATTGCAAATTTATTTACCGAAGAGGCTAGATCGCTGTATGCTTCGGAAATAGAAAAATTAAAAATGGAAGCGCTTCAATTTTCCTCTCAAGGATTAGTTGCAACCATAAAAGGTATGCGTGATCGAAAAGATAGAACACACGTATTAAAACAATTCAATAAAAAGAAAAGAATTATATGTGGGAGCGCAGATCCCATTGTGCCCTTATCTAACTCGCAACGAATTTCAGAATCGACATCCACTGAAATCATAATTCTAAATGGTAGTCACATGAGTTGGATAGAAAATAGAGATGAACTTGTTAAAATTATGCATTTTGTCGAATAAATAGGTATTTTATCGAATATAATTCATTTTTATATTTATATTTATCTTCCAAATCCAACCGAAATGAACAAAACATCCCCAAAACCTACGTTCTCTCTTTCGGGTATTTTATGCAGTGCACTAGGGCACCAGTATACCATAACTCGAAAAATTACCAATCACATTAACGAATATAAATGTTCACAATGCGGCCGTGAAGTGACCAACAATCCTTCGGGTTATTTCGAAGCATTGAATTTTAAGAACAAACAGATCAATGCCTCTTTAGAGGTTCTTTTTCGGAAACGTTCTAGAAAAATAGCTACCAAATAAGAATGAAGAAATTACTTTGCAAAATTAGAGGGCATTCATTTGTACCATTCAGAAAACCAAATTCTCAAATTCAAGAATACCAATGTTCATGTTGCAAACAACATTTTACCAAAGATGGTTACGGACAAATTGTAAAGCTCACTAAATATTGGAAAGAAAATAATGAACTTTTTGAAAAGCATTTTCAGAAAAAAGTAATTTCCTAATTTAATCTTCTTCAGTTAGTGCATTCCAACCTCTTGCAACTAAAGGGATCTTCGTATTTGCTCTTGTAATGAGGTGTGTACCTTCTTTTTTGTCTGTCATATGTCCTATAACAGAGAGATTCGGATTCGCCTTTATTTTCGGAAAGTCTTCTCCGCGTATTGTAAACAATAACTCATAATCTTCACCTCCACTTAAGGCAATGGTAGTGCTATCCAGTTGAAATTCTTCACAAGCATCAATGACTTGCGGATCCAAAGGTATTTTATCCTCATAGAGATTACATCCTACATTGGAATGTTTACACAAATGAAGTATCTCCGAAGAAAGTCCGTCGCTTATATCAATCATCGACGTAGGAAGCACATCTAATTCTGCCAACAAAGCAGGAATATCTTTTCTGGCCTCCGGTTTTAATTGGCGTTCTATTAGGTATGTATACGCATCCAAATCTGGTTGAGAATTCGGGTTAACCTCAAAAACTTTCTTTTCACGTTCCAATATTTGCAATCCTAAATAGGCTGCACCCAAATCACCTGTCACGACCAAAAGATCATGCTCTTTTGCACCTTCTCGATAAACGGTTCTATCTGGAGCCACAACTCCTAGTGCAGTAATACTAATAACCAAACCGGTTGTGGATGACGTAGTATCTCCTCCAACAACATCAATATTATACATCTTGGCTGCAGTGGCAATTCCCGCATATAACTCTTCCAAAGCTTCAACTGGAAAACGATTAGAGACGGCAAGAGAAACTGTAATTTGAGTTGCCTCTGCGTTCATTGCGTACACGTCGCTTAAATTAACCATCACTGCTTTATACCCTAAATGCTTTAAAGGCATATAACTCAAATCGAAATGAACTCCCTCTACCAACAAATCGGTTGTAACTACTAATTGTTTTCCTTCCGAATTTGAAATCACCGCCGCATCATCACCAATACCTTTTACCGTTGTTTTTTGCTGAATGGTAAATTGCTTGGTGAGATGATCTATTAGACCAAATTCACCTAAATCTGAAATAGCCGTTCGCTGTTGGTTCTTATCTTCTAGCATACTTATCTCTTTTGAAAGTGCAAAAGTACGCCGAAATGGGCAGATAGACGTAATTCCTACTCTAAATTGCTCCAAAAAATGAGGTAACTATGGTCGGTTTTTACCCTTTAATTTAAAGGATGACAGATATTTGAAAAAATATGTAACTTGCTATCGCTATGAAAAAGTATTTCCTTGTACTTACCACGACCCTATTGTTGGTGTCGTGCTCCTCTGATGATGGAAACCCTCAGCCTGTTGAAGTAGAACAAGAAACTACAGAACCGGAATTTATTTTTAGTGCACCCTGTGAAAATGGTTTGGCTGGAATTTATCCCTGCCAGGACTATGGTTTAATCGCACACTTGCCAATTGACACTTTTGGTGCCCCGAGAGGAAACGACTGTTGGGGATGGACAGATCCGCAATCGGGCAAAGAATACGCGCTTATGGGGCTGAACAATGGAACGGCCTTTATTGATATTTCTGATCCAAGCGCGCCTATTCATCTAGGTAACCTTCCCACAGCGACTGTACCCAGTAGCTGGAGAGATATTAAGGTTTACAACAATTATGCTTTTATCGTAAGTGAAGCCAAAGATCATGGAATGCAAGTTTTCGATTTAACGCGATTGCGAAATGCGAGTACCAGCACTCCTTCCGTTTTCACAAGCGATGCCATTTATACGGAGTTTGGTAATGCACATAATATTGTGATTAATGAAAATTCAGGATTTGCATATGCAGTTGGTACCGGTACCTTTAATGGGGGCCCACATTTTGTGAATATTCAAGATCCGCTAAATCCAATTGCTGCAGGAGGATATGAAATGGCAGATTATAGTCACGATGCTCAAGTAGTTACTTACCAGGGTCCAGATACAGAGCATGTTGGAAAAGAAATACTTATTGGGAGTAATGAAAATGAGGTTGTTATCGTCGATATCTCTGTAAAAGATACTCCAGTTGAACTTTCTCGAATTAGTTATGACCAAACAGGATACACCCATCAAGGTTGGTTTACAGAAAATCAGCAGTACTTCTTATTAGGAGACGAGTTGGATGAGATTAATTTTGGATTCAACGCTCGAACTGTGGTCTTAGATTTTACCGATTTAGACAGCCCAATATTACACACCGATTATTTTGGAACAACAACTGCCGTTGATCATAACGGATATGTAAAAGACAATACTTTTTTTCTGGCCAACTACACTGCTGGTTTAAGAACCATTGATATTAGTGGAATTGGTAGTAAAAATCTGGTTGAAAACGGATTTTTCGACACCTACCCAGAAGATGACACAGCAAGTTTTAGAGGTGTGTGGAGTGTATATCCATATTTTCAAAGCGGCGTAATCATAATTAGTGATATAAGAAACGGACTCTTCATTGTAGGGAAGAGCGAATAAATGCATACTAAAACCTATATATAAACGTTACCACTCAAAATACCCCATCATGAAAAAATATCTACTATTATTTGTCCTCACAGTTCCATTTATTGGATTTACTCAAACCCCTTGTGAAGGTGGATTTGCGAACGAATTTCCTTGCAACGGGTATGATTTACAATCCCGAATCACCCAAGCAGAAATGAACGCTGGTTTTGTAAATGATTCCTGGGGCTGGACCGATCCTCAAGACGGTAAAGAATATGCCTTAATTGGATTGGACAATGGAACCGCTTTTATTGATATTTCGGATCCCATCAACGCAGTTTACTTAGGGAAATTACCAACACATACTGGAAATAGCTCTTGGAGAGACATTAAAGTTCTTGGAGACTATGCCTTTATTGTAAGCGAAGCAGGAGGTCATGGAATGCAAGTTTTCGATCTTACCGAGTTAAGAAGTGTTGCCAGTCCTCCCGTGACTTTTTCAGAAACTGCTCACTATGCGGGATTTGGAAATGCACACAACATAGTGATCAATCCAGAAAATCAGTACGCATATGGCGTAGGTACCGATACTTTTAGTGGCGGATTACATTTTGTAGACATTAGCGATCCGTTAAATCCAGTTGCAGCCGGAGGTTGGGATGGAGATGGATACACGCACGATGCGCAAATAGTTACATACAATGGGCCAGATACCCGTTATACTGGAGCCGAGTTAGTAATTGGAAGCAATGGACCTTCAGATCGTTTGGTAATTGTTGATATAACAGATAAAAATAATCCGGTAAATATTGCTTCATTCGACTATTCAAACATTGGATATGCGCACCAAGGGTGGTTTACCGAAGATCAGAGATACTTTCTTCTTGGTGATGAATTCGATGAGTTTAATGTTGGATTCAATTCGAGAACTATCGTTTTCGACTTTTTAGACCTAGAACAACCCGTTGAGTTATTCGAATACTTTGGACCAACACCTGCTGTGGATCACAATGGATATGTAAAAGGAGATACATTTTATCTTGCCAATTATTCTGCCGGACTGCGTGTTATTGATGTAAGCGATGTTGGTAATCAGACCATGATCGAAACAGGGTATTTTGACATTTCGCCAAGTAATGATGACGCCAACACATCAGGGGCATGGAATGTTTATCCATTTTTTGATAGTGAAAATATTGTAATTAGTGGCGGTGGTGCTTTTACTTTAGTAAGAGATAATTCTGCCTTAAGCACTGCTGACGCAGCCGCTCTTGAATTTACAATCACCCCGAATCCAGTAGTTGACAATCTTACTATTACTTCCTTAAAAGATCCCATATCTCAAATAGAAATACTAAACGTGTTAGGGCAATTAGTTCAAGACGTCCAAGTAAACAATGCTTCATTTAAAACCATAGCAACTACCCAACTTTCTGCTGGGATGTATCTGGTTCGAGTGAATGGTGCGACTACAAAACGATTAATCGTAAAATAAACTATGAAAAAGATCTCATACATCTTATGCTTCAGTCTTTGCGCACTCATCTTTCTCTCCTGCGGAAGTGATGATGAGATGATGGTAGATGATGATGGAATTTCGACAGACGATGACGGAACAGGCACGGATGGCGATGATCCTGATCCTACAGATTTTGAAGGCACGTTAGATTTTGTACTCACATTTGGAGGATCAGAATTAGACGAAGCGGTTGGTATTGTTGAAGCAAATGATGGCAACTATGTTATTCTAGGGTCCACCAAAAGTACCGACGGCGACTTGGTGGGTAGAACAGGAAATGATTATGATTACTGGTTATTAAAAACGACTCCTGAAGGACAAAAACTCTGGAGTCAGACCTATGGAGGTTCGCTAGACGATAGGGCCTCTAGTATTTCCAAAACAAGCGACGGAGGCTTCTTGCTTTCGGGGTATACGAGAAGTACAGATGGTGATTTAACCGGACAAAACAATGGTTTTCATGACTTTTGGATTGTAAAAGTTAATAGTCAAGGAGATCTAGTTTGGGATCAAACTTTTGGATTTGCTGGTAGTGACCAAGCGTTTACTGCTTTCGAAACGAGTGATGGTGGTTTTTTTACAAGCGGATTTTTTGATGTGGACCAGGCCAATGGTGGTGGTAATGACGATCGTGCTTCGAGGCATGGTGTTGGTGAATTTTGGGCTATAAAAATGGATGCCAGCGGTGAATGGGTTTGGCGACGTTTTTTTGGAGGCTTTAATAATGACCGAAGTTATGATGCCGTTGAAACTCAAGATGGTGGTTTTCTCGTAACCGGTGCTTCAGAAAGTAATGATTTTGACATAACAGATCCAAAAGGCAGTTACGATTTTTGGATTGTACAAATAGATGCCACAGGAAATCTTGTATGGGAAAAATCATATGGCGGCTCGGGAATCGAGGAATGCAATAGTGTAGTTCGCACGAGTGATGGTAATTATATTTTAGCTGGAGATACACGCAGTACAGATCAGGATGTCACTAATCCCAAAGGGAACGCAGATGCGTGGCTCATTAAAATTAATGCAACCAATGGAGGTATCATTTGGCAAAAGACTTTTGGGGGACCAGAATTTGACTCAGCCGAAAATATAACAGCCATCTCAGAAAATCGCTATCTGGTTGCTGCCACTACACGCAGCGCCTCTGGAGATATTTCGGTAAGTAATGGAAAAAATGATGCTTGGGCTTTTATTATTTCAGAAGAAGGAACCATTGAATTCGAAATTGCCGTGGGAGGAAGTGAGTTAGATTTTGGACACCAAGCTATTGAAACAATTGACAATAAAATTGTACTTGTAGGTAACACCGAAAGTACCGATGGAAACATCTCGCTTAACCGAGGACGAAAAGACCTTATGCTCATTAAAATAAAATAAACCTATGAAAAAGATTGCCCTACTTTTTATTTCCATTGCCTTATTCGTTAGTTGTAACAGTGATGATAATGCTGGAAATGTAATTACCGATGATACTACAGGACCTACTTTAGTGAGTGTTGATTTTAATTTTACACAAAATTTTGATGGTGAAAACATCGTGAATGCTGATTTTGATGAGCTCAAATTCACCAACGAAAACGGTCAAACCATGAGCATTTCAAAATTGGTATATCTGATCTCCGATATTACTTTTGAAAATAGTAGTGGAGAGGTATTTACGGCTGGAGATTATAATTTAGTCGATGTGAGAAACACAAGCAACCTCACATTTACACCAGATGTAACAATTCCTGAAGGAACTTATACGGTTAGTTTTACCTATGGGTTTAATGATGAAGACAATGTTAACGGCGCATACGAAGACTTGAACGTTGCCGACGGAACTTGGAGTGTTCCTGAACCATTAGGAGGAGGGTACCATTATATGAGATTGGAAGGGAAATATATCAATTCAATTAATGAAGAAATTGGATACCAGTTCCATAATGTTCGAGCCAATGACATGTCGACAACACCATTAACTTTGAAAGACACTTCTATTGAAGTGATTTTAGGGAGCATTACTATTGTAGACGGAGCCACAATTGAAGTCAAAATGGATGTAGCAGAGTGGTTTAAAAATCCGAATTTATGGGACCTAAATACAGAATTTCAAATGTTGATGCCTAACTATGATGCTCAATTAAGAATGAACGAGAACGGACAAAATGTATTCAGCTTAGGAGAAGTTACTCCAGCGATTTAAAATGAAAAAATGGTTGGTTATTATAGGGTGCATAAGTTTGCTCGTCGCTTGTTCAAGTGATGATAGTCCTACCTATGTTCCAACACCAGCAGCCTTAAACATCCCTGCTTTTTTTGATCAATCTATTCCAGATCCAATAATTCCAACAGATAATCCGCTCACGGAAGAAGGGATTGCTCTAGGACGACAACTCTTTTTCGATCCTATCTTGTCGAGAGACAATTCTATAGCCTGTGCAGATTGCCATCGCCCAGAAAATGCGTTTAGCGATCCTAGACAATTTAGTGTAGGAATTACAGGAGATAAAGGATTTAGAAATTCAATGCCACTGCAAAATTTGGCGTGGAATTTCAATCTAAAATTTAATTGGGATGGGAGTGCTTCTTCTTTGGAAGATCAAATGTTTGGACCTGTGGTGAATCCAGTTGAAATGGACAATACATGGCCAAACGTAGAACGCACCTTGCAAGATCATCCCGCTTACCCGCTACTATTCGAACAGGCATTTGGCAATAGAAACATAGACTCAACTATGGTGACTAAAGCACTTTCGCAGTTTGTGCGTACTCTTATTTCGGGCAATTCTAAATTTGACAGACATTTAGCTGGAACTGCGCAGCTTAGCGAATCTGAAGAACGCGGTCTTGCTTTATATCAAGATGAAGCTGGAGGCGATTGCTTTCACTGCCATGGTTTGCCTGCTACGCCGCTTTGGACGGACAATAGTTTTCACAACAACGGATTGGATGCAGTGATCACCGATCGTGGTTTAGGTGAATTTTCTGGTGACCCTAGAGAATTTGGATTGTTTCGATCTCCTTCACTCAGAAACCTAGCGTTTACAGCTCCTTATATGCATGACGGGCGATTTGCCACACTTGAAGAGGTTATCGATTTTTATAGCGAAGGGCTTCAATTTTCAGAAACCATTGATCCTTTAATGAAAAATGTAGGCCAAGGAGGTGTACAATTAACACCCGAAGAGAAGACAGATTTAATTGCTTTTCTACTAACGCTTTCTGAACCTGAATTTACTACAAATCCAGCATTCCAAAATCCAAACCAATAACGTACAATCGCTCTATTATAGCCGAGTTGTTAATTATTGCTTAAATCTATAGCACCATAGGCTTAAATAGGTTTTAGGTTATGCATTTCCATTCTATTTTAACGTATATTTGCACTTAATTTAGAATAAATCTATTTTAATGATAAAGGTAAGTGATACCGCAAAATCTAAGATTGCTCAGTTAATGACCGAGGAAGGCTTTAATATTTCTAACGACTACGTGCGTGTTGGAGTAAAAAGTGGTGGTTGTTCTGGTTTGTCCTACGAATTAAATTTCGACAATTCTCAACAAGAAAACGATAAGCTTTTCGAAGACAATTTGGTGAAAATTGTGGTCGACAAAAAGAGCTTTTTATATCTCGTGGGAACTACGCTAGAATATAGTGGTGGTTTAAACGGAAAGGGATTTGTATTTAATAATCCTAACGCAAATAGAACCTGCGGATGCGGAGAAAGTTTTTCTCTATAATTTGTGCTGAAGAAAAAGAACATGAGTAAATATACCGAAGACGATTTAAAGAAAGAGCTCGAAACGAAAGAATACGAGTACGGGTTCTACACAGATATTGAATCTGAAACCTTCCCTGTAGGTCTCAATGAAGAAATTGTTCGTGCTATTTCTGCAAAGAAAGAAGAGCCAGAATGGATGACCCAATGGCGACTAGATGCATTTAGAGCGTGGCAAGAGATGGAAGAACCAGAATGGGCTAATGTTACCTATAAGAAACCGAATTTTCAAGATATTTCATATTATTCGGCGCCATCTACAAAACCTAAATATGATAGTTTGGACGAAGTAGATCCCGAATTGCTTGAAACTTTTAAAAAGCTAGGAATTTCCTTAGACGAACAAAAAAAATTGGCCGGTGTAGCCGTAGACATCGTAATGGATTCCGTTTCGGTAGCTACCACATTTAAAGATACCCTTGCCGAAAAAGGAATTATATTCTGTTCAATTTCAGAAGCGATTAAAGAGCATCCAGAATTGGTTCAGAAATATATCGGATCTGTTGTGCCTCAAAAAGACAATTTTTATGCGGCCTTAAACAGTGCCGTTTTTAGTGACGGTTCTTTTTGTTACATCCCAAAAGGCGTTAGATGCCCGATGGAGTTATCTACTTATTTTAGAATCAACCAAGCTGGAACTGGACAATTTGAGCGCACACTTGTAATTGCAGACGAGGGTAGTTATGTGAGTTATCTGGAAGGATGTACGGCTCCAAGTCGTGATGAAAATCAGTTGCATGCAGCCGTTGTTGAACTCATTGCACTAGACGATGCCGAAATAAAATATTCTACAGTACAAAACTGGTTTCCTGGAGATAAAGAAGGTAAAGGTGGTGTTTTCAACTTTGTGACTAAAAGAGGAATTTGCGAGAAAAACGCAAAAATATCTTGGACACAAGTAGAAACGGGAAGTGCAGTAACTTGGAAATATCCAAGCTGTGTATTGAAAGGTGATAATAGTATTGGTGAATTCTATTCGATTGCGGTTACTAATAATTATCAGCAAGCCGATACAGGAACTAAAATGATCCATTTAGGGAAGAATACTCGTAGTACAATTATCTCGAAAGGAATTTCTGCCGGAAAATCTCAAAACAGCTATAGAGGTTTGGTTAAAATACAACCAAATGCAGATAATGCGCGAAACTTCTCGCAATGTGATAGTTTATTGATGGGTAACAAATGCGGTGCGCATACCTTCCCATATATCGAAGCCAAAAACAAATCTGCTCAAATTGAGCATGAAGCAACTACCAGTAAAATTGGCGAAGATCAAATATTCTATTGCAATCAACGCGGTATAGATACTGAAAAAGCTATTGCACTTATTGTAAATGGGTTTAGTAAAGAAGTACTTAATAAACTTCCGATGGAATTTGCCGTGGAAGCACAGAAATTACTTGAAATTAGCCTTGAAGGCTCCGTTGGATAACAAATTAACCATAAATATATATTCCAAAAATGAAAAAAGCATTTGTATTATTCGCCCTAGTATTGTCGGTAATCGCTTGTAAAAATACAGAAGAGAAAACCGAAGAAACCACAACGACAGAAGTTCAAGCTTCCGAAACATTTCAGGGAGATTTCATCATGAATGGAGACGTTGGTGTGCTTATGGGTAAAAACTTTATTTATGGCGTAACCATTAATGACATGGCAAAAACCTTGGCCGAAAAAGCCGAGACCATTAAAAAAACCGAATTCGACATGATTGGAGTTGAAGTTGAAGGCGTTGTTAGTAAAAATGAATCGACCACTTCAGAATGGGAAAACGTGATTACTATTACTAAAATAGTTTCCGTAAATCCTGCACCCACTGAAGCAGATATAAAAATTGAAGAAAAGAAAAGTTAACTATGTTGCAAATAAATAACCTGCACGCAAGTGTAGACGAAAAGGACATCTTAAAAGGAATCAATCTGGAGGTAAATCCAGGAGAAGTACATGCCATTATGGGGCCAAATGGTTCTGGTAAAAGTACGTTAGCTGCTGTTATCGCAGGAAAAGATGAATTTGAGATCACCAAAGGTGAAGTTACCTTACATGAAGAGGATATATCCGAATTGGACCCAGAGGAAAGAGCGCATAAAGGAGTGTTTTTATCTTTCCAATACCCTGTAGAAATTCCTGGTGTTACGGTAACAAACTTTATTAAAACGGCTATCAACGAGTCGAGAAAAGCACAGGGTCAAAAGGAAATGCCTGCTTCCGAAATGCTCAAGCGCATTAAAGAAAAGGCTGACTTACTAGAAATAGATCGTAAATTTTTATCCCGTTCGCTTAACGAAGGTTTTTCTGGAGGAGAGAAGAAACGAAATGAAATTTTTCAGATGGCAATGATGGAACCAAAATTGGCCATTCTTGATGAAACCGATTCTGGATTGGATATCGATGCGCTTAAAATTGTTGCGAATGGTGTGAACAAATTAAAAACTAAAGACAACGCTGTTATTGTAATTACGCACTACCAGCGCCTCTTAGATTATATCGTGCCAGACTTTGTCCATGTTTTAATGAATGGGAAAATTGTTAAATCTGGAACCAAGGAGTTAGCATACGAATTGGAAGAAAAAGGATATGACTGGATCAAAGAAGAATTAGTTTAATACCCTGAGAAATTACACGTAATCGACAGTAATTAAAATGATTCCACTTTAGTGGAAATTAGCATATGAGCTTAAAAGAAAAATTAGTATCCTCATACTTGGCCTTCGAAGATCACTTAGAAGCAGATTCGCCTATCCATGATCTTCGTTCTGAAGCAATTAAAAGCTTCGAAACGAATGGTTTCCCAACCAAAAAGGATGAAGCTTGGAAATACACTTCTTTAAATAAAGTTTTAAAAGAAGATTATAGTTTGTTGCCTTCTATGGAAAGCAAACTTGATTTTAATGATGTAAAGAAGTATTTCCTTCATGACGTAGACACTTATAAAATTGTATTTATAGATGGAGTATACAGTTCGTTCCTTTCTGAAACGACACATGATGGATTGGATGTTTGTCTGTTATCTGCAGCATTGAGCAAAGACAAATACAAACCTGTAATCGAAGCTTACTTTAACAAAGTTGCTAAAGCAGAATCCCTGACCAACCTAAATACAGCATTCGCTAAAGAAGGTGCCTATATCTATATTCCAAAACACAAGGAGGTCGAAAAGCCAATCGAAATTATTAATTTCTCTACTGGGAATGAAGCAGCTTTGTTGCTACAACCACGTAACCTTGTTGTCGTAGGAGAAAATGCGCATGTTCAAGTCATTGAACGCCATCAAAGTCTTTCTAGCAATGCGGTTTTCACAAATAGTGTGACTGAAATATTTGCAGAGAAACGCGCATATGTAGATTATTATAAAATTCAAAACGACGCTCCATCGGCATCTCTTGTAGATAGCACATATATCGATCAGGAACGAGATAGTATTTGCAGTGTGCATACCTTTTCGTTTGGTGGAAACGTGACGCGAAACAACCTCAACTTTTATCAGAATGGTGAGCATTGTGATTCGATCTTAAAAGGAATAACTATTATTGAAGACAAACAGCATGTAGATCACAATACATTAGTGCATCACATTGCCCCTAATTGCGAAAGTCACCAAGACTACAAAGGTATTTTTGACGATAGTTCTGTTGGGGTCTTTAATGGAAAGGTGTATGTGGAAAAAGAGGCTCAAAAACTTGACGCTTTTCAGCAAAACAACAACATCCTTGCCAGCGAAAAGGCAACTATAAATGCAAAACCACAATTGGAAATTTTTGCCGATGACGTACGCTGTTCTCATGGCTGCACCATTGGTCAACTAGATGAAGAAGCGTTATTCTATTTGCGCTCTCGAGGAATCCCTCAAAAAGAAGCCAAAGCTTTACTTATGTATGCATTTGCCAACAATGTATTGGAAAGTGTAAAGATTCCTGAATTGAAAAAGCGCATTAATAAATTGATCGCCACAAAAATTGGTGTGAATCTTGGATTCAGCCTGTAATTAAATTAAAAAATCTGGTTATGGCATTTGATGTTCACAGCATTCGGGAGGATTTTCCCATTCTTAAAAGAAAAGTGAATGGACATCCATTGGTTTATTTAGATAATGCGGCAACTTCGCAGAAACCTCAACAAGTTATAGATTGCATTGTGGATTATTATTCGAACTACAATGCAAATATTCATCGCGGAGTTCATACGTTATCTCAAGAAGCCACCGATGCTTATGAATTAGCGCGAAAAACGCTTCAAACGCATTTTAATATTTCCAAATCTCACGAAGTCATTTTTACCTCAGGAACAACGCATGGTATCAATATGATTGCCAACGGTTTTTCGACTCTTTTAAATCAAGGAGATGAGGTAATAGTTTCTGCTTTAGAACATCACAGTAATATTGTTCCTTGGCAAATGCTTTGTGAACGCACAGGAGCACAATTAAAAGTGATCCCAATGAACGAAGACGGGACTTTGGTGCTTTCTGAATACGAGGCGATGCTTTCAGAAAAAACACGACTTGTATTCGTTAATCATATCTCAAATGCCCTGGGTGTTATAAATCCAATTGCCTCGATAATTGAGAAGGCTCACCAAGTTGGTGCCGCCGTGTTAATAGATGGCGCCCAATCGTGCTCTCATATCAAACCAGACTTACAGGCATTAGATGTTGACTTCTATGTAACATCGGCACATAAATTGTGTGGTCCTACGGGGATTGGCATGTTGTATGGTAAAGAGAAATGGCTAAATGAGTTACCACCATATCAAGGAGGTGGCGAAATGATAAAAGAGGTTACTTTTGAAAAAACTACCTATGCAGATTTACCTCATAAATTTGAAGCCGGAACTCCCAATATCGCCGGAGGAATTGCTTTTGGTTCTGCAATCGATTATTTAAATAACATTGGTTTTGATGCTATAGCATCATATGAAAAGGAACTTTTAGATTATGCCACGACAGAGTTACTCAAAATTGAAGGATTAGAGATTTATGGCACCGGACCGGACAAAACATCGGTAATTTCATTTAATATAGCGGGAATTCATCCTTATGATATAGGAACCATTGTAGATAAACTTGGTATTGCAGTACGAACAGGACATCATTGTGCACAACCCATCATGGATTTCTTTAAAATTCCAGGAACTGTTCGCGCTTCCTTTGCTTTTTACAATACGATGGAAGAAATAGATGCACTGGTCGCAGCCGTTCGAAAAGCACAAATGATGTTAAGTTAAGACTGTTTTTCAGTATCTTAGTTGAACGTAATCTCACAAATTAACGACAATGAAAACCTTCAAAAACATCTTAGTCATCATGACAATTTTACTAGTTAGTGGATGTGATGAAACCAAAAAAGTAATCGATACTGCCGGAAATATTCAACTTTCGGGTAGTTATACTATTACCAGTTTAGGCGACAATGCAGTATCGGGAGATGAACTATTTATCAGCTTCTTTGCGCTAGATAAAACAGTGCGAGGAAATACAGGTTGTAACAGTTTCTTTGGCAACTACGCGCTCGATTTATACGCATTGAGCTTTAGTGAAATAGGTTCAACTGAAAAAGCCTGTGAGACGGACATAATGGATAATGAGATTGCTTTTTTAAACGCATTGAATAATGCAGGATCCTATACCCTACAAGAAAAAGAGTTAACACTCTTCTCGAAAGTAGACCGTAGCATTCTTTTAAAGGCAATGAAAAATACAAGGGATCAAGAATAAATGACAATAACAGCGGTACAAGAAGAACTAATAGATGAATTCGCGCTCTTTGATGATTGGATGGAGCGTTATGAGTACATGATCGATTTAGGCAAGTCACTTCCTTTGATTGATCCAAATCTCAAATCGGACGACAAATTAATTAAAGGATGTCAAAGTAAAGTTTGGCTGAATGCAGAATTAAATGGGGATAAAGTCCTATTTACAGCCGATAGTGATGCAATAATTACTAAAGGAATTGTCGCTATTTTAATTCGTGTGTTTTCAAATCAAAGTCCGCAAGCAATATTGGATGCAAATACCGATTTTATTGACGAAATAGGATTAAAAGAACACTTATCACCTACCAGAGCCAACGGTTTGGTATCGATGATAAAACAAATGAAATTATATGCTGTTGCTTTTCAAGCGCAGCTTACTTAAACAAGCTATGAGCACACCTGAAACAGAAATAGATACCACAGAACTTGGAGAGAAAATAGTAAAGGTTTTAAAGACCATTTTCGATCCAGAAATTCCAGTAGATATATACGAGCTAGGCCTTATCTATGACGTATTAGTCAATGAGGATCAAGAAGTAAAAATATTAATGACTTTAACCACACCTAATTGCCCAGTAGCCGAAACCTTACCTGTTGAGGTAGAAGACAAGGTGAAAAGCATCAAATTAGTAAAGGACGCCGAGGTTGAGATTACTTTCGACCCACCTTGGTCTCAAGATTTAATGTCTGAAGAAGCCAAGTTGGAATTAGGGATGCTGTAAACAATTTATCTTTTACTTCCATGGAACATGAAATTGTAAATAGAGTAGCAAACAGTGCTTTAGTCACCATAGATCTTGAAGATTTCTATCCAGAAGGCAATCGCGTGAGTTTGGATATTGCTCCTTGGCTCACAGAAGGAATTGTACTACAAGAAAAGGTGTTCAGGAATTATTTAAAGACTTGGGATACCAGTACATATCAAAATTGCTTTGTAGCGTTGTTTTGCAGTACAGATGCTATTTTGCCAGGTTGGGCCTATACGCTGGTTAGTATTCAACTTCAAGGAATCGCAAAAAAAGTTGTGATTGGAACACAAGAAACCTTAGAAACGATACTTTATAGTGAGCTAATTGCAAGCTGGGATGTTTCCTCTTATAAAGACAAGCCAATCATTATAAAAGGTTGTGCAAATAAACCTATTCCCGAAAATGCTTATGTCCTGCTTGCCGAAAAACTTTACCCTGTTGCTAAGAGCATTATGTTTGGAGAAGCCTGTTCTTCGGTACCACTTTTTAAAAAATCTAAGTAGTTTATAGTTTTATTTGTACTTTTAATCGAAAGCACTTTGCTTTTGAAGCTTCTTTATTCCTCAGACTTGCTATTAATAGTATTTTTACCAACTCAATAAAACCGAAGATTATGAAAAAATTAATTGTACTGGCTGTCATTTTTTTGACACCAACCCTTTTTTTTGCTCAAGAAACTGAAGAAGAATTAAAAGCCCTTATAGGTCCGAAAAAAGATTCTATCGCAGCTATCCAGTCCAGAGTAGACGCACTACAGGGAAAAATAGATGCTCTTCCAGGATGGAAATATGGCGCTTTTGGAACTGTTGGATTTAGCTTGTCACAATTTAGTGATTGGTATTCTCAAGGAACACCAAATGTCTCTTCTGGAAACATTGGAATTACCTTTAATAGCTATGCAAACTTGAAACAAGAAAAGTTCTTTTGGCGTAACGCATTAAATGTTAATCTAAATTGGGTCAAGTTTGATGATGAAGACGATCCAACAGACGATGATTCGTTTAGAGAGGCAACCGATGTTTTCAATATTAGTTCACTTTACGGAAGAAACATTGCGAAAAACCTTGCTGCTTCTGCACTAATGGAATATCGTACCACCCTACTCGATAATTTCAATGATCCTGGTTATTTAGATGTAGGTATTGGTGCTACTTGGACTCCCATTGAAAACTTGATCGTAGTAGTACATCCATTGAATTACAATTTTGTTTTTACAGACAACGACGCCATATTCGAATCATCTCTTGGTGCAAAAATATTGGTGGACTATACCCGTAACATAGGTCCTGTAAACCTAAAGTCTAATCTTTCTGCATTCCAAAGTTATAAATCAAGTGATTTATCTAACTGGACTTGGATCAATAGTCTTGGTTATACACTCTGGAAAAAAATTGGTGTTGGATTTGAGTTTGGTCTACGTGGAAACAAACAAGAAACACTTGCAAACGCTATCGCAAATGCAGCTGTAGATGCGGCAGCTCCTACTTTTGATTCTATAGACAACGAAGTTCAAAGCTATTGGTTATTAGGACTTAATTATAACTTCTAAATACCCTGCACAACCATCAAAGTAAGCCTTCTTATTGAATAATAAGAAGGCTTTTTTTATTTCATTCGATATGAAGTATCTTACCCCTTGAAATCCAATTTATGTAGATCCCCTGAATGACTCGATTATTCTTAACACTAATTCTAATAAGCTCGATTACGTTCTCCATAGCTCAGCAATCTGAGCTCTCACATAAAGTTTTTACTGAAGGTGAAGGACTTCTTTTTGATCAAATTAAAGCATTGGAGTTTGACGAAGATGGATTTTTATGGTTGGGAGGAGAAAATTTCAATAACAGACGTATTCTCGGTAATGATAAAAATAATATTCTACAGCGTTTTAATGGTTCTACCTTCCATAGCATTGAACTGCCCAACTCAAGTGCTGTAAGTCAAATTTACAAGCGCTCCGATGGCATGTTTTATGTCGCTTCTGATGTCTTACTTCTCTTCGATCCCAAATCACTAGATTTTCAGGAAACAATTATTCAGCGCCGTGATCTGCGCTACTCATATTCCAATGTAATTTCATACGAGAACGAAGATTATGTGCTATCACAAAAAAACAGGCAATTAACCATCCATCGTATTCGGGAAGATCTCTCTGTTGAATCCGTCTTTTCTTTTACCACTAATGAAAATAAATTTTTGATTGATGAACACACGCAAATAATCCCCTTCCAAAACTATTGGGTTTTTAGTGACGACAACTTCCCCGTTTCCTTTGTAGATTGGCAAGGAAATATGATAAAACAATTGCGAAAGGAAGATTTTGCCATTGATCGAGCCGCCATGAAGGATAAGTTAATTATCGATGGCTTTTACATTCGAAATGACAGTACCCTTTGCCTATTGCGAGGTGAAATACAAGAACACTTTCTTGATTTAAAAAGAAAGGAATTGATTGCACTCCAAGGAAAAGCGCATCAATTTCCTAACGATGCCCTGGAATCAAAAATAGATTCAACCAACCAATTTATGCTGATTACGGCGAATGCCAAAGCTTTACACTTTAATCATTATCCTTCTGACTTCAACTCAAACCAGAGTTATAGTACCTTCCCTTTAAACGAACCATCTGGGATTAGCGTTGTTTCCCAAAACTTTGACAAGGACATTTGGATAGGAACTCGAAATGGAGAATTACATCATTTTCAATTTCCCTCCCAAAAGATTGAACGATTTATGGAAGAGTCTCAAATTAGGGCAATAACAGAACTCGACTCTTCCAACTACTTGGTCGCAACGGATGATAGTGGATGGCATTTACTCGATTTAAAAAACAAACATACCCGTCAAATTCCTTTGACCTTCGAAGGTAAAAGAATCACACCTAATTATTCTAGAAAATTTTTTATTGAGGGTGATACAATCTGGAGTCATAGTGCGGGCACTATTTTGGCCGTAAACAAAAATTCGTGGGCAGCGAACGCCTACCGGCATTATCCCGAACAAATGCTGGTGAAACCCACAGACAGTACAATAGTCTTTTCAACAAACTCCTACTCCCTCACCGAATTTAATCAACGAACCAAAGAATTTAGACCACTCATTAATACCGATTCGCTGTTTACATACGACATTGAATTAGTTGGAAATTTTTTGGTAGCTGCCAATGACAAAGGCGTCTTTACGTACGATTTTGATTCGCTCGAAACACATTTTTATCAAGACGAAACAGGACTTGAGGATCCGTTCTTTTTATCAGTGGAATACCACACAGATCATGGCATTTTACTAGGTACAAGAAATGGTGAGTTGCTATCTTTCAATCCAGAAAATGCTAGTTTTACAACCGTCTACAAAGATAATTTAAATGCGGGTATTGCTACGGTTCTTTTCCAGGAGGAAACCCTTTGGATCAACACTTTTAACGGCATTGTTGCCTTCAACACAGAGACTAAAGAAAGTGTTCGGTTTTCTGAAAAAGACGGTCTGAGCAACAACGAAGCGAACAGATATAGCGCATTTGATACGGGTGATGGATTTTTGGTAGGGTGTATTCGAGGTCTCAATTATTTTAAACCAGAAGAATTAAAACCTGATAAAAATTTTTCTGAATTGGTGGTACTTAAAGTGCGTAATTATGATCCAAAGAGCAAAAAAATAATCGATATTTTGAATCGAAGTCAACTAAACAACAAACATACTATTACACTGCCCGCGGAGGCCAAAGAGCTAGAAATTGACTTTTCGATCACTCATAATGCTGAAAATAGACCCCATACGTATCAATATAAAATAAACGACGAAAACTGGGTGAATATAGCACAAGAAAATTCTATTCGCTTCCCTAGCTTAGGGGCAGGAAAATATGACCTACTCATAAAAGCTGAAGATTTTTCGGGCAATCTTATAGGAAAACCGCTTCAACTTCAAATTAACTCCAAAAACTTTTTCTATAAAACCTGGTGGTTTTTCGCATCTCTATTTACAATGCTAATATTACTCTCCGTTTATTTTTTATCTCAGGCAAAGGAAAAAAGTAAAATGCAAGAAAAATTCTCGGAGGATTTACTCTTTTCTCAAGAAGAGGAACGTACCAGAATCGCTAAAGATTTACATGACAGTATTGGTCAACAACTTACACTTATCAAGAAAAAAGCCCAAAATGTATCTCAAGATGAAATTTCAACACTGACCAATACTGCACTTGAAGAAATTCGCAGTATTTCTAGGAACCTATACCCTACGATTCTTAAACAAGTAGGACTTTCTTCAAGTATCGAGCAATTGATCTATGATATTGATGAAGAGACTGCATTGTTTATCACAGAGGAAATCCATGATATTGACGATTTATTTTCGGAAAAAGATAGTCTCAATTTATACCGCTTTATCCAAGAATGTTTTTCTAATATATTGAAACACGCAGAGGCGACTGCCGTCAATTTTAGTCTTTTAAAGCAATCATCTCTTGTAATCCTAGCAATAGAGGATAACGGAAAGGGATTTGATGTTTCATTGGGCGAAAAGGAAAAAAGTTTAGGTCTTAAAACTCTTTCAGAACGTATTCGTATATTAGGAGGGACTTTTGAAATTAAAAGCGAATTTTCAAAAGGTACAAAAATACTTGTCCAAATCCCCAAAAAATGACAAAAACTCCCTCAATACTTGTGGCCGACGACCATCCACTACTTCTTAAAGGACTTATAGATGAGTTATCTACTCGAGGATATTATGTGTTGACAGGTGAAACAAACGGAGCTAGCGCGCTAACGTCCATTGCCGAACAACAACCAGAAATTGCAATATTAGATATAGAAATGCCCTTACTTTCGGGTTTTGAAGTTATTAAAAAAGCCATTGAAAAAGGAGTAAGTACAAAATTTATTATTCTCACTTCTCATAAAGAGAAAGCATATGTAGCAAAGGCTAAAAAGCTAAATATATCCGGTTATATTTTGAAAGACGAACCCTTTTCGGAAGTAGATTCCTGCGTAAAAGCAGTGCTACGAGGGAATCAATACTTTAGCAAGACGTTTGAACAAATATTTGACACAAAAGTTACTCCAGAATTAGAAAAAATAAAATTCTTATCGCCTTCTGAACGTACCATTGTTCGGCTTATAGCGCAAGAAAAAACTTCCACTGAAATCGCAGAGTTACTTAGTATTTCTCCTCGAACCGTGCAAAAACATCGAGCCAATATCATTTCTAAATTAGAGTTACCTTCTACCATAGATTCTCTTAATTTATGGACTTCTGAAAACAAAGAAATCATACTTTCTCTGTAAAATTATATATACGTAACCCTACGTAAAATTTGCGGTTCACGCGTATTTCCTAATCAAAAAGCACTAGGTACATTTGTTTCAACCAAATTGCTTTTTATGAAATCTTTAACAATTGTATTCTTTTTAATACTCACTATTACTGGGTATTCCCAAGATACAACACCTCCGGTTGCCATTTGCATGGACGCGACCGTGCAGCTAGATGCAACGGGAAACGCCTTTATCACAGCAAATGATATTGACGATAACTCTACCGATGACGTCGCTATTCAAAGTTTGAGTGTTTCTCCTAGTAATTTTGATTGTTCTCAGTTAGGAGCCAATACAGTTACGCTAACCGTAACAGATACTAGCGGTAATTCTGCTACTTGTACGGCAACGGTTACAGTAGAAGATATGATCTTACCCGTGGCTGCTTGCAATGATTTTCAACTTACGCTTCTGCCTAACGGAATGGGTACACTTACAAATGCCGACTTACTTACAATCGCAGGTGGATCATCAGATAATTGTAATTTAACCTTTTCGGCATCTAGAACAGCTTTCGACTGTAATGATGTTCTTAATGTTCTTCCTAGTAATTTGGTAGTTACAGGAGTTATAGATGGCCCTCTACCTGGTGGACTTCCTAAAGCAATAGAACTCTATACAATCGCCGAGATTACTGCCGCAGATTTATCTCAATATGGAATTGGAACAGCAAATGATGGCGGTGGATCAGACGGACAGGAATTTACCTTTCCTACACCTGCCGCAAACATTGCGGCAAACACATTCATTTACATCGCCTCGGAGGCTGTAGAATTCAACAATTTCTTTGGTCGCGCTCCAGATTACACAAGTACCGATGTAAATATAGATGGTAATGACGCTGTTGAATTATACTTTCAAGGAAATGTAGTTGACGTCTTTGGAGAAATTAATACAGACGGAGCTGGAGAACCATGGGAATATACCAATGGATGGGCATATCGTATTGGATCTACGGGCCCGGATGGCACTTTGTTTAACAGTGGAAACTGGTTTTTTAGCAGTCCAGGCGGGTTGAATAATGAAACGACCAATGCCGGAGCTTCCTTGCCATTTCCGGAGCAAACATTTGTATTTCCAACACCTTCAGGGTCACCTACTCCAATTCCTGTAACGATCACCGTAACAGACGACGCTGGGAATACTGACACATGCATAACGAATATAACCGTTTTGGATGCAACGCCACCCACTCCAGTATGTCAAGATATTAGCGTACAATTGGATATAGATGGCAATGCATTTCTGAATGCCGACGATCTAGACAATGGATCAACCGATGCGTGTGGTATTCTTTCTTTTTCGGCAAACCCTAGTTCCTTTTCATGCTCAGATGTTGGTGCTCCGGTTCCTGTTACTTTAACTATAACAGATTTTAATAGTAATACAAGCACTTGCCAAGCAATGGTAACAGTGGAAGACAACGTGGATCCAACGGTGATAACAAAAAATACGACATTGTCTTTAAGTACCGCTGGTACGATCACCATTGATCCAACAGATATTGATGACGGGAGTTTTGACCTTTGTGGAATTACAACGAGAACCGTAACACCATCGACATTATCTTGTGCCAATGTAGGAGCAAATACAGTTACACTAACTATAGTAGATATAAATGGAAATAGTAGTTCCAATACTGCAATTGTAACCATCGAAGATATAACTCCGCCAGATGTAATTTGTCAAAACGTTACCATTCAATTAAATGCAGCAGGAGTTGCTACATTATCTCCTTCCCAAGTAGACAACGGAAGTACCGATAACTGCAGTATTAGTGCCTTGGCATTAGACACTACTACTTTTAATTGTAGTCAACTTGGATCAAATAATGTACAACTAACCGTAACGGATTCTAGTGGAAATAGCGCAAGTTGTATGGCCGTTATTACAGTAGAAGAAAATATACCTCCTGTTGCTAATGCTATGGACATACAGGTGGCGATTAACACTTCTGGATCTGTTACTATAACTGGTAACGATGTAGACAATGGATCTAGCGACAATTGCAGTATAAGCAACATAACGGTATCACCTAACACCTTTACCTGTGCCGATGTAGGAGCGGCAGTTCCAGTAGTAATGACTGTTACCGATGGTTCAGGAAATTCGTCAAATGCCAACGCAAACATCACAGTTATAGATAACGTACCTCCAAATGCTATTTGTAGAGATATAACAGTAAATTTAGACAGCAACGGTATGGCTACCATTTCGGTAGCAGACGTCGACAACGGAAGTAGTGTTGCTTGTGGCGCGGCCACAACCTCCATAGATGTCAACTCTTTTGATTGCAGTAATCTAGGCCCTAACAATGTGGTATTAAGCGTGACCAATTCTAACAACGTAACTTCAACATGCACGGCCATTGTTACGGTAGAAGATAACAACCCACCCTCGGTCGTATGTCAAGACATTACGGTTTTTCTCGATTCGTCAGGTATGGCATCCATAACAGTAAATGACATTGATAACGGCAGCACCGACAACTGCGGAATCGCTTCAAGAAGTATTGATATTACCGATTTTGATTGCAACGATGTAGGTGCAAATAATGTAGAGTTAACAATACTTGATATCAATGGAAATTCAAGTAGCTGTATAGCCGTAGTTACTGTTGAGGATACCGAAGATCCAACGGCGGTATGTAGAAATATCACCATATCACTTGACGCGAATGGTGCCGCAACAATAACGGCATTAGACGTTGACAACGGAAGTAGTGACTTTTGTGGAATTGCCTCAAGAAGTATCGATATAAACACATTCGATTGTAGTAACCTAGGCGCCAATACGGTTCAACTTACCGTGACCGATTTTTCTGGTAATTCAGACACATGCGCAGCTATTGTTACCGTAGAAGATGCAAGTCCTCCTGTAGCTGTATGTCAAGACATTACAGTTGCTCTAGATAATTCAGGAAATGCATTTATAACCGCAAGCCAGTTAGACGGTGGAAGTAGCGATGCCTGTGGAATTTCATCAATAGATATTAGTAATTCTGTATTTAATTGCACAAATATTGGATCTAATTCAGTGACCTTATCCGTAACTGATACCAGCGGTAACACAAGCAGTTGTACTGCCATTGTTACCATTCAAGATACAACCCCGCCAACGGTCATTTGTCAAGACATTACCGTACAATTGGATGGTTCGGGTAATCCGTTTATAAATGCAAGTGATATTGATGGTGGTACATTTGATGCCTGTGGTCTTGGTGTTGTTTCTATTAGCAATAATGCATTTACTTGTGCAAATATTGGTTCAAATAGTGTTACGCTCACTGCGTCCGACATCAATGGTAATTCGTCAAGTTGTACAGCTACGGTTACCGTAGTTGACACCATCGACCCAACAGTTACTTGTCCACCTAATCAGGAAGTACAGGCTACTGGGGGAGTTTTCGAAGTCCCAGACTATTTTCAAACAGGTTTAGCATTTGCGATAGATAACTGTACTAACCCGCTTACAATTGTAACTCAAAATCCTGCAGCTGGTACAGAACTCGTTGTAGGTTCGTATACAGTTTCGGTGACAGTAGAAGATAACCAAGGAAATTCAAGTTCCTGTAATTTTTCACTTATAGTGGACGATATACTTGGAACTGATGCGACACTTCTCAATACCGAAATTGAACTCTATCCTAATCCAATAAAAAATCAACTTACCATATCTCATGGAAATATTCAGAGAGAGGCAGAATTTTATTTCTATGATTTAACCGGACGGTTATTAATGAATCGTACACTCGATCCTTCGGTTATAGAAACTTTAATTGACACGTCACATCTACCATCGGCGACCTACATTATTCAGATTGTAAGTAAAGAAGGTACCCTAATTAAACAATTACTAAAAGAATAGTTATGAAAAGGAATTTTATACTCATACTTCTCTGTATAGTTACTTCTTTATCTTCTTCATTTTACGCAGAAGCACAAGAAATCATGCGTTCTACGGTAGGAGTTTCGGGAGGTTCAAAAACGGTGACAGTCGGCGATCAACAATACCTGGTGCAGCAAAGTATAGGGCAAGCGAGTGTTATAGGTACTTTCAATACATCAAACCTGGTTGCCTTTCAAGGATTCATTCAACCACCATTAAGTGTTAATAGAGTGGTTACAGAAGAATCAACGCTTCAAGCTGGTATTTTTCCAAACCCTTTTAAAAGCATTTTAAACATCGCCTTTGAAGATGAAGTGAAATCTGCCATAGACATTACCATTTACGATGTGATGGGAAGAATAGTATACGACAACACACAGCAAGCTCAACAAAGAATAGCGATTGATCTAGAATTTCTTGCAACAGCACAATATGTAATTCTTATTCAAGCAGATAATAAAGTATTTAAAGCCAACATTTTGAAAAACTAACCCAATGAAAAAATTTATACTGATCATAATTTTACTTACTGGACTGCATACCTCGGCTCAACAACTGTATGCGGAAGGTGGTTGGACCATCTCTTCTTTTGATTTTGAAAATAGTCAAGGTCTAGAAGAACTAGATTTCTTACAATCGGTAACCCAAAACTATTTTGGTGTAGGTTATCGTAGACCATTCTTTGCAAAGAATCTACAGGTAGACTTCGGTTTTACATATAATTCTTATGGTGCAGAAGGAACGGATACTGTGCTTAATAATACTTTGGAATGGGATGTAGACTACGTTGGTTTTAACCTCACTTTTGACTACAAACTTTTCTCCGTTGAAGATCTAGATTTCTTTATTAAATCGGGTGCCTCTTTAGAATGGATTGTAAAAGGCAAGCAGACCATCAACAATCAAGTTTTCGACATTAAGAATACAGAGGAATTTGATGAAACTCCCTTATTCATTCGTGGAGGAGCTATGCTTACTTACCCAGTTTCGGATCGAAGTAAACTCTTTTTAAAATATTACTATGGAAAAAGCCTTCCATTAGAAAATACGACTAACCGAGGGACTTCCGACTTGAAAATTGAAAGCCATATGATTGGGCTAGGTATACTTATGAACCTAGCACCGAAGAAAGAAAATATAGAGGATGAAAATCCTTCAGAAGAAAACAATGAACAAGGATTAAAATAAGCGCTATGAAACATTCAATACTTATATACGCATTATTCTTTATTTGCATTGCTGGATATAGCCAAACCGATGGTTTAAGTTATCAAGCTGTAATTATCAACCCAAATGTACAGGAATTGCCTGGTCAAGATCTAACCAATAATGTTCTTCCGAATAGACAAGTGCAACTCCGCTTTACTATTTTAAATAGAAATGGAGTTAAAGATTATCAAGAAGTACAAACCACCAGAACAGATAAATTTGGGATGATTAATGTAACTATTGGACAAGGAAGTTCAACTTCTCCGAAAGAATTTACAAGAATCTCTTGGGATGGAACCCCAAAAGATCTCAAAGTGGAGGTTAGATTGGGCGGAAGTTTCCAAGAAATTAGTAATCAAAGCCTCAATTTTATTCCATATGCATTCCACAGAAATATAACGGCCACTGGAAACTTAGATGTAGATGGAAACACAGGTTTTAAAGGTGATCTAGAAGTTGATGGAACAACCGATTTAAACAACAGTCTTTCGGTTAATAATGAAAGTCCAACCAACTTAACAGGCACCTTAAACGTTGATGGAACAACCGATTTAAACAGCAGTTTATCTGTAAATAATCAAAGTCCAACTAACTTAACGGGCACCTTAAATGTAGACCAAGCGACTACTCTAAACAATACGTTGGACGTAGATGAAGCAACAACGCTTAACAGCACCTTAGATGTTGACGGTGCGACTACGCTCAATAGCACGCTGGAAGTTGATGAGGAAACTACCCTTAACAATACGCTGGATGTTGATGGAGCTACAACTCTTAATGATATCCTTGACGTTGATGGGGCTACAACTCTAAATAGCACGTTAGATGTAACCGATGCAACCAAGCTAAATAGTACGTTGGAAGTTGATGGTAATACTACACTTAACAACGATTTATTGGTCTCTGGACAAAATCCAACTACGCTAACTGGTTCTTTAACTGTGGACGGTCTCACCAATCTAAATAGCGATGTAAACATCAACAACCAAAGTAATTTGAACGTTTCGGGAGGTCTTAATGTAGACGGACAAACAATTTTTAATGACGATCTCACAGTTAATGGAATTACGAATTTGAACGATGCGCTCAATGTGAACAATAGTAGTCCAACGAATTTGTCTGGAATACTTAACGTTACCGATGCTACTACTCTTTCTAGCAGCCTACAAGTATTAGGTCCAACCAATTTAGAAAGTGAACTCAATGTGAATAATAGCAGTCCAACTAACTTGTCGGGTACGTTATCTGTAGCCTTAGAAACGAATTTGGAAAGTAGCTTGGCAGTGAACAATGGAAGTCCTACTTTTTTATCTGGTCAATTAACGGTTGAAGGTAATACAGGAATCAACAATAATTTAATTGTTAATGGTACCGCAACACTCAATAATACCTTGTTCGTTAATAATGGAAGTGCTACTAATTTAACAGGAACACTTACTGTAGATGGAGGAACCGATTTAAACAATACGCTAATTGTAGATGGAGTTACTACCCTAAACAATGATATGCAAGTGGCAAATGGAAGTGCAACTCAATTAACCGGTTCGCTTACTGTAGATCAAGAAACTATTTTAAACAATACTTTAGAAGTCGCTAATGGAAGTGCTACCAATTTTACGGGAACGCTTGATGTGGATGGTGAAACAACACTTAATAATACATTCGAAGTGACAAATGGAAGTAGCAGTCTTTTAAGCGGTGAGTTGACCGTAGCTGGGGCCACTACTCTAAATAGCACCTTAGATGTAACTAATGGGAGTGCGACAAATTTAACAGGCACATTAACGGTTGATGATCAAACCACATTGAACAATGGCTTAGAGGTTGCAAATGCAAGCCCCACATTACTAACTGGAAGCCTAGACGTTAACGGTGAAACTACACTTAATAATATACTAACGGCAAATGGAGCGACAACCATTAATAATGACTTAAACGTTACTGGTAATACCATACTTGGGAATTTGTCCACACAAACAATTAATGTGCAAAGCGACAATGCCAATCACGTTGCCGTTTTCGACAACCTCAATAATGCCAATGGAGATGGAATCCTTATTAAATTAGGAAGAACCCATGGTGCATGGACAGGTAGTAGTATTGCTCAACTTCCAAATCCAGTTGCTCAAGATTTGGCTGGACCTTTAAACGTACTGAAAAACCGATTAGCCAATGCAAACGCCAATCCGACACTTAGTGTTGGAGAAGTAATTCAGTTAGCGCCTTCTGCTTTTAAGGCGGCATCTCTTACCAATGTAAATAATTTGGTCTTCCAGGCTATAAATAGAGGGCCGGGTGATGCTTCTGGACCAGCTGGTTTGTCATTACCAATTGGGTTTCCTTCCCTTTCTGTTCCAACCACAAACTTACTCGCAGCAAACCCAATATTTAGTGGCGTAACTATCCCGTTCGTCGATATAAGTATCCCGGGGTGGAACATTCCTTCCATCGATCTACCGAACATACCTATACCTACGCCATCAATACCCAATTTAAGTAATTTTATTCCGAGGTTACCCGATAATTTGTCACTGGGAAATAATTTGGACGTGTCGTTAAGAGATCTTCCTCTAAACATGCTTTCTACTTCCTTGTCCAAAGAAAATGAATACATCACATTTCAAGATGTGGATGGCAGAAAAACAGGAACGATTAGAGCGCAATCATTTCAAGACTTTGCAGACAATACTATATTCGATGACGTTTACGTCCTAAATGTACTGTCTAGTTTTGTGGGGATAGATTTACTCGATGGAATTACTTCTGGAATTGTTGAAGTAACTAATCTTGTTGATGCTTACAATGAGATTGGGGTAGAATACTCTTCTGGTAACGGAGATTACGCCGAATGGCTAGAACGAGTAAATCCTTCTGAATATCTAACAGCTGGAGATATAGTAGCTGTACAAGGTGGACAAATTACGAGAGATTTATCGAACGTCGAGCAGATCATGGTCGTATCTCATAAGCCTATTATTTTAGGAAATGCACCTAAAGAAGGAGAAGGCTTTTTAGGCAACAATGTTGCTTTTATGGGACAAGTTCCTGTTAAAGTAATGGGACCCGTAAGATCTGGAGATTTCATCGTAGCTAGCACGACTATGAAGGGTTATGGATATGCAAAAAGTGCTAACAAGATGAGCGCAGACGAGCATCGTTTGGCTGTAGGTCGATCTTGGGAAGAGAATTTAAAAGAAGGCCCAAAAATGGTGAATACAGTTGTCGGGGTTCATAATGGTGATTGGGTGAGTATTGTAAAAAAGATTCAACAAAAACAGAAAACCTACGAAACTCAATACAAACAACTGGAAGAAAAAGTATTGCTGCTAAATGATAAAGCGAATACGTTGTTAGAAGATAACTAAAAGACAGAAACATGAAAAAGCTACTCTTTTTATTACTTGTGTTGTCTGGAGGTTATTTGGCCGCTCAAACAGACGGACTTAATTATCAGGCAGTAATTCTAGATCCTAGCATTCAGGAGCTACCTGGTCAAGATATTTCCAACAATATCTTACCTAACCAAGATATCGAATTACGCTTTACTATTTTAAATGAAAACGGTACTGCAGATTATCAAGAAATACAAACTGCTCAAACCGATGCATTTGGAATGGTGAATGTTACCATTGGTCAAGGCAATAGTACCGGCGCCAAAGGGTTTACCACGATATCCTGGGATGGTACGCCTAAAAATCTTAAGGTTGACTTTCGGTTTAATGGTGTATTTCAAACTATCGAAAATCGAAGTTTGAATTTTCTCCCTTTTGCGTTTCATAGAAACATTACAGCTACAGGCAACTTGGATGTAGATGGAAATACAGATTTTAAAGGAAACCTTATCGTAGATGGCACTACAGATCTTAATAATAGTCTTTCAGTAAACAACGAAAGTCCAACAAATTTAACCGGTGTTTTGATCGTAGGTGGCGCGACAGATCTCAATAGTAGCCTGTCTGTAAATAATGAAAGTCCAACAAATTTAACTGGAACGCTTAATGTCGATGAGGCAACTACGCTTAATGCTACATTGGATGTGGATGGAGCTACATCGCTTAACAATACTCTAGATGTTACAGACGCTACAACTTTGAACAATTCGTTAGACGTTGATGGACAGACTACACTAAACAATACTTTAGATGTAGATAACGCTACCACGCTAAATAATACGCTCGATGTTGTTGGTGCAACTACGCTTAACAACTCTTTAGAAGTAGATGGAGCTACTCATTTAAACAATACATTAGAAGTTCAGGACAACACCACTTTAAACAACAATTTGTTAGTAACTGGACAAAACCCTACCACTTTAACAGGAGCTTTAACCGTAGATGGAATTTCGAACTTTAATAGTGACGTCACTATTAATAATCAAAGTAACCTAAATGTTTCTGGTGGGCTAAATGTTGAGGGGCAGACCATACTGAATGACGATCTAACGGTTAACGGAATAACTAGATTAAACGACGATCTTAATGTAAACAATGGTAGCCCGACCAACCTTTCTGGAACACTTGATGTTGGCAATCAAACCACATTGTCGAGTTCATTACTGGTAGAAGGTGTTAGCAATATTGACAATGTTTTAAATGTGAACAACGGAAGCTCTACCGAATTATCAGGAACTTTGACCGTAGGACTGCCTACCAATCTAAATAGCGATTTAAATGTGAACAACGGAAGCCCTACTAAACTTTCAGGGAGCCTAACCGTTCAAGAAGAAACAACACTTCAAGATGATGTTCGAATCCAAGGCGTGACCAACTTTAACAACACTTTACTAGTCGCAAATGGAACAACAACTTTGCTTAGCGGTACGCTTCGGGTTGATGGAGCTACACAGTTAAACGACTATATCACCGTTGATGGCATTTCAACGTTTAACAATGACTTGACCATTGCAAACAATAGTTTGAGCAGGTTTACTGGCACACTTGAAGTAGACGGAGCATCTCTTTTAAACAATTCTTTACTGATTAATGACGGTTGGGGAGCCGTTCTTTCAGGAAGCCTCAATGTCGATTTACAAACAACAATTAATGATAATTTTACCGTAGCAGGAGGTAATTCGAGTATTTTAAGTGGCACGTTAACCGTAAACAACAATAGCATATTGAATAACTCTCTGAATGTTGTTGGCAATACGTTATTATCAGGCACATTAACCACAGACTTAGAAAGTACTTTTAATGAATTAACTATAAATAACTCTAGCCCTACAGACTTATCGGGTAGTTTACAAGTTGATGGTGAAACTGTTTTGAATGCTAATTTTACGATTAATGCAGCTACACAAATAAACAATTCGCTAGCCGTTACCGGAGCTACTAGCTTGAATAGTTTTACAGCAGCTGGTATAAATATTCAAAGCGATAACCCGAATCATGTGGCGAGCTTCGAGAACACCAATAATGCTAACGGAGATGGTCTTCTTCTTAAAATTGGAAGAACACATGGAGCATTTAATGGTTCGTTTTTAAACTTACCCAATCCCGTAGCTACTGAACTTTCAGCGCCACTTCAAGTATTGAAGAACCGACTGGCTAACGCCAACGCAAACCCTACGCTAACTGTTGGCGAAGTCATACAATTGGCACCTTCTCAAATGAGGGCCGCGACAGTCAATAGTATTAACAACACCATATTTCAAGAGATAAACAACAATTTAGGATCTATCGTACGCTTCCCATCCTTGAATATGCCGGGTCGACTCTTAAGCAATGAAATCGTGTTTTATGGTGGAAATTCACGAATTTGTTCTGGACAATCCTGTTTCAGTATTTGCTTTCCTTTTGCCGGTTGTACTCGTGTATGTGTACCTCCCGTTAATGTATGCTTACCGAGTATCCCAAGAATTGCGTTTCCAGGAATAAACCTACCTACAATTCCGATTCCTACACCTGGTGTCCCTAATCCAGATAATTTTATACCAATGTTACCTATTAATTTATCAATTAATGGTCTACCAACAGTTAATATTCCAACGATACCTACTGGAAATGTAAGTAATTCATTGACTAAAGAAAATGAATACATTACTTTTCAAGATGTAGATGGTCGAGTTACGGGTAGAATTAGAGCGCAATCGGTTGGCGACTTTGCTGATAATACCGTATTTGATGACGTTTATGTTCTCAACGTTTTATCCAGTTTTGTCGGTATAGATTTACTTGACGGAATTACAGCAGGAATTGTAGAAATAACCAATCTAATTGATGCATATAATGAGATAGGAGTAGAATATTCTTCGGGTAATGGAGATTATGCCGAATGGTTAGAACGTCTGCATCCAGAAGAGTATATCACTACCGGTGACATAGTTGGCGTAATTGGAGGTAAAATTACGCGAGATCTTTCTAATGCTGAACAAATTATGGCTGTATCTCATCGTCCTATTGTGGCAGGAAATGCACCTTCCGAAAACAAAGAACATCTTGGTAATACTGTAGCGTTTATTGGGCAAGTTCCTGTTAAGGTAATGGGTGCTGTACAAAAAGGAGATTACATTATAGCGCATCCAGAATTTTTAGGATATGGAATGGCAATGGCTCCAGAAAATATGTCTCTAGACCTGTTTCAAAAAGTTGTAGGTCGCGCTTGGGCAGACAATTCGAAGGCAGGACCAAAAATGGTAAATACCGTGGTGGGTGTCCAAAATGGAGACTGGAGCATGGAATTCAACAAAATTGATAAGAAACAGGATCAACTTCAAGGTGAGTTATCAACCCTTGAATTAAAGCTCCTAGAAATAGAAGCGAAATTAAATAATGTGAACTCTAAAGAAGTAAGTTATGCGCGTGAAGATTAAATCAATTCTAATATGTTGTTTTGTAGGTGCGCTATCGTATACTAATCTCTGCGCACAAGATCAAGATAAAAAGATTTCAATAGAAGATGCCGAATGGTTTTTGAAAGAAGAACCCGTGGCAGAAAAATGGTTGCTTGATCTGCAGACACCCGGCGTAAAAGTAGACGGTGATAAAATGATTTTTAGCGATGAAGCGCTAAAGTTAATCAACGACACTGAGTATAGAAATGCAGTCTATAAAAGCACTCCGTATACTTTTATTGATGTACGTAATAGTTTAGGGCAATCGGAAATTCAAAAGGCCTTTTGGCAATTATTAGATCTATATCCCGAAAACAAAGAACAGGTGTTGAAGTATATTTATGCATACGATTCTACGATACCCTCGGATAAAGTTCTAACAAGTGCTTTTTATACCTACGCCTTTTTTGACCCCAAGATCACGACTATAGAAAATGGAAAACCATCGGTTAATCGTCCAGATGTATTTGAAGAATACTTCCGTCGCACGAAAGAAATTGTAAGTTATATACAGTATTTCAGAAAACAGAAAAGTTAACGACTAACTACCCAATTACTTTTCAATACCCCTCTCAACATCATTTTTTTGTTGGGAGGGTTTTTTATTCTTCTAAAAATTCAGGATATAAAAAGTTGTTATACGGAAAACGGGTAACATGTATATCACGCACTTTTTCGTAGACCACTTTCCTAAAAGTTTCAAGATTCTCTTTATTCAAAGCTGAAATAAAAATAGCCTCATTATTTTCGGTATTCATATACGTCTGTTTCCAGTCTTCTAACGTATAATGAGCTTTGGTTCGTACAGTTTCTAAATCGTCTTCCTCTATCACCTCTGGTTGATACGCATCTATTTTATTAAAAACCATAAGCATAGGTTTTTCGGTGTCATCAATTTCGTCCAGAATTGTATTTACAGAAGCCATATGATCTTCAAAACTAGGGTGCGAAATATCTACCACATGTAATAGCAAATCGGCTTCACGAACCTCATCTAAGGTACTCTTAAAGGATTCTACCAACTGCGTGGGTAGCTTTCTAATAAAACCTACCGTATCACTCAAAAGAAAGGGCAGGTTCCCTATCACTACTTTCCGAACCGTGGTATCTAAAGTTGCAAAGAGCTTATTTTCGGCAAAGACTTCACTCTTACTTATAACATTCATAAGAGTACTTTTCCCAACATTGGTATATCCCACTAACGCAACTCTCACTAAGGCTCCTCGGTTGCCACGTTGAACCGCCATCTGTTTATCGATGGTCTTCAATTTTTTCTTCAGTAACGAAATACGATCACGAACGATACGTCGGTCTGTTTCAATTTCAGTTTCCCCTGGACCTCGCATTCCAATTCCACCTCGTTGGCGTTCAAGATGCGTCCACATTCCAGCCAGTCGAGGTAATAAGTATTCATATTGCGCCAATTCTACTTGGGTACGTGCATAACTTGTTTGCGCACGCTGGGCGAAAATATCTAAGATAAGATTTGTTCGATCAATAATTTTACATTGTAAAACACGCTCAATATTCTTTTGTTGAGCTGGAGATAATTCGTCATCAAAAATCGCCGTTCCGATATCATTTTCTTCCACATATTGACGCACTTCTTCCAATTTTCCCGTTCCCATAAAAGTTTTGGGATTGGGCACATCCATTCTCTGCGTAAATCGCTTTAGTACTTCGCCCCCTGCCGTATAAGCCAAAAACTCCAATTCGTCCATATATTCCTTGGACTTTTCTTCATTTTGTTGCTTGTTCACAATCCCTATGAGGATGGTTTTTTCGTATTCTATTTCAGATTTTTCGAGCATGAATTATTCTTGAATGGGCAAAGGTACAAAACACATTGCGGTGGTTTTTCGTATTTTACGTCAAAATAACAACGAATGCGAAAACCTTCTGCATCACAAAGGCAATATACCGTTGCTTTTTACAACCTTGAGAATCTATTTGACACATTAGATGATCCCAAAACTTTAGACGATGATTTTACACCTAAGTCCGAAAAAAAATGGACTGAAAAACGTTATCGCAAAAAAACAAAGAAAATGGGACGTGTTATTTCACAAATCGGATATTCTGAGACAACGTATCCTCCATTAATTGTTGGATTGGCCGAAGTAGAAAATAAAAAAGTGCTCGAAAATCTAGTCGATTCGAAATTTTTGAAGGAGAAGGAATATGATTTTGTTCATTTTGATTCTCCCGATGAACGTGGAATTGATACTGCACTACTCTACCGAAAGGAATATTTCGAAATTCTTCATACCGAAGCCTTTAATTTACATTTGTTGAATGAAGAAGGGATTAAAGATTACACAAGAGACATTCTCTACGTCAAGGGAAAACTAGAAGACGAAACGGTTCACATTCTAGTGAATCATTGGCCTTCACGAAGAAAAGGAACCGACGAAACGGCTTATAAACGAATTGCGGCTGCCAAGCGAAACCTTGAGATTATCGCAGGCATTTATGAGCAAGATCCACATGCGCGAATTTTAATTATGGGTGATTTTAACGATGACCCAAAAAGTGAGAGCTTAAAAACGTTAGTGACCAACGAGTTTTACAATCCGATGGAATTACTGCTTACTAAGTATTCTGGAAGTTTAAACTACAAAGGTGCTTGGAACCTTTTTGATCAGATTATTTTATCCCATAATTTTTTACGTCAGCACGGTAATAATTTTCGTTTTCTCACCGCCAAAGTTTTTAGCCCAGAAGATATTCGAGAATATAAAGGAAAGTATAAAGGAAACCCTTTTCGAACCTATGTTGGAAAAAAATATCTTGGTGGGTTTAGCGATCATTTTCCTGTCTATAGCGTTCTAACTATTGAATAAAAAAAGGCTCCAAATGGAGCCTTTTTAAATATCAATTGAGGAACTTCAATTAGTTTCCGTTCACTGCAAAATTGTCTATATGGTAACGCGTTGTTGCATTTGGATCTCCACCTTGGTATCTAAATCCGAAGTGTACCACTCCTGTTAGGAAAGACACATCGATATTACCAACATTTTCGAATGTTCCAAATCCAGCAGCAGGTCCAGAAGGAATGTTTACAGAAAGAGCATTCCAAGTTGCCGTTGATGCATCGCCAGCAAAATCAGTTGAATAGAAAATAGACAAAATCTCACCGTTATCAAAGTTGGTTTGAATATCCATTGTCATCGTTTCATTTACCGTATTGTCCATATCAACTCCTGGAGTTACCATCCAAGTTTCGATTGGGTTTTCTCCACTGTTGAAACCTGAAATCTGAGCATATTTATTATTCTGAAAATCACCCAATACCCAAACAGTTGGTCCACCATTTACGTTTTGATTGCTCCATCCTTCGGTAATTAACCCACCGAAATCTGAATACGCATCAAAGTCTTCACCGTAAGGGACGGCTACAGTTACACCCGTATTTGTGCTCTCTACGTCTGCATTGATTGCTACGTTATCCAACTCAAAAGTTCCGTTGAATTCGTCATCTACATCATTCCCTACATACTTAAAGGCAATATGTGCAGTTCCAGAAAGACATGATAGATCAACATTACCAGATGGCACCCAGTCTCCGAAGAATGTTTCATCGTCCACAATAGTTGCATCTAATATAGGAAGCCAATTGGCAGTTGAAACATTTGCTGTGTTTCCATCCCAATCTGTTGAGTACAGTAATAATAAATAACTCTGATCTGCGAAACTATTTGAAGTATCGAAGTTTAAAGTTTCACCATCCTGCTCATCGAAGTTTATTTCAGGAGAAATTAACCACGATACTGAACTTGCATCATCAGATCCAAAAGCTCCAACAGAAGCCGCTAATCCAAACGCAGAATTATTATCGGTAAAAGTTTCCCATAGAACAGTTCCTTCTTCAGCGAAGTTAGTCCATCCATTTCCAGAAATAGGGTCTCCGTTTAACTGTGTTCCAAAATCATCGGCAAATACTACTCCGTTGAATTTATCTTCGGCTAAACCACAAACATCACAACGATCGTTTTCAAAAACAAGTCCGCTCGGATCGTTTACTACCACATTGAACTGATCTCCAAAGAAGTTCTTAGACAAAACACCATTGATGTTTCCTTGTCCTGAAGGCAATAATAATGATTTGAAATCGGCAAATGTACTGGTACTAAATATAGCACTCAATCCTGTAGCACAGTCTTGAATGGTGCGCTCTCCATCAAATTCATCGGTCGCTTCACCGGCAAAAGTAAGTTGGTTGGTTACCACTTCACCAGCACTAAACTGAACGTTCTCTACCGTTACATACAAGTTGGTTATGTTATCAGAAAAATCTAAAAGACCTACAGGCAAAGGGGTAATGGTAGACACCATAGTGTCACGCGTTACAAAGTTGGTCAATTGAGAAGAGGCTACTTTTTCAAGGCTACTGCCATCGGCAATACCTAATGAAAGTACCCCGCTATCCAATCCAACTGTAAGACCGTCTAATTTGATAAAGATTTTACGCCCAAACTCGTAGCTTGTAAATAATGGACTTACTTCTACCAAAAGTTTTACTCCGGCTTCAGGGTTAGATGCTTTGTCTTGAATAACCATCTCTTCGAACCAATTTCCAGATTCATCGCTAGAGATCACAAATCCTGAAACGTACTGATTGGTTTCAGAAAAGGTTAATACGTCATTTCCATTGTTGTTTTGCTCTTGCAACAACAAGTTTCTAAGTTCTACCACCGAGATCACAGTTCCATCAATTTGAGGGATGGCTACCGTGGTATCAGGCGTGTCAAAATCATCATCTTCCACACAGGAAAATGCGATGGTGGCTACTACTAAAAGCGCCAATAATTTATAAATAGTTGTTAATTTCATCAGTATTATATTTTATATTTTCTTTTTCAGTTATTAGAATCGTGCGTATAGGTTGACGTAATAGGTAGTTCCATTTCCGAAGAAATAGCGCGAACCAAAAACAGGTCCGTTTTCACGCGATTGATCTTCACGAACATCTCTAAAATTGGTATTTCTTCCTTGTTCGAATCCGCCAGTCACATATTCTTGATCCAATACGTTATTGATGGTTGCGAAGAATCCTACGATGTATTTATCGATCTTCCAAGATTTTCCTCCTACTACATTTACCAAGAAGTAATCGTCAAATTGTTCTTGTGTCAATAATTCTCTTGCTACTGCTGGATCATAGTCATTAAAGGTATTCCCATCAAAGTCTGAAGAGAAATTAGCAGTACGTGCCAAGTTATTTACATCAATATATGCATTCGAGTAGTAGTTGGTCGTTGCTCCAACCCACCAGAAGTTAGGATCGCGGTATTCAAATCCAATTTGATAGGCTCTTTCAGGACCTCCTGCTACACGATAGTCTTCTAGCTTCGTAGTTCCGTCACCAAAAGTAACAGGCTCATCAAAATCGTCACTCGTTAAATATAAGTTCGGATTGTTGGTAAACACGTTTTGACCTACCGAGGCAGCTGCCTTCAATTTAAAGGTAGGTGTTACTTGTGCTTCAATACCCAGCTCAGCTCCCATTCGTCGGCTTTCAATTCCTGTTACTACTTCCTGAACAAAAGCATCTTGCTCTATTCCTAGACCAGAGATGTTTTCAGTAAAGTAAAATCCGATGTCCGTTTGATCTGCGATGGTATTATAGTATCCTGTTAAACGCGCCTTCACTAGCGGAGAACGGTAAATATAACTTAGATCTACATTTTGAATCTTCTCATCTTCCAAGCCAATCACCACATCGTTGTTTTGTCTGGCGTTACTAAACGAGTTTCTAATGCTTGGTGCCTTCGTAAAGTATCCGGCGTTGATATCAATTAAGTGACGTCCTGTTACTTTATAGGTAGCCCCTCCTTTAATACCATAGTTGCTAAAGTCTAGTTTTTCACTATCTCCAAATGAACGGTCTCCAAGGAAGTTTCCGTTTTCATACAATCCTGTTCGTTGGTAACTTGTTTGAGAAACATTAGCTCCCACATAGAAATCTACTTTGTTGTATTTAAACTGTGCTTGTGCAAAACCAGTGATTACATCGGCATTAATATCGTAGTTGTATTTGTAGCGATCTCCTTCGGTAACTACTCGATTAGGATTCCGCACATCACTCTGTGCCAAGTTGGTTTGCAATTCAGAAGAAGAATCTCCAGAAGCTGCTTCGGCAAAAGCATCAATATCTAAGTACCCTGTGCTTCCTAAAAGGTCTTTTACCTCTGCGTAGTTTTCACTTTTCAAGTTTCTGTAGCTTGCGCTTGCATTCAGAATAATGTTTTCTGAAATGTCAGCATTAAAGATCGTGCTAAAACTTAGTTGTGTATCTTCTACTACATCGTCCTGAAGGATATAGGTAGCATTTCTTGGATTTCCTTGGGCATCCACATTTGCCTGATACAAGTTTTGCCAATTTACTTGTCCGTTGTTCACAAACTCTTGTTGCGCCAAAAATGCATTTTGGTAATCGATAGAGGTCGGATTGGCATCTTGTAAGAAGAAGCTAGGTAAGTTTTGATAGTAGTTTGGTAGCGGGTTACGTGCCCCACCGGCGAAAAATTGCTGCCCGTCTACGGTTTCTACTAAACGTGTTCCATTATTATCAATACGACTGTTTTTGATGGTTCCAAATTGGTACCCAACATTGGTATTCAAACTCATCTTGTCTGAAATATCCCAGTAGTGATTCAATGTAAAAATTGGTTCTTCGATTTCACGCGTTCGGCTGTTGCGAATATCTCCATCCTGGTATCCCCAGTTAGGATTGTATCGAATCCCTTTTAAGTCACGCATTTCTTGAGTAATTGCCGTAGAACGTCCTCTTCTGTTGGGAGTATAAAATGCTGTTAGGTTCAAACTGTGATCGTCGTTCAATCGTTTCTCTACCGAAGCGAAGAATGAATTGGCGTCGTACAAAGTTCCGTCGATATAACCTTCTTCACCAAAACGTCTTGCGGCAGATACCGAGTAGGCCCAACCTTCTTTTGTTACACCACTATTATAGGTAGCCATAACACGTCCTTGGTAACTTCTGTTAGCGGCAGCATACGAAACACGACCACCTTGGCGGTATTGAGAAGCTCGCATTACAATATTAGTGGTCCCGGCAAGATCTCCGAAAGTGTATTCGTTAGCCTTTAACCCCATACTGAATTCACGATTTCTCTGCACATCATTCAAACCACCCCAGTTCCCCCATTGTGGGCGTCCTGTAAATTGTTTGTTCATTTCGATACCGTTAATCAAGACTTTACCATTGGCATTGTCTAGTCCTCTCGGGCGGAAAAAGGTTGCACTAAAATCGAAGGAGGCTGCATTTAAGAAAACATCTCTTGATGCTTGTAGCAACCCTGAAATATTCGAAGAAATTCCATCATCGTCATCCAATTCATTGTCAGAAAGACTTATAATCCCAATCTGCGCCTCTATCTGCGATAGATCGATAGCTAATAAAATTGGGTCTAGGTTAATGGTGCTTCCATTTTGGATGGTAATTGGTATTCGTTGAGCGATATAACCGCTTTTGCTTACCAACAATACCTGCTCTCCTTGTGGAAGTTCAGCACTGATAATAGAAAACAATCCACTCGCATCAGTTTTTGTACTGAAAATACTAGACTGAATGCTAATCTCTACATCCGGTATAGCGTCACTGGAATTGGTATCTACTACACGTCCCTGTACGACTGCATCTTGTGCTAGCACAGCAACGGTGCTTGTAAGTAGCAGACATAAGGTTAAAATGATTTTTCTCATTCTGTAATAGTTGATTTAAATTAAATTATTGTTATAAATGGGGTGCAAAACTACATTTTTTAAATGAATTAACTACTTTTGGCGCGGGATTTGTAAAACTGTTAACCAAATCTTAATGTAATTCACTCATAATGAAGCTAACAAACTGTTTTTTAGCACTTTTTATTCTTATTTCGACACTCGCTGTTGGACAACAAGAAAAGCAATACAAAGTAAATACAATCGCGTTTTATAACGTAGAAAACCTATTTGACTACGAAGACGACCCTATTACGTTTGATGATGATCGTACTCCAGACGGAAAGGATCACTGGACCGAAGCAATTTACCAAGCCAAACTTAAAAATATGGCAAAAGTAATCGCGGAAATTGGAAGTGATGTTACGGGAACATCACCGGCAATTGTAGGTGTTTGCGAAACCGAAAATCGTCGCGTATTAGAAGACTTGGTCAATCAAGAACCTCTTTTGCAAAAGGATTACGGTATTATCCAATTCGACTCACCAGATCGACGCGGTATTGACGTAGCCTTGCTGTATCAGAAAAAACTCTTTACACCAACTAATTATAAAGCACATGAGCTTTTAATTTACGATGACAATGACAGATCGAAACGAGTTTTTACGAGAGATCAGTTATTAGTGAGTGGAATGTTAGATGGAGAAAAGATACATTTTATCGTGAACCACTGGCCTTCTCGAAGCGGTGGTGAAGCCAGAAGTAGATCGAAGCGTATAAAAGCCGCACAGCTCAACAAGAAAATAATAGATTCATTGTTTAGCGAAGATCCTTATGCAAAGGTAATTACCATGGGCGACCTTAATGATGATCCTACCAACCCAAGTGTAAAAAAGCACTTGAAGGCCAAAAAGAACCGAGATAAAGTAGGTTTAAAAGAACTCTACAACCCAATGGAATCTATGCACAAAAAAGGCCTTGGTACGTTAGCGTGGAGAGATGGTTGGAATCTATTTGATCAAATGATTATCTCACACGAATTACTCAAAAAAGATTATTCGTCATATCGCTTTTATAAGGCAGGGATCTACAATAAAAGTTATTTGGCTAACCCAAGAGGACAATACAAAGGGTATCCGTTTAGAAGCTTTACAAATGGAGGCTTTACTGGAGGTTATAGCGACCATTTCCCTGTTTATCTTTACCTCATTAGAGAGAAAAACTAAGCAAGATTAAACATAAAACATGGTCATTTAAATGACTTGTTAAAAAGAAAGGATGCTGAGAAAGCTAAATTTATTATTAGTAAATTTAGCTTTCTTTTTATTTAAATAACATCCTATGCGACTAACCAACCAATTGAAGTCCCCTATTTCTATTTTATTTATTTTTTTATCCTTCGGACTTTTTTCCGAATTCGCTTTCGCCCAAACCTACAACCAAGATCTATATGATGGCCTAGAATACAGACTTGTTGGCCCCTTTAGAGGTGGTAGAAGTGCTGCTGTAACTGGCGTACCAAACAAGCCTAATCTTTTCTATTTTGGTGCTACCGGTGGTGGAGTTTGGAAAACACTTAATGGAGGGAGAAGTTGGGAAAATATCTCCGATGGATTCTTTGGAGGCTCTATTGGTTCGATTGAAGTAGCAGATAGTGATCCTAATGTAATCTATGTTGGCGGTGGTGAGATCACGGTACGTGGAAATGTGTCCTCTGGGTATGGGGTTTGGAAAACTGAAGATGCTGGTAAGACATGGAAACAAAGCGGATTAAAAAATAGTCGTCATATTCCAAGGATGGCGGTGCATCCACAAAACCACAATATCGTTTATGCGGGAGTTATGGGAGACATTTATAAACCAACCCAAGAACGTGGCGTATATAAAAGTACAGATGGTGGTAATACGTGGACTCGCAAACTTTTTGCCAACGAGAATGCAGGAGTAGCAGATTTACATATGGACCCTAACAATCCGCGCATTTTGTATGCCTCTACCTGGAATGTTAGACGCACCCCTTATAGTTTGAGCAGTGGTGGCGATGGCTCGGCTCTGTGGAAAAGTACAGATAGTGGAGAAACTTGGAAAGAAATTTCTAAAAACAAAGGATTCCCACAAGATACATTAGGAATAATTGGAGTTACTGTTTCACCTGTAAACAGCGAGCGGGTATGGGCCATCGTGGAGAATAAAGAAAAAGGTGGTGTTTATAGAAGTGAAGATGGTGGAGAAACATGGAACTATATTAATAGTGAACGGAAATTGCGTCAACGGGCCTGGTACTATACTCGTATTTATGCAGATTCAGAAGATGAAGATGTTATTTATGTTTTAAATGTGCGATACCATAAAAGTACCGACGGAGGTAAAACATATAGCACTTATAACGCCCCTCATGGCGATCATCACGATCTTTGGATAGCACCAGAAAATCCTAAACGTATGATTATGGGTGACGATGGAGGAGCTCAAGTAACTTACGATGGTGGTGAAACTTGGAGTACCTACCACAATCAACCAACAGCACAATTTTATCGTGTTACTACCGATAATTCATTTCCATATCGAATTTATGTAGCTCAACAGGATAATAGTACAATTCGTATTCCGCATCGTACCGAAGGAAGAAGTATTTCGGACAATGATTGGGAGTCTACAGCTGGTGGTGAAAGTGCCCATATTGCTATAGATCCAACAAATAATGATATTGTTTATGGTGGTAGTTATGACGGATTTTTAACACGCTATAATCATAAAAATGAAACAGTTCGTAGTGTAAGTGTATGGCCAGATAATCCAATGGGGCATGGTGCCGAAGATATGAAGTATCGTTTCCAATGGAACTTCCCAATTTTCTTTTCACCACATGATCCAAACGTATTATATACAGCTTCTAATCATTTACACAAAACAACAAATGAAGGGGAAAGTTGGGATCTCATTAGTCCAGATCTTACTAGAAACGATCCTTCTAAGTTAGGTTCATCTGGAGGTCCAATTACACAAGACAATACCTCTGTGGAATATTACTGTACCATCTTCGCCGCAGCCGAAAGCCCGGTTACTCCTGGATTACTTTGGACAGGTAGTGACGATGGATTAGTTCATGTTTCACGTAATAGTGGAACTAGCTGGGATAATGTAACTCCAAAAGGTATGCCCGATTGGATGATGATTAATAGTATTGAACCTTCTCGTTTTGACGCCGGCACATGTTATATTGCAGGAACCAAATACAAAACAGGTGATTTTAATCCGTATCTCTATAAGACAACAGACTACGGCAAGTCTTGGAAAAAAATTACTAGCGGGATACCTTCAGAACATTTTACTCGTGTACTACGTGAAGATCCATCGAGAAAAGGATTGCTATATGCAGGAACGGAGACCGGAATGTATATCTCTTTCAATGATGGAAATTCTTGGCAACCTTTTCAGCTTAACTTACCGATTGTACCAATCACAGACTTGGCTTTAAAAGACAATAATCTAATTGTTGCTACTCAAGGACGAAGCCTTTGGATGATTGACGATCTAACGGTTATTCATCAATTAGCAGCTGCAAAAGGAAAAAATAATTTCTTATTTAAGCCTAAAGATACCTATCGCATGGGTGGAGGAAGTAGAAAAGGTTCCCTTACAGAAGGAACTAATCATCCGGCCGGAGTAATTACGTATTTCAATTTACAAGATCCCGAGGGTAAAACGGTTTCATTAAGCTTTATAAATAGTAAAAATGACACCATTAAAAGCTTCAGCACAAAAAACAAAAAGAAAGACAAATTAACTGTGAAAAAAGGAAGTAATGTCTTTAGTTGGGATACCCGAGGTGATGGGGCCGAACGTCTGCCTGGTATGATTTTATGGTGGGCTAGCACCAATGCTCCCAAGGCAGTCCCTGGCACCTATAAAGTTTCTTTAAAAGTGGATGATGAAGTACAAACACAAACTTTTACCATCTTACCTGATCGAAATGCAGAAACCGATGTTGCCGGAATGCAGCGCCAATTCGATTTTATAACTGATGTAAATAACACAGTAGATAAAGCGCATAAATCGATCAAGAAGATTAGAAATATCAATAAACAGCTCAAAGCATTCCAGACGCAATATAAAGGCAATGAAGCCGTCAAAGAATTGGTAGATAAAGCAAAGGAATTGAGTAAGGAATTTACCAAAATTGAAGAGGCGCTATACCAAACTAAAAATCGAAGTGGTCAAGACCCACTAAATTTCCCAATTCGATTAACCAACAAATTGGCGCACTTAAACAGTTTAGTTGGGATGGACGATTTTCCACCAACCACCCAAGATGTTGCAGTTAAAAATGAATTGTCTCAACAAATTAATGCAGAATTGACCAAATTCGATCAATTGGTTTCTAACGAAATAAAATCGTTTAATGCACAGTTCAACACCAAGAGTCTAAACTATTTGTTTGTTGAAGACGAAAAATAAATAGAAGTGCCGCTCTTGTTTTTATATCGAGAGCGGTTCAATTATCTTTGCGCGGTGGAATTATACAACTACATTAAGTCGCTACATCTTATTTTTGTAATTACCTGGTTCGCAGGACTTTTTTACATCGTTCGATTATTTGTTTATCAAATAGAAGCTACCCAGAAACCAGATCCAGACAGAGAAATTCTAGGAACTCAGTTTAAACTTATGGCAAAACGCTTGTGGTATATAATCACATGGCCGTCCATGATTCTGGCAATAGGATTTGCGCTTTGGTTGCTCGTTATTAATCCTGCTTGGGTGGAAGCTACTTGGATGCAGGTAAAATTGGGATTTGTAGTGCTTTTAATCGCGTACCATTTTAAATGCCATAGTATCTTCACGCAATTGCAAAAAGATGAAGTTAAGCATTCAGCAAATTTTATGCGCTTGTTTAACGAAGGAGCAACTATTATCCTGTTTGCTGTTGTTTTTTTAGTCATTCTAAAAAATGCAGTTAATTGGATTTATGGTACTATTGGAATTATCCTATTTGCTATTTTACTCATGCTCGGATTTAAGTTCTATAAGCGTCTTCGCGAGAAAAAAAGTTAATTTGAAGACTCAACATTCTGAATTGGATCGATTATTGCTATCTTACTTCAAAAATTAAGCCTTGGCATTCTACAAGCGTTCTCTTAGAAACAGAATTTTCTTTTCTACCATCCTACTCATCTTAGTAGCTTCGGTACTAATTGCTGTTGTTACCGTAATTCAATATCGGGAAGAAGCTGAAGATTATCACAAAGATCGACTAGAACGTAAGGAAGCCAATATTAAAAAGCATCTTAACTATGTGCTAGATGAAACTACATTTCCTCTAGAAACCGAGAAGATTCCGCTGATTTTTAAAAAGAAGATCTACGAAATCAAGGCAATTCACAAATTAGAGCTCTACCTCTATGATTTGGATGGAAATTTACTAAAGTCTTCTAAAGCTAGCTTTTTAAGAGACCCTTCTGAACGAAAATTACCGCGTCATATTTTAGACACACTTCAAAACTCGGCAGATAAGCATTATATGGAAGAATTTACCGAGGAAGGGCAAAAGTACCAATCTTCGTATTCGTATGTAACCGATAAGTATTTTAAACCCCTGGCTATTCTCAATCTACCTTATATTGAAGACGATGATTTTATCAATCGTGAACTAAGAGAATACTTCTCTCGATTGGCATATGCGTATGGGTTTATGTTTATTATTGCTATTATTCTTGCGTATTTCTTATCCTCTTATATCACGCGTTCTCTTCAAAGTATTTCAGAAAAAATTGACGAAACTCGTCTAGACAAACGAAATAAAAGAATTGAAGTAAGCAAAAATACGACTGAGGAAATCTCAAATCTGGTAAGTTCGTACAATCAAATGATCGACGAATTAGAGAGCAGTGCAGCTCAATTGGCGGCAAGTGAGCGAGAAGCAGCCTGGCGTGAGATGGCAAAACAAGTAGCTCACGAAATCAAAAATCCATTAACACCAATGCGCCTAACGGTTCAAAGTTTTCAGCGCAAGTTCAATCCAGAAGATCCAGATATTCATTCAAAAATGACCGAATATAGCGATACGCTCATTCAGCAAATTGACACCATGAGTTCTATTGCTTCGGCGTTTTCTACCTACGCACAAATGCCGGCTCAACAAGACGAAACCCTGGATGTAGTAAAAATTACAAAACTGGCGTTAGACATATTCAACGAGGGTTACATTTATTATCATTCGGAAGAAGAATCCCTCATCGCCACATTCGATCGCACACAATTAATTCGTGTTATTACCAATCTTATAAAGAATAGTGTTCAAGCCATTGATCAGCGAAATCCAGAACAACCTAGAATTGATGTTACGGTCATTTCGGAAGTCTCTAATGTGATCATCACTGTAAAAGATAATGGCATTGGCATTTCAAAAGAAAACAAAGACAAAGTTTTTGAACCAAAGTTTACAACCAAAACAAAAGGAATGGGGTTAGGTCTTGCTATGGTTAAAAATATATTGCATAATTACGATGGTGATATCTCTGTTACTTCAGAAGAAAACCTAGGAAGTACATTTACCGTGATATTCCCTAAACGATTGTAGGCTTTTTTGTAATTTTACCGCTCGATTCTCCTAAAGAGCCAATCATGAATTACGAAAATATCCTTAGTGAATTCCACAATGGAATTACTACTATTACTATCAACAGACCCAACAAATTAAATGCGCTCAACACGACGACCATAAAAGAGTTGCATGACGCATTTAAGGAAGCTGATGAATCCAAAGAAACCAAGGTCATTGTTATTACTGGAAGTGGTGAAAAAGCCTTTGTTGCAGGTGCAGATATTAGTGAATTTGCCGATTATTCTGTGGCTCAGGGTGAACAATTAGCAGCAGAAGGACAAGCCTTGCTTTTTGATTTTGTTGCACATTTATCTACCCCTGTTATCGCTGCTGTTAATGGATTTGCTTTGGGTGGTGGGCTCGAACTAGCTATGGCCGCACATTTTAGAATCGCAAGCGACAATGCCAAGGTGGGACTCCCAGAGGTTTCACTAGGTGTTGTCCCTGGATATGGTGGAACACAACGTTTGCCTCAACTTATAGGTAAAGGTCGCGCCATGGAGCTCATTATGACCGCAGGAATGATAGATGCTCAGAAGGCACTTTCGTATGGTTTAGTGAATTATGTGGTTGCCTTGGAAGAATTGATTCCTCTAGCCGAAAAATTAGCGGGCAAAATTATGCGTAACTCTAGTGTAGCCATTGGTGCAGCCATCGAAGCCATAAATGCTGGTTTTGAAGACGGAGAAAACGGATTTGAGGCAGAAATTACAGCTTTTGGAAAGTGTTTTGGCACGGCAGATTTTCAAGAAGGAACCCAAGCGTTTTTAGAAAAAAGAAAACCAGAATTCCCAGGTAAATAACCATCGTATCGAAAAAAACATTCAATATTCGAGTACACGTATTTCGGCATTTACAGATGCCGTCTTCTCCATTGCTATAACCATTTTAGTTCTCGAAATTGATGTCCCATCGGCTCAAGAAGTTCGACAACATGGATTGTGGGATTCTTTGTCATATCGCATCCCAAGTTTTATTGGATATTTTGTAAGCTTTTTGGTGATCGCGCTTTATTGGAAGTTTTATCTTCAGTTTTCTAAATACATCAAGCAATACGACGAAAAATTATTTTGGTACAATATCTTTTTACTCTTATTTGTTGCGCTTCTTCCTTTTTCCACGGCATTTTTTGTGGCTAATATCAATATTGATCATTCCATTTTATTTTACAGCGGGAATTTAATCATGCTTAGCTTGTTTAATTATCTCATGCTTAAAGTAGTTTCTAAAAGATTACAGTTAAGCGTTCATAAAAAAGAGGGGCGCTGGCTTCGTTATCGAGCATTTACTACCCTACTGGTTTGGATATTGGCATTCTCACTTACTTTTGTTTCGCCTTGGATTGCGAAACTATCTTTCATACTAATTTTCGTTTTTCAGCTTGTTGGAAAATTCTATTTTAGGAAATATTCCAAATAAAATAGGATTTATTCCAATATAGATTTATCTTTGAAATAGCTCCTATTTCAAAAATAGCTATGACCCAATCCAATCAAAAAATAAATGGTAGAGGTGCTCAAAAAAAGGTGCACAATCGATTCTTCGAATTAGAGCACGAGGTTTTAAACGAATTCTTAAACTATTGCGAAACAGAGGGAGAGCAAGCAGACTCGAATCGAACTAATTATATTAATGTAGTTCCCAAATCCTTCGTCAATAAAGTAAATAGTCCAGATGTAGGTATGGCTTTTTCGGCAAACCCATATCAAGGTTGCGAGCACGGTTGCGTTTATTGTTATGCTCGTAATACACATGAGTATTGGGGGTATGGCCCTGGAGTAGATTTTGAAAGAAACATATTGGTAAAACAAAATGCACCCGAACTACTGGAAAAAAAATTAAAAAGTAAAAGTTGGCAAGGCGACACCATCGTATTTTCAGGAAATACAGATTGCTACCAGCCTATTGAACGAAAACTTAAAATCACCCGAAAGTGTTTAGAGATTATGCTTCGTTGGAAAAACCCAACTGGAATTATCACCAAAAATAGTTTAGTCCTGCGAGATATCGACATCTTGGAAGAAATGGCAACGTATAACATCATATCTATTCACATTTCTATTACTTCACTTTCTGAAAAAACCCGTAGACTTTTAGAGCCAAGAACTGCGAGTATTAAAAATCGTTTAAAGACTATTGAAGCACTGTCCAAAAAAGGAATTCCGGTTCACGTTATGATGGCTCCAATTATTCCAGGAATTAATAGTCATGAAATATTACCCATGGCAAAAGAGGTGTCTAAATTAGGTGCATGGGGTATGGGTCATACCATTGTAAGACTCAATGGACAAATAGGAATTATTTTTGAAGATTGGGTGCGTAAGACACTTCCAGATAGGGCGGAAAAAATTCTAAATCAAATTGCTGATTGTCATGGAGGGCAATTAAACGATAGTAGATATGGCACGAGAATGAGTGGTGAAGGATCGTTCGCAAAACAGATCAACGACACAGTCTCTTTGGCGCGTAAACTATATTTTAAAAATGGACAACGACCCTCTCTTAATTCCAATACGTATAAGGCGCTTAAAAATCCGCAAACCAAACTCTTTTAATTCGTTAAAATTTAGTAAACGTGTATCGGGCTTACCTTCTGTAGATCGTATCTTTAACATATTTAGGTATTGAATACAAATACATATTGCTATGAAAAAGAATTTATTTTTATTTTTTGGTCTCCTAAGTGCTATTGCGTTTGGACAATATGAGGTGACCATTGATGCCCAATTACTAAACAAAGAAACCAAGGAACCTGTAGAATTCGCCAATGTCCGTTTTTTAGATAAAAATGTTGGTACCGTGAGCCATACCGATGGAAAGTTTTTTCTACAATTTGATGAATCTTGGGTTGGTGAACTTGGGATTCTTCAGATTACCGCCTTGGGGTATGAAACGCGCCAAATTACTTTGCGCCAACTTTATACCTTATTAGAAAAACAAAACATTATTGATATGGTCCCAAGTGATGACCAAGCCAGTAAAGGAATTTCAAGGACCGAAATTGACAGTAGTGGCAATATTAGTGGAACAATCACAAATGCTTCCGGCCCCTTACAAGGAGCCAGGGTAAAAGCAAAAAACACCTACAAAGAAGTTGTTACTGATGCAGACGGTAAATTTAAAATAGATGTCGCGCCAGGAACTTTATTAGAAGTAGAGCACCTTGGTAGTATTTCAAAGCAAGTAACCGCAGCTAGCACTATGGATATCGAGTTAGAAGTTGACGGGGAACTACTGGAAGAAGTCTATCTAGATAATGATAAACTAAGTGATTTAAGTGACCGCAAAATAGTTACTGCTTATGGCAAAAAAGATTTTGATAAGTTAGGTTATACTGCCTATCAAGTATCTGGTGATGAAATCTTACCTAGTTACCAAGATCTATCACAAATAATGGCGAAATTTCCAGGAGTCGTTTTTAACTCAGACCCGAACAATCGTATCTATGCGTTTAGCAGGAGTCTTGCGTCTTCCATTAATGGAAACACCTTACCCGTAATTGTTATTGATGAAATTCCTTATACACAAGGAGAGAATAGTCCTATCCCGGCAATAGATGTTCAGAACATTCATAGCGTTACTACGCTACCAGGTGTTGCTGGATCCATAAAATATGGAACATTGGCAAGAGGTGGAGCCATTATTATCCGCACCAAGAGTTACGCATATGCGCAAGGTGATTTTGGCGGTGGAAAAAGACCCAATGGAGCATTGATAGAAGGAAACGACTTTAATGAAATACTTCGTAAGTACGATGCCAAGCGCATCCAACCTGCCTATTTCTCCCAACTCAATAGTGCAGAAAGTTTTTTAGACGCGAAAAGAGTTTACAATTCTCAAAAAACGCAGCGCAGTCAGTTTGGAATTCCATATTACATCAACACCTCTAGTTATTTTCAAAAATGGAATAATGACTATGCAGCTAAAGTATTAGAAAGTATTGCTAATGAAGCTCCTACCAATGTCCGCGCATTACGAACAATGGCGTATCATTTGGAAAGCTTAGGTAAATATGAAGAAGCGAAAAATGCTTATCAACGAATTGCCTTATTACGTCCTAAAGAAGCGCAGTCTTATCGTGATTTAGCCCATATTTACAAAGAAACAGGAGAAATTACTAAGGCCTTTGGGTTGTACAAGCAAATCCTCGCAAATGAAACACCAGGAGTAAATTTCCAAGGAATTCAAAAAGCCGCAGAAAATGAACTTCAACAATTAATTAAAAACCATAAAGCAAAGGTTGATTTTAGTGATCTTCCTAACGATCTATTAGATGTTCGTTTTAAACATGACGTGCGCGTTGTTTTAGAATGGAATGACCCTACCACGGAATTTGAAATTCAGTTTGTGAACCCAAGAGGTAAATACTTTACGTGGCGTCATGATTTGTTTAGCAACAAGGAACGTTTGCTTGAAGAAGTGGAAGAAGGATATAGCATGGAAGAATTTATTATAGACGATTCCAGCCGTGGACCTTGGCAAGTGAACCTTCGTTTTAATGGTAGTGAAGCTCCTTCAAAAAATCCAACATTTCTGAAATATACACGCTACAAAGATTATGGTCTCTCTACCGAAACCAAAGAAACGAAAGTGGTGAAGCTGTATCAGTACAACGAAAAAGTGGTGCTCGATAAATTTAACTATTAATAAATCGGTTTTATTATGAGGTATTTAAAATCTCTTTTTCTATGCTGCTTTCTGTTGAGCTTAGGTACTATTCCATACGCGGAAGCTCAACAAAAGGAAGGAGTAATTTCTGGAATTGTTTCTGATGGTTCAAACCCACTATATGGAGTTCGTGTAAGTGTTGTTGACGATTTTTTAGAGACTGCGACGGATGAAGCTGGTTATTTTAAATTAAACGTACCTGAGGGCACTCCCCTTCTATTTGAATTACTAGGGCGTGCTGCGGCTATATTAGACGCCGAAGTAGACATGAAGGTTCAATTGGAAATGCAAGCAGAAGTCCTTGCTCAGGTAGAATTGCGTAACCAAAAGAAGAAAACATATCTGGACCGAAAGCGTAAATTCGAATCTGAGCTGTTCGCAGAAATGCATATAACAGAAGATGATATTTTGCCATCCCAAACCAATTTGGTTCAAATTATTCGCGGGAAAGCAGGAATAAAAACAACCAGTAATTATTTGGACCCTAGTAGTCCGATATATGCTTTTAGACGGGCCGGTAGAGATGTCATCCCAGTAGTTCTTATAGACGATTTACCTTTTATACAGAATCCTGAAATACCTGTACCATATCCCGATTTATCAGAAATCAAGTCGTTAAGTTTTATTCCGCCAGAAATAGCAAGATTTAAATATGGCCCGGATGCGGTCTCAGGAGCTATTGTGATTAGAACCAAAGCAATAGAAAACTATCTTGAAAAACAAGCGGAATTAAAGCGTCTCGAAAAGATAAAAAAGAAAGAAGAAACTACCTTTAATGAGGCAGTTTCAAGATTCGAAGATCATTTGGTATTTCCGAATTATATGGCCGCCCTTTCAAATGCGAAAAGTTTTGAAGAGGCCAAGACCATATATGAATCACAATCTAAAGAACGCTCGCAATACGGTATTTCCTACTATGTGAATGCTGCCACCTATTTTAACGACTGGGATCTCAAATATGCGATAGGAATTCTCAACGAAATTGCAGTAGTTGCTTCAACCAACACCAGAGCATTAAGAACTGCCGCTTATCAATTGGATGCACTAAACGCATTCGAAGATTCAAACAAAATATATGATCAAATATTTCAATTGAATCCTACTCAACCTCAAGCGTATCGCGACTGGGGCAATAGTTTAATTGAAATCGGCAAACTGGACGAAGCTTTGTTACTTTATACTCAAATGATCGCTAATGAAACTCCTGGAATTGACTTTAGGCGATTAAAAAAAATAGCAGAACAAGAATTATGTCGTCTTACAATGATGCATAAAAATTCTTTAGACGTATCCTTTCTGCCCGACTATCTTGTAAAGGAATGCCAGTCTAGTGATGTTCGTTTGGTATTGGAATGGAATGATCCGATGACTGAGTTCGAAATTCAATTCGTTAATCCAGAAGGCAAGCATTATGCGTGGAAACGGGATCTATTTGAAAATAAAGGTCGATTAGTGCAAGAAAAGAAAATGGGATTCAGCATGGATCAATATACGGTTCCAGTTTCCCTAGAAGGAACATGGATGGTTAATTTGCAAAACTTAGGTCATGAAAATCCGTCAAAAAACCCAGCCTACTTAAAGCTGACGAGATACCTAAATTTTGGTGAGGCAAATGAAGAAAAAGATATTAAAGTGGTTCGAATCGATAAATTTTATGAAAAGTACATCCTAGATCAATTTGTTTTTAAGAACTAGGACTTTATTATAATCCATGCAAACTACTTAAGGTATACGCAATTTAGTGTATGCCTTTCGTAGTTTTTGAAGGATACTTAAAATTCTTCACTAAATATCTACAACCAGTCGTTATGTCTTGTCGTATGTTTTATTGGTATCTTTGACACTGTTACTTCCTATATGATTTTGCGACAAACGAACATGAAATATTTTCTTTTCTTCTTCTTTTCAATTTGTGTTTTTAGCTCAGGTAATTCCCAAAATTCAACCGAATTATCTCAGCAATCCTTTGAAAGTATACGAGATAGCATTAACAAATACACATTTTCAAATTTTGAAAAGACGATCGAAATTGCCGAGGTTTATATAACCAAAGCACAATTAGACAATGATCTAAAAAAGGAGTGGCTTGGATTGGAAGCCATAGCCATGACCAATTTTAGGCATCGTAATTTTCAAGAAGCTGATAAATTAGCTCAAGATTTAGTGCTCTTTGCTCAGGACAATCAACTCGAAGAACTCGAAATCCGTGCCCATCTTTTATTAGGAGATATGCAAACCGTTAATACTACTATTCAAAATCGGTTAATGCATTATAACAAAGCATTAGAATTATCTGAAAACAGATCGAATGAGCGGTATCGAGAAATATCACTCAACAGAATTTCTGATGTCTTAGAAATGAGTGGTGATTTTGATAAGGCCACACGAATACGTAAAAAAACGATCAACCTTTACGAAGAAAAAGAAGTAGATACTGCATATACAGAAGAAATAAAGAATGGAACACTAATTTTTGCCTATTCAAAATTAGTTTCGTCTTACATCGAGGCTAAACAAATAGACTCTGCGAAATATTTTGCGTCCTTCGTAAAGAACTACTCTCAAAAAGAAGTGGATAGTTGCTATTTAGGCTATCAATATCTTATTCAGTCAAATATTGATTTTGAAGAAAAAAACTTCGAAGCGGCTAAAACCAATTATAAAAAAGGGAGCGCTATCTGCGCGCCAGATTACGACTTAGTGACCTTAAATATTGCCTATGGATTAGGAAGAATTGAAGAAGCAGCAGAGAATTATACCGAGGCAATTCGTTTGCTAAAGCAAGGGCTTGATGATTATCAAGTTACGCCGCAAGAGGAGCCATTTATGAAAGACTATTACAATTTACTGGCCGAATCTTATAAGCACACCGGTGATTTTGAAAATGCGAGTTATTATTTCGAAAAATACCTCACCACAAGAGAAGAGTACACTCAGTTAAAGAATGAAGCTAAAACTGCTTTTATCGAAGAAGAACGTCGCTCCTTTGAAAAAGAATTCCTTCAACTTACAGAAGAAAAAGAACGCAAACAAGACTATCTAAATTACCTCTTTCTAGGAGCTTCATTAGTTATACTTGGTCTTTTGTTTTTGCTATTGCGGTTTTATAAAATCAAAAAACAAAATGAAATCAAGTTTGAAGCATTATTGGCTAAAATTAATAAAGCCGATCAGCCAAGTGATATCATAGACACCAAAGATGAGGTTCTAGACGAAAAACATTCGAGCGATCTTCCAGAAGAAACCAAACAAACCATTTTGGACGGTCTAAAAAAATTAGAAGCCAAAGAGTTTTTCTTAAAGCAAGAATGCAACTCGTATAATGTTGCAAAGAAAATTAATACATCGTATCTATCCAAAGTGATCAATGAACATTTTGGAAAAAATTTCAATACATATATTAACGATTTACGAATTAACTACGCAATTGTTCGACTTAAAAACGATGTTATATTTAGATCGTATTCTATCCAATCTATCGCTGAAGAGTTAGGTTACAAAAGTGCCGATTCTTTCACTAAATACTTCAAAAAAGACACCGGATTAAATCCTTCTTTTTACATAAAAGAAATCAAAAATATGGCATAAAAAGAGCTGACTAACCCTAAATTTATAAATTTCGGGTTGGCTCGAATTCCGTTTGCAGAAAATTTCTGTAAAATACTGCACCCCACTGTTTACAATGTTTTTCGTCGTTTTACCAACACCCTATTTTTCTAAAAATGGGGCAGCTTCTCTTTTATAAAGGTAAAACGCAATGCACATTTGTACTATCAAACAAATCGAACTCCCGTCGGGAAATATAAATCAGAAGAATTATGAAAAAAGAAAATCACAATCGAAAAAAGAACAGCATAACAATTCTTGGTCTCATTCTAATTTTTATACTGGCAATGCCGGTTGGATACGGGATAGGAAAAGGAGTTAAAGCACATACAGGCACAACTTCTAAAATTAAAAAGTCACTCGAAAATAACTGCAATTGTGAGGCAGTAGAATTTAGCTTTTCCTCCTTCGGTTTTCACATCAGTAAAGAAGACGGTGTAAACAATAAGACGGCGTCTTTTGTTATAACCAATAGGTCACTCGAAAATTCTTTTAAAGAAGAAGCTTCCAGACTTTATTCCATTGTAAAATCTGAAATCCCAACGTACGATGAACTTGATCTTATTACACTTCATTTCAAAACTGATAACGCATCTGGCACGATCAAAATAATAAACGGAAGCATTCAATAAAACAATTGATATGAAATCAAAGACTAAAAACCGAATACAACTCATCAAATTCGCCGTAGGCCTAGTGACAGGTGTCATTGTCTACATACTCATCAAACTATTATTCTAAATTATAAAGTTCGCTTCGTGGCGACCATTAATTAATAACAACAATTACAAAATCTATATTATGCAAGCAATAACAACAATAGTAACCTTAACCATTTTAAGTCTCTTTGGACTACAAATGGCAGCGCAAGACTTAAACGGATCTTACTCCGGCACTTTAGAAGTTCAAGGGACACAAATGGAATTAATTTATAATTTCTCTTCTTCAGAAGAGGGAATTAAAGCATCTTTGGATGTTCCTATTCAAGGTGTTTCGGGATTTGAATTGGATTCAGCAGAAATCAACGACAATCAAATTATCATTACTTCAGCTAAACTGAAAATGACGTATTCAGGTACGATTGCTGGTAACACGATAGACGGAACCTACGAACAAATGGGGCAAAAATTACCTCTCAAATTAAAGAAAACAGTGAAAACTAAACCGGGAAATACCAGCTTACCATCATCAGAAGCAGAAATTGCTGCACTAGGTGCTATGGACAAAGGCACCTATAAATATCAAGTAGAAGATTACTTTAAAACACCAGCCGCCTACTCTTTTAAATTATCTCCAAACGGAAAGTATATTTCTTATATGAAAAGGAGACATACTGGTGAGCGAGATCTATACTTAAAAGAGACAGCGTCTCAAACAGAGATACTACTTATTAAACAAGAGGAAGACGTTATTAGAGGATATTCTTGGGCTAACAACAACCGATTGCTTTATATGCAAGACAAAGGTGGAAATGAAAATTACCATGTTTTTGGTGTTGATATTGACGGTAGTAACAAAAAAGAACTCACTCCCTTCGACGGTGTAAAGGCGAACATCATTGCGAACCTTAAAGAAGACTTAGATCATGTTGTTGTGCAAATGAATAAAGACAATCCTCAACAAGAAGAGCCTTATAAATTAAACATTAACACAGGGGAACTTACCAAATTATACACTGTAGAAGCAGGAGGTCCTCCAGTAGCTGGATATAATTTCGATCGCAAAGGAAACTTACGAGCGATTACACGAATTGTGGACGGAATCAATACCGAAGTATTGTATAACATAGATGGTGAATACAAACAAATTGTATTAGCCGACTTCGGCGATAGCTTCGGAATTAGCCGCTTTAACGCACAAACCGATTACCCACACGATGCATATGTGATTTCTAATCTTGGAACAGACAAAACTGAAATTCAATTGTATGATCTTAAGGAGAATAAAAAAATCAAAACTGTTTTTAGAAATGAAGATTTTGATACATCAGGGCTTTCACTTTCAAGAAAGCGCAATTATGAAATCGATTTTTTCTCATATACAGGAGAAAAAACAGTTGTAATTCCTGTGAGTTCAACTTACAAAAAAATATACAATCGTTTACAACAAGAGTTTGGTGATAAACAATTTTTCACCTTAGGAAAAACCGATGACGAACAACAATTTATGGTAGCGGTTACCAGCGATAAAATCGTTGGAGAATATCACTTATACGACGTAGAAAAGAACACTGTAACCTTGCTATATAAATTGTTGCCTCACCTTGCAGCAGAAGACATGGCAAGCATGAAACCTATTACTTTTAAGAGTAGAGATGGCCTCACAATTCATGGGTATATAACGTTGCCAAATGGTTACCAAGACGGACAAAAGGTTCCGCTTATTGTTAATCCACATGGAGGACCTCAAGGAATTCGAGATAACTGGGGGTTTAATCCTGAAGCGCAATTATTCGCCAGCAGAGGGTACGCAACATTACATGTGAATTTCCGAATTTCTGGCGGTTATGGTAAAGAGTTCTTAAGCGCAGGATTTGGTCAAATTGGGAGAAAAGCAATGGACGATGTAGAAGATGGTATTGACTACGTAATTGAACAAGGTTGGGTAGACAAAGATAATGTTGCCATTTATGGTGGAAGTCACGGAGGGTATGCCGTTTTAAGAGGTATGACTAAAACTCCAGATCGTTATGCCTGTGGTGTAGATTATGTAGGTGTAAGTAACCTGCACACTTTTATGGATTCTTTCCCTCCTTACTGGGAAAAGTACCGTGATTTGATGCATAAAATTTGGTACAACCCAAACAATCCAGAAGAAAAGGCCATTATGGATGAAATTTCTCCAGCCTTACATGTCGATAAAATTAAAAAGCCTCTTTTTGTTGTGCAAGGAGCTAACGACCCAAGGGTGAACATCAACGAAGCAGATCAAATAGTTGAAAATTTGCGGGAAAGAGGTGTTACCGTACCTTATATGGTCAAGTATGATGAAGGGCATGGTTTCGCGAAAGAAGAGAATACACTTGCCTTATACAAGGCAATGATGGGCTTTTTTGCTCAACACTTGAAAGTAGATAAAATGAACCCAATAAAGGGATAATAGCATAACATCAATCAAAATTCAAACCACGGAAAGCGTTATGTTTTTCGTGGTTTTGCATTGGTTTACTTCGCCCCTTCCCACTCGGCGTAGAATTGATCGAGAAATTTTTCCATAAAACGATGTCTCTCGCGAGCAATCTTTTCTCCCGAATTCGTATTCATTCGATCTTTTAAGAGCAGTAGTTTTTCGTAAAAGTGATTGATCGTAGGAGATTTTGAAGCTTTGTAAGCCGCGGGCGACATGTCTAACTGAGGTGCGACAGCCGGATCGTATATCGCTCTATTTTTATACCCTCCGTAATTGAAGGTCCTCGCAATGCCAATGGCTCCTATGGCATCCAATCTATCGGCATCCTGAACAACATCTAGTTCAATCGAGCGAAATGATTGTTGAGTGTTCCCTCCTTTAAAGGAGATATTTTCGATGATATTAATAACATGAGCAATAACTGCATTCGACACTCCTTCTGCTTCTAAAAAGTTCTTAGCTTTTAAAGGTCCAACTGTTTCATCACCGTTATGAAATTTGCTGTCCGCAATATCGTGCAACAACGCTCCTAAACTTACTACGAGCAAATCCACATCCTCTTCCTTAGCAATTAATAAGGCGTTTTTGTAAACTCGTTCAATATGAAACCAATCATGACCCCCTTCTGCACCTTCCAGTTCTTTTTGCACGAAGGCAATCGTATTACTAATTAAAGCTTTAGTCATTTTTGATGGCGCCTGTTATTTGTGATTCTATCTTTGCTATTAATTCATTTGGATCATGATCTGCTAAAACCAACGGCTCGTGCACTTTAATTTTAATATGAGAGCCTAACCCCATAGGAAACTTTCCATATCGAATGGTCTTCCAAGAATTGTTAATGGTTAGCGGAATTATGACAGCTGATGGAATTCCTTCAAATAACGTAAGCAGTCCTTTTACTTGAAATGACTTGGGTTTGCCATCACGACTGCGGGTTCCTTCAGGAAAAATGACGGCTCCACGCTTATGCTCTTCGATATAAGTCGCAAACGTTTTGATAGCATTGATTGCTTGTTTCGGGTTTTTTCTGTCAATTAAAACAGATCCTCCATGACGCAAATTATAAGAAACACTAGGAATTCCTTTACCCAATTCTATTTTACTGATAAACTTTGGATGCTGTTTACGCAAAAACCAAATAATAGGTGGTATGTCGAACATGCTCTGATGGTTAGATACAATAATGACCGGTTTATTCTCGGGAATATGAAAGGTATTGTAAAAAGAAAATCGAGTGCCTAGTACATTTTGACATCGAAGTAAAAAGAACTGAAGCCAATCTACAGAGACTTTATGAGCTTGATAACCAAACACATTGAGCATGAGCCATTGAATGGGATGAAATACCAACAAGGTAAATCCGAAAACCACGTAGTAAATTATGGATAAGGGATAAGAAAGCAATTTGGTCATGTCCAAAAATATAAAAACCGCCACAAATGATGTGGCGGTTTTCATAAATTTTCAATGTAATTATATAAAACTACAACTTAAATGAGCTTAACAAAATTCGTCGTAAGCTCCTTTTAGATTTTCTGCGATCATATCGGCAGAACGACCTTCTATGTGATGACGTTCTAACATATGCACTAATTCACCATCTTTAAACATTGCCATAGAAGGTGAGCTAGGAGGAAAAGGCATCATTTGCGCTCTTGCAGCATCTACCGCTTCTACATCAACACCTGCGAAAACAGTCACTAAGTGATCTGGCGTTTTTGCATTTTGCAATGACATACGCGCTCCTGGACGTGCATTGGCAGCGGCACATCCGCAAACCGAGTTAACCACTACTAAAGTTGTTCCTTCTTTAGCTAGAGCATTGGCTACGTCTTGTTCTGTATATAATTCTGCGAAACCGATATTCGTCAAATCTTCTCGCATCGGTTTTACTAATTCTGCTGGATACATATCTTATATTTTTTCTTTTGAAATTAAAGGACAAAGATAATCAATAAAAATTCCATTTCTCAACTACCAAAATCCAAAATACTGTTAATTAAAAACATACCCGCTTTTTAAGCCCAAGAAACCCCTAATCTTCGAATGACCATACGTTAAGTACTCGTCTAAAGTGAAACGCATCGTTTCGTGTATTTAATTTGTCCTTTTATTTACGTAACATTTCCCTGATACTGATTACTTATATTTGCAAGAGTTTTAACTCCTATCAATTCGCATTTATGATTCGATGGCTCATGGCCGTTCTTGGCTATTCTTTTTTTCGGTTTCCCGGTGCCCTCATCGGATTTGTGCTAGGCAGTATTTTCGACAATATGAATTTGGGCAAAACCAAAAGAGGTGGAAGCACCAGACGTTCGGTTTTTCAAACTCGTGACGAACGTGTAAGTCCAGCAGATTTTGAACTTAATTTACTCTCATTAGCTTCATTAGTCATCAAAGCAGACGGAAAGGTATCTCAGGCCGAGTTGGATTATGTTCGGCAGTATTTCGTTCAAGCTTATGGGAAAGAACGCGCAAATGCGACCTTTAAGGTATTTAATGATATTATAAAGAAACGTCAAATTTCGGCTGCGCGAATTGGTCAATTGCTACGCCAGCGAATGCGATATGAATCACGTCTACAGGTGCTCCACTTTTTATTTAGTATTGCCAATGCAGATGGCGTGGTTTCAACTTCGGAAGTCTCAGAAATACAGCAAATCGCTGGTCACCTCGGACTCAACACACGTGATTTTGAAAGTATTAAAGCCATGTTCTTCAAAAATCCCGATAGCGCCTACAAGATTCTTGAAATTGAACGTACCGCGACTACTACCGAAATTAAAAAGGCTTATCGCGAAATGGTGAAGAAATATCACCCAGATAAACTACAGCATATGGACCCTGCTTATCAACAAGGTGCTGAAGAAAAATTCAGAAAAGTCCAGGAAGCTTACGAACAATTACAAAAAGAAAGAAATTTTTAGTAAGGTTTCCATTTTCCTACGTACTACTTACGTATGAAACACATAATCTATACCCTTACATTCCTATTTATTGGCACTTCAATGCTAGGTCAGGAACATGTAAATACTAAAGGTGGGTATGCCGCCGAGGGCTTTGATGTCGTTTCTTATTTTCAGGATCAACCACAAAAGGGCAACAAAAAATTCAAGACCGATTATAACGGGACCGCATATAAATTTGCTTCTCAAGAGAATCTTGAAGCCTTTAAAAATGCTCCCGAAAAATACATTCCTCAATATGGAGGGTTTTGTGCCTATGCCATTGCTCAAAATGGAAAAAAAGTGAGCGTAAACCCAGAAACATATACCATTACAAATGGCAAACTCTATCTATTCTATAATAGTTGGGGAGTGAACACCTTAGAAAAGTGGAATGAAGAAGGTGCTGCTGCGCTTCAACAAAAAGCAGACAAAACCTGGAAAGATCTTACCTCTACAAATTAGTAGAACTATTTTTATATAAATGTTGGCTTACACCCTGGTCCTAAAAGGCCAGGGTATTTTTTTGATGAATCTTCTTATCAATATTAAATATTTAGTCTTGTCTAAAAAATAAATATTGTACATCAAAAAATATGTTTTACCTTTGCCTTATGTTTACATTTTCAGAAGAAAATTATCTCAAGGCTATTTACCATCTGGAGCAGGAGGCTCAAGGAGAAGTAAGTACTAATGCCATAGCAGATCGTATGGATACCAAACCTTCATCTGTTACGGATATGGTCCAAAAATTGGCCGAAAAGAAAACACTTTCGTATAAAAAGTACAAAGGTGTGCTTCTAACCGTAGCTGGGCGTAAAATTGCGACTCAAGTCATTAGGAAACACCGTTTATGGGAAGTTTTTCTTGTAGACAAATTAAAATTTCATTGGGATGAAGTTCATGAAATTGCCGAACAGCTTGAGCATATCCAAAGTGAAGAACTCACTAAACGATTAGATGCCTTTTTGGGCCATCCAGATTTCGATCCGCATGGAGATCCTATTCCAGATAAAGACGGCAACGTAAAAAAGACCGAAAAGAAATTACTTTCTGAACTCACTAAAAATCAAAAAGGAGTTTGCGTTGGTGTAAAAGAAACCAGTAGCGAGTTTCTACAGTATCTCGACAAGCGAAAGATTACCATTGGAACAAAAATAAAAGTCTTGGGTAAAGAATTTTTTGATGCCTCTATGATCATTCAAGTAGGGCGTGATCAATTCTTTATTTCTCAAAAAATTGCCGAAAACCTATACATTCAAACCACTTAGTTATGAAATTGCTAAACTTTAGGCTCATTGTTATACTGTTTTTTTCTCTAGCGACTTTTGCACAAGAAACTGAAGCTCCAGAAGAATTAGTCACGGACAGGCCAGACGCAACAGAAGCACCATTAACGGTACCTAAGGGCTCACTTCAAATTGAAACAGGTGCGTTCTACACTTCTTTTGAAGAGAATAATATCAAAGAAGAAGTATTAGGTTACAACACCACCTTATTACGTTACGGGATTCTTGATAATTTCGAATTTCGTCTAGGTTGGAACTTTGAGGAAACACGCTTTACTATTAATGGCGCAGAAGACCCTAATGTTTTGAGTGGATTATCACCACTACTCTTTGGGATGAAAGTAAATATCACCGAAGAAGAAGGCTTACTTCCTACTATAGGTTTAATTGGTCATATTTTTTTACCGTTATCGGCTGCGACCGATTACCGACCTGAAACGACCGGTGCCGATTTCCGTTTTTCTCTTGAACACACTTTATCTGAAAAATCAAGTATTGCTTATAATATAGGAGCGCAATGGGGTGGCGATTCTCCAGAGATCGCATACATCTACACCCTCGCTTACGGATATAGTATTACTGATAAATTCGGAATGTACGCCGAACTTTACGGTGATTTTCCCGAAGACAATAAAGCCAATCACTTATGGGACGCAGGAATTACTTAGTTAGTTCAAAACAATTTGCAACTTGATGCCACTATTGGCAGTAGTATAACTAAAGGGCAAGATCTATTACTCAGTGCAGGTTTAAGTTATCGAATTCCGAGATAAACGAGATACCATATATGATACAAGAAACAAAATTTAAGAAAATGAAGAAGATTTCAATATTGCTCGTTTGCACAGTCCTCATTTGGGGTTGTAAAGACAATTCGAAGGAGACGTCAGAACAGCTCAACGTCGTTACCACGACATCTATGATAACAGACTTAGTTACAAATATTGGGGGTGATTTCATTACTGTCAATGGTTTGATGGGTGCAGGTGTAGATCCGCACTTGTATAAAGCGAGCGAAGGAGATGTGACCAAATTATTTAACGCTGATGTCATTTTTTATAACGGACTTCATCTCGAAGGTAAGCTTGTTGAAGTATTTGAAAAAATGGAGCGAACTTCTAAAACACAAATTCCTCTTGGAGAGTCGCTTGAAAAATCTGGTTTGATTGGCTCCGATTATTTTGCGTCTAATTACGATCCTCATGTTTGGTTCTCCATACCTTATTTCAAACAATTCGCTCAGGAAGTAGCAGCAGTTCTTTCAGAAAAAGATCCAAAAAATGCGTCGAATTTTGATACAAACCTAAAACAGTATTTACTGCAGTTAGAGAAACTTGAAACAGAGATCAAAGCAACCATAGAAACCTTACCCGAAGCTAAGCGCGTTCTTGTTACGGCTCACGATGCGTTTAACTATTTTGGGCAGACATATGGGTTTGAAGTAGTAGGATTACAAGGACTATCTACTGCCACCGAAGCAGGAGTAAAAGATGTACAACGTCTTACCGAATTTATCATTGAGAAACAGGTAAAGGCAATCTTTGTTGAAAGTAGTGTGCCTAGAAGAACGATCGAAGCATTGAAAGAGGCCGTAAAAGCTCGTGGTTTTGATGTGAAAATTGGTGGATCTCTTTATAGTGATGCGCTAGGAAATACAGGAACCGTGGAAGGAACTTATATCGGCATGTTTAAGTACAATGTCAATACGATAGTAAATGAATTAAAGTAATGGAGAAAATAGCTGTACAAGTTGATGACCTAACGGTTGCCTATAATTACAAGCCCGTTTTATGGGATATCGATTTGGTGATTCCAGAAGGAGTACTCATGGCTATAGTAGGTCCTAATGGTGCAGGTAAATCGACACTAATCAAGTCTATTTTAGGTATCATTGATCCTATTGCGGGTAGTGTTTCTATTTACGGTAAATCATATGAAAAACAACGAAAGCTCGTGGCCTACGTTCCTCAAAAAGGGAGTGTAGACTGGGATTTCCCTACCACCGCCCTGGATGTTGTAATGATGGGAACCTATGGTAGTTTAGGTTGGATAAAAAGACCAGGGCAAAAAGAGAAAAAAGCTGCTTTAGAAGCATTAGAAAAAGTGGGGATGCTCTCTTTTAAAAATCGGCAAATTAGCCAGCTAAGTGGCGGACAACAGCAACGGGTTTTTCTAGCGCGTGCCTTGGTTCAAAACGCCGCCATATACTTTATGGACGAACCTTTTCAAGGGGTAGATGCCACTACAGAAATCGCGATCATCAACATTTTAAAAGAACTACGCAAAGCGGGTAAAACAGTCATTGTTGTGCATCATGATCTACAGACCGTTCCTGAATATTTTGACTGGGTTACTTTCTTGAATGTAAAAAAGATCGCCACCGGACCTGTAAAAGATATTTTCAACGACGACAATCTTACCAAAACCTACGGAATAAATTATAAAGTCGCGATTAACAAATAACGTATGTCTATTACCGAGTATTTCGAATTGCTTTTCACAGACTACACCTTGCGTACAATTACGTTAGGTACGGCTGTATTGGGAGCAGTTTGTGGAATGCTAGGAAGCTTTGCGGTTTTAAGAAAACAAAGCTTACTGGGAGATGCTATTTCGCATGCGGCTTTACCAGGCATCGCATTAGCGTTTCTTATAACAGGGGCAAAAGACACCAATGTTCTCCTCTTAGGGGCACTTGTAAGTGGCTTAATAGGAACATTTTGGATTAGAGGGATTATAACTAAAACTCATTTAAAAACTGATACAGCACTCGGCCTGATATTATCCCTATTTTTTGGTTTTGGAATGCTATTGCTCACTTTTATTCAAAAACAACCCAATGCCAATCAAGCTGGTCTTGATAAGTATCTATTTGGTCAAGCCGCAACACTGGTGGAAAAAGATGTTTGGATCATGGCAATTGTCACCTCCATTTGTTTAGGTATTCTTTTACTTTTTTGGAAGGAATTTAAAATTTTACTCTTCGATGCAGATTATACCAAAACACTAGGCTTTAACACACGATTTATTGACATTGTTATTACATTTTTTATTGTTCTTGCTATTGTTTTAGGTCTTCAAACCGTAGGGGTAGTTTTAATGAGCGCCATGCTTTTGGCACCTGCTGCTGCCGCTAGGCAATGGACTAATAAGCTAAGCGTTATGGTTTTTTTAGCAGCTATTTTTGGTGCATTCTCTGGTGTTTTTGGTACGGCAATAAGTGCCTCACAAAACAATCTATCTACCGGGCCAGTAATTGTTTTGGTAGCCGCCGTTTTTGTGATTTTTTCTTTTATTTTTTCTCCAGGACGAGGAATACTATTCAAGCAATTACGGGTACGAAGAAATAGACGGGATTTACAATTGCAAAAAACACTTCAGTTTATGCATGAAATTGCCAGTACACATGAAGATACAACACATCCACATGCCATTAAAATCTTGAATAATTTTCAAGGGTTCACAAAAAAAACACTCAAAAAACTAGAAGAACGAAACTGGATTACTTTGAAAGGACAGAATTGGTCACTTACAGAACAAGGATTCTTTGAAGCCGAAAACCTTTACAATCAACAATTGAACAATGAGCACACCGCAAATTGAAATACAACTCATCGCAGCAATTGTAGCAATTGCCTGTGCCATACCTGGCGTATTCCTTGTTCTTAGGAAAATGGCCTTAATTAGTGATGCTATTAGTCATTCTATATTACCCGGTGTAGTAGTTGGTTTTTTTATTACTCAAGATTTAAACTCCCCATTACTCATTTTACTAGCTGCACTAACAGGTGTGATTACAGTAGTTCTTGTAGAAGCTATTCAAAAGACCGGATTGGTAAAAGAAGATACAGCCATTGGACTCGTTTTTCCAGCGTTGTTTAGTATAGGTGTTATTCTCATTGCCAAAAATGCAAATGATGTACATTTAGACGTTGATGCAGTTTTACTCGGTGAATTGGCATTTGCACCCTTTGACCGCTTCCTGATTTCAGGAATGGATTTAGGCCCTAAATCACTTTGGGTCATGGGCACAATTTTGATTTGTACTGTGATCCTTTTATTCCTCTTTTTTAAAGAATTAAAAGTCTCTACGTTCGATGCTGGTTTGTCCTCTGCTCTAGGAATCTCTCCTATTATCATGCACTACGGCCTAATGAGTATTTCATCGGTTACGGTTGTAGGTGCCTTCGATGCAGTAGGTGCGATTCTCGTGGTTGCTCTTATGATTGCTCCGGCCGCCACAGCGTATCTTCTTACTTCCGACTTAAAGAAAATGCTCTTATTATCGATTGTATTTGGTGTTAGTTCGGCCATTGGGGGTTATTGGATGGCGCATTGGCTGGATGCCTCAATTTCTGGATCGATGACAACAGTACTCGGTCTTGTATTTTTAGCCGTTTATCTATTTGCGCCGAGCAAAGGTTTAATCGCTGTATTGTATCGTCAAAAACAGCAACGTACGGAAGTATCCTTGCTAACCTTTTTATTGCATTTAAATAATCACCAGGAAGAAAATGAGCGGCATATTAATCATTTAAATGAGCATATTAACTGGCAAAAGGTACGCAGTAAAACAGTCTTAGATTTAGCATTAAAAAATAATATGATTGTAATTGAAAATGACTTAGTTGCACTCACTGAAAAAGGAAAAGAATTCACGGATTTGGCTTTGGAATATATCATTACGAATAAGGATGAAAATATCGAGCCTATGAAGGATGATTTCTTTTTGTTTAGAGGTTAGTTTAAAAGTGGCATCATTTTTTAGGTATATTTGAAAAAATTGAATTCCAAACTTATGAAATCAATTGTATTTACTTTCTGTCTTTTTATTTCGATACTAGGGTTTTCTTAAGAACAAGGCCGGATATCGACACCAACTATTGCTGTAAAAATACCCCTTGGTGAAAATGTAACATTGGGTGATACGAGTATCCAATTTATGGAAGTACTAGAAGATTCACGTTGCCCAGAAGGAGCAACATGTATCTGGGAAGGACAATGTAAAGTTAAAATTTTGATTACAGATAAAGGAGACACTCCTTCCGAAATGGAGATTCTTTTCAATTCTAAGTATAAGATCAAAGAAGTCACTACCAAACAAGGCTCTTCAGTTAAATTTCATCAACTTACTCCATATCCTAATGTGGATGACGAGGGTAAAAGAGCATATGCTTTATTAGTTTCGGAAAATTAATCAGGTCTTAATGAAATGTTAATCTAGGCCTGCCATAGTCTGTAAATCCTAGTATGTGCGTATTTTCGAGGGTATCTAAACGCCTTCAGCATGAAAAACATACTTTTTATTCTCGTTTCTCTCTTCTTATTTGCGAGTTGTGGTCCGGCCACGAAAAACACCATTAAAAATCCCGTTACAGCGGCAAAAAAACCCGAATCCAAATCAAAAAATGGCATCAAACCTTATCATAAAGTAGTTACAAAAGATGCCGTAACCGATGAGGGTCTTTTCAAGGTTCATAAGGTAAAAGACAGTTATTTGTATGAAATCCCAAATGATCTGCTTAAAAAAGACATGCTATGGGTAAGTAGAATAGCTCAAATCCCAACTGGGTTAGGAGGAGGTTACTTTAATGCAGGTACAAAGACCAATGAACAAGTCGTGCAGTGGCATCGTTTCCAGGATAAGATTTTATTAAAGACCATTTCCTATACCAATGTGGCAGACAGCACGAAGGCAATTAGCAAATCGGTGGCGGTGAATAACTATGCCCCCACTCTTTATGCCTTCGACATAAAGGCATATAGTAAAGACTCAACGGCAGTAGTTATTGATGTTTCAAAATTCTTTTCTAGCGATGTAAAAGCAATTAGCGGTTTATCGGCATCTCTTAGAAAACGTTACAAAGTAAGAAAACTAGATGCTGCGAGAAGCTTTATTACAAGCGCTAAAAGTTTCCCAGAAAATATAGAAGTGAAACAAGATTTTACGTATGATGCGAGCGAACCTCCTTCCCAAAGTAGTACACAAACTATTAGTCTACAAATGAATCAATCCATGATTCTGTTACCTGAAGTTCCTATGCAACCCCGGATATTCGATCCGCGTGTAGGTTTTTTCACGGTGAGTCAATATGATTTTGGAAGTGACGCTCTTAAGGCAGATCAGAAGACCTATATACGTCGCTGGAGGTTAGAACCAAAAGATCCTGAAGCATATGCTAGAGGCGAACTCGTAGAACCGGTAAAACCGATTGTATATTATTTAGACCCAGGTACTCCTGAGAGTCTTCAGAAATACATAAAACAAGGAATAGAAGACTGGCAAAAACCATTTGAATCGGCTGGTTTTAAAAATGCCATCATCGCCAAAGACGCTCCCTCCCCGGAGGAGGATCCAGAATTTAGCCCCGAAGACATACGATATTCTGTAGTTCGATATGTAGCGAGCACCACTCGAAATGCAGTTGGACCAAGTGTTAGTGATCCGCGAAGTGGAGAAATTATAGAAAGTGATATTATTTGGTACCACAACCATTTACGAAGTTATCGCAATCGGTATTTATTAGAAACTGGTGCCGCGAACCCAAAGGCGAGAACGCTGGATACACCTGATGAAGAAATTGGAGAAATGATGCGCATGGTAATTGCTCATGAAGTGGGTCATGCACTTGGGTTCCCTCATAATATGGCTGCCAGTTATGCCTATAAGGTAGAAGATTACAGAAATGGAGCTTTTACGCAGAAGAACGGGATTGCGTCTAGTTTAATGGATTACGCTCGTTACAACTATATCGCCCAACCAGGAGATACGGGTATTCGATTTATTCGACAAATGGGACCTTATGATCACTATGCTACCAATTGGGGTTATAGAGTCATCCCAGGAGCTAATTCTGCAGAAGCAGAACGTACTACGTTAAACCAATGGATTAGCGAAAAAGGAGACGATCCTATATTTAAATTTGGTAGACAATCGAGTAGATTCGACCCGCAATCTCAAACCGAATGTATTGGAAACGATCCAGTTGCCGCTAGTACTTATGGTATAAAAAATTTACAATACGTGGCTCAAAACCTTCCTAATTGGACTTCGGCTAAAACCAACAACTATGCAGATCTAGAAGAATTATATGGTGAAATGCTTGGCGTTTGGAGTAGATATATTGGGCACGTTGTAACCAATGTTGGTGGTGTTTTTGAAAATATTAAAATGCCCAATCAAGGTGGGAATGTATATACCCCAGTAAATAAAAATACTCAGGAGGAATCCATGCAATGGCTGTTGAAGAATGCATTTAACACCCCTGAGTGGTTGGTCGATACTTCTATTCTTAAAAACATAGATCACGCGGGTTACTTCGAACGTCTGCGACGGGTACAATCAAGACATATTAATGGCCTACTAAGCTTTGATCGTCTTGGGAGGTTGATAGATGTAGAAACATCTCAAGAATCTTATTACAGCGCTTTACAAATGCTTAGAGACTTGCGTAACGGAATTTGGAGTGAGGCAAGAAGTAGTAAAAGTGTAGATATTTACAGGCGTAACCTCCAAAAAACGTATGTAGAACGGATGGAATATTTGATGACCAATGAAGCACCTCGATCTTTTAGTTTTGGTGGATTTGAAGGTCGTCTCTCGTATAATGTTGAAACCAGCGACGTGAGATCCTTAGTTCGCGGCGAACTTAATAGTCTAAAGCGCACCTTGCAATCGGCTAAAAATCGAAACATAAATACAACAACCAAATACCATTACGAAGATACCATTGCTCGAATCACAGAGCTTCTTGAAGGAAAATAATCTAATTCAGATATCATAAAAAAGGGCAATCATTGTGATTGCCCTTTTTTATAAACGATTACTGTTTTAAAACCGTAAATTCTAGTTGCGAAGTATTATATACGCGATGTGTCTGTTTTTTGAAATCTTCTTCTTTCGCATAAAAAATATTCTCCACATAAGTCTGTGGGTTCATATCAATAAGTGGAAACCAAGAACTCTGCACTTGCACTTGTATTTTATGACCTTTTTTAAAGGTGTGAAATACATCTTGTAATTTGATGTTCACATCCGAAACCTCACCGGGAACGAGCGGTTCTGGTTTTTCAAAGCTATTTCTGAATCGACCTCACATAACTTCACTGCGCACCATCATATGATAATTACTCATTTTTAAATGATCTTGTGTTTCTTCTGTATCCTTCGCATCGGCAGGAAACACATCTACTACCTTCACAATCCAATCGGCGGCGGTACCTGTTGTAGAAACTTTTAGTTTTGCCATAATATCTCCGGCTAAAGTTAAATCTTCAGTCAAGACTTCCGTTTCAAACATAAGAACATCAGGACGACGAGCTGCAAATCGTTGGTCGTCTGTCATGTATTTTCTTGGTGTAAACACCACTTTAATATCTTCGGAATAAGGAACTGGTTTTTTCGGGTCACTTACAAACTCTTGATACGATAATTCTCGAGTAGCTCTTTGCGAAAGCACCTCATTTCTTTGAAGTGAAAATGATTGCTTAGAGGCATTTTTAGGCGGCCATGTATCGAATGTCTTCCACTCTATTTTTCCGGTATCGAACATATAAGCTTCTGGCAATCCAGTATCTGCCGTTCCTGTTCCTTTTAAGAAATGATTAAAAAAATTGGTTTCAATATCTTCTTGATAGAATTCAGAAATATCTTCTCCAAAAAACACATTCCCAACAGCTTGACGTTTTCTAGCTCTCGCCCAATCGCCGTGACTCCAGGGACCCATAACTAGCGTATTATAATTACTGCTATTCTTTTCAATATTTGAGTACGTCTCTAAAGGTCCGTAAAGATCTTCGGCATCAAACAACCCTCCTACTACCATGGTCGCTGGCTTGATATCCTTTAAGTGTTGAATTATTCCTCTCGACTTCCAGAATTCGTCATAGTTAGGATGGTTCTTTAATTGTTGCCAAAAAATATTATCCTCCTTATAATAGGTATCCAAATTAGACAAGGGACCTATGTCCAAGAAGAATTGGTATTGATCCTGCGTATTTAATTTTGGAAATTGATACCACGCCTTTGTGGTTGGTCCGGGTTTGTCGTATCCAAACAATCCTGTAACATACCAATAGCTTAATAAATAAGCTCCGTTATGATGAAAATCATCAAAGAAAAAATCTCCAATACATGCTTGTGGAGAAACTGCCTTGAGTGCTGGATGTTCAGAAAGCAAAGAATAGGTAGCATAAAAGCCTGGATACGAAATTCCCCATGTTCCTACATTACCATTGTTATTGTTTACGTTGTTGATCAACCATTCAATGGTGTCATAAGTATCTGAAGCTTCATCAACTTGAGTTCCTTTTTTATTGGGTATGTAAGCGCGCATATTGTCGTACGTGCCTTCGCTATTCCAACGTCCTCGTACATCTTGATACACAATAATATTTCCTTCTTGCATCAATACTATATTCGGACCAATACTCTTTCTAAATTGATCTTCACCATAAGGTCTACAGCTGTAAGGAGTACGCTGTAGTAGAATTGGATATTTCTTAGAGGTATCTTTTGGACTATAAATAGTGGTATGCAAATGCACGCCATCTCGCATCTTTATTTGAACCTCTTTTTTGGTGTAATGATCTTGGGGATTGTATTCTTGGGAAAACCCATTCACTCCTAAAAAGACTAGGAGAAGGACAACTATTTTTAACTTCATGACTATGATTAATTTATAGCCTAAAGATACTCTTATTATAAAGTTTTAAAAGCAGTCCGTTTAATAAAATGATGAAAAGAGACTTAATGACACCCACAATCTTTGTTTCCACATTTTGTCTTGCCACCATCTAATGTACCAATGGTCTTTTGACGAGCTTCAAAAACAGGATTCCAAATAAATTTTTTCAGCAAAAAGCCTGCTGCGATACAAAACGTTATGATTACTAATATGGTTTGCATACTATAAAGTTACTTTAAAATTTGAAAAGCCCCAAGTGCTACTATATAGGCAATGGCACTCATTGCAACTAATTGCCACATTGGCCATTTCCAGCTATTGGTCTCTTTACGAACTACCGCTAGCGTACTCATACATTGCATAGCGAATGCATAAAACAACAGTAGTGATATCCCACTCGCAAAATTGAAACGTGGTTTACCCGTTGCCGGATGTATTTCGGCAGCCATTCTATTCTTAATGGTTTCTTCCTCCTCACTACCTACACTATAAATAGTTGCCAACGTCCCCACAAATACCTCGCGCGCAGCAAAACTACTTACAATGGCAATGCCAATCTTCCAATCGTAACCCAAGGGTTCTACCGCGGGTTCGATACCTTTTCCCAAAATACCTATATAAGACTTTTCCAACTTGAAGGCCGCTATTTTAACGCCCAGTTCGTCTTCGGTAAGTTGTTCTGAATTATGCTGTGCCGTTACAATGGCTTCGGCATTATTAAAGTCGCCAGGACCGTACGAAGCTAACACCCATAAAATAATACTTATGGCTAAAATGATTTTCCCTGCGCCAAGTACAAAGGATTTAGTTTTTTCTACCACCGTGATAAGCACGTTTTTTGGCATCGGTAATTTGTAATTAGGCATTTCAATTACAAAAAATGTTTTGCTTCGTATTTTGAGTACTTTATTTAAGATATATGCCGAAAAAATAGCAGATCCAAAGCCAATGAGATACAGCAACATTAAGGTGAGACCCTGAAGGCTAAACAGACCCAAGACGCGTTGCTCGGGAATTACCAAAGAAATAATGATTAGATATACAGGAAGGCGTGCCGAACAGGTCGTAAATGGAGTTACCAAAATCGTGATTAGACGCTCTTTCCAATTTTCAATATTACGCGTTGCCATAATGGCTGGAATAGCACAGGCGGTACCAGAAATAAGAGGCACCACGCTTTTCCCACTCAACCCGAAACGACGCATTACACGATCCATTAAAAATACAACACGACTCATGTAGCCACTTTCTTCGAGAACTGCGATAAACAAAAATAGAAACGCGATTTGCGGAATAAAAATGACTATTCCACCAAGTCCAGCAATTATCCCTTCGGCAATGAGATTGGTAAAGTCTCCAGGCGGCAGAGTGGTTTTAACCCATTCACTTAAGGAGGCAAAAGATTCGTCAATAAAATCCATCGGGTAACTACTCCAATCAAAAATGGCTTGAAAAATGACCATTAGGATCGCAAAGAAAATAAGGTAACCCCAAAACTTATGCGTAAGTACTCGATCGAGTCTGCTGCGCAAATCTTTCGCATTGGCTGTATCCACCACTAAGGTTTCTTTGAGCGCTTCGTTTATAAATTGATACCGTTTTATAGTTTCTTTTTGCTGAAGGCGCTTTAACTCCTTTTTACTTTCAGTTTTAAATGAAGCTATTCCTGTGAATTCGTTTCTATCTAACTTTCCGAAGTTTACATCTTGGGTGATCACCAACCACAATTTGTAAAGGTCTTGATTGGGAAAGGTTTTTTGAAGTCTAGCAAAATACTCCGGTGCTATAACCGACGCATTTACACAGGCTTTCGTAGAGAGGTTTTTATAATTTGCAATGTGTTCTTTGAGCGTATCAAAGCCCGTATTCTTTCGAGAACTGATGAGTGCAATCTTAGTTTCCAACTTCTTTTCTAGCACATCTAAATCCAGCGAAATAGCTTTCCGCTTCATCCTGTCGGACATATTGATGGCAAGAATAGTAGGAATTCCCAAATCCTTAATCTGAGTAAAGAGCAGCAAATTTCGCTTCAGATTTTCTATTTCAGAAACCACCACTGCCACATCGGGGAAATCTTTGTCGTTTTTATTAAGCAACAATTCAATGACCACATTTTCATCCAATGATGAAGCATTGAGACTATAGGTCCCAGGTAGGTCAAGGATATGTGCCTTTAAATTGCGATCTAGTTTGCAAACTCCTTGTTTTTTCTCAACGGTAATTCCTGGATAGTTCCCTACTTTTTGATTGAGACCGGTTAGTCTATTAAAAACAGAAGTTTTACCTGTATTAGGATTTCCAATAAGTGCTACATTAATCTGAAGAGCCATAGACTAGGAGATCAATTCAATTTCAATCTGAGAGGCCGTTTCTTTACGAATAGCAAGGTGACATCCGTTAATTGTAAGGTAAAGTGGATCTTGAAACGGAGCCATTTGCACCAAAGCCACCTCATTACCTGGAAGGCAGCCCATTTCCAACAATTTTAAAGGAACTACATCCACTGGAAACTCCTTGATGACTGCCCGTTGTCCTTTTTTTAATGTTGCAATGGTTTGCATTATCTTTATTTAGATTGATTTTAAACAATACAAATGTAGGGCAAAATCCTGAGTTGAGGAAATGCCTATTTTACTTTTCTTGCTGGAGGATTTTAATGTCTTCTAACAACTGCTCAATTTCTTCTAGATTGGTTCCGTCGTACATACCGCGTATTTGTTTTTTTTGATCCACTAGAATGAAATTTTCGGTATGAATCATTCCGTAATCCTCTATCTCCGGATAATCTTTTACGGCCAAATAGGACTTTCGCGCGAGGGTATAAATTTCCTTTTTGTCGCCCGTTACCAAATGCCATTTCGAATCGTCCACTCCTTTTTCGATGGCATATTTTTTTAATTGGGCTACCGAATCAATTTCGGGAGTAACCGTATGGGATAGAAGAAGTACGTCTTTTTCTGTCATGAGTTGCTCCTGAAGATACTTCATATTTCCTGTCATTTTTGGGCATATAGTTAAGCAAGTGGTAAAAAAGAAATCGGCTACATATATCTTATTGCTATACGTTTCTTGCGTCACGGTATCACCATTTTGATCTATCAACTTAAATGGAGCGATGTAATGTTGCTTTTTTATATGTTGAAGAGTTGTATCTACTAGTTCTGGATTGACATCCGACGGGGAATAAACTTTTAATTTAGGTGTTGGCTTTAGAATTTGATAAAAAATGGAAATAATGATCGCCGACAAAACGAGAAGAAAAACGGCGAAGAATTTGTATTTGCTAAAAAACTGAAGCATTCAGTAGAAATTTTAGCAAAAATACTGCCTAAAAAAGGAATGGTAAAGCAGGAATCGTTAAAAGTTAATTAATACGGAAGGGCAACTTCCCTATTAATTTTTATTACAAGGTAGAATCAGTTACTTTTGCCGTCTAATTATTGTTATATGAGTCCATTTGCCGTTAAAGCGATTCAGCTTTTATTGAGCCTTTCTATATTAATTGTTCTGCACGAACTTGGTCATTTTATCCCAGCCAAATTATTTAAAACGCGTGTTGAAAAATTCTTCTTGTTTTTCGACGTGAAATATGCTTTAGTCAAGAAGAAAATTGGCGATACCGTCTACGGAATTGGATGGCTACCTCTAGGTGGTTATGTGAAAATTTCTGGGATGATTGATGAAAGCATGGATAAAGAGCAAATGGCGCTACCTCCACAACCGTGGGAATTTAGGAGTAAACCAGCTTGGCAACGTCTTATCATTATGTTAGGTGGTGTTACTGTAAACATTATTGTTGGAATTCTCATCTATATCGGAATCTTTTATTTCTCTGGTCAAAAAATTGTAACCAATGAAAATTTACCCAACGGTTTTTCAGTATCAAAAGAATTTAAAGGTCTTGGTTTTCAAGAAGGTGATCAAATAACTGCTGTCAATGGCGAACCTTTTGAGAATTTAAACAATATAAACCGTCATTTGTTTCTTCGTGATGTTTCTAATATTACGGTAACACATCCGGGCGGGGAACAAGCCACTATCGACTTGCCAGAAGATATTGGTATGACTATGTTCAAGGCAGGTGATTTGGAGCCATTTGAGCCAATGCGAACCACCATTATTGATACTATTTACCCTGAATTTCCAGGAGCCAAAGCCGGATTTGTCGTTGGCGATAAAGTCTTACGAGTAAATGGTCAATCCGTACGTTCGTTTCGTGAAATGATTGAAGTAGTAGGAGAAAATGGTGATAAGGAAATTCAAGTTCTAATTGAACGCAATGGTGAGGAGAAACTTATTAAAGCTACGCCTAATGTCGAAGGAAAGCTAGGTTTAAATAACCTCGCCACAGAATATGTAAACAACTATGAACAGGTATATTATTCCTTTGGAGAAAGCATAGGTGGTGGAATCGCATATGGTTATAATATCTTGAAAGATTATGTGAAGCAATTTAAATATGTATTCACCAAAAAGGGTGCTACTCAGGTAGGTGGATTTGGTGCCATAGGAAATATGTTTCCTGATACATGGAATTGGTTAAAATTCTGGCACACAACTGCCTTAATTTCAATTATCCTTGCCTTTATGAATGTACTTCCTATACCGGCCTTAGATGGTGGACATGTTATGTTTTTACTGTATGAAATGGTGAGTGGAAGGAAACCCAATGATAAGGTAATGGAATACGCACAAATGATCGGATTTTTTATCCTTATTGCCTTGGTTTTATTTGCCAATGGAAATGATATTTATCGTTGGATAACTGGAGGCTAAAAAAAATTAAAATCTTTTTTGCGTCAGTAGAAAATTAAGCTATATTTGCATCCGCAAAAAGAGTATAACTCTTGCTGCGAAGTTCTAAATGAACATTCCTCCTTAGCTCAGTTGGTTAGAGCACCTGACTGTTAATCAGGGTGTCCTTGGTTCGAGTCCAAGAGGAGGAGCAAAAGTAACCCGATCTTTTTAGATCGGGTTTTTTGTTTTAAAGTACGTTTTGAACTCAAACTCAAAGACACTCCCTCCCGCCAGCTGGCCCGTTCGCTAAATTTGTCCAGTGGACAAATTTTTAACGCTCCGTCCGTCTCAAGTCCAAGAGGAGTAGCGTAGAAACCCGCTCATTTAATTGAGTGGTTTTTTTATAGAATCAATTTAGGTGTGACTCGAAATCAGGTCAACCAATTCAACACCATAACATCCAAAATTTTGAATTGAAAAAAGGCTAGAATTTTCTTTGGTTCATTCCGTTGTAAATTTCATGTGCGGTTCAAGATATTTGAAAACTACGTATGGATTAGATTAGGAAGAAAATGGGACAGAAAGATGAACTTCGGTTCCATGTTGTGGACTACTAGTAATATTTAATTTGGACTCAATCATTTGAGCACGTTCAAATAAGGTACGCATACTTAGTCTCCTGGAACTGTTTAATTCTTCAGAAAACCCAAAACCCTTTCCTCTATCTTTTACGCTAATGTCAATATGATTTCCTTTACTCTTTACCAGAACTGCCGCCGATTTGGTTTCTGAGTATTTCACCATATTGTTTAACGACTCCTGAATGATGCGATATACTTGCAAGGCTGTTGCAGCATCTAATATCCCATCAATAGAATCTATTTCGTGTGTAAAGAAGATAGGGGTTCTAGAATCTATTTGATTGACTAAATCTTCTAATGCTTTACTAATTCCTAATTTTTCAATCATAGAAGGATGCAAGGCTCTTGCGACGCTGCGTATTTCTTCAAGCGAAGATCCTGCCAAAGATTCCATTACAGCGTCTCCTGTTCCCTTTGTTTTTTTTGTCAATAACATTAATTTTTGACCTAAACTGTCGTGCAGTTCTCTGGATAGACGTTCGCGTTCCTCTTCCTGGGTCTTAATTAGATTTTGGGAATACTCTGTTAATATTTCTGCTTGTTTGGCATTAAACTGCCGTGCCCTCCTGAAATGGAAATATCCAAACACAATGACCCCGAGTAAGATGCTCAACGACAAAAGCCAATAAACTCTTACTGATTTCCGTTTTAAATCTAATGCCAAATTCTTTTTTTCAACAACGCTTAAAGCCTGCTCTCGTTTCAAGGCTCTTTGCGCATTCTCAAGGCCGGTTTCCCGCAGCAAATTAATATCTTTCAATAATTGGCTCCTACTACTAGTATTTAAACTGTCTCGTAGCTTAAAATAAATGTCTCCCAACACTTCCGCTTTTTTAAAATCTCCCACGGACTGAGCGTATTGCCGTTTGGTTTTCAGCAATAATTGTTTTGATTCGAAATATTCTCTCGAACTCGATTGGTAATCAGGCAGTTTGTTAAAATGATTGTCTATCTCCACCAGTGAGTTTCTGGCTTCTGCAAAATTGCCAAGTTTTAACTTTACATCAACATATTGTAAACCAGAACGCAGCCAACGCTCCCGCCACCAATATCCTCTTCTACTCTTACCATAGTGCTCATAAATCTCTTTAAAGAGAGCACCTGCTTCAGTATACCGCCCTTGATCCATATAGACTAAGGCGATGTTATCTTTAATACTCCAACGTAAGGTTAAGGATGAACTATAAGCAATATGAACAGAAGGTATTTCCTGGCTTTTGTTTAAGTAAAATAATGCTGAATCATTTTTTTTGACATTGAGAAAGTAATGATATCCTAAATTATTGTAATTGCTTACGTTTTGAATATCCAGTCCTGCTTTCAGGTTTTCATCAATAATCTTTTTATAAGCCCAAGTAACACTATCATATTTATGGAGTCCTAAATAATTAAAAGACAAATGATTATAAAATTTGCCAATATCAAAATTACTTGAAACTTCTTTTGTAAGTTTCACGCCTTGCTTTGCGAGCTTATTCGATTCATCAAATAATTTAGCAGAAGTAAAAATCATGGAATATTCATCAAAAAACCTAAGCTTTAAACTGTCTTCAACTTGATCCAATAACCCCAGCCCTGTATAATATTTCATGACAAGATCTTCCAAATTATAGTGTTCAAAGATGTCCTCATTTGTGGCTTTTGTCAAAACGCTATCATTAAAATAGCCGTTAGGATTTGTGGTTCCCTCGGAGAAATCAATTTGAGAAAATCCTGACACACCAATAAGGAGTGATATGAAGACAATATAGTGGATTGCTTTACCAAGCATAATTTTACAATCTGAGTTTTATATAGGAATTATTAACTGTAATTCGGTGCCTTTATTAATTTCAGATTCAATGTTTAGTTTTGAGCGAATCATTTTAGCACGTTCCAGTAAAGTTCTCATTCCCAAGCTGTTTTCGGCATCTGATTTTCCTGATAAGACAAATCCTCTACCATTATCCTTTATTGTTGTCTTTATTCCATTATTTGTTCGTTCTATTTTCACAAGTGCGGTCTCGGCATTAGCATGTTTTACTATATTACTAAGCCCTTCTTGAATGATTCTGTAGACATGTAGAGCGGTTTCGGCATCCAGCACATGATCTATATTATCTATTTCATGTTTGAAGAAAACTGAAGTGTTGGCGTCTATTTCATTAACCAATGACTCAATCGCTTTACTTACACCTAACTTTTCAATATTAGAAGGATGCAAACCTTTAGAGATCGAACTAATTTCCTCCAAGCTGGATCTAGCCAAAGAGTCCATTTGATTATCATCCTTTTCTTTAATCCTCTTTGTTAGTAGTTTGAGTTTTTGACCAACACTCTCCTGTAACTCTCTGGCTACTCTTTTTCTCTCTTCCTCTTGCGTTCTTATTAAATTCTGTGAATGTTCTGCCTGTGTTTTGCGCTTGATTTCCTCTTGTAATCTCATTTTTTGAAAATGAAAATATCCATAAGAAATAATGGCCAATAAAATACCTAATGCAGCGAACCAATAGATTTTTGCAGACTTTCTGTTTGATTCCAACGCCAGGTTTTGTTTTTCAATAGCTCGTAGAGAAAATTCTTGTTGTAACGTATTCTTAGCACTAAGAAACCCCAATTCTTGTAGTACATTCAAATCTTTAGAAGAATCCAAAATACTAGCAGTTTCTAAACTGTCTTTAAGTTGAAAATACACTTCATTCAATCTATCCGCTGCTTTAAAATTTTGTGTAGTACTAGCAAACTCCTTTTTAGTTTTGAGTATTAATAATTTTGACTTAAAGTATTGAATCGGTTTGCTGCGATAATTTGGAATGGAATTAAAGTGATTTTCTATTTCTTTTAGCAAGGAATCTGCCTTTTTAAGCCTACCCTGTTTAGTCTCCGCATCTGCCCATTGTAGTCCAGATCGAATCCATCGTTCGTTTCGGTTAAGTACCTTTTCATTGTTAGTGAAATACCTATAATTTTCTTCAAACAATCGTCGTGCCTCAACAAACTTTCCCTGAGCCATATAAACTAGTGCAATGTTGTCATTTATACTCCAGTTTAAACTTGCATATTTAAAAACAACACTATCTGCGTACAATTCTCTTTTATTAAAATAATACAGAGCTGAGTCGTATTTTTTTTGAGTTTGCAAATAATGAAATCCCAAATTATTGTAGATACTAATCTGCATGGCTTCATTGTTCAATACGAGGCTTAGGTCAGCCACTTTTTTATAAGCCCATATAGCACTGTCGTATTTTTTAAGATTCCTATAATTTTGAGCCAATCGACTGTAGAATCCACTCTTAGCAGCCAGATATTGATCGTCTCTTTCTAGCTTGATCCCTCGAAGTGCCAATTTATTAGACTCCTTAAATAATCTCATGTGCGATAACCTATCGATATATTGACTAAAGAATTTATATACAAGGCTATCAGCTGCCTCATCTATCAACGTAAGACCTTTGTAATAAAGCTTTAAATCTTCTTCTAGTCTATAATCAAAGGCTTCATGGTCCATTTCCCCGTTCTCCAAAATAATGGCATGTAGCGCTTCGTTTGGCTCACTATATTCTTCAAAACTAGAATCTTGGGAATAGCCTTGGACTGCGATCCAAAAAAAGAATGTAACTAACATATATGTTATTCTTTTGCAATTCATGTGTTCTTTCAACCAATTAAAATTACACATTCCAGAATCAACGAATTAACCATGTTTTTTATTTCCATTTTCGTGTATTATTATATAGGCCTACGATACAGTTTTCAATTTGTTCTAGCGTATAATCTTGATGAATAAAATGAGTATCTAAAAGTTTTGAATCGTATTTGGGCGGAAGTATAAGGATGATTTCTGTTTTAATCCCTTTGCGTTCTATAGCCTTCATAATGTCCTTAGATGATAAATAGGGGAAATCTACCTCTAGCATAGCCAATTTAGGTTGAAATTCGATAATATGTCTCAAGGCTTCGAACGCATTAGTCATCTTATGAGAAACCGCAATCCCACGTTTTCGCAAGGCTGTTTGCAATAATCGCATGTATTCTGTATCACTATGAGCAATCAAGATTCGCTTCTTATTCATTTCTTTACTATCAAATAGTAAAGAAATGTAAGGAGATGATTTAAGTCCATACGTGTTACCTCGTAACATCTACGTAGTAACACTTAGAGTTCCAAAATAACATTCTTATTTGTGAGCGCCCAATTGGTCAAAGTATTTGTTCCTCCTTTCAATTTTAACTTCATAATAATATTACTTCGATGCTTTTCTATGGTACGTTTAGATACAAATAAATGCTCGGCAATATCACTTGTTGAGGTTTGCTGCGCTATTAATTTTAATATCGTTGCTTCTGACGGTGTTAATAATTGTACCCGTTTTAGTTCAGAAGAAGCAAAACCCAAGGAGTCTTCTCCAAAAGAAGAGCTAAAGTATTGTTGTCCTGATAATACAGCGTTAAGGCATCTTTCAATATCGAAAAAAGAATCTTCTTTCAGTAGATACCCGTTTATTTGAAGTGCTTTCGCCTGAGCGATGTATTCAGTCTCTTTGTGAAAAGAGAGTACAATAAATTTAGTGGAAACTCCTTTATCCTTGGCCATTTTGATAACCTCAAAGCCTGTCAATAGAGGCATGTCAATATCCAAAAGAGCAACTGCTGGCTGTTGTTTCAAAATGAGTTCAAGGGCCTCCATACCATTGGTGGCGCGACCAATAACGTTATATCCATTCCCTGATAATTCTTCGTAAAGTCCTTTTAGAAGCATAGGGTGATCATCAGCTACAATTAGGGAAGCGCTTTTAGGTGTCATTGGGGTTACTAATTGTTTTTGGGCATTAGTGTACTATTCAAATATATTGGTTTTTACTCAAAAGGGGTAGCCCTACAATAGAAATTGTTGCAATCTGGACGGCAATAATTTGCACTTTATTCTAAGTAGTTCCTTTTTTATGAATTGTTTCTACGTACTACCACGTAGATAATACGAGGCGCTACTTATTTCATGCCTAACACAAAGCTTACACCTTTGTTCCATACAAAATCAAACAACCTGTTTAAACATCTATATCATGAAAAAGCAACATCTCATTATCTTGTTTACCTTAATACTAGGTAACTATTTAAGTACTGCACAGACAATTATTCCCGAAAATTTATATGTTCAAGGAACCCTTTTAGCTGGATTTGATTCAGAAACTAATATCCCCATCGGCTTTGACACCTTTATTTTGTCTGAAAACAATACTCGCATTTTGTTTAGAGACACTAGTGAATCTAATAGTACTTTTCCCAGCAACGACTGGCGCTTACAGGCGAACAGCAACCTCAACAGAGGGGACGAATATTTCGTGATAGAAGATGCGACAGCTGGGCAAGCCATTTTTCGCCTTGACGCAGGTGCACCTACATTTTCTTTTCGTGTTTTTGACGATGGAAGTATTAATCTGGGTAGAAATGGGAGCAATACTGCCCAATCGGTTTTCAATCTGGATTCAGGAGCACGAATAAACTCCTTACATCTGCGAAACAATGGTTCGATAGGGATTGGTAATAACAGTGGTACCATTTTCAATATTGATGCGAACGCAATTGGAAACTCTATGGTCATTGGCGCCAATCAAAATGTTGGTATTGGCTCAAACACATTACCATCGACGTCCGTGTCATTAGGACTGAATGCTGTGAATCAAGGACTTCAGTTAAATCGTTTGGATAATGCTCAAAGAGCGGCATTAGGCACTGCACTAGGCACTACTGAGGTAGGCGTAATCGTGTATGATACAGAAGACGAACAAACTTATTTTTGGAACGGAACTTCTTGGGAGGGAGATAGTACGGGATCAGATGATCAGAACATTTCTGGTTCTTCATTAATAGGAACCAATTTAACCATTGGTATTGAAGGTGGAGCTTCAGAGATCGTAGACCTTTCCTCCTTGCAAGATGGAACCGGAACAGATGATCAGGCACTTACGTTAAATGTAAATTCTTTAGAACTGGAAGACGGGGGTAGTGTTGATTTATCCTCTTATTTGGATAACACAGACAATCAAAACATTTCTGGATCTTCATTTTCGGGGACCGATTTAACCATTGGCATTGAAGGGGGAACTTCAGAAATCATAGATCTTTCCTCCTTGCAAGATGGAACCGGAACTGATGATCAGGCACTTACGTTAAATGTAAATTCTTTAGACTTAGAAGATGGAGGAAGCGTAGATTTATCTGGTTATTTAGACAACACAGACGATCAAGCACTAAGCTTAAACGTGAACTCATTGGATTTAGAAGATGGTGGTAGCGTAGATCTTTCAGGATACTTAGATAACACCGATAATCAGCAGTTAAATTTAAACGGTAATACCTTGGAGTTGGATAATAGCGTGAGTGTTGATCTAACGGGCTACTTGGATAATACCGATAATCAAAACATTTCTGGATCTTCTTTAGTGGGTAATGATCTTACTATAGGAATTTCTGGGGGAGCTTCGGAAACCGTAGATCTTTCTTCGTTGAATAATTCTGGAACCGATGACCAACAATTGAGTTTAAATGGTAACAGTCTGGATCTTGAAAATGGTGGAAGTGTAGATCTTTCTGGTTATTTAGACAATACAGATGGACAACAACTTGGTAATTTTATATTGTCGGGTCCTATTTTGAGTATCGCTATATCTGAAGGTGCAACAACCAACTTTGGACCGAATACAGCAACTA